>Ga0315899_10000002_pt1 | contig 382997 bp, 368 predicted proteins | sample LakEriMetagenome_2_FD_203518 | JGI IMG/M metagenome (GOLD analysis project Ga0315899, IMG submission 203518) | Freshwater fungal communities from buoy surface, Lake Erie, Ohio, United States - Buoy 4 MA112 | ecosystem: Environmental > Aquatic > Freshwater > Lake | place: USA: Lake Erie, Ohio...
ATCCCGCAAATCCAAAGAGCTGGGAGCGCGTGTGGCGGCAGTCCGTCTGGTCCAGGGCCAACCGGACCGCAGGGGTGATAAAGGAGGCAAACGGGTTTGAGACAGGGCGGGGCATGGGGCTACCTTACTCAGAAGAGACAAAAAGTCGAGTCATAATCAGCAAAAAAGTTGCAAGTTAATTTTATAACAGACAATAAAAACAGTATGTTATACCAATACATAAAGAGCCAATAACCAATCCAAAAAGCGGAATAAAATCAGTCATTTGGCTCTCCGCGTAACCATTCCCGCGCTGCCTCCCGCCCCAAAAGACGGGCGAGGGCGATCAGGGTCGGATGGGGGCTTGGGGAGGCGGCGGCCTCAGGAGTTAGGTTGGGGGGTAAGGCGGGATTGGTGCTGTTCTGCGCACCCGCCGCCGGCGCAACGCGCGCTGCTCCCTCATCAGCCTTTGGGGCCGATAAAGAGGGCGTCAAAACGCGAGAGGGGCGGGCACGAGACATGCCGCCAATATCGCCCCTCCCAAACAGGAGTTCGGGCGTAAACCCGGTATCATTAATCTTGGACTAGAGGCTCATGACCAAGGCACTTGGCTAGGCTGCTCTTTGTGGAAATCGATTGATTGAAAAAACCTTTTGATCGCCGCGTTTGGTGCGCTGGCTCCAGCCTCACTCAGCGCCAGTAAAACGACTTCGACAAATGGGCTCATTCGACCGCGCTGAGCTTTTGGCGCCTCTCCTGTCAGTTCGACCCAGAAGAGGCCAATGCTGATCATGAAATTGTCAATGGCTGTCTGATGCGGTCGGCCACCACGCTGCTCCTTTTGAGGCACAAACCAATCAATGTCGGGGCGCTTTAAGCGGCGCGCATGGCCCATGATATACGGTTCAAGACGCAACTTCGCCGGCCGGTTCTTTGATCGCCTTTGACCGAATGTCCAAGCCAAGCCTGTCGCGATCAGGCTCCGACCGAGTGTTAAAAGCTCTTGATCGCTTAAACTTCTGAGCCAGTGAATGAGGGATAATCGTCCCAAGTGAGCATGCTTCCGAAACAATCGAAATCTTTGGCGCGCACGCCGTAGTAAAAACTCCGTGGCCTCTTGCGGTAAAAACCCAAGCTTTTTCCGTATGAGCACCATGTCGGGCTCACTTGCCTGCATAAGCTTGAACAAATCACGTAAGGCTTCGTGCGCATCACGATAAGTTGCTGTCTGATGCTTTGCCCGAGCATAATGTGCTAGGGCAATGTCAAGACCCTCCATGAAGGTCGTCATCCTATCCCAAGTGACATTGGGAACCTCTTCGCGCGCGAGGCTCCAATATGCATTACGTCGCGCTTTTGCCTTCGCCTCAGAGTGCATCAAAGAAAGCCTTAGCATAGGCGGGTTGATCGGTAGGCCATTAATTGGCGACGCACGCCTCATCCGAATGCCACTTTCGAGCCATCCCATCCACCCCCACTGGCAGTTCAACAATAACTCAACTCTAAGGGGCCAGGACAAAGTGTCGATTTTTCAGGCCGTGTATGGGCCTTGATGTGGTGCCAGCGCCATGTAGTCCAGCAACCACCTGAAGTATCATAGCTATTTTGGGAGAATGGTGCCGATGAAGGGCTTGCCATACGGTGTGGTCATGCCGCGCGCGTTGAACGCGGCGATCTTGACGCGGATAGTCGGCAGCTGGGCGACAAGTACGCGTCATGACAACGCACTGGGTTCCCAACGTTTCCCATGTGCTTGTCCACGCAGCTTCATGCTGTTTTCGGGGAAACACGATTGGATGCAACCGCTTGAAGAATTTGGCGCACCCGAAAACATTTCCAAGAGAAGCCATATATAATTGAAAACACACGTTAATTTCTGATTTTTAAGCACGCAATCATCTTTTTAGCCAAGCGTGGATGTATTGATTCCTTAGGCTCGCCAATGTCAGATATATCAGATCGGAGGTGCCGCTTGGACTATCAGGAACTCACCCGTTTTGCCGAACTTATGGCATCCGAAGCCCGCGCAATGCTGTTGGCCGGGCAAGGGGCGCGGATGTCGGCTGCCCTGAAGCCCGATCGTACTTTTGTGACGGATCTTGATGCCGCCATTGAGACGCGCCTCCGGTCTCTCATCGTCGAGACCTATCCGGACCATGGCATCATCGGTGAAGAAGAGGCTTCGCGTCAGGTCGATGCCGATTATGTCTGGATCCTCGATCCAATCGATGGGACAGCGCCCTTTATCGCGGGCGTCCCTGTCTATGGAACGTTGATTGCGTTGGCTTTTCGCGGTGTGCCGGTCATCGGCATCATGGATCTTCCGGTCACCTCCGAACGCTGGATTGGCGTTGCGGGATCGGTAACGACGCATAACGGCGTTCCCGTGTCCGTGAGGCCGTGTATCGATCTCTCCGCAGCTATTCTGACCGCAAGTAATCCCGACTTCTTTTCCGCCGAAGAAGTATCGGTGCTCGAAATGCTCAAAGCGCGAACAGCGTGGCGTATCTATGGTGGGTGTTGCATGGCCTATGGGCTTTTGGCCAATGGCTGCACCGATGTTGCGGTCGATACGCGATTGAAGATTTACGATTATGCCCCGTTTAAGCCGATTATCGAGGGCGCTGGCGGTGTCATTACCGATTGGACAGGCCGCCCCATCGATCTCACAAGCGGCCCGCGCATTCTTGCTGCGGGCGACCCTGCCCGTCACCGCGAGGCACTCGCCATCATTGCCGCCACGGGAGTTGCTGCGTGAGCATCACTGTTGAAAACCTCACCGTGGAATATGGCGGAAATGTTGTCCTCGATGGCTTGTCGTTGACGATCGACAACGGTCAATTCTTCACGCTTTTAGGCCCTTCTGGTTGTGGCAAGACAACATTGCTGCGCACGATTGCGGGCTTTCTTCCCGCGGTGAAAGGGCAGATCCGCTTTGGCGGCCGCGACGTAACGCGTGTCCCCGCTTATCAGCGCGACATTGGCATGGTCTTTCAGGATTATGCGTTGTTTCCCAATCGCACAGTCTTTGAAAATGTTGCCTATGGCCTACGAGCGCGCAAGGTTAGCGAGAGTGACATCAAGGCGCGTGTCGGCGATGCGTTGGAGCGCGTTGGTCTAACAAGTTTTTTTGCACGGCTGCCGGCGGCGCTCTCGGGAGGGCAGAGACAGCGAGTTGCTCTTGCGCGCGCTCTTGTTATCAAACCGCAAGTTTTGTTGATGGATGAGCCGCTCTCCAATCTCGATGCAAAATTGCGCGTTCAGATACGAGAGACCATACGCGCGTTACAGCAAGAATCCGGCATCACAACCGTCTTTGTCACGCATGACCAGGAAGAAGCGCTTGCTCTCTCCGATCGCATTGGCGTGATGGATCGGGGGCGTCTGCGCCAAGTAGGGATACCTGAGCAGATCTATCGCGAACCGGCATCGGGCTATGTCGCGGATTTTGTTGGTGGCGCCAATCTCCTGCCCGTGCCCGATCATGCAACCGGAGACAAGCTCGGTTTTCCTTTTGGCAATTTGATGATTGCTCCGCATTCTCCGATTGGCGCCGCCGCCGTGATTGCGGTGAGGCCGGAAGACATTGTTTTGGTGCCTGCCGTGCAGGGCGAGAATGTCTTTGAAGGAACATTGCTCGCACGGAGCTTTCTGGGCGACAAGACAGCATACCGCTTGGCCCTTAAGGGTGGAATTACGTTGCTCATTCACCGTCGCGGCGACGAGAGCGATAACCTCAAGCCCGGCGATGTCTGCTCTATCCATATTCCCCGCTCGAGCGCGCGGATGATTGAACCATGAGTGAACGACGCCTCGCTTCGCCTTGGTTCTGGCTTTCTTCGGCAGCCTTCATCACGCTCATCGTTTTTCTAGCTTACCCCTTACTAAATGTGATTCTCGGCAGCTTCGGTCGTGGTGCGTCATCGGGTTGGCTGATGTTGACCACAGACACGAAATATACGGCCGCGATCCTCAATACGCTGTTGCTGGGAACAGGTGTTACACTGATATCGTTCTTGCTTGGTGTGCCGCTCGCTTATTTCGCTGCGCGTTATGAATTTCCCGGTAAGTCTATCATCGCACTTTTGCCATTGATTACGCTGATCATTCCGGAAGTGATTGCCGCACAAACGTGGCTGATGCTTTTTGGAAATAATGGCATCATGACCAAATGGGCCGCGAGCTTTGGCATCGAATTGCCAACTTTTTATGGCTGGTTCGGTCTTTTCACGGTGATGAGTTTTACCTATTACACCTATGTTTATATCGGCACTTTGGCGGCCATTCGTGGTGCCGATGTTCAATTGGAAGAAGCAGCTCAAAGCTTAGGAACATCGCCCTTCGGGTCGCGCATTCGGGTGCTTTTGCCGGTTATCCTGCCTTCGGTGTTGGCCAGTGCCCTTCTGGTCTTCACGCTTGTTGTCGGCAATTTTGCGGTCGCAATGATTTTGAGCCACAAGATACCGCTCTTGTCTGTGCTTACCTATCAGGCAGCCGTCGCGGAATCGGGCTCCGATCCCGTGATGCAGAGCACGCTTGCCACCGTATCAGTCGCCATTGTGATGATCGTCCTGTTCGTTCAGCGTGTTATTTTGGCGCGGGGACGATATGAAACGGTTCAGGGCCGTGGCGCGCAGCCTGCGCGCCTTAAAGGTGCCGCAGGATTGATTGCCGGTGTACTTGCTGCTTTGCTGACGTTGGTCTCACTTCTACCGCTTGGTACGCTCATCGCTGGCGCATTCACACGGGCGCGTGGCCCAGTGATGCGATGGGGCGAGTGGACGCTTGCCAATTTAGAACGCGTCCTGATCAATGCGCCCGATCCAATCATCAATACTTTGATTTATGCTTCACTCGCGACCGTCATTGGTATTGCATTTGCGACTTTACTCAGTGTTCTAATCGTCAAGAAGAAAACGATATTGACACCATTGATCGATTCTCTCGCGATGCTGCCGCTTGCTCTCTCTGGCACTGTCATCGGGATTGGGCTCGTGATGTCGTTCAATAGTGGCTTTCTGGCCATCACCGGTACTGGCGCCATCATTGTGTTGGCTTATATTGTGAGGCGTTTGCCATTTGGTGTGCGTAATGCGTCATCGACACTCTATAACATTCCCAATTCTATCGAAGAAGCTTCGGTCAGTCTGGGTGTGCCGCCGATTCGTTCGTTTTTGAACGTCGTGCTGCCCTTGATGGTGCCGGCCATACTCGCCGCGACTGTGCTGACGTGGACAACGACCGTGGCCGAATTGAGCGCGTCCATCATCGTGTATTCAGGTGGGCGGGAAACGCTGCCGATCAAGATTTTCCGTCTGATCGACAGCGGCCTCATGGCACAGGCATCGGCCTATGGACTCGTCCTGATCGCCATCATCATCGTCCCGATCGTCTTAGCAACGCGTATAGGTAAGGTTGACCTCTTCGCTTCACGAAGTTGAATTGTTTCTCTCGGGAAGCGGGCCTTACCGTCGGGCCGCGTTTCGTAAACCAGACGGTCTATAAGGGGAGTTTCTACATGTTAATCCGTCCCACCCGCCGCAGCGTTCTGGCAGGCATGGCATCAAGTTTTGCCCTACCAGCATTCGCACAAAGCCCGTCCGGCAGCGCCGTCATCTATACATCGAATTCGGAGCAAGCCGTCACAGCTGTTCAGGACACTGGCCGCAAGCTGCTGCCCAACGTGAAGCTGAGCACGATTACAGGTGGCAGCGGGCAGCTTTTGCGTCGCCTCGAAGCGGAAGCGGCAAAGCCACAGGGCGATGTGTTCTGGAGTTCAAGCGCCAACACGCTGGGCGCGTTCAAGCAATTGTTCGAACCATGGAAAGCGCCCGATCTGAACGCCATTCTTCCGTCGCTGCGCGATCCCGATAATCTTTGGACGGCGGCCAACATTCATGTCGTCGTTGCAATGATCAACAAAAACCAACTCGGCGGCGTCCCGATGCCGAAGACTTGGACAGATCTGCTCGACCCGCGTTTCAAAGGCAAAATTATTATTGCCGATCCAGCCAATAGCTCGACCGCCTATACGATCCTTTGGGGCGTAGAGAAGATGCTCGGGACCGATGCCTTGAAGAAGCTCGCACAGAATACCAAGGTCAGCAGTGCCGCTGCCGCCGTTTTACGCAGCGTGGGGCAGGGTGAATATGCCATTGGCCTCACCTTCGAAGCCAATGCCTACGCCTATGTCGCCGGTGGGCAGAAAGAGATCAGCCTGCTCTACCCTGAGGATGGGACCTTCACGACGGCTGAATACCTGACATTGATCAAGAATGCCCCTGCCGGGCCGATTGCCAAGAATGTCTGTGAATTGCTGATCTCGAAAGAATGCCAGATCGCCCTGCTTGAAAATGCTTATCGCCGTCCGAGCCGTACCGACATTGATGTCAGCAAGTATGTTGATCTGCCGGACCTCGCCAAAATCAAGATCTTTGCCACCAATGAGGATGAAGCCGCTGCGAAGCGAGCAGATTTTCTCGCTCGCTGGCAGGCCATGGTGGCTGCCGCAAATTGATGTGGGTTATCTATTGAAACAGTGCTGCGCGCGATCCCCTGCGCGCGGCATTTGACCGATGGAATGGGTTCGCCCATTTTGCGAGTAAGTTGGTGAACCAGCGAGAGGGCTCCGTCAAAAGCCCCGGCATCAGGGAGAGATGAAATGATCCGTTTCGTGACCGTGGCAAGCCTCGTCATAGCGGCTTTTATGTCACCAACCGCTTGGGCTCAAGCGGGTAAGGTTACGGTTGTCACGTCGTTTTCCAAGGATGTGACCGATCCGATTAAGAAGGCATTTGAAAAGGCCGTTCCCGGAGCCACTTTGGAAGTCCAGAATCGCAATACCAATGCCGGCGTCAAATTCATCGAAGAAACAAAAGCCAATATTCAGGTTGATTTATTCTGGGCGTCAGCTCCCGATGCATTCGAGGTTCTGAAGACCAAAGGCCTCCTGCAAAAATATCGACCCAAGGCAACAGGCATTCCAGAAAAGATCGGTAGTTATCCGATCAACGATCCGCAGGGGCATTATTTTGGCTTCGCCGCATCCGGCTACGGCATCATGTGGAATGAGCGCTATGCCAAGGCCAATAAATTGCCCGATCCCAAGGAATGGAGCGATCTCGCCAAGCCGGCTTATTTTGACCACGTGCTCATGGCAGCACCTTCTCGCTCCGGTACAACACATTTGACTGTGGAAACGATCTTGCAAGGTGAGGGGTGGGACCAAGGATGGCGTTCGATCAAAAACATGTCGGGCAATTTTCGCCAGATCACCGAACGATCTTTCGGTGTGCCTGAGGCGGTCAATTCCGGTCAGGTTGGTATCGGTATCGTGATCGATTTCTTTGCCTTCTCGTCACAGGCGTCAGGCTTCCCGGTCAAGTTCGTCTATCCTACAGTCACGACGATCGTCCCGGCCAATGTTGCCATTGTAGCCAATGCGCCCAACAAAGCTGGAGCAGAAGCCTTTGTCGATTTTCTGCTATCGCCGACGGGGCAGGAAGTGCTGCTCGAGCCGTCGATTCGCCGTCTGCCGGTTAATCCGTCAGTCTACGCCAAGGCGCCAGCCGACTATCCAAACCCATTCAAGGATCCCTCGCTTGGCGCAAGGGTGAAGTTCGACGTCGATCTTTCCGAGAAGCGTACCAATGTCGTGGATGCCCTTTACGATCAATTGATCACGTTTCAACTCGACAACCTCAAATCTGCGACAAAGGCTCTGCATGAGGCTGAGACAGCGCTGGTCAAGAAGGACAATTCGCAGGCGCACGCTTTGCTGAAAGAAGCACGTGATTTGATTGCGGCGATGCCCGTCACCGATGTGCAAGCTGCATCACCAGAGATTGCCGGCGCCTTCACAGGCAGTAAGGAAAAAGGTGCGCGGCAGGCTGAGCTTGAACAACAATGGGCAAGCTTCGCGAAGACGCGCTATCAACAAGCGCAGGCGAAGGCCGAGCAAGCTTTGAAGCTCGCTCGCTGACCCGTCGCACATGTTCAAGGGAATGATAGGAAGAAAGACGATTTCGCATGGCTGACGCGAGGCCACAGGCATCCGCATCCCATGCTGTGATGGTGCGGTCATGGTTCAAGGCGAGCGGCGGGCAACTGGCGCTTGCATTGGGTATAGGCGCATTTCTGTTTGCATTTTTGATCTATCCGGTCGCGACCGTTCTTTATGTTGCCTTTACCGAGAAAGGCACCGGCGCTTTCACACTCGTCAATTTTCTTGATTTTGCGCGCACGGATCTGTTTGTGCGTTCATTTTGGAATTCATTCTATGTATCTGCCATGGCGGTTGTATTGGCGTCTTTGGTTGCACTGCCGCTTGCTTACATTACAACAAGGTTCGAATTCCGGGGCGCGGCGCTCATTCAAACATTGGGCTTTTTGCCACTAATCATGCCGCCTTTTGTTGGTGCTGTATCCATGTTGCTGCTTTTTGGGCGCAACGGGTCCATCAATTTATTGCTGGATGAATGGTTCGATTTTAAAATTCCTTTCATGGAAGGATTGAATGGAGTCATTCTGGTTCAGGCCATTCATTATTTTCCATTCATTCTTGTCAATCTGTCCGCCTCACTGCGAAATATTGATCGCGCGATGGAAGAGGCGGCACAGAATCTCGGAAGTTCTGGTTTTCGTCTGTTTCGCCGTATCGTGTTTCCTCTTGCAATGCCCGGCTATCTTGCTGGTGCATCGCTCGTTTTCGTTAAAGTCTTTGACGATCTTGCGACCCCACTTCTTTTGAATGTGAAGGATATGTTGGCGCCTCAGGCATATCTTCGGGTGACGTCAATCGGTATTGCAGACCCAATGGGTTATGTCATTTCTGTCCTTCTTATCGTTATTTCGGTTCTGGCGATGATTCTTTCGGCTCGCGCGATGAAGGGCCGCGACTATGCAACCGTACAACGCGGTGGTGGCGGCTTGGCCAAGCGGCGCATGAACCGCTTTGAAGCGACCGTTGCTTATGGCGTCGTCGTTCTGATTTTGTTGCTTGTTTTGGCACCGCATATCGGCTTGCTGCTATTGTCCTTTGCGACCGTGTGGTCGTTTAGCCCGCTGCCGGATGGTTATACCGTGACACATTACAGTCGTGTTTTCGGCGATAGTTTCGTCTACATCAAAAATACGCTGATTTATGCATCGATTGCGGGCTTGATTGATATCGTTCTCGGCGCGGCAATTGCCTATCTTGTTTTGCGGACCAAGCTTGCTGGCCGCCAATGGTTGGACTGGCTCGCGAGTGCCGCGCTTGCCATTCCCGGCGTTGTGCTCGGCATAGGCTATCTGCGTGCTTATTATGGTGTGACACTATGGAATGGTCAGTCACTCGCAACGGTATGGATCATGATCGTCCTTGCGCTTGCAATACGCCGATTGCCTTATGCGTTACGTGCTTGCTATGCGGCGCTCCAACAGATTTCGCACGCGCTTGAAGAAGCGGCAGAAAATCTTGGCGCAACAAAGGCTCGGACAGTCAGGCGCATCGTCTTGCCGATGATGACAGGTGGCATTGTTGCGGGCTTTGTGACGAGCTTCTCGACCGCTGCAGTCGAATTGTCGGCTACGTTGATGCTCGTGCAATCGAATTCGGATGCGCCCTTGGCCTATGGCCTTTACGTATTCATGCAAACGCCAGCTGGCCGTGGCGCGGGCGCCGCGCTTGGCGTCATCGCTGTGCTTTTGGTGGCTCTGTGCTCTTGGGCATCGCATGTGGTGATAGAGCGCGCGCAAAAAGCACGAGGAGGACAATCGTGACGCAAGCGGTCAAGCTCATGACGAAAGCGCAGGCGACAGGTGTTGAGATCGCACATGTCAATCTTTCGTATGGCAAAAACCTCGTTTTGAAGGATGTCAATTTATCCATCAAACCGGGGGAGTTTTTTGCTTTTCTCGGCCCCTCCGGCTGCGGCAAAACAACCTTATTACGCCTGATCGCAGGTTTTAATCAGGCTGATCGCGGCAATGTGACCGTAGGAGGAAAGGACATTACGTCCTTGCCGCCTTGGCAACGTGATGTCGGAATGGTTTTTCAATCCTATGCCCTGTGGCCCCATATGAGCGTTGCGCGTAACGTGGCCTTTGGGCTTGAAGAGAGGCGGGTTCCACGCGGCGAGATCGCGCAGCGCGTAGCGGCCGCCCTTGAGATGGTGGGGCTCAGCGCCTATGCGGATCGTATGCCATCCCAATTGTCAGGCGGCCAGCAACAGCGCGTGGCACTGGCCCGTACCATTGTCATTGAGCCGAAGATTCTCTTGCTCGATGAGCCGCTCTCTAATCTCGATGCGAAGATGCGTATTGATGTGCGACGCGAATTGCGTGATCTACAGCAACGTCTTGGTGTGACGACTATTTTTGTGACGCACGATCAAGAAGAAGCAAACGCGATTTGCGATCGTATGGCCGTCATGAAAGACGGCGTGATCCAACAAGTCGGTACACCGCGTGAGCTCTATGAATATCCATGCAATCTGTTCGTGGCAAACTTTCTCGGCAGCGCAAACCTGTTGCCCGGTAATATCGAAACGCTTTCGGGCAAAAGGATCTTTCGGCTCAAGAGCGGCGAATTCGTGCCTATTCCGGAGAGTGCGTCGGTTCAGCTGGGTGCGCAATTGATGATACGGCCGCAATCCTTAGCCATAGCGCGCGATATTGCGAAGGATGCATGGCCGGGCATGGTGCAAGATGTTGAATTTCTTGGTTCGACACTTCGCTATCGTATCACGTTAGGTAGCGAAGCATTGTTGGTGGACACGCCTTTCCGGCCAGGCGATGTCGTCTTTGCGTCCGGCGATCCTGTCGCACTGACCGTCGACACAAAAAGCATCCTATGGCTTGCAGAATAGGGCGTAATTGATGGTCTCCGGCGTCATATTTGATCTTGATGGCACGCTTGTTGACAGTGCAGGTGATTTGCAAGCGGCACTGAATCGATTGCTTCGAGAGCATGGCTTGTCATTATTAGATTTGGCTGCCGTTAAAATGATGGTTGGAGATGGCGTAGCTAAACTCGTCGAGCGCGCCTTTGTTGCGACCGGAGGGAATATAGTTTCCTTGAACGTCTTAACGGCGCGGTTTCTAGAGTTCTATGAGGGCAATGCTACAGAACGCACCACTGCCTATCCCGGCGTTCACGATACGCTGTCTGAGCTTTTGGATGCAGGTCTTACGCTGGGAGTCGTTACGAACAAGCCTTATGCAGCAACAATGGAAATTCTTGAGGTATTAAAGTTAAGCCGTTTTTTTGTGGCCGTGGTCGGTGGCGATAGTGCGCCGCAACGCAAGCCCCATCCCGATCCAATACTGAAGGCAATGGCTGACGCTAGGCTTCGTCCTGCAGAAACGATCATGGTTGGTGACAATTATCACGACGTAGAAGCAGCGCATGCGGCGGGCCTATCAGCCATCATGGTGACTTACGGTTACAGCCATAAGCCTCCTGCAAGCGTTGGTGCTGATTACCTTGTCAATGAAATGCCAGCCATCGTCCCCATCCTGCGGCAACGCGGGATGCCCTCCCAGTGAAAACCGATCATGCTGCCGCGACCTGTTTCTCTTGATCAGCTCATTGCTTGGGGCAAACAACGTATGGGTCTCCAGGATCTGGCCAAAATCCAAGTCTTTGCCGCTAATGGAGAAAAGCCAATGAGCAACCAACCGTTTTTCATCCGCTGGTAGTTTGGTATTGCCGCTGCTCCTAGATTGAGGAAGCAGTCTGGTGCTTTACCACGCAGCCTATTTTCGTTTAGCGTGAGGAAGAGAGCGGCTAAAGCCGCCGTACAGTTTGAGGGAGAGAATGATATGAAGGCCTACACGATGACGAATGGCGTTGCTGCGATACTACTGGGCGTAGGGCTTGCCGGTGCGACGCCGGCTTTATCGCAGGATAATTGCCCCAATCGCGGCCAACTCGATAACGCCTATTGCGATGCGAATGGCGATCTTGTTGCCGATGCGCCGACCGATCCAAAGAAATGGCGTGATCCGTCCGCCCTTGTCTGGGCTTATACGCCAGTGGAAGATCCTGCCGTCTATGCGAACATCTTCAAGCCTTTTACTGACCATCTCGAAAAATGTGTGGGTAAACGCATTGTCTATTATCCGGTCCAATCCAATGCTGCAGAAATTGAGGCGATGCGTTCAGGGCGCCTTCATTTTGCTGGCTTCTCGACCGGACCTACCGGTTTTGCTGTTAACATGGCCGGCGCAGTCCCCTTTGCTGCCAAAGGGGTCGGCAATGAAGTGCGGGGCTACAATCTGCTCGCCATCGTGAAATCCTCAAGCTCCTATCAGAAACTGTCAGATCTGAAGGATAAGAAAGTCGCCCATACCTCGCCCTCGTCGAATTCGGGTAACCTAGCGCCGCGTGTGCTGTTCCCGGAACAGGGTTTGACGCCTGACAAGGATTACAAGCCTTTGATGTCGGGTGGCCATGACAAGTCGATCCTCGGTGTTGTCTCCGGCGATTATGACATGGGTGCTGTCGCTTCGGACGTTTACGATCGGATGATCACGCGCGGCACCACCAAGGCTGATGATTTTCGTGTCATCTATAAGAGCCCTGTATTCCCGACCTCATCCTTTGCCTATGCGCATGATTTGAAGCCTGAGCTTGCAGCAAAATTGCAGCAATGCTTCTTTGATTTTCGCTTCCCGGCTGCAATGCAGAAGGAATTTAACGGAGACGATCGTTTTCTTCCTATCAGCTACAAAACGGATTGGGCTGTGGTGCGAGACGTGGCCGAAAAGTCGGGTACGCCCTACAACAAGGCTGCCTATGAGGCTGAAGCCAAGCGCGAAGCAGAAGCGCTTGCGAAAAAGCAGCAGAGCCAGCCTGCCGCCGCGCCAGCTGCGCCTGCACTCGTGGCTCCTGCCAAGCCCTGAACCTCAAGAAGGTAAGCCATGGTTCGCGCTTCTCTCATTGCCCTTACGCTGGTGACGACGGTAGGTCTTGCTCACGCGCAGGACGCTTGTCCCAATCGCGGCCAGCTCGATACGCAATATTGTGACGCGAACAATGATCTTGTCGCTGACGTTCCGACGGATCCATCGAAATTGAAAGATCCGTCGGCACTTGTTTTTGCCTACTCTCCGGTCGAAAATCCTGCAGTTTATCAGGTGGTTTGGCAGCCTTTCATGGACTATCTTGGTCCTTGTACGGGCAAGCGGATCGTCTTCTTTCCGGTTCAGAACAATGCAGCGCAGATCGAAGCGATGCGTTCCGGCCGCCTGCATATTTCAGGGTTCGCTACGGGTGTTGTCGGCTTTGCGGTTAACCTCGCTGGAGCCGTACCATTCGCCGTTATCGGTTCTGAAAAGGGTGTATCAGGCTATAAGCTAATCGCACTCGTGAAGGCCGAGAGCCCTTATCAAAAGCTCACTGATCTCAAGGGCAAGAAGGTGGCGCATACAGCGCCTTCCTCCAATTCTGGTAATCTTGCACCGCGCGTCTTCTTCCCGGACCAAGGCTTGAAGCCTGACGAGGATTACAAAGTTCTGATGTCGGGCGGTCACGATAAATCCGTGTTGGGATTGGTATCGGGCGACTATGACATGGCACCCGTCGCATCGGATGTTTACGACCGTATGGTCGCTCGTGGGGCTGTGAAGAGTGACCAGCTGCGTGTGATTTGGGAAAGCGAAACCTTCCCGACCTCGTCATGGTCGCTGCCGCACGATTTAAAGCCAGAACTCGCCAGAAGAATTGCACAATGCTTCTATGACTATCGATGGAACGATGCGCTGAAAAATGAATACAAAGGCGAAGACCGTTTCCTGCCGATGACCTATAAGGGCACGTGGCGACCGATCCGCGATGTCGCAGAAAAATCTGGCACTCCCTACAACAAGACGGCTTACGAAGCGCAAACAAAGCGAGAGGCTGAGGCGGAAGCGAAGAAGGCGGCTGAAGCAGCAGCCAAGGCCGCGCAACCTCCGGCGCCCGCCAAGCCGTGATTCGCAACTTGTAATTCGTTTCAATAGGCTCTTGGAAATGACACGCTCGGCCACGCAATCGCTTGCCACTGCTTCGGTGCTTAGCATCCGTCATCTGCGCAAGGAATATCGCGTTGGCGTGCCAGTCCTGAAGCACATCAATTTAGATATTGGTGCCGAAGGGTTGACGGCCATTATCGGACCGTCTGGTACGGGCAAATCGACACTGATCCGCTGTATTAATAGGCTTGTCGATCCGACTTCAGGTGAAATCTGGTTCGAGGGTCAAGACATTGCGAAAGTTCATGGCAGTGGACTACGCCATATCCGCCGACGCATCGGCATGGTGTTTCAAGAGTATAATCTTGTTGAACGCCTCTCCGTGATGGAGAATATTCTTTCAGGGCGGCTCGGATATATCCCAATCTGGCGTGCTTTCATGCGCAAATTTCCTGAAGCGGACATTGCACGTGCATTTGAATTGCTGGACGCCGTTGGACTTGGAGTGGATTTTGCAACGCGCCGCGCCGACAAACTTTCGGGAGGTCAACGGCAGCGTGTCGGAATAGCCCGTGCCATCATGCAAGATCCTGGACTGGTATTGGCTGACGAGCCGACATCCTCTCTCGATCCAAAAACCTCGGTAGAGATCATGGAGTTGATGGCTGAATTATCTGCGCGTCGTGGAATTCCGATCGTTGTCAACATCCACAATGTCGAACTCGCCAAGCGTTTTGCACATCGCGTCATCGGAATGACAGAAGGCATGGTGGTATATGATGGGCCACCCGAGGGGCTTGGTGCTCATCATCTCGCTGAAATCTATGGCGGCGAGGATTGGCAATGAGCGCATCTACGCTCGCGCGTGTCGCCTTTTCGCCTGATTGGACGAAGCGTTTCATCTGGATCGGTCTGACAATTTATACCATCTATGCCATCAGCACGCTGGATATAGACGGCGCACGAATTGCGCGCGGAATGACCAATGCAGCGCGCCTTTTTGATCGCATGTTCCCGCCTAATCTACAGCCTGATAAGCTCGAACTGATCAGGGAAGGGATGATCGAGAGCATTCAGATTGCCGTTCTTGCAACCTTTGTTGGTGTGTTCTTATCGCTGCCGATGGGATTGGCCGCAGCACGCAATCTATCTCCGGCATGGGTCTCTTGGACGGCAAGGGCAGTGATTGCGGTCTTGCGGTCATTTCATCCGGTCATCGTTGCTATTCTGTTTGTAAAGGCTGTTGGCTTCGGAGCCTTGGCGGGCATTCTGGCGCTTATTGTCTCAACGATCGGGTTCGTATCAAAACTGTTTGCCGAAGTTGTCGAAGAGATTAGTGCCAAACAAGTCGAGGCAGTACGCGCGACCGGTGCATCATTCTTCGCCGTACTGATCTTCGGTGTTTTTCCGCAGGTCATGGCCCGTTTTGTTGGTCTTACTGTCTATCAGTTCGACTCAAATCTACGAAATTCTACCATGGTTGGCATTGTCGGGGGCGGCGGCATAGGTGCGCCCCTATTCACTGCTTATCAGAGATTTGATTATGATGTTGTACTCACCATTCTGCTAATCATCATAACGCTTATCATGATTGCTGAATTCGTCTCGGCGCGAATCCGGAGAATATTCCAATGATGGAAACTGGAAATGATCCTCATGTCTGGACGCGTTTTACTCCCGCCGAACGCATTGGTCGATCTATTGTCTATATCGTTTGTGCTATCGCGATTATCTGGTCCTTGCAGACTGTCGAAATCATCCCAGAATTTCTCTATGATGCGCCTGAGCAAACCGCCGATCTCTTTGCACGCATGTGGCCTTTTGATTGGAAGTTTTGGCCAATGGTCTGGTCGACATTGGTTGAAACATTTCACATTGCAACGCTTGGGACAATTTTGGCGATCCTCATGGCTTTACCGCTTTCGTTTATGGCGGCGCGAAATTTTACGACAAATCCTATCTTGCGTTGGGTTGCACAATTCATTTTTGTCTCGTCCCGTTCGGTCAATTCATTGATTTGGGCACTTCTGTTCGTCGCTATCTTTGGACCGGGTGCATTGGCCGGTGTGTTTTCCATAGCTGTGCGTTCGATCGGGTTTGTAGGCAAACTATTCGGTGAAGCTTTGGAAGAAGCGCATCAGGGGCCAATTGAAGCGCTCACAGCGACTGGCGCGCCGCGGGCGGCTATATTGCTAAAGGGCTATTGGCCACAAGCCGAGCCTGCTTTTTGGTCTGTTGCGCTTTTGCGCTGGGATATTAATATCCGCGAAAGTGCAGTGCTCGGTCTTGTAGGTGCCGGCGGCATTGGCGTCGCGCTCGATGCCGCGCTCAATAATCTTTATTGGGATCAAGTCGGCTTGATACTGGCGACGATATTTGCCGTTGTTGTTATCACGGAGATCGTCACTTCATTTGTACGAAGTCGGATCATTTAAAGCCAATGAGCGAAATTTAATGATTGTCCATTATAATTATGCCAGATTGACAGGCAAGCCAAAAACTTTTTCAAAATCGCTTGCGATACCAGGTGTAGCGCAAAGAATTGGATTTCCTTCTGTTACCCATGGGCCAGTGCAGAAATTATTGACCAAGGCACCAGCTTCCCCCGCTATGACGAGCCCTGCCAAAACATCCCATGAGTTGATATGAACTTCGCCATAGCCGTCCGTGCGACCATTGGCGACATGCGCCATACCAAGCGCACCTGATGCGCTGCGCTTCACTGTTGCGCCTGCTTGCATCGTACGACCGACGAATGCGAGGTAATCGCTTGAAGGTCGACGGGGCGACCAACCAATTTCGACTACAGCCTGCCGGATGTCATGCGTCGGTGCAACTCGGATAGCCTCGCCGTTCATTGTTGTACCTGCACCACGGGCTGCTTCATAAAATTCATCCTGCGCAGGCGCAAAGATAAATCCAATTTCGGGAATATCATTTCGCGCAAAGCCAATTGAGACGCACCATTGACGATCGCCGCGAGCGAAATTGGCCGTTCCGTCAATTGGATCGATGATCCACATGGCGCTGCCGCCTGAGCCTCCTTGCTCTTCGCCGACAATTTGATCTTTGGGGAAGAGAGCGGCAATCTTGCGCCGAATGAACGTTTCAACAGCGCCATCGGCTTCCGTGAGCCAATCCTGCCGGCCCTTCAAGCTGATCACGAGTTCATTGCGTCGACGGAAGTAATCGAGTGCCAAATCGCCTGCTTCGCGAACAATCGCGCGGACGGCAACGCATCTTTCCTGAATGAATGAATCCATTGTTTCTAGTCTTTACAGAGTGACAGGTTGGCCGCTTTGCGCGGATAGCGTCGCAGCATCGGCCAGAATTTGTGCACTTAAACCATCTTCGCCACTTGGCTGAGGCTGCCGACCGGTTGTGACGGTATCTATAAATGCATCAAGTTCGTTACGGTAGGCGGCGGCATAGCGCTCAAGAAAAAAGTTTTGAACGACATCTGCACGAATGCCTTCGCTTCCGGCAAAACTGACCGTTGTCTCGGGAACATTCGCGGCGCTAAGCATGCCGTTCGAACAATGAACCTCGATCCGCTGATCGTAGCCATAGGTGGCACGGCGTGAATTAGAGATTTGTGCGATCTTACCTGAAGCAGTCTTCATGATCACAACGGCTGTGTCGACATCACCAGCTGCGCCAATGGCAGGGTCCACCAGCGATGAACCTAATGCATGAACGACCACTGGCTCTTCGCCGAGCAGAAAACGCGCCATGTCGAGATCATGAATCATCATATCGCGGAAAAGTCCGCCAGAACGACGGATATAATCGACGGGCGGAGGGGCCGGATCACGGGAGATCACGGTCACAATTTCAATGTTTCCAGCTTCCTCATTCCGCAAGCGTTTCTGCAATGCCGCGAAATTCGGATCGAAACGGCGATTGAAGCCGATCATCAGCGGCACGCCAGCTTTTGAGACTGTCGCAAGGCAGCGTCGGATCCGTTCGGCACTCAGGTCCACCGGCTTTTCGCAAAAGATAGCCTTACCGTACTTGGCTGCCGCTTCAATCAGGTCGGCATGCATATCGGTCGGCGTGCAAATCAGCACAGCGTCGATAGCCTTGTCTGCAAGGATCGCTTCAATGCTAGCTGCCTGCGCTCCAGTCTCTTCGGCAAGCGACGTTGCGGCAGGTAAATGTATATCGGCGACTGTCACCAGACGCGCATTTTTGTGCTTTGCAACATTCAAGCCATGAATGCGCCCAATCCGCCCAGCGCCTATCAAACCGACCTTCATATCGTCCCCTACCAAATCCGAAGCGGCCGACTGACTGGTCGCCTGAATACGTTTTGATCACTATCACAATGAAACAACAAGGCGCTGAACGCCAGCGAGTCTTGCTTCTCTTATCCCAGGAATAGTGAACCTTAGGACGCGTTGATGGTCCACTGCAGGCTCAATTTGTGGTGATGATCTGGTCCTCCCGGAATGCAAGCAGCATCTGATGCTCCAAACTCTATAACGATTGCGTCCACGGCTGCCCGGTATATTCATCCTCGCTAGTTTTGATAATATAGCGCTGCGGAGACCTTGGCATGACGGCAACCATTCGACTTACCATGGCGCAGGCGCTGGTCCGTGCACTTGCTGCCCAAAAGACGCAGTTTCACGGGTCCATTCAACCGCTTTTCGGTGGCGTTTGGGCAATCTTCGGTCATGGCAATGTCGCTGGGATGGGTGAAGCACTTTATGGGGCGCGTGATCAAATCCCAACTTTCCGTGCGCATAATGAACAGGCGATGGCGCATGCGGCCATTGCATTTGCGAAGGCCTCGCGACGTCGCCGCATGATGGCCGCAACAACATCCATCGGGCCGGGTGCAACCAATATGGTCACGGCGGCTGCATTAGCGCATGCTAATCGCTTGCCAGTCCTCCTTTTGCCCGGCGATGTTTTTGCCACTCGTCGTCCTGATCCCGTACTGCAACAGATTGAAGACTTCGGGGACGGCACGATTTCAGCCAATGATTGTTTCCGCCCTGTATCGCGCTATTTCGATCGGATCACACGCCCTGAGCAGATTCTACCAGCGTTGGAACGTGCATTGGCCATCCTTAACGATCCAGCAGATTGCGGGCCTGTAACGCTTTCACTCTGCCAAGATGTTCAGACCGAGGCATATGATTATCCAACCTCCTTTTTTGAGGAACGCCTGTGGTTGCCGCGTCGCCTTGGGCCCGATGCGAGCGAACTCGCGCGTGCTATCGAGTTGCTTATGGAGTCTCAAAAGCCGCTTATCATTGCAGGGGGTGGTGTTCTTTACTCGGAAGCAGAAAAAGAATTAATCCGCTTTGCGGAAATGCTAGGTATTCCCGTCTGTGAAACACAGGCTGGCAAGAGTGCCATACCGGACGAGCATGATCTCGCAATGGGATCAATTGGTGTAACAGGCACCACAGCCGCGAATGCATTAGCTGCAGAAGCGGATTTGATTATTGCTGTGGGAACGCGCTTGCAAGATTTTACAACGGGATCGTGGACCTTGTTTGCCCACCCGGATCGACGCCTGCTTGCAATGAATGTGCAATCTTTTGACGCAATGAAGCATCGGGCGGCACCTTTGGTGTGTGATGCGCGTGTTGGCCTTGATCTGCTGATTGAATGTATGCAGGGACATCATGCCCCATTAGATTGGACAGGTCGCGCGAAGCGCGAGAAACTGGTCTGGGGCCTTGAGTCTTCGCACTATACACAGTCTCGCAATTCCGGCCTGCCCTCCGATGCTGAAGTGATTGGAGCTGTCCAGCGACAAGCGCAGCCCACGGATATTGTCGTCTGTGCAGCAGGTGGCTTGCCAGGAGAGCTGCATAAATTATGGCGCGCAGGAAGCCCAGGCGGTTATCACGTTGAATATGGGTATAGCTGCATGGGCTACGAGATTGCAGGTGGCCTTGGCGTCAAAATGGCCGAACCAACCCGCGAAGTGTTTGTCATGGTAGGCGACGGTTCTTATCTGATGATGAATTCTGAAATAGCGACCTCGGTTATGCTCGGATTGAAGCTGACAATTGTGTTGCTCGATAATCGTGGATTTGGATGTATCAATCGTCTGCAGAATGCAACGGGATCGGCTTCTTTCAATAATCTTCTGAAAGATACTCGTCACCAAATACTGCCAGATATCGATTTTTCTGCACACGCTAAGTCACTGGGGGCTCATAGCTTCCATGTACACTCGCTCGCCGAATTGGAAGCGGCACTTCAAAATGCACGAGCCGCCATACAAACGACTGTTCTCGTGATTGATACAGACCCGTTGCGGACAACAGACGCGGGCGGCCATTGGTGGGACGTTGCGGTGCCTGAAATTTCTCAGCACGGCAGTGTCAACGAAGCGCGCGCAACCTATGAAAAAAAACTAAAGTCACAATTCTTTGGCGATTGAGAAAGGACACCACGACATGGCTATTCGTCTCGGCGCCAACCCCATTGGCTGGTCCAACGATGATCTGCAGAATATTGGCGGCGATACGCCTCTTGAGACTTGCCTAGCCGAAGCTAGGGAAGCCGGGTTCGAAGGCATGGAATTGGGGCATAAGTTTCCACGTGAGGCCAATGCCTTAAAGGCCGTCTTGGCACCGTTTGGAATGGCTTGCGTCTCCGGGTGGTACTCGGCTGAATTATTACGGCGCGACGCAGAAGCAGAAATGCACGCCTTACGGCCCCATCTCAATTTATTGAAAGCGATGGCGTCGGACGTGCTTGTTTTCGCTGAGACATCAAACGCAATCCATGGCGATTTCAACCAGCCATTATCACAGCGCCCACGAATGGCACCCGCCGACTGGAAGCAATTCGGCGTGCGTATCACGGAAGTGGCCAAGCGTACAGCCGATGAAGGTGTTCGGCTTGTCTATCACCACCACATGGGAACAATTGTCGAGAGCGCCGAAGACATCGACGCCTTCATGCACGCGACGGGCGATGCCGTAGATTTGTTGCTCGATACAGGGCACGCAACGTGGGGTGGTTCTGACCCTGCCAAACTTGCACACGATTATCATTCCCGCATTTCGCATTTTCACGCCAAGGATGTTCGCCCGCATATCATGAAGAAAGCGCAAGAACAGGATTGGAGCTTTCTGAAATCCGTTTTGGGCGAGGGCGATGAATTAGGCGTCTACACCGTTCCAGGTGATGGTATGGTTGATTATGTCGCGGTCTTAAAGGCTCTTAAGCCCTATTCGGGGTGGGTTATTGTCGAAGCGGAACAAGATCCAAAAAAGGCACCATCCTTGGCTTATGCAAAGAAAGGCGTTGCCCATCTGAAAGTTGCATTGAAGGAGGCAGGGCTCGTTTGAGCTTTGGATGATGATGTCACATTTACGTATTCATCCTGCACCACCTGATCGTGAAGGCCGAATTCAACACATCACACCGGCGAGTGCAGCATGGCGTTATGTCGGCTTCGATGCTTTCCAACTTAAAGAGGGCGCGAGACTGTCGCGGTCTACGGGTGATGTGGAGCAATGCATCGTTCTTCTATCGGGTAAAGCCAATATCAAAGCAGGGACACTCGATTGCGGCATCATCGGTGAACGCATGTCGCCGTTCGATGGTGGGCCGCATTCTGTTTATGTTCCACCACGCACGGATTGGATTTTTCAGGCCGTGACGGAATGTGAGATAGGACTTTGCTCTGCGCCAGCCAAAGGGGAGAAACCGCCCCTTTATTTGCCTCCAGGGCCTGTCGAACAACGCGGGCAGGGTACGAATGCGCGTTTTGTCTCCAACATTCTTCCCGACGATTCGCCTCATGCAGAATCTCTATTGGTGGTTGAAGTGATCACGCCGGGTGGTAATTGGTCCTCTTATCCGCCGCATAAGCACGATACGGACAATCCACCGCACGAAACCTATCTTGAAGAAACCTATTATCATCGGTTGAAACGCGGCTCGGGATTTGCGATCCAGCGCGTCTATACCGATGATCTCACACTAGATGAATCCATGGCGATTTCCGATCGCGATGTCGTCTTGGTGCCTAAAGGATACCACCCCGTCGGCGCACCGCATGGATTTGATCTCTATTATTTAAACGTGATGGCTGGACCAGTTCGTCTATGGAAATTCACGATGGCTCCAGATCATGCCCATCTCGTATACAAATAATCATTATGGAAGAACGACAATTCCGGAGTCAGCGAAGCTAATGACCACCTCGCTTTTGGAAGTAAACTCATCAGAGCGACCAGGAGCTGTAATGAAGAGCTCGCCAATAGCAGTCTTTACTGAATACTCACGCACTTTTCCGAGATAGGAAGATTTTTTCACCGTGCCTGAAAGACCTGCGCCAGATTTCGATAAAGTCATTGCATCGGGACGCACAGATATTTTGACAGGACCCGGCTGAGCGCCACGATGGAGCAAGCGTAGCGTCGTTTCCCCCATTTGAATCGATGCATGGAGCCCATCGCGGGTCATCAGCGTTGCCTCAACAATATTGGCATCGCCGATAAAGTCGGCCACGAAAAGGTTGGAAGGTTCTTCATAGAGAGCTTGCGGAGACCCAATCTGTGCGATCTTGGCATTCGACATGACAATGATCTCATCAGAAACGGCGAGTGCTTCCTCTTGATCATGTGTGACATAGGCAACCGTCAGAGCAAGGTCGGTCTGCAATTGTCTGATGTCTTCACGCACACGACGGCGCAATTTGGCATCAAGGTTCGACAGGGGCTCATCAAATAAAAGGACTTTCGGTTCCAAGACGAGCGCACGTGCCACCGCAACGCGTTGCTGTTGCCCTCCCGAGAGCTCTGAGGGCGCGCGCTTCTCAAGGCCCGATAATCCGACAAGGCGGATTTTCTCCGCTGCCATGGCTTCTGCATCGGCCTTTTTGAAGCCCTGTACGGAAGGGCCATAGGCGACGTTCTCAAGTACGCTCATATGCGGAAAGAGAGCATAGGACTGAAATACCATCGAAACATCGCGGTCGGCGGCCGATAGTGCCGTTACATCTTCGTCTCCAATGAAGATACGCCCTGCGCTTGCCATCTCAAGTCCCGCAATCAAGCGCAACGTGGTGGTCTTGCCGCAGCCTGAAGGGCCGAGCAGTGTTACCAGAGTGCCTGGAGCGATACGAAACGAAACATCGTCGACCGCTGTGACGGTGCCGTAGCGCTTCGACACATTGCGGAATTCGACAGGTGCTTTCACTTTGGCCATGGCAGGTCCAGATCAGGATGTTGGCATTGGCGCGGCGAGCGCACGGCGGCCGAGCCGCCTTTCGCCGACAGCAAGCTGGATGAAGAGAATGACAATGAGCATGAACACGATCAGCATCGCTGAATAGGCGATGGCAATACCAAATTCACCGGCCTCGACGCGGCCGACGATATAAGTGGTTGCCATATTGTATTTGGCGGAAACGAGAAAGATGACAGCGCTGACCGATGTCATTGCGCGTACGAAAGAGTAAACAAGCGACGCGAGAATAGCCGGGCGCAATAAGGGCAAGATGACCCGGCGAAGCGTCGTTGCGGATCCCGCGCCCAAGGTGAGCGAAGCCTCATCAAGCGATTTATCAATCTGGCTGAGAGTTGCCAGACCGGCGCGCACGCCCACGGGCATGTTACGAAACATGAAGCATATCACGAGGATAAGTCCAGTTCCGGTCAATTCAAAAGGCGGTACATTGAAGGCGAGGATATAGCTGACGCCAATGACGGTGCCTGGAATGGCAAAGCTCAGCATGGTGCCGAATTCGAAGCTGCGTTTGCCGGCGAAATTTTGCCGAGACAGAAGATAGGCTGTCATCAAACCGATGGCTGCTGTGAGTGGTGCGGAGAGAAGGGAGACTTCCAAAGTCGCAAAAAGCGAATCCCATGCACTTCCAGTGAATATGGGTCCGCCATTGAAGTTCAACTTAAACGCAGTCGTGAGATGCTGAAGGGTTGGCGTATAATCGCGTCCCAAGGCTTTCACAAAACCACCGACGAGAATAAGTGCATAAAGCGCAATCGAGAACAAAACCCATGGCACTGTCACGAGCGCACAAAGCCATGTGATGGCTTTCGGCAAAGGTGATGGGAGGCCCGCGTCACCCTTGCCAGCGACGGTTGTATAGACCTTTTTGCCAATCCACGCCTGCTGCACCCAGAAGGCAAGCAGCGTGAAGCCCAACAGAACGAGGGCGAGAATAGCCGCACGACTTTCGTCAACAGCCGATCCAACGACCGCAAAAAAGATCTTCGTCGAGAGCACTTCGAAATTACCGCCAAGAACGAGCGGATTTCCAAAATCGGCCAAGCTCTCAATAAAGCCGACGAGAAATGCGTTGGCCAAACCGGGACGCAGAAGGGGGAATGTAATCGTACGGAATGTGGTCCACCGACTTGCGCGCAGTGTTTGCGAGGCTTCTTCAAGCGACGGCGCAATACCTTGAACGACCCCGATCAGCATCATGAAGGAGATAGGTGTGAACGCGAGAATTTGGGCAATGGAGATGCCAGTAAAGCCGTAAATCCAACGCGAGCGCGGAATCTCGAACCATTCGTATAGAGCCGTAGAAACTATACCCGACCGACCGAAAATCAGGATCAGAGCCAATCCAATCACGAAAGGTGGGGTGATGATTGGGAGTACAGAAAAAAGCGTGAGCGCCTTTTTAAAAGGAAACCGCGTACGCGTTGCGATCAGCGCAAAGGCGAGCCCGAGAAGTGTACACGCAATGCCAACAAACACGCCAAGAAAGACGGTATTCCAAGCAACGCCGCAGTTCAGCGTGCTGGTAATACAATCAAGCCCCCAAATCGAGCGGTCTGTAATTTTTGTGATGAAGGTGTCGAACATCCATCCGTCTTGTCCCCAGACGGATTGGGACAACACGCGCGTGACCGGAAAAAAGACGAAGATGATGATTGTTGCGACGATAAGGCCGATAGCAGACACAATAAACGTATCGCCACGGCAAAAGCCGCGCATGGCAAGGCCTTCACATAGCAACAACAAGAAGCAAAACAGGATCAGAAATCCGCCGAAGCCTAATCCTTCCTGTTTCGGTGTGCCGCCAAACAAGTCTGCGGCCCATGCGGCATTCCAGCCTTTGAGACCAATCAGAAAACCTTGTGAGAGGAGGAGTGCGAGGCCGGCGGCACCAGCCCAAGCAAGGAGCGCGCCGCGCCATTCGCGCTCGCCTTTTGCAATCAAGGAAAATGCGGCAAGTGCCAGAGGTGGCGCCAAAGCGAGGAGCCATGGCTTCCCACCTGCGATCGCCATCGCTAGTGCGCTACCACTTGGACCTGCTGGCCACCCCGTGAGATTGAGGCCATTTGAAAGGTCGATCCAGTACCATGGCAGCAGGCAAAACGATGCTATTGCGAGCCCGAGCCACCACAAGGCGGTCTCGGGCGCTGTTTTCGATTTCACCGGGCCCCCTCCGGTTTGGAGAAAAGTGAACGGCCTTTACTTGGGCTGGTTTTTTACTTCTGCGTCCCATTTCGCAAGCAGACGCTTACGTTCGGCGGATGAGCCGTATTTTGCAAAGTCGAATTCGATCAACTTGATATCGGCCATCTTCGGTGCCTGCGGCGGGATCGGTGTGTCCTTGTTTGACGGCACTTGATAGGAACGCGCATTGGCGGCCATCGCCTGCGCTTTCGGTGTTAATGCCCAATCATACCATTTCTTGGCATTGTCGAGGTTCTTGGCGCCTTTGATAATCGACATCGAGCCAATTTCGTAACCGGTCCCTTCACAAGGCGCGACCGCTTTCATCGGCGCGCCTTCGACGATCATGGTGACGTGATCATGCAGGAATGCGATGCCGACAGTCGTTTCGCCAAGGCTTGTTGCTTTGGCAGGAGCAGCACCGGACTTTGTGTATTGATTAATGTTCTTGTGCAGCTTCTTCATGTAGTCGAACGCCTTGTCCTCACCCATGATCTGCACAAGCGTCGCCAGCATGGTGTAGGAGGTACCTGACGAGTTGGGATCAGCCACCTGCACTTCATCTTTTAGCTTGGGATTGAGCAGATCCGCCCAGCATTTCGGCTCGGGAATTCCCTTCGAGGCGATGAGCTTGGTGTTGTAAGCGAAGCCCAAAGCACCAGAATAGATGCCGATCGTGCGGCCCTTGGTCTGGTTCCATTGCTTGACGGCCCAATCCTGCAAATTGGCCATGTTGGGAGATTTGTATTCTTCCGTTAGGCCTTCTTCAGCCGCCTGCATATGGGGGTCGCCCGTACCGCCCCACCAAATGTCGCCCTTCGGGTTCGAGGATTCGGCCTTGATCTGAGCATAGGTTTCACCAGAGCTCTTGCGCGTCATGGCCACCTTAATTCCCGTATCTTTTTCGAAGGCTTCCACCATGGGGCGGCACCATTCTTCCTGCACCGAGCAATAGACGGTCAGCTGGCCTTGGGCCTGTGCAGCGGTTGCGAAGCCCAACGTTGCCGCGCCCAGCAAAAGGCCAGCGGCGAGTGGTGCCTTAAAGGTATACTTCATTAGGTGATCCCCCCCGATCGAGTGTGACGATTGTCACTTTTATTACATGAAACCGTAGAATCCGGGCCTCGGGGGGTCAATCCCGGATTGGTTGAAGGGGTTGGTAAGGCGTGGACATCAATAGCGTCGTTCATGGGCTTGCCCATGCAAGGCGGCGCGATAGCCTCCTCAAAGAATGCTTCGTGATGAAAGCCTCGGCGTCGTTTGGAACCGGAATCCTCTGTCCTGCCCCCCTAAAGTTGAGCCATTATTGTGGTTCCAACTGGGGTATTTTGGATGGCTCGAAAGCGGCCTCCGGATGAGGATCCCCTTAAGATCTTGCGGCTTGTGGAATTGGACCTGGCGGTTGGGGCAGATGTGGCCAAAGCTTGTAGGTCTGCGGGGCTTAGAAGCTTGCCGACGCCGTTTCCTTGAGGATTAGCTTGTCAATCGTTAGATCCAAGACCGCTCTGCGGAGCCGATTATTCTTGGCCTCAAGCTCTTTCAGACGCTTCACCTGATCGCCCTTCAGGCCGCCATACTCCGACCGCCACCTGTAATCGGTCACTTCCGTCACGCCTATCGATCGGACGGCCTCCGCCACCGGTCGCCCCTGCGCCGTCAGAACTTCAACCTGCCGTAACTTGGCAACAATCTCTTCCGCCTTACGGCGCTTCTTGCCCATTCTCAGTCCTCCATCGGCTCAAAAGCCATGCATCAGGGAGGATCACTTTTCAGGGAGCAGGCCACCGAGCTTCCGGCATCCAAAACAGTCCATTGGACTGTTTTTGTACCGCTCCGCAGGACCAGAGCTCAACGGCTCACAGGTCAAACATAACCTGAAGGTGTGAGGGGTGGTGAGTCTAGGGCTTGCAATTCGAGAACCTGATCGCTGATCGCCTCGAGTAATTTGCGATCGTGGCTCACGATCATCATGGCCATGCTGCGCTCTGCCACAACGTCTGCCATCAGGCGAATTGTCTCTGCCTGGGTCACCGGATCAAGGCGTGATGTTGGCTCATCCGCAAACAGCAAGACCGGATCAAGCAGCAGGGCGCGCAGGAGGGCGATGCGCTGCAACTCGCCTCCTGAAATTTCCCCTGGGCGTCGTTTGATTAGATCTGACGTCAGTTTCAGCCGATCCAGAAGTGGCGGAATTCGACCTCGGTCGAGTTTGTGTAGATTAATGAGGTCATCAAGCCCCTGCTCAAGTGTAATCTTTGAAGGGAAAGCTGCGGGCGGGTCTTGCCAGAGCTTTTGAAACCCAAGCTTCGGTATAGCGGGATCGCGCCATAGGCTGCCTTCATGATGCAACAGGCCCAAAAGCGCGTTACCCAACGTTGACTTGCCGCAGCCCGATGGGCCGAAAACGCCGAGAATCTGACCGCGCGATATGCTGAATTGCAACGGCGCGAACAATTGTCGCCCGCCGCGTGAGACGGTCAGTCCGTCGGCACTGGCCACGCAGGATCCCGTCGACGCCGACGGCCGGCGCGGCCAGCGCTCAGGGTCCGCTTCGATCAGGGCACGCGTGTAGGGGTGCTCGGGCTGGCTCAGCACAAGGGCCGCCGGCCCGCGCTCGATCATTGTGCCGCCCTGCATGACCAGAATTTCGCCACCCAGTCCTTCGGCTAGTTCAATGTCGTGGGTTATTGTTAGCAATCCACCAGCATTCTCTAGGCCCCGTCTTAATAACGCCAGAACATCGCCGCGGCGGTGCGCATCAAGGCCTTTGGTTGGCTCGTCCGCTATGACCACGCTTGCGCCGCCAGCGCGCGCGGCAGCAAAGGCCACCCGCTGCGCCATGCCACCCGAAAGCTCCCAAGGGTACTTCGATCCCGCTCCTTGCAAACCAAGTTCATCGAGATCGACTTTTGCCCGGCCAGAGGGATCAGGCGTATCAGCAACGAGCCGATGCACCTCAGCAACCTGCTGATGCCCTGACATCAATGGACTGAGGGCCAGCCATGGCTCTTGCGGCAGAACGGCGATGCGGCGCCCCCAAAGCATGCGGTTGGCTTGGGGCCGCGCAGGATCGAAATCATCGGTACCGACCCTGAGCCGTCCGCAAGCACCCAGGCCCGGCGGGAGGTTTCCCAGCACGGCTTGGGCGAGAAGGCTTTTTCCGGACCCACTTTCGCCAAGTATGGTAACCGCCCTCCCGGCAGGCAGGGCAAACGAGACCGGCTCGACCAGTCGCTTGCCCGCCGCCAATACGGCGATCTCTTCAGCCTGCAGCAGAATCAATTTTTCCCCCTGCAATCAGACTAAGCGAGAGCAACAGTGCAAAACACGCGACGACAGGTTGAAGCAGAGCAAAGGGCGCCTCCCGCCAGCTGGGGAGGAGTTCCACCATCATGAGCCCCAGTTCCGGCGTCGGCGCGCGCATCCCGACGCTGACAAAGCCGAGTGCTGCTATGGCAGCAATCGCATTGGCAACGCCAAAAGCCGAGGCTGTGCGCAGCATCGGGCCGATCTCAGGCCAGAGGATGCGGCGGAAGATCCAGATCGGCCCAAAACCTTGCAGAGTGGCGGCTTCAACCGCCGGGCCGGCCAGAAGACTGCGCGCGGCACTGCGGGTGAGACGGAAGAACTCAATCCAGAGCACCGATGCTATTCCCGCCCAGAAGGCCAAAGGTGCCGAGGGCAAGATGACACCCATCATCAGCACCATGAGGAGAGCCGGCAGCGCCAGAACACTATCGGCCAGAAGCGATAAGCTCCGATCGATCCAGCCGCCGCGCCAGCTTGCCAACGCACCAAGGGCGATGCCGATCGCGGCCGCCGTGGCCGTGGCCGCAAAGGCGATCAGAAGTGACAGGCGAAGCGCATGCGCCAGCCGCGAAAACAAGGAACGGCCTAGATGGTCATAACCAAAGAAAGCCTTCGCGTCGGGCGGTGCGAGCGCTTTTGTTAACGCCTGCCTGAAGGGCCCCACGCTGTCGAAGAGCGGGGCAAGCAAGGCAAAGGCAACAATGGCGACAAGTAAACCGCAACCCAATCGAAAAGAAGTCACGCCAGCACCTGGCGTGGATCAATTCGGCGAACGCATAAATCGACAATCGCGTTCAGCGCGACAAAACCAAGGCCCATCACGAGGGCTGTTCCCTGTACCATCGGAACATCACGATGAAACACGGCATGGATCAGCGCGTGTCCGATTCCTGGCCAACCGAAAATCGTCTCAACAACAACGACGCCCTCGGCAAGAAGCACAAATTGCAATCCCAAATAGGTGACGACCGGAGCGCCAATATTGCGCAAGCCGTGCCGCCACAGCACCTGCGTATCGCTCAGGCCCTTGGCGCGCGCGAAGGCATAATATGGGCTGGCGGCCACATTGGTCATCGCATCGCGGGTGATCCGCGCCGAAGCGGCGCCAAGGCCCAAGGCCAGTGTCAGCGCAGGCAAGACGAAATGCGCCACTCCGCCATAGCCTGCGGCCGGCAGCAGCCGGAACTGTACTGAAATGACAACAATCAACACTAGCCCCAAGAGAAACTGCGGCACGGAGCGAAAGGCCGAGGCGATCACCAGAAGCGACCGGTCGAAGCGACCGCCGGCATGGAGACCGGCATAGATGCCGAGCGGCGGCCCGATCAGCAGCGAAAAGGTTAGCGCCGCGGCGGCGAGCTGCAGGCTCGCGCCCAGCTGGTGCGTGATCTCCTCCCAAACAGGTTGGCCAGAAACAAGTGAACGACCAAGGTCCAGTTGGACCAAGTTGCCCATCCAGCGCATGAACTGCGCCCCAGGACCCTCATGCAGGCCTAATTCGGCACGCACCGCGTCGGCTAGCTCCATCGAGACAAGATCATAGCCATAACGGGCGGCCGCAATACGAAGAGCCATATCGCCGGGCATGGCCTCCATCATTAAAAACGACATCACCCCGACGACAAACGCCACACCGGTGGCCTGGGCCAATCGGAAGACGACCGCCCGCAACGCAGTGCTCACTTGATGAAATCCGCCGATTTCAAACCGAAGCTACGCTCATAAGGGTCAATCACAACACCCCTTACCGTTTTCGCGATCGCCGCCGATTGTTGGTACCAAGCGATGGGAAGAACCGGCAACTCAGCCTGCAATGTCGCCGCAAGAGCGGATTTTTCGGCATCCGTTCCACCTTCGGCAGCCAGCTTTTTGACGGCTGCGGTGAATTCCGGGTTATTCCAACCCATCGCACCCCAATCACCGGAGGGCGCGTAATCTTGCATCAACGTGCCGACCGGATCCGGCACGAGCGCGAAATTGCGGGCCAGCAGCCCCATCTCCAGTGTGCCCGCTGCGTGCTTGGCGGGTATCTCGGATGAATTGGTCGAGTTGATGGTGGTCGCGATCCCCACATCCCGCAGCAACTGCTCCAGCACCGCAGCAGTCAATGGCAGCTCGGGCCGATCAGGATAAGTCAACAGTTCGACAGCAAACCTCTTGCCGTCCTTTTGCAAAATGCCATCGGCACCGGGCTTCCAGCCTGCCGCAGCGAAGGCGGCTTTGGCAGCGGCAACATCATAGGCCAATGGCTTGAGACCGGGGTTATGCCAACCGCTCATCGTTGCCGGAAACATTTGGCTGGCCGCCGCGCGATAGCGCAAGATTGCTTGCGCCAGTCCCGCCCGATCGATGGCCAGAGACAATGCCTGGCGCTCTTCCACACTGTCAAAAAAGACAGAGCCGATGTTGAGTTTCAGGATCATCACCCGCGGCAGCGACACCGATTCCAGGGTGACACGATTCACTGATTGCAGGCGCGTGACAGACGCAGGATCAAGGTTGACCACAAGCTCCGCATCGCCCGATTCAGCCATCAGCGCGCGTGTTTCGGCCCGGGTAACCGAGGTGTAATTCACGGCGGGCAGCTTCGCCGCGCCGCCCCAATAGCCATCGAAGCGTTCTGCTTTCAGCGTCAATGGCGGCTCAAGCTTCGTCACCTTGAAGGCACCGGTTCCGATCACCGCTTTAACCGAGCCGTCCGCTGCATAGGCCGCCGGTGCCAGGATTCCCGTTCGATATTCGGCAAGAAAAGCGGGCAGGGCCGCGAATGGGGATGTCAGCGTAATAACGACCTCATTTCCCTCCGCCGCAATCGTGCTGATGGGTGCTCTCGTCAGAATGCTCTTCTTGTCCCTAGACCAGTTCAATGCATTGGCGGCGGCAGCCGCGGTTAGCACTGTGCCGTCATGAAAGCGCGTGTTGGGCCGAATATGAAACCGCCAGATCAGCTTGTCTGGTGAAACGCTCCAGCGATCGGACAATCCCGGCCGCAACCGACCCGAAGTGTCGGCATCGACGAGGGTTTCCATCACATCCATCTTTTGAAAAATGTCGCCGGACAGAACAGGGTCAGCCGATTTAATTTCGAAGGGGGCCGCTACGTCCAGCGCAGCTTGGTTGGCGTACGCCAGTGTCGGTCCCAAAACGGCAATCAAAACAAGATAAACAAAAGGGCGGCCCATGCGTTTCTCCAAAAAACGAAAAAAATCACGCGTATGTGCGATAAGCAAAAGCAACATGATGAAAAATACTGAGCGTATGATTTACACAGCTCCATTTTATTGACAAGCGACCAGACGCCGCACTATGTCCATGGCGTCACGCGCGACGGCGCGCATCGGTCGCATGTTCTGCGTGAGCCAGCGACAGCACGAATGCGGTCATGATTGCGCGCTGTACTTCATTACAGTTGTGCTGATCGACGAGCGTTCCGACAAAGTTGCAGGTGTTATCATCCAGTCATCGGATGGGTTTGTTGTGTTCATCAGCGCCGATTTTGCTTGTTATTAAAAATGCGACCTACCTGTAGCACGTCGACGGCATTGCGATTTTTTGCGTGCGGTAGCAGCGCTCGATGGCGAGGGCCGCGATAGCCAGTGTTCCATGATATCGAGCGCGGTTTTGATGCATAGAGATTGAGTGAAGAGGCGGGAACATGGACGATGCCATGCAGTGCCATGCCATGCCGTGTGAACGAAGTTGACCGTGTTGGCGAAGCGATCGCGACAGGCGGCAAACGTGTGGTCGCAACCCGCGGTGGCGCTGAACATGTCGCCGACCACTACCGGCGTGCAGCACAACGCGCTACGCCACGTCCGACCAGTTCACCAGATAGATTGTGACGGCGGCATCGTCGTAGCGCCCGCCATGGAGATCGTCCTCGGTCAGCGCGTCAGACGACAACGCGCCCTGCACATCAAGGTTCGAAACGGCCAGCCCAAGCTGGCCCTCAATCGCCGTCGCGGTGAACCCCGACGCCGCCTTGTAGGTGACGGCATCGAAGACGACATCGCGGTCGAAATCGGTAAAGCCCATCACCGCGCCGTCGCGGCGATCCACCCGCCAGCAGCGGCACAAAGTGGTCAGCCCGCCCGCAACATGCGTTGCGAGCGCAGGAGGGAGGGTTTTCATGTTGTGCTCGGGCATCTCTACGTCGGCGCGTGCGGATCGTGCGCTCACCACGATCAATGACGGAGCCGCGTGCTATGAATTGAAGCAGAAACGAATCGGGATTTTTCGATGGTTGATGAGGACGAACTTCCAAACTTGCCGCTTGAAAGAGCGGCAATGCTCGAAAATCTGATGACTGCTCGCGCCACAGGTGACATGACCGCTAGCAATCCGGTCTATGAGCACTTGAGGCGCGAATTCATGCAGGATTCGGCAACAAAGTCGCTCCTTCCGAATTTTGTTCGGACGTGCCGCACACTCGATGTGTTCTGGCCGTTCATTAAAGAACAAGCTGGAACCTATGCGGATCGACGGCTGATAATCAGCCAGGCCTTCACGCCATTGATTGAGTTTCTCGAAGGCAAGAACAAAGCGCCGGGAGACGCTGCTGTTTCCGAGGTATTGGAAACATTTGACCCCGAAGGGGTGCATGCGGTTTGGAGCAAGGCGCTAGGCAGACGGAACGCCGACCCAGAGGGCGCGATCACCGTTGCCCGCACGTTCTTAGAGACTGTTTGCAAGCGCATTTTGGACGCGATGTCCGTCGGTTACACGGACAAAGAAGATCTGCCAAAACTCTACGCGATGGCGGCAAAATCACTCAACCTTGCGCCGGACCAGCACACCGAGGAACCGATCAAGGCGATACTCGGCGGAGCCATGAATTTGGTGAACGGCATTGGGACGCTTAGAAATCGCCTCAGTGATTCGCATGGTCGAGGAGGAAAGCCAATTAAGCCATCGCCTCGGCACGCTAATCTTGCGGTGAACACTGCTGGTGCCGTCGCAACGTTTCTGGTTGAGACCTATCTCGAAAAGCACACAGGCTCGCGTTGAGACGCGCCGTCGAGGCAAGCGGTTTATTCATTCCAGTACCTCCACGAGGTCGATGTTGTTGACGATCTGCAAGTCCCAGGCGTTCACCTGAACCGGCAGGTTGTCGGTGTCGAAACGGACGGGAACGTCGAACTGGAACGATGCGGTCGGCGCTGATCCCGGCGCCGAGGCAAAGGTGATCCGGCCCGTCTGGGTATCGATCGCGGCAGGCGTGACCGGGCTTCCGGCGATCTTGACCGTGACCGATCCGGCAACCGGCTTGGTGATCGTGCGGACGTGCTCATAGCCTGAGCGGTTGTAGCGCTTGACGATCTGCCAGTCTCGCTGCGATCTGGGTGCGGCTGGCGTCGAAGGCGATCGGGTTCGGCGTCTGGATCCTAACGTTGACGACCGCACCGCTGGATCGCGGATCGCTGCGCTCGTAAGCGCGCGCTTCCTTCCGGTTCAGCATGTGCTCGCCCCGTTACAGGATTGCAGGAATCTCGTCGGGCTTCAGATAGGCGCCGTCATGGAAACGTGGCGTAGCGGCGAAGACGCCTGTCGAAATCACGCGTCCGACACCGCCCGCTTCCTCTGTCGCAGGTTCTCGCAATCCGTTCGGCATTCAAAATGCGGCAACAAAGAGCGGTGGCCGCGATGAGCCTGTCAGAGCTTAGTTGATCGCGTCCGCGATGGCTTTGCCGCAAGTCTGCGTATTGGCTGTGCCGCCGAGATCGCGCGTGCGAAGCGCTGGATCTCCCAAAACGGATTCGATGGCGCGAACGATCGATGCTGCAGCCTCCGTCTCGCCGAGGTGGTCGAGCATCATCGCTGCGGACCATATTTGTCCGATCGGATTGGCGATGCCTTGTCCCGCAATATCAGGTGCCGAGCCATGCACCGGTTCGAACAATGATGGAAATTTCCGATCCGGATTGATGTTGCCCGAAGGGGCTATGCCAATCGTGCCGGTGCAGGCTGGGCCGAGATCGGACAGGATGTCACCGAAAAGATTCGATGCGACCACGACATCGAAACGATCGGGGTTCAGCACAAAATGGGCTGTAAGAATATCGATATGATATTGGTCGACCGCGACATTCGGGAAGGATTTGGCCATCTCAGCCACGCGCTCATCCCAATAGGGCATAGAAATTGAGATGCCGTTCGATTTTGTCGCGGAGGTCAGCTTTTTGCGCGTGCGCTTTTGTGCAAGCTCAAATGCGTATTTCAGAATACGATCGACACCAATCCGTGTCATGACCGTTTCTTGCAGAACAAATTCGCGCTCGGTGCCAGCAAACATGCGTCCACCCACCGATGAATATTCGCCTTCGGTGTTTTCACGAACGACGAAGAAGTCGATATCACCCGGCTTCCGATTGGCGAGTGGCGAAGGAACGCCGGGCATCAGTTTCACGGGCCTCAGATTGACGTATTGGTCAAATTCTCGACGCATCAGCAATAGAGAGCCCCAAAGAGAGATGTGGTCTGGAACCTTGGCCGGCATCCCGACAGCGCCGAAAAAAATGGCATCGTGTTGACCGATCCGTGCCTTCCAATCTTCTGGCATCATGCGGCCATGCTTTTCGTAATAATCGCAGCTCGCGAAATCGAAATGATCGAGATCGACTGAAAACTTGAATTTGCGCGCTGCAGCTTCAAGCGCGCGGATGCCTTCTGGCATAACTTCTTGACCGATGCCATCCCCCGGTATGACGGCAAGGCGATAGGTGTTTGAGCGGGCCATTTCGTGTCTCACTTCAGGTTCAGGCGGAGCGCGTGATCATGTCGGGCCACATAGAGGTTGTCGAGAGGTATACGCAACCCTGTCTGCAATACGGTTGCAATCCGATCGATCGTGACGATGATGGTCCGGTCAGGCCTATGGCTTGATCCGTCATGTGTCGCTTTTCGGAGGGTCAGTTGGATCAGCAATTTGATATTGGCGTTATCGGCCTCGGCCAGATGGGGCTGGCCATGGCGCAGACATTGGTCCGCTCCGGGCGCACGGTGCTTGGATACGATGTTTCCGCTGAACGATGCGCGCTTTTTGCGCCCCATGTCGATCAGGTTACGGATGTTGCGGCACATTGCGCGGTGATTATTCTCTCCCTGCCAAACAGCGCCATTGTCGAACAGGTGGTGGGAGCGATCTTGCCACATTGCCGTCCCGGTACGCTGATTATCGACACGTCGACCGCTGATCCTGCGTCCTCGCGTAAGCTTGCACAGACAGCGCAGGACAGCGGCGTGTCATTCGTCGACGCGCCCGTTTCTGGCGGTGCAGCAGGTGCTGCTGCCGGAACGCTTTTCATTATGGCGGGTGGCACGGCCGCAGCGCTTCAACAAGCGAAGCCCTATTTCGATACATTGGGTCGCGAGACAATTTTATGCGGCGGCTCCGGATGCGGTAACGTTGTCAAAATTCTCAATAACGCTCTGTGTGCTGCACATCTCGCTTTAGCGGGCGAAGCGTTAGCAGCAGGAGAAAAAGCCGGACTTGATCGGCAGACGCTCGCCGCCGCTCTCGCCAAGGGGTCAGGGCGCAGTGCTGTTTTCGAAGTTAATCTGCCGAGATGGGTCATGTCGGACGCATTCGATTCAGGCTTCACCATGGGGCTTATGCGCAAGGACGTTCGTCTGTTCGATGATTTTGCGAATGCGCAGGGTGTTTCGCCAGCGATGCTAAAGGCGGCATCGGATTTATGGCGAGAGAGCAAGGCGACGCTTTCTGACGCCGAAGATTTCAACAAGATGGTTCCGTTTGCAGGACAACGTTCATGAGCGACATGTTTCGCATTGAGAGCTTCATCGGCGGCAGCAATATCAGCGGCGCGGGCGAGGTCTTTACGCTCATCGACCCTGCTCATGAGACTGAATTGGCCTCTTATCGTGAAGCGGGCGAGACGCTGGCGCGGGATGCACATCAAGCTGCGCTTACAGGTGGTTCGGCTTGGCGGCGCATGACAGCTTCAGCCCGCGGCAGCATTCTGTACGAAATGAGTCGTCTTGTGCGCCGCGATGCCGAAATTTTGGCACAGGCGGAAGCGCGCGTTGCTGGAAAGCCTATTCGCGACTGTCGCGGCGAGGTCGCCAAAGTGGCTGACATGTTCGCCTATTATGCGGGTTGGGCCGACAAGATCGAAGGCCGCGTCATCCCAGTTCCGACATCCCATCTCAATATCGTTGAGCGCGAACCGCTTGGAACGATCGTGCAGATGACGCCTTGGAATGCGCCAATCTTCACAGCCGGCTGGCAAATTGCGCCAGCCCTCGCGGCTGGCAATGCCGTCATTTTAAAACCATCCGAGTGGACACCGGTGACTTCGTTAATGCTTGCAAAGCTTGCGCAAGAAGCGGGCTTGCCGGACGGGGCGCTCAACATTGTCGTCGGTGGACCACGCACCGGCGCTGCGCTTGTCGATTCGCCTTTGTGTGGCAAAGCAGTTTTCATTGGTTCTGTGGTGACAGGCCGAAAAGTTGCTGCGTTGGCAGGAAACGCGGGGCGACCTGCACTTCTCGAACTTGGCGGCAAATCGGCGAATGTGATTTTTGCCGATTGCGATTTGGCCCGCGCCGTGAAGGCTGCGCAGGGTGCAATCTTTGCAGCGGCAGGGCAAAGCTGCACCGCCGGTTCACGTCTTCTGGTCGAGCGATCCGTCCATGATAAGGTGGTTGCGGCGCTTACAGATGCTGCGCGTCAATTGCGTGTCGGCGATCCACGCGACGATGCTACTGAGATTGGGCCATTGCACAGCCTGCGGCAATGGGAGCGGATTTCCGGCATGATCGTACGCGCAGAGAATCAAGGCGCGTTTTTGGCTTCTGGTGGAAGTAAGCCAGCAGGTTTGCCATCCGGCTATTATCTGGCGCCCACCATCCTTGCGGGCGCCAAGCCTGGGATGAAGATTTTCGACGAAGAAATCTTTGGCCCTGTTCTGGCTGTGACGCCTTTCGATTCGGAAGAAGAAGCGATCGATCTTGCCAATGCTGGTGAATTCGATCTCGCTGGCGCAGTATGGAGCGGGCAGGGCACGCGGGCCATCCGAGTGGCGCGGGCGCTACGGGCTGGATCTGTCTGGATCAACGGCTATCGGACATTGTCTGTCCAATCACCCTTTGGCGGCATGCGTGGATCCGGCTTTGGTCGCTCATCGGGTTACGACGTCCTGCTTGAATACACCCAGCCGAAAAGTATCTGGATTGAAACGGACGATCACGCACCGATTGCGTTCGGCTATGACGTCTTGAAATCTTAAGCCCCTCAGCGCGGAGCAGCAGTCGTCCCGCGCACGATCAGATCAACGTCGATGAGGGCGCGTTCGATTGGTTTTGAAGGACGTGCGATTCTTGCGAGCAACATTTCTGCTGCTCGTTGACCAATTCTGTCCTCGTGATTGCGAATGGTTGTGAGTCCGGGAAACCATTGTTCCGCTTCGCTGATATCATCACAACCGATGATGGAGATATCGCGTCCGGCTTCAAGCCCCTTGTGACGCATTCCCATCAGCACGCCGAACGCCGTCAAATCGTTAAAACAGAGTACGGCCGTTGGCGGATGGCGTTTTTCAAGGAGTGTTTGAATACCGCGAAAACCCGTCTCGCGTGTGCCGAAGCCGTCAATGATCAGATCCTCATCAATGCTGAGGCCGAGGGCATTCATGGTAAGGCGATAGGCATTCTGACGTGAGCGCCCAGTCGATACCGTGCGCGCGCCGCCCACCATCGCGATCTGGCGGTGCCCCAATTCGTACAGGTGACGTAAGGCAAGATCGACCCCCATGACATCATGCGCGCCGACATAATCGAGCCCCGGATCCACTTCGCGCATAACTTGAACAATCGGGATTGCCCCAGCCTTCAAATTCTGGAGGTGACGCTCATCCGACCCGCCAGCTGCGCAGAGCAACATCCCATCGGGGCGATACTCCCGCAGCGTTTCAAAAACACGCTGCTGGCGTTCAATGCTCTCACTGTAACGACGGCCATTACCGCGCGTGTTTTCGGCATAGGTCCCGAGAACAATCGAAAGACCCGCTTCACGGATCGTATCCTCAACTGAGGCCAACAAGCCCATGAAAAACGGATTGGTGAAGTCATGGAACACCACTCCGAGCATATGTGTACGCGACGTACGCAAGCTGGCAGCGGAACGGTTATAGACATAACCTAACTCACGTGCGAGGGCCTGAACCTTTTCGCGCGTTGTATCTGCAACGAGCGCCGAGCCCCGCAGAGCAAGCGACACGGTCGCAGTCGACACGGAAAGCCGATCCGCCAAGACCTGTAAGGTTATACGGCCCTGCTCGATAGGAGAGCCAGCTTCGGCTCCGGCAAACGACATTGCATTTCACCCTTAGAAGCAACCGATGCCAAGTGTCAGGAAATTTTGTCACATGGCAAGCCTCAGCCTCTGCCCTCTTGCCAATCCAATCTGCACCAGGAGCATCGTGCAGGAAAGCGCCTCTTTCGCATGTTGCAATGCGAAAAACGCAAGGCCCTTTGACAATCAATCTTCTTGTGGTTTGCTGTACGACAACAGCCGATAGAGCTGTCAACCGTCGGGGGAGGAATTTGGAAATGCTAAGACGTGATGTCTTGAAGTTGATGGGTGGATCGATGGCTCTTGTTGCTGCGCCATCAGTTCTGCGGGCGCAGACGGCCATTACTTTGAATGGTGCGTCACAATTCAACGATGACCATGCATTCACGCGTGCGCTGACGCGGTTTGGCGAGCTTGTTAACAAATATTATGGCAAGCAGCCCGTGAATTTCGTGATCCATAAAAATTCAAGTCTCGGTCTCGAAAAGCAGTATTTCGAGTATATGTCGCAGGGTAAGGCTGTGGACTTCGCGATTGTCTCGCCAGCACATATGTCGACCTTCGCAAAATCTGCCCCGTTCATCGATGCGCCTTTTGTTTTCCGCGATGTCGCGCACATGAACAAGGTCATCGAGCTTGATTTGCTCAAGCCCATTAACGATGAAGTTACTGCTAAAGCTGGCGTCATGATGATTGGCCAGGCTGGTGGCGGAACGCGCAATATCTTTGCGAATAAGCCCATCAAGAATCTTGATGAAATCAAGGGTCTGAAGGTGCGTGTGCAGGGTGCGCCCATCTGGTCGCGTACATTTGCTGCCGTTGGCATGTCGCCGACTGTGATCGCTTATAACGAAGTTTATAACGGCATTCAGAATGGCGTCATTCAAGCTGGCGAAAACGAAGCGGCCGGTGTCGAGGCCATGAAGTTTTATGAAGTGGCACCCAACCTGAGCATGACTCAGCATGCCGTTTCGATTCGCCCGATCTGTTTCTCTGTCAAGACATTGCAGGCCTTACCGAAAGATCTGCAAGACGCAGTCATGAAGGCTGGTAAGGAAGCGGGCGACTACGGGCGTCAGCTCGAATCGAGCGAAGACAGCCAGAAGCTCGATAAGCTGCAGAGCGAGGGTAAGCTTAAGAAGATTACCTTCGAAGATCGGGCGCAGATGAAAAAATTGGTCGATCCCGTGATGGAAGCTTATGCTAAGGAAATTGGTGCCGAAGAGATCTACAAAAAGATCAACGCAGCCTAACCCTGATTTTAGAATGCCTTTGAACCGCAGCCTTCATGGCTGCGGTTCTTTCATCGCAGGACGGTCTCAATGCCAAGCAACGCAACTTCGTCGCGCTCAGCACTCGGCGCGTTTTCGTTTTATTATGGGAAGTTATTAGATTTTATTTTAGCCCTTTCTGTTCTCGTTCTTGTTTTCCCGGTTTCTCTCCAAATCTTTTCTCGATTCACCAGCCTCATTCCGCATTATATTTGGACTGAGGAGATGGCGCGGTTCCTCTTCATCTGGACGATCATGATTGGTGCCATGGTGGGGGTTCGAGATAACATTCATTTCGACGTCGATCTTTGGCCGGATATAGGCCGTCGCGGGAATGCGCTGCTCAATCTCAGCGGCCGGATTGGCGTCCTAGTTCTTGCTTATATCTTCATCTATGCCGGGATTGAATTCACCCGCTTTGCCTGGCACCGCACTTCGGAATTGGCGGAATTGCCATTGTGGCTCATCCACATCGCATGGCCACTCACTGGGCTCACTTGGATGCTGTACGCAGGCCAACAAGCCTATGCCGATCTCCGTATCGTTCTCGGTGCCAAGCAATGATGTCTACAGTCCTGTCGCCTGGCCAAGCGGCGATAATTCTCTTTGGCCTGTTCTTCCTGTTCATGTTTCTACGTGTGCCTGTCGCCTTTGCCTTGGCGCTCGCCTGCGTCCCTATTCTGATCATCGAACCACGTCTCGATACGATGACGTTGATGTCAGAAACCTTCAATGCCTATAACTCCTTCATTCTTTTGGCGGTCCCATTCTTCCTTCTGACTGCGAATTTGATGAATGTTGGCGGCATTACCGATCGCTTGATGACATTGTCGCGAACGATGGTCGGGCATTGGCCTGGCGGTCTTGCGCAAATTAACGTTGTGCTTTCGATCTTTTTTGCCGGTATCTCCGGGTCTTCGACGGCTGATGCGGCAAGCCAGTCAAAGCTCTTCATCGATGCGCAGCGTAAAGAAGGCTATGACGATTCCTTCTCCGTCGCGATTACAGCGGTGTCCGCCGTTCTTGCCGTGATTATTCCGCCATCGATCCTGATGATTGTGTGGGGTGGCATTCTCAACGTATCGATCGGCGCACTTTTTTTGGCAGGTGTTGTACCCGGTCTCCTAATCGGCGTGGCGCAAATGGGTACGGTCCACACTTATGCTAAGATGCGTAACTACCCGACCTATCCACGTGCGAGCTGGATGGAATTATTTATTTCGCTCGCCAAATCCATTCCTGCATTGATGACGCCCGGCATCATCATTGGTGGAAAGGTCTTTGGGTGGTTTACGGCGACTGAATCTGCTGCCATCGCGGTTCTCTACGCCGGCTTTCTGTCGATCTTCTATTATCGGGAGATGACGCGTCGCCAATTCTATGAGGCGTTGCTCGACACCGGAAAACTGGCCGGTGTGGCCTTATTTTGTGTGGGGACGGCGAGCTGCTTTGGCTGGTTGTTGGCCTATTACCAGATCCCGAAGGTCATTCTGTCCAGTGTCTCCTCTTGGCATATGGGATTTGCGGCCACCGGCTTCTTCATTTCATTCGTTTTCCTTGTCGTGGGCTGCTTCCTTGATGCGATTCCTGCGATCATCATCGTAGCAACAATTCTTGAGCCCCTGTCTAAATCGGTCGGAATGGATCCTGTCCATTTTGCGATGATTGGGATTGTGTCTCTTGCGTTCGGCCTTGTCACGCCGCCTTATGGCATGTGCTTGATGATAGCGTGCTCGGTTGCAGGTGTTCGGATCAAGGACGCGATCAAGGACACGATGATCATGCTGATACCGATGCTGCTTGTCTTGGCGCTTGTGATCGTCTGGCCTTCCGTATCGCTCTGGCTGCCGTCCATCATCTCACCCGAGTTCCTCAAGTGATCGATATCTCGTGCGATCTTCTCGGATAAAAGAACAAGAAAGGATTTCCCCATGATCGAAGATCTTAAAGGTAAAGTTGTCCTGATTACGGGCGGCTCAACCGGGATCGGTGCCGCGACGGCAGAAGCTTTTGCTGCCAATGGTGCCAAGGTGGTGGTGCATTACAATGCCAGCGAAGCCGAAGCCAAAGCGCTTGCCGATACCATCAAGGCAAAAGGTGGCGAAGTGGCTCTCGTCCATGGCGATGTGATGGATCGTTCCCAACCCAAGCAGATCGTCGCGAAGGCGTTGGCTGCATTCGGACGTATCGATGTGCTGGTCAACAATGCCGGTGGCATGTTGGGTCGTAAGCCTCTGCCTGAGATCAGCGACGAGCAGTATGATCGTGTGATGGATCTCAATGCATGGTCGGTGGTCGCCTTCATGCGCGAAGTCCATCCCATCATGAAGAAGCAGGGTGGTGGTAACATCATCAACACGACATCGATCGCGGCACGCAATGGTGGCGGTGGCGGCGCGGTGCTTTATGCTGCGTCAAAAGGGTTCGTCTCGACATTTACGCGCGGCATGGCAAAGGAATTGTGGTCCGATAAAATTCGCGTCAATGCCGTAGCCCCCGGCGTGATCACGACACCATTCCATGAGCGTTATTCCAATGCGCAGCAATTGGAAGCCATGCGCCTTACGGTGCCGATGGGCTATCTGGCCGAAGCCAAAGAATGTGCCGGTGCCTTCCTTTTCCTCGCTTCGGATCAATTGTCTGGCTACATGATTGGGCAAGTGATTGAGGTAAATGGCGGCCAGTTAATGCCGTAATCGAGCGATGAAAGTCAAAACGGCGGCCTTGTGCCGCCGTTTCTTTTTTGGGATGGGCCATCGTGACCTTCACTGAATTCGTCTTGCGCGCCGTTCTGATTGGCGTGGGTACAACACTCATCTTCGATCTTTGGGTTCGCTTTGCTGCGCGCTTTCTCGGCGGGCCGCAGGTGAATTGGGCTATGCCGGGTCGCTGGTTCGCCTATGTCTTGCGTGGCCGTTTCACGCATAAAACTATCGCGCAATCGCAACCCATTGAGCGTGAATTGGCGATCGGTTGGGCGTTCCATTATGCCGTCGGGGTTTTGTTTGCAGCGGCGGCCATGGTGCTCGGTGGATCGGGTTGGGTCCAAGCGCCGACCCTTGGTCCAGCCCTGTTCGTTGGTGTCGCGACCGTTCTGTGCGGATGGCTCATTCTGGCGCCCGGCATGGGTTTTGGCATCGCAGGCAGCGCTTTTGCCGATGCCAATCGGCGGCGCGTGTTTCAACTTCTCTCGCATATTGTGTTCGGCTTTGGACTTTACGCGTGTGCGATGCTGTTTCGCGGCTTAAAGTTCTAAAGGCCTTCGCATTACGCCGATCTTTCAAAGGAAGCATCGTCATGGATTATCGTTCGCTTGGCCGCTCCGGCCTCAAAGTCTCTCCCATCTGCCTCGGCACAATGATGTTCGGCGGGCAGACCGATATTCCCACATCCGAGCGCATCATTGCCAAGGCCGCAGAAGCGGGAATCAATTTCATCGATACGGCCGATGTCTATAATGAGGGACGGTCGGAAGAGATTGTGGGTGCTACCATTCGCGCCAAGCGGACGCACTGGATTTTAGCAACTAAGGTCGCCAATCCGATGGGGGCGGGACCGAACGAGCGTGGCCTGTCGCGTCGCTGGATCATGGAAGAAGTCGAGCATAGCCTACGCCGCCTCGGCACGGACTTCATCGACATCTATTATCTGCACAAAGAAGACCATACGACGCCGCTTGAGGAAACCGTGCATGCGATGGGCGATCTCGTGCGTGCCGGAAAAATCCGCTATTTCGGCGTCTCGAATCATCGTGCATGGCGCGTCGCTGAAATCTGTCGTATCTGCGATGATCTCGGCATCGATCGTCTGGTGGTCAGCCAGCCCTATTACAATGCGCTGAACCGGATGCCGGAGGTGGAGCATTTGCCGGCATGTGGCTATTTCGGTCTTGGTGTCGTGCCCTATAGCCCGATCGCGCGTGGCGTGCTGACAGGAAAATACGATCCCAATCTGCCACCGCCAGCGGGTACGCGTGCCGGCCGCCAGGATGCGCGCATGATGCAGAGCGAGTGGCGACCGGAATCACTTGAGATCGCGCAGGAAGTGAAACGCTACGCAGCCGCAAAGGGCACCAAGGCGCAAACACTCGCTGTGAATTGGGTGCTCAACAATCGTTTCATCACGAGTGTCATTGCCGGGCCGCGTACGGAAGAGCAATGGGACGATTATATCGAAGCGCTCGCTTACAGTTTCACGGCGGAAGACGAGAAGCTGTTCGACCATTTGGTTGCGCCTGGGCATCCCTCGACGCCGGGCTATAATGATCCCGCTTATCCGCTGGAAGGCCGCCCCGTCCGCACCTGATTATTTCGTTCGCGGATCGAGCGCGTCTCGCAGGCCATCGCCAAACAGATTGAAGCTGAGGACTGTGACGAAAATCGCCAGCCCCGGCCACACGGCCATCCATGGCGCATTGGTGAGAAAACGCTGCGCGGCGTTCAACATCGATCCCCATGAAGGGGCGGGCGGTTGTTGGCCGAGGCCAAGGAACGATAGGCTCGCCTCTGCAATGATGGCCGTCGCAATCGTGAGCGTCGCCTGAACGAGAAGGGCGGGCATGACATTTGGCAGGATGTGGCGGAGCGCAATACGCCAACCCGGATTGCCAACGGCGCGCGCAGCTTCGATGTAATCTTCCTTGACTACGGACAGCGTTTGCCCGCGCGTGAGGCGAATGAAGAGTGGTGTCGCTGTCACGCCGATAGCGATCATCGCATTGCCGAGACTTGGGCCGAGGAAGGCCGCGAGTGCAATCGCAAGAATAAGGAACGGTACTGCCAGCATCGCATCGGTGATGCGGCCGAGAATGGCATCCACCTTACCGCCCAGATAACCTGAAAGCAGGCCCAACGGGACGCCAATCGAAATGGCGATGCCGACGGAAATCACGCCCGCCGAAAGCGAGGCGCGCGTGCCGTAAATGATACGCGATAGGATATCGCGTCCTACTTCGTCCGTACCGAACCAATGCGCGAGCGATGGCGCTTTGCGCACCGCGCTCCAGCTTTGCTTTGTCGGATCGTAGGGCGCAATCAAGGGCGCGAAGATGGCGATCAGAATCAGGGCTACAATCACGAAGAGCGCGATAAGTGCGCTTTTGCGCTGCTTTAGACGGCGCCATGCCCGACGCGCTGGGCTTTCAATGGCAAGCGGGGCGGGCGGTTCCATCGTGATGGTACTCATCCGCGCAACCTCGGATTGACGAGGACATAGCCAATATCGGCAAGAAGATTAAGCAGAACATAAGTCGTCGCTGTGACCAGTACGACGCCCTGAACAACGGCGTAATCGCGGTTGAAGACAGAATCGACGATCAATTTGCCAAAGCCCGGGATAGTGAAGATCTGCTCCGTCAGAACTGCACCTGATAGAAGTGTGCCGAACTCGAGTGCACCAAGCGTGATGACAGGTGTGAGCGCGTTGCGCATCGCATGTTTGATGACAACTTTCGGCTCAAGCAGCCCCTTGGCACGGGCTGTGCGGACATAATCGGAATCGAGCGCTTGCAGCATGGCGCTACGTGTATGGCGCATCAATACACCGGCGATCGCATTTCCAAGAACGAAAGCGGGGAGGATCGTGGTCTTCATCGAGCCCCAGAAATCCTCGAATGGGCTGACATAGCCTGATGCAGGCAACCAGCCGAGGTTCACGGCAAAAAGAAAAATCAGCATGATGCCGAGCCAGAAATTTGGCGTCGAAATACCGATCAGACCAATCACATTCACAATGTAGTCAAGTTTAGTGCCCCGCTTAACGGCAGAGACGACGCCGGCTGTGACGCCGATCAGAAGCGCAATAATCATTGCCATCGAAGCGAGCTGCAATGTGACAGGCAGTTTGGCGAGGACGAGATCTGATACGGACGCCTTCAGGCGCATTGACTCGCCAAGATTGCCAGTGAGTACACCTTTCAACCAGTAGATATACTGCACAGGAATAGGTTGATCGAGGCGATATTGCTTGCGGATCTGTTCGATTACTTCGGGATCTTTTTCTTCCCCCGCCATCACAAGTGCAGGATCGCCAGGCAGCAATTGCTGTAGCGAAAAGATGAGCACCGACACCACGAAAAGTGTCGGGATTAATTGCAATATGCGTTTGGCGATCAGCGAAAACATCGATCCGTCCGGCGAGAGGATGGGAGGCGGACGCGCCGCCTCCCGATTGGCTTATTTGTACTTGAGGCCCACAACACGGACGAGGCCATCCGGACGCTGCGTATAGCCTTCGAGGCGATCCGTATGCGCGATCAGCACTTTGCGGTGATAGAGATAGAGGATGCCGCCACGACCATCGAGCAGTTTGGCAGCTGCCTTCTCATAAACCGGCTTGCGCTTCTCCATGCCGGACAAGGTACGCGTTTCGCTCAACAATCCGTCCACATCCGCTTCGCAGAACCCCGAATAGTTGAGCGGCTGCTTGCAGGCGGCAAAGGAATAGATGTTGCCGTCAGGATCAGTGCGGCCGGACCACGAAATCAGATAAGCCTGATAGTTACCCTGTTCAGCCTGTTGCAGCGACGTGGCGAATTCGGTGATGCGGATCTTCATGTCGAAGCCCGCTTCTGCCGCCATCGATTGGATCACCTCTGCCACCTGACGTGTTTCAGGATTGTTGGGCACCATAAAGTCGATGGTGAGTGGCGTTTTGACACCAGCATCGGCCATCAACTTTTTGGCCTTGGCCACATCGCGTCCCTTGATCGGGAAATTCTTCATGTACCAAGGATTCTCAGGATTGACCCATTGATTGCCAGGCACGAATTCGCCGTTGAAGACAACATCGTTGAGCGCCTTACGATCGATCGACAGATCGAGCGCCTCACGCACACGCGGGTCGAGGCCGAGACCCGCCTTGCCTGCATCGCTCTTGGCAATGTTCATTGTCAGGCCCTGGTAGCCAAGTTCAAGCGCAGTCGCGAGCTTGATGTTTTTGGTGGCCTTGATGTCCTTGATGTCTGTTGCCAGAGCGCGCTCGATGAGATCGAGCTGGCCCGATTTCAGATTGGCAAGACGTACGGTCGAGTCGGTGATCGGCAGATAGACGATCCGATCAATGAACACATTTGCCTTGTCCCAATAATCGGCGAACTTTTCGACCACGATGCGATCTTGCTGCACGCGTTCGACGAATTTATACGGACCCGCGCAAACCGGCTTCAGGCCAAACTTGTCGCCGCCTTCCTTGGCGGCCTTGGGCGAAACCATCATGCCGGCGCGATCGGTCAACTGCGCGATCAACGGCGAGAAGGCGTTTTTGAGAACGAGCTTCACCGTCAACGGATCGACGACCTCAACCTTTTCGACAGCGCTCAGCTCCGGCTTGCGGAACGAGCCTTGGAAATTCATATGGCGCTCAAGCGAGAATTTAACCGCTTCAGCATCCATCGCTTCGCCATCGTGAAACTTTACGCCGGGGCGTAGCTTGATCGTCACTTCTTTGCCGTCAGCCGAAGTGACTTGTGACAATGCGAGCTGGGGAATGATGTTCAGCTTGTCGTCGATGTCGAACAGCTTGTCGCAAATCGATGAAAAGACGATTCGGCCGACATAGGTGCGCCCGAGCGTGGGATCGAGCACGTCCGGATCTTCAGCCAAGCCGATGCGAAGCGTCGACGGTGATTGGGCAAAAGCAGTTCCACTCATGAGAGCGGCTGCGAAGAGCCCGGCCATCAGTTTAAAACGCATGATGTGTCCCCTTATTTGTGATGTTTAGTTTGTTGTTTCTGATCTCGATGGACGCAAGAAAGCGGCCATCAGCTTCTTCAAAACCGGCGCGGTTGCATGCTCCCGCATCGGCGAATCGTAGTCAGGCAGTTCCGCGTGACGGATACAGGCGCTGCGATGGCCCTCACCCCCACACAATTCGAGCGGCGGGCGGCCTGTGCGGCAGGCATCGATCGCGAGCGGGCACCGCGTCTGGAAATGGCAGCCGGGAGGCGGAGCGATAGGGCTCGGCACATCGCCTTGCAGAAGCGGTCGGCTCTCCCGCTTGGGCACGGGCAATGGTACGGCATTGACGAGCGCGCGCGTATAGGGATGACGCGGATTGGCAAAAATCGCTTCCGCACGGCCTTCCTCAACCACGCGGCCCAGATACATCACCGCAACACGATCGGCGACAGAGCGAACCACCGAAAGATCGTGGCTGATAAACAAGAGTGAAAGGCCGAGCTTCGCTTTGAGATCGGCCAGAAGATTCAGGATTTGCGCTCGGATCGATACGTCCAGCGCTGAAACAGGTTCATCGCAGATGATCAGATCCGGTTCAACTGCAAGCGCGCGCGCAATGGCGACGCGCTGACGTTGCCCGCCAGAAAATTCGTGCGGAAAGCGTTTAGCATCTTGTGGCTTTAGGCCGACTTGAGTGAGCAGAGCGCCTACCCGCGCATCGCGCTCGCGTGCGGGCACCACATCATGCAGCATCAACGGCTCGTTCAGAATGCCGCCGACTGTCATGCGCGGATTGAGTGAGGCAAACGGATCTTGGAAAATCAATTGTGCCTTGCGACGAAATGAACGCAGTGCACCCGGCGAAAGCGTGGTGATGTCCTCGCCATCGAAACGGATTTCGCCTTCGCTCGGATCGATGAGGCGCAGTACGACGCGGGCGAGTGTCGATTTTCCGCAGCCCGACTCGCCGACGATGGCAAGCGTTTCTCCGCGCTTCAGCGTGAGGTCGATGCCGTCCAAGGCACGCAAGGTCTGTTGAGGTGTACCCAACAGAGACCGCTTGACAACAAAGCTCTTGCCAATGTGCCTCAGGTCGAGAAGCGTTGCGCTCATGCGACAAGCCTTTCGAGCGGCGCGCGGCGGCAGCGCGTAAAATGACTTGATGCCACCTCGGCGAGAGGTGGTACGGCCTCAAAGCAAGCTTGTTCGGCGAAGGGACAACGCGAGGCAAAGCGGCAGCCTTTTGGCGGGCGCGTCATATCGGGCACGGAGCCCTCCACGGCGGCCAATCGCTCGCGGCTTCCATCGAGGCGCGGAAGCGAGCCGAGCAATCCGATCGTGTAGGGATGTTGCGGCTGTTCGAACAATTGCGCGCAAGGTGCGTGTTCCACGACTTGGCCAGCATACATCACGGCAACATCGTCACACATTTCTGCGACAACGCCGAGATCATGTGTGATGAGAATGATCGCGGTGCCAGATTCGTCCTTGAGCCGCCGCATCAAATCGAGGATCTGTGCTTGTATGGTGACGTCGAGCGCTGTCGTCGGTTCGTCGGCAATCAAAAGATCCGGCGTGCACGCCAGCGCCATGGCAATCATGACGCGTTGTCTCATGCCGCCAGACAATTTATGCGGATACTCGTCATAGCGCTCTTCCGCACTCGGAATGCGCACACGATTCAACATCTCGATCGCTTGGCGGCGGGCTTCATCCTTTGTGACAGGACGATGCCGTAGGATGGCTTCCGCGATTTGGTCCCCGATCGTGTAGGACGGGTTGAGCGATGTCATCGGTTCTTGAAAGATCATCGCGATGCGGTCGCCGCGCAGATCGCGCAAGGTGCGATCAGAAATAGTCGCGAGGTCATTTCCTTCGAAACGGATCTGGCCCGTAATGTCAGCTGCCCCCTTCGGCAACAGGCCCATGATCGCAAGCGATGTCACGCTCTTGCCGCAGCCAGATTCGCCCACAATGCCGAGCGTCCGTCCGCGTTGCACCTTCAGATCGATGCCATCGACCGCATGCATAGCCATTCCATCGGGACGATGGAACGCAACGCGCAAATCCTCGATTGTGAGGAGCGGTTCAGACATCACCTCTTCTTCTCCTCAGCGGCAATCGATGCGGCGATGCGACGCTCGATTTCGGCGCGGTCGGTGATAACAAATGGATTTGCGCGCGATGGCATGAATTTCCGATAATGCATATAGCGGCCGCGCGAGACCTCTTCGAGACGCATGAGCTCCGTGAGAGGATCGGTGTGGTCATCGACACGAATGTCGATCAGCGGATATTCTTCTTCATCATGGATCAAGAGTGCAGCGGATTGCTTGCCGCGTTTATCGCCGCCTGCCTTTTCGCCAGCCTTGAGTGCCAACAAAAGGCGCTGAGCAAAAGGTAGATCCTTGTTCTCGCCGAATATGCGCGCGGTGTCGTCGACAACGGCTGGGCCGGCAAGCATGTTCCCCGCCACTGAGAAGGTTTTGTGGATTGTATGCCCGCACCACTCGACGCAGCCATCGCCCGTATAGGCCGCGATGTTGCCCCAGCGGTCTTGCACATGCACTTGGCGCTGGGAGCGGCCTTCGTCGCCCTCGGTAAGGATCTGAACGACGTCCGCCGCTTTGGCGCCGGCACGCAGCAATTCGAGGCCGCGATAGCCGTAATAAGGATTGACGAAACTCTGCGTTGCGATGGCGCCGATACTAGTCGCAATGAAGGGCACGCGAGCACCGACAGCAAAAGCGCAAGTTGAGACGGCGACGCCAAAATGGCCCGTCTTCTCGTCGCGCGCAACAATCGACCAAGTCATGACATGTTCTCCTTAGCGGCCGATTGCATAGCCCTGCATGCCGCGCGGATTGGCGGCGGCCTTGCGATGCACGCCTTCGCGCTTGGCAGCAACGAGGCGGCCTTCCGACCAATCATCACCGACCTCAACGATATGGCCGCGACGGCGCAGTTCTTCGACGGTTTCTTTCGGCATACGGCCTTCCACAACGAGAACGCCGGGTCGCGAATTGCGCGGCCAGAACGAGCCTGGGAAATGTTCGGAATGCCATGCAGGCGCATCGATCGATTCCTGCATGTTCATGTTGCAATGAACGTGACGCAGCAAGAATTGCGGAATCCATTGATCCTGCTGGTCGCCGCCGGGCGTACCCCAGGCGAGCCACGGAACGCCATCGCGATCGGCCATTGATGGCGACAGTGTCGAACGTGGACGCTTGCCGGGCGCAAGGGCCGCCGGGTGAGTATCGTCAAGCCAGAACATTTGCATGCGGCTGCCGAGGCAGAAACCGAGTTCAGGAATGATCGGAGAAGATTGTAGCCAACCGCCCGATGGCGTTGCTGCGATCATGTTGCCGTCGCGATCCACGACATCGATATGAACGGTATCGCCGCGCGATTCTCCCATGCGCCCGACTGTCGGCTCGCCCGCACCTGTTGCGCCGACAGCGGTACGTTGACCCGACGCAATCCGTGCATCGACTTTTCCGCCTGCGCCCGGAATCGTTCCGGGGCGCAATTCGAGCGACGCCTGTTCACCGATTAACTTGCGCCGTTCGGCGTTGTAGCCGTCCGATAGTAATGTTTCGATCGGAACATTGACGAAATCGGGATCGCCGTAAAATGCTTCGCGGTCGGCAAAGGCGAGCTTGGAGGCTTCGACAACGAGATGAATGAAATCGGGGCCTGTCGGGTCGAGACCGTCGAGCTCAAATCCTTTCAACAGAGCGAATTGTTGAAGTGCCGCGAGGCCCTGGCCCCATGGTCCGGTCTTGTAGATGCGATAGCGGCCGTAATCGTAATGGATCGGCGCTTCAACATGGGCCTGCCATGTTGCCATGTCCTGCCCGGTCAGAACGCCACGATGCTTGCGGCCAGAAACATCCATCAATTCCTGCGTGCGGCAGAATTTGTCGATCGCTTCGGCCACGAAGCCTTGCGACCAAATCTTCCGCGCGCGCTCAATCTCGGCTTCTCGACCGCCGCCGCCCGCTTCCGCCTCGCGCAGAATACGCTCATACATATCGGCCATGGCCGGATTACGAAAAAGCGTGCCGGGTTCCGGTACTTTGCCGTGAGGCAGGTAGACTGCGGCCGAGGTCGGCCATTCATCTTCGAAGAGTTTCTGGACGGTTTTGATCGTTGCGCAAATTCGCTCAACCAGCGGATAGCCATGCCGCGCATAATGAATGGCAGCTTCGATCACATCGCGCGGACGCATCGTGCCATAATCGCGCAAAAGCAGCATGTAGGCATCGAAGGTGCCCGGGATACAACCTGCCAATAAGCCTGTGCCCGGAATGAGATCGAGCCCCAGCGATTTGAAATGCGCTATGGTGGCGCCTGCCGGAGCTGGGCCCTGACCGCAGATCACTTCCGCCTTGCCGCGTTTCACGTCGTGAACAAGAATTGGAACGTCGCCGCCCGGGCCATTCAGATGCGGTTCAACGACCTGCAATGTGAAGGCTGCTGCCGCGCCGGCATCGAAGGCGTTGCCGCCACGTTCGAGAATGCCCATCGCGACGGCGGAGGCGATCCAATGGGTGGTCGCAACAGCACCAAAAGTCCCATCAATTTCGGGGCGCGTGGTGAAGCGGTTAGGCGAAATAAAACTCATCGAGGCGGCACTCCCTTTAGCGAGGGAGATTAGGACTCCTGGCGCGAAAATCTAGAGATTGGCTGCGCCGATTTAGGTTATTTTTGAAGCGGTGGATGCCTGTTCTTGCGGCTCTGTGCCCGCTTTTGTGCCGTCACTTGCCGCTGACATTGGGAAAGGCTCCGCCAGCTGCGGTGCCTGCAACACCAAGTTTTGTGCCGATGCAAACTTCAATCCCATAGCGGGGAATTCTAAAAGCATGCGCTTGACGGCAACACGCTGCACATAGGTTGGGTTTACGGGCTTTACGGTGAATTTGAAGCGCATGATAATTGCATTGTCTTCGATGTCTGCCACACCTTGTAATTTCAGAGGCGCGATAAACTGATCCTTCAGTTCTGGGTCTTCCAGCAATTCCTGACCGAGCTTCTTCGTTACCTTGCGTAATGTGTCGACATCGACGTCGCGTGCGAAACGCAGATTGAACTTTACCGTTGACCAGTCGCGGCTGAAATTTGTGATCTGGCCGAGTTGGCCGAAGGGGATGGTATGGATTTGCCCATTCTGATGGCGCAACTTAATTGACCGCAGAGTAAAGCCCTCGACCGTACCCTTGACCGATTTACAATCAATATATTCTCCGACACGGAAAGCATCGTCGGCAAGAAAGAAAATACCTGATACGATATCCTTCACCAAAGTCTGGCTGCCAAATGAAATCGCTAGACCGATGACAGATGCGCCAGCGATCAATGGCGTCGTATTGATTCCGAGGCTCGACAGCACCATCAGTACGCTTATGACAATAATGCCGACGGCCATTGCGACACGGAAAGGTGGCATGAGTGTTTGCAATCGTGTCGCCCCGGTTGGGGCCGTTAGTGAGTCCTCCTGTGAGCTGTCGGCGACGTGCTGCTTGGTATAACGCGAGCTCACAAACGATACGAGCTCCCACGCAAAGAAGGCTCCGATCAGAATAAAGGCGACGGATCTCCATGAATCGATGAGGAGGCTCCATTCCTCAGCCTTCAGCAGTCCCAGTCCGCTCACCGCCCAGATGTTCGCTATGGATAGAATAGCTGTCATCATCGCGAAGATCTGAATGGCACGCAGAAGGAAGGGACGGATTTGGTTTGCGAGCGTACGTTCTTCCATGGGACGACGCGCAATGAAGACCAGAATCGTTTCCAGAAAAATGAATGCAATGACGATATTGATGGTAATTGCGCTGGCTGTTGAAATGCCAGCATTGGCTGTGACCGCACCAAACAGTCTCATGAGGGCAGTGAACAGCAAGAGCGGGATTGCAAATGCGAACCAATTATGCGCCAGCATGAGCTTGAAACCGGAATTACGGCCTTCCGTATTCACGAGGCCGGAAAACCACTGCGAAAGCGGTGCATAAAGCTGATACAAGAAGCTAATATAGGTGGCTGTTATGATCGCTGTCGTAACCATCAATGCCGCAGCAAGCACAGGCGGCGAAACAAAGAGGCTGGCATAGAATTTTGTTCCTGCCACGATCGCGCTGGTGAGCACGATCCAAAAAGCGATTTTCTTTGCGTTTGCGTCATCCACCGGTGCGATGCGGGCCGGCGCAAGCGAGGGACGCAGGACGATTTCTGTCAAAATCGCAAAAATACGCCAGCGTAGCCAAGCATCAAATGCAGCGCCTATAACGGCCGATTGCAAGCTTCCATGACTGAACCATACGGCGATGATCACATGAGTGACACCTATGACGGCGGCCAAGCGCAAGAGCTCGATCAACGTCAAGACGAACAACGCTTTCAACCCGCGCTTGCCTGAAATCTTGGCCGCAAGTTCATCTCTCGTGCGGGCTGAAACCCTGCGGACGAGCCATTCGGCAAGCGCGGTGGCCAAAAAGCCCGCCGTTATCGCCAGCATGAATTCTGCGAAGCTCAATCCACCTTGTGCCGATCGATCAAGGCGGCCGGGCATACGCTCGAGCGCGACGAACATGCCCGGAATTCCCGCAATCACGGCTGGTGCCCGTTCGACAATACTGGCTAAGGCGCGTCCAAGCGAATTGTGATCGTCCAAATTGGTCGCGGCTTTTTGTGTCTCTGCATGGCGCGTTGGCTGCTCCTGCATCGCTTTCGTCACGGCATCGGTGACGGCTTTCACCAGCGTGTCGAATTGTTCCTGCGACATGCCGATGGGAGCCGTCGGTTTGGACGGCGCCTTCAGATCGTCGATCTCAGCGTGCGCTGTAAACGCTCCAAAGAACATGAAGAGCAGGGCCAGCCAGAAGCGACGCATGGGTTCAGGGTCCGAGTTTCAGAATGATACGGGAAGACCTAGCACACGCGATGTGCTGAGGCCTATGCCCCGGGCGTGATGCGCATGGTCCAGTGCGCACTTGCCCCGGGTTCGAGGCAGGTCACGCCCGGCTTTGAGGTCAAGTCGCCGGTAAATCCCGCGGGGTCGGGCAGTCCTGCCCATGGCTCGATGCACAGATAATCTGCATCATGCGGGCCGGGCCAGCGCCATAAGACGAGCGTGGGCGTATCGAAATCGACCTTAAGGCCCGGATGCCCGGGTACACCGAACCAGACGGAACGGCTCACGATACGGTCAATAATGGCCGATCCGGCGTGAAATAACACGTCGTTGAGCGCCAGCACCCGGTTGCGGACCGGAGAGGGCATCGTCTCGCCACCCATCAGTCCATCGATATCAGGCAAAGCGATCGGATGAGGCTCATCAGTTTCGAAGCGGAGGCAGTGGGCAGCTTTTGGTCCTGCGCCCGGGAGCGGCCAGACAAAGCCGGGATGAAAACCCGCTGCAACAGGCATAAGCCGCGCCCCGTCATTACGGCAGCTGATGACCTGCTCCAGAACGCCTGCGTCAATTGAAAAACGGACATCGAGCTTGAAGGCGAACGGGTAAAGCGCCCGCGTTTCAGGGCTGTCCGTCAGAGTGAAGACCGCGCTGTCGCGGCTAATTGCTGTCAGGGCGAATAGGCTTGTCGGCGCGAAGCCATGGATGGGCTGCTCCGGATAGGCGATTCCATTCACCCTGATTGTGCGATCGGCTATCCGCCCGCAATGGGGGAAGAGCACCGGGGCTTGGCGCGGCCATGAATCGTCATCGCCCTGCCAAAGCCATTCCGAACCTTTGTAAAACAAAGATGTCAGTTCGGCGCCGATCGGGCTGATGGTCGCACTCAGATCATCTGATCTGAGCGTGATGCTGTGCGTAGAAGCAGAGAAAGCCATAGCCGATCAAAAGCATGGAATGGGCAGGCCGCAAGCCCTGTCACTGGCTCAGGTGGTTTTTCGGCAGCTTGGGGCAGAATGACCCAAAATGGGCTTGATAAATGAACGTTCATTCACTAATTACACGGCATGCGCAAGCACAACGAAACTCTCCACGAGGACAGGCGGCATCAGATTCTCAATGCGGCCCAGCTTTGCTTTGTGCGGTCAGGTTTTCACCAGACGACCATGCAGGACGTCGCCGCCGAGGCTGGGATGAGTCCAGCCAATATCTACCGCTATTTTACTTCCAAAGACGCGCTGATCGCCGGCATGACCGAGCGGGACCGCGCGCGTATTCTGCAAGACTTTGCCGGCATCCACGATGCACCAGACATGCTGTCGGCGCTTGAAGGCCTCGCGCGCAAACATTTGATCGACGAGCCGTGTGGCGGTGCCGTGATGGCGCTTGAAATCTGGTCTGAAGCGGCACGCAATCCGGCTGTCGGCGCGATGATCCGGGGCATCGAGGGCGCAGTGCATGAAGGGCTTTGCGACGTGCTGTTGAAAATGAAGCAGCAGGGCGGCGTCGCAGCCAGTGTCGATCTCGACACGGTCGCGCGGCTCATTGGCACATTGGTCGACGGATTATTCAAGCGTCGCGCGCTTGAACCTGATTTCGACGGCGAATGGGCGGTGCAGACCGTTCTTGCTACCACGCGCGCGGCACTCGCTGGCCAAATTACAATCAACCTTACCAAGTCTGCGGCACGTGACAGATCTGTCCGTGCGGCGCACGCCTGAGGAGCCGTAAAATGTTTTCCAGCCGCATCATCGCGCTCATCCTCCTGCTTGGCGCTGGGCTTTGGATCGGTTCAGGCCATTTTGGTTCTAAAACCGATGCCAATGCCGCCGCACAGAAGGCGCAAGCCGAGCAGAAGCTCTTTCGCGTGTCTGTCGTAAAAGCCGAAACCGTTGAACGTTCGCGCAAGCTCAATCTATCCGGACGCACGGAAGCGGATCGCCGCACCACAGCGGTTGCACGCACAAATGGTATTCTGACCGATCTCAAAGTGCGGCGTGGCACGGAAGTGAAAGAGGGCGATGTCATCGCCATTCTTTCGGACGAAGCACGCGAGGCGAATGTTCTGCAAGCGCAGGCCCGCGTCGAGCAGCGCAAGCGCGAATTCGAAGCGCGACGGTCTTTGATTGAAACCGGCAATCTACCCAAGCTGAATGCTGCGCAGCTTGAAGCTGATTTGAAAGGCGCAGAAGCCGCGCTCGCCGCTGCGGTGGCCGAGCGCGACCGTGGTGTCGTAACCGCGCCGATCTCAGGTGTCGTCAATGAATTGCCGGTCGTTGTCGGTCAAGCGCTACAGCCTGGTGCTCCTGTGGCCGAAGTTCTCGCGCTTGATCCTATGCTAGCCGTCGTCGAGATTTCCGAGCGACGGCTGGGCAGCGTTCGCGATGGTGATCGTGCCGAAGTGAAGCTTGTGACGGGGCAAACCTATAAGGGCTATGTCCGGTTTGTTTCCAACCGCGCCAGCCCGCAAACGCGTACCTACCGCGTCGATGTTGGATTGCCGAATCCCGACCGGAAGATTCCCGATGGCGTGACAGCGGAAGTTTCCCTCTGGCTTGCCGCTGTTCCTGCAACCCGGGTGCCGCGTTCGGTTCTCACATTCTCGGCAGAGGGCAAGCTCGGTGTGCGCGCGGTCAAAGACAATGATGTTGTCTTCTTCATCCCCGTCGAACTCGTCGAGGATGAAACGCAATATCTTTGGGTCTCTGGTATTCCGAATGGTACGCGGATGATCGTACAGGGCCAGGACTTCGTCAAAGAAGGTCAGAAGGTCGAACCCGTTCCGGCGACACAATCCTGAGGCGCGTCATGAATCCCGTCGATTACGCTGTCTCTCATGCGCGCCTCACACTCGCGCTGCTTTTGTTCCTGCTTGTGGCGGGCTTCTCGGCTTATTTGACGATCCCGAAGGAGTCGGAGCCCGATGTGAAGGTTCCGATCGTCTATGTGCAACTGAGCCAGCGCGGAATCAGCCCGGAAGATTCCGAGCGCCTCTTGCTGCGCCCGATGGAGACGCAACTCAAAAGCGTCAACAACGTCAAGGAAATGCGCTCGACGGCATTCGAAGGCGGCGGCTATGTGCTGCTCGAATTCGAAGCTGGTTTCGATGCAGCCAAAGCAATCGCCGATGTCCGTGCAAAGGTCGATGATGCCAAACGCGACCTGCCGCGCGATTCCGATCAGCCAACGGTTCGCGAAGTCAATCTCTCGCTTTATCCCGTTCTTGTCGTGGGCTTGCGTGGCAATGTGCCGGAGCGCACACTTCTGCGTGTTGCGCGTTCAGCGAAAAATGCGCTGGAGCAGGTACCGGGCGTGCTCTCAGCCGAATTGCGCGGTACGCGCGATGAGGTGGTCGAAATCATTGCTGAACCGAGCCTGTTGCGTGCCTATGGCGTCTCACTAGCTGAGCTTGCTGCGGGTACATCGGCCGGTAATAGTCTTGTAACAGCTGGCGCGATGGAGGGCGGTTCGGGTCGTTTCGCCGTTAAGGTCCCGGCCCTCATTGAAAAGCCGGAAGATGTTTTGAAATTGCCGCTGACGGCTTCGGCTGGCGCAAGTGTGCAACTCGGCGATATCGCTGAAGTGCGGCCGACATTCAAGGATGCGACCTCGATCACCCGTTTCAACGGGCAACCGGGTGTGGCCATCGAAGTTTCGAAGCGCACGGGTGCCAATCTCATCGAGACGGTCGATGCGGTTAAATATGTCATTGCCGAATTACAGAAGACATGGCCTTCGAGCATTGAAATCTCTTTCACGCAGGATAAGTCGAAGACAATTCGCGACATGCTGCATGAATTGCAAAACAGCGTGATCACGGCAGTTCTGCTTGTCTTCGTCATCATGTTGGTGACGCTCGGTGGCCGCGCATCCATTTTTATTGGAATTGCGATCCCGGCTTCATTCCTGACCGGCATTTTGGCGCTGCAATTGGCTGGCCTTACCGTCAACATCGTCGTTTTGTTCTCGCTGATCCTTGCGGTCGGCATGCTCGTCGACGACGCCATCATCGTGTCGGAATATGCCGAGCGGCGGATGGCCGAAGGTATGCCGGCGCGTGAAGCTTATACGCTCGCCGCCAAGCGCATGGCGGGCCCCGTGATCTCGTCCACATTGACGCGTATTGCGGCTTTCTCTCCGCTTCTATTCTGGCCCGGTATTGTCGGGCAATTCATGAAATATATGCCCTTAACGCTGATCGCGACGCTCTCAGCGTCCTTGGTGGTCGCATTGTTTTTTACGCCGACGCTGGGTGCGCTTCTCGGTCGTGCACCCGTTGTCCATGACGATCGCGCCAAGATGAACGGGCCCTATATGCGGCTGGTCAAACTATCGCTGAAGCGGCCGCTTGCAACAATCGGCGCAACACTGGCGCTGCTGTTCGTGGTCATTTTTGGCTATGGCAAGCTTGGAAGTGGCGTCGAATTCTTCCCCAATGTCGAGCCTGATTTTGGCGTCGTGCAAATCCGTGCGCGCGGCAATCTTTCGCTCTTTGAAAAGGACGCGCTCGTCCGTCAGGTCGAGGAGCGCCTTCTGCCAATGACTGAATTGCGCACGGTCTATGCCCGATCGGGTGAGGGCCAGAAGGGGTCGGACGAAGTCACAGAAGATAATATCGGGACCATCCAGTTCGAATTCATCGATTGGCAGCAGCGGCGTCCGGCCCATGAAATCATGGATGATATCCGCCGCCGGACAGCTGATATTGCGGGCGTCAATATCGAGGTGACAGCGCCACGCGCGGGGCCGCCGACCGGCAAGCCCATCCAAGTGCAGCTGACCGCGCTCGATCCCGATCTGCTTGATCCGGCGGCACGCAAGGTGGCCGCCTATCTCGAACAGAAACCGGAGATTCGCGATCTTGATGACGGACAGCAATTGCCCGGTATCGACTGGACTATCCGCGTCGACAAGGCAGAAGCCGCAAAATATGGCGCCAGCGCTTTGACGGTTGGCAGTGCGGTGCAGCTCATCACGAATGGTTTGAAGATCACGGAATATCGCCCGAACGATACCGACAAGTCAGTCGACATCATTTTGCGCTTTCCGGACAATCGCCGCACGCTCGATGAAATCGATGAGCTGCGTATGAATACACCGGTCGGTTATGTGCCTGTCGGCAATTTCGTCACACGCGAGGCAACGCGCCGTGTCGGCACGATCAATCGTGCTGGGGGGCAGCGCATCGTGACCGTCTCCTCCAATCTGGCGGAAGGCGTACAATCGGCAGCCGTTCAGCAAGAAATCATGCGCGATCTCCGCGCGATGGATCTCGGGCCAGGCGTCACTTTCCGCATGAAGGGCGAGGATGAAGAGCGCGCCAAGGCGGGAGCCTTCCTGTCCAAGGCGTTTGGTACGGCAATTTTCTTGATCTTTGCAATCCTTCTTGCGCAGTTCAATAAATTCACCTCCGTACTGCTCGTGCTTTCAGCGGTGATTTTGTCCACGATTGGCGTCTTGCTCGGTCTGATCATCATGGGGCAGGCCTTCGGCGTCGTGATGACAGGCATCGGCATCATCGCTAATGCCGGGGTGATCGTGAATAACAACATCGTTCTGATCGACACTTACGACAGGCTCAGGCGCGAAGGCTGGAAGGCTTACGACGCGGTGATCGAAACGTGCCGTGAGCGCGCAAGACCCGTGGCGCTGACCGCGATCACCGCCATTCTCGGCGTGCTCGCGATTGCGTTCGGTGTGAACATCGATTTCGTCCACCGCTCTGTCGCGGTGGGCGCACCGTCGACGCAATGGTGGGTGCATCTGTCAACGGCCATCGTGTTCGGTCTCGGTTTTGCAACGCTTCTGACTTTGATCGTCACACCGGCGGCACTGCTCCTCATTGCCCGGCTTGGCGAATGGCGTCCCGGTTGGCTGGATGTCGCGCGGCGAAAATGGCGGTTTGGCTCCCGCGCTGTGACCCGTCCAGCAGAGTGAAAACAGGGCGGCGATTGACTTCGCCGCCTGCTTTCTATTCCCTCCCGGTTCGCAGCGGGGAGTAAACGAGATGACGATGCGCGAGCGGGATGCCCAGTTGGAGCGCGTGATGCGGGCGGGTCCCGTCATTCCAGTGCTCACGATTGAGGATGCTGCGCAAGCCGTGCCGCTGGCTCGCGCTCTTGTTGAAGGCGGTTTGCCTGCAATTGAAATCACGCTGCGAACCCAGCCCGCACTTGCTGCTATTGAGGCTGTAGCGCGCGACGTACCAGGCGCTTTGGTGGGGGCCGGTACCGTCCTCAATCGCGAGCAATTGCGCGATGCGCAGCGCGCGGGTGCGACATTTGCCGTCAGCCCTGGCGCGACGCCTGCACTCCTGGAAGCGGCGGATGTCGCGGGCATGAGTCTTTTGCCTGGGGTGGCCACGGCGAGCGAGGCAATGGTCGCGCAAGAAGCCGGTTACAAGCTGCTAAAGTTTTTTCCAGCAGAAGCTGCGGGCGGCGTGGCCTTCCTGAAGTCGGTGTATGGCCCGCTGCCCGATCTACGGTTTTGTCCTACAGGCGGCATCGATGCAGAGAAGGCGAAGGATTATCTCGCCCTACCAAATGTGCTGTGCGTGGGCGGCTCATGGGTTGTGCCGAATACCGCGTTGAAGGCGGGCGATTATGCAACGATCATGAAACTCGCACGCGAAGCTTGCGCGGCGGCAGGCCGCTGATCATTTCGCGAATGGGCCTGCAAACATATCCGGCGCACTCGTATTGTGGCGCGATGGCACGACGCGGCCCAACCGGAATGTGGTGGCCTCGCCGCCCTTGAATTGCATGATAGGCGCTTCGCGCCAGCCTTTTGCGCCGGGTGATTTCCACTCCACACGCGCAGAATCGGCGTTGCTTTCGGTCACATACATCGAGCGGAAGGTGAGGAAGGGCTTGCCCTGCACAGCGCTCGCGAATGTCACATCGATTTTCGCGGCCTGCTCAGTCGGTGTCGCGACGGTCAGTGTGGCGCTACCGCCTTTCTCGAATTGCAGCGTGAAGCGGCGCAATTGCGGATCGTAAGCAATCTCCTTGAGCGGCACGAAAGGCCGTTCCGCCTGTTCTATGGGGCCGACCAAAAAGGATGTTCCGTAAGCGACCTGTTCAAGCCGCGCAGGCGGTAAGGGGCGTGCGCGCCAATAGCCATCGAGGGGATAGAGAACGAGATATTCGTAAGGCCCTTTCGGGGTTTTGACGAAGAGCTGCACGAGTTGCAATTGATGCGTGACGGTCTCGCGCACTTTCAGCGGCACTTCGGCACGACGCCAGAAGCCGGTCACGCGATAGCCGACGAGGATTGACTCTTCGTCCTCATGCAGGACCACACGTAGGCGCTCGCTGCCCGGCTGCGGCGGTTCATCTTTGGTGATGCAATCAGTAAAATCGGGCGCGGTTGAATCGACCACGATGGTTCCGATGGCCGCAGGTTGTCTCGCTTCCAAAGTGAAACGTTTCGCCGCACCTCTCACATCGATCTGAACATTATCGTCTTCGGCGCAAAGTGTCGGATGCGATTTGTTGCTGAGCTTCACTGCCAGCGGTTCGGCCAAGGCCGGACCGCAGGCGATGATGGCGAGAGCGGCGGCAGCGGCGAGGCGCATCATTGTTGCGGCTTAACCGTCGAGAGAAATTCGTCCATGCGCTTTAACGCACGGCGGATGTTTTCTGCCGAATTGGCATAAGAGAGGCGGATATAGCCTTCGCCATAGACGCCGAAATCAGGGCCGCCAATGGTTGCGACGCCGGTTTCTTCCAAAAGTGCGGAGGCGAGTTTTTTGGCTTTCCATCCCGTCTTGCTCACATTTGGAAAGGCATAGAACGCACCTTTTGGCACGGCGCACGCGACATTCGGCAGCGCATTCAGGCCTTCGACAACAATCTTCCGACGCGCGTCGAATTCCGCGACCATTTTGTGCACTTCGTCCTGCGGACCCGTGAGTGCGGCAAGTCCAGCATATTGTGCGGATGCGTTGACGCAGGAAAAGGAATTGACGGCGAGCTTACGTGCAGCGTCGTAAAGCATTTTCGGCCACACCGAGTAGCCCATGCGCCAGCCGGTCATGGCATAGGTCTTCGACCAGCCATCGAGTAGGATCAACCGGTCGCGAATGTCCGGGTAAGCGAGCAATGTCTGATGCGCGAGGCCGTCATAGGTCATCTGCGCATAGATTTCGTCCGACATGATGGCCACATCGGGGAATTGCGCGAGGCCGGCGACAAGCTTGTCGATCTCAGCTTTCGGCGTGACGCCGCCCGTCGGATTGGCTGGCGAATTCACAATGAGAAGGCGTGTTTTCTGTGTGATAAGCGCCAGCGTTTCATCCGCTGAAAAAGCAAAACCATTGGCTTCGCGGATCGGTACCGGCACGGGTGTTGCGCCGGTAAACTCAATCATCGAGCGATAAATAGGAAAGCCCGGATCGGGATACATGATTTCGACGCCCGGCTCGCCGAACATCAAGATCGCCATGAACATAGTGACCTTGCCACCCGGCATGATCATCACGAGTTCAGGATCGACATTGACGTTGAAGCGCTTGTGCAGATCGGCAGCAACAGCCTCCCGTAAGGGAAGGATACCTGTGGCGGGCGTATAGCCATGATGGCCGTCGCGCAGCGCCTTGATGGCGGCTTCCACAATGTGTTCGGGGGTACGGAAATCGGGCTGACCGATGCCGAGATTGATGATGTCCTTGCCCTGACGCTGCAATTCTGTGGCGCGGGCGAGCACGGCGAAGGCGTTCTCCTCGCCGATGCGGTTGAAAGACTGAACAAGATGCATCGTCATCGGCGGCTCCCCGGTGGGCGCCCCTCGGTCAGGACGCCGCGTGTTCCATTGATCGTGGATTGCGTTTGAACATCAAAGCAGCCGGGACGGCAAGAGCATGGTCGGAACAGGCCGGATCGATCCCTATGCCTGCCGCGCGCGGCTCCCTTGCAGGTCCGCCCTTTTTGGTTTCGCCTTATTGATTTGGTCGCGCTTTGCGGCAATGCTCCGCTCAATCAAATCGGTTCAGGTCACTGGGCCGCACAAAACATCAAGGGAGAAACTCATGGCGGGTAACGGGAAAAAGCCGGCTTCGGCCGGACGGAAGGCCAAGGCAACTTCGTCTAAGGCCGCTCCGGCAAAACGCAAGCGGATCACGCCGGCGCAGCTGCGCTCCAAGCTCTGGTTTGATAATCCCGAAAATCCCGGCATGACCGCGCTCTATCTTGAGCGCTATCTCAATTTCGGCCTGACGCGCGAAGAGTTGATGTCGGGCAAGCCAATCATCGGCATTGCGCAGACGGGTTCAGACCTCTCGCCGTGCAATCGTCACCATCTCGAACTCGCCAAGCGCGTGCGCGAAGGCATCACGGCGGCGGGCGGCGTCTGCTTCGAATTCCCGGTCCATCCCATTCAAGAAACAGGTAAGCGCCCGACGGCCTCGCTCGACCGCAATCTTGCCTATCTCGGCCTCGTTGAAATTCTCTACGGCTATCCGCTCGATGGTGTGGTGCTGACAACGGGCTGCGACAAGACGACACCGGCGGTGATCATGGCGGCGGCGACCGTCAACATCCCGTCCATCGTGCTTTCGGGTGGACCGATGCTCAATGGCTATTGGCATGGCGAGCGCACAGGCTCGGGCACAATCGTCTGGAAGAGCCGCGAAAAACTGGCAGCTGGCGATATCGATTATGACGAGTTCATCGACATCGTGGCTTCGTCAGCTCCCTCGGTTGGTCACTGCAACACGATGGGCACGGCCTCGACGATGAACTCTCTCGCCGAAGCGCTCGGCATGTCCTTGCCCGGTTGCGCTGCTATTCCGGCACCTTACCGCGAGCGCGGTCAGATCGCGTATGAAACTGGCAAGCGCATTGTCGAGATGGTGTGGGAAGATCTGAAGCCGTCCGACATCATGACGCGCGCAGCATTCGAAAACTGCATCGTCGTCAATTCAGCGATCGGTGGATCGACCAATGCGCCGATCCACATCAACGCGATTGCGCGCCATATCGGCGTGCCATTAGCGGTGGAAGATTGGCAGAAGGTTGGGCACAAAGTGCCGTTGATCGTGAATCTGCAGCCTGCTGGTGAGTATCTTGGAGAAGATTATCACCATGCGGGCGGCGTGCCTGCCGTTGTCCATGAACTCATGAAGAAGAAGCTTATTCATGAGGATGCTTTGACGGTGAACGGCAAATCTATCGGCCAGAACTGTAAGAAATCGAAGTCGATCGATCCGAAAGTCATTCTGCCGATCGACAAGCCGATGAAAAAGGATGCCGGCTTCCTCGTGCTGAAGGGCAATCTGTTCGACAATGCGGTGATGAAGACGAGCGTGATCTCGGAAGAGTTCCGCAATCGCTATCTCTCGAATCCCAAAGATCCGGAAGCGTTCGAGGGTCGCGCGGTCGTGTTCGATGGGCCGGAAGATTACCACGCGCGCATCGATGATCCGAAGTTGAAAATTGATGAAAACACGATGCTGTTCATGCGCGGAACAGGGCCCATCGGCTATCCGGGCGCGGCTGAAGTCGTGAACATGCAGCCGCCCGCCGCGCTCATTAAGAAAGGCGTTCTTGCGCTCCCTTGCATCGGCGATGGCCGTCAGTCTGGCACGTCGGGATCGCCGTCGATCCTCAACGCTTCGCCAGAAGCGGCAGCAGGTGGCGGTCTTGCCATTCTGAAAACGGGCGACCGCGTGCGCGTCGACCTCAAGAAAGGCACGGCAGATATCCTGATCTCGAAGGATGAATATGCCAAGCGCATGACCGCTCTTGAGAAGGCAGGCGGCTACAAATATCCGGCCAGCCAAACACCGTGGCAGGAAATCCAGCGCAGCATGGTCGACCAGCTGGGCAGCGGCATGGTGCTGAAACCGGCGGTAAAGTATCAGCGCGTCGCTCAGACCAAGGGCGTTCCGCGCGACAATCACTGATGCCGCTCACTTCCGTGACACATCCCGATTCCGCCCTCCCGGTCGGAATCGTTCTCGATCCGGTTCAGGCCAAACGTCCCTCGCGCGTCACGTTCGAGGGACGCTTTGCGCGTCTTGAGCCGCTTGATCCGATGCAGCACGGGCGCGGACTCTATGACGCGACGCATGGTCCGGAGCGTGAGGCGATCTGGGCTTACATCGGCGATGGGCCATTTTCGGATTTCGAAAGCTTTCGTGTTTCGCTTGAAGCGAAAGCGAAATCGGACGACCCGCTTTTCTTCGCGATCGTCGACAAAGCCGATGGCCAAGCAAAAGGCTATTCGACGCTGATGCGCATCGATGTGCCTAACCGCGTGATTGAAGTGGGTAATATTGTTTATGGCAGTGCGATGCAGAAGACGCCGCTTGCCACAGAGGTGCAATATCTGCTGATGCGGCACGCTTTCGATGATCTCGGATATCGCCGCTATGAATGGAAATGCAATGCGCTCAACGCGCCGTCACGCAAAGCTGCTGATCGGTATGGCTTCGTTTATGAAGGGCTGTTCCGTCAGCACATGATCATCAAGGGGCGCAATCGCGACACGGCTTGGTATTCCATCGTTGATGGCGAGTGGCCGCGCATCAAGGCCGGTTTCGAAGCTTGGCTTGCGCCCGATAATTTCACGCCCGATGGGCAGCAGAGAAAAAGCCTCGCCTCCTTGCGCGGCTAAACAACATAGAGAGGATCCAATGGCCAAGAGATTGCAAGGGAAAGTCGCTGTCGTGACAGCGGCAGGGCAAGGAATCGGACGTGCGATTGCAGAGGCTTTCGTCGCCGAAGGCGCGACGGTCTATGCGACCGATCTCGACATATCTAAGCTTGAGGGCATCGCCAAAGCAAAGAAGCGTAAACTCGATGTGCTTTCTGACAGGCAAGTCGCTAATTTTGCCGAGAAGCTTGGACCAATCGACATTCTCGTGAATGCGGCTGGCTTTGTGCATCACGGCACGATTCTCGATTGCGACGATAAGGCGTGGGAATTTTCCTTCGACCTCAATGTGAAATCCATGCACCGCATGACGAAGGCATTCCTGCCCGGTATGTTGGCCAATGGTCACGGGACGATCGTGAACATTGCGTCCGGTGCAGGCTCGGTGCGCGGTATTCCAAACCGCTATGTCTACGGCGCGACGAAAGCGGCGGTGATTGGTCTCACCAAAGCGGTGGCGGCAGACTTCATCAAGAAGGGCATTCGTGCCAATGCGATTTGCCCCGGCACAGTGCAATCGCCCTCGCTCGATGAGCGCATCAAGGAACTGGCGAAAAATCAGGGCATCACCGAGCAGGCGGCGCGCCAAGCTTTCATCGATCGCCAGCCGATGGGTCGCCTTGGTACGCCTGAGGAAGTGGCCGCACTCGCGGTCTATCTCGCCTCCGACGAGGCGAGTTATACGACAGGCCATATCTACATGGTCGATGGCGGTTTCGCGCTGTAATCAAACGATTGGGAGAGAGCATCGTGAACATTCTCATTATCGGAGCGGCCGGCATGGTCGGCCGCAAGCTTGTCGAAAAGCTTACCAAAGAAGGCACGCTTGGCGGCAAAAAGATCGATCATGTCATCCTGCATGATGTGATCTTGCCGGAAGCGCCGGCCCATGCGCCGTTTAAAACGGAATGTTTGGCGTCGGATTTCTCGCAACCGGGGGAAGCCGAAAAACTTGTCGTATCAAAGCCGGATGTGATCTTTCATCTCGCGGCTATTGTTTCGGGCGAGGCTGAGCAGGATTTCGACAAGGGCTATCGCATCAATCTCGATGGTACGCGCTATCTGTTCGAAGCCGTGCGCCAGATCGGTGGCGGCTACAAGCCGCGCCTCGTGTTTACGTCATCGATTGCTGTGTTCGGGGCGCCTTTCCCCGATGCTATCTATGACGAATTCTTTACCACGCCGCTGACCTCTTATGGCACGCAGAAGGCGATCGGCGAATTGCTGCTGAACGATTATTCGCGCCGCGGGTTTTTCGATGGTGTGGCGCTTCGCTTCCCGACCATTTGCGTGCGTCCGGGCAAGCCAAACAAAGCAGCCTCGGGGTTCTTCTCGAACATTATTCGTGAACCGCTCGCGGGCCATGAGGCGGTGCTGCCGGTGCCGGAAGATGTCATGCATTGGCACGCCTCACCGCGCGCCGCTGTGGGTTTCTTGATCCATGCTGCGACGATGGGCACGGCCAAACTCGGCAATCGCCGCACCGTGACCTTGCCCGGGCTTGCCTGCACGATTGCAGAGCAGATCGATGCGTTGCGCCGTGTTGCGGGCGATAAGGTGGTGGCCCGCATCAAGCGCGAACCCGATCCGACGATCATGAAAATCGTTGAAGGCTGGCCGCGTAATTTCAACGCCAAGCGCGCGCAGGATCTCGGTTTTCAAGCTGAGAAGACGTTCGATGACATCATCCGTGTTCATATCGAGGATGAACTGGGCGGCAAGATCGCCTAAGCATCTGCGATCCAAAACAAGAAAAGGGCCGCTTCGCAGCGGCCCTTTTTGTTCGTTTCGTGCGCGGCCTTATTTTTTGTAAGGCGTTTCTGCAACCGGGGTGACCGGGCCTTTGCCCGAGAACCATGAGCGCAGATTGTCGACAACAAGCTGGCCCATCAGATTGCGGGTGTGGTGGGAGGCCGAGCCGACATGCGGCAGAAGCACCACGCGATCAAGCGGCATAAATTCGGCCGGGACATGCGGCTCGTTCTCGAACACGTCGAGACCGGCGGCATAGATGGTGCCATCTTGAAGCGCTTTCACAAGGGCCATTTCATCCACCGCGCTCCCGCGGCCGATATTGATGAAGGTGCCCTGCGGTCCGAGCGCTTTGAACACATCGGTGTTGATCAGGTGGAATGTGTCCGGCCCGCCGGGTGCCACGGAGATCAGGATGTCGACCGCTTTGGCGAGCCCAACTAAAGTGTCGTGATAGGTATAGGACACATCCTTCACTTGGCTGCGATTGTGATACGCGATCTCGACGCCGAAACCTTCGAGGCGTTTTGCAATTGCCTTGCCGATCCTGCCAAGGCCGAAAATGCCGATCTTCTTGCCGCGCAGTGTGTTGTGGGTGAGCGGGTAGGGGCCTTTGCCCGTCCAATTTCCTGCGCGCAGCCATTGCTCGGACTGTGGCAGTTCGCGCACCGTCATAAGCAATAGGCCCAAGCATGTATCGGCCACTTCATCCGTCAGCACTTCGGGTGTGTTGGTGACGATGATGTTGTGCTGCCCGGCCCATTTGGCATCGATCGAATCATAGCCGACGCCGAAATTCGCGACAATCTCCAGCTTCGGAAAACGGGCGAGCATAGCGGCATCGCAGGCCAAGTGCCCGGCAACGGCAATCCCGCGCACATCGGGTGCCCATTCGGCGAGAGCCTTTTCACGGTCGGGGCCAGGTGCAGGCAGCTTCAGCAGCGTGAAGGTTTCTGCCAATTGGTCGGCCACCAGCGGCATCATGGATGCTGGCGTCAGGATTTTGATGGATTTCACCGGTTTCCTCCGCCCATACCGTAACGGCATGGGTCATTTACAGCTTTTCAATCGGTTAAGGCGGCCGAAACCATGAGGGTCCTTGATTTCCGCCGCTAGGATGCAATGATGCATAAGGAAAGAAGCCGGGCAATGGCTATAGGCGCATGCCTTTGTTTTTGCTTAGCCAACAAGTCCCCCATGGGACGCAACGAAGAATAGGCCGCTTGAGCGGCTTTGGGAGGAACGAGAATGGCGTCCGTCGAGATCCGCGACGTGCGGAAAGCCTATGGCGCAACCCCAGTTATTCATGGGGTGAACATCGATATCGAAGACGGTGAATTCGTCATTCTGGTCGGCCCGTCCGGCTGCGGGAAATCGACTTTGCTGCGCATGATCGCCGGGCTGGAAAATATTACGGCCGGCCAAATTCTGATTGGCGACAGGGTCGTCAACGATATGCCGCCAAAAGAGCGCGACATCGCAATGGTGTTCCAGAATTATGCGCTCTATCCGCACATGACCGTTGCGGACAATATGTCCTTCTCGCTCAAGCTGCGTAAAGCGCCGCAATCGGAAATCGATTCGCGCGTGAAGAAGGCAGCCAGCATTCTCGGCCTTGAAAAGCTGCTCGATCGTTATCCGCGTCAGCTCTCGGGCGGTCAGCGCCAGCGCGTCGCCATGGGCCGCGCCATTGTGCGCGATCCGCAAGTGTTCCTTTTCGATGAACCCTTGTCGAACCTCGACGCGAAACTGCGCGTGCAGATGCGTACGGAAATTAAGGAATTGCACCAGCGCCTGAAGACGACGACCGTCTACGTCACGCACGACCAGATCGAAGCGATGACGATGGCCGACAAGATCGTCGTCATGCATGACGGTATCGTCGAGCAGATGGGTGCGCCGCTCGATCTCTACGATCGTCCGAACAATTTGTTCGTCGCTGGCTTCATCGGTTCACCGGCGATGAACTTCATCAAGGGCACTGTGATTGGCAATGGCGTGAAGACAGATTCGGGCCTGACAATGCCGCTCGCTTCGGCTCCGGCAGGATCCGAAGGCCGTCGCGTCGTCTATGGTATTCGCCCTGAGCATATTCATCTGACCAATGATAGCTTGAAGGCGGAAGTCGTCGTCGTGGAGCCGACCGGCTCGGAAACGCAAGTGGTTGTGAAAGTGGGCGGTCAGGAACTCGTTTGTGTGTTCCGCGAGCGCGTCACCTCGAAGCCGGGCGAGATGATTGGCATCGCGCCGGATCTCGGCCTCGTCCATCTCTTCGATGAGGCGACCGGCAAGCGGATCTGACGCTTACGATTTTGCTTCCCAGCAAGATGAAACGCCGCCCACAGGTCAGCCTCGGGCGGCGTTTTTCATAGCAGCCATCCAGAACCACAAATTGCTTCGCGGGCTTTTGTGGGCAAAGACATCAGCAGAAGGGCCGCAGAGCCCAGGGTGAAGGAGGAGAGACGATGAGCACGGAAACAATCGGCTTTATTGGCGTGGGGCTCATGGGCCATGGCATGGCCAAGAACATTGTCGAGAAGGGCTATCCGCTGACCGTGATGGGGCATCGCAATCGCGCGCCCGTCGAAGATCTTCTGAAACGCGGTGCAAAAGAAGCGAAGTCGGCCAAGGAAATCGGCGCTGCGTCCAGCATCGTCTTTCTGTGCGTGACGGGTTCGCGCGAAGTCGAAGCGGTGGTGCGCGGTGCCGACGGACTTGTCGCTGGGCTGAAACCCGGTTCCGTCATCGTCGATTGCTCCACATCGGATCCGACCAGCACGATGGCTTTGGCGGAAGAATTGAATGGGCATGGCATCACGCTTGTCGATGCGCCGCTCTCGCGCACGCCGAAGGAAGCGTGGGAAGGCATGCTCGACACGATGGTCGGGGCCACCCCTGAAATCTTCGCGCGTCTGAAGCCAGTGCTCGAGACATGGGCCGGCCGCGTCATCCACATCGGCAATACGGGCGATGGCCACCGGATGAAGCTTCTCAACAATTTCATCTCGATGGGATATGCCGCGCTTTATGCCGAGGCTCTGACGCTGGCTGAGAAGGTCGGCATCACGCCTGCGCGGTTCGACAGTGTCGTGCGCGGTGGCCGGATGGACTCGCCCTTCTATCAGACCTTCATGCGCTACACGCTGGAGGGCGACCGCGACGCTCACAAATTCACGCTGCAGAATGCGTATAAGGACATGCGCTATCTCGAGAGCATGGCCGATGCCGCAGGCATCGCTAATCCGATGGGCAATGCTGTGAAGAACGCCTTCGGTCTCGCGGTCGCTAGCGGCAAGGGTCAGGACTACGTCCCAATGCTGGCAGAGAATGTGGCGGCGGCCAACGGGGTCAAGCTGACCCGGAAATAATCCGGGCTTGATTTACGTCAAAGAAGCTGAGGTCCGGCTGGCCGACAAAGGCGCATGAACCGGACCTCATCCTTGATCCTCGCCGAGCGCGCGGTGCCGCGCTATACGAGCTACCCGACCGCTCCGCATTTCGCCAATACGGTGAATGGAGAGGTCGTCCGTCACTGGATGGCGGCCCTCAACCCCGAGGCCTCACTCTCGCTTTATCTGCACATCCCTTATTGCCGGGATATGTGCGCCTATTGCGGCTGCGCAACAAAGGCGACGAAGCGAGACGAGCCTGTCGAGGGTTATGTTGCAACCCTCATTCGAGAGATCCGGCAAGCGGGAGCGATGACGCTCGCGAAATCGGTGCGGGCCATCCATTGGGGCGGCGGTACGCCGAGCCTTGTCGGGCCTGTGCGCTTCGCGCGCATTATGGCAGCACTTGGTGACGTCTTCGATCTTTCCAATGTCGTTGAACATGCAGTCGAGCTCGATCCGCGCGTCGTCACGGAAGAGTTTATCGTTACTATGGCAGCGCATGGCGTCAATCGTGCGAGTCTCGGCGTGCAGGATCTCAATGAACATGTGCAGATTGCGATGGGGCGTGTGCAATCCTTTGCGCTGGTGGCCGATTGCGTTGCCCATCTCCGTGCGCATGGTATCGCAGCGATTAATTTCGATTTGATGTATGGCTTGCCGCAGCAGAGCGTGGCCGATGTCGAAAAGAGCGCGCGTCTTGCTGTGTCATTGAATCCGTCGCGCATTGCGAGCTTTGGTTATGCGCATGTGCCATGGATGCGACCGAACCAAAAGATGATCGACGCCGTATCTTTGCCCGGCGCAGCCGAGCGCCTCGAACAGGCTAAGACAGCCGAGCGTGTTTTCATCAAGGCAGGCTATCAGGCAATTGGGCTCGATCATTTTGCATTGCCGGACGATCCGCTCGCGGTCGCAGCGCGCCTCGGGACGATGCGGCGCAATTTTCAGGGCTATGTCACCGACGATGCCGATGCGCTGATCGGTTTTGGCGCGACATCCATCGGGCGCCTGCCGCGTGGGTATGTTCAAAATTTCCCCGATGTGGGCCATTGGCGTCGTGCGGTGGAGAAGGGTGAGTTGTCAGTCGCGCGCGGGCTCGTCTTGTCCGATGACGATCATGCCCGTGGCGCAGTCATCGAGCGGCTGATGTGCGACTTCTCAATCGATTTTGGCGCGATCGCTGTTGAGTATTGCCGACGTAAAGATTATTTCGACGATGCCATCGACGCGCTCGATGCGCTTGCTGCGCAAGGTGTGCTGACGCGCCGGGATCGTATGGTCACGATGTCGCCAAGAGGGCGTAGCTTTGTCCGGCTGGCGGCCGCTTGCTTCGATGCCTATCTCGGCCACAATAAAGCCCGCCATTCGGTCGCGGTCTGATCAGAATTTTCGGCGTTGCTCCTGCCAGAGCAGATAAAGGCCCGATGCAATCACGACGGCGCTGCCAACGAGCGTGATTTCATCCGGCATGTCGCTAAAGGCGAAATAGCCGATCAAAATCATCCAGATCAACTGCGTATACATGAAGGGGATCAGTGTAGACGCCGGTGCGCGCTGATGGGCGAGGATCAGAAGAAAATGCCCGATCGAGGCAAAGGCGCCGACCGCCGCCATTCCGGCGATGACCGTCCAATCCGGAGGCGCGACCCACACGAACGGCATCATGAGGCTGACAAGGCCGAAGCCGACGAGACCGGAGAAAACGAGCGTGGTCTCGGTTTGGTCATGCGCCGCGAGAAGGCGCGTCAGGATCGTGTAAAGTGCATAACCAACACAGCCGATCAAAATGAGCAAGGCGGCAGGATTGAAGCCGCTCATGCCGGGACGCACCACGACGAGCACACCGCCAAATCCAACGAGAATGGCAACAAGACGCGCCACCCCAACACGTTCTCCCAAAATCGGCACAGCCAACAAGGCAACCATCAATGGGACAACGAAGCTGATCGAGATCGTCTCCGCAAGTTGCAGATAACGCAGCGCGATGAAGTTCATCGCGGTTGAGAAAAAGAGCAGAAACGAGCGGAGCAATTGCAGTTTGAGCCGCGATGTTTTGTAAGCGCGCGGATGCGTCACCGGATTGAGAATGGCGCAAACGATCAAGACATTCGACGCATAGCGTGCCCACACAGTCTGCAGGCTGGGCATAGATTGATTGAGCCATTTCGCCGTGCCGTCGAGAAACGAAAAGCACAGCACTGCTCCACACATCAGCATGATGCCGATGAGGCGATTGCGGCGCGTGTCGTCTTTGACGCTGGGCAGGGGGCGATCATTCATTGTGGCTATGCTAGGGGTGAGCGAAGCTTCATGGAATCCTGCTTTCTGCGGAGCACCTGTGCACAGAGGGAAGGGGTGACTGGGTTTGGCTTTCAGTCGGCCATCGCCCGTTGCTCGCTCCATCGTGCGAGGACGATACGCGAGACAAGACCGGTCAGGGCATAGATGAGCACGCCGGTCACTGCGATTAGCAACAGGGCTGCAAACAGGCGCGGCATATTCAACCGATAGCTGGCTTCGACAATGCGATAGGCTAATCCGGCCTGATCGCCGACGGTCCCCGCTACAAATTCAGCAACAACAGCGCCAATTAGCGCGAGGCCACCGGCGGTCCGAAGACCGGCCATGATGAATGGTAAAGCGGAGGGCGCTTCCAGCCGCCAGAGGCGCTGGGTGGCATTGGCACCATAGACAGAAAATAGATCGCTGAGCGCTGGATCGACGGCACGCAATCCTGCGAGCGTGCCAGTCAACATCGGAAAAAACGCGACGAGAAAAGCCGCGACATAGAGCGTCGCCTGCGCGCCGATATAGATGATCAGCAAAGGTGCGATGGCAACAAGCGGCGTCACCTGTAAAATCACGGCGATGGGTGAGATCGCGTTTTCAAGGAACTGCGAACGACTGGCGATCAAACCCACGCCGACGCCGCCGATGATGGCAAGTGCGAGACCGGCGAGTGTTACTTGCAAGGTCGCCGCAAAGGCGGGCCCGAGCACAGACCAATCATTCACCAACGTAGTGATAATGAGCGATGGTGCCGGCAGTTTCCATTCGGGAATGGCAAGGTGGCGGACGGTGATTTCCCATGCTGCAATCAGCATGATGACGATCACAATCGAGGCGCGCGCGTTTCTCATTTCGGGCTCACCAGATCGCTGTCATCCATTGCGCGGCCGAGTGCAGCTGAGAGCCGCGCCGTCTCCTCCATAAAACGCTTGTCATGCCGCAATGACGGCGTCCGCTCACGTGGCCATGGCATTTTAAATTCTGCCATCACATGGCCGGGGCGGCGCGACAGAATAGCGACGCGGTCGGACAGATAGGTTGCTTCAGCGACCGAATGGGTCACGAACAAAAGTGATGTACCGTGTGCACGGGCAAGTTTCAGCATTTCCTCATTGAGCGCGTGACGTGTCATCTCGTCGAGCGCGGCAAAGGGTTCATCCATCAGGATCAGGGATGGGTCGGTGATCAGGGTGCGCGCCAGTGCGACCCGCATTTTCATGCCGCCGGATAATTCATGCGGCGCAGCGCGCGCAAAATCGCCAAGCTCAAACTTGGCGAGCATGGCGTTGGCCCGCGCATGCGCGTCTTTGCTGGGTAGCCCCTGCAATATCAGTGGGAGCGCGACATTGGCTTCGGCGCTTGCCCAAGGCATCAACGTCGCATCTTGGAAAACATAACCGATGCGGCCTTTTTCCGTTAGTGCATGGTCGCGTTCGATGGTGCCCGCATCAGGGTTGGTCAGGCCCGCAATCATCCGCAGAATCGTTGTCTTACCACAACCTGACGGGCCTATCAGAGATAGGATTTCGCCGTGTTGTAGTTGGAATGAAATGTCACGCACAACGCTGCGCCCGGCGAAGGACTTACCGGCTTTGGCAAGGCGAAGCAGCGCGCGTTCCACCATGTCAGCGCGCCTTGAGCGCAACCCCGCGGTTGACATAGTCGAAGGAGAACACGCTCCGCCAATCGGTGCCGGGCTTGACGACGCCTGCTTTCACCATCGCATTGAAAAACTTCTCCACACGTTCGGGGTTCATGGTGCCGATGCCCTTAGTGCGTGTGTCCTCGTTCTCGACAATACCATAGGCTTTCATGGCACGGATGGCGTGATCGATCAGTTCAGGCGTGATGTCGGGATTGAGTTTCAGGATCAGCGCATTGGCAGCTTTGTTGTCGCCATGGAGATAGTTTGCCCACCCCTCGATCGAGGCGTTGACGAAGCGCGAAACAAGATCCGATTGATTGCCGGTCATGTCGCGGCGCGTCTCGATCGTTGTCGTATAGGAGCCGAACCCATAATCGGCCAGCAGGAAAACGCGTGGCTTGAAGCCACCGGCGCGTTCGATCGTGAAGGGTTCGGAGGTAACATAACCTTGTTGCGCCGAGTTTTTGTCGGCGAGGAAAGGCGCGGGCGAGAACGCATAGGGTCTTACCTGCGCATCGCGAAAACCCCATTCGCTTTTCATCCATTGAAAGGACGATGCAACGGTGAGCTGCGAAAGAAAGAGGGTTGCTTGTTTCAAATCAGGTAAGGTTTGAAACGGTGAATCCGGATGCACCATCAGGATTTGCGGATCTTTCTGGAACAAGGCTGCAACCACCATGAGGGGTTGGCCGCGCTCGGCCGCGGTAAAGGGCTGAATGAGATTGCCGCCCATGTAAAAATCAAGTTGCCCATTGATGAGGAGCAGGCGGTTGTTGACCTGCGGCCCACCTTGGACAATCGTCACATCGAGGCCGTATCGGGCATAGGTGCCATCGACAACGGCTTGGTAGAAGCCGCCATGTTCAGGCTGGGCCAGCCAATTGGTGCCGAAGCGCACCTTGTCGAGCGCGGCTGCAGGCAGCGTCGCAAGACAGGCAAACAAGAGGGCGGCAAGGCGGATAAACATCATTAGGGGCACCCTTATAGGAGGGGTTTCTCATAGCGCAGCGCCGCTTTCCCGTCCTCATAATAGTCGTCGATGCGGGCGAAGCAGGCATAGCCGGATCGCGCATAGAGGCGGATTGCAGCCTTGTTATCGGCGCGCACTTCAAGCCGAAGGCGGTTGGCGCCCCGTTTGCGGGCAAGCCGTTCAGCGGCTGTCAGAAGCTGGCCGCCAAGACCACGCCCTTTCTCATCGGGTTGCACGGCAAGGGAGTAGAGCCGCGCCAGCCCCGAGCCTTTGCGGAAAGCAATCAGTGCGTGGCCCTTGAGCCGGCCGCCTTCGCGTGCCACCAGAAAGCCAAGGCTGGGGCTTGTCATGTTGCGCGCCAGGGCGCGGCGGCTCATCCGGTCGCCGGTAAAGGCTGCGTCTTCGAGCGCCACGAGGGCGTCGAGGTCTTGGAGGCGGGCAGGAGCGATCCGGAGAGCCATAAGGGCGCGGACGCTAATCGTCCGATCTGGAGGGTGCAAGGGCGGCCGGGCCGTGGCTAAACTTCGCAGGATCCGAATCGGGAGCGTTGTCCATGACTGATGCCTATCCGCGCGACATGAGAGGCTATGGCCGTACCCCTCCCGATCCGCATTGGCCCGGCGGGGCGCGGATCGCCGTGCAATTCGTCCTCAATTACGAGGAGGGGGGCGAGAACAACATCCTACATGGCGATGCCGCTTCGGAGGCGTTTCTGTCCGAGATCGTCGGGGCGCAGCCTTGGCCGGGGCAGCGGCATTGGAACATGGAATCCATCTATGAGTACGGCGCGCGGGCCGGATTTTGGCGGCTTTGGCGCATGTTCTCGAAACGACAGCTGCCACTCACCGTCTATGGCGTGGCGACAGCTTTGGAGCGTTCGCCCGATCAAGTGGCCGCCATGCTGGAAGCGGGCTGGGAAATCGCGAGCCATGGCTACAAATGGATCGAGCATAAGGACATGAGCCTGGAGGAGGAGCGGGCGCAGATCCGCGCCGCCATCCGCGCGCATGAGGCGCTGACGGGGGCCAAGCCCGAGGGTTGGTACACAGGTCGCTGCTCGATGAATACGCGGACGCTCGTGATGGAGGAGCTCGATCTTCTCTATTCATCCGACGATTACGCCGACGATCTGCCCTATTATGTGGCGGGACCGAAAGGGCCGCATCTCGTCATTCCTTATACGCTTGATGCGAACGATATGCGCTTTGCTACGCCGCAGGGGTTCAATACTGGCGAGCAGTTTTTCACCTATCTGAAGGACAGTTTCGATGTCCTCTATCAGGAAGGTCTTGAGGGTGCGCCGAAAATGATGTCCGTGGGATTGCATTGCCGTCTTGTGGGGCGCCCTGGGCGGGCGGCAGGCCTTGCGCGGTTCCTCGATTACATCGGTGGGTTTGAGCAGGTTTGGGTGGCACGCCGCGCCGATATAGCGCGCCATTGGCGTGCCCAATTCCCGCCTGCTTGAGTTGGCAAAAGCGCCTATCCTGCCTATGAGCCTTGCAGATCTTTTGTGAAGGAAGCCGGAATGAGTCTCGACCGCCGCCAATTCGTGAAGCTTGGACTTGCGCTTCAGGCCGCAGCCGCTCTGGGCGTGGATGGGGCCGCCGCGCAATTGGCTTCGCCCGATCTCAAATTCGGCCCCGCCGAATCCTTCTCCCGCGAAGCGCTGAAGGCGAAAGTACGCGAATTGGCAAAGGCGGCTTACGTGTAGCCGCCGCGGCCTGACCCCGCCATCGTCAAGCAGATCGATTACGACGCACATGGCAAACTGAAATATCGGCAGGACAGCGCGCTGTTTGCCAAAGGCGGCAGTCTTTATCCCGTTACCTTCCAACATGTCGGCATGTTTTTCCCCAAGACGGTGGCAATGCATGTCGTGGAAGGCGGCAAGGCGCGCGAGATTCTCTACGATCCGAAATTGTTCATGGGCGGCCCCGATCACGTTGCTGCCAAATTGCCTGCGCAACCGTCCGCTTTCGCCGGGTTCTGGGTGCAGGAGCCGGGGCCGGATTGGAAAAAGCTGGAGCCTTGGGCGACGTTTCTTGGCGCGTCCTATTTCCGTGCCATCGGCGAACTCGGCCAAGTCGGTTTATCGGCGCGCGGCCTTGCGATGGGGCCGGGAACAGCGAACCCCGAAGAATTTCCTGACTTCACCAATTTCTGGTTTGAGCCGGTCACCAAAGAGGGTGAGCCCTTCGTCGTGCATGCGCTGCTCGATGGGCCTTCCGTCGTGGGTGCGTATCGCTTCGCCATGAGCCGCACCAAAGGCGTCATCATGGATATCGATGCCTATGTGGTCTTGCGAAAGCCGGTTGAGCGTATAGGCATTGCGCCGCTGACTTCGATGTTCTGGTATTCCGAAACGGTAAAACCGACTGCGGTCGATTGGCGGCCTGAGATTCACGATTCCGACGGGTTGGCGGTGTGGACGGGCGCAGGCGAACATTTCTGGCGCCCTCTCAACAATCCTTCGCGCGTGATGGTGTCGAGCTTCGTCGATGACAATCCGCGCGGTTTCGGTCTGTCGCAGCGCGATCGCAGTTTCGATCATTATCTCGATGGCGTGCGCTATCATCTGCGTCCATCGGCGTGGGTGGAGCCGAAAGGTAAATGGGGCAAGGGCGCGATCCAGCTCACCGAAATCCCGACCGATGACGAGATCCATGACAACATCGTTGCCATGTGGGTGCCGCATGAACCGGCGCGTGCGGGTTCAACTTACGATCTCTCCTATCGTCTGCATTGGTTTGCCGACGAGCCGTTTCCCTCGTCGCTCGGTCGCGTCGTTGCGACGCGTATGGGCAATGGTGGTCAACCCGGCCAGCCGCGTCCGCAAGGCGTGCGCAAATTCATGGTGGAATTCGCGGGGCCGCCGCTCGTCAATCTGCCGTTCGGCACCAAGCCCGAGCCTGTGCTCTGGGCTTCGCGCGGCAAATTCTCTTACATCATGACAGAAGCTGTGCCGAACGATGTGAAAGGCCATTGGCGCGCGCAATTCGATCTCACGGTCGAAGGCAAGGAGCCGGTCGAAATGCGCGCCTTCCTCAAGAATGGCGATAAGGTCCTCACCGAGACGTGGCTATATCAATATCATCCGTTTTGATGTTGGTTTGGTATGATTTGATCACGACATGCGTCGCGGTGGCCGTCGACGAGTGGAACGTTGATGAGTTTCGTGGCGAAAAACGTAAACGGCATGTAGTGGATTTCGAGCCAATCTGGCGGTCCCAAAGCACACGCAAAGATAAACATAAGTCCCGTAAAAGCGCCAAGCATCAAGGCTTTCATCGTGTGATCTCATTTTGAAGTTCAGTGGAAATGCCACACCATGATTGCGAAAATGTCCGGGCTGAATCGGCAGTTTTAAAGACGCTCAAAGTCTGGTTATCGAGCCAAGCGATGGCAGCTGGGTGCTCTTCAACCCGCTCCAATGTGAGAAGATGTGCGCCACGTTCCAATCGCGTGGTCGTAACAAAAACTTCCGTCTCATTGTGCATCAGATCAGAATGATCGTTGCATATCGTGCGAATTGACGTCGCAATAAAGCGCCCATTGGGGGAAGCTGCTTCGATTTTCCCGCGACCCTAGCAGTCTGCCCCAAATCCTCCTACAGCATCAGAACCGCTCGGTGGAGAAGATAGATTAAACAAGAATATGACAATCATAAATGGCATTGGTGGGTTCGCAAACACGAATGAAAAAACCAATAAGAAAACTGGCAATTGAGCAAGTTATGTTTTCCACGTCTTTTAACCTATGCTGTAAGTGACCATCTTTCTCATCATAATTTTCTATTTTCGAATTTGCGGTGACCCGTCTGAAATGACAGGGCTAGAGGTGTCATGGCTCAGTTGGGCAGGATGAGCGCGGTATGATCGCTTTAATCCCATGTAGAATGACGAGACTTGGGGTGATCAAGGCCAAGCTTACATGCGACGGCCCCTTGAGTGTCAGGAGGCAGGCAAGCATTGCTCCCGCCGTAAAAATCGGCAAAGGACGCCAAATAACGGACGCGATGATCTTTGAAACAAGGCTCATGGCTTTGATTCCGTAGAAAGTGGAGCTTTGCAAGTCCCTGCTTGATTCTCCGCGATGCCCCCCAAAATCAGAAAGAAACCGGCAGCGCTCAATGCGATGAAAGATGGTGTCAGCCATCCAAGTGCGAAGATAAAAAGAGCGCGCCGAAATGTCATCCTGACCAACTATCTTCGCAATTCGCGAGCTAATTTATAGCCTAGCGCTGTATTGTGTTTGTTTCGCATTGGAAAATTCGTTCCTATCAATTCCATCATCTGCCATTTTTCTTCTCCTTTAGGCATTACGCTGAATAGCGCAGCGTAAATTGCCTGGCCTCCAAGGCTTATTTCTTTAGGAATCTTTATTCCTGCTGAATAAATGCCAATAGCAACAGTTGAATAATCGCGTAAGTTCTCGTTGAAGTCTGGCCTGTTTGAGCCTTCGGTAAATTGCCGTTGCATGTCCCACATCTGGCCGTGTCGAAATTTCAATACGTCTGCTAGAATTCGGTCGGTACTTTTCAGGACCTCGGCATCGGTATTATCCTTTGGAAGAGCAGCTTCAGCCCTGCTCATAAAAAACTCGGGTGGAAATGCGCGTGGATATGGAATGACGTCGCCATTAATGTTTCGAAGAAGATTGCCATTTTTGTCGCGCAAATAATCATAGGTTGCATTACGGCGCGCCTCGCGCCCGCCTTCGCTTGTATTGGCCGCACGCGCTTTTGGTCTGGCTGCTTCACGCGCCTCGCGTCCGCCTTCGCTTGAATTCGGGTCACGCGTCCATTCCCCACCCTCCGAGCTGCCTTCAGGCACGCGGGGCTGATCGGGGCGGTATTTGCGCGTGATGTCTTCTGCGGAATCGAGGCCGCGCTGCCACAATTGAACGGCGGGCGGGATACGGCCCCATTTGAGACGGGCGCGGTAGGTCAGCGCCTGCACAATCTCCTTGTGCGTCGCGTCAGGCTTTCGAGAGAGAATGTCGCGAATTTCGCGACTGAGATAGTCGTCCGTGTACATCGCAATGTCCTCAAAAATGTCGTCGATGAAAGAACGCGGTCCGCAAAAGAATTTATACCTAGAATAGGAATATAATAAGGATTTGTCAAGATGCTGTCGCCGCGTAGCTGCGGCTTTTCTGCCCCTTTGACTCTTCGCCTCAACCGCCCCATCTTTTGAGAATGTTCAAGAGACTGCCTATCCGCCGAAAAAGACGGGCTTCGGTTTTGCAGGCTTCGGTTTTCATCGCCGGGGCGGTGCTTCTGTGCGCGGGTTCAGCGGCATGGGCGCAGGCTCAGCCTAGCCAGAAGCCCAAGGCCGAGGCTCCAAAATCGGAGTCTCCAAAATCGGAGTCTCCGAAGGCCGAGTCTCCAAAGGCCGAGACGCCGCAGGTGCGCGGCACGCTCGACGATCTCTTTCGTCGCTTGAAGGAAACGAAGAACCCGCAGGAAGCGAAATCGCTCGCCACACAGATTGAGCGGCGTTTCGCACGCTCGGGTTCGGATACGGCGGACCTGCTCGCCGCGCGCGCCAATGAGGTGTTTGCCGAGGGCGAGCCTTCTGTCGGCATCGAGATCATCGATCGCGTGATCGTGATCAGGCCCTCTTGGGCCGAGGCTTATCATCGGCGCGCCTTGATGTTCTTCGCCATGGGCGATCTCACCCGCGCCATGGCCGATCTCAACGCAACGCTACAGCGCGAGCCGCGCCATTTCGGTGCCTTGGCCGGGCTCGGCCTCGTCTTCCAACGGCTCGGCGACCAGAAGCGCGCCTTCGCCGCCTATGCGAAGGCTTATGAAATCAACCCCTCACTTGAAAGCGTGAAGACGATCCTCGACCGCATGCGGCCGGACGTCGAGGGGCGCGACATTTAATCGGCGCCACTTAGGCGCTCGCCGTGACATCATCACAGTCACGCGACACGGCTAAACGCTGCGCAAAACCGCACCATCATTTCTGCACGAAGGCGATGCGCACCATGTTGGTGGCGCCCGGTGTTCCGAAGGGAACGCCTGCCACGATGATGACGCGCTGGCCAGCGCGGGCGAAGCCCTCGCTGTTGGCGATCTTGCAGGCACGGTCCGCCATGTCGTCCACGTCGCGCGCATCTTCCGTGATCACGGCATGCACACCCCAGACAAGGGCGAGCCGTCGCGCAGTATCCACTTTCGGCGTCAGCGCGAGAATGTGTGGCTGTGGCCTTTCGCGCGCAATGCGCAAGCCTGTCGAACCGGACGATGTCCAAGCGACGATCGCTTTGAGATCAAGCGTCTCGGCGACATCGCGTGCGGCAACAGCAATCGCATCGGCGCCCGTCGCTTCAGGTGCTGCGCGCTGGCCATTGATGACGGCGCGATAGACTTGATCGCGTTCCACTTCTTCGGCGATGCGGTTCATCGTCGAGACGGCTTCAATGGGATATTGGCCTGCTGCACTTTCTGCCGACAGCATCACCGCATCCGCGCCTTCGAACACGGCTGTGGCAACGTCGGACACTTCTGCACGCGTGGGCACGGGCGAAGCGATCATCGATTCAAGCATTTGCGTGGCGACCACCACAGGCTTGCCGAGCCGGCGCGCCATACGTGTGATGCGCTTTTGTAAGCCAGGTACTTTTTCGAGCGGCATTTCAACGCCGAGATCGCCGCGCGCCACCATCAACGCATCGGAGATTTCCATGATTTCGTCGAGACGCACGATTGCTTGCGGTTTTTCGATCTTCGCCATCACCAAGGCGCGGCCAGCGCAGGTCTTCTTCACTTCGGCGACATCTTCCGGCCGCTGCACGAATGACAGGGCAACCCAATCGATGCCGGCGGCGAGCGCGGCTTCGAGATCGGAGCGGTCTTTCGGTGTCATCGCCGAGACGGGAATCGTCGTATCCGGCAGGCTCACGCCTTTGCGGTTCGATACGCGGCCCGCCACGATAACTTCAGTCACCGCTTTGGTCTTCGTCGCCTCGATAACTTTTAAACGAACTTTGCCATCGTCGATGAGGACTGCATGGCCCGGCTCAAGTGCGGAGAGAATTTCGGGATGCGGCAGATGGACTCGCTTTGCATCGCCCAATTTTTCGTCTGCATCGAGAATGAAGCGCGCGCCACGAGCTAGATTTTCTGCGCCATCCTTGAATTCGCCAAGACGGAGTTTTGGCCCCTGCAAATCGGCGAGAATTCCGATGGGACGGCCAACCTTCTTTTCCACGGCACGAATCTGCGCAATACGTTCGCGCATCACATCATGGGATGAATGGCTCATATTGATGCGGAAAACGTCGGCGCCCGCGCGAAACAATTTTTCAATGCTGGCCTGATCCGGATTGGCCGGGCCGAGTGTCGCCAAAATTTTGACGCGCCGATTTCTGCGCATTGTGACTTCCCCCTTTTAAGGCCGCGTCGGTGTTCCCGTGCGGCCTTGATCCGTCAGTTGGACGGTCCAATTTTTTTGTTCGCCCGTATCGACTTCGAAAAATCCGGCGCGATCATAACCGCGCGCGAGACAATTATCGGCACCGCGTACGGTAAATTCCTTGTCGCGTGTGCACAAAGCATGGGCCCCAGCCCATTCGCCGCCACGCTCGTAATCTTGCGCATAAACGTAATAATAGCGTGCAGCGAGCGGGCCGCGCAGCACCGTCTCGCATTCATTGGCCTTGAGATTCCACCAGCCTTCGGAAATCCAGCCCTGCGCATCGCGAAAGCCAAGCGCAATGCCGATACGGCTCTGTGTCATATTGCACAGGCGCAGATCGGCGCGCGCATCTGTCATTGCGACGAGCGACAGCAGGACAACGATCAGGGTTAACTTATAACGCATGCTTTGCAGAAAGCCTTATTCGCGCTCAGGGATCAACCAGAATGGCACGCAGATCGTTGACATTCGTACCTGTCGGTCCCGGCTCAAGGAGGTCGTCTGCCGCCCGGAAAAAGGCAGTCGAGTCATTATTGGCGAGATCGGTGACGGGATTGCGACCGGCGGCACGGGCGCGCGCAAGTGTTCCTTGATCGACGAACGCCCCGGCGGGATCGTCGGCATTCCCGCCGCCGCCATCGGTGCCATCGGTGTCGCCTGCGAGCGCCACGATGCCGGGCGTTTCTTCCAAGGCTAAGGCAAGCCCTAGCCCATATTCCTGATTGGGGCCGCCGGCACCATGGCCCCTGATGGTCACGGTCAGTTCACCGCCAGACAGGATGGCCACTTTTTGGCCTTTGCGGTGTGCCTCGAGCGCAAGGGCTGCATGTTCGCGTGCCACTTCGCGCGCTTCTCCGGCCACTTCAGCACCCAGATCGATGACATCGTAGCCCGATGCGCGGGCTTTCTCTGCGGCTGCGGCGAGCGACAGAGTGGGCGAAGCGACGACAGTGTAGCGGGAATTGGCAAAAGCCGGATGGCCGGGCTTCGGGCTTTCATGTGTGGGATCGGCCAGAATGCGTGCAGCTGTCTCGGGCAGAGCGATGCCGTACTTCCGCACGATTGCCAGCGCATCGGCCTGTGTCGAGGGGTCGGGCACGGTCGGGCCCGAGCCAATCACGGACGGGTCGTCGAGCGGTACATCGGAAATGCCAAGGGTCACGATGGGCGCGGGGGCTGCGGCCAGCGCCAGGCGTCCACCCTTGATAGCTGAAAGATGTTTGCGGAGCGTGTTCATCTCGCCGATCCCAGCACCGGAGCGCAGCAAAGCGCGGGTGATGGCCTGCTTGTCGGCCAGCGTCAGGTCCGCCAATGGGGCGATCCAATTGGCGGAGGCGCCGCCAGAAAAAAGCACAAGCACGAGATCGTCCGACGCGGCTTTCTCTGCCCGTGCAATGATGCGGCGTGTCGCGTCCACGCCCGTCTGGTCCGGGACCGGATGGGCGGCTTCAATCACCTCGATCCGCTCGGTCGGGACGGCATAGCCTAAACGCGTGACGGCGAGGCCGTCGAACCGGTCGGGGCTGAGACCAAGGGTGCCGATGTAATGGGCCTCGGCTGCAGCAGCCATGCGCGCTGCGGCCTTGCCGCCAGCCAAGAGCACGATCCGGCCTTTCGGCGGCGTCGGCCAATGGCTCTGCAGGCAGAGCGCTGGTTGGGCTGCCGCAACGGCGGTTTCGTAAAGGCTATTCAGGAGCGCACGGTGCGGGCGGGGGGAGGTCATGCAAGCTTTCAATCGTTTCGGAAGTCGATCTTAGGTGAGCGCGGTGAGCGCGTCATCCCGTCGGCTGGTTTTCGGTCCTCTGCGTTCCTCATGTGCCGTCCCCGCCTTCCACAGGCTTTCTCTGCTTTTGCGGGCCAGTGCTTGACCGGGCCAGAGCCATGGCCGAGAGAAGCGGCCCAACCCATTCAGAGGCATTGCAATGGTCGACACCAATTCCGTGGCCGCCGGCGAACTCAAAGCCTTCATTGAGCGCATCGAACGGCTCGAGGAAGAGAAGAAGGCGCTCGCGGGCGATTTGCGCGATGTCTACACTGAGGCGAAATCGCAGGGCTTCGATACCAAGGTAATGCGCAAGATCGTCGCGCTGCGCCGTCGCGATCATGCGGAGCGCAAAGAGGAAGAGGCCATCATGGAACTCTACCTTGATGCCTTGGGTATGCAGGCCTAATCGCCGTCTGGCTTATTGCAGGGTTGAGAGCGGCTTCACGGCCGGGCCGGTGAAACGGTCCGTGCTAATGCCATTGGCCGGATCCTGACCGAACTTCGTGAGAACCGTCTTGGCGGAACTCAGCGTCTGCGTCTGTGGCGCGGCTAACGCGCCCGGCGACGCCTGGGCAATGCTGACTTCCGAGAACAAGGCCTTCAAGCCGGCGCGGTCGAGTGCCGGAGCTTGTGCGTTGTCTTGTCTTGGGCCGACGGGCCCGCGCAGAACGGCCGGCATCACGTCTTGCTGCGACGCATAACCGAGCGCATTGGCGGGTGCGGCCAGCGGGCTGCGTCCGATTGTACCCACAATCGCCGGATCGGCTTCGGCCATGCGGGCCAATTGGGCTGGCCGCTGCGGTGGCAGCGGCACTGAGGCCGGCTTGCCTTCAAGCGGCTTGAGAGCCGGAGCGGCTGTGGACGGGGCAGCCTGATTGGCCGCGACCTGTGTGCGGCCGGGTAGATCGCCTGGGCGTTGCGGCGGCAGCGGCACGTCGGCCACCTTGCCTTGTAGCGGTGCCAATTTGCCCGCCGGGCCTTGAACCCAGACGGTTTGCGGACCAGCAGAGGCGACCGCGATCCGCGTGAATTCCGGCGGACGGGCCACCGGCAGCGGCACATTCGCAACCTTGAGCTCGACGACAGGCGGGGCGGGCGGCTGGGCCGGTGCTGCGGTTCGCGCCGCTTGCACGGGAGGCGATGGCTCGATGACGGTCTCAGAGGGCAAGCTGGCCGTCTGGATCCGCGCCGGTTGGCGCGCGGCAGTTGCGGCTGGCTGCTGGCGATTGCCGCCGCCGAAGACGCGAGCGAAGAAATTGTCGTTTTGCGGATCGTTGGCGTCGGCGGAAGCGACTTGTGTGCGGTTCGGCTGGCGCGCAGCAACCGCGCGGCCGCCCCGGCGCGGCGTACGCGCCAATTCGTCATCTTCCTCCTCGCCGCCGCTAAACAGGCGTGCGAAGAAGCTTTTGCCGCTCGGCGTGGCACCTTCTTCGTCGATGGCGTTATAGCCAGAGCTCGGCACAGTGCCGCCATTGGACTCGATCTCGGCCAGCGCCACTTCGTATCCCGGCATCGGTTTGCCGTCGGCTGGTAGATGCACAGTCTTTCCATCGGGGAAGACGCGGGCGAGTTGATCGCGCGTCATACGCGGCCAATGGCGCACGCTGCCAGAATCGAGATGCACAAAAGGATTATACGCGGTGGGATAATAGCCGACGCCGCCGCGATGCATTTTCAACGCGATTTCGCGCACTTTCCCCATCGACACATCGGTCAGGTAGAAATCCATCGCGCGGCCCTGCGTATGCTGCGAATGTTTCGCAACCGCGCGCGAACGGCGGCGCAGCATGGAATTGGTTTCCGGTGCGCGATAGGCAGAGACGACGTTGATCGGTTCCTGCGAGCCAACAGCGCGGTGGGTTTCCCACACAATATCGAACAGACGAGGATCCATCTTGGTCGGCTCGTCGCGGCGCCAGTCGCGCATCAGCCAATTCAGCTTTTCAAGCGCCGCGGCATCGTAGGAGCCATTGCGCTTATAGGTGATGTTCAGCGATTCCTGAGTATGCGTATGATAGATTTCGATCGTTCGCGTGTCGCCATTGGCGATAGCATTGCCAACTTGCGAGGTGCCAAAAGCCCACAGCGAAACAGCCGAACCGGCCAGAACGAGAAAGCGCTGGGCGCGTAGGATTTTCAGTTTTTTACGCAAGGTTGCTACTCTGGGCATCGCATGCGACAGGATCGCCGCTCCGAAACGCATCGGACTGGAAGACCTCACCCTTGCCGATAATCGTTAATGCCACGTTATTAAGCCCTGTGCGTGCCCATTTTTCCGGCACAGAACACGCTGTCTTATTGTTAAGCTTTTTGCACAAAATGAGCTTTGACGAAAGAGCTGCCATGCCTCACCGCGCCTGTCCCAGGCGCGCATAGGAAGCGCGCGCCTGTGTAGCGAGGGCCGTCTTGAGGCCAGAGTCATGATTGTAGATGTCGGCTACCCGTTCAATCTGGCCGTTTTCGCCCATCTTGAGTGTGAAATAGGTGAGATGGACGGGCACCGGCTTGGCGAGTTTGACCATGCGCTCACCCGAGCCGACCATGCCGCGCAGGCGCGGTTGGTCATAGCCTTGTTCAGCGAGCAGGATTTCAGCGAGACGGAAGGGTTGATCGACGCGCACGCAACCATGGCTCAATGCGCGCTGGTCGCGTGCAAAGAGCGAGCGGTTCGGCGTGTCGTGGAGATAGACCGCGTGCTCGTTCGGAAACATGAATTTGACGAGGCCAAGCGCGTTGCGTTCGCCCGGCGGCTGGCGCACCGATATCGATTTTCCTGAGCGATAGACCTGATAGCCGAGCTTGGCGGCGTAGTCAGGGTCCTGCGCGAGTTTTGGGAGAATTTCGTTGCGCAGAATTGACGGCGGAATGCTCCAAGACGGATTGACGATGATGTGTTCCATCACATCGGAAAAAATCGGCGTTTGCGTGTTCGTTTTGCCAACGATCACGCGCGCTTCATGGGTAATGCGGTCCTGATCGATCAGACGCAAACGATATTCCGGCACGTTGACGATGATATGGCGTTCGCCGAGATCAGCCGGCAACCAACGCCAGCGCTCCATATTGGCGAGCACATCGGCTGCAGAAATCGGCGCAGGGGCAGGCTTCTTGCCCTCAGTGGCCATGGGTGTGTCGATGGTGCCTGTCGTTTCACGCAGCTCGGCCAGTTTGGCGCGAAGCGCCCGATAGCCTTCATGCGGTGGATTATACGATTGAAGCGCGCGATCGGCATCGCGGGCAACTGCTAGCGTCTCCAGCACATTGAATGCCGAGGGCAAAGCGAGGCTGGGCGTGATGAGCTTGCCGAGGCGGCGCGGCTCGACGCGTCCACCACGCGCCGCGCGCGCATAGGCGATGGCGGCTTGCGCCATATCGATTTCAACTTGCGCCAAGGCTTCGGGATCTGTCTCCCCTGAAGCATCGAGCTTGCTCAGAGAAGGTGTTTCGAGGCCGTCATCGCCGGAGAGCGCAAGACGCGCCAAAACAGCGCGACCTTTCGGTGAGATGCCGTCACGTGTGACAAACAAGGGTGCGCCGTCGCGTCCTATATAAAACGCGGCTATGCCTTCGCTTTTTGTTTGTACGGCGCGATCCAGGATGGCGGCGCGTACGGCTTCGCGGAAGCTCAATGAAACCGGCGCGAGAACAAGATTTTTGGGGCGGGTCGGTGGCAGCGGAATCACATCGGAAAAATCCGGTTCTGCCGGTTCAACGAGGGGAAAGTTTTCGGTGGCGTCTGTCTCAGCATGCAGTGGCGCGCCCATGATCGTCAGGAATGGGAGGGCCAAAAGGGGGAGACGCCAGATCGAACGCATGGAACCCTCAGTATGGCGCTGAGCGCCATCAAACACAGAAGAAACTGATTTGCTTGAATGGAGCAAGAGCGCCATCAGGCCGCCTCGTTATGCAGCGTGGCTGAAGGGGCATCGGCTTCGGCAATGCCGAGATCCTTCATGCGCCGATAGAGCGTCGAGCGGCCAATTCCGAGTTTCCGGGCCATATCGCTGATCTGGCCGCGGCAGAAGGAGAGCGCAAAGCGGATCGCGTCTTCTTCCAATTGTGTGAGCGTCCGCAGATCGCCGCGCTCATCCACGAGGTTGATTGTGCCGGGTTCTGTCCGTTCGGTTTCAACCTTTATCGTCGGTGCTTGTGTTGCACGGATCGCAGGCAAAGGTGGGATGACGATATCGAAGCCGTCCGTTTGCGCTGCAAGTTGGGGAAATTCCGCCATCGTCAATTCAGCGCCGTCAGCGAGGACGACAGCGCGAAAAATCGCGTTCTCGAGTTGGCGCACATTGCCTGGCCATTCATACCGGCTCAGACAGGCTATCGCCTCATGGCTAATCGTATCGATGCGACGCCCTTCCTCAGCTGCGAAACGCGCCAAAAAGCGTTGCGCCAGAGTGGGAATTTCTTCGCGGCGCTGCCGCAGGGGCGGCAAGGCAATCGGGAAAACGTTGAGGCGGTAATAGAGATCCTCGCGAAACCTGCCCTGCCGGACGAGTTCGAGGAGGTTGGCATTGGTCGCAGAGATGAGGCGGAAATCGACCTTCACCGGACGACGGCCGCCAACCGGGTCGATCTCGCCTTCCTGCAAAGCGCGCAGCAATTTCACCTGCGCATCGAGCGGCAATTCGCCAATTTCATCGAGGAACAGCGTGCCGCCATGCGCATCGAGAAACTTGCCCGTATGTTTTTCCGTAGCACCGGTGAATGCGCCCTTCTCATGGCCGAACAGGACGCTTTCGACGAGATCGGGTGGGATTGCGCCACAATTGACCGTGACAAAGGGTTTCCCACGGCGATCTGAGGCGGCCTGAATGGCGCGGGCCACCACTTCCTTGCCAGTCCCTGGCTCGCCTTCGAGCAGGACGGGGATGCCGGATTTGGCCGCGCGTTCGCCCAAGCGCGCAACGCGCTCCATGAGCGGGGAGGCCAACGCTAAATCGCGAAAGCCCGGCCGCATCGGCGTCGTGCGGCTCAATGTGCGGATTTCGCCCTCGAGCGCGTCGCGGCGCAGCGCATTGCGGATGGAGACCAGAAGGCGTTCGGGGCCGACCGGTTTTACAACGAAATCGGCTGCACCCGCCCGCATGGCGGAAATGACGGTGTCGATCGAGCCATGGGCGGTCTGGACTATGACAGGGCAATCGATGGCCTCGCGCCGCATCGCTTCCAACACGCCCATGCCGTCAAGATCGGGCATGACGAGATCAAGCAGGATGAGGTCGATGCGGGGTGCGTTTTGCTGGCGCAGGCGGGCCAGCGCCGCCTCGCCGCCCTCGACCATGATGGCGTCATGGCCAAAGCGCCGGATTTGGGCCTCCAGCAGCCGCCTTTGAACGGGGTCGTCATCGGCGACGAGGATCAAAGCGGGCATGGGCACTCCGGCGACTCAGCTGTATCAAACCGGGGCGATCCTGCGGGGCCCGGGTAAACGTCCCTTTAACGACACGCCAAGCTTTCGCCCTGTTTGTCGCTTTTTTGGAGGCTTGCTCCCCGGCCCATCAGGCCGATATGCAGGGAGGTCTTTCCGCTGAGGTGATCGAGATGCACGCCGTTGTCCCCGTTCTGTCCCATTCTGCTCCTGCTGCCGCTCCGGCAAGGGATCTCGGGGCGCTCCCTGAATGGGACCTGTCGGCGCTCTATCCGTCGATGGACAGCCCCGCTTATGCCGAGGATCTGCAAAAGGCAGCCGCCTTGTGCAAAGAGTTCAATCAGACTTGGCGGGGACGGCTTGAAACCATTGCGAAGTCAGCCGGTGGCGCTCGCGATCTCGCTGAAGCAATTAGCGCTTATGAAAAAATCGACGATCTTCTCGGTCGCATCATTTCCTATGCTGGGCTTGTCTATGCGGGCGATACGACCGATCCAAAGCGTGCGAAATTTTATGGCGATGCGCAGGAAAAGATCACAGCGGCATCATCCGATCTTTTGTTCTTCCAGCTCGAACTTAATCGCATCGACGATGCCGCCATCGATGCTTTGTGGGATGTTGAACCACTCAATCATTGGAAGCCGTGGCTGATCGATATTCGTCGAGAGAAGCCGTACCAACTCGATGACAAGCTTGAGCAGCTTTTCCATGAAAAATCCGTGACAGGGCGCGCCGCATGGAATCGCCTGTTCGATGAAACGATCTCGTCGCTGCGCTTCGATGTCGATGGTGAAACGCTGACCCTTGAGCCCGTCCTCAACAAAATGCAGGACACGAATGGCGAGGTACGGCGCAAGGCATCGGAAGCGCTTGCCAAAACATTCGGCGAAAATCTGCGCACATTCACGCTCATCACCAACACGCTCGCCAAGGACAAGGAAATCTCCGATCGTTGGCGTGGCTTCGAAGATGTTGCGGATTCGCGCCATCTCGCCAATCGCGTCGAGCGCGAAGTCGTCGATGCGCTCGTGAGCGCGGTGGAAAAAGCCTATCCGCGACTGTCACACCGCTATTACCGATTGAAGGCAAAATGGTTCGGCGTTGAGGCCTTGCCGCATTGGGATCGCAACGCGCCCTTGCCGAAAGTGGAGCAGCGCGACATTCCATGGACAGAAGCACGTAACACCGTGCTTGATGCCTATCAAGGATTTTCGCCGCGCATGGCTGATATTGCGCGTCGTTTTTTCGACGAGAATTGGATCGACGCACCGGTGCGTCCGGGAAAAGCGCCAGGAGCCTTCGCACACCCGACGGTGCCGTCCGCACATCCTTACGTTTTGCTCAATTATCAGGGCAAGCCGCGCGATGTGATGACATTGGCGCATGAATTGGGCCATGGCGTGCATCAGGTTCTTGCGGCGCCAAATGGCGCGCTAATGGCACCGACACCGCTGACGCTCGCGGAAACAGCATCCGTGTTCGGTGAGATGCTGACCTTCCGCGCTTTGCTTGATCGCACGACCAATCCGAAGCAGCGCAAAGCGATGCTGGCGGCCAAGGTCGAAGATATGATTAACACGGTCGTGCGCCAAATCGCATTCTATACATTCGAGCGCGAGGTGCATCTCGAGCGTCGTAATGGCGAACTCACATCTGAGCAGCTCGGCGACATCTGGAAGAAGGTGCAGACCCGTTCGCTCGGCCCCGCGATTGCGTTGAAGGACGGTTACGAGACCTTCTGGGCCTATATTCCGCATTTCATCCATTCGCCATTTTACGTCTACGCTTATGCGTTTGGCGATTGCCTCGTGAATTCACTCTATGGCGTTTATCAAAAGGCCGAGCAGGGTTTTGCCGAACGTTATCTCGCGATGCTGGCAGCTGGCGGCACCAAGCACCACTCCGAAGTGCTGGCGCCCTTCGGCCTCGACGCGCGCGATCCGGCTTTCTGGCAGATCGGGCTTTCGATGATCGAAGGATTGATCGAGGAATTGGAAGCGATGGAATGATGAGGCGAGATTTTGCCTGATCGGTTCTTCGGCTTCCGCCCCCCCCTGATCCGCTGATGGCAAAGTGCCGATTTCGGCTGTGATGGTGGGGCGACCCGGTCGACATCGTTCCCTTCCGCCCCATATCCGACTCATGAGCGATCGCGAGAATGACAAGGAGCGCAACCGGCTTTCGGCCCGTGCCCTGCGCTATGCCAAGGTCGGGGCCAATATTGGCGGTGTTGCCGCCCGGATGGCAGGGGCCAGGCTAACCGGAACCGGGATCAAGGACCGCAGCAATGCAACCGCGCTGACCGCAGCGCTAGGCGGCCTCAAAGGGCCGATCATGAAGGTTGCGCAACTGCTCGCCACTGTGCCCGACATGCTGCCGCCGGAATATGCTGAAGAACTATCAAAACTGCAGAGCGAGGCGCCGCCGATGGGGGCTGCCTTCGTCAAACGGCGCTTAATGGCCGAGCTTGGTGCCGATTGGCGCAAGCGTTTTGCTGAATTCGATCTCCATCCTTCGGCTGCGGCCTCGCTCGGGCAGGTGCATCGTGCTGAAGCACTCGATGGAATGAAGCTCGCCTGCAAGCTGCAATATCCGGACATGCAGTCAGCGGTGGAAGCTGATCTTAAACAACTTGATGTGCTGTTCGCAATCCACCGGCGTATGGATCCAGCCATTGATACGCGGGAGATGGCGAAAGAAATTGGCGCGCGCGTGCGCGAGGAACTCGATTACAAGCGCGAGGCCAAGCACGCGGCACTTTATGCCCATATTTTGACAAACGAACCGCTCGTCCATGTGCCTGCTGTGCGGACCGATTTGTCGACCGATCGTCTGCTCACATTACAATGGCTCAATGGTGAGAAGATTCTGAACTTCAAATCGCACGGGCTTGAGGAGCGCAATCTTCTTGCGACGGCGATGTTTCGCGCATGGTGGATTCCGTTCTCACGCTTTGGCGTAATTCATGGCGATCCCCATCTCGGCAATTACACCGTTTTTACCAATGGCGGTTCTCCGCGCGGAATCAATCTCCTCGATTATGGGTGCATCCGCATCTTCCCACAGAGTTTTGTTGCGGGTGTCGTTGAGCTATATACGGCGCTGTTGCACGATGATTTCGATCGTACGGTGCACGCCTATGAAACATGGGGTTTCAAGGGGCTCAATCGCGGTCTTGTTGAGGTACTCAACATTTGGGCGCGTTTTATCTATGGGCCGCTTTTGGACGATCGTGTGCGCACGATTGCCGATGGTGTCGCGCCATCTGAATATGGCCGCCGCGAGGCCTTCCGCGTGCATCAGGCTTTAAAGGAAAAAGGCCCCGTCACCATCCCGCAGGAATTTGTCTTCATGGACCGCGCTGCCATCGGCCTTGGCGCAGTGTTCCTGCATCTTGATGCACGGCTAAATTTTTATCGCCTCTTCAACGAGGCAATCGAGAATTTTTCAGCCGATCAAGTCGGGCAAAAGCAGGCCAAGGCTTTGGCGGCTGTAGGCCTAACCGCTTGACGCTTACGTTCCGGGGCCCTGTACGAGATCATCGAGTAGGCCAGACGCAATCGTCATTTTTGACAGGGTTGCGCCACCTTGCAACAGCTGTGCAATCGTTGTGGGAAAACGGAGCGCGGTATCGCCGCGGTGCGCAATCCATGCATCGAGTGCGGTTTCACCGGAGCCTATCTCAAGCGTGATTGCTTTAGTGACCGTGCGGTGCGCACTGTCGATCATGTCGATGGCGCGGTCGAGTGCGAGGCGATCATAATAGTCGAGCGCAGGAATGCCGCCCGCCGCCTCGATCAGATTGGCAATGCCGAAGCGTTCGCCAACGGCATTATGATTGGCGAGGATGTCGCCAATCGGCTTGCCGGTTTGCTCCACAATGAGGACGAGATCCTGCGCAGCGCGCAATTCTTGTAAGGCGACAAGATCTTTCGCTAATGGATCGGGAACCCCTTGGGCGAGAAGGGGCGTCGCAAGCGCTGTCAGGCGGGAGGGATCTAGCGTCGCCTTCAGATCGTTCACCGCACTGCGAAAACGCGCAATGATGGCGGCTGCATCGGCGTGAAGCCAATCGATGTTGCGAATGAACCAAAGCATGCGGCCGAGAAGCGCGTCCTGCACGTGTGCGTAGAGCGCATTTTGAACCATGCTAGGAATTTTGTTATTGAGCGCGTCGATGGCGGCATCGAGTTTATTGAGACCGAAACTGTCGCGTGCGGCAAGGTAGGACAGCGCCACTGAACCTGCGTCCGCGCCTGTTCTTTCGATCAGACGCAAACTTGCTGTAGGACTGCCGCGGTCGATCACGGCATTGGCGATGCGTGTCGCGATAATGTCGCGACGGAGCCGATGTGTGCGAATATCGTGCGCGTAGGTTGTACGCATCTGGTCCGGAAAATAGGCGAAGAGCTCGTCTTCGAAGGCCGACTTGTCGAGCGCCTCGCTTTTCAGGAGGGCGTCCTTGAACGCCATTTTCGCGTAAGCGAGCAAGACGGCTAGTTCTGGTCGTGTGAGGCCTTCGCCGCGCGTCTCGCGTTCCGTGAGGCGCGCATCGTCCGGCAGATATTCGACATCGCGGTCGAGCCGTCCCGCGTTTTCCAGCACCTGCATCAAGCGGCGTGCAAAGGCCATGTCCTCGGTGCCACGGCCTTGCGCCAACGAGAGGGCGAGCGTCTGCGTTTCATTGTTGCGCAAGACAAGATGGGCGACCTCATCGGTCATGGATGCTAGCAAAGCATTGCGGCGCTCGGTATCGAGCCTGTCGTCGCGAATGGCTGATGCGAGTGCGATCTTGATGTTGACCTCGACGTCGGACGTATTCACGCCGGCGGAATTGTCTATGGCATCTGTGTTGAGCCGGACGCCATGAATCGCTGCTTCAATGCGGCCCAACTGCGTGCAACCAAGGTTAGCCCCTTCGCCGATCACGGAGGCGTTCACGTCAAGCCCCGTAATGCGGATCGCATCATTGGCGCGGTCGCGGGCATCCTCGTCCGTTTCAGTCGAAGCGCGTAGATAGGTGCCGATGCCACCAAACCAAAGCAAATCTACCTTTGCTGTGAGGATGGCGCGTATCAATTCTGTCGGCGTCATCTCGGTAAGCGTGACGCCAAACAGCGCGCGCATCTCATCGGAGAGCGGAATCTTTTTGGCGCCGCGCGAGAAGACGCCGCCGCCTTGGGAGATCAGCGTCTTATCGTAATCCTGCCATGATGAGCGCGGCAGATCGAACAGGCGTTTGCGTTCGGCCCATGCCTTTTCGGCATCGGGACTAGGATCGATGAAGATGTCGCGATGGTCGAAGGCGGCGACGAGGCGCGTCGTGCGCGATAACAACATGCCATTGCCGAATACATCGCCTGACATGTCGCCGACGCCGCAAACCGTGAAAGGCGATGCCTGAATGTCGCGATCCATCTCGCGGAAATGACGTTTTACCGCTTCCCATGCGCCGCGTGCGGTGATGCCCATCTTCTTATGGTCATACCCTTGCGAGCCGCCGGAGGCGAAAGCGTCGTCGAGCCAGAACCCGTGCTCTTGCGATAGGGCGTTCGCAATATCGGAGAACGTAGCGGTTCCCTTGTCGGCTGCAACGACAAGATAGGGGTCATCGCCATCGTGCCGCACCGTGTCTGCCGGCGGCACGATGGCACCGCCAACGATATTGTCGGTGAGATCAAGCATGGTGCCGACAAAGAGTTTGTAGGCAGCGATGCCTTCCTCCATGAAGGCCTGGCGGTCGGATACGAGCGGCAGTTTCTTGGGATAAAAACCGCCTTTCGCGCCGACCGGTACGATCACAGCGTTTTTCACCTGCTGCGCTTTCACAAGGCCTAAAACCTCTGTGCGGAAATCTTGTTGTCGATCGGACCAGCGCAGCCCGCCACGCGCCACGCTGCCAAAACGCAGATGCACGCCTTCAACGCGCGGTGAATGAACGAATATTTCAACATGGGGGCGCGGCAACGGCAGATTATCGATTTTGATCGAGTCGAATTTAAAGGCGATGGCTGGGCGCGGCTGGCCGTCGGGTGCCAATTGATAAAAATTGGTCCGCAAAGCCGCTCCGATAAGGTTGATGAAGCGACGAATAATGCGGTCTTCGTCCAAGCTCGTGATATCTTCGAGAGCAGCTTCGAGCTCAGCGCGGATCGCCGCCTGCCGTTCTTGGCGCGAAGCATCGCTGTTGCGCGGATCGAAACGGGCATGGAACAAAGCCACAAGCAATTTGGCGATATGCGGGTGCGTAGCAAGCGTCGCGGCCATGTAATCTTGGCTGAAAGGCACACGCGCCTGTTGCAGATAGCGCGATAAGGTTCGCAAAGCCGCAATTTCTCGCCAGCCAAGACCGGCTTCGAGCGTCAAAGCGTTGAAGCGGTCACTCTCGGCCTGTCCTGTGCCAAGGGCATAGAGCAGCGATTCAATTTTGGGTTTCAGACTTTTGACGTCGATGGCACCATTGGTGGCGCGTTCGAGCAGCATATCATGCAGCCAGATGCGAACGCCGCGTTCTCCATCAGGCAGGACGCGATAAGTTCGTTCGCTCATCACGCGAAAGCCCATCGCTTCGAGTGGGGGAACGCGTTCGGATAGCGGCAAGGCATCGCCGCGCACATAAACCTGCAGATTGGCGCGCGCTGGCGCATCGCCTTCGCGCCGCTCGAAACGTGCCGCGCGCGGATGGGTGTCGCTCAACTGTTCGAGAATGGTGATATCAGCGACGGCATGTTCGGCACCGAATGCTTCGCGATAGGCCATGGAGAAGGCATGGCCCCAGCGTTGGGACAGCGCACGCGCTTTCGATCCTGGATATTGCCGATCCAATTCGATGCGTAATGAATCCGCCCAACTTCGCACGATCGATGTAATCGTCTCTTCGATCTGCTGGCGCGAGATATCGGGTGTTGTGCCCTCATCGCGGCCGATGATGATGTGAATGCGCGCCAGCGGGCCTTCAGGATAGGCTGGGTGAACGGCGGAAACGCGGCCTTGATAGAGGCGCGCCAGCATTGCAGCGATCTTTTCGCGAATGCGCGTATCGTCATGATCCTTGAGGATGAAAACGAGGATCGACACGAAACGATCGAAACGGTCGACGCGCGGCAGAGCCATCACACGCGGACGCTCATAGAGCGACATGATATCTTGTGAAAACGCACTCAAAGTCGGAACGTCGATTTGAAACAATTCATCGCGTGGAAAAAATTCAAGAATATTGCGCAGCGCCCGACCAGAATAACTGGCGCGATCGACACCGGCATCGCGGATCACATGGGTAGCCTTGCGGCGGATTACCGGGATTTCATCCACCGTGTCGGTATAGGCGGAGGAGGTGAAAAGCCCGATGACACGCAATTCGCCCGTCACAGCGCCGTCGCTCCCAAAGAGCTTCACGCCGACATAATCCATATGGACGCGGCGATGGACGAGAGATTTTACGCTCGCCTTGGCGATGATAAGCGGTACTGGTTCGGCGAGAAATGTTCGCACTTCTGGCGTGATGGCAACGAGTTCGCGCCCTTTGCGTAAAACGTTCAGTGCCGGATCGGCTAGAATTCCGAGGCCTGTTCCCTCGACTGGATCGGCAGCAATGTCGCCTGACGGGATCCGGTACTCGCGCGAGCCAAGAATGGTGAAATGGTCGGCAAGCATCCAGTCGAGAAACGCTTCGGCCTCGGCGAGTTCGCCCGGCTCGATCGGAGGCGGGTCGTCGCGCCATGCCCGTGCGGCCTCGGCAATGCGGGTGCGCATCGCGCTCCAATCGCGGACGGCGGCATTGACCGCGCCAAAGACGCGCTCAAGCGAACGGATAAGATCGGCGCGCTGGCCTGGATCGTCGAGACGGTCGAGCACGATCTCGATCATGCTCTCGCGCTTGGTCCCCGGAACGCCGGAGCCTTCCGTTGCAAGCCGGACAAAGGCACCATCGGTCCGCCTTTCCACCCCCAGAATGGGATGGATGACGAAGAGCGGTTCGCGTCCGCCCGCTTCGAGTTCAGCCAGCGTGGAATCGAGCAGAAAGGGCTTATTGTCGTTGACGATCTGAAGCAGCGTCACATCACGCACATGGCCTGCCATGCGCAATTGCCTGTCATCAAGGCGGATTGTCGTGTTCCCGCTTGTCCGCGGCACATTCAGCGCCTGCCAAGCACCTTCTGCAATGATTGCGAAACTTTCCCCGTCGAACAGGCGTAAATCATCCGGCGTTAGCCGGGCCAATGCGAGGCTCACCAGATCGGCGGGGGCGTTGCTCTTGTCCTGAATGAGGCGCGCGGCCTCTTGCAGCGCAGTATGCTCCGTCTCCTGTCGCATCCGGCTCATTCCCTTTCTGTTCATCCGTCAAATTACAGGCTTCCCAGATGAAAGCCAGAGCCTCACTCTCATTCCCAAGAACGACAGGGAGACGACCATGGCAAAAGCAAAAGCCAAAGTGGCGACGAGAGAATCGGCAAAGAAAGTGAAGGATAAGTCAAAGCCCAAGGGCCAACAGGCGGGTGAGATGCCCGCACGCCAAGATGGGCCTCCGCCGGTAATGGCGCTCTCTTTGCCGCAGGCGCAGCTCACATCGGAGATCGCGGCCTATTTCGAGAAGTGCCGCGAGAAGATCGGTTACGTCCCCAACGTGCTGCTCGCCTATTCGCATGACATGGCGAAGCTCGAAGCCTTCGCCGGCATGTACAATGATCTCATGCTGGCGCCTTCGGGTCTGTCCAAGCTTGAGCGCGAGATGATCGCGGTTGCTGTTTCGGCGGAGAACCGGTGTTTCTATTGTCTCGTCTCGCATGGTGCAGCTGTACGTGTGCTGTCGGGCGATCCTGTGCTCGGTGAATTGCTCATGATGAATTGGCGCGCGGCCAAACTCTCCAAGCGCCACCGGGCTATGCTGACATTCGCGAGCAAGATGACACGGGCTTCGTCTGAAATCGTCGAGGACGATCGCGAAGCGTTGCGCAAAGCAGGTTTTTCTGAGCGCGACATCTGGGATATCGCTGCTGTGGCGGCGTTCTTTAATATGTCGAACCGCCTGTCATCGGCGCTCGATATGCGACCCAATGTCGAATATCATCGCGACGGACGCTGAATGAAAAAGCCGCCCCTGAGGGCGGCTTTTTGATTTAGGCGAAGGCTTTTCCCAAGATGCGTGCGAGGCGTGCCGCAAAGTCGGATGGATCTTTCGGCGCGTCTCCATCGGAGGCGCGCGCAGCATCGAAAATCAGATGCGCCGCATCGTCGATCAATGTGCGGTCTTCATTCGCAACGAAGCATTTTGCGAGTTGCGCGACGAGCGGATGACCCGGATTGATTTCGAGCACCGGCTTGGCGGCTTCCGGCAATTGGCCGTGCGAAGCGAGGATTTTTTCTAGCCGCCGGTCGGGGCCACTCGTACCAGCGACAAGGCAGGCAAGGCTTGATGCCAGACGTGTCGAGCCGCGCACATCCGCAGCTTCAGCCGTCAGCACATCCTTGAAATGTGCAAACAGCGTAGCGGTCTGCGCATCGACGTCGGTTGATGCTGCTTCGCCATCTGCCACCGGTACGTTGTCAATGTCAGCAGCGCCTTGCGTGACGGATTTGAACGGCTTGCCTTCATAGCCAACGGCGGTGTTGACCCAGAACGCATCGACGGGATCGGGCAGGAGCAGAACCTCGATGCCGCGTGCGCGGAAACCTTCGAGATGCGGGCTCTTTTTCAAGCGTTCGAGATCGTCTCCAACAAGGTAATAAATCGCTGTCTGGTTCGGGCGCAGTGCTGCAATGTAATCTTTCAGCGTGCGGCCACCTTCGGGGTGGGCCGAGGTCGCAAAGCGACACAATTCAAACAGCTGGTCGCGTTTCTCGGGTGCTTCGTAAAGGCCCTCTTTCAGAACGGGACCGAAATTGTCCCAAATGCCCTTGTATTTTTCAGCATCGTTTTGCGCCGTTTTCTCGAGCTCTGAGAGAACGCGGTTCGTCACGCCATTCTTGATCGCGGCGAGGATCGGGCTCGTCTGGATCATTTCGCGCGACAGATTGAGCGGCAAATCCGCGCTGTCGACAATGCCCGTCACAAAGCGTAGCCAGCCGGGTGTGAGGTCGACATCGTCGGCGATGAACATGCGCCGGACATAGAGTTTCATCCGGCCCTGGCGGTCCGGGTTGAACAAATTCATCGGGCGTGCGCCGGGCACGAAGGCGAGCACGGTGTATTCGTGTCGGCCTTCGGCGCGCCAATGCAACGTCAATGCAGGATCGTCGAAGCCAAAAGCGAGGCTACGGTAGAAGGATGTGTAATCCTCCTCGCTCACCTCCGATTTTGGCTTGGCCCAAATCACCGCGCCATCGGCAATCTTCTCCGCTTCCGCATCCGGCTTGGGAATGAGTGTCACCGCAACAGGAATGGCGCTCGCATAAGAGCGCAGCACGCGTCCGACATAAAAGGGATCGAGAAAATCCTTGGCGTCCGCATTGATGTGGAGGGACACGCGCGTGCCGCGCACGGGTGCTTCCTCGCTTGCGGGCTCAACGGTGAATTCGCCCTTGCCGTCAGATGACCAGGTAAACGCATCCTGTGTGCCGGCCTTGCGGCTCGTTACGTCGACACGGTCAGCGATCATGAAGGCGGCGTAAAAGCCGACGCCGAACTGGCCGATCAAATTTTTGGCAGCTTCGGTTTCGGCATTGGCATCGAGAAAATGGCGCGTGCCGGAACGGGCGATGGTGCCGAGCGCATCGATCATCTCGTCGCGCGTCATGCCGATCCCATTGTCCTCGACAATCAGGCGGCTGGCGTCGGGATCGATCCGGACGGTCACGCCGAGTTGCGGGTCATCGCCGTAAAGCGATTGGTTGGACAAAGCGAGCGTGCGGAGTTTTTCGCAGGCGTCGGCGCCATTGGCGACGAGTTCGCGCAAAGCCACATCACGGTCGGAATAGACCGAGTGGACCATCATATGGAGGAGGCGGGAGACGTCCGCGTCAAAGGAGCGGCGTTCGGGGGTCATCGTATCCGTCATGCGGGGTCCGTCTTCTTGTTGGTTGAGACGGATCGGATATCGCGAGCGGAGCGGCGAGTTTCAAGGGTCGCGCTATCGTGGCGACCGCGCAAGAAAAAGGGCCGGCGAGACGCCGACCCATAAAGGGGTTGCTGGTTTGGAGGGACGGGTCCGGACCATCCTTCGGGGGGCTGGGGGGCTGAAATATCCGTCAGACGGACCGGACCCTCAGGCAACGGAGCCAAGATCGCCCCAGATCAAGGCCTCCCATGGGCCAGCTTGCGGCAAAATCGTGAAAAAGCAGAGGTCTGGTTGCGGCAAAAGCGCTTGGTGCTTGCTCCCCGAGGCAACGGGGGTCATCATTTCGTCATGAATGGTGCGACCCCGGAGCCCCGATGAGCAAGAGCGAGAGCCTGACAGAACTGCCCGGACTGAAGCCTGTTCAGGCCGCTCCCTTGCCGATCCAGCCATCATCGCCTCACGCCATGCCCAATGCCGCACCCGTGCCTGTCACAGTCGCGTTTGACCGGCACGAGCTGCGCGAGATCTTCAATCTTTATGGCCGCATGGTCGCCTCGGGCGAATGGCGCGATTATGCGATGGATTTCGGCAAGGAAAAGGCGGTGTTCTCCGTCTATCGCCGTTCCAACGAACACCCGCTCTACCGGATCGAGAAGAACCCCAAGCTCGCCCGCAAACAGGGTGCCTATGCCGTCATCGCGGTGACAGGCCTGATCCTGAAACGCGGGCATGAGCTCGCCCGCGTGCTGCAAGTGCTGGACAAACCCGTGAAGCTGGCGCTGGTGTAATCAGACCGGCGCTCTTGTCGCGCCTGCGCCCAGACTTCTTTGCATGATCACTTGATCGAGCCAGCGGCCCTTCTTGAAGCCGACATTGCGCACCGTGCCGACATGCGCAAAGCCCATATGCTGATGCAGCCCAATGGACGGCTCCGACAGCGAATCGCCGATCACCGCGACCATTTGGCGGAAGCCTTTGCCCTCGCAGACGCTGATGAGTTTAGCGAGCAAGGCGCGGCCCGCACCCGAACGCTGCGCGTCGGGCGCGACATAAATCGAATCCTCAACCGTGAACGCATAAGCAGGGCGCGGACGATAAGCGCCGGCATAGGCGTAGCCGAGAATGCGGTCGGCGCGTTCGGCAACGAGATAAGGAAACCCCTTCTCAATTAGCGCCGCGCGACGTGCCTTCATTTCGGCGACATCAGGGGGTTCGAGCTCGAAGGATGCGGTGCCGTTCAATACAGCATCGGCATAGATCGCGGTGATCGCGTCCATGTCTTCATCGTGGGCGGGGCGGATCAGGACTGTCATGGGCGGGCTTTTCCGGGATGCGACGGCGAAAGGCAAGCGGTGCGGCGGATCGCTTATGCCATTGTCATTGCCATTGACCCGGCGCTGCCGCCTCGCGATTAATAACCATGGTCCATGGTTCCGCTTTCACCCTCGCGCCCGCTCGTTCCTCAGCCGATCTCGATGCGATCCGGGCCTTGTTTCGTGCCTATGCCGCATCTCTGCCGGTCGATCTCGGCTATCAGGGGTTTGAGGATGAATTGGCGGGGCTGCCGGGGGTTTATACGCCGCCTGGGGGCTTGTTGCTGCTGGCGCGCGGGCCGGATGGCACGCCGCTGGGGTGCGGAGCCTTCCGCGCCATGAAGGCGGGCAAGGGCTGCGAGATGAAGCGGGTCTATATCGCGACGTCTGCGCGCGGACTCGGGCTCGGCATCGCCATGGTTGAAGCTTTGATGGCGCAGGCGCGGCGGGCCGGATATCGCACCATCGCGCTCGACACGCTGCCCAGCATGATCGAAGCGCACCGACTTTACGCGAAGCTCGGATTTGCGCCCATTGCGCCCTATTACAATACACCCGTCGACGGGACAGTGTTTCTCGGGCGCGCTTTGTGACTGCTGCAAAAAACCGCTGCAAAAAATGATCCATAAAAATGAAAAAGGCCGCGGTCTCCCGCGGCCTTTCGTTATTCTGTTGCAGCGAGAATTACTCGTTGCGGTTGCCCACGAAGGACAGGATCAGCTGGAACATGTTGATGAAGTTCAGGTAGAGCGACAAAGCGCCCATCACCGAAGCTTTTTGCATCAACGCGGCGTCGCCGGCGACCACGTCATATTCTCCCTTCAAGCGCTGCGTATCCCAAGCGGTGAGACCCGCGAAGATCAGGATCGCGACAACGTTGATTGCGAGCTGGAACACGCTCGACTGGAAGAACAGGTTGGCGAGGCCGGCGAGGATAACGCCGAACAGGCCCATGATCAGGAACGAACCCATCGCCGACAGGCTACGCTTGGTGGTGTAGCCATAGAGCGAGAGTGCGCCGAACGCCGCCGTCGTGATGAAGAGCGCCTGAACGATACTCGCCGTCGTGTAGACGAGGAAGATCGAACCCATCGACAGGCCCATCGTCGCCGCGAAAGCGAGGAAGGTGCCGAAGAGTGCGCTCTGGCTCATCCGGTCGAAGCGGAACGACAGGAAGAACACGAAAGCCAACGGAGCCAGCATCACCACCCATTTCAACGGGCTTGCGAAGATCGCATAGCCAAAGGAGGTGAGGTAGGTGTTCGCGCCGAACTTTGCAGCCGCAGCCGACGGATCGTTGGTGACGGCCATCATGGCAACGCCCCAAGCAACCATAGCCGACACGGCGAGAGCCAGCGTCATGTAATTGTAGATGCCCAGCATGTAGGACCGGAGGCCGAGATCGTACTCGGCTGTCCCGGCACGGGAGACCCCGCCAAACTGGGCGTAGGCGTTGCGGTCATAGTTGGACATAGAAAGATCCTCTCGAAGAGCGGATGAAAATCCCCTCCGCCGGGTCCACCCGGCGTTGGAGAGAATATGGAAGACCAAATGTGGAAATACAAGGGCGACGCCAAGGAGAAGCGCCGCTATCGGTGCCTTTGATCTCGGGTTTCCATGTCAAAACCGGGTGCGGCGAAGTGCAGCAGCGCATCATTCCGATCCGCTGCCGGGTCTTAACCTCAAAACCGAGCAGTTGAAACGGCAGTTTTACTTAAAGATTTCGTAGATAAGACGCCGGTTTTTGCGACAGTATTCGCCAGGTGCCCACAAGACCAAAGAGGATCGTCACAACAATTGCGACAATGCAGGCTGAGAGCGCTGAACCGATGAGCCATTGAAATCCGAGGTTCATCAGCCGCGATACAATCGCCCAAGCTGCAAGACTGCCAGCAAGGAAACCGAAAAGCGCCGTCACGCTTCCTAAAAGCCCATATTCTAACAGGAACGCGCCAAAGAGTTTCATGCGCGTGGCGCCAAGGGTCTTGAGGATCACGGCATCGCCGATCCGGGCTCGTTGTCCGGCACCAAGCGCCCCCGCGAGCACCAGAATGCTGGCGATGATCGTCACCGCGCTCGCGCCGCGAATAGCGAGTGCCAGTTTGGAGACGAGGCTGTTGACCTGTTCGAGCGCTTCGCGGACGCCGATGGCCGTCACCATCGGAAATGTTTTCGCGACTTCGGCGAGAAGCCCGGCCTCGAGCGAGCGCGCGCCCTCCGGCAGCGTCAAGGTCGCCAGAGACGTTGCTGGCGCGCCTGCAAATGTGTTGGGCGAAAACACCATCACGAAATTGATGCCAAGGGATTGCCAATCGATCCGGCGCAGATTGGCAATGGTGGCCTCGATCGGACGACCGAGCACATTCACTGTCAATGTGTCGCCGACTTTCATCTTGAGCGAGCGGGCGAGCTCAAGATCGAAGGACACGAGCGGTTTGCCCTTGTAATCGGCGGGCCACCATTCGCCGTCGACGAGCGTGGAGCCGGAGGGAAGCCTATCGGAATAGGTGATGCCGCGATCGCCTTCGAGCGCCCAAGCGGCGTTTTCGGGCGCGCTGATCTTGCCTGCATCGACGCCATTGAGCGAGGTGATCCGACCGCGCATCATCGGCACGCGCTCAAGTTTGCCTTCTGGCGCGCGGGCTTGAATGAAGGCGTCGAACTCGTTGACGTTGGTGTTGGGAATGTCGACGAAAAATAGGCTTGGTGCTTTCTCAGGCAGGCTTTCGCCCAGTTGCCGATTGATGTTGGCATCGATCAGCGCCACGGCAACAAGGAGCGCGACGCCAAGCCCCAGCGAGAGCACCAGCGAGGGTGTCAACGTTCCCGGCCTGTAGAGACTCGAAATCGCAAGACGCCAAACGGTCGATTTCGGTCGCGGCCATGCGCGCGCCACCATCATGATGGCGCTCGCCACCAAACGCAGGATGACGAACGAACCCGCAACGCCAAGCGCTGCAAAAACTGCGACGCGCCGGTCGTAAGCAAAGACGATGGACAGGCCGATCAGCAACGCCGCCGCACCGGCAAGTGCCGCAATGTAGCGTTTCCGCGGCCATTTGCGGACAAGTTCGACATGGTCACGAAAGAGTGCCGAAACGGGCACGTCATGCACGCGGCCAAGCGGGCCGAGCGAAAACACGAGCGAGGCAAGCAACCCATAAATCGCACCGAGCGCCAGCGTGCCGGGATAGAAATGGGCATCGAGGGCGACAGGCAGAAGATTGCCAAACAAGGCGCCAACAATAAATGGCAATGCGGCACCGGCAGCAAGCCCAATGGCAACGCCGATCAATGCGAGCAGCATCACTTCGATCAGGGCAAGCAAGAATGTGTCGCTTCCCGTCGCGCCAAGGCTTTTCATCGTGGCCAGCGTTGGGCGACGGCGTTCGACATAGGCTGCCACAGCATTGGCGACGCCCACGCCTCCGACGATCAACGCCGTGAAGCCGACAATGGCGAGAAATTGTGTGAAACGTTCGACGTTGCGGTTGAATTGCGGCGAGACATTGCTGCGCGTGCGCATGTCGAATTCGCCTGCAGGCATCGTCGCACGCAAATTGTCGCCTACCGTTTTTGCAGTCGCCTCGTCTGCATTGCCGGGAAGCAAGATGCGATAGGTGAAGCGCGCCAGCGTGCCAGGTTGGATGAGGCCCGAGGCGCGCAATCCGGCTTCGCTTGTCAGAAAGCGCGGACCGAAACCGATGCCGGTGGCGAGCTTATCGGGTTCGCTTTCCAGCATCGCGCGCAATTCGAAAGTCGCATTGCCAATCATAACGTTGGCGCCGGGCTTGAATTGCAGCCGTTCGAACAGAGCCGGTTCCGCGGCCGCGCCGAAAACGCCATTCGCTTCTGCAAACAAATCCTTTAGTGGCAGATCCGGCGAAAGATTTGGTTGCCCCGTCAGCGGCCATTGCGCATCGACGGCTTTCAGTTCGACGAGTGTCGCTTGTCCATCGCCCGGCAACCGCGCCATGGCGCGCGTCGTGATTCCGAAGGATACTTGGCCGAGTGTTGCAAATTTCGCGCGTTCGTCTGGTGTCGCTTCGCGATGAATGCGCGAGAACGAAAGATCCCCGCCAAGAATGGTTTTGGCCTGCTTGCCGAGACCGTCGGTCAGCGCGTTGGAGAGCGAGGACACGCCCGCAATGGCAGCCACGCCGAGCGCGATGCACGCAATGAAGACGCGGAAACCCTCTAAACCGCCTTGTAGATTGCGCAACGCAAAGCGCCACAGCACGGACCATGGTGAAGAGGCACGACGATGCTTTGTACCGCGGTTCTCGGGACGAACAGGAATGTGCACGTCAGGCCCCACTGCTCGCGCGGTCTTCGATCCGGCCCGAACGCAGGCGGATCACCCGATCGCATTGCGCGGCAAGGCCGGGATCGTGTGTCACGAGAACGAGCGTCGCGCCTCGTTCCGTCTTCAATTGGAACAGAAGTTCGACAATGCCTTTTCCAGTGGCCTCATCGAGATTGCCGGTGGGTTCATCCGCAATCAGCAGGGCCGGGTCGACCACGAGGGCGCGGGCCAGCGCCACGCGCTGCTGCTCGCCGCCCGACAATTGCGCCGGATAATGGGATAGGCGGCCGCCGAGGCCGACGGCTTTGAGTTCAGCCGCAGCACGTTCGAACGCGTCATCGTCGCCGGCGAGTTCAAGTGGCACGGCGACATTTTCAAGGGCCGTCATCGTCGGGATCAGGTGGAAGGATTGAAAGACGATGCCGATATTGCGGCCACGGAAGCGCGCGAGCCCATCCTCATCTAGGTCTGAGAGGTCTTCTCCATCGATGATGATCCGGCCCTTGTCCGGGCGTTCGAGCCCCGCCATGGTCATCAAAAGGGTCGATTTGCCGGAGCCGGACGGCCCCACAAGGCCGATCGCTTCGCCCCGTCCGATTTCGAGCGAGATCGATTTCAGGATATGGACGCGCGATGCGTCCCGCCCGAGGCTGAGATCGAGGTCCTCGATCTTGACCAAAGGGTCGCGGACGGACGGGTTTGCCTTGACGGCCTCAGCCTTCATGCCGATATGCCTTTGCGATGACACAGATGAAAATCCCATATGGGGGCAGCAAGGCTGCCGTAAAGGCGCGGCGTGGCTTTCTTGCGGCAATCGGCCTGACTCTTTTGGCCGCAGCCGCTGGGGGCCCTGCCATGGCTGCCAAGCGCAAACTCAAGCTCGTCGCCTTCGGCGATAGTCTCACGGCTGGCTACAATCTCCCGGCTGCGGCCGCTTTTCCGGCACAGCTTGAGCGGGCGCTGCGGGCCAAAGGCTTCGATGTCGAGATCATCAATGCCGGAGTCTCGGGCGATACAACGACATCCGCCATGGCGCGGCTCGATTGGTCCATTCCCGATGGCGTTGACGGTGTCATCATGGAACTCGGGGCCAATGATGCGCTGCGCGGCGTCGATCCCGGCCTGACGGAGAACAATTTCCGCATCATGCTGCAGAAGCTGCAGGACCGTGGGATTCCTGTGCTGCTGGCCGGGATGCTCGCGCCCCGCAACATGGGCGAGAATTACGTGAAATTGTTCGACGGCATGTACCGTCCGCTCGCATCGCAATACAACGCCGCCTATTACCCCTTCTTCCTACAGGGCATTGCGGGCGATCCGAAGTTCAATCTGCCGGACGGCATGCATCCCAATGCCGAAGGCGTGGCCGTCATCGTCAAGAACATCCTGCCGACCGTCGAGGATTTCATTCGCCAGATCCAAAGCGGCGGCTGAGGTCTGGCGCCAAGGCGGCGCTTGTGCTTTGAAGGGCGGCTTTTTGCCGCCCCGTCCGGGGTGGCCCTATCCCGGAGTATCTCCCGATGGAATATCGCGCCCTTGGCCGTACCGGCCTCAAGGTCAGCAAAATCTGTCTCGGCACCATGACGTGGGGTGAGCAGAACACGGAAGCCGAAGGTCACGAGCAGATGGATTATGCGCTCGACCAAGGCATCAATTTCTTCGATACGGCTGAACTTTATTCGATCCCGCCGAAGGCCGAGACGCAAGGCTCGACCGAGCGCATCATCGGGACATGGTTCAAGGCGCGCAACAATCGCGACAAGGTGATCCTCGCCTCGAAGGTCGTCGGACGCACGCCGATGGATTGGTTCCGCAATGGCCGTCCGGCGGAATTGTCGAAAGAGGACATGACCTATGCGCTCGAGCAAAGCTTAAAGCGTCTGCACACCGATTACATCGACCTCTATCAGTTGCACTGGCCGGATCGTCCGATGCCGTGGGGATCGAACCCGACGCATTACAAGCAGGCCGAGTTCGAGAGCGACATCGTGAATTCGTTCCAAGAGGTTCTCGAAACGCTCAATGGCTTCGTGAAGGCGGGCAAGGTGCGCCATATCGGCCTCTCGAATGAGAGTGCGTGGGGCACGATGAAATTCCTGCATGAATCGGAAGCGCGCGGTCTGCCGCGCATGGCGTCGATCCAGAACGCATACAATCTTCTGAACCGCACTTACGAAGTGGCGTTGGCGGAAGTCAGCTATCGCGAACAGATTGGGCTTCTTGCCTATTCGCCTTTGGCGCAGGGTTATCTCACCGGCAAATATCGTAACGGCGCACGCCCGGCTGGCGCGCGTACGACGCTGTTTAATCGCGGCCAGCGTTATGAGAAGCCCGGTTCAGCCGAAGCGATCGATGCCTATTGGAAACTCGCGCAAGATGTTGGCATGGATCTAACGACGATTGCGCTCGCTTTCGTGAATGATCGTCCCTTCGTGACGTCAAACATCATCGGCGCCACGAAAATGGATCAGCTCAAGCACGACATTGCATCGGCGCATGTGAAGCTGTCGCAAGACGTGATCGACCGTATCGACGCGATCCATCAGGTGCATATGAACCCGGCGCCGTGATTGCGGTTTGAATTCGCATTAAAAAGGCGCGCTTCGGCCCGCCTTTTTTTATAGCGCCATCCATCTTGTCATCGCGAGGCGCGGCACGCGCCGTGGCGATCCATCACACACATTGCGCGCAGTGGAAAGATGGATTGCCGCGCGCCCTAAGGGCGCTCGCAATGACGAGCTATTACCTAAACCGCCGGCACGTCGTGTCGAATTATTCTCGTCATCGCGAGGCGCGGCACGCGCCGTGGCGATCCATCTGCCAACGCGCTTGATACCCGCAATAGATTGCGGCGCGCTTACTTCGCGACCACCATGTAGTTCACGTCGCGGTCGCGCGAGATCGACCATTTATCTGACAGCGGATTGTAGACAACGCCCTTTTCGTCGAAGACCTCGAGTCCGCGGCGTGCAATGGCGTCGGACAATTCTTTCGGCGTGACGAATTTGTCCCATTGATGCGTGCCTTTCGGCAGCCAGCCCAGAATATATTCGGCACCCACGATGGCGAGCGCGAAGGCTTTCATCGTGCGGTTGAGAGTGGCCATGAACAACAGGCCGCCCGGTTTGACGGCGGCGGTGCAGGCGCGCACGAAGGCATCGACATCGGCGACATGTTCGACGACTTCCATGGCGAGCACGATGTCGAAGCTCTGCCCTTCGGCGACCAATTGCTCGATCGTCGCTTGGCGGTAGGTGACCGGCACGCCGCTCTCGGCGGCGTGGAGCTTGGCGACCTCCACATTGGTTGGGGCGGGATCAATGCCTGTGACGGTGGCGCCAAGGCGGGCGAGCGGTTCGCACAGGAGCCCGCCGCCGCAGCCGACATCGACCAGCGAGAGGCCTGCGAGCGTATTGCCGTCGCGTGTGTTGCGGTTCCAATGATCGGCGACTTGATCGCGGATATAGGCGAGCCGCACCGGATTGAATTTGTGCAGCGTCTTCATCGGGCCTTTGGCGTCCCACCAGGTCCGGGCGATCTTCTCGAAACGGGCTACTTCAGCCGGGTCGATGGTGGTGCCTTGCGTTTCGGTGGTCATTTTCCGCTCCTTGAGCCGGACGGGTGATTGACAGGCCCGGGCATGGCCGTCATGGAAGAGCGCTCTTTTCGGCCGGGTTGCGGCGCGACGCAAGCGCATTGGCGCCAAACGCGACCGGAATCCCAAAATCAACGTTCGGACCCCTCATGGCCCGTCTTGTCATGAAATTCGGCGGCACGTCCGTCGCAAATATGGAGCGCATCCGCAACGTCGCCCAGCATGTGCGGCGTGAAGTGGAGGCGGGCCATCAGGTTGCCGTTGTGGTTTCCGCCATGTCCGGCAAGACCAATGAACTTGTTGGCTGGGTCAATGAGGGTTCGAAACTCTACGATCCGCGCGAATATGATGCTGTGGTCGCTTCGGGCGAGCAGGTCACGTCGGGTCTTCTCGCCATCGTTCTTCAGGATATGGGCATCCCCGCCCGCTCTTGGCAGGGTTGGCAGATTCCGCTCCTGACATCGGATGCGCATGGTTCGGCCCGCATTGCGGGGATCGATGGTGCGAACCTCGATCAAGGCTTCAAGCGCGGCGAAGTGGCGGTGATTGCGGGCTTCCAAGGCATCCATGCCGAGACGGGTCGTCTGACAACGCTGGGCCGCGGCGGCTCGGATACATCGGCGGTGGCGATTGCCGCCGCGATTGGGGCCGAGCGTTGCGACATCTACACCGATGTGGATGGTGTCTACACGACCGATCCGCGCATCGTCTCGAAGGCGCGGCGGCTTGAGAAGGTCGCCTTCGAAGAAATGCTCGAAATGGCATCGCTCGGTGCCAAGGTTCTTCAGGTGCGCTCGGTCGAGCTCGCCATGGTGCACAAGGTGCGCACCTATGTGCGCTCCTCTTTCGACGACCCCGCCAATCCCACGCCTGGCACCCTCATCTGCGACGAGGAAGAGATCATGGAACAGCAGATCGTCACCGGCATCGCCTATTCCAAGGACGAAGCCCAGATCACGCTCCGCCGCGTCGCCGACAAGCCGGGCGTGGCGGCAGCCATCTTCGTGCCGCTGGCGGAGGCCAATATCAATGTCGACATGATCATTCAGGTCACGTCCGACAATACGACCACGACGGACATCACCTTCACCGTTCCGACAGCCGATTTCGAGCGGGCCAAGATGATTCTAGAGGAGCGGAAGGGTGAGATCTCCTTTGGGGCTCTCGAAGGAGCGCGCGACCTCGTGAAGGTCTCGGCCATCGGCATCGGCATGCGCTCCCATGCCGGGGTGGCCGCCCGGGCGTTCAAGGCCTTTGCCGAAAAAGGCATCAATATCAGAGCGATCACCACGTCCGAGATCAAATTCTCGCTTCTGATCGACGCCGCCTATACGGAATTGGCGGTCAGGACCCTACATTCCCTCTACGGCCTGGACGCGGCCTGACCCGTCTCTTTAGACGGGATTGGACTTCCGTCGCTGTCCAGCCTTTGCATTGATGGCCATGCCTCGCTAAAGCGAGGTAGGGGGACGGTTTGCTACCGTCTCCTTGGGCAGGGAAGGGCTCCTCGGGGCCAGACGGGATCGATCTATGCCGCGCGGCGCACTTGGCGGACCTCGCCTTTTGCTCCGCCGTCTCCGCGAAGTGATGGCGGAGCCGGTGGGCGCACAGGCGCGCCTCGACAAGATCGTTGTCATCATCGCTGCCAATATGGTGGCCGAGGTCTGCTCCTTCTATGTGATGCGAGCCGATAGTACGCTCGAGCTCTTTGCTACCGAAGGTTTGAAACGCGAGGCGGTACACGTCACAACCATGCGGCAGGGCGAAGGCCTTGTCGGCATGATCGCGGCGGAAGCCGAACCGCTCAACCTGTCCGACGCCCAGAACCACCCCGCCTATTCCTACAAGCCGGAGACGGGCGAAGAGATCTATCAATCCTTCCTCGGCGTGCCGGTGTTGCGCGCGGGCAATCTGCTTGGCGTGCTTGTCGTCCAGAACCGCGCGAGCCGCACCTATTCGGAAGAAGAGGTTGAGGCGCTGCAAACCACGGCGATGGTGCTCGCCGAAATGCTCGCCTCGGGCGAATTGCAGGCGCTGGCTCGTCCCGGTCAGGAGATTGCGCTTCGCAAGCCTTTGCATCTCGGCGGCCAAAGTCTCGCCGATGGTGTGGGGCTTGGCCATGTCGTTTTGCATGAGCCGCGCGTCGTCGTCGGCAACATCATTGCGGATGATCCGGCCAGCGAGTTGAAGCGGTTGGAGGAATCGCTCGCCGATCTGCGGGCCTCCCTCGATCAATTGCTCGATCGCGGCGATCTCGCCCATGGTGGTGAACATCGCGAAGTGCTCGAAACCTTCCGCATGTTTGCGCATGATCCGGGTTGGATGCGGCGTTTGCGCGAAGCGGTGACGAGCGGTCTGACGGCTGAAGCCGCCGTCGAGCGCGTTCAATCGGATAATCGCGCGCGCATGTTGCGCCAGACCGATCCCTATCTGCGCGAGCGTCTGCACGATCTCGACGAACTTGCCAATCGCTTGCTGCATCGTCTGATGGGGCGGGAACTCGTCTCGAAACACTCTGCATTGCCGGACAATGCAATCGTCGTCGCGCGTTCGATGGGCCCGGCAGCGCTGCTCGATTATGACCGTGCGAAATTGCGCGGCCTCGTTTTGGAAGAAGGCGGGCCGACGAGCCACATCGCTATCGTCGCCCGCGCGCTTGGCATTCCTGCTGTCGGCAATGTCGACAATGTGACGAGCCTTGTCGAAACGGGCGATGCGATCATCGTCGATGGGGGCTCTGCGGATGTTCACATCCGCCCGCAGCCCGACGTCGAATCTGCTTTTGCCGAAAAGGCCCGTCTGCGCGCCAAGAGGCAGGAGCAATATCGCAGGCTGCGCGATGTCCCTGCCGTGACGCAGGATGGTGTGAACGTCGATCTGCATCTTAATGCGGGGCTCATCGTCGATCTGTCGCATATCGACGAGACGGGCGCGGCCGGTGTCGGCCTGTTCCGTACCGAATTGCAGTTCATGGTGGCTGAAAAATTGCCGCGTACCAATGAGCAGATCGAGCTTTATCGCAAAGTGCTCGACGCTGCTGGCGCGCGGCCTGTCACCTTTCGCACGCTCGATATCGGTGGCGACAAGGTGCTGCCTTATCTTCTCACCGGCGAAGAAGAAAATCCCGCGCTCGGTTGGCGGGCGACCCGGATTGGATTGGATCGGCCTGGTCTCTTGCGTGCGCAATTGCGCGCCTTGCTCAAGGCCGCGTCGGGCCGGCATGTGAAGATCATGTTTCCCATGATTTCGACCGTGGAAGAATTCCATCGGGCACGCGACATTTTCGAGCGCGAGATGGCCTATCTTACGCGGCATGGCTATGAGCATCCCGCCGAAACGCAGCTGGGCGTAATGGTGGAAGTGCCTTCGCTTCTGTTCGAGATCGAGGAAATGGCGCGCTGTGCGGATTTCCTTTCGGTCGGCTCGAACGATCTGATGCAATTCCTGTTTGCAGCGGATCGTGAAAATCCGGCGATGGCGCATCGTTTCGATCCCTTGGCGCCTGCCCCTTTGCGCGTTCTCAAGCGCATTGCCGATGCGGGGCGTGAAGCGGGCATTCCGGTCACGCTGTGTGGTGAATTGGGCGGCAAACCGCTTGAAGCTTTGGTGCTCGTTGCGCTTGGCTATCGCGCGCTGTCGATGTCGCCTGCTTCGATCGGCCCGGTGAAAGCCGCCATTCTGGCAGCTCAAATCGCACCCTTGCGTGCCATGATCGATGCGGCGCTCGCCGATGGTCGGCGCGTCACGACGCTGCGCCCCGATATTGCGGCCTTTGCGACCGCGCATGAATTGCCGCTGTAGCGACGCTCGCTTTCGCGCGACGTCATTCTTCAGCTGGATCCGATTATGTCTCTGCCCACTGCCAAACTTGATGCCATTCTCGCCCGTCACGCCATTTTGACGGACAAGCTCGCTGCCGGTGCCGATGGCGAAGTATTTGTCGCACTCTCACTCGAATTGGCGGAAGTTGAGCCCGTCGCTGCAAGCATTGCGCAATACAAGGCCTGCATCAAGGAAGCCGACGATATTGCAGCCTTGCTGGCGGATGCGGGAACCGATGCTGAGATGCGGGCCATGGCGGAGGCCGAGCGGAGCGATCTTGCGCAACGCCTCGAAACGCTTGAGCGCCATGTCAAAATCATGTTGCTGCCGAAAGATGCCGCCGACGAACGCGGCGTCATTCTCGAAGTGCGCGCCGGTACGGGTGGGGATGAAGCCGCACTCTTTGCAGGCGATCTTTTTCGCATGTATCAGCGCTATGCCGAAACGCGGCGGTGGAAAGTTGAAGTTCTCTCCGCCAGCGAAGGTGTGATGGGTGGCTACAAGGAAATCGTCGCCGAAATTCATGGCGCAGGTGCCTATGCGCGCTTGAAATTTGAAAGCGGCGTGCATCGCGTCCAGCGCGTGCCTGATACAGAAACGCAAGGGCGTATTCACACCTCGGCGGCCACGGTCGCCGTTTTGCCGATTGCCGAGGATGTCGATGTGGCCATCGACGACAAGGATCTTGTAATCGAGACCATGCGGGCAGGCGGTGCAGGTGGTCAGCACGTCAACAAGACCGAGAGTGCGATCCGCATCACGCACAGGCCGTCCGGAATCGTCGTGATGATGCAAGAGGAGCGATCGCAGCACCGCAACCGGCAGAAGGCAATGGATATTCTTCGCTCCCGCTTGTTCGATATGGAGCGGCAGAAGCGCGACAGCGCGCGTGCCGCCGAGCGTAAAAGCCAGGTCGGTTCAGGCGACCGCTCCGAGCGCATCCGCACCTATAATTTCCCGCAAGGGCGCGTCACCGATCATCGGATTAATCTCACTCTCTATAAATTGCCGCAGGTCATCGAAGGGAGCGCCCTCGACGAATTGGTCGATGCGTTGACGACCGAGCATCAAGCGGCACTCTTGGCGGAGGCCGAAGTATGAGCGTTCAATTGAAGCCCGAGACGACACGCGTCGAAGCGCTTAAACATCTTGGCGAAGTGTTTCGCGAGGCGGGGATTGAGACGGCGCAGCGCGATGCGCGCCTGTTGTTGCTCGATGCGGCGGGGATCAAGCACGCCGATTTGTTGAGTGGCGCGCGCGTGCCGCTGGGCGATGCGGCTACAAAGCTCGCAGCCAATGCCGGCCGTCGCATCACACGCGAACCGGTCGCGCGCATTCTTGGCGAATGGGAATTCTGGTCGATGCCCTTCACGCTGACGCCCGATACGTTGGTTCCGCGCCCCGATAGCGAAACTGTAGTCGCTGCTGCCCTGATTGGGCTGAAGGATCGTCGGCACAAAGCGGATGGTGTGCGCATCCTCGATCTCGGCACCGGCTCTGGTTGTCTCCTGATCGCGCTTCTCAAGGAATTGCCGGGCGCGACGGGGCTCGGCACGGATATTTCGCAAGGCGCGCTGGAAACGGCGCGGTTCAATGCGACGCGCAATGGCGTGGGCGACCGCGCAGATTTCATCCAATCGGACTGGGAGAAGGCCCTCGAAGGCCGTTTCGATGTCATTGTATCGAACCCTCCTTACATCGCCGATACGGTGATTGAGGGGCTTGAGGCGGAAGTTCGTGTGCATGATCCGGTGTTGGCGCTTTCGGGCGGCAAGGATGGGCTCGACGCTTATCGTGCCATCGCAGCGGCATTGCCCTCGCTGTTGAGTGAAGGTGGGTTCGCGACGCTGGAGATCGGTTCGGACCAAGCAGAGACGGTGCCGGCAATCTTCCTCAAGGCCGGTTTCGACATCGAGGGGCCGTTTGCCGATTTCGGCGCCCGTCCGCGGGCCATCACGGTCCGGCCAAAAGCAGCCTGAGCCGAAATTTAACCGCTTTGCGCGAATTGGGCTTGGATTACAGCCCCCGACGGGCTAGGGTGCTTGCCAAGGAACGTCGAATCCTGTCGAGATCCGGGGGCATATAGCCGGTCTCCGGGACCAAAGTTCGGGCAGGGCCCGGAATGTTCGGCTTTCACCCCGGTACTTCATTGGTGTCCGTGTCTGCGCATTCAGCGCCGTCCCGGTGCCCGCGGCAAGAACGCCGCGCGAGGCAGGAAAAGGTTGCAAACCTTGTACTTAAGGCAGTTTTTCCAGTCGCCGCGTGCGCCTGGTGCCGCGATTCAAACGAGATTGAAACCCTTTGAGGACGTTCGATGAGACCCAATCATCAGAACAAGCGTATGCGTGGCCGTAACCGGAATGGCAAAGGCCCCAATCCCTTATCCCGGACTTATGAATCGAACGGTCCCGATGTGAAAGTGCGTGGCACCGCTCAGCACATTGCCGAGAAATATATGCAATTGGGGCGCGACGCTTCGGCGACGGGCGACCACATCGCTGCGGAAAACTATTTCCAGCATGCCGAGCATTATCTGCGCCTGATTGCAGCAGCGCAGGAACAGTACCGGCTGCAGAACCCGAACTATCAGCCCTATTCGCCAAATGATCAGGACGATGATGGCGGTGATGACGACATGACCTTTGGCCATGGCGCACCGCAGCCCGAGGTCCGCTACGGCTCCGGGCCGCAGCCCGATCTCGAAGGCGAAGATCAGCCGCGGATCCCATATCCGCCGCGCGAGCCGCGTGAACCCCGCGAGCCTCGCGAACCGCGTGAGTTCCAGCCGCGCCAGCAGGGTGAAGGCCGAGACGGCGGGCAACCGCGCGAGGGCCGGTACAACAGAGACGATCGTTTCCCTCGCCGCGAACGGGGTGAGTTCCGCAATCGCGGCGAGCGTGGCGAGCGTAACGAACAGCCGCGTTTCGAGCGTCAGCCGACTGAGGCTTCTGAGGACAATGTCCTGCCAGCCTTCATCACGGCACCCGTGCGGCCCACGCCCGCTCCGGCGCCAGCACCCGTGGAAGAGGTTTTGCCTGCCGTTGCCGGTGGCGATGGTGCGGTGGAGGGCGGCGAATTTCCCCGCCGCCGCCGCGGCCGCCCGCCGCGCCGCCCGGTCGAGGGCGACGGCGAGTAAGGTTCAAGAGCCCCGCTCCGGCGGGGCTTTTTTTATGTCACGCCCCTTCCGTTGCCGATCTGCAACACCTACATGACCCCAAGAGAGCGGCCCCGGGATACGGGTGCCGCCAGAAACGGCGCGTGATTGCATCGCCTTTGAGGGAGCGGGACGCGGCTGGGGAGCAGAACCATGGATTTTGAAAAATACACCGACCGGGCGAAGGGTTTCGTGCAAGCGGCGCAGACCATTGCGATGCGTGAGGGCAATCCGCAGCTCACACCCGAACATCTTTTGAAGGCCCTTCTCGACGATTCCGAAGGCATGGCCGCCGGTCTCATTGATCGTGCGGGCGGCAATGCACGCGAAGCGCGCCGTCTCGTCGATGAATCGGTCGCCAAGCAGCCGAAGGTCTCGGGGGGTGGCGCCGCCAATCCGCAGGCGACGCGCGACCTTGTGCGGCTGTTCGACACTGCTGAGAAGATCGCGCAGAAGGCGGGCGATTCCTATGTCACCGTCGAACGCCTTTTGCTGGCGATGGCGACTGAAAAGGATATGGAAGTCGGCAAGATCCTCGCGCAAACAGGTGTAACAGCGCAGGCTTTGAACACGGCCATCAATGAATTGCGCAAGGGCCGCACCGCCGACAATGCCTCGGCGGAAAACGCTTATGATGCGCTGAAGAAATATGCGCGTGACCTAACGCAAGCAGCCCGCGACGGCAAACTCGATCCCGTGATTGGACGCGATGAAGAGATTCGTCGTTCGATTCAGGTCCTCTCGCGCCGGACGAAAAATAATCCCGTCCTCATCGGGGAGCCTGGCGTTGGCAAGACGGCCATCGTCGAAGGCCTTGCGCTGCGTATCGTCAATGGCGATGTGCCGGAAAGCCTCAAGGATAAGCAACTGCTCGCACTCGACATGGGTTCGTTGATTGCGGGAGCCAAATATCGCGGTGAATTCGAAGAGCGGTTGAAGTCGATCCTCAACGAAGTGCAATCGGCAGAAGGCGATATCATCCTCTTCATCGATGAAATGCACACGCTTGTCGGTGCAGGTAAGGGCGATGGCGCGATGGATGCGTCCAACCTCTTGAAGCCTGCGCTCGCACGCGGTGAATTGCATTGCATTGGCGCGACCACGCTCGATGAGTATCGCAAGCATGTCGAAAAAGATCCGGCATTGGCCCGTCGCTTCCAGCCGGTTTTTGTCTCCGAGCCGACGGTTGAGGACACGATCTCGATCCTGCGCGGTCTCAAGGAGAAGTACGAACTCCATCACGGCGTGCGGATCACCGATTCTGCGATCGTCTCAGCGGCGACGTTGTCGAATCGCTACATCACGGACCGCTTTCTGCCCGATAAAGCGATCGATCTGATCGATGAGGCGGCGGCACGTTTGCGCATGCAGGTTGATTCCAAGCCGGAAGAGCTCGATGAGCTCGATCGTCGCATCATCCAGCTGAAGATCGAACAGGAAGCGCTTAAGAAGGAAAGCGATGCCGCTTCGAAAGACCGGCTCGGTCGACTGGAGAAGGAGCTCGCGGATCTTGAAGAGAAATCCGCTGCGCTGACCGCCAAGTGGAAGGCAGAGAAGGAAAAACTCAATGAGGCGCAGAAACTGAAAGAACAGCTTGAGCACGCGCGCAACGATCTGTCGATTGCGCAACGCAAGGGCGAATTCCAGCGAGCTGGCGAGCTTGCTTATGGCGTGATTCCAGATCTCGAGAAAAAACTCGCGACTGTGGAAGCGCAGGAAAACCAAGGCTCGATGGTGGACGAAGCGGTCACTTCAAGCGATGTGGCGCAGGTCGTTTCGCGTTGGACCGGTGTGCCGATCGACAAGATGCTGGAAGGCGAGAAGGAAAAGCTCCTCAAGATGGAAGAGCAGCTTGCCAAGCGTGTCGTGGGCCAAGCGGAAGCCGTGGCTGCGGTGGCAACAGCGGTGCGCCGCGCGCGTGCGGGATTGCAAGATCCGAACCGGCCCATCGGTTCGTTCATGTTCTTGGGCCCAACGGGTGTTGGCAAAACCGAATTGACGAAGGCGCTGGCCGCATTCCTGTTCGATGACGATACAGCCATCGTGCGGATCGACATGTCTGAGTATATGGAGAAGCACTCTGTCTCGCGCTTGATCGGCGCTCCTCCCGGCTATGTCGGCTATGAAGAAGGCGGTGCATTGACCGAGGCAGTGCGGCGGCGGCCCTATCAGGTCGTGCTGTTCGACGAAGTTGAGAAGGCGCATCCGGATGTGTTCAATATCCTGTTGCAAGTGCTCGACGATGGCCGTCTTACCGATGGACAAGGCCGCACGGTCGATTTCCGCAATACGCTGATTATCATGACGTCGAATCTGGGCGCAGAATATTTGGTGAATCAGCCCGATGGCGCGGATTCGGAAGAGGTGCGCGATGAAGTGATGAGCGTCGTGCGCTCGCATTTCCGCCCCGAATTCCTGAACCGTATCGATGAGATCATTCTGTTCCATCGTCTCAAGCGCGATCAGATGGGTGCGATTGTCGATATTCAGCTTGCACGGCTGCAGAAGCTTCTCGATGAACGCAAGATCACGCTGAAGCTGATGGATGATGCGCGCGAATGGCTTGCGGCAAAGGGCTACGATCCAGCCTATGGCGCGCGTCCGCTCAAGCGCGTTATTCAGAAGAATGTACAGGACCCTCTGGCGCAGCTCATACTTGCTGCGGCGGTGAAGGATGGCGACACGGTGCCCGTGCATGCAGGTCCCGATGGGCTGCGCATTGCGGATGTTGCTGTGGTCGATGAGAAGCCGAAAAGCAAACGCGTCCTCAATTAAGCAGTGCGTGCGCTTTCATTGATAGGGGCGGTCTTCAACGGCCGCCCCTTTTTATTGGCGCAACGCATTGTCGCGAATGGCGCGCACGGGTCGGATCAAGGCCTGCATTACCGTTTGCTGGCCCGATAGAATATCGACTTCCGCCATCATGCCTGGGATGACAGGCTTGTCATGTCCGAAATGTGCAGCATCGGCTTCGAGTTTCACACGATAATAGGTCTGTCCCTTTTCATCCGTGAGCGTATCGGGCGAGACATCGACCACCTTGCCCTTAAGGCCACCATATTGCGAGAAGTCATAGGCGCTAATTTTCACAGTGGCTGGCAGGCCAGGCCATATTTGTGCGCGGTCATTGGGCGAGACGCGGGCTTCTACCGCGATGGCGCTGCCGGTCGGCACCAATTGCACAAGCGGTTCCCCAGACTTTACGACGCCGCCCAATGTGGTGAAGAAGAGTTTGTTGACGACGCCATCGATTGGCGCCACGACCTCGGCACGGACAGAGCGATCAGTCATTGCGGCGATCTGTTCTTCGAGTTTGGCGATGGCCAGTTCGGTATCGGCGCGCTCGCGTTCTGAATCGGCACGAAAGCGCAAGGCCAATTCGTTCTTGCGTTCGTGTAATTCGTTCAAGGCGGCTTCTGTCCGCGGTATAGTGTGCGCGAGATCGGAAATGCGCGTCTCGATCTGTTGCAGGCCGCGCTCATTGTCCAAGAGTTCGTTCTGTGAGACCGCGCCTGAAGCCGCAAGACGACGGAGATTGGCGAGCCGCCTTGTCACTAAATCGCGCTCGGACTGGGTTAAGCGCCAGCGCGAATTCAATTCCGAGAGTTCGAGCTCTTTCTGACGTAACTGCTCGTCGAGAATGCGCGACTGCGACTCGAGGGCATGCAAGCGGCTTTTGAAAAGATCGCTTTCGCGCGACGCGAGAAGTGCCAAATCCTGTCGCTGGCTTAGATCGAATACCAATTCCGATGCGCCTTCTGCCTCCGCGCTGAGCCGCAGGGCTCTTAATTTCTTGACGCGTGTTTCCAGGCGGGCCGATTGCAGCTCAGCACGGGCGAAGGAATTATCGATCTGCAGCAGGACGTCGCCCTTTTTGACGGTATCGCCTTCGCGCACGAGGATTTCGGCAATGATGCCGCCTTCGAAATGCTGAACCATTTGGTTCTGTGCTTGTGGAACAACCCGCCCTATCCCGCGCACCACCTTGTCAAGCACAGTGAATTGCGCCCAGACGATGAAGGCGAGCACGAAGAACAATGTCGTCGCCACGGCGCGAATATGCGCTTCGGAGACGAGACCATCGACCTTGCGCCGCGCCGGGGGCGGGACATGAGCGGTTTGGGTGCCGAGCGCTGCGGACGCAAGGCCCGCAAGCGCATCGGCGTTTTTGGTGGATTGCATAATCCGATTGTGCCCGCTCATGCTTTACGTAACGTTAATCTCACCATGCGAGAGAGGTTTTGAGCCGCGGTGTTGCGTCAACCGGCGAGGGGACCGGAGACCGGCATGGACGCAGACAGCAAGGCATCGCACGAGACGGGCTCGTCCGGGCACCTTCTCGCCAATCTGCGGGAATTGATGGCGGCATGGTTTCATGAGCGCGATCGCGGCGGTGAAACATCTGAAGTTGAACAGAAGCTCGCCGAAGCCGCAGCACGTCAAGGTTTGGCGCTCGGCTTTCGTAAAATGGCGCTCGCCGATGTACCGGATGACGGCTTTCCGGTGGTTCTGCTCGAGCGTAGCGGAACGAGCCGTTTGATCCTCGCGCGCACAGTCGACAAGGCTTATGTCTGCCACGGGCAGGGTGCACGCTATACATTGTCGGAAGACGCGCTGCAGCAGGTCGAGTCTGGGACTATCTTTTTCGCGCGTGCTGAGGCCCACGCCGATCGCGTGAGGTTGTCACAAAGCGATCCTTGGCAGGATGCGGCTCCGGCCGGCAGTCACGCAGCTGCGAAGAGGCCTCACGATCCTCAGGGGTCTGATGCTGAAACAACCGATGAAGCCGTCGGGCCCATTCCGTTCAGCCTGTGGCGTTCGTCGACCATGCGCGGGCTTGTCGCTGCGATGGTGGTCGGACAGGGGCGTCTTCTCGGCGCGCTCGCTGCTGCGGGACTCATTGGTAATCTTTTGTTCGTAGCACTGCCGATTTTTTCGATGGCGGTCTACGACAAGGTCGTGCCGCACAATGCGAGCGAGACGATGGTCGCGCTTTCGATTGGCGTCATGCTGGCGCTTATCACTGATTTCGGCCTACGTGCCGTAAGGACCAAATTATCCGATGCGTTGGCCTTGCGCGTGCAAGTCGATTTCACTTCGCGCGTACTTCAACGCCTTCTCGAATTGCGCATGGCGGATGCCCCGCGCGATCCCGCTTCGCTTCTCATGGCCTTGCGTGATCTCGAAGGGTTTTGTCAAATCTTACCCTCCCTCTTCGTCTCGCTTGCCATCGACATACTGTTCGTCGTCGCGATTTGCGTTTTTCTGACGCTGATTGGCGGTTATGTCGGACTCGTTCCGCTCATCGGCATTGTTATGCTGGTCATTGTCTATGGCATAAGTCATTTTCTGGCTGAGCGGGAAGGCGAGAAAAGCCAGAAATTGCAGCGGACGCAATCGTCTTTGGTGATTTCAGCTGTGGCGGCGCTTGAGACGATCAAAGCGCATCATGGCGAGCGCGAACTGGCGCAACGGTTTCAGCTTATCGCCGATAGCGCCGCCTATGCGGGGCATCGCGAGCGGCATTTCGGGTTACTCGCCAATCAAGCGGCCATATCCATCGCGCAGATGATGACAGTGCTGGCGATGGTGTTCAGCGTGGTGGCGATCGGGGCTGGTGCGATGACGGTAGGGGCTATGTCGGCCGCTGCGATGATTGTCAGCCGTGTCATGCCGCCACTCAGCCAGATGATCGGCTCATTTCATCGTCTTTGGCAATTGCGGCGCGGCATAGAGCGGATCGATCTGCTGATGGCCAAGGCGCCTGAACGCGGCAGCGATCATTCCATTGCACGGCGAAAATTGCGGGGCGATATCACCTTGCATGCCGTCTCGCTGACTTATCCGGACGCATCGCGCAAAGCGCTCGATCGCGTATCGCTGCACATTAAAGCCGGTGAAAAGATTGGCCTTGTCGGTCGCATCGGCTGTGGCAAGACATCGTTGATGCGGTTGATTGCGCGCCTCGCCGATGCGAGCGACGGAGCCGTCAGCATCGATGAATATGACATTCAGCAATATGATCCACAGCTCTTGCGTCGCTCGGTCGGATTCTTGCGACAGGACACGCACATCTTTGGCGGTTCGCCCGCAAGCCATCTCGCACTGGGCTTCGTCGATCCTGACCCTGATCGTGTTGCGGAAGCGCTTGCGATCAGCGGTGCAGCCGACTTCATCAAGCGCCATCCCAAAGGACTGCAAATGTCGGCGGGGCCGGACGGTCAGGCCTTATCCGGCGGCGAGCGACAAGCCGTGGCGCTTGCCCGGCTCGTACTCGGAGATCCGCGGATCGTGCTGCTCGATGAGCCGACGGCCGCCATGGACAATGCGCTTGAAGCCCATGTGATCAAGCAATTACGCAAATGGCTTGAGGGACGCACCGCAATCCTGTCCACCCATCGCGTGCCGCTTTTATCGCTCGTCGACAGAATCATCGTGATGGATCAGGGCCGTATCGTTGCCGACGGTCCACGTGACGAGGTGTTGCGGCAACTCAGCCAGCCCGCCGCTTGATCATTCTTCCCTAACGTTAACTCATTCACAACGGGTGACAGCCTAGATTGCGTCCAGTGTCAGGAAAGGTGTCGTCCCATGGCGGGTGCTGCGCAGGAAGGCGAAGACGAAAACTATTGGCCGGGCTTTGTTGATGCTCTGACAACCATGGTGATGGTGCTCACCTTCATCATGATGATTTTGGGCATCACTGTGTTCAGTCTTTCGCAGAACGTTTCAAGGGCGCTTCTGGCCGATGTTGCGAAAGCCATCGATATCGAGGCGAAACCGTCAGATTTTTCTGAGGAATTGGCCAAGCGGATCGTCGCGGCAATCGTGACGCAACGCAACGACATTGACGGTCAAAAGCGGAAAGCCCAGGACATTGCGACAGATAAGCCGCAGGAAGAGCGCTCGCAACGGGAAACCGTGTTGAGTTACCCGGGCGAAAAGCATGTTTCGCAGGCGCCTGCCGATCTTAAACCCCTTGGTGCGGGTGCTGCCGCAGGCGCCACAGAAGCAGCTCTGACAATTGTTTTTCAGCCGAATGCGGCGCATTTCGACGATGCCGTAAAGCGCGAAATTGTGAGTTTCGCGACAAAATCGCGTGACGCTGAGTTCATCATCCGTGCCTTTGCGGTTGAGAATGGCGGCACGATTTCGGAGGCGCGGCGTCTCGCTTATTACCGCGCCATGTTGATCCGGCAGGAACTCATCAAAGCAGGCCTGAAGCCGGGTCAGGTGCAAGCACAGATCGACGATAGTGGCGATACCGCTAACCGTTCCGTTGTCCGTGTCCTTGGCGTTCGTAAGCAGCCCTGATTGAAAACCAATTTCGAGATCGCCATGAATCGTGAAATCAATCTTCAGAAACTCAAAGCTCTCTTCGTCTATGCCTTGATGGTGGGTGTCATTGCTTATGAATGGCAATTCGTCAGAAGCGGTATCGTGGCGCTTCCGGTGCTCAACAGCACCATCATCGTTGCGTTCCTGATTGGCAATGTCGTCATCTGGAAATCGTTTTTCTCCTTGAACAATGAAACGGCTGTTCTGCGGCTCATTTCGGAATCGTACAAGGATACGCATTCAGGTGTCGTTGATGACGATATTCTTGCAACGCGTCGCCAACGTTGTCTGCAAAAAGGAACCGTGTTGCGGCGCCCTGTTCTGCTGGGTCCGGCTTTTGACATCCTGATGGATGAATTCTGGCGCGGTCGATCGCTCCGCTTTCGGCTCGATACGGTGCAGATGCTTTTGGCGACCGTCGAGCACAAAATGGCTCGCGAACGCGGTTTCGTCGGATATATCTCAGGGCTTGCCATTTTTCTCGGCCTGATCGGTACGTTCGTCGGGCTCATGGAAATGGTGCATTCGGTCGGTGGCATTATCGGTTCGCTGGCAGGCGCCAATGCCTCGCCAGACTCGATTCAAAACCTCATCAAAGCGCTCCAAGCGCCGCTCGGCGGTATGGCGCAGGGCTTTTCTGCGTCTCTCTTTGGGTTGTTCGCCTCTCTGGTGCTCAGTCTAGTCGGCCGTTTCGCCAATAGCGCCAATTATTCCATCAAAGAACAGTTCGAATCCTGGCTGACAAGCGTGAGCCAGCTTGAGCAGACCCGCCTCACAGAAAGCGGTAGCCGAGGCGAAGCGAATTCCCCATCGGCCATTTTGGCTCAGCGAGCCGTCATGCCAGATCCGATTGCGCCTGCACTTGCAAGGGCTGCGGACGCGCAATTGGCGCAAGCGAAAGAGTTGGAGCGTCTAGCCGAGCGCTTCGAAGCTGTCGCCATCAACCATGGTGCGTTGCATGAAGTGCTCCGGCGCACTGACATCATGGCAGATGAGATGAAGCGCCTACGGCAGACATTGTCGCAGGATCAGGCGAATTTGCGCGCGTTCACGGAAGATGGATTGAGCAGCTTGCGCCAGATCGCTGGCGAGCAGAAGTCTGACACGGGTGCGCTCCAAGGCCAGGTCGAGGCTTTGCGTGCCTCGTTCGATGCACGTTTCGATGCAAGCGAGCGACGTTTCGGCGAATTGAGCGATGCCCAGCGCCATGCTCATGCCCAATTCGATGCGCGGATGGAAGATGCCGCCCGGGCGCGCGATGCATTCGCCGCTGACATGGCTGGGCGGCAAGCGGATCTCGTGGCTGGGTTGCGCCGGATGGAGGCGCACATGGCGATGGCACCGGATCCAACGCTGATCGGTAGTTCATTGCGCGGTATCCTTGTCGAGGGTTTTGCCGATGTGGCGCAACGGCTCGAAGATGCGACACGCGCTGCGGTTCAGACAGCTGTGACAACACGGAGTTCAGCCGACGAATCTAGTGCGATTACAGAAATTCGCGAGATGACGCGCATGCTGGAATCATCGCTAACGCATGGGTTGAGTGATGTTGCGCAATCGTTCCGGCACACGCTCGATCTCTATGCCGGGATGATGCGGCAGGCACAGGATACGCAAAAGAGTCATGCCGATGTGCGTGCTCGTGATGCGGGTTGAGCTGGTAGGGAGATAGAAATGGCATTCGATGTACTGAAAATATTCAAGCGGTCCGCTGCTGTCGATGATTGTCGTGTCGCGGCATGGCTGCACCTGCCCGACGATATTGCCTTGCCGGGGATGATCATGAAGATCGGTTCTGGAGTCGTTCTCTTCCGCGAAGCTTCGCAATTTGTTCTTGTGCGCGATGGAATGGCCGTGAAGATCGTTTTTGAAGGCGGCGAAGTGGATGGGGTGATCGAACGCTCTTCGCCGCAGGGATACCTCGTGAAGGCAACGGCTGAGCGCATGGCGGCGTGAAGCCAGGTGCGCCATGAAAAAAGCCGCAGGGTGTAGCCTGCGGCTTTGCGACTTGCTGAGTGAAGGGCGGCTTAGGCCGCCTTTTTCTTTGGCTGCAGGAGTTTGCGATTGATCAGCGCTTCAGCAATCTGAATCGCATTCAGTGCTGCACCCTTCCGTAGATTGTCCGAAACGCACCAGAACGCGATCCCATTCTCGACCGTATTGTCTTCGCGAATGCGCGAAATATAGGTTGCATCTTCGCCGGCTGCTTCATGCGGTGTGATGTATCCGCCCGGCTCGCGCTTGTCGATGACGAGGCAGCCGGGTGCAGCACGCAGAATGTCGCGCGCTTCGTCCGCTGTGATCGGATTGGCGAATTCGACATTCACCGATTCGGAATGGGAGATAAACACCGGCACGCGCACGCATGTTGCGGTCAGCTTGATCTTCGGATCGAGAATTTTTTTGGTCTCGACCGTCATCTTCCATTCTTCCTTGGTAAAGCCGTCTTCCATGAAGACGTCGATCTGCGGAATGAGATTGAAGGCGATGCGCTTGGGGAATTTCTTCTGTTCGACATCGCCCGTCGTGAAGACGGCGCGTGTCTGCGAGAACAATTCGTCCATCGCGTCCTTGCCTGCGCCTGATACTGATTGATAGGTCGAGACGACAACGCGCTTGATCGTTGCCTTATCATGCAGAGGCTTCAGCGCGACAACGAGTTGTGCCGTCGAGCAGTTCGGATTGGCAATGATGTTGAGGCGCTTTTTGTTGGCCATGAAATCTGCCAACACATGTGCGTTCACTTCCGGCACGACGAGCGGCACGCGCTCGTCATAACGCCAGCAGGACGAGTTATCGATGACGATGCAGCCCTGAGCGCCGATTTTCGGCGCCCATTCCTTCGACACGCCCGAACCGGCAGACATCAGGCAGATGTCGGTGTCGGAGAAATCATAATGCTCAAGGGCTTGGCATTTGAGCGTTTTGTCGCCAAACGAAACTTCCGTGCCGAGGCTACGCGAGGAAGCGAGCGCAACGACCTGATCGACCGGGAAAGCCCGCTCGTCGAGGATGGAGAGAAGTTCACGGCCCACATTGCCTGTGGCGCCGACGATTGCGACTTTGAAGCCCATAATCTGTCTCCGAAAAACCCGGATGGTCCGAGTGAGGTCCGCTGTGGTCGAAACGCGCCACAACAGACTTGGTCAGAAACACTCAGAAGCCGCGGGTGTCAATCGAAACTGGGCCAAAACAGGCCATTTTGCGACAGTTTAGCCAAAGGTTCGAGGATGTGTTCACGCAAGCCAAAAGCGATAGGTAACCTTCTCCGACCGTTCGCCGCCGAGCCTTTCGTAGAAACGTTGTGCCCTGGTATTGGCCGGGTCGGTTGTGAGATCGATGCGGCCAATGCCGCGCCGTTGGGCTTCGGCCTTTAGGAAGGTAAGCAGGGCTTCGCCTGCACCCTGTCCGCGTGCTTCAGGCCGGACGAAAATCTCCTTGGCATAGAGTACGCCTTTCAAATCGCGGCCGGGCCGTAGAATGGCGAAGGCTGTAAGGCCTACTGGCTGTCGTGCAATCTCAGCCAACGCGAACTCGGTTCCCTCTGACGTCTCGATGGTTTGGCGCATCATGGCGGCAGCGGCATCGCGCGATGGGGCGACGATCTCATCGCGGTAATGGATGTCGATTGCGCGGATCAGCGTACCGACGGTGGGGGCATCGTCTGCCGTCGCAAGCCTTACTGCAATCTGTTTGGACATTGTTAACCCTCATCCGTAACCAGCCATTCAGCCTGTTTCAGCTTTCCACTTCGGTAAAGCCGAAACTCGCTTTTGAATAAACCGGGTCGGGTTGAGGGGCGAGGATTCGGTATGGTTGCGTTGGCGTCTGGCTATTGGCCGCGGGCCGTGGGTTTTATGGGGGCGGGCACCATCGGCGCTATCGGCCTCGTCTTTCTCGGTGTTGCCCTTTTTCCTTGGCATGATGCGTCTCACTCGACCTTGCCCAGCCAAGCGCGTGCGCCCGCCGCGCCGGAAGAGTGGCAAGCGGTTGAAAAGCCCGCGATGCCGGTATCGATCGACATGCCCGAATGGAAGGGGCTTGCCCGCAGCCATGAGGCGCGTCGCCATGCACGCACACGTTTACGCGAAGATGTGATTGCGATTGGTCAACCGCAATCCAATGCGCTGTACGCCCGTCTCGTGCTCGCGCGTAGCGCCAATGGCGAGGCTTTGCCGGGTGGCTCGTTCTATCTCGATGTGGCGCGGCGTGCCGCGCAAGCGGGTCTCGCCGTCGTCAAGAGCGAGGCGCCCTCGTCGCTCGATACGAAGTTCGGTCCGTTTGAAATGGCTGAAGCCGATTTGGCCACCGGGTCGATCACGCGGCCGTGCTTTGCGTTTCGCGGTCCGGAAGGCGAAAGCGGAATTCGCCTGACAGGCTTTGTCTGTGGAACGGCGGAGAGAAAGCCCGATCCACGCCAACTCTCATGCTTTATCGATCGGCTTGAGCCATCCATCGAAGACAGGACTGTGCGCGATCTCTTCCGTGGCACGGACATTCACCGCAATGCCGCTTGCCGCAATGGTAAGGTTGCGGGCAGCGTCAAAAATCGCATCGCTGCGAATTAATCCAAGAGGCGTTGCGATGTCCTTGCGCGCGAGGCGCAAGGACGCGTCGAAAGGGTTCTCAGCCGGCCATTTTCTGCACGGTCTTGAGGATCGCGTCGCCCATCTCATTGGTCGAGACGGCGTTCTGGCCCGGTGCAGCAATGTCTTTCGTGCGCAGGCCCTGATCGAGCACGGTTGAAATCGCTTTTTCAACCAGATCGGCTTCCTTACCGAGTCCGAAAGAATAGCGCAGCGCCATCGCAAACGAACCGATCATGGCGATCGGGTTGGCGAGGCCGCGGCCTGCAATGTCGGGCGCCGAACCATGCACCGGCTCATAAAGCGCCTTGCGCTTGCCGGTCGCCGGGTCTTCCGCGCCGAGCGAAGCCGACGGCAGCATGCCCAGCGAGCCCGTCAGCATTGCGGCGACGTCCGATAGCATGTCGCCGAACAGATTGTCGGTGACAATGACATCGAATTGCTTGGGTTGACGGACAAGCTGCATGCCGAGCGCGTCAGCGAGCTGATGTTCGAGTGTGACATCGGGATATTCGCGCTTGTGGAGGGCTGTGATCACCTGATTCCACAACACGCCCGATTTCATGACGTTCCGCTTTTCGGACGAGGTGACCTTGTTGTTGCGCTTGCGCGCGAGCTCAAACGCCACACGGCCGATGCGCTCGATCTCATGCGTCGTGTAAACCTGCGTATCGATGGCGCGTTTCTCGCCATTCTCTAGGGTCACGATTTCCTTGGGTTCGCCGAAATAGACGCCGCCCGTCAATTCACGCACGATGACGATGTCGAGGCCTTCAACAAGTTCGCGCTTAAGCGAGGAGGCTTCCGCCAGCGCCGGGTAGCAGATGGCGGGACGCAGATTGCCGAAGAGGCCGAGATCTTTGCGCAGACGCAGGAGGCCAGCTTCCGGGCGCGCTTCGTAGGGCACATTATCCCATTTGGGTCCGCCGACAGCGCCGAAGAGCACGGCATCGGCCGAAAGGGCCTTCTTCATCGCGTCTTCAGAGACGGCAACCTTATGGGCATCAAAGGCGGCGCCGCCGACGAGATCGGTTTCGGTCTCGAATTTGACCATGCCGGTCTTGTTCATCCAGTCGACGAGCTTTTGAACCTCGCCCATCACCTCGGGGCCGATGCCGTCGCCGGGCAGGAGAAGAAGATTGAATGCCATGAGAAAAGCCCCCTTCGAGACGCGTTGTCCAACCGGGCGTGACCTTTAGGGGGCGAGGGCCGGGGTGGCAAGGGCCGGGGTGGCAAGGGGGTGGGGGTGGGAAGAAGTCCTGCCGCTTTGTCATCCGGCGTCGTGCACCGGAGCCGTGAGCAAAGGGGGCTTTCTATGCCTATCGCAACCGAATCTCTTGCTGCACGGGATCGTAATCGAGCAGGCGGTGTTCAGCGTCCCGCCAATGTCTCCAAGGTATTGAAATGCCGAAATACCATCCTTCGTATTTGAAAAGTGAAGATGCGGCGACATCGTAAAGATGCATGACCCGGATCATGTACCCCGGCGGGTCATGGATGAGTGGCTCATCGATTGTCTCGCGGTGCTGCCGCACATGGGCATAGACGATGACAGGAATCTGATGCTCCTCGAGGCCACGGCAGATTGTCACGACATGTTCGGCGAGGCGCTGAGAGATACGCCGCTCGCGCGTGGGCGGAAAGGATCGGTCATGCATTGTTGATCATTCCCGCTCCGCATTCTTTGCGCGGCTCTCAATCGCGACGGTTGTCGCTGCTGTCGAGCCATTCCTGAGTTGCAAACGCAATGCCGTCCCATCCGCGAATGTCCGGTTCGCCCTTGGCGTTCCATTCTTTCACGATGTTGAACGCCGCCTCTTCAGGATCAGACCCATAGCGATCCGTCTTTTCCCAGAGGAACGCCCGATCTTTCGACGCGTCAATGACGTAGGCGCCATGTGCAAACAATTGAATGATGGCGTAGATGATGAATTCGCGCAGGTCGCCGTCTTCGAGCGCGTAGAGACCTCGTCCTGCGCCAACGAGACCCCAAAAACCAAAAATGTCACCGTCGAGGCGATGATGGCAGTTTTCGAGGTAATCGCGCACGGTGCTTTCGCGCCTGATGCTTTGCTAGTTGAGATTAAGCCTTTTCACTGAGCTAAAAGCCAATAGATAGATTCCTATTTCAAGACTATGCGCGGGCTATCGGGCTCAAAGTCGAGTAGCCTGAGTGGCGCGTTGCGCCAATTTTCCTCCGGGATATCAATCACAAAGTAAGCTGTCTTGTAAGCTTGAAGAGCATGCTGAGGAACGTCCTTGGTTGGTATAAAGCCGATATTGTAAGTCGGGCCATCATCAATCCATGGGCTATCTTTGCTCTCTCGATGTTTTCCCGTGGGAGAGAAAAAAATGATTGGTATCATTTTTTGGTCCATCCCTTCGTAAAAATCGACCAAGCGCTCCGCAAGTTCTACGGAGACAGCAATTGTTCCCGGTGGCGTGTAAGCGTTATCCATTAAAGTTTCCTCCATTTGCGTGGATCTGGAACAACTCCGATCCGCCTGTTTGACATCCTCGAAAATGTGAAGCCATCCCTGCATTCATAATAAATCGTAAAGCCAGTACTGTTTCCACTCGCATCGCGGTGTTCAGAAAATCCTTCACCGATACAAACATCAATGACGTCAACGGCAATTCGTATACGTTTTGATCTCTCGAGCTTTCTCTGGCTTCCACTTAGAGAGTTGTCTCTAGTCCACTCCCCGCCGTCGGGATTGCCTGCAGGCACGCGCGGTTGGTCCTCACGATATTTCAGCGAAAGCAGCCCCGCGCTGGCGAGGGCTTTGTAGTGCAGCACCTCGTCCGGGACGTGGCCGGTCCGCAAATAGCAATCAAGGGCGACGCCGTTCCAGCGTTCCTCCTCATTTTCATCAGGGTAGCGTTCGGCGCGCCGTTTGTAGCGCAACGCAATGGGATCCATCGCAGTTCTCCAAGCTGCAATTGTTCGTGTCTGCAAGTCTTCGTTGCTCAAAGTCTTCACGCCGCAATCCGCAAAGATTGCCTCATGCAAGGAATATTCTAAAGGGAGAAAAACCTAATTTTTATGGCGTAGGGAGTGCATAAGCCTGCTAATAAAATGATGGTCCCTGTTCAACGCAATCCGACTCTTTGGACGGGCTCCACGATCGATGGATCGCCACGGCGCGTTGCGCCTCGCGATGACGAGGGTTGTTCTCACGTATCGGGCCCGTGACGAGCATAAACCTTGCTCGTCATTGCGAGCCTGCGCAGCAGGCGCGGCAATCCTTGCTAAAGCCAGCGCGCGCTGAACTATGGATCGCCACGGCGTGTCCCACGCCTCGCGATGACGAATTGATGTTGATCCACTAAAGGCCGAGCGGCCGCCCGAGCCTTTGCGAGGAGCCTCATCGAACGAGGTTCGACGTTCCGCTATCCTCACAAAAAAAGCGGGCCATGCGGCCCGCTTTTTCCATCCCCCCGGATGCGATTTCAGATCAGGCAATGCTCTTCTGCTTCAGCGCATTCTCGATCTCGTCGAGCACGGCTGGATCGTCGATGGTGGCGGGCATCGACCAGGCATCATTGTCGGCGATTTTCTTCATCGTGCCACGCAGGATTTTGCCCGAACGCGTCTTCGGCAAACGGTTGACCGTGATCGCGATCTTGAAGGCGGCCACTGGGCCGATCTTCTCGCGCACCAGCGCAACGATTTCTTTCTCGATCTCTGTCGGCAGACGATTAACACCCGCCTTTAGAACGATGAAGCCGCAAGGCTGTTCACCCTTCAGCGCATCCTTGATGCCGATGACGGCGCATTCGGCAACGTCGGGATGTGATGCCAGTACTTCTTCCATGCCGCCCGTCGAGAGGCGATGGCCCGCGACATTGATAATATCGTCAGTGCGGCCCATGATGAAGAGATAGCCATCCGTATCGACAAAGCCTGCATCCGACGTGTTGTAGAAGCCCGGGAATGCATCGAGGTAGGATTCTTTGAAGCGGTCATCCTGTTGCCAGAGCGTCGGCAAGCAGCCGGGCGGCAGCGGCAATTTCACGACGATGGAGCCCATCTTGCCCGCAGCGACTGGCTTGCCGCCTTCGTCGACGATTTGCACGTCATAGCCGGGCATCGGTACGGTCGGCGAACCATGCTTGATGGGCAGTGCGCCAAGACCGAGCGGATTGCCCGCAATCGCCCAACCCGTTTCGGTTTGCCACCAATGATCGATGACGGGGACGCCGAGAATGTTTTCCGCCCATTGCACCGTGTCAGGATCGGCACGTTCGCCTGCGAGGAACAAAGCGCGCAGACATTTCACATCGTATTTTTTCAAATATTCCGCTTTTGGATCTTCCTTCTTGATCGCGCGGAACGCAGTCGGCGCAGTGAAGAGCGTGCGGATCTTGTGTTCCGAAATCATGCGCCAGAACGCGCCGGGATCGGGCGTGCCGACGGGCTTGCCTTCATACACAATCGTCGTGCAACCATGCAGCAGAGGGCCATATACGATGTAGGAATGGCCGACGACCCAACCCACATCCGACGCCGCCCAATAAACTTCGCCAGGCTCGACGCCGTACAGATTTTTCATCGACCAAAGCAGTGAGACCATGTGGCCGCCATTGTCGCGCACGACGCCTTTCGGTTTGCCAGTGGTGCCGGATGTATAGAGCACATAAAGCGGATCGGTGGCTGCGACCGATATGCAATCGGCGGCTTCGCCTTTTGCTTTTGCTGTGGCCATCGCCTCGGCCCAATCATGGTCGCGGCCTGCGGTCATGCTGGCTTGCGCTTGCGCGCGCTGCAGCAGCAAAACGGATGAAGGTTTTGATGCCGACAGTGAGATCGCCTCATCGAGAAGCGGCTTATATTGCACAACGCGGCCGGGTTCGATGCCGCATGAGGCGGTCAAGATCATTTTCGGTTTCGCATCGTCGATGCGGGTCGCTAATTCTTTCGCGGCAAAGCCGCCGAACACGACCGAATGAATAGCGCCGATCCGGGCGCAAGCGAGCATCGCGATCACCGCTTCCGGGATCATCGGCATGTAGACGATGACGCGGTCGCCCTTTTCAACGCCTTGCGCCTTGATGACGGCGGCAAGTGCTGCGACTTCGTCGCGCAATTCGCGATAGGTGATTGTCTTCTTCGCGCCGGTGACGGGGCTGTCATAGATGATGGCTGCCTGATCGCCGCGCGTTGCGACATGGCGGTCCACCGCGTTCCAGCAAGTGTTGCATTCAGCGCCCGTGAACCAACGGCCATAGACGCCTTCCGTGGCATCGAAAATTTTTTCGGGCGGCTTGATCCAATCGACCGCTTGGGCGGCTTCGGCCCAGAAGGCTTGCGGGTCTTTCTGCCAGGCGGCGTAAATGGCGGGATAGCGGCTTGCATTTGCGGCGTTCATCGTGGTCCTCCCCCTGGCAGGCGGCATGGTCTAGGCTTGCCAACCTGCCGCGGTCCTAGCATTGCAGGATTGAGCCGTCAGGAGAGACTTTGGATGAAACCGGACGCTGAGACCCTGCGACACGTCAAAGCAGATTTGCGCGCCAGCGCCTTGGCGCGGCGCGATGGGCTTGATCCGGCGTTCCGGGCGGTTGCATCAGCGCAGGTGGCGGCTCTGGCTCTGCCGCTCTTTCGCGGCCTGTCTGCTGGGACTGTAGTGGCGGGGTTTTTCCCCATGCGCAGCGAGATCGATCCGCGGCCCTTGATGCAGGCTTTGGTCGGGGAGGGGTTTAGCCTCGCTCTGCCTTGCGTGAGCAAAGAGGGTCTCGTGTTCCGCCATTGGACCTATGGCGATCCGCTGGCCAAAAGACGGTTTGGACTATCCGAACCCTTGGATCGTGCGGCTCTCGTCACGCCTTGCGCCTTCATCGTGCCACTTGCGGCATTCGACCGGCGCGGCCACCGGATCGGCTATGGGGCGGGCCATTACGATCGGGCCTTGGCGCAAGCGCCGGATGTTTTGAAAATCGGGATCGGCTTCGCTGCACAAGAGGTTCCTGCCGTCCCGGACGAAACGCATGATCAAGCGCTCGACGCAGTGGTGACCGAAGAGGGCGTGGTCCGTCCCCCAAGGACCTGATAGGACGCACTCAGGCCTTTCTGGGTGCGGGTACCCGCGTCGCAGAAGGGTGGGGCGCCTCGACCGGATGAGGCGATACCTGTGCGGAGAGTGGCATGCGCCTGCTGTTTCTTGGGGATGTCGTCGGCCGACCGGGCCGGCAGGTTGTGGCTGAGCAATTGCCGGGTTTGCGGCAAAGCTGGCGGCTCGATTGCGCCGTCATCAATGGCGAGAATGCTGCCGGCGGTTTCGGCATCACGGAAGCGATCTGCGATGAGTTGTTGGCGGCGGGGGCCGATGCAGTCACCCTTGGCAATCATTCTTGGGATCAGCGCGAGGCGCTGGTCTTTATCGAACGCCAGCCCCGTCTGATCCGGCCCATCAACTATCCGCCCGGCACGCCGGGGCGCGGTTCAGCCCTCATCGAGACCGAAAGCGGACGCCGCGTGCTTGTCATCAATGTGATGGGGCGGCTCTATATGGATCCGCTCGACGATCCCTTTGCGGCGGTGGACAGGGAGTTGCAGGCCTGTCCTCTGGGAGCCATCTGCGATGCGGCCATTATTGACGTTCATGCCGAGGCCACAAGCGAAAAGCAGGGTATGGGCGTGTTCTGCGATGGGCGCGCGAGCCTCGTCATCGGCACACATACCCATGTGCCAACATCCGATCATCGGATCATGCCCGGCGGCACGGCTTACATGAGCGATGCCGGTATGTGCGGGGACTATGATTCCATGCTGGGCATGGCGAAAGATGAGCCGCTTCGACGTTTTCTGGAGAAGACGCCCGGGACCCGGCTCGAGGCTGCATCGGGCGAGGGGACTTTGTCGGGTCTCGCCGTTGAGACCGACGACCGGACCGGTCTCGCCATCCGTGTGACGCCGGTGCGGATCGGCGGATGTCTTGAGCCGGTTTTGCCGGGGTTCTGGACGTAACCAGCCCTCGCCCTCTATAAGCGCGCCAGTTTTCCAAGATCCTGTCCGAGGACATTCCCATGGCCGGCCATTCCCAGTTTAAAAACATCATGCACCGCAAAGGCCGTCAGGATGCCGTGCGGTCTAAGCTGTTTTCGAAACTTGCGCGCGAAATCACGGTCGCAGCAAAAATGGGCCTGCCCGACCCGAATATGAACCCGCGCCTGCGTGCTGCCATTCAGGCTGCGCGCGCAGAAAACATGCCGAAAGATAATATCGAGCGTGCGATCAAGAAGGCGCTAGGCGGCGATTCCGAAAATTACGAAGAAATTCGTTACGAAGGCTATGCGCCCGGCGGCGTGGCCGTGATCATCGAAGCGTTGACCGATAATCGCAATCGCACCGCATCCGAAGTGCGTTCTTACTTCACGAAGGCGGGTGGCTCTCTCGCTGAAACAGGTGCGGTATCGTTCATGTTTGATCGCGTCGGCGTGATCGAATATGACGCGAAGGTCGCATCCGAAGATGCGATGATGGAAGCCGCCATAGAAGCGGGCGCAGATGATGCGTCTTCGTCAGAGCATGGTCACGAGATCGTGACAGCAATGGACGCTTTGCGCGATGTCGCCAAGGAATTGGAAACGAAATTCGGTGAGCCGAAAAAAGCCGCGCTTGTCTGGCGCGCGCAGAACCAGATCGCCGTCGACGACGAAGCGGGCGAGAAAATCGTCAAACTGCTCGATTCGCTTGATGACAATGACGACGTGCAAAACGTCTATTCGAACGCTGAATTCTCCGACGCGCTGATGGCGAAGATGGGGTGATTGCGCTGCGGCGTTTTTCTCGATCTGCATTGCCTAGGCATTGCGAGGAGGCCGAAGGCGGGCGTGGCAATTCATCTTGATGGTTGCCGCGTGGTTTGTGTGGGTTGCTTCGTCGCTTGCGCGCCTCGCAATGACGAGCCTTGTTAAAACGGCGCGTACAGCGCGGAGAAAAATGGCATGCCCATCATCCGCATCCTCGGCATCGATCCCGGGCTCCGCAATACGGGCTGGGGCATGATCGCGTCTGAGGGCACGCGCCTGTCGTTTCTTGGCTGCGGAACGGTGCATTCCGATGCCAAGGCCTCTTTGGCCGAACGTCTCAAGCAATTGAACGAAGGCATTGCAGGCGTGATCCGCGCTTGGACGCCGGATGAAGCGGCCATCGAAGAGACCTTCGTCAACAAGGATGCCCGCGCCACGCTGAAGCTCGGGCATGCGCGTGGTGTGTCCATGCTCGCGTGCGCGGTGGCTGGCCTTCATGTCGATGAATATGCGCCCAATCTCGTGAAGAAAACGATTGTTGGTGCGGGCCATGCCGAGAAAGACCAGATCCACATGATGGTGAAGGTGCTGCTGCCCAAGGCCGACCCGACGACGCCCGACGCGGCAGATGCATTAGCCGTTGCCTTGACCCACGCCCAACACCGGGGTGCCTTGGCGCGGGAACGTTTGCTCGCCAAAGGGTGAGAAGCGGCTACCGAATCTCGCGGCTGCGCTCTATGATCATGGTTCGTTCTCGTTTGGCCCGATCCGATGTACCAGCCACCGCATTTCCGTGAAAACGATCCCGCGGCCAAAGCCGCGCTTATCCGCGCCTTTCCCCTCGGCCTGTTGATCACGGCGGGGCCGGGTGGCGTCATGGCCAATCCCATTCCCTTTCTTTACGACGAAAGCACCGGGCCGTTCGGCACTCTGCGTTGCCATGTCGCCAAAGCAAACGGGCAATGGAAGGAGATCGGCGATGGTCTTGAGGCGCTCGTCGTCTTTCAAGGCTCGGACCATTATATCCGTCCGGGCTGGTACGAGACAAAGCGCGAGACGCACAAGGTGGTGCCGACATGGAATTACGCCATGGTGCAAGCGCGTGGTATCGCGCGGGCAATTGAAGACAAGAATTGGCTCGCACAGCAGATCCGTGGCGTGACGCTGATGATGGAAGGCGGCGCGCCCGAGCCTTGGTCTGTCGAGGATGCGCCGGATGATTTCATCGCCTCGCAGATCAAAGGCATTGTTGGAATCGAGATCACGCTGACGGCGCTTAGTGGCAAATGGAAGACCAGTCAGAACCGCAATGAAGCGGATCGCCGCGGTGTGGTCGAAGGGTTGCAAGCGTTGGGCGATGGTTCGGCGGGCGTGATGGCTGCGCTCGTGGCCCAGACATTGAAGACCGACGCATGATTGGCAAGCTCAAGGGTACCATCGATTCCTATGGCGAGGATCACATCATCCTCGATGTGCATGGCGTCGGCTATTTGGTGCATTGTTCGGCCAAAACGCTGACGGCATTGCCATCGACTGGCGAAGCCGCCGTGCTGTCGATTGAAACCATTGTACGCGAAGACATGATCAAGCTCTACGGCTTCCGGAGCGATCAAGAGCGCGAATGGTTTCGTCTGTTGCAAACGGTGCAGGGCGTGGGCGCGAAAGTGGCGCTCGCGATTTTATCGGCGCTTGAACCCGGCGCGCTCGCGACCGCGCTTGGCACCGGCGACAAGGCGATGATCGGGCGTGCGCCCGGTGTGGGGCCGAAACTCGCGCAACGCATCGTGACGGAATTGAAAGACAAGGCTCCTGCTTTTGGCAGCGTCGATCCGGCCATTATCAAGCTGTCGGATTCGGTCGCGGAAAAAACGGCACCTGTGCCCGTGGCTGATGCCGTGTCAGCCTTGATGAATTTGGGTTATCAGCAGGCTCAAGCCTCTGCGGCTGTGGCCGCTGCCGTGCGTGTTGCCGGTGACACGGCGTCTTCGCCGCAGCTCATCCGTCTGGCGTTGAAAGAAATGGCGAAATGAACGACAAGCCGTCCCGCCCGGGATTAATGACGCCCGAAGCGCGCGAAGATGATCTTGATCGTTCGCTGCGTCCGTTAGTGCTCGACGATTTCGTCGGCCAGCAACAGGCGCGCGCCAATCTAAAAGTGTTCATCGAGGCGGCGAAAACACGTAAGGATGCGCTTGATCATGTGCTGTTCGTCGGGCCGCCAGGTCTTGGTAAGACGACGCTTGCGCAAATCGTGGCGCGCGAATTAGGCGTGAATTTCCGTTCGACCTCGGGCCCGGTGATCGCCAAAGCGGGCGATCTTGCTGCGCAACTTACCAATCTCGAAGATCGCGATGTTTTGTTCATCGATGAAATCCATAGGCTCAATCCTGCGGTGGAAGAAATTCTCTATCCGGCGATGGAGGATTTCCAGCTCGACCTCATCATTGGCGAAGGGCCTGCGGCGCGTTCCGTCAAAATCGATCTCGCCAAATTTACCTTGGTGGGTGCAACCACACGTGCGGGGCTGTTGACTACGCCTTTGCGCGATCGTTTCGGCATTCCGATCCGGCTCAATTTCTACACGATTGAGGAATTGGAATTCATCGTCAAACGCGGCGCGCGGGTGCTCGGTATTGGCATGAGCGATGAAGGTGCCAACGAGATTGCGCGCCGCGCGCGTGGCACGCCACGCATTGCCGGACGCCTTCTGCGTCGCGTGCGTGATTTCGCCGTGGTGGACAATGCCGCAGAAGTCACCCGTATCATCGCCGACCGCGCCTTGACGCTGCTCGATGTGGATGCGGTTGGGCTCGATCAGATGGACCGGCGTTATCTTTCGCTGGTTGCAGAGAATTTCGGCGGCGGTCCGGTCGGGATCGAAACTATCGCGGCAGCGCTGTCTGAGCCGCGCGATGCGATCGAAGACATCATCGAGCCATATCTCTTGCAACAGGGCTTTCTGCAGCGCACGCCGCGCGGTCGTTTGCTGACGCCGCTGGCGTTCAAGCATCTGGGCCTCGCTGTGCCTTCCAGTGCAGGCGCGCAGTTTGGGTTGTTTGCGGATGGTGACGAGTGAAGGCTCTGGCCCTTCGCGATGCCTTTGTGGGCCTTCACAGAGTGAGGTGATTGGCCGGATGGGATTGGAACTTTGAATTGACCCAGCATCTCTTCCCCCTACGCGTCTATTATGAGGACACGGATTTTTCCGGCGTCGTCTATCACGCCTCCTATCTCCGGTTCTTGGAGCGTGGGCGGACCGAGTTCATCCGCGCCTGCGGGATCGATCAGCAAAAGCTTCATCGGGAAACGGGCGTCTATTTTGTCGTCCGGCGGATGGAGATCGATTGGATCAAGCCCGCTTTGATGGATGACGAATTGGTCGTCGAGACCGCGCCCGCCACGCTTCGTGGCGCGTCCATGATCCTGAGCCAACGCATTCTGCGCGGCCATGAGGTGCTGACCACGGCCGAAGTTGTGGTCGCGATCCTGAAAGATGGGCGGCCAACCCGTCTGCCAGACAGTTTCCGCGCCGCCTTTGGCCCCTCCTGAACACCAACGCTGGGCCTGAATTCGGGCCATCTTAACGCGGTCTTAATCATAAACGTCCACTTGCTCGAAATTGGGGAGTTTTGGGCCGATTCGGCTTGAAAGCGCCCTTGTTTCGCCGGATTTCGTCGCCATTCCGGTGGCTGAGATCCAGCACAAGCGAATGCGTTCAACCGGGCCGCCTTATCCAAGGTAGGTCCCGCGGAAAGGGACAGGCGTATGAACGGAACCGAAGTCGTTCAGGCGGGCTTAGGCGCCGCGGGCAACGAAATCACCCTCTGGTCGATGTTCTGGCATGCCCATTTCGTTGTGAAATTCGTGATGCTGGGTTTGATGGCCGCCTCAGTGTGGTCTTGGGCCATCATCATCGACAAGAGCATGTTCTTCCGCCGCTCCGAGCAGGCGATGGATCGTTTCGAGGAAGTGTTCTGGTCGGGCCAATCGCTTGAAGAGCTCTACCAGATGCTTGTGGACCGACCTGCCGGAGCGATGGCGGCGGTGTTCGTCGCTGCCATGCGCGAATGGAAGCGGGCCGTTGAAAATCCAGGACGCTCTTTCGCCAATCTCGGTCAGCGGATCGACAAGGTGCTTGATGTTACGATCCAGCGCGAGCGCGAACGGTTCGAATCCAAATTGCTGGTCTTGGCAACGATCGGCTCTGCATCGCCCTTCGTCGGCCTATTCGGCACGGTGTGGGGCATCATGACGTCGTTCCGTTCGATTGCGGCGTCCAAGAACACATCATTGGCGGTGGTCGCGCCGGGTATCGCCGAGGCCTTGTTTGCGACGGCGATTGGCCTGTTTGCCGCCATTCCTGCGGTCATCGCCTACAACAAACTGCAGGCCCAAGCCAACAAACAACAGGCTCGCCTCGAGGCTTATGCGGATGAATTCTCCGCCATCTTGTCGCGCCAGATCGACGAACGCATCGCGGCCTGAGGAGGATAACCGATGGCCATGTCCATGGCAGGGGGCGGTGGAGGCGGAGGCCGCAGACGACGCGGCGGCCGCAAGCACGCGCCCATCGCCGATATCAACATGACGCCGTTCATCGATGTCATGCTTGTGCTCTTGATCATCTTCATGGTGGCTGCGCCGATGCTTGCGACGGGCGTGCCGCTCGATCTGCCGCAGACAAAAGCCGCGCCGCTCAACATCGACAAGGTGCCGCTCACCATCTCGATCAAGGCGGATGGAAAAATCTATGTCATGGAAGAGCCGATTGCGCTCTCTGACATTGCGATCAAATTGCAGGCGGTGGCGAAGGCAGGTGCGGACGAACGCATCTATGTGCGTGCCGATAAAACAATCGCCTATGGCCGTGTGGCAGAGTTGATGGCCGCGATCATGACGGGCGGTTTTCGCAAAGTGGCTCTTGTGAATGAGCCGGAAGCGGCCAAATGAATTGGCGTGAGCTTTTCCAGATCGATTGGTCCCAGCCGGGCCTGCCGGTCTCGGGGATGCTGCACGCCGGTCTCTTGCTTTCGACGCTGATTGCGTTTGCTTTTACGCCAAAATTCGAAGAAGCGCCCGAAACGGTTCCGGTCGATCTCGTCGATTTGTCTCAACCCGCGACAGTAACCAAGGGCGAGAAAACGGCGCCGCCGCAAAAGGTCGAGGCACCGAAGCCGCGCGCGCAACGTGTCGCGCAGCAGGAAGAATTGAAGCCTGAGAATGCCGACGCCAAGCGCGACATTCCGGTGCCGCCGAGCCGTCCGCCCGAGCCTGAGCCGGACAAGGCCAAGGCTGAAGCGGAAAAAGCCGAGCAGCAAAAGCAGCAGGCGGAAGCCGAAGCGAAGGCCAAGGCGGTTCAGCAAGAGGCGAAAGCGAAAGCGGAAGCGGCCGCGCGCAAGGCTGAAGCTGAAGCCGAAGCCATTGAGAAGGCCAAGAAGGAAGCTGAAGCCAAAGAAAAGGCCGAGGCGGACGCGAAGGCGAAAGCGGAGGCGAAAGCCAAGGCGGACGCGGCAGCAAAAGCGAAAGCCGAAGCAGACGCTAAGCAAAAGGCCGAAGAAGCCAAAAAGCTCGCGGCCATGGCGGCCGAGCAAGCGAAGAAGCAGGCTGAGAAAAAGCCGGATGCGCCGCAATTCAATCCAAACGACATCAAGAAATTGCTTGAATCGAAAGAAAAGCCGCAGCAGCAAGCGGCGGCTGCGGCCGAAGTCAATCGCACAGCGGCGCTCGGCGCAACCAATGCGACTGGCTCTAAGCTCAACCCCAGTCAGCGCGACCAATTGGGCGCGTTGTTGAAAGAGCAATTGGCACAATGCTGGAGCCCGCCCGCTGGGCTTGCAGGCGCTGAGAATGTGAAGCCGATTGTCAAAATGCAACTCTCGCAAAGTGGTGAATTGCAGGGGCAGCCTGTGCTCGTTAACAGCTCGTCCGATCCGGCGTTCCGCCCTGTTGCAGAAAGCGCCATGCGCGCTATTCGCCGCTGTTCGCCTTTCCGTATTCCGCCACAATTTGCTCCTTTCTTCAACGATTGGAAGGATTGGAGCATCACCTTCGACGCACGGGAGATGTTGGGATGACCGCAACGTTCTCTGCCGTTTTTCATGACAGGATATCGACTGCCATGCGCCTTCGTTTTGCGTTTATCGCTCTCTCTGCTCTCGCCTGCTTCGCTGGATTTATAGCTGCTGCGCCGGTTGCGCGGGCTGAAATCGCCATCACGCTTGATCGCGGCCAGTTCAAGCCGCTGCCCATTGCGATTGCCGATTTCACCGGCACGGACCCCGAACTTGGGCGCAACATCGCCGCGGTCATCACAGCGGATTTGAAACGCTCGGGCGTGTTCCTGCCGATCGACAAGACGGCCTTCATCGAGAAGGCGGTAAACCCTGATGTCGCACCGAAATTCGATTCTTGGAAAGTGATCAATGCGCAAGCGCTTGTGACCGGCAAGATCGTGCGAGATCCGTCAGGCCGCCTCAAGGCGGAGTTTCGCCTTTGGGATGTGTTCGCAGGTCAGCAACTCACTGGCCAGCAATATTTCACCGATCCGAACAATTGGCGTCGTGTCGCTCATATCATAGCGGATGCGATCTATTCGCGCCTGACTGGTGAAAAAGGCTTCTTCGATTCGCGTATCGTTTTTGTCGATGAGACGGGTCCGAAGGACAAGCGCGTGAAGAAGCTTGCGATCATGGATTCCGACGGCGCAAATGTGCGTTATCTCACACGCGGCGAGGATCTCGTCGTCACGCCGCGCTTCTCGCCTTCGTCGCAGGATGTGACCTATATGTCCTTCGGCACAGGCGATCCGAAAGTTTATTTGCTCAACATCGAAACCGGCCAGCGTGAAATGGTCGGCAATTTCCCGGGCATGACGTTCTCGCCGCGTTTCTCGCCGGATGGCCAAAAAGTCGTCATGTCGCTGTCGCAAGGGGCGTCGTCCAATCTCTTCGTGATGGATCTGCGTTCGCGCAATACGACGCGCCTTACCGATGCGAATGCGATCGATACGTCGCCGTCTTATTCGCCGGATGGTTCACAGATCGCCTTTGAGAGCGATCGCGGCGGAACGCAGCAAATTTATGTGATGCCTGCGGGCGGTGGTGCGGCGCGTCGCATCTCATTCGGTGAAGGGCGTTATTCAACGCCGGTCTGGTCACCGCGCGGCGATTACATTGCCTTCACACGTCAAAAGGGCGGCACCTTCTCCATCGGCATCATGAAGCCGGATGGTTCGGGCGAGCGCATTCTGACCGAAGGCTTTCACAATGAAGGGCCAACTTGGGCGCCGAATGGTCGTTATCTGATGTTCTTCCGCGATGCGGGCGGCAATTCAGGCCCGCGGCTTTTCATGGTCGACATTACAGGTCGCGTGGAGATGCCAATTCAGACGCCGGGCTTTGGCTCAGATCCGGCATGGTCGCCGCTGTTGAATTAAGTCGACGAGATTTATTTTGTGATGGTTGCGGTTTATTCCTCGCCAGCGCCCGCGGCATAGACGCCTTCTGCGCCAATGCCAGTCTCAAGCATGAGGCGGGCGCGGGCGCGCAGTTTTTCGGTCTCGCTCTTCAGCTGGCCGCATGCGGCAAGAATGTCGCGTCCGCGCGGTGTGCGCACCGGCGAGGCATAGCCCGCACGGAAGACGATCTCTGAGAACGCCTCGATGCGGTCCCAGTCCGAGCACTCATATTTCGTGCCGGGCCAAGGGTTGAACGGGATGAGATTGATCTTGGCCGGAATGCCTTTGAGGAGCCGCACCAATTCGCGCGCATCGGCATCGGAATCGTTGACACCTTTCAGCATCACATATTCGAAGGTGATGCGGCGGGCATTCGACAGGCCGGGATAATTCCGGCACGCCTCGAGCAATTCCTTGATCGGATATTTCTTGTTGAGCGGCACGAGCGTGTTGCGCAGATCGTCGCGCACGGCATGCAGCGAAATCGCCAGCATGGAATTGATCTCTTCGCCCGCGCGCACGATGTTTGGTACGACACCCGATGTCGAGAGCGTGATGCGGCGACGGGAGAGGGAAAGCCCCTCGCCATTGGTGACGACTTCCATCGCGTCGCGCACATTCTCGAAATTGTAGAGCGGTTCGCCCATGCCCATCAGCACGATGTTTGACACGGCGCGGTCGGCATCGGGGACAAGCCCATCGGTCGGCCGTGCAGCGCCCGGCCAATCGCCGAGCCTGTCGCGCGCTACGACGATTTGGGCGGCGATTTCAGCTGCTGTCAGATTGCGTACGAGGCGCTGCGTGCCGGTATGGCAGAAGGAGCAGGTGAGCGTGCAGCCAACCTGCGAAGAGACACATAGCGTGCCGCGATCGCTTTCTGGAATATAGACGGCTTCAATCTCGGCGCCCTTGTCATGCGGACCAACGGGTTGCATCCGGATGAGCCATTTGCGCGTGCCATCAACAGAGATCTGTTCGGAGACCACTTCAGGACGGTTGAGCGTGAAGCGCGTGGCGAGATCGGCGCGCAAATGCTTCGAAACGTTCAGCATGTCGGCAAAATCGCGTGCGCCGCGATGGTAGATCCAGTGCCAGAGTTGCGAGACGCGCATCTTCAGTTCGCGCTCGGGTACGCCGATGGAGGCGAGGGCGTCTTTGAGCTGGCTGCGGGTGAGCCCCACCAACGAGGGCTGGTCGCCGCGCAGCGTGGCAGCGATCATCTCGGGTGTCTTTTCGACGAAGGGGGCGTCGGCGCGTGCGGGTGCGCTCTCGGCGATGCTCATGATCCGACCTTTCTGGAAGGCCGGGTTCCTATCATGGAAGGGGGAGGCGCGCCAAGCGCAGCCGCCCTGAGGCCGATTGCAGGCCTCTTAAGGGCATTCTTTCTTGATCCGGTCGAGCGCCTGCCCGAGGCCGTTCAGGCTGTACCGGTCGGTGGTGACGTTGCCTTTGCCGGACACGGTCTTGGTGGTTAGCGTCGTGCCCTTCTTCATCGTCTCGATGGCGACAGGGTCCTGTGCCGGGTTGCCCAGCCAGGCCGAATTGCCCTTGTGCACCAGCTTATAGGTGGTGCTGCCAATGGCGAAGTCACCGGGGGCGTTATCCTTGGTCGGGAAGCCGGTGATGATGCTGATCTCGTTGCGCACGCCCTCGGCCGGGCGGGTCGAGATGAATAGGAAGCCCGGATCGCGCTTCAGCTCTTTCGGAAGGCGTTCCTTGGGTTGGCTTAGGGCATAGCAGACGCGGCCATTGGCCGTATCGGAGGCATAGACCCCCCAATCGCCAAAGGTTGCGATTTGGACCGGGCCCTGCGCGGCAGGCGCAGCGGCGGGTTTGGCAGCTGGCGCTGGCTTAGCCGGAGCAGCAGCCGGCTTGGCTGCTGGCTTGCTTTGCTGGGCCAAAGCGGGGGCTGCGAGGGCGCACAAGACGCCAGCGGCGAGCGCGCCGCGTGAAAGGAAGCTTCGAATCATCGCGTCACTTTACTCCGGGACCCGCCCCCTGCCCATACCAATGGGCCCGTCACCGATAGCGAACCGGATGCCGGGTTGCAAACACCCTTGGGCCGCCACCGTTAAAGATCCGCTAACCCTGCGCCCGGTTTCCACATTTTTCGGCGTCTGGAGGGGGTTGGTCTTGTGTAAGGTTTTCAGGACGATTGCGGCGTGCCACATTCCCGACACCGACGGAGGCTTCGTTCTTCGTTCCGGGACAGGTTGTCCATAGGTATCGACGAGGTTTTGAAGCTTTGGCCGGCAATTCCGATCTCGCGGCATGGGTCCACGCGGTTGCGCACTCGCGCGACCGGGAGGCCTTTGCGCGCCTGTTCGACCATTTTGCCCCCCGCCTCGAGGCCTGGCTTATCCGCGCAGGTGCCGATTCAGGCACAGCGGAGGAGGTCACCCAAGACGTCATGGTGACGTTATGGCGCAAGGCGGAATTATTCGACGCTTCGAAATCATCGGTCACCACCTGGCTCTACCGCATCGCCCGCAATCGGCGGATCGATCTTCTGCGCCGGGACAAAGTGGATTTCGTCGATCCGCTCGAGCCGGCTTATGAACCGTCTGAGACACCCGATTTCGATAGCGCAATCGACATGCAGGATCGTGAGGGGCGTGTGCGCGATGCTTTGACAGCACTGCCAGAAGAACAACTCGCGCTCGTGCGGCTCGCTTTTTTCGATGGCCTTTCGCATAGCGACATTGCTGAAAAAACGGGGTTGCCGCTCGGCACCGTGAAGAGCCGTATTCGCTTGGCGTTCACGCGGCTGCGGCGGAATCTCGAAGCTGTGGGTGTGGTGGAGGTGTCCTAATGCGTGCTTTGATTTGCAGCGCATTGACCGGTCTTGAATCGCTCAGCGTGGAGACTTTGCCTGATCCCGTTCCAGCGTCGGATGACGTTGTCATAGCCGTTAGTCATTGCGGGTTGAATTTTTTCGACACGTTGATCATTCGCGGCCAATATCAATTCAAGCCGGAACCGCCGTTCTCGCCGGGCGGTGAATTGGCAGGAACGATTGCCGCAGTGGGATCGCGCGTTGCGGATTTCTCTGTCGGCGATCGCGTTGCAGCCTATGTCACCTATGGTGCGTGCCGTTCCCATATGGCCGTTCCCGCCAACCGGATCGTACGTATTCCCGATGGTGTGAGCGATGCCGATGCGGCCGGGTTGCTTGTGACCTATGGCACGTCATTGCATGCGCTAAAGGATCGCGGCGCGTTGCAAACAGGCGAGACGCTGGTTGTCTTGGGGGCTGCGGGTGGTGCTGGCCTTGCAGCTGTCAAACTTGGAAAATTGCTTGGTGCAAAGGTGATTGCGTGTGCGTCATCGGCTGACAAGCTCGCACTGGCGCAAGCGTCAGGTGCGGATGTGCTGCTCGATTACACGCAAGAAAATCTGCGCGATGGCTTGAAACGCCTCACCGATGGGCAAGGTGCCGATGTCATCTACGATCCTGTCGGCGGCGATTTGGCGGAGCTCGCTCTCCGCGCCATTGCGTGGAAGGGCCGCTTTCTCGTCATCGGCTTTGCGTCAGGCGGAATTCCGAAAATTCCGCTTAATCTGACACTCCTCAAAGGATGCGATATTCGCGGCGTGTTCTGGGGTGCATTTGCGGAGAAGGAACCGGAGGCAAACGCCGCAAATAATGCGCAATTGCTGTGCTGGACGGCCGAAGGAAAGATCCGCGACGAAGCGGATGAGATCGTCTCGCTCGATCAAGCTAAAGAAGCCATCGCTCGTATCGCCGCACGGCAGGCTAAAGGCAAAATTCTCGTCAGGATGTGATGCGGCTCAGCGCTTGAGCATTTCGCGCGCTTTGTCGCGATGATTGTCGGTAATGCCCGACCGCACGGCTGCAATGGCCGCAGCAATCACGGCGGCATCGTCGGTGAAACCGATGATCGGGAAAAGATCTGGCATCGCGTCCATCGGCATCAAAAAATAGGCGGCTGCGCCAAATAGGATCAGCTTCACCTTGCGGTCGGTCGCCGGATCGAGCGCGCAATAGAGCGCAGCCAGAAGATCTTCGGCGAAGGGGATGCGGCTGCCGAACTTCTTCAACCTTTCGCGGGTGCGCGTGAACAGGCTTTCGCCGTCGCGCGCCTCGCGGCGCATTGCGTCCATCTCTTCCTTCGTGAAGGGGCGGCCCAAAGGCTCGCCAGCGAATTCGACCATGGTTCTCTCCCGTTCCGCTCGCGCGGTTGCAGGATCAAAGCGGGTTCCTTTGGCGGAATCGTGGCAGTCCTCGCCTTTTGGCGAGGCGACTTGCGCTCCTGCTCCGGTTAAACTGACCAAAATAGGGGGAGTGCGTTATGAAGATCGACCAGACGATTGCAGCCATTGTGACCGGCGGGGCCTCGGGGCTCGGGGAAGCCACAGCGCGGATGCTTGCGGCACAGGGCGCAAAGGTGGCCCTCTTCGACATGAACGCGGAACGCGGCCAGACGATCGCGAGTGAGATTGGCGGCCTCTTCTGCAAGGTCGATGTGACTGACGAGGCCTCGATCGATGCCGGTCTCGCTGCTGCTCGCACGAAGCACGGGCAGGAGCGCATTCTGGTCAATTGCGCCGGCATTGCGCCTGGTATGCGTACCGTGTCCAAGAAACGCGATACGGGTGTATGGGCGGCGCATGATCTTGGCATCTTTGCCAAAACGCTTGCCGTCAATCTGGGCGGCACGTTCAACATGATCGCGAAATGCGCAGTGGGCATGGCCGCTTCTGATCCAGTCACTGCCGATGGCGGGCGTGGCGTGATCGTCTGCACCGCATCGGTGGCGGCGGAAGATGGACAGATCGGGCAGGCCGCCTATGCCGCTTCGAAGGGCGGCGTGGTCGGACTTACGCTTCCTGTTGCGCGCGATCTCTCGGGTTATGGCATTCGCGTGATGACGATCATGCCGGGCCTTTTCCACACGCCGATGTTCGAGAGTGTGCCGGAAGATTTCCGCAAGGCGCTCGAAGCGAATGTGCCGTTCCCCTCGCGCCTTGGCCAACCGGCTGAATATGCGGCGCTCGTGAAAAGCATCGTCGAAAACGACATGTTGAACGGCACGGCGATCCGTCTCGACGGTGCGCTCAGAATGCAGCCGAAATAATCACGCGCCAAAAATGGCATCCATGGCGCGCGCGAGTGCTATATCCTTGTCGGTCAGGCCGCCAGCGTCATGCGTCGACAGGGTCACGTCGACACGGTTGTAGACGTTGAACCATTCGGGATGGTGGTCTGCTTTTTCGGCAATCAACGCCGCGCGCGCCATGAAGCCGAAGGCTGCGTTGAAATCCTTGAATGTGAAACGGCGTGCGATGGCGTCGCGGTCGGCGACCTCTTGCCAGGCTGGAACCGATGCGAGCGCCTTTAGGCGATCCTCGCCCTGTAATCGTGCGGCCATGCGTGCCTCCCTGCGTCGCGGCCCAAAGGATAGGCCGCCTCGACGATATAGGGCCCGCCTCCCGTCGAGGCACGGGAGGAGAACAACACAAATTCATTCACGGTGAAGTTTGGGGCCATGATGGGCCCCCGGAGTGCCAAAAACTCCGCCGCTTGCCGTGGCGAGGTGTCGCGCAGGCGGGCCAGGGTGATGTGTGGGGTAAATTTCCGCGTCTCGGGCGCCATGCCACAACGGCGGACAAGGCGCTCGTGTTCAGCCTGTAATTCGAGGAGTTCGCGGCTTGGCCCAATCGCGGCGACGAGCGCACGCGGGCGGTCGCCACCGAAGATCCGCAGGCCATCGACGGCGATGGTGAGGGCTGAACGCCGCACGCCTTCGAGTATGTGGGCGATGTCGCGGGCCATGCCGCCATCGATATCGCCCATGAAGCGCAGGGTGATGTGGTAATTATCCGGGTCAATCCAGCGGGCCCCTGAAAGGCCGCCACGGCATAGGGAGAGGGAGAAGGCGAGATCGTCAGGGATCTCGAGGCCGGTGAAAAGACGGGGCATTAGCACCTCCTCACTGGCGAATCACCAACGGGCGATTCGTCGGGATAGTCTGACGGCTGGCGAACCGAGGCACAACCCATCAGAGTATGGCTTGCCCCAAAGGCCGATTGAAGCGCGGCGTAGGTCTTTCTATAAGCCTCGATAAAGGCGTGCCCATGCTCACCCCCGACACTGAATATAACCGGATCTATGCCGGGTTCCGCTGGAACCTGCCGGGGCGGTATAATATCGGCGTCGATGTCTGCGATCGATGGGCGGCGCTCGACCCTTCCCGCGTCGCTCTGTTCGATGTGAAGCCAGACGGTGCGGTGACACCCATCGACTTCCGGCATTTGCGTGCGCTGTCGAACCGATTTGCCAATCTCCTTCTGCGTTGCGGTGTTCAGCGGGGTGATCGTGTTGCGATCCTGCTTCCGCAATCGGTCGAGGTCGCAGCCGCCCATATCGGCATTTACAAAGCAGGCGCGGTGGCGCTGCCTCTCGCCGTTCTCTTCGGCGCCGATGCGCTCTCGTTTCGTTTGCAGAATGCAGGCGCCACTGTACTGCTCACCGATGCGGCAGGGCTTGCCAAGATTGCGCCGCTGCGTCCGGTTCTTCGCGATCTATGCGTCTTGATCTCTATCGATGGGCCGGACGGCGCAGCGCTCGGCTGGGCGGAGGCGCTCGCACGCGAGAGCGAGAATTTCACGGCAGTCGATACGGCGCCCGACGATCCGGCTTTGATGATCTACACTTCCGGCACAACGGGGCAGCCGAAAGGCGCGCTGCACGGCCATCGCGTTTTGCTTGGCCATTTGCCGGGAATTCAACTACCGCATGAATTCATGCCGCAGCCGGGCGATCTGATGTGGACGCCAGCCGATTGGGCGTGGGCAGGCGGATTGCTCAATGGGCTTTTACCCGCTTTGCATTTCGGCGTTCCTGTGGTGGCGCGCAAATTTGAAAAGTTCGATCCCGAAGAAGCGTTTCGTTTGATGCAGGATCTTTCCATCCGCAATATTTTCGTACCACCGACGGCTTTGCGGATGTTGCGCGCTGTTAACAATCCGCGCGGGCGTTTCAATCTCGATTTGCGAACCATCGCTTCGGCGGGCGAGGCGCTGGGTGCGGAGACATTGCAATGGGGACGCGAAGCGCTCGGCCTCACTATCAACGAGGCTTACGGACAGACTGAATGCAACCTCGTGATTGCATCGAGCGCATCGATTGGCGTGATCAGACCCGGATTCATCGGCAAGCCTGTGCCGGGCCATCGCGTGGCCGTCATTCGCCCCGATGGTTCGGTGTGTGCGCCGGGTGAAGAGGGGCAGATTGCCGTGATGCGTCCCGATCCTGTGATGTTCCTCGGCTATTGGAACAATGAAGAAGGCACGCGCGCCAAATTTGTTGGCGATTGGATGATCACGGGCGATCAAGCGGTGGCGGATGAAGAGGGTTATATCCGTTTCGTCGGCCGGGATGATGACGTGATCACTTCATCGGGCTATCGGATCGGGCCCACGGAAATCGAAGATTGTCTGATGAAGCACGAGGCTGTGGCTTTGTCTGCGGTCGTCGGCAAGCCCGATCCGTTACGAACCGAAATCGTGAAGGCGTTTTTGGTGTTGAAGCCCGGTTATGCGGCGAGCGATGCGCTTGCCGCCGAAATCTCGGCCTTCGTGCGCGAGCGATTGTCTGCGCATGAATATCCGCGTGAGATTGCTTTCGTCGAATCCTTGCCGCTAACCACGACCGGGAAGATCATCCGCCGCGAATTACGGGTACGCGGATAGGTTTTTGTTTTTGGGCCTCGCAATGGCAAGGGTCATTTTGAAGCATCTTCGCGCTTTATCAAAGCCGAATGCCCTTCGACAAGATCTGCGCATGCAGGTCTGGATCAAGTCGGACATAGCGGCCTTCAGAAGGATGATCGAACCAGAGCGGATCAACGATGACGGTCGGATCGAATCCTTCCTTCACCAGATCAACCTTTTTGATTTTAAATGTCCCGGTATGTTCAAGCTCGGTGCGAACGCGTAAAAAGACGGGGCGCGCGTAAGCGGGCAGGCGCTTTTTCATCTCGGCGTGAAGCGCATCGAAATCGAGGTCTTCATTCGCGCTCAGTGCAATCGCTGCCATGCCAGCGCGGCCATCATAGCCCGGCACGTGCACGCCATAGACATTGGCTTCGGCAATGCCGGGGAACACGCCCATTGCTTCTGCCACCTCGCTCGTCGCGACATTCTCGCCTTTCCAACGGAAGGTGTCGCCGATGCGGTCGATGAAATAGAAATAACCCTGCGCGTCGCGTTTCAAAAGGTCGCCGGAACGGAACCATGCATCGCCCTCGGCAAAGGCGTTGCGCAGAATTTTCTTTTCTGTTGCGTCCTTGTCTGCATAGCCCTCGAAACGATTGGCGGGCTTCATCGGGTCGTTGAGGATTTGGCCCATGATCTCGCCAATTTCATCCGGTCCGCAGGCCTGACACAATCCATCTGGGCCGCGCACTGGTTCCTCACGCTCCACATCATAGCGGACGACTTTAACGACGAAGCGACGTTCGGCCCATTTGGGAATGCGTCCTACCGATCCGGGTTTGGAATCGAAATTGAAGAGCGCGATATTACCTTCCGTTGCCGCATAGAATTCGCGAATATTGCGGATTCCAAAACGATCAACGAATTCGTTCCAAATGTCGGGGCGCAAACCATTGCCGCAGACGAGCCGGATCTTGTGTTGCCGATCTTGCGGCGCTGGCGGTTGATTCACAAGATAGCGGCAGAGTTCGCCGATATAGAAGAACAGCGTGCAGTTGAACCGGATGATCTCACTCCAGAATTCGCGCGCCGAAAATCTCTCGCGGATGACGACCGCCCCCCCTTGGCACAGCACGCCATAGGTCGCGAGTACACCGCCATTGGAATGGTAGAGCGGCAAGCAATCATACATGCGGTCGTCGGGCTTTACATCCATCACGGCGGAAAAGCCGAGCGCCATCGCCTTGATGCGGTAATGATTGATGTTGGCCGCTTTCGGTAGGCCGGTCGTACCCGATGTATAAATATAGACGCAGCGATCCTCGATCGTGAGGGGCGCTTTTTCATGAGCAGCCAGCGGCTCTGCGGATTGCGTATCGCGCTCATTCTCGAAGCGCTTATAGCCATCCAGACTGCCGCCGAAAGTCAGGATTTCAGGTTTTTCATCGAGCAGCGCTTCCGCCGTTTGCCACGCGCCAAGAAGTGGCATCCCGACAATGATTTTTTTTGCATTCACGATCGACACCGAATGGGCGAGGCCTTGTCCGGTGAGATTGGTGTTGATCAGCGCAGTGGCCCCGCCTGCGCGCGCTATACCAAGCCAGATCAGCGGATAGTCGCGGCAATTGTTGAGAAGGAGCGCAACTGTGTCGCCCTTGCCAATTCCTTCTGCGCGCGCCCAACGTGCAACGCGGTTCACGCGGCCGATCATGTCGCGAAAGGTCCAGACATCATCGTCGCCGATGAGTGCGGGGCGGTCGGCAAATTGCGCGGCCGCTTCTTCCATCAAATCGCACAGAACATGATTGGGATTAAGCGCAACGGGTTTGACACGGTTGAGCGTTCGCAACGCTCCGCGCAGATAGGCGACTTCGCTTGTTAGGCGGTCCAGTAAGCCCATGGCTTTCCCCCATCGCTTCTCATTTTGAGAGAATGATAGAAGCTCGTGGGGCAGGAGCAAGCCCAACAAACCGGGACGATCAGCCGCGGCGCAACGACAATGGATTGTCTTCAAGCGCGGCGCGGTCGGGCGTGTCGATCCGCGGCGTGCCGGTCAGCGCGTCGAACAGGGCGCGCACGGATGCTTCGTCGAGTTTGCGGCCGATAAAAACGAGACGTGTGCGCCGGTCCTGATCCGGCCAAGTGCGCAGCAATTCTGGCGGATGCAGGACATGCTGTACGGCTTGCAGGAGCAGCGGTCGCTCCGCATCCGTCGTCAACCGCACAAGGCCTTTCATTCGCAGGAGTTTGTCACCCTGCGTCTGTCGCAACATGCCGAGGAAGAGGTCGAGTGCGCCGGGATCGACAGGCGTGTCGCGGATAATCGCAAAAGTTGTAACGTCGCCATGTCGATTCGGGTCATGGTTGTGGTCATGCGCTGCAAGCCCAAGTGCTTCTTCATCGAGCCATTGCCTAACTTCGGCACTCTTGCCCTGTTCGCCGAATAGGCCGGCATCGACAATCAGCGAGGCATTGCAAAGGCGTGCGTCGAGAATGGGCGCAACAGGGTTCAGTTGTTTCAGAAAGCGCTCGACATTGTGCCGGCGAGAGGCGCGTTCAGATTCCGGCCAGAGATCGGTTTTGGTCAGCACGATGCGGTCGGCAACCGCGATCTGCTTTAGCGCTTCGTCCTGCGTTTCAACCAGCTCTTCGATGTGTGTCGCATCGGCCAGTGTGACGATGCCCGCCAGCGCGCAAATGCGTGAGAGCCAAGGATGCGCCAAGACGGCCTGCATCACTGGTACGGGATCAGCAAGACCTGTCGTCTCGATCAGGATGCGGTTGAAAAGATTGCCGGTGCCTTCGTCGCGGGCGCGGACCAGGTCTTCAAGCGTGGCGACGAGGTCGCCGCGCACTGTGCAGCAGAGGCAACCTGAGGACAGCAACACCATATCGCCATCGGTGCGCGACTCCAGAAAGAGATGGTCGAGGCCGACTTCGCCGAACTCATTGACGATGACGATCGTGCCGTTGAGGGCCGGGTCGTGCAGAAGCCGGTTCAATAATGTGGTTTTACCGGCTCCTAAAAAACCGGTCACGATCCCGACAGGCGTGCGGCGTTCTTCGCGCATGGTCCTATTCCGGAATGATCTTCGTGATGGCGGTAGAGCGGCGATTTTCGAAGATCACGTTGAGCATGATTGCAGCGATCACCAAGGCGCCGCCGGCATATCCAATTGGGCCTAGGCGTTCGTCGAGCACGAGGACCGATGTCACCGCAGCCACAACCGGTTCAGCGCAAAAAGCGAGGCCTGCAGCGGAAGCCGGGATGCGATTGAGGGCAAGCATCTGGAACAGGAAGCCCAACATGAAGCCGCCAATCGTGAGGGCGACGGCCATCGGCGCGTTCAGGAGGATCGAGGGAGGCTTCATGCCGCCAGCGATTATGGCAATCGCCAATGTGAAGGGCAGAGCGACGATCTGCACGCCGAGGATCTTGCTTTGCAGCGAGGTCGATTTGCAGCGCGTACCAGCAAAGAATTGAATGGCGGCAGAAATGCTTGCCACGAAGGCGAGTGCAATGCCGCGCCAATCGAGCGAGTCCATTGCGGGGCCAACAACCATCACGACGCCGATAAAGGCTAAAACCGTCACAAATATCATGGTCGGCGTGAGCGGCCTTTTGTCGATGAAGGGCGTGGCGATCACGATCAAGATGGGGAAGGTATAGAAAATGACCGCGGCGACAGTGACCGGTATGAAGGCGACTGCCGAAAGATAACCGACGCCGACACCGATCGAGGTGAGCCCGATGAGAAGGACTCCAACACGGTCGCTTTTGGGAATGTGAAACGCGGTTCGCAAAATTGCATGGGCGACGATGGCCAGAACCATCATTGTCACGATGCGGTAGGACACAAGGACAGGGCCGCTTACACCGGCTTGGGATGCCAAAGCGGCGAAGGAAATGTTGAAGCCATAAAAAAAGGCGCCGGCGAGCGCCATGCCGACGCCAGCAGCGGAGAGAGATCGTGTCATTGGTCCGCGGCGGGTTTGAGGGCAGGCTTCCCAGAGGCGGGTTTTGCTAAGGTCGAGGGCAGGGGTGCGGCGGCACCGGGCAGGATCAGCGGCCCCGGTCCTGCGGCGGGCGCTGCGCCGGGTGCGGGTTGCGGTGCAGCTGTGCCGCGGAACGAGGCGGGCCCAGCTGGTGAAATTCCGATACCGCCCGCATTCTCAACGGGGGGCGCTGCTTTCGCCGGTGCTGTTTGAGCAGGCGATGCGGTTGCTGCGGGCGCGGGGGCAGGCTCCGAGGTGGGGGCCGTTTCAGGCTTTACAGGGTTTGCCGCGGGCGACGGTTTTTTCGTCGCTGATTTCTCTGGTGTTTTCGGTGCAGATTTTGGCGGCGTCGATTTTTGTTGCGTCGATTTTTGCGGTGCCGATTTGGCGTTGGCTTTCGCCTCAGGCTTGGCAGGGGGTTCGGCTGTGGCCGTTTGGATGGCGGGCACCGCCTTGCGATTGGCGGCTACAGGGGCGCGCTTCGATCCTGATGAGGGGCCGATGAAGACGTCAATAGGCGTGAATTCGTCGCGCGGCCCCGTCGCAAAGGCGACGCCATTTGCCATCATCGTCACTGGGCGGCCATCGTCATTCGTGCCTTGCATCATCGCTGCTGGTGCATCGTTCTCGGATGGCTCGCGGCCAAGACGTTTGACACAGATATCCTCGCGCAGGTTTGGTGCCGTACCGCCGACGCGCGGCAAGGCCGCCAATTGCGGTCCGCGGCTGAACTCGCCATTGAAAGCGCGGTCGAATAGTTGCGAGGCTTTGATTGTGCGTTTTTGTGCGGAGGGTTCGCCGAAGACGACCGCCACATATTTTTTGCCGCCCCGCGCCGCCGTGGCGACGACGTTGAAACCCGATGCGCAGATGAAGCCGGTTTTCATGCCATCGGCGCCGGGATAACGCCCGATCAGCCCATTGGTGTTGAGCATCACGATATTGTTGAGTTTGACGGCGCCGATGCCATAGAGCTGCGCATATTCGGGAAATTCGGTGAGCAATGCGCGCGCCAGAACAGCCATGTCGCGCGCTGTCGATTGCTGTTCTGCCGCGAACAATCCGTGCGGGTTGATGAAATGGCTGTCGGTCATGCCAAGGCGCTGGGCTTGGGCGTTCATCATGGCCGCGAAATTTTCAACCGTACCGCCGACGCCTTCCGCCACGACGATGGCGACGTCGTTGGCCGATTTCACCATCAAAATCTTGAGTGCGTTGTCGAGCGTGATCTCTTGGCCCGGCTTCAGCCGGATTTTCGATGGCGGCGCCGCTGAAGCGCGTTTCGAGACGGGGATCGCGGTCTCAAGCCCGATATTGCGGTCGGCCAGCGCTTTCAGCGCAACGTAAACCGTCATCAATTTTGTGACGGAGGCCGGATGCCAAGGCTGTGTTGCGTCTTCGGAATAGAGCACGCGGCCGGAATCGATATCGGCCACGATCGCGGGGCCAGCCATGGCAGGCATGGCGGCGGATGCGGTCATGGCAAGGGCGAGCGCGGCGAGAGCGCGTTTGGGCTGGCTTCTCTCCATAGCGCCTTTCGTAAAGGCACGGGGCCGATTTGCCTAGAGGCTGGATTTGCCAAAGGCCCCGGGCGTGTTAGGCGCGGAGACCCTTTTCGGTTGGACGGCTATGCTCACGCTTCTCTGGATCCCGACCACCATCATCGCCGCCGCCGCCCAAACGGCGCGGAACGCCACACAGGCCGGGCTGATCAAGACGATCGGCACGATTGGGGCGACGCAGGTCCGCTTTCTCTACGGATTTCCCTTTGCGCTTCTCTTTCTTGCTCTAGTGGCAGGCTTTAGCGGCGCAGCCGTGCCACGACCGGATGGTGACTTCCTTCTGTTCACGCTGGCCGGGGCGATCAGCCAGATCGCGGCCACAGCCCTGATGCTGGCAGCGATGAAGGACCGCTCTTTCTCTGTCACTACGGCTTATGTGAAGACCGAACCGCTCCTGATAGCCCTCGCAGGGCTGATACTGCTTGGCGATAACCCGTCCCCTCTCGGCTGGACGGCGATTGCGCTTGCGACCGCCGGGGTCGTTCTGACGGCGCTCAAACCGGGTGCGCCCATCACCTCCGCCGGCTTGAAACCCGTCGGCCTTGGGCTGGCCGCTGCGGCGAGTTTCGCACTCTCGGCCGTCTGCTTCCGGGGCGCGATCATGGGGCTCGACAGCGGATTTTTCGTGATCCGGGCCACAACGACGCTGGCTTGGTCGCTGGGGATGCAAACAGGATTGCTGTTGATTTGGATGGTGCTCTTCGACCGATCGGCGCTGGTGGGGTCTTTCAAGGCATGGCGGCAATCGATCCCGGCGGGTTTTTTGGGCGCGTTTGCTTCGCAATTCTGGTTCATCGGCTTTTCGCTGACGAGCGCTGCCAATGTCAGGACGCTGGCCTTGGTCGAAGTGTTCATGGCCATGTTCGTTTCGCGCCGGATTTTTGATCAGAGCATTTCGCGGCGTGAAGTTGCTGGCATGGTCTTGATCGTGTTCGGGGTGGCGCTTCTTCTCTGGTCACACCATTGAGAAGACTTAGCTGAATGTCGTGCCCTCCGTGGCTTGCGTCCGCGTCCTGCAGGCCGCACATTAACGTCAGAAAACCAAGTTCAGGGTGGATCAAATGACGTCGATTGTTGGCTGGGCGCATACGCCGTTTGGGAAGCTTGATGCCGAAAGCGTCGAAAGCCTTGTCGTGCGCGTGACGCATGAAGCGCTCGCCCACGCCGGGATCGAAGCCTCTGATGTCGATGCCATCATGTTCGGCCATTTCAATGGCGGTTTTTCTGCCCAGGAATTTACGGCTTCTCTTGTTTTGCAGGCCGACGATCGGCTGCGGTTCAAACCGGCCTTGCGTGTTGAGAATGCCTGCGCCACTGGATCGGCAGCGGTACATGAAGGCCTCAAGACGATTGCAGCCAAGCAGGCCAAGATCGTTCTTGTCGTCGGCGTCGAGCAAATGACGAAAACGCCCGGCCCTGAAATCGGCAAAACGCTTCTGAAAGCGTCCTATCTGCCGGAGGATGGCGATACGCCCGGCGGTTTCGCCGGTGTGTTCGGCAAAATCGCTGCCGCCTATTTCCAGCGCCATGGCGACCAATCCGACGCATTGGCGATGATAGCGGCAAAAAATCATCTCAACGGTGTGGATAATCCTTATGCCCAGATGCGGAAGGATGTCGGCTTCGATTTCTGCCGTAATGAGAGCGAGAAAAATCCGTTCGTTGCAGGCCCGCTCAAGCGCACCGATTGCTCACTGGTCTCCGATGGCGCTGCGGCAATTGTTCTTGCGGATGACGAAATTGCCGCAACCATGACGCGTCAGGTAAAATTCCGCGCCACGGCCCATGCGCAGGATTTCCTGCCAATGTCAAAGCGCGACATTTTGAAATTTGAAGGCTGTGGCGTGGCGTGGCGTCGTGCATTGGCCGATGCTGGATTGGCGCTTGGCGATCTCTCTTTCGTTGAAACGCATGATTGTTTCACGATTGCTGAGTTGATTGAATATGAAGCGATGGGCCTTGTGCCGGAAGGACAAGGCGCGCGCGCAATCAAGGAAGGTTGGACGGCAAAGGACGGCAAATTGCCGGTGAATCGTTCCGGCGGCTTGAAAGCCAAAGGCCATCCGATCGGCGCCACCGGCGTATCCATGCATGCGCTCACCGCGATGCAGCTTTCTGGCGAAGCGGGCGATATGCAGATTCCCAATGCGCAATTCGGCGGCATCTTCAACATGGGTGGCGCCGCAGTCGCGAATTACATCAGCATTCTCGAGAAGGTGCGGTAAGGTTTTTTATTTTCTGGACGCCGAGACATCGGCGTCCGCCGTCGGCTTCACTCCGCCTTCGCTTCGATGGCGAGGGCGTGAACACTGCCTTGCAACTCATCGGCGACGCAGGCATTGATCGCGCGGTGAATGTCGACCCGGCTCTTGCCCTTGAAGGCGGGCGATGCGATCTGGATCCGGAAGTGGGTCTCGCCACCTTCGCGCCAGCCGCCATGGCCGCGATGCTGGTCGGATTCGTCGAGGACCGTCAGGCTGACCGGCGCAAAAGCGGCCTCGAGCTTGCGCGTCATCGTTTCCTTCACACTCATGGTCCATTCTTTCTCTGTCGGCACCGCTTGCCGAGGGGGTGGGTCTCTCATAATAGCTGAGCCATGAATCTCAACTCGCGTCTTTTCGATCGAATCCGGGTGAAGCCCCGGGCCGAGGCTGCCTCCAAGAAGGAGGCGGGCGGGTGCGACCGCGTCGGTTGCAATGCCGCGGGCGAGTTTCGGGCCCCCAAAGGCCGCCATCACGAGGGCGAATACTGGAAATTCTGCCTCGAACACGTCCGGGAATACAACTCGACCTACAATTATTTCGCCGGAATGGATGATGATGCGGTCGCCAAATATCAGAAAGAGGACCTGATCGGGCATCGGCCGACCTGGTCGATGGGCGTCAATTCGGCGACGCGGGAGGCGGCTGCTAAGGCGGGAGCGGCGGAGTTTTCGGCCTCAGACCCGTTCGACATCCTGCGCGGAGGCGGTTTCCGGGCCGAACAGCGGCGGGCGCCCGAGCCTGAAAGCCGGATCGGCCCGCTGGCACGCAAGGCCTTCGAGACACTCGATCTGGCGGAGACCACTGAAAAAGTTGAGGTCAAGGCGCGGTTCAAGATCCTGGTGAAGCGGTACCACCCCGACATGAACGGGGGCGACCGGTCCTATGAGGACAAGCTGCGCGAGATCATCAACGCCTACAACACGTTGAAATCGTCCGGCCTCGCCTGAACCCCGATTTCCGAGCGGCTTCTTGGGCAGGTCTGACCTGCCGTTGGACGATGGACTTCACCGAGCCAAAAGCCTAAAACACACTCATCAATGGATCGTCATGCGGGGGTTCCGGCGGCGGAGACCATGAAGCTCATGGGCCCGGGGCCGTGCTTTCGCAATGCGAGGATGTATGCCTGCGAAGAATGAAGCGCTGAAAGAAGCCAACGACTCGATGCCCGGCCTGCCCGACACCACGGTGTCGGCACGCAAAGTGTTCGGCATCGATACCGACATGACGGTCCCCGCCTTTAGCCAGGCCGATCCGCATGTGCCCGATCTCGATCCCGATTATCTGTTCGACCGCGACACAACGCTCGCCATTCTCGCCGGTTTTGCGAAGAACCGCCGCGTGATGGTGACCGGCTATCACGGCACCGGCAAATCGACGCATATCGAACAGGTTGCGGCGCGCCTGAATTGGCCGTGCATCCGCATCAACCTCGATAGCCATGTCTCGCGCATCGATCTCGTTGGCAAGGACGCGATCGTCCTGAAAGACGGCAAGCAGATCACCGAATTCCAAGACGGCATTCTGCCATGGGCGCTGCAGAACAATGTCGCGCTTGTGTTTGACGAATATGATGCCGGCCGCCCAGACGTGATGTTCGTGATTCAGCGCGTGCTCGAAGTGTCGGGCAAGCTGACGCTGCTCGATCAGAAGCGCGTTATCCGTCCGCATCCCGCGTTCCGCCTCTTCGCGACCGCGAACACGGTGGGCCTCGGCGATACGTCGGGCCTCTATCACGGCACGCAGCAGATCAACCAAGGCCAGATGGACCGCTGGTCGATCGTGACGACGCTGAATTATTTGCCGCACGATAAGGAAGTCGACATCGTTCTGTCGAAGGCGAAGCATTACACCGGCAAGGAAGGCCGCGACATCGTCAACAGGATGGTGCGTGTGGCGGATCTCACCCGCAATGCCTTCATGAATGGCGATCTGTCGACAGTGATGAGCCCGCGTACGGTGATCACATGGGCCGAGAATGCTGACATCTTCAAGGATGTGGGCTTCGCGTTCCGCGTCACCTTCCTTAACAAATGCGATGAGCTCGAACGTTCGCTGGTGGCGGAATTCTACCAGCGCTCCTTCGGTGTCGAATTGCCGGAGAGCGCCGTTAACGTCGCCCTGAGCTGAGGCCAGAAACGGCGTGAGCACGCCCTCGAACCGCAAACCGACGCAGGGCAAAGAGGCGCCCACCGAACCGTTCAAGCGTTCCCTGGCGGGTGCTATGCGTGCGCTTGCGCGCAAGCCTGAGCTTGAAATCACTTATGCCTCGGATCGGCCATCGCTGGTTGGCGAACGGGCGCGCTTGCCCGAGCCGCCGCGCAAGATGACGGCTGACGATGTCGCAGTCGTGCGCGGACATGCCGATGCGATGGCACTCAGGCTCGCATGCCATGACGACAATGTGCATCGCCGGTTGGCGCCGGAAGGCCCCGCCGCGCGTGCCGTTTTCGATGCGGTCGAACAGGCGCGTGTCGAAGCGATTGGCTCGCGCCGCATGGCGGGTGTGGCGACGAACATCTCGGCCATGTTGGAAGACCGCTATCATCGCGGCAATTATCATGAGATCACCGACCGCGCCGATGCGCCGCTCGAAGACGCCATTGCAATGATGGTGCGCGAGCGTCTCACGGGCTTGAAGCCGCCTCCGGCGGCACAGAAAGTCGTCGATCTGTGGCGGGGCTTCGTCGAGGAGAAGGCCGGTCCTTCGCTCGATCGCCTGCTCAACGATATTGAAGACCAAAAAACCTTTGCGCGCGACATGCGCGACGTACTCGCCAAACTCGACATGGCAGACGATGCCAATCTCGATCCAGACGATGACGAGAATGAGGAACAGGACGAAGGCGACAATCAGAACGAGCAAAGCGATCAGGGCGACGCTGACGAGCAATCTTCCGCCGAGCGCGCCGAGATGCAGGAAAGCGAAGACGCGACTGCTGAGCTCGACGAAGGCGCCAAGGAAGACGCTGACGGCCCCACCGGCGAAATGCCGGACGACATGGACGAAACCGACAGCGACAACCCGTCCGAAGCTTCGCGTCCGCCGCCAAATGCGGGACAGCAATCGCGCGGGCCCGAATACAAGGCCTTCACGACGAAATTTGACGAAACGATCAAGGCGGAAGATCTCTGCGATGCCGATGAGCTCGCACGATTGCGCGCCTATCTCGACAAGCAGCTCAGCCATTTGCAAGGCGTGGTCGCGCGGCTCGCCAATCGATTGCAGCGCCGCCTTATGGCGCAGCAGAATCGCGCTTGGGAATTCGATCTCGAAGAAGGCTCGCTCGATCCGGCGCGCCTGATGCGCATCGTGATCGATCCCTATCAGCCGCTGTCCTTCAAGCGTGAGAAAGATACGAATTTCCGTGACACGGTGGTGACGCTGTTGATCGACAATTCGGGCTCGATGCGCGGTCGCCCGATTACGGTCGCAGCGACGTGCGGTGATGTGCTTGCGCGTACACTCGAGCGCTGCGGCGTGAAGACAGAAATTCTCGGCTTTACCACGCGCGCGTGGAAGGGCGGACAATCGCGCGAAACATGGTTGCAATCAGGCAAGCCGCCCGCACCAGGCCGCCTCAACGATTTGCGCCACATCATCTACAAAGAAGCGGACGCGCCTTGGCGGCGCGCGCGGAAAAATCTGGGTCTGATGATGCGTGAGGGCCTGCTCAAGGAAAACATTGACGGTGAGGCGCTCGATTGGGCGTATCAGCGTTTGTTGGCGCGCCCTGAGCAGCGCAAGATTTTGATGATGATTTCCGATGGCGCGCCGGTTGACGATTCAACCTTGTCAGTCAATCCGGGCAATTATCTCGAGAAGCATCTGCGCAAGGTCATCGAAGAGATCGAGACGCGTTCGCCCGTCGAGTTGATCGCCATCGGCATCGGGCATGATGTGACGCGCTATTACCGCCGCGCTGTGACAATCGTAGACGCGGAAGAACTCGGCGGCGCGATGACCGAAAAACTCGCCGAATTGTTTGACGATGATGCGCCTGCGCCGCGCATGAAAAAGCGGGCTTGATTGTTCGGGACGCCGGGAAATCGGCGGCGTGCGCTAGGCCTTTGGCGCTTTGCGCAAATACCACCCCTCGCCATTGCGAGAAGCGCGTAAACCCGACGCGGCAATCCATGGCGGGTCTAGAGCACGCTGCAAGATCGATTGCTTCGTCACGGCGTTCCTCGCAATGAAAAGATTTATTCCGAAAGAATAAGCGCGCAAGGCCGCGCCTGAGGCCTATTCCGCCATTGCCATTAGCGTTGCATTGCCGCCAGCCGCAGCCGTATTGATCGTTACCGTCTGTTCGAGCCCGAAGCGCTTGAGGTAGTTCGGGCCGCCCGCTTTCGGGCCTGTTCCGGACAGGCCTGAGCCGCCAAAAGGCTGTGTGCCGACGACAGCGCCGATCATGTTGCGGTTCACATAGCAATTGCCGCTATCGAGCCGTTCCAAAATCGTCTCAATCGTGGAATCAATGCGCGAATGAACGCCCAGCGTCAGGCCGTACCCTTTGTCATCGATCGCATCGAGTAATTGTGCGAGTTCGCCCGCCTTCCAGCGCACCACATGCAGCACGGGACCAAAGATTTCTTCCTGCAAATCTTCAGGCTTTGCGAGTTCGATGATGTGCGGCGCGACAAAGAAACCATGCGCTGGCGTTTCACCGAGCACTTCAACCTTGGCGGTCTTCTTCATCTTGGCAATGTGGCCGTCGAGCTTCGCTTTCGCTTCGGCGTCAATCACTGGGCCGACATGAACGGCGATGTTGCGCGGATCTCCGATTTTCAATTCCTGTCCGGCACCGCGGATCATCTCGATCATTTTGTCGGCGACATCGTCTTGCACGCAGAGCATGCGAAGCGCCGAGCACCGTTGACCGGCTGAGCGGAACGCCGACATGACGACGTCATCCGTCACCTGCTCCGGCAGCGCGGTGGCGTCGACCACCATCGCATTAATTCCACCTGTCTCCGCAATGAGCGGCACGATCGGGCCATCTTTTGCAGCGAGCGCGCGATTGATGCGCCATGCGGTTTCCGTCGAGCCCGTGAAGGCAACGCCTGCAATTTTTGGATCATTGACGAGGGCGGCACCTATCGCGCCATCGCCGAGTACGAGGGCCAGTGCATCGGCGGGCAGGCCTGCGCGGTGCATCAACTGCACCATGGCATAAGCGATGAGCGGTGTTTGTTCAGCTGGTTTGGCGATGACCGTGTTACCAGCTGCGAGGGCGGCGGCGATCTGGCCGGTGAAGATCGCGAGCGGGAAGTTCCACGGGCTGATGCAAATAAACACGCCGCGGCCGCGATGGCGCAAACGGTTCGATTCACCTGTTGGTCCCGGCAGCGCCTCGCCTTCGCCAAAGACATGGCGCGCGTCGGCGGCGTAATAGCGCAGGAAATCGACAGCTTCACGAATTTCAGCCAGCGCATCGTCGAGCGTCTTACCAGCTTCTACCTGTAAAAGGTGCACGAAGAGGCCGCGCTCCTGTTCCAGCGCATCAGCACTCCGCAGCAGAATGTCGGCACGCGCGTTCACGTCCGTGCGTTCCCATGATCGCCATGCAGCACGCGTTGAGGCCACAGCGCGTCTTGCATCGTCGGGAGAGGCTTCGACCACGAGGCCGTAGGAATCGCCATCGATAGGTGTACACAAAGCGCGTGCTTCGCCCGTGCCTTCACGCCCGCCAATCAGCGAGGCTGCGCGCTTGGGCGCTTTGGCTGTGCCGGTCTTGATTTCGGCAAGAAAATCTTCAAGCGCGGCTTCATCGCCAAATTCAACGCCGCGCGAATTGAGCCTTCCTGCGCCATAGAGATTTTTCGGCAAGGGAATATGGATATTCCGTGCATGGGCGGCATCGCCAATGATTGCAGCTGGGCGTTTCAACAGCGATGCGACAGCGATGTTGGGATCGGCCGCAACCGAAACGAAGGACGAGTTCGCGCCATTCTCCAATAAGCGACGGACGAGATAGGCAAGGAGATCGCGGTGTCCGCCGACCGGCGCATAGGTACGGCATGCAATTCCAGGGCGCGTTTCCAGAAGCCTGTCGTAAACGCCGTCGCCCATACCGTGCAGGCGTTGGAACTCGAAACCGTCGATGCCGCCGGCACGCTCGATGATGGAGGCGACGGTGAGGGCATTATGCGTGGCGAATTGCGGATAGATCAGCGGGCGTGCAGCCAGCAGTTTTTCCGCACAGACCATATAATTGAGGTCCGTCATCGCCTTGCGTGTGAAAACGGGATAATCGGCAAGTCCGCGCTCCTGCGTGCGCTTGACCTCCGTGTCCCAATAGGCCCCTTTGACGAGGCGAACCATCATGCGGCGATTATATTTCTTGGCGAGCGCAACGATGTGGTCGATCACTTCGGGTGCGCGCTTTTGATAGGCTTGAATGGCGAGGCCGAAACCATCCCAGCCATCGAGCGCAGGATCGGCAAAGACGCGATCGATGACATCGAGCGAGAGTTCGAGCCGGTCGGCCTCTTCCGCGTCGATGGTGAAATTGAGATCGTAGGATTTTGCTTTCTTAGCGAGCGCAATGACTTCCGGAACGAGTTCCTTCATTACGCGCGCATGGGAGAGTGCATCGTAACGCGGATGCAGCGCCGACAATTTCACTGAAATGCCCGGCCGATTGGGGAGCGGTTCATTGCCGGCAGCGCAGCCAATCGCATCGATCGCATCGGCATAAGATTGGAAATAGCGTTTGGCATCATCCGCTGTGCGCGCACCTTCGCCGAGCATGTCGAAGGAATAGCGATAGACGCGGCCTTGCGGCGATTGTGCTTTCCCAAGCGCCTCTTCGATGGTTTGGCCGAGTACGAAATGATTGCCCAGCACGCGCATGGCCTGTCGTGTTGCGGTGCGAATAGTGGGCAGGCCCATGCGTTTCACAAGACCACCGAGAATGCCTTCTGGTGTTTCGCCCGGTTGAATGATGCGCGCGGTGATGCCGAGCGCCCAGGCGGAGGCCGAGACCAGCAGCGCATCGGATTTGCGCTCGTGATGGGCAAAATCGCCTTGGCCGAGTTTGTCCTCGATCAGCCGATCTGCGGTGGCCGCATCGGGCACGCGCAAGAGCGCTTCGGCCAACACCATCAACGCGAGCCCTTCGCGACTGGAGAGCGAATACTCGCGCAGCAATTCCTCGACGCCGCCGAATCCGCCTGTCTTGGCGCGGATCGCTTCGATCAGGGTCGTCGCCTCGGCATCGATGCGGGCTTCGCGCTCGGGCGAAAGCGTCGCGTTCGCCAGAAGCGTGCGGGCGATGGCCTCATCGGCTGGGGCGTAAGGGGCGCGGAAGGGGGTGGGCAGTGTGGTCATCAGGAATCTCCGAAGCTGGAAGGAGATTCCGTGCGGCAGGCCGGGGTTTCAATCGGCGTTTTAATCATTCTATAGTGAAAAACACGGCAAAAACTGCATCAAATAGAGAAAGCAATGGAAAAGCTCGATCGTACAGACCGTAAGATATTGAAATTGCTGCAGGAAGATGGGCGGATCGCAACGGTTGAGCTGGCCGATAAAATCGGCCTGTCGCCAACGGCCACGAGCGAGCGACTCAAGCGGCTGCTGCGCGATGGCTATGTCACGGGCTTCCGCGCCATGCTCGATCCCGGCAAGCTGGGCCGCGGTTTGTTGGTGTTTATCGAGGTTGGGCTCGACAAGACAACCGCAGACATTTTCGAGAAATTTGCGGCGGCGGTGCGGCGCGCACCGGAAGTGCTCGAATGCCACATGGTTGGCGGCGGTTTCGATTATCTGGTGAAGACACGCGTCGCCGATATGAACGCTTATCGGCGCTTTCTCGGCGACGTCGTGCTTGGTCTTCCCGGCGTCAAAGAGACGCGCACTTATGTCGTGATGGAAGAGGTCAAGAGCGATGGGCTCTTGCCTGTCTGAGTCGGTTCCGCGCCATATTTTTCCGCCAACCGATTTCAATGAGGCTGATGAGGGCGCTTATTTTTTGCGGTTGCTGCGACCGGTGGCGCGGCGCAGCGCCTGATCGAGATCGGCATAAAGATCGTCGGGATCTTCGATGCCGGCCGAAAGCCGCAGCAGATCGGGAGGGCAGGGCGTGCCTTCACCCTCAATCGAGGCGCGATGCTCGATGAGGCTTTCGACGCCGCCAAGCGAGGTGGCGCGCTTCCACAATTCAACGGCGGCCGCAGTCGCCACAGCGCTCGCCTCGCCACCCTTCACGCGGATCGACAGCATATGGCCGAAGCCGCCCTTCATCTGTTTTTTGGCGAGCGCATGTTGCGGATGCGTTGACAGGCCCGGATAGAGTACTTCTGCAACGGACGGATGCTCGGCAAAGCGCTTGGCGAGGTTCATCGCATTGGCCGCGGCCGCGCGGACGCGCAGGTCGAGCGTGCGTAGACCGCGCATCAGCAGGAAAGCCTCGAACGGGCCGAGAATGGCACCAAGATTTTTGCGGTTGGCGGCAATGCGCTGCCAAAATTCATCGTCCTTGGCGGTGGCGAGTGCGCCCGCCACAACGTCGGAATGGCCGTTCATCGCTTTGGTCGCCGCATGCATCACAATGTCGGCACCGAGCGTGAGAGGCTGCGAGAAAACCGGCGTGGCACAGGTTGAATCGACGGCGAGACGAGCGCCAGCTTTGTGGGCGAGGTCGGCCAGAGCTGCCAGATCTGACACGCTCCACACCGGATTGGATGGCGTCTCAGCCCAGATCAGCTTGGTCTTACCCTTGCGAATGGCTGCCTTAACGGCGGCTGTGTCGGTGCAGTCGACAAATTCGACGTTGAGGCCGAGACGAACGGCATCGTTCTTGAGCCAGTTGCGCAGCGACCAGTACATGACCTTCGGCGCGATGACGTGATCGCCCGGATTGAGGGCGAGGAAGATCGAGGTGGCGGCTGCCATGCCAGAGGCGAACAGCATCGCCGCCTTGGCATCTTCCCACATCGCGATGATGGCTTCGGTTTCGCGCACCGTCTCATTGTCCGGGCGGCCATAGATGAAACCGGAGGAATAGGCATTGTCCGGATCCCGGATGAAGGTGGTGGCGACATGGATCGGTCGGACGACGCCGCGGGTCTCCTCATCGATTCCGCCCATGGCCTGAGCCGTCAGGGTGCGCTTCGACCAGCCAGTTTTGGCAGGGGCGGTCTTCTTGGACGGGATTTTCGGGGTGCGGGCCATGGCTTCAACCTCAACTGGGCAGGAAAAAGCCGATTAGCCGGGAATGGGCTGGGCTTCAATGGGCGCTCGACGCAGGTCAGGCTACCCTTCATCGCGCCCCTCTGCTAGAAACCGGCGCAAATTCGGCCCATCCAGCTCGAGGCGCATCCATGGACAAGTTCACTACCCTGACCGGCGTCGCCGCGCCCATGAAGATCATGAACATCGACACGGACATGATCATTCCGAAGCAATATCTGAAGACGATCAAGCGCACCGGGCTTGGCAAGGGCCTGTTCGCGGAAATGCGATTCAACGAAGATGGCACTGAAAATCCCGATTTCGTGCTGAACAAGCCGGCCTATCGTCAAGCGCAGATTATCGTGGCGGGCGACAATTTCGGTTGCGGTTCCTCGCGCGAGCACGCGCCTTGGGCGCTTTTGGATTTCGGCATTCGCTGTGTGATCTCGACGAGCTTCGCCGATATTTTCTACAATAACTGCTTCAAGAATGGCATTCTGCCAATCAAGGTTTCGCAGGACGATCTCGACAAGCTGATGGACGATGCTGATCGCGGTTCAAACTCGACCCTGACGATCGATCTCGAAGCGCAGGAAATTCGCGGCCCCGATGGTGGCGCAATCAAGTTCGAGATGGACCCGTTCCGCAAACATTGCCTCATCAACGGCCTCGACGATATCGGCCTGACGATGGAAAAAGCGCCATCGATTAAGACCTATGAAGAGAAGGCCGCGCAATCGCGTCCTTGGCTTTAAGGTTTCGCGTGATGATCGCGCGTTTGATCTTCGCGGCGGCGCTTGGCGCCGCCGTTTCGATTCCAGTCGCCATTCCTGCGGTAGCGCAGGATTTCCGCGCCTGCCTCTCGGGCCTCAAATCGGACGCGGCCAGCAAGGGCATTTCTGCGGCGACGTTCGATGCGGCCACACGCGGGTTGCAACCGGACATGAAGGTTCTGGAATTTCTCGATTTCCAGCCCGAATTCAAAACGCCGATCTGGGATTATCTTGCGGCGTTGGTCGACGAGCAGCGTGTTGTCGATGGCCGGGCGATGTTGCGGCAATACGCCAATGCGCTTGCCGCCGCGCAACAGAAATATGGCGTCGATCCCGCCACCGTGATTGCAGTTTGGGGCGTTGAGAGCGATTATGGCCGCGCCATCGGCAAGCGCCCGCTAGTGCAATCGCTGGCGACGCTCTCCTGCTATGGTAGGCGACAGCAATTCTTTCGTGGCGAATTGATTGCCACGCTGACGATCCTGCAGCGCGGCGACGTCAATCCCGATCATCTCGTCGGCTCATGGGCCGGTGCCTTCGGGCATACGCAGTTCATGCCGTCCACCTATCTGCGCAATGCCGTGGATCATGATGGCGATGGCCGCGCCGATCTCGTCGACTCGATTCCCGACGCGCTTGGCTCGACAGCCAATTATCTCAAGAAGGCAGGTTGGGTGCCGGGCCAAACATGGGGCTTCGAGGTTATCCTGCCGCAAGGCTTCAACGCATCCCTCGCAGGGCGCACGAAGAAGCGCGACTTTGCGCAATGGGCGTCCTTAGGTATTCGCCGTGCGGATGGCAAGCCGATGCCTGCGTCCGGTCCGGCGGGCCTGATCATTCCGGCAGGCGTCAACGGTCCGGCTTTTCTCGTTACAAAAAATTTCGACGCGATCTACGCCTATAATGCCGCTGAAAGTTACGCGCTCGCGATTGCGCATCTGTCGGATCGTTTGCGTGGCGGCGGGCCTTTCCGCACGCCTTGGCCCACCGATGATCGCGGCCTGTCGCGCGCCGAGCGCAAAGAATTGCAGGCTTTGCTCAACAAGCGCGGTTACGATGTCGGCGAGCCGGACGGTGCGATCGGCACCAAGTCGCGTCAGGCCATTGCGGAATATCAGGTCAAGATCGGCCTGCCGCGCGATGGTCGCGCATCTGGGAAGGTGCTCGATGCGCTGAAGGCCGGGAAGTAGCGCACCCGATACCATCGCAGGAATCGGGTGGTGCATGTGGGGTCGGTCTGCCATCAGAAGCGCATGGCAAATTTTGATTGGCTTCCCTCGCTCCCGGTTCTGCTTGCCTATTCGGCCGCGGTGTTTCTGATCGCGATCACCCCCGGTCCCGACATGGCTCTGTTCATTTCCCGCACCTTGGCGGGCGGGCGCCGGGCGGGATTTGCAGCGATGTTCGGCGCTGTGAGCGGGCTGGTGATCCATGCGCTTCTGGCCGCGTTCGGACTGTCGGCGTTGCTGGCAGCATCCACCACTGCGTTTTCCATCGTGAAAATTGCGGGTGCGTTTTATCTTCTATGGCTTGCTCTAGGCGCGATCCGGCATGGTTCATCCTTCAACGTCGCCGTCCAACCGCAAGAGACGCGACCGCTGAAGCGTGATTTTTTAGTTGGGCTCGGGATCAATCTCACCAACCCTAAAGTGGTGATGTTTTTCGTGACGTTTCTGCCGCAGTTTGTCGATGCAGGCGATGCATCGGCGAGCGCGCGCCTGTTGTTTTTGGGACTTTGGTTTTTGGCGATTGGCATGCCGGTTTCTGCCGCGATCATTTTCATGGCAGATCGTTTCACGGCGCTGATGCAAAATTCGCCCCGCTTGATGCGTAGTTTCGATTATGGTTTTGCGGCCCTCATGGTGGCGTTTGCCGTGCGTCTTGTGCTGGCGCGCTGATGTTCTTGGGCCGTTTTTCTGCCGCCGAACGTGTCTTACGCGAGACGGAAACAGCATAAAAAACCGCCGAGTTGCCCCGGCGGTTCTCCTGAATGTGTCTCTGTTCGTGATTACGCAGCGAGACCGCGGATCACGTAAGGCAGAATGCCGCCATTGCGGAAATATTCGAGCTCATCGAGCGTGTCGATGCGGCATTGCAGCTTCACCTTCTTGACGGTGCCGTCTGCATATTTGATTTCCGCTTCGAGCATTTGGCGCGGCTTCAATTCGCCGGCGATGCCCTTGATGGTGACGATCTCATCGCCCTTCAGGCCGAGCGACTGCCAGTTCGTGCCCTGTTCGAACACGAGCGGAACAATGCCCATGCCGACGAGGTTCGAGCGATGGATACGCTCGAAGCTTTCGGCAATGACAGCGCGGACGCCGAGCAGGTTAGTTCCTTTCGCCGCCCAGTCGCGCGACGAGCCGGTGCCATATTCCTTGCCCGCGAAGACGACGAGCGGCACGCCCGCCTTCTCATATTCCATCGCCGCGTCATAGATCGGCATCTGCTTGCCATCCGGATAATGGATGGTGACGCCGCCTTCCACGCCCGGAACCATCTGGTTCTTGATGCGGATATTGGCGAAGGTGCCGCGCATCATGACTTCATGGTTGCCACGACGCGTGCCGTATTGGTTGAAGTCAGCTGGCGCAACCTTGTTGTCGATCAGATATTTGCCCGCGGGCGAAGCGGCCTTGATGGAGCCTGCCGGCGAGATGTGGTCGGTCGTGATCGAGTCGAGGAAGAGGCCGAGAATGCGCGCATTCACGATATCTTGCACCGGCTTCGGATTCATCGTCATGCCGGTGAAGTAAGGCGGGTTCTGCACATAAGTGGATTTGTTATTCCACTCATAGGTGAGCCCCTTACCGACCTTGATCTTGCGCCAATGCGCGTCGCCTTTGAAGACGTCGGCATATTTCTTCTTGAAGAGCGCCTTGGTGACGGTCTTCTTGATGATGGCGTTGATTTCTTTCGACGTCGGCCAGATATCTTTTAGATAAACGGGCCGACCCTTCTTGTCGGTGCCAATCGGATCCTTCGCAAGATCGACCTGCATCGAACCTGCGAGCGCATACGCGACAACGAGCGGCGGCGAAGCGAGATAGTTCGCGCGCACGTCCGGGTTCACGCGGCCTTCGAAGTTGCGGTTGCCCGAAAGCACCGCAGCCGCGACGAGATCATGCTCGTTGACCGCCTTCGAGACTTCCGGATCGAGCGGGCCTGAATTGCCGATGCAGGTCGTGCAGCCGAAGCCGACGAGATTGAAACCAATCTTGTCGAGCGATTTCTGCAAACCCGACTTTTCGAGATATTCGGCGACAACCTGCGATCCGGGTGCGAGTGAGGTCTTCACCCAAGGTTTGGAGGTGAGGCCCTTCTCGGCGGCCTTTTTCGCAACGAGGCCAGCGGCCACCATCACGCTCGGATTCGACGTGTTGGTGCACGATGTAATCGCCGCGATGACGACATCGCCATTGCCAAGATCGAAATTGCGGCCTTGCACCTTGTAGCGCTTGCCGAGGTCGGCAGCCGTTTTCTTGAACTCGGTTTCCATCGAAGCAGCAAAGCCCGCCTTGGCATCCGAAAGAAGAACGCGATCTTGCGGACGCTTCGGGCCGGCGAGCGACGGCAGCACTGTGGTCAGGTCGAGTTCGAGCGTGTCGGTGAAGACCGGATCGGCAGCCTTGTTCGTGCGGAACATGCCTTGCGCTTTGGCGTATTTTTCCACCAGCGCCACGCGCGCCGAAGCGCGGCCCGAATTCTTCAGGAAGTCGAGCGTTTCCTCGTCGACCGGGAAGAAGCCGCAGGTTGCGCCATATTCCGGTGCCATGTTGGCAATCGTCGCGCGGTCGGCGAGCGACATCGCGGCGAGGCCGGGGCCAAAAAATTCGACGAATTTGCCGACGACGCCCTTTTTACGCAGCATCTGCGTGACGGTAAGCACGATGTCGGTCGCGGTGACGCCTTCGCGTGCCTTGCCGGTCAGCTTGAAGCCGATGACTTCCGGAATGAGCATCGAGATCGGCTGCCCGAGCATGGCGGCTTCCGCTTCGATGCCGCCCACGCCCCAACCCAGAACGGCCATGCCGTTCACCATGGTGGTATGGGAATCGGTGCCGACAAGCGTGTCGGGATAGGCGACTTCGACGGTGGTCGAGCGGCCCTTCACCTTTGCCTTTTCCTTCTTCGTCCAGACGGTCTGGGCGAGATATTCGAGGTTCACCTGGTGGCAGATGCCGGTGCCGGGCGGAACGACGCGGAAATTGTCGAAGGCTTGCTGGCCCCAACGCAGGAAGTTGTAGCGTTCGACGTTGCGCTCATATTCCAGCGCGACGTTTTCCTTGAGGGCCTTCTTCGATCCGAATGCGTCGACGATCACCGAATGATCGATGACAAGATCGACAGGAACGAGCGGGTTGATTTTCTTCGGGTCGCCGCCGAGCTTTTTCATAGCGTCGCGCATGGCTGCCAGATCGACCACGGCGGGAACGCCGGTGAAGTCTTGCATGAGCACGCGGGCGGGACGATAGGCGATTTCACGCTCGGCCTTGCCGCGGTTCTTCAACCATTCGGCGGCAGCGATGATGTCGTCCTTCGTGACGGTGCGGCCGTCTTCGAAGCGCAGCAGGTTTTCAAGCAGCACCTTCAGCGAGAAGGGGAGGTTGGAAATGCCCTTGAGGCCGTTCTTTTCGGCATCCTTGAGCGAGTAATAGATGTAGGTCTTAGCACCGACCTTGAGCTTCTTGCGGCTTTTGAAGCTGTCGAGTGAAGTCGTCACGGCGAAATCCTCTCGGGGTTCATGTTGCGGCCAAAGTGTTCTCACACGCGCCGTCTCGGGAGTGCCCGAGTTCCCCACGCGATCAGCGTCGGCGCAGCCGGTTTGCTTATAGATAATTCCAAACAAAACCGCTACATGACGAAAGTCGTTTGAGGCTCCGGAGTCACACCTATCCATGCGGCTTTTTGCCGATAGTCTGGCCTGCCGCAGGTCATCCCGGATGGTCTTCGACAGCCTCACCTTCGAGGCCGGAGCCGGAGAGGCTTTGGCTATTGTCGGCCCCAATGGCGCTGGGAAATCGACGCTTCTGCGCGTGATCGCCGGATTGCTGCCTGTGCTGGCGGGTCGGGTTGGGCTCGATCCCATGCCCGAAGACACGCCACTTGCCGAACTCTGTCATTATGTTGGCCATCGCGATGCGCTGAAGCCGGCGCTTACGCCGCTTGAGCAACTCGCCTTCTGGCAAGCGATGCTGGGAGGGACTGCGCTGCCGCCTGATGAGGCCCTTGCTGTCGTCGGCCTCACCCATGCGGCGGCTCTGCCGTCGGGCTATCTGTCGGCAGGGCAGCGGCGGCGGTTGGCTTTCGCCCGCCTCCTCGTCTCGCATCGCCCCGTCTGGTTGCTCGATGAGCCGCAATCCGCGCTCGATGCCGCCTCACGTGACCGGCTCGCTGGCTTGATGGCTGACCATCTCGGGCGGGGCGGAATCATTCTGGCCGCGACCCACGACCCGCTGGGCATTCCCACCCGCACGCTCGATCTCGGGGGGAGGGGCTGATGTTCTGGGCGCTCGTCCGTCGGGATCTCAAGCTCGCGACCCGCCTCGGCGGCGGTGGGGCGATGGGGCTGGTTTTCTTTCTCTCGCTCGTCACTGTGATGCCCTTTGCGGTGGGGCCCGACCTCAATCTCCTCTCTCGGATAGGAGCCGCGATTCTCTGGGTGGCGGCGATGTTGGCGACGCTTCTAGGCCTCGACCGGATCTTTCAGGCAGAAGAAGAGGATGGTTCGCTCGACCTCCTTCTGATGTCGCCCTTGCCGCTACCCCTCATCGTTTTGGCCAAGGGGCTCGCCCATTGGCTCGCAACGGGATTGCCGCTCGTTCTGGCGGCGCCCCTTCTTGGGCTGCTTCTGGCTTTGGAGCCCATCGTGTTGGGCGCTGTCACTCTGACCCTGCTCGTGGGCACCCCGGCCCTGACCTTTTTGGGTGTGGTTGGCGCGGCTTTAACGGCGGGACTTCGGCGCGGTGGCCTGATCCTGCCCATTCTCGTGATGCCGCTCATGGTGCCGGTGTTGATTTTCGGTGTGGCGGCTTCCAATGCGGTTTTGGAAGCAACGACCCCTTTTGCTCCGTCAATGATGCTTTTGATTGCGGCGAGCCTGTTTGCTCTGGTCGCGGGCGTCATCGCGGGGGCGGCCTCGCTCCGTCATGCGGGCGGGTAATTTTGCAGGCGGGTAAACATCCTTCGGCCGATTGCACGGTTTTCGGCCATGTTGTAAAGGCTCAGCAGGTTTACTGAGCTTTTTGAGGACTAAAATGGCCGAATCGAACGCCAAAGGCACCGCAATGGACTATCCCGAGCACGAGCGCACTTATGATCGCTTCGTGACCTTCGTGAAATGGGGCACGATTGTGGTGTGCGCCATCGTCGTAGGCATGGCCATTTTCCTGCTCTGACCTAGATACGGTCCTAGGACCGCCCTTCGATCTGGGTCGTTTCGTTTCCGGAGAGTGCCGATGCGCATTGCCGTCATCACAGAAAGCGACCCACAGGAAAGCCGCGTTGCGGCTACGCCTGAAACGGTCAAGAAATTGAAAGTGCTCGGTGCGGAGATCCGCATCGAGGCTGGAGCCGGTCTTGGATCGGGCATTACCGACGCCGATTATACGGCGGCGGGTGCCGAGATCGCGCCGGATGCGCGCGCTGCACTTGCGGACGCCGATATCGTTCTTAAGGTGCGCCGCCCCAATGACAGCGAAATCGCTGGCATCAAAAAGGGTGCACTCGTCATCGCGATCATGGATCCTTATGGCCATGAAGACGCGCTGAAAAAGCTTGCGGATGCAGGCCTTGCGTCTTTTGCGATGGAATTCATGCCGCGCATCACGCGCGCGCAGGTGATGGACGTTCTCTCTTCGCAAGCGAACCTCGCCGGTTATCGCGCCGTCGTCGATGGTGCGGCCGCCTATGGTCGCGCGCTGCCGATGATGATGACTGCGGCGGGAACCGTGCCTGCGGCGAAAATCTTTATCATGGGTGTGGGTGTCGCGGGTTTGCAGGCGATTGCCACGGCGCGCCGCATGGGTGCTATCGTCACCGCCACGGACGTTCGCCCCGCCACGAAAGAACAAGTTGAATCCCTTGGCGCGAAATTTGTTGCCGTTGAGGACGACGAATTCAAGCAGGCGGAAACGGCGGGCGGGTACGCCAAGGAAATGTCGAAAGAGTATCAGGCCAAACAGGCCGAACTCATTGCCACGCATATTGCCAAGCAGGACATCGTGATCACGACCGCGTTGATCCCGGGTCGCCCTGCGCCAAAGCTTGTCTCTGAAGCGATGGTCGCTTCGATGCGGCAAGGTTCGGTGATCGTCGATCTCGCTGTCGAGCGTGGCGGCAATGTCGCCGGATCGAAGCCCGGCGAAACTGTCATCACGCCGAATGGTGTGACGATCCTTGGCTATCTCAACGTGCCGGGCCGTCTCGCGGCCACCGCGTCGAGCCTTTATGCGAAAAACCTCTATGCCTTTTTGGAGACGATGGTCGACAAGAAGGAGAAGGTGCTCGCGGTCAATTGGGACGATGAATTGGTGGCTGCCACCAATCTCACGCGCGAAGGCGCGATCGTTCATCCGCAATTCAAGCCGCAAGTCTGAGGAGATCTGTCATGGCCTCTGATACAGCCCAGCAAATCCTCGAACGCGCGCAAGCCGCCGCGAAAATCGCGAAAGAAGCGGCCCAGCAAGCCCAGACGCATCTTGAACAGGCGAGTGCTGCGCTCGGTGGCGCGGCGAGCGCCGCGTCTGGTGGAGCGATCGATCCCTTCATCTTCCAACTTGCGATCTTCGTGTTGGCGGTTTTCGTCGGCTATTACGTCGTGTGGTCGGTGACGCCGGCTTTGCACACGCCGCTGATGTCGGTGACGAATGCGATCTCGTCGGTGATTGTCGTCGGCGCCCTTCTGGCCGTTGGCGTCGAAGCGGTTGGCAGCGATGCCGGAACCGGTTGGGCGCGACTCTTCGGGTTCGGCGCTTTGATCCTCGCCAGTGTCAATATTTTTGGCGGGTTCCTCGTCACCCAGCGCATGCTGGCGATGTACAAGAAGAAGGGCTGAGCCGATGAGCGCCAATTTCGCAGCCATTCTTTATCTCATCTCGGGCGGCCTTTTCATCATGGCATTGCGCGGGCTGTCGTCGCCCGCCACCAGCCGCCAAGGCAATCTCTACGGCATGATCGGTATGGGTATTGCCATCGTGACGACGCTTGCGGTGGCTAAGCCCTCCGGTCTGGTCAGCTGGGCGATGATCATCGGCGGCCTTGCCATTGGCGGCGGTGCCGGTGCGATCGTCGCCAAACGGATCGCCATGACGGCGATGCCGCAGCTTGTCGCTTTCTTCCATTCTCTCGTCGGTCTCGCGGCTGTGCTCGTTGCGGCGGCTGCGCTTTATGCACCGGCCGCGTTCGGCATTGTTGGGCCGACCGGTGTTATCAAGGGCGCAACCCTCGTTGAAATGGCACTCGGCGTGGCGATTGGCGCAGTCACTTTTACCGGCTCGATTATCGCGTTCCTGAAGCTCGATGGGCGGATGAGCGGCAAGCCGATCATGTTGCCGCAGCGCCATGTCATCAACATTGCGCTCGCCGCGGCGTTGGTCGTTTTGATTGGCCTGTTCGTCGTCACGCAATCGACCTTGGTGTTTTGGCTCATCACGCTCGTCTCGCTGGTGCTCGGCGTGTTGATCATCATCCCGATTGGCGGGGCCGACATGCCGGTTGTCGTGTCGATGCTGAATTCCTATTCGGGATGGGCGGCGGCTGGCATTGGCTTCACACTCGGCAATATGGCGTTGATCATCACGGGTGCGCTCGTCGGTTCGTCAGGCGCTATTCTGTCCTACATCATGTGTAAGGGCATGAACCGCTCGTTCATTTCCGTCATTCTCGGCGGCTTCGGCGGTGAAACGTCATCGGCAGGCAGTGGCGAAGTTGAACAGCGTCCTGTCAAGCAAGGCTCGGCTGACGATGCGGCCTTCATGATGAAGAACGCCTCGAAAGTCATCATCGTGCCGGGTTACGGCATGGCGGTGGCGCAGGCGCAGCATGCATTGCGTGAAATGGCCGACAACCTCAAGAAAGAGGGCGTCGAGGTGAAGTATGCCATTCATCCGGTCGCGGGGCGTATGCCAGGCCATATGAACGTGTTACTCGCCGAAGCGAATGTTCCTTACGATGAAGTCTTCGAACTTGAAGATATCAATTCGGAATTCTCGCAGGCCGATGTCGCGTTCGTGATCGGCGCTAATGACGTCACCAATCCGGCAGCGAAGACCGATCCGGCCTCGCCGATTTTCGGCATGCCGATCCTCGATGTCGAAAAAGCGAAGACCGTGCTCTTTATCAAGCGTGGCATGGGTTCCGGCTATGCTGGCGTCGAGAACGAATTGTTCTTCAAAGACAATACGCTCATGCTCTTTGCCGATGCCAAGAAGATGGTCGAAGACATCAACAAGGCGATGGCGCATTAATCACGACGGTCTTGAGAGAAACAAAAAACCGGCCTCTGGGCCGGTTTTTTATATCCGTTGAGAGTGCTTCAGCGCCCCAAGCGGCGTAGCCCTTCGCGAGCAGCACTGTTCGACGAGTCGAGATTGACGGCGCGCTGATAGGCTTCGATCGCCTTTTGCTTCTCGCCGAGTTTTTCGTACGCCATGCCGAGCCCGGCCCAGCCATTGGGCTGACGATTATCGACATTGAGTCCGGCATTGAAATCTTCGACGGCCAATTGGTATTTGCCGAGTTCAAGCAGGCTCTGGCCACGTCCGAGATAAGGTGCCATCGCGAAGGGATCGCGGTCGATCGCGGCATCGAAATCGTTCACGGCCATTTGTTGCTGGCCTTGGCGCTGATGGATCAAACCGCGCGCATGATAGGCCTGAGCGGATTCAGGATTAAGGCGGATCGCTTGGGCTAGATCCGATAGCGCTTCGGGGAATTGGTTTTCAGCGCGATAGAGATTGCCGCGACCGAGAAAGGCGGGGCCGTAATTCGGGTTTGAGAGAATGGCGCGGTTGAAATCGGCGAGCGCTTCGGCATTGCGACCAATCTGGCGTAAGGCAAGCGCGCGATTGGTGTAGGCTGCTGCGTAATTTTGGTCGAGTTGAATGGCCTTCGAGAAATCGCTGATCGCGTCGCTGAAACGTCCGATACGGGCATAGGCCGCGCCACGCGTGTTGTACGCAGTTGCGTTCTGCGGATTTTGCCGCACGACATCGGTCAGCGATTCAATGTTCGTCGCCGCCGCACCGCTCGTGTCCGTATCGAGTTCGGCGATGGCCGCTCCGCCCGAACGCGAGGTCGGGCTGCAGGCCGCCAACATTAACGCTGCGCCAAGGGCGGCAGCGATGGCAAGCGAAGAGGGGCGCGAGGTAAGGGACGGGGACAACCGCATCATTATGGACCGCTTCCGAGGGAACACCGGCGAATCAATTGGGACCACTTTTCCCGCATGGGCGGAAAACACAAGCATTGCCGAACGGTGTTGGCGAAAAAGCGGCAGCCCATGGTCCAAATAAATCCGGCGCCCTTCGGCCTCAGCCGGGGCGCCGTGATTTGAGACTATAGAGGGGAGCAGCCGTTAAAGCTGCTCGACCCATTAGCGAGCCGCCGGCTTTGCCTTCGGTGCGGCCGGGATCAGGCCTTCGCGCTGGGCGCGCTTGCGGGCCAGCTTACGAGCGCGGCGAACGGCCTCAGCCTTTTCGCGGGCGCGCTTCTCAGACGGCTTTTCGTAATGGCCGCGGAGCTTCATTTCACGGAAGATGCCTTCGCGCTGCATCTTCTTCTTGAGGGCCTTAAGGGCCTGATCAACATTGTTGTCGCGGACGAGAACCTGCACGTCTATGTCCCGTTTTGAAGGGTGAAAAATGGAGTTCCGTAGCGCAGAGCCAATGGCTAGCACCGGATTGGGATGAGCGAGTAACAGAAAGAATCCTGTCTGTCCATGGCCGGCCCCCGAATTCGCAGGAAAAAGCCTGTATTAGGCGTTTTCCGGCAACAGGCGGGTGACATGGCCCATCTTCCGACCGGGGCGGCTCTCGGCCTTGCCATAGAGATGGAGATGGGCGCCAGGCTCTCTCAGCAAGGCCTCCCAGCGGTCCGCCTCATCGCCGATGAGATTGTCCATCACAATCCGCGCGCGGCGGCGGGTGATCCCCAGCGGCCAACCTGCGACGGCGCGGATATGGTTTTCGAATTGTGAGGTTTCAGCGCCTTCAATGGTCCAATGGCCGGAATTATGGACGCGAGGCGCGATTTCATTGACCAGAAGCCGGTCTCCCGCCACGAAAAGCTCCACGGCGATGACGCCGACATAATCGAGCGCGGCCGCGATCGTCTCGCCAATCGCCATGGCCTCATGTCCCAGCGCGCTAGGGACCGCGGCGGGGAGGGTGGTCCGCGCGAGGATATGGTGGCGGTGCTCGTTCTCGCACAGCTCATAGGCGGCGCTGTCGCCATTGGCTGAGCGGGCGGCGATGACGGAGCATTCGCGGTCGAATGGCACGAAGGCTTCGAGGATAGAGGCGGTCTTGCCAACCTTATCCCATGCTGCGGCGAGGTCGGTCTCAGGTCGGATCATCGCCTGGCCCTTTCCGTCATAGCCCAAGCGGCGCGTCTTGAGGACGCCAAAACCGCCCATGGCCGCCGCAGCAGCTTTGAGGTCTTCAAAGCTATCGATGGCGCGGAAGTCGGGCACGGGCAGGCCGAGATCGCGGATGAAGGTCTTCTCCGTCAGCCTGTCCTGCGTCACGGCCAAGGCGCGCGGATTGGGATGGACAGGCCGGATGGCCGCCAGCACTTCAGCCGTGCGGGCGGGTACATTCTCGAATTCATAGGTAACGACATCCACAGCCGCAGCAAACCGCTTGAGCGCGGCCTCATCGGTATAGTCCGCTTGCGTGTGGGCAGCGGCCACGTCGAAGGCGGGATTATCCCCGGCTGGCGCATAAATATGGCATTTCAGGCCGAGCGGCGCTGCGGCGAGCGCCATCATGCGGGCCAATTGGCCGCCGCCCAGAATGCCGATGGTCGCGCCGGGCTTTAGCATCTCAGCCATCGTCTGACGGGCGTTCAGCGACAGAGGCGGTTTGTTTTGCGCGCCAAGCGTCCAAGCGGGTGGCGAGCTCATCGTCATTCAGGGCAAGGACCGCAGCGGCGAGAAGCGCAGCATTGATGGCGCCAGCCTTACCGATGGCGAGTGTGCCAACTGGGATACCGCCAGGCATCTGAACGATGGAGAGGAGGCTGTCCTGTCCGGACAGGGCTTTGGATTCGACCGGGACGCCGAAAACCGGCAGCGATGTCATTGCGGCGGCCATTCCAGGCAGGTGGGCCGCGCCGCCGGCGCCCGCAATCACGATTTTGAAGCCGTTGGCTTTGGCCCCTTTTGCGAACGCCACAAGGCGGTCGGGGGTGCGGTGCGCCGAGACGACCCGGCAATCATGGCCGATGTCGAGCGCGTCGAGGGTCTCGGCGGCATGGCGCATCGTCGCCCAGTCCGACTGGCTCCCCATGATAATCGCCACAGGCTTCGCGCGCATGATCCGGCCCTCTCGCGGAAAGGGGCGGGAATAGAGCAGGGGCGGTGCGATGGCAAGTTAGGGGATTGCGGATCAGGCAATGATGTCAGGCGTCAACTGATCCTCAATGGCCGAGATCCGGTCCTTGAGGATGAGCTTGCGCCGCTTCAGCCGCTGGATCTGTAACTGATCGACAGCCGGTAAAGCGAGAAGAGCATCGATGGCGTCATTGAGGTCGCCATGCTCGGTCTTGAGGCGACCGAGTTCAGCGATCAATTCCTGCGTCTGTGGATCTTGGAACAAATCGTTCATATCCGGTGGCTCATCCCGGCAAATGCGAGCTTTCAGAGTATGGCTCTCGACGGCGCATCTCGCAACCATGAAATATGTCGAAAATCAGGTCAGATTTCATGAACCGTTTTAGGCAAAATGACGCCTCGCTTTTATTTGCGGTTGTGGCAGACTTGGAGTCTCACAAGGAGAACTAACCATGGCGATACAGGCCCATTTGGCAGAACTCGAAAAACGTCATGAAGCTCTAGAGCGTGAAATTCAAACAGAAATGCTGCGACCCAGCGGTGACGATTTGAAAGTCGTTTCGCTGAAGCGAAAAAAATTGATGCTCAAAGAAGAAATTGAGCGTTTGCGCCAAAAAAATAGCAAACCAGTTTTGCACTGAAGCGATAAAGGCCGGTGCGAACCGGCCTTTTGCATTTCAAGAGCGGGGCGCTGCGCTCCGCTTTTATTTTTTTAGCAAGGCAAAAAAGAAAGCCAACATCGTGACCAATTTTTGTCCTGCAAGGATGCGATTGCTTGCGCGTCATTGCGATGCGCGGCGATCATAAATCTTTGCCATAAAATGCCGCCACAAAAATCGATCATGAAAAAAGCGGGCCAGAGCCCGCCTGAATTCATTCTTCCGTTTCGTGGACGGCTTCGGCCTCTTCCTGCTCGGTGGATTTGGGCGGCAATTTCACCGACCGCAGCATGAAGCTCGGGACGTGATCGCCGAGGCCTTTCGGCGTTGGGCCGTCATCGTCACGGTCGCGCGGACGGCGATCTTCGCGGCGCGGACGTTCGCGGCGCTCTTCGCCTTCGGGACGTGCAGCACGCTCCGGACGGTTGGGTCTTTCAGGACGTTCTGGACGATCTGCGCGTGCGACATTCTCGTCGGGCTGCTCGTCTGTCGCCGCCACATTGTCTTCAGGCTCGCGCGCACGGCGCGGTTCACGCCGCGTCCGGCCAGCCCGCTCGCCTCGTTCACCGCGCTCACGGCTGCGCCCGCGTTCGGGGCGGCGCTCGCCTTCGTCAGGCGGCAGATTGGCGAGATCGGGTCCGTCGAACTCGATCTTCGATTTGATCAGCAATTCGATGGCGCCCAACACTTTTGCATCAGCGTCGGACACGATCGTCAAGGCTGTGCCCTTGCGGCCTGCACGGCCCGTGCGGCCGATACGATGCACATAATCTTCAGCGTGATGAGGCGCATCATAGTTGAAGACGTGGCTGACTTCAGGAATGTCGAGCCCGCGCGCGGCCACATCCGAGGCGACGAGCAATTGCGTCGTGCCATTGCGGAAGGCTTCGAGCGCGGCCATCCGCGAACGCTGGTCCATGTCGCCATGCAGGGCGGCGACATTGAAGCCGTGCTTGCTCAACGATTTGTAGACGATGTGCACATCGCTTTTGCGATTGCAGAAGATGATGCCGTTCTTCAATTCTTCCGCATCGCGGATGAGACGGCGCAACGTTTCGCGCTTGGCGCTCGCCTGACTATGCGACGCAACGAGACGTTGCGTGATGGTCGAGGCCGTCGTCGATTGCCGTGCCACTTCGATACGCACGGGATTATGCAGAAAGGTTTCTGTCAGACGCTGAATTTCCGGCGGCATGGTCGCGGAGAAAAACAATGTCTGGCGTGTGAACGGCACCAATTTGCAGATGCGCTCGATGTCGGGAATGAAGCCCATGTCGAGCATGCGGTCGGCTTCGTCGATCACGAGAATTTCGATGCCGGTGAGCAGCAATTTGCCACGCTCAAAATGGTCGAGCAGGCGGCCCGGCGTCGCAATCAAAACGTCCACGCCGCGCGTGATCTTAATGTCCTGATCGCCGAACGACACGCCGCCGATCAAAAGCGCCACATCGAGCCTTTGGCCGACGCTGTATTTGTTGAAACTGTCTTCCACCTGCGCTGCAAGTTCGCGTGTCGGCTCGAGAATGAGCGTGCGCGGCATCCGCGCCCGGGCGCGGCCCTGTTCGAGCAGCGTCATCATGGGCAGGGTGAAGGCGGCTGTCTTGCCGGTGCCTGTCTGCGCGATGCCGAGCACGTCGCGACGGGCCAGAATTTCGGGAATGGCTTGGGCTTGGATCGGCGTGGGCTCGGTGTAACCGGTCGCGGTCACAGCATCGAGGACTTTTTGGCTCAGGCCGAGGTCTGAAAAGCTCATCTTGTCTAACGGCCCCTTCGGGGCGAGGGGGAGAGGCAATGCTCATCCCGGGATGGAGGGGCAGGGGACGGAATGCCGTCCGGTCGGAATTTTGCCCCCGACGCGGCGCACAATAGAAAGAATCCGTGCTAAGTCAACGATCAAGGGTCAGTCCGGCCTGACTTCGAGGATTATCATGATGGCTGAGCCGCTTATCTTGGTTCCGGGGCTCAATTGTACGGCCGCCTTGTTCCAGCCTCAGATCGAGGTGTTTTCGACAGAGCGTGCCGTCCATGTTGTCGACCAAACGCGCGACAATACGATCGAAGGCATGGCGGCGCGGGCCTTAGCGGAAGCGCCGCCGCGTTTTGCGCTCGTCGGTCTTTCCATGGGCGGCTATGTGGCGCTTGCGATGCAGCGCATGGCACCCGAGCGTGTCACGCGCCTTGCTTTGCTCGACACGACGGCGCGTCCCGATCCCGAAGACGCCACGGCGCGCCGCCGTACCTTGATGGAGCTCGCGCGCTCCGGGCGTTTTCATGAGGTGCATCAAGCCTTATGGCCACGCCTCGTCCATCCGGATCGGCATGCCGACAAAGCACTTGAAGGCATCGTTCTCGCTATGATGAACGAGACGGGTGTTGATGCGTTCTGCCGCGAACAGGAAGCGATCCTTGCGCGGGTCGATTCCCGGCCGCTGCTTGGCTCTATCGCCTGCCCGACGCTCGTGCTCGTGGGGGCGCAAGATGCCATCACGCCCGTTGAGATGGCGCAGGAGATGGCCGATGCCATTCCGGGCGCTGCGCTTGCCGTTGTGCCGGAGGCAGGCCATCTCGCCACGATTGAGGCACCGGTGCACGTCAATGCCGCTCTGGCGAAGTGGCTGATGCGCTAGGCGTGTCGCGCGATGGCCGCATCGTGCGGTTCACACATCCTTTGCCATGTCGCGCAGGCGGAATTTCTGAATCTTGCCGGTCGATGTCTTCGGCAATTCCGTGAACACGATGTTGCGCGGACATTTATAGGCCGCAAGATGCTGACGGCACCAAGCGATCAATTCATCCGCTGTCGCGCTCGCTGCCGGTTTCAACTCGACGAAGGCGCATGGTGTTTCGCCCCATTTCTCGTCCGGCTTGGCGACGACAGCAGCTGCCTGGACGGAAGGGTGTTTGAACAGCGCGTCTTCTACCTCGATGGATGAAATGTTTTCGCCACCCGAAATGATGATGTCCTTCGAGCGATCCTTCAATTGGATGTAGCCGTCTGGGTATTTCACGCCGAGATCGCCGGAGTGGAACCATCCGCCCGCAAAGGCTTCGTCCGACGCCTTGCGATTTTTCAGATAGCCTTTCATCACGACATTGCCGCGCATCATCACTTCGCCTAGCGTTTCGCCATCGGCAGGCACGCTTTCCATCGTCTCGGGATTTTTCACGTCGAGCGCCTCAAGCGCGAGATAACGCACACCTTGACGCGCTTTCTTCGATGCTTGTTCGGCGGACGGAAGTGCGTCCCATTCATCCTTCCAATCGTTGACGACGGAAGGCCCGTAGGTTTCCGTCAGCCCATAGATGTGGGTGACGTTGAAGCCCGCATCCTTCATGCCGGCAAGAACCGCTTCGGGCGGTGGCGCGGCGGCTGTGAAAAACTCGACCACATGCGGAAGCGGCTGTTTCTCAGACGCAGGGGCATTGAGGAGTGTCGACATGACAATCGGTGCGCCGCAGAGATGGGTCACTTTGTATTCAGCAATCGCATCGAAAATCGCTTTCGCGCGCACTTGTCGCAAGCAGACATGCGTACCTGCGAGGACCGAGATTGACCACGGGAAGCACCAGCCATTGCAATGAAACATCGGCAGCGTCCAAAGATAGACCGGATGTTTCGTCATGTTGCAAGTGATGACATTGCCTTGTGCCAGTAGATAGGCACCACGATGATGATAGACGACGCCTTTCGGATTGCCGGTCGTGCCTGACGTGTAATTCAGCGCGATGGCGTCCCATTCGTCGTCCGGTGCGGAGCGCTCGTAAGCTTCGCTGCCGGTCGCGATGAAATCCTCATATTCCATCTCGCCGAGCCATTCGCCTTCGCCGGAAAACTCCGGATCGTCATAATCGATGATGATCGGTTTGGCTTTGCATTGCGCGAGCGCGGGCTTGATGGTCTTGGCGAATTCGCGATCGGTGATCAGTACTTTCGCTTCGCCATGATCGAGCGAAAACGCGATGATCCCTGCATCGAGCCGCGTATTGAGCGTGTTGAGGACGGCGCCTGTCATCGGAACGCCGTAATGGCATTCGAGCATGGCGGGCGTGTTGGCGAGCATCACGGACACGGTGTCACCTTTGCCAATGCCGCGTGCGGCTAATGCAGACGCCAATTTTTTCGAACGCGCATAGAAATCGCTATAGGTGCGGCGCAAGGGTCCGTGAATGATCGCGACATGGTCTGGATACACAAGCGCGGCACGCTCAAGGAAAGAGAGCGGCGTCAGCGGTTGGTAATTGGCCGGGTTCTTGTCGAGATCGAATTGGTATGGGCTCGTCGCCATGGTAGTCCTCCAATGGTGCCAATGCTAAACCGGCCCATGCGAGAGCGCCAACTAGCCGAAAAGACGGAATGAGCCGTCCCAAATCAATTTCAATCCGACAGCGAAGGTCAGTGCATACACGATCGTATAGAAGCGGTTGGCGTCGACCCGGCGCACGAGCCATACGCCCGCAAAAGTGGCGGCAATCGCGATGGGGAAGAGGGCGCCCGCTACGGCCAGATTGCCCGTCGAGAGTTGGCCGAGCGCGGCATAGGGGCCAAGCTTCACCAGATTGGTGACGGCAAAGAACATCGTGTTGGTGCCGGCATACAGCTGCGGCGGCAGGCGTTGCGGCAGGACATAGACCTGAAAAGGTGGCCCACCTGCGTGAGCAACGAAGCTCGTTAGGCCCGCGACAGCGCCCCAGAAGAAGCCGAGTGGCGCGCTGGGTTTCAATTGAGCGGCTGCTTCCAACACGGCCTTCCGCCGCCAATTGATCAAGACAAAACCGACGGCCACGAGGCCGACCGCCAAAAGCACCATCGCATCTGAAAGGCGGGTGGCGAAATACCAGCCAAGCCCGATCCCGACGACGCAACCGGGTAGAAGCAGCATGAGGTTCCGGCGGTCGAAATTCTTACGATAAGCCCAGACGGAAACCGCATCCTGCACAATCAGGATCGGCAGCATCACGGCCGCAGCCTGCACGGGCGGCATCACAAGGCAGAGAAGTGGGATCGAGATCAGGCCAAGGCCCGAGAACCCGCCTTTGGCCAGCCCCATGAGCAACACGGCGGGTGCGGCAAAGAGCCAAAAACTGGGGTCTGAGAGGAGGGAAGGCAAAACGGAGTACCAGTGACAGGAAGTGCGGAGCCACCTCGGCCGTGGGGTGTTCGATCCCGGGAACCTACAAAGTAGGTGGGCGCCGTTTTGGCCGAGCCCACGGGCAAGGCCAGGGACAGCTCCCTCAAGGATCGATAAGGCCCCGGGGATTAGAAGTCCTCACGCACCGCGCAGCCCCGCTCCGAGACTCTAGGCGTGCTATCGACCGAATGCCAGAGGCGGGGATGAAATTTTGGCGCAGATCAGCCCCGCGCCAGCATTTCCAGCTTTTCGGAGACGTCGTTGAGCGCTTTGGCGATCTCATCCTCGCCATCGGCAACCATGGCGTCGATCCGGTCGGTCCGGGCGCGCAGGTCGGCGAGTTCGGCCTCAAGCTCTGTGACGCGGACCTTCACATCCTCGCGCTCGTCGAGGAAGGAGATCGCCGCCATCACCGTCAAGCGGTTGTCGCCGATTTCCCCGAAGGCCTTGCGCATATCGCCGATGCGGCCATCGAGTTCATGGGCGAGGCTTTCCAGATGAGGTTCTTGCCCATCGTCACAGGCAATGCGGAAGATCTTGCCGGCAATCGTGACGGTGACTTGCGCCATTTCAGACTGCCCCGTTCTTTTCGAGCACGGCGCGGACCGTGGTCATGGCCGCATCGACGCGGCGGGTGAGGTCTTCGGCGAGGTTCTCGACACGGTTCGAGCGGGCCAGCGCGGCATCGAGTTCTGTGGCGAGGCGTGCGCGGTCATCCTGCATGAGGGCCAGTTCGGTCTCAATCGGGCCTGTCTGGCGCTGGTTTGCGCGGCGGCGTGCCTCAGCCTGTTCCAAAGCATCCACAGCGGCGCGAAGGCGCATCAGCGATTGGCGGATAGCAGGGGATATAGGCCGACCCATCGGAATAGTCCTGCTGGGGCGCCGCTCCAATTCCCAACGGAGGAATCGAAGCTCGAACGCGCAAACACGAGCGAATCTTCAACCAGAATCTTAGGGTCGCCCGGCTAACAGCGTCAATCGCTGCGCGGGTCTGTCACACAGGAAACCGGCCCTTTCGGCGCCGCATTAAGATCTTGCAGCGCTACGCCCGCCTTTTTGCCGAGAAGACATGGGTTTTCCGCGCATTGACAGAGGGGGGTGAGGTGCTATCAAGCCCGCGCCTGCCCCAACCGGAATCTCCCATGACCACGCGCGAAAATCACGTCTCAATGGCCAATGCAATCCGGGCTTTGGCCATGGATGGCGTCGAGAAGGCCAAATCCGGCCACCCTGGCCTCCCGATGGGTGCGGCCGATGTCGCCACCGTTCTGTTTTCACAGTTTCTGAAATTCGATCCCGCTGATCCGCGCTGGCCGGATCGCGACCGTTTCGTGCTTTCGGCTGGCCACGGCTCGATGCTGCTTTATGCGCTCCTGCACCTCATCGGTGTTGAGGAGATGACGCTCGAAGAGCTGAAGCGTTTCCGCCAATGGGGTTCGAAAACACCGGGCCATCCCGAATATGGTCACACCCAAGGCGTCGAGACGACGACGGGTCCGCTGGGGCAAGGTCTCGCCACGGCGGTGGGCATGGCGATTGCCGAGCGCCACATGGCGGCAGAATTCGGCGATAGCGTCGTCAATCATTTCACCTATGTGCTCGCCTCCGATGGCGACCTCATGGAAGGCATTTCGCAAGAATCGATCGCGCTCGCCGGTCACATGAAACTGAACCGTCTCATCGTTCTGTGGGACGACAATGGTATTTCCATCGACGGCCCGCTCGCGATTGCGGACTCCGTCGATCAGCTGAAGCGTTTCGATGCGGCTGGATGGGCAACGACGCGCGTCGATGGCCATGATCCTGACGCGATCGCAAAGGCGATCGCAGCGGCTCAGACGGCCGACCGCCCGACGCTGATCGCTTGCAAGACGATCATCGGCTATGGCGCGCCCAACCGCGCCGGTACGTCGAAGGCGCATGGCGAACCGCTCGGCGGCGACGAGCTCAAGGGTGCTAAGGAAAAGCTTGGACTGCTTGCTGACGCGTTTGCTGTTCCGGGCGAAGTGATTTCGGCCTGGCGCGCTGTAGGCCAGCGTTCGGCGACACTGCGTGCTGCATGGCAAACAAATCTGGCTGCGCTCGACACTGGCAACCGCGCAGAATTCGAGCGGCGTGTGGCGGGTAAATTGCCGGACGCTCTCGCTCCCGCGATTGACGCTCTCAAGGCGAAGTTGGTCGCTGAGCCGCAAACGATTGCGACACGTAAAGCGTCCGAAGTGGCGCTCGAGACCATCACCGCCATTGTGCCGGAATTGATCCTCGGTTCGGCGGATCTGACCCCGTCGAACAACACGAAGACAAAAAATCTGTCCGTGTTGAAGGCTGGCGAATATGGCGGTCGCTACATCCATTATGGCATTCGCGAGCACGGCATGGCGGCGGCCATGAACGGCATGGCGTTGCATGGCGGTGTTATTCCGGCGGGTGCGACCTTCATGGTCTTCACCGATTATTGCCGTCCGGCTATTCGCCTTTCGGCGCTGATGGGCGTGCGCGTGATTTACGTGATGACGCATGATTCCATCGGGCTTGGCGAAGATGGACCCACGCATCAGCCGGTCGAACATCTCGCTGCATTGCGCGCGATCCCGAACCTCGATGTGTTCCGTCCGGCCGATCCGGTCGAGACTGCGGAATGCTGGCAGCTCGCGCTAGAAAACGCCAACAAGCCGACCGTGCTTGCGTTGACGCGGCAAAATCTCACGCCGTTCCGCAAAACGGATTCGAAGGCCAATCTCTGCGCCAAGGGTGCGTATGAATTGTCGTCCGCTCAAGGCAAGGCGCAGGTCTCGCTGTTTGCGTCAGGTTCGGAAGTGGAAATTGCCATGGCGGCGCAGACTCAGCTTGCAGAGAAGGGCATTGCAACGCGTGTTGTTTCGGTGCCGTCCTTGACGCGTCTTCTGGCCTTGTCGGATGCTGAGCGCACGGCCATCATTGGCGATGCGGCGGTGAACATCGCGATCGAAGCCGGTATCCGCATGGGTTGGGATCAGGTGATCGGGCCGAAGGGCGCCTTCATTGGAATGAATTCGTTTGGTGCAAGCGCGCCTTATAAAGAGCTCTACGCACAATTCGGCATTACTGCCGAAAACGCAGTGAAGGAAGCGATGGCGCGTCTCTGACGCGCTTTAGCTTATGAATTGACCGGACAGGCGTCAGCGTCTGGCGCGCGCCTTTTCGGGTTTGAACGTTCGAACAGGGAGAATGCACATGACTGTCCGTGTTGCCATCAACGGCTTCGGCCGTATCGGCCGTAACGTCCTTCGCGCGATTATCGAATCCGGTCGCAAGGACATCGAAGTCGTGGCCATCAACGATCTCGGCCCGGTCGAAACCAACGCGCATCTCCTGCGCTACGATTCAGTGCATGGCCGTTTTCCGCATGACGTGATCGTTAAGGGCGACACGATCGATGTCGGTCGTGGCCCGATCAAGGTGACGGCGATTAAGAATCCGGCTGAATTGCCGCACAAGGAACTCGGCGTCGACATCGCGCTCGAATGCACCGGCATCTTCACCTCGCGTGACAAGGCCGCTGCGCATCTTGAAGCTGGCGCCAAGCGCGTGCTCGTTTCTGCGCCCGCCGATGGTGCCGATTTCACCGTCGTCTATGGCGTCAATCACGACAAGCTGACGAAGGATCATCTTGTCGTCTCGAACGCATCTTGCACGACGAACTGTCTCGCGCCGGTCGCAAAGGTTCTCAACGATGCCATCGGCATCGAGCGCGGCATGATGACGACGATCCACTCCTACACGGGCGACCAGCCGACGCTCGACACGATGCACAAGGATCTCTATCGCGCACGCGCTGCGGCGCTATCGATGATCCCGACTTCGACGGGCGCTGCGAAGGCCGTCGGCCTTGTCCTGCCGGAACTCAATGGCAAGCTCGATGGTTTCGCCATGCGCGTGCCGACGCCGAATGTCTCGGTCGTTGATCTGAAATTCTTGGCCAAGCGCGGCACGACGAAGGATGAAGTGAACGCGGCCATCAAGGCGGCGGCCGAAGGTCCGCTCAAGGGCGTGCTCGGCTTCACCAATGCGGCGAATGTGTCGATCGATTTCAACCACGATCCGCATTCCTCAATCTTCCACATGGATCAGACCAAAGTGATGGACGGCAATTTCGTGTCGATCCTGTCTTGGTACGACAATGAGTGGGGTTTCTCGAACCGCATGGCCGATACAGCGGTGGCAATGGGTAAGCTTCTCTAAGGAAGGCTTCGATGGCGAGCCCCTTCAAAACACTCGACGATGCCAAACTTGACGGTCAACGCGTGCTCGTGCGCGTTGATCTTAACGTCCCGATGGAAAATGGCGAAGTGTCGGATGCTACGCGTATCGAACGCGTTCTGCCGACCATTCGCGAAATTTCCGACAAGGGCGGTAAGGTGATCTTGCTTGCGCATTTCGGCCGTCCGAAAGGGCGCGATCTGAAAGAGACGCTGGCACCCGTGGCCAAGGCGGTGGAGCAGCATCTCGGCCGCGCGGTCGCGTTCGCTGAAGATTGCATCGGTGATGTGGCGAAGAAAGCGGTGGACGCGATGAAGAAGGGCGATGTCCTTCTGCTCGAAAACACGCGCTTTCACCCGCAGGAAGAAAAGAACGATCCGGAGTTTACCAAAGCCCTTGCCGCTAATGGTGATCTGTTCGTGAACGACGCCTTCTCGGCGGCGCATCGCGCACATGCTTCGACCGAAGGTCTGGCGAAGATTCTACCGGCCTATGCTGGCCGGACGATGCAGGCGGAAATCGAAGCTCTGTCAAAGGCGCTCGAAAAGCCGGAGCGTCCGGTGGCGGCTGTGGTGGGCGGTGCCAAGATTTCGACCAAGCTCGAACTCCTCGGCAATCTCGTCAGGAAAGTCGACATTCTCATCATCGCGGGCGGCATGGCGAACACGTTCCTCGCTGCGCAAGGTAAGGCGATCGGCAAATCGCTGTGCGAGAAAGATCTTCTCGATACGGCGAAATCGATTTTGGCAGAAGCCGAAAAAGCGAAATGCGAAATTGTTCTGCCGCAGCAAGTCGTCGTGGCTAAGGAATTCAAGGCCGGTGCGGAAAGCCGCATCGCCTCTGCCGACGATGTGCATGATGACGAGATGATCCTCGACATCGGGCCGGATGAAGCCTGCCGCATCGCGGGCATTTTGGCGCGTGCGAAGACGCTTGTCTGGAACGGGCCATTCGGTGCGTTCGAGATTGCGCCCTTCGACAAGGGCACAGTGTCTGTGGCGCAGGACGCGGCGCGGCTCACGCGCGAAGGCAAGCTTTTGTCCGTTGCCGGTGGCGGCGATACGGTCTCTGCACTCAATCACGCTCATGCAGCGGATGATTTCACTTATGTCTCGACGGCGGGCGGCGCATTCCTCGAATGGCTCGAGGGCAAAGCGCTGCCGGGCGTTGAAGTGCTTCGCAAGAATTGATCCTTAGGGGAGAACGAAACCATGGCCCGCATCACCCTGCGCCAATTGCTCGATCACGCCGCCGAACATGATTACGGCGTGCCAGCGTTCAACATCAATAATATGGAACAGGCGCTCGCCATCATGGCGGCTGCTAGCGCTGTGGATGCGCCCGTCATCATTCAGGCGTCGCGCGGCGCGCGCCAATATGCACATGACGTGATGCTGAGGCACATGATGGACGCGGTGACGGAAATCTATCCGCAGATTCCGGTTTGCGTGCATCTCGACCATGGCAACAATGCCGCCACCTGCATGACGGCCATTCAGGCGGGCTTCACATCGGTGATGATGGACGGCTCGCTGAAGGAAGACGGCAAGACGCCGGCCGATTGGGAGTACAATGTCGGCGTAACCAAGCAGGTCGTCGATATGGCGCATTTGGGCGGCATCTCGGTCGAAGGTGAGCTTGGTGTTCTCGGATCGCTCGAAACCGGCATGGGCGACAAGGAAGACGGGCACGGCGCAGAAGGCAAGCTTTCGCACGATCAGCTTCTGACGAACCCGAAGGAAGCCGCCGATTTCGTGCGCGCGACAAAGGTCGACGCGCTCGCGATTGCGATGGGCACGTCGCATGGTGCCTATAAATTCTCGCGCAAGCCGGATGGCGCGATCCTCGCGATGAATGTGATCGAAGAAATCCATCGCCTGCTGCCGAACATGCATCTCGTGATGCATGGTTCATCGTCCGTGCCGCAGGATCTGCAGGACATCATCAACGCCTATGGCGGGAAAATGCCGCAGACATGGGGCGTGCCGGTGGAAGAAATTCAGCGCGGCATCAAGCATGGCGTGCGCAAGATCAACATCGACACGGACAACCGCATGGCGATGACCGGCCAGATCCGCAAGATCCTTGCGGAACATCCGGGCGAATTCGATCCGCGCAAATATCTGAAGCCTGCGATGGAGGCGATGACCAAGCTCTGCAAGCAGCGTTTGGAAGAGTTCAACACGGCGGGTCAGGCCTCCAAGATCAAGCGCGTCCTCACGCTCTCCGAGATGGCGTCCCGCTATGCCAAGGGCGAGCTCGACCCGAAATTCAGCTAAGGCCCCGCAAGGTGCTGGAAAGGCCCCGCACGAGCGGGGCTTTTCTTTTTGGGCCGGAGCCTGATGGCTCCGCGTTGCGCAGGGGTAAGGCTTCGGGGTAAGGCTCATCCATGTCGAATCAGGCCCGCCTCGTTCTGTTCACCCCTTTTGAGCCCGATGCGGCGACGTTGCCGCAGGCGCTTTCGGCGGCTTTGGCCGCTGTGCCGGTCGATGCCGTCATCCTACGCCTGCCGGAAACGGATGATCGGTCCAAGATCAATCTTGCGAAGTCTGTCGCCCCCATCGTTCAGGGCAAGGGCGCAGCGTTGATGCTCGATGGCCATCCGGAACTTGTGGCCCGGGCAGGTGCCGATGGTGCGCATGTCAGCGGGCTCGATGCTGTCGGCCCGGCGCTCGAAATTCTCCGTGCGCAAGAGCGTATGTGCGGCGTTGGCGGATTGCCTGCGCGCCACGACGCGATGGAAGCGGCAGAGCTTGGGACCGATTATGTGATGTTCGGCGAACCGCGCCCCGATGGCTCGGTGCCACTGATTTCCGCTGTCATCGAACGCGCGCAATGGTGGGCGGAATTGTTTCAGGTGCCTTGCGTTGCCTATGCGCCGACGATCGACGATGTCGGACCGCTCGCAGCGACGGGCTGCGAATTCGTCGCACTCGGGGATTATGTTTTTCGTGATGAAGAAGGCCCGGCAGCGGCCATGCAGCGCGCGCTCTATGCGCTTGGCGGGGCTGACGCTGGCGCGTGATGAGAACGCGGCGCTCTTCTCTCCCTCTTACAGCCATGTTGGCGATCGCATCGTCGATCGTGATGCATACTGCGTCCGCACAGCAGCAAACCAAACCGCCCGCGCCGAAATTTCTGCCGATGCCGCAATCCGCGCAACGCCTGCCCACGCAGGAAGGCGACAAGGCTTATGCCGCGTATCAATTAGGGCTTTATCGCGAGGCGATGCAGGAAGCCGAAACGCGCGCGAAAGCCAATCCGAAGGATGGTGCAGCGTTTACATTGATCGGCGAATTGTACGCCAAGGGCTTCGGCGTTAAACCTGATCTTACTAAAGCAGGGCAGAATTTTCAGAAGGCTGCGGCGGCTGGCGATGCGCAGGGGCAATATGCGCTCGCGATGTTGAAGCTCGAAGGCAAGGGCATTGCGAAAGATGAGCCGGGAGCCCGAGCGTTACTTGAGAAGGCGGCTGCGAAAGTCCCTGCGGCGGCCTATGCGTTCGGCCTGATGCTGCTCACCGATGGCAAAGCGGATTCCGATCGGCGCGCGGTGACGTTGTTTCAAGATGCGGCATTGCGCGGCGATGCGGATGCGCAATATGGGCTTGCCGTTCTCTACAAGGAGGGGCGCGGCGTACCCAAAAGTTCGTCCGATGCGGCGCTCTGGATGGGGCGTGCGGCGCTCAGTAAGAATGTCGCTGCTGAAACCGAATATGGCATCATGCTGTTCAACGGCGAGGGCGTTGCCAAAAATGAGCAGGCGGCGGCAGCCATGTTCCGCCGTGCGGCGGAAAAGAATGGCGCTGTCGCGCAAAATCGCTTGGCACGGCTTTATTTTGCCGGGCGCGGCGTTCGGCGCGATCTTGTCGAAGGGGCCAAATGGGCGATCCTGTCGAACGCGCAAGGGCTGAAAGACCCTTGGCTCGACGATGCGATGCGCGAGCTGACGCCGGGCGAGCGGCGGCAGGCAGAAGAGGCCGTTCAACGTTTCCTGAGCCCCTGACCCGCGTGGCCGCGGCTTGACCTCGGCTCCCCCGCGTGAGACGAGGCGCTGCGCTGTCGCTCGCTTTGCGGGTGGGTGGCCTTGCTGTTTGACGCCGGAGAGCCTGCCATGATCCGTTCCCCTCAGATGACCGTGATGGTCGATGCGGTGATGAAAGCCGCGCGTGGTCTGCGCCGGGACTTCGGCGAAGTCGAACAATTGCAGGTCTCGCGCAAGGGACCCGGCGATTTCGTTTCGAACGCGGATCACAAGGCCGAGAAGGCGTTGCATGAAGCGCTTTTGAAGGCGCGGCCCGATTACGGTTTCGTGATGGAAGAAAGCGGCGTCGTCGAAGGCAAGGACAAGGCGCATCGCTGGCATATCGATCCGCTCGACGGCACAATCAATTTTTTGCATGGCATTCCGCATTTCTGCGTCTCGCTCGCGCTTGAGCGCGAGGGGACAATTGTTGCGGGCGTCATCTACGATCCGATCAAGGACGAATTGTTTATCGCCGAGCGCGGCAAGGGCGCCTTCCTCAACAACCGCCGCCTTCGCGTTGCAGGCCGTGACCGTGCCGCCGATGCTGTGTTTGCGACCGGCATCCCGACGATCGGGCGCGCACATCATCAAGAATTTCAGGGCATTCTGGGCAAGGTGATGGCGCAGTGCTCAGGCGTGCGCCGTTTTGGCGCGGCTGCTCTCGACCTCGCTTATGTCGCAGCGGGCCGTTATGACGGCTATTGGGAGCGTGGATTGAACAGCTGGGACGTTGCGGCAGGGGTCATCCTCGTCAAGGAGGCAGGTGGTTATGTCAGCGATATGACAGGGGCGGATTTTACACCCGCCACACGCGACGTCGTCTGTGGCAATGAAGCCATGCATAACGCACTTCTCGCCATGGTGAAGCTTCCTGCCCCTTGATCATGGCCGCGCGGGCGGCGAACATGGGGTATGAAACTCTCTGCTCCGACTGCCCGTGACCGCCTGACGAAACCCCGTATCTATCTGCTACGGATGGCGGTCTTCGTCATCCTATCAGGTTTCATCGCGTTCATTCTCTACCAACCCATCTGGGACGCGTTTCTCGCCAATCCCGGGCTCAATGGCCTGATCATTGGCGTGCTGGCGATTGGCATTCTGCTCAGCTTTCGCGGTGTCACGCAGCTCTTTCGTGAAATCAATTGGGTGAATGGCTGGCATACCGGTGCCACCGTTCCGCGGCCGCAGAATTATACGCCCGTGCTGTTGCAACCGCTCGCAATCCTGCTCAACAGAACGGGGCCTAACAATGTCTCGACGCTGTCATTGCGCGCGGCCCTCGATTCCATCGCGCTGCGTCTCGATGAGGCGCGCGACATTGGCCGCTACCTCACCGGACTTCTGGTGTTCCTTGGCCTGCTTGGCACGTTCTGGGGTTTGCTTGAAACGGTCAGTTCGGTGGGCCGCGTCATTCAGACGATGAAGGGCGGTGCCGATGCGGGCTTGATGTTCGATGAATTGAAATCGGGATTGGCTGCGCCTTTGAGTGGGATGGGTATTTCGTTCTCATCCTCGCTCTTCGGTCTCGCAGGCTCTCTCGTTCTCGGTTTTCTCGATTTGCAGGCAGGGCAGGCGCAAAATCGTTTTTATCAGGAATTGGAAGATTGGCTGAGTGCAGCCGTGCTCGATCTGGCTGTGGAACCCGAAACGCCCGCCGATCGTCTCGCGCAAATCGAAGCCACGCTCGAAACCATTCGGCAAACGATGCCACCGGGCGAAGCGGTTGCGAGCCTCGCCGACAGCCTACAAACAATGGTCGCCCATATGCGCAGCGAACAGCAAATGCTGCGCGATTGGGTCGCGGCGCAGGCCGCGCGGGACCAAGAAATGAAAACCTTTCTCGCGCGTGCGCTTGAAGGGCTCAAGAAATGAGCTTTCCCCGCTCACGGCGTCGCGCCGCGCGCACGGTTGATTATTGGCCGGGCTTTGTGGATGCGCTGTCGACTCTGGTCCTCGCTATCGTCTTTCTTTTGTCCGTCTTCGTGATGGTGCAATTCTTTCTGAGCCAGCAGGTGACCGACAAGGACACGGCCCTGCAAAAACTCAATCGGCAGATTGCCGAACTCACGGATCTCTTGGCGCTTGAGCGCGTCAATCGGCGCAATGCAGAAGACAATCTCAATCAGGTGACAATCACGTTGCGCGCGCTCGAAGCCGAACGCAGTCGCCTGCTCGGCCTTGCCGATTCACAGGCCGGTGCCGCGGCCGATGCCGCCGGGAAAGCGGGATCACTCGGCCAGCAATTGGCAACCGAGAAGGATATTTCGGCCCGCGCCTTGGCGCAGGTTGAAGCGCTCAATCAGCAAATTGCGGCACTCAGGCGGCAATTGGCTGCACTTGAAGAAGCGCTCGACGCTTCGGAAAAGCGCGATCGCGAAAGTCAGGCCCAGATTGCCGATCTCGGTTCTCGCCTCAATGTGGCGCTTGCGCAGAAGGTACAAGAGCTTGCGCGTTACCGCTCTGATTTCTTCGGTCGGTTGCGCCAGGTTCTCGGCAACCGCAACGATATTCGTATCGTTGGCGATCGCTTCGTGTTTCAGTCTGAGGTGTTTTTCGATCCCGGCCAGTCTGTTCTGACAGAGCAGGGCAAGATCGAGATCGACAAGATCGCAACCGCGCTCGTCGATCTTACACGGGAAATTCCGCCTGACATTCCATGGGTGCTGCGCGTCGACGGCCATACGGACAAGCGGCCTCTCTCGGGAGCGGGTCAATTCAAGAGCAATTGGGAATTGTCGACCTCGCGCGCCATTGCGGTTGTGCAATATCTGATTGCCAAAGGCATTCCACCGCAGAAATTGCTGGCGGCAGGCTTTGCCGAATTTCAGCCGCTTGAACTCGGCGAGAACGACGAAGCTTACAAGCGCAATCGTCGTATTGAATTAAAACTGACCGAGCGATGACACTTACATTCCGGCCGATGCATTGGGACGAGATTGCGGCCTGTGCCGATCTCTGGGTCGAAACATGGTCCGACACTTATCCTGCCATCGATTTTAATGCGCGGCGCCCTTGGTTCGTGGAGCGTTTCGAATCCTATGTTTCAGGGCGTGTGAAAGCTGAAGTCGCATGCAACGAAGCGGGCCAGATTTTAGGACTCGTCAGCGTCGATCCGGAAACCGGTCATGTCGATCAATTCGCGATTGCTAAACATGCGCGCGGCCACGGCGTAGCAACAGTGCTAATGAATCACGCCAAGGCGATTGCGCCGGGCTTTCTTCATCTCGATGTCAACACCGACAATCTTCGCGCGATCCGTTTTTACGAGCGCGAAGGATTTCACCGCGTGCGCGAGGGTTTCAGCGCCTCGGGCAGGCCGTCTTATTTCTATGAATGGGTTGAATAGGACGAACGAAGATTTTGTAGAATAATCTACGTCATCGCGAGGAGGGCAAAGCCCAACGCATGCATCTTTTTTCTTGGATGCTGGGAGGTTGGCGGCGGCCATTCTGCCTTTGGCGCTTCGCGCATAAGCCGCAAATCGTCACGTTGCTCGTCGTAATGGTGGGCTGGCCTAGACGCGCGCAGCGTTATTCCACTACCATCTCATTGCCGAATTGCAGCCGTGCAAGGCGAGCATAGAGACCGCCCTTGGCCACGAGCGCGACGTGCGTGCCTTCTTCCACGATCTGGCCGTTCTCCATGACCAGAATGCGATCGGCCTTTAGGATAGTGGCGAGACGGTGCGCAATCACGAGCGTTGTGCGGCCTTCCATCAAGCGATCGAGTGCCGCTTGCACGAGGCGTTCGTTTTCGGCATCGAGCGCGCTCGTTGCTTCATCGAGCAGAAGGATCGGCGCATCGCGCAAGATTGCGCGCGCAATCGCGAGGCGCTGGCGCTGCCCGCCAGACAGCGTCACGCCACGTTCACCGACAACCGTATCGTAGCTTTCGGGAAGTTTCTCGATGAATTCGGCTGCTGCGGCCAATTCCGCAGCGCGACGAATCTGATCGCGCGTCGCGTGCTTCTGGCCATAGGCAATGTTCTCGGCAATCGATGTTCCAAAGATCACCGCCTCTTGCGGCACGAAGGCTATGCGGTCGCGCACGGTTTCGGGATCGGCGTCTGTCAGTGCCACGCCATCGACCATAATGTGGCCTTGTTGTGGATCGTAGAAACGCAGGATCAATTGCGCCACAGTACTTTTGCCGGCACCCGAGGGGCCGACCAATGCAATGCGTTCGCCTTTCTTCATCGAGAATGACAGATCGCGCAGCACATCGGTCTCAGTCCGTGTTGGATAGGCGAAGCTCACATTTTCGAAGCGCACCGTGCCTTGAGGCGGTACGGGCAGGGGCGCTGGATTGCGCGGCGCTGTGATGGCAGGTTTTACATCGAGCAATTCGGCGAGGCGGCTTGCAGCGCCTGAGGCGGCGCTGATTTCGCTCCAGACTTGCGAGAGCTCGCCGAGTGCGCCAGCGCCAAACACGGCATAGAGCACGAATTGCGAGAGTTCGCCGCCCGTCATCTTCCCGGTCAGAACATCCTGCGCGCCCCACCACAACACGCCGACAACGGACGCAAAAATCAGAAAGATCGCAACGGCAGTCAGGATCGAACGTGCGCGTGTCGCATCGCGCGCCGTCGTATAAGCGTTCTCGGAGGCTTCTGCGAAATGACGACCGGTTTCGCGTTCCGCATTGAAGGCCTGCATCACGCGTGTCGCGGCCATGGCTTCTGTCGCATAGGCAGATGCATCAGCGAGGCGATCTTGAGCGAGCCGCGTCCGGCGGCGCACCGAGCGACCCGAGGCTACGAGGGGCAACACGATGATCGGAATCGTGACTAGCACAAGGCCCGACAGATGCGGGCTCGTATAGACCATCATGCCGGCGGCGCCGAGAAACAAAACAAAATTGCGCAGAGCAATCGAGGCCGATGCGCCAAAGGCCGATTTGATCAGCGTCGTGTCGGACGAGATGCGCGAGACGAGATCGCCTGCGCGCACGCGATCGTAAAAGCCCGCATCGAGACGCAAGAGATGGCTGAACAGCGCCGTGCGGACATCGGCGACAACCCGTTCGCCGAGCGTCATCACCAGATAATAACGCGTCGCGCTGGCAGCAGCGAGCACGCCGACAACGATCACCATCATGCCGAAATACCGATCGATGAGATCGGCACCTTCCGCTGTGAAACCGAAATCGATCATCCGGCGCACGGCCAGCGGGATCACGAGCGTCGCGCCCGAAGCGATGACGAGGGCCACAAGCGCGGCTGCGAGGCGTCCCCTATAACGTATCGCAAAGGGTAAGAGCGGCATCAACGCGGCGAGCGATGCGCGGTCCTTGGTTTCAGGCTTGCCGACTGTCTTGCCGACTGTCTCGCCGTTCGGGGTCTGGCCTTGGATCGGGGGGGCGTTTTCGGGGGTCATGCGTCTTGGCCAAGAGGGTAACGGTGTCCTTATGGGGGCATTTTCACGAACTTGTCCATGCGGCGTGTTCCCGATGCTTGTCACCTCGGGGCTTCTCCGGTATAGGGGCGCATCTCTTTCAGCGGAAAGCCCTGAGGCGCCCGATCCGGCGGCCTCTTGGAGTGTTCCGGAGACCCGAGGACTGACCATGAAGGCCGAGATTCATCCCGACTACCACACGATCAAGGTCGTCATGACGGACGGCACGGAGTTCGCCACCCGCTCTACATGGGGCAAGGACGGCGATACGATGCAGCTCGACATCGACCCAAACACCCATCCGGCTTGGACCGGCGGTACGCAGCAGCTGCTCGATCGCGGCGGCCGTCTGTCGCGCTTCAACAACAAGTTTGCAGGCCTCGGCCTCAAGAAGTAATCCCCGCCTTTCAGGCTGTGGTTCGAAAAAAAAGCCCCGCTCGCGCGGGGCTTTTCTCGTTGCAGGAGGTTCGCCGCTTTGAAGCGGTCTTCTGGAAACGGGTTCAGCGGACGCCAAAGGCGTCCGACAGCATCGACCATTGGGCCGCCACACCATTGGTCAGTGGGGCAACTGGCTCGGCGGCGCGCGCCGGGCGGGTGTTCAGCAAAGTGTCGATATGCATCACGCGTTGCTGCAGGCGCAGCGAGCGGGCGGAGAGGTCTTGAAGCTGCAGCGGGAGACCTTCAAGGCTGCCTGCGTCGAAGCCGCGGTCCTTTTCGCCGAGTTTTACCTTGGCAAATTGTTGGGTCGCCTGTGATTGAGTCATCTCGCCTTCGATCACAGCACGCTGGATCAGGAGCCAGGACGCCAATTGCATCAGCCGCGTCGTGAGACGCATGCTCTCATTGGCATAGGCGAGGGCGGGCATGCGGGTCAGCGCTTTCGCCTCCTCGCGGCCGGGGCCATCCAGGTAGGCGGCGGCCTCCTCGACCAGCGCGATTCCTTCGGCAAATAAGGCCTTGAAACCCTCAGACGAAGCAAAGCTCTGACCGAAACGAACCGGCTCATTGCGTGGGATGGCACGCCGTTCCGTTACCGCGCGATTTTTCTTGCGGGTTGGTTCGGCGGCGGTACGGGTTTCGGACTCGATCATGGACAGGCCTGAATTGCGTCAACACAGGCACCTTAGGCGCTTCCTGAGCGGCGCGCCTCTTTCACTTCCCATTAAGATTAACGCGGCCGCGGCCCTCACAATGGGAGGGAGCCTTTTCGAGGTCGGCAACAAAAAAGAGCCGCCATTTGCGGCGGCTCCAAGTCTATCGAACAGGGAGGAGTCCACGAGCGGGGGAGAACCGCTCTCTCCGGTGATCTGCGCCGGATTGAGACAGTTTGTTCGGAAAGACTTAACCTTACGTTAAGAGCGAATCTTGAACACGCTTTCGGCCGATTGCTTCGAGGCTTCCTTCGTCATTTTTGCGCCTTCGAGCCGGGCGATCTCCGATTTGAGCAGCGTGATCCGTTCGGCCAACTCATCGACAGACAAGGTCGCAAGATCCTGACCGATCTCGTGAGTGAGGGGCTTTTTGACCGGTTTTTCGTCTCCAAACGGGTCGAACATCGCCTTTTCTCCCTTCCCAAAGCACGTCAAGGCTGACCGTTTCGGGTCAAGCTCCATTGGACAGCCGCGCTTGATCGTCCTATATTACGTCCAACCCCGTCAATTTGGCCTGCCGGGGCTCCGGCCGAAAGGTCCGGCCGGAGCGCGAGAGCCTTTGCGTGCTCTCCGGCACAAGGCCGCCAAGGAGACAGACTATGAGCACCGGCCCCCTGATGCCGAAAGCCACTGCCGTGTGGCTCGTCGACAATACCGCTCTGACGTTCGATCAGATCGCCGATTTCTGCAAACTCCACCCGCTTGAGGTGAAGGGCATCGCAGATGGTGAAGTCGCAGCGGGGATCAAGGGTCAGGATCCTGTTTCGGCCGGTCAGCTCACGCGCGACGAAATCGCCAAGGCGGAAGCAGATACGAATTACCGTTTGAAGCTTTCGACATCGACGGTTTCGCTGCCCGAAGCCAAGCGCAAGAAGGGCCCGCGCTATACGCCTTTGTCGCGCCGCCATGATCGTCCCAATGCCATTCTGTGGCTGCTGCGCAGCCATCCCGAGCTGAAAGACGCGCAGATCATGCGCCTTGTTGGCACGACCAAGACGACGATCCAGCAAATTCGTGATCGCACCCATTGGAACACAGCAGCGCTTTCGCCGCTCGATCCGGTGACGCTCGGCCTGTGCTCGCAGATTGATCTCGATTTCGAAGTCGCGCGCGCCGCGAAGGAAAAGCCAGTGGTGCGCGACGATGCGGGCCAAACGTTGCTTCCGGCCGAATTGACCACTGCGAAGGAAGAGGTCGGTGTACCATTCTCGGGCCTGACCGCGCCGAAGGAAGAAGAAGAAAAGATCGACGTGGATTCAGTCTTCGCCAAGCTCAAATCGCTCAAAACCGACGATTGAGAGGCGTTTTGCCGCGTTCAAACGGTTTGGTCGTTACTTTCGATTAACCTAAAGGCGTTAAGTCAGGCGTCAGTATCGAGTTTGTTCGCAGGACAGAAACCATGACCTTCGCCATGACCCGCACCGGCCGGCTTACGAAAATCGCATTGGCTGCCGTCTTTGCCATGACGCTCGCGGCCTGCTCGTCCAATAAGACGGATGACCTTTCAGGCAATCCGTCGGGCGCGTTCGGGGCCGGCGGCGCTGGCGGCATTGCCACGCCCGGCAGCGCGCAGGATTTCGTGGTCAATGTCGGCGACCGTGTCTTCTTCGAGAGCGACTCGTCCGATCTCACATCGACGGCGACGACCACGCTCGACAAGCAGGCCCAGTGGCTCAATCAATATCCGAAATACGCGATCACGGTCGAAGGCCACGCCGACGAGCGCGGCACGCGCGAGTATAATTTCGCTCTCGGTGCGCGCCGTGCGCAGGCGGCGCGCGATTACCTCGTCTCGCGCGGCGTCAATGCTAGCCGCGTCAAGACCATCTCCTACGGCAAGGAACGCCCTGTCGCGGTCTGCGACGACATTTCCTGCTGGGCGCAAAACCGCCGTGCTGTGACCGTTCTGGGCGGCCAGGCTGGGATGTAATCCCGCCATATTTTGGCCGGGGACACGACTATGGTAAGCGGCGGGTCGATCTTGACCCGTCCGCGAATGAGCCAGTCCGATGCGCCGCTTTCTCCTGACTGCCAGTCTGACCGTCCTTTTGACCGCGCCTGCCTTTGCTCAGGACGTGTCGGAGCTTCTTGTCCGACTGAACCGGTTGGAATCGCAGGTCCGGCAATTGTCCGGTCAGAATGAGCAATTGCAGTTCGAGAACAAACGTCTCTCTGAGCAGCTTGCAAAATTCCAGAAGGACGTCGAATTCCGTTTCCAAGATTTGCAACCGGCTGCAAAGCCGGGCGCAGCGCCCGCGACTGGCAAGCCCGCGTCACCTCCGCCTCCACAGGCATCAGGCCAGAAGCGCTCCGATGCATTCGATCCTGCCGCGCAGCCAAGTGCGCCGGGCGCACCGCAATCGCTTGGCGTTGCCGACATCATCGCCAAGGACACGCAGACCGCGCCATCGCAGCCGCTCGATTTGAATGCAATGCGGCCGGGTACGCCGACGCAACAAGCAACACCGCAGACGACATCCTCGATCATTCCGCAAGGTTCTTTGCCGGCGCGCGTCCAAGGCATGAATCCAGCAACGCCTGCCGCCGTGCAGCCCAGTGCCGATGCGTATGAAAACGGCATGGCGCTGATGAATGCGCGTCAATATCAGCAGGCCGAGATGGCGTTCCGCCAGTTTCTTACCGCCAATCCGCGCTCGCCGAACGTGTCGAACGCGCATTATTGGCTCGGCGAATCCTATCTCAAGCGCGATCTCTACACCGATGCGGCCGAACAATATTTGAAGATCTATCAATCCTATCCGCAGTCGAAGGTGGCGCCCGAAGCGTTGGTAAAACTCGCGGTATCGCTACGCGGATTGGGGCAGAAGCAACAGGCCTGCGCGACATTGGCAGAAGTCGGTCGCAAATATCCGAACGCATCGAGCGATGTGCGCGGCGCTGTCGATCGCGAACAGAAACGCGCTGCCTGCTGAGATGAGCGCCGCTGCTCCCCTCGGCGAGGCGGAGATCGCGGCGCTGTTCGAGCCGCTCAACGCGTTCGGCCATGTGCTGGCGGCCGTTTCAGGTGGTCCCGATTCCATGGCCTTGATGGGGCTTCTTGCGCGTTGGGCGCGTGCGCAGCCCCATCTGACGCTCTCGATTGCGACCGTCGATCACGGTTTTCGCCCCGAGGCGCGCGCTGAAGCGGAATTCGTTGCGCAGGCCGCAGAGGCACTCGGTTTATCTTGCACGATCCTCACCCGCGAAGGGCCCGTGCCGGACAGCGGATTGCAGGAAGCGGCGCGCCAAGCACGTTACGATCTTCTCTATGGATGCGCCCGCGCCATCGATGCGCGGGTGTTGGTCACGGCGCATCACGCCGACGATCAGGCCGAAACCGTTTTAATGCGGCTATGCCATGCGTCGGGTCCCGGTGGGCTCGCCGGGATGCGATCGGACATGCCGCGGGGGGCTGTGACGCTAATGCGGCCCTTCCTCGACGTACCGCAGGCGCGTTTGGCGGCCAGCTTGGCCGAACTCGGCCTTGCGAGCCTCAGCGATCCTTCGAATGCAGATCTGCGGTTCGAACGGGTGCGGCTGCGGCAATTGGGGGATGCTTTAGCCGGGTTTGGCCTGACCCGCGATAGGCTTGTGCTTTTGGCCAAGCGGGCGGCCCGCGCCGATGCCGCCCTCGACCGGGCAGCGGAGGCCGCTTTCGTGTGCCACCGCCTTGCTGGCTCGGACGGAATGGCCTTTGCCGGGACTTTGTTCGGCGAACCGCGCGAGATCATTGTCCGGCTTCTGGCCAAGGGTCTGGCCCGAATGGTGCCAGACCGACAGGTGCGTCTGGAACGCCTTGAGGACCTGACAGAGGCGCTTTGCGAGGCTTATGGCCGCCGTGAGGCGCTTGGTCGGACATTGGGCGGGGTCATCATACGCCTCAGCCCGGCAGGACGGCTCAACTTCCAGCCCGAGGGGCCGCGGGGCGAGCGGCGCTGAGATTCAGCGCGGCTTGTTTACGCAGATTGACCTTTTCCGAGGGCGTTCCCTTGGCAATTGGGGTTGCGACACTTAAATCTAGCCTTCCACTCCTCTCCCTCGCCGTGCGGGGGACGACCACGGTTGACCGGTCTCATGAACCCCAATGTCAGGAATTTCGCGCTCTGGGTCATCATCATCCTTTTGGTGCTGGCGCTTGTGACGCTTTTCCAGAATCCGAGCCAGCGCAGCGCGTCGGCTGACGTGTCCTACAGCCAGTTCCTGCAGGATGTGGAAGCAGGCCGTGTCACCAGTGTCCAAATTGCGGGTCCTGAGATCCATGGAACTCTGTCGGATGGCCGCTCGTTCCAGACCTATTCGCCGAACGATCCGACACTCGTGCAGAAGCTCTCGCAAAAGGGCGTGAATTTCTCCGCGAAGCCGCAGAATGAATCCATGCCCTGGTTCCTCGCTCTGCTGATCAATTGGCTGCCGATGATCGTGCTGCTCGCGGCATGGATTTTCTTGTCGCGTCAAATGCAGGGCGGAGCCGGCAAAGCGATGGGCTTTGGCAAGTCGAAAGCCAAGCTGCTCAATGAAGCGCATGGCCGCGTGACGTTTGACGATGTCGCCGGTGTCGACGAAGCTAAGGAAGATTTGCAGGAGATCGTCGAGTTCTTGCGCGATCCGCAGAAATTCCAGCGCCTCGGCGGTCGCATTCCGCGCGGTGTGTTGCTCGTCGGCCCTCCGGGAACGGGTAAAACTTTGATCGCACGTGCGGTGGCGGGCGAAGCGAATGTGCCGTTCTTCACCATTTCGGGTTCCGACTTCGTTGAAATGTTCGTCGGCGTTGGTGCGAGCCGCGTGCGCGACATGTTCGATCAGGCGAAGAAGAACGCGCCTTGCATCATTTTCATCGACGAAATCGACGCGGTCGGCCGTCATCGCGGCGCCGGTCTCGGCGGTGGCAATGACGAGCGCGAACAGACGCTCAACCAATTGCTCGTTGAGATGGATGGCTTCGAAGCCAATGAAGGCGTCATCATTATCGCGGCGACGAACCGTCCCGATGTTCTCGATCCGGCGCTTTTGCGTCCGGGCCGTTTCGATCGTCAGATCGTTGTTCCCAATCCCGATGTGTCGGGCCGTGAACGGATCTTGAAGGTCCATGTTCGCAAGGTTCCGCTCGCTCCCGATGTCGATCTCAAGGTGATCGCGCGCGGCACGCCCGGTTTCTCTGGCGCGGATTTGATGAACCTCGTCAACGAAGCGGCCTTGCTTGCAGCGCGGCGCGGCAAACGCATCGTGACGCGTGCGGAATTCGAAGACGCCAAAGACAAGGTGATGATGGGTGCCGAGCGTCGTTCACTCGCGCTGAGCGAAGATGAAAAGCGCCTCACCGCTTATCACGAAGCTGGCCACGCGATTGTTGCGCTCAATGTTCCTGCGACCGACCCGGTGCATAAGGCGACGATCATTCCGCGCGGTCGTGCGCTCGGCATGGTGATGCAATTGCCGGAGCGCGATAAGCTTTCCATGAGCTTCGAGCAGATGACATCGCGTCTTGCGATCATGATGGGTGGCCGCATTGCGGAAGAGATGATCTTCGGCAAGGTCAAAGTGACATCTGGCGCGCAGAGCGATATCGAGCAGGCGACGCGTCTGGCCCGCATGATGGTGACGCGTTGGGGCTTCTCGCCGGAACTCGGCACGGTGGCTTACGGCGAAAATCAGGAAGAAGTGTTCCTCGGCATGTCGGTGGGCCGTCAGCAGAACATTTCGGAATCGACCGCTCAGAAAATCGATGCGGAAGTTCGTCGTCTGGTGGAAGAAGGCTTCGAAGAAGCCCGTCGGATCCTGACGGAGAAGCGCGATGCGCTCGAAATCTTGGCCAAGGGCCTTCTCGAATATGAGACCCTCTCTGGCGATGAGATCAAGGATCTGATCAACGGCAAGCCGCCGTTGCGCGACACCGATGAAGAGCCGCCGCGGTCGTCCCCGGCGGTGCCGACCGCCGGCAAGGGGCGCCCGCGCGGTGCACCCGATGCGGGCAATGGCCTCGAGCCACAGCCCTCTTAAGCGCTAGCGCCCGGCCTCAAGCCGGGCGTTTTCGTTAAGGGGCGCGGTTACCAATCGTTATATTTCTTGATCCCGGGGTGCCGCCACGCGGACGGGATCGTTTGCTATACAGGCCCGGCCAGCAGGACGGGGCAGGGGAACACGATGAGCCGTAGCTATTTCGGAACGGATGGGATCCGTGGTGAGGCCAATAAGGTCATCACACCTGAGCTCGCCCTCAAGGTGGGGCAGGCGGCAGGCATCGTGTTCCAGCGCGGCGATCATCGCCATCGTGTCGTGATCGGCAAGGATACGCGGCTTTCGGGTTACATGATCGAGAATGCGCTCGTCGCCGGTTTCACATCGGTCGGCATGGACCCGCTGCTGCTCGGCCCGATGCCGACGCCGGCGGTCGCGATGCTGACCCATTCGATGCGCGCCGATCTCGGCGTGATGATCTCGGCCTCGCACAATCATTTCGAAGACAATGGCATCAAGCTGTTCGGCCCAGATGGTTACAAGCTGTCGGACGATACTGAAAAGGAAATCGAAGCGCTGCTCGATTCCGATTTGTCCTCCAAGCTCGCAGGTCCCACTAAGCTCGGTCGTGCCAAGCGCGTCGAGGCGGTGCATGCGCGTTACATCGAATTTGCCAAGCGTACCATCATGGGCAGCGTCGATCTCTCCGGCCTGCGGATCGTTGTCGATTGCGCCAATGGCGCGGCTTATAAGGTTGCGCCGGAAGCCTTGTGGGAGTTGGGCGCGGAAGTGTTTGCCATTGGCGATGAGCCGGATGGTTTCAACATCAATCGCGATGTCGGTTCGACGGCACCGCAGGCGCTTGCCGACAAGGTGCGCGAAATGCGTGCCGATATCGGCATTGCGCTCGATGGCGATGCGGACCGCGTCATCATTGTTGATGAGAAGGGCCATGTCGTCGATGGCGATCAGCTGATGGCTGTGATCGCAACAAGCTGGAACGAAGAAGGTCGTCTGTCGAAGCCCGGAATTGTTGCGACTATCATGTCCAATCTGGGACTTGAACGTTATCTTGCAGGACAGGGACTGTCGCTTGTGCGTTCCGCTGTTGGCGATCGCCATGTGCTCGAGGAAATGCGGGCGCAAGGATATAATGTCGGCGGCGAACAATCCGGCCACATCATCCTTAGCGATTTTGGCACGACGGGGGACGGGCTTGTCTCCGCGCTGCAATTGCTTGCCGTGCTCAAGCGGAAAGAGGTTCCTTTGAGCGAGCTGTGCCATTGCTTCGAACCAGTGCCGCAGCTTCTCAAAAATGTGCGGTTCAAGTCTGGGCATCCGCTCGAAGCCGAGCCTGTTAAGAAGGCCATCGCTTTGTCGCGCGAAAAGCTTGGCCAAGCGGGCCGTCTCGTGATCCGCCCGTCAGGAACGGAGCCTGTCATCCGTGTGATGGCGGAAGCGGATGATGCGGCGCTTGTAGCGACTGTCGTGGACGAGGTCTGCGCAGCGGTGGCCAAGGCGGCGGCCTAACGGCTCCCTCTTTCTCCTGCCCTCTCTTCTTTTCCATCTGAGGACGGATTGACGCACCTGCTGCCTTGCTCTAGGCACGGCAGCGGGACACTCCCCCCCAACGGGGAGCGCCCATCTGTAAGGATGGAGACAAACAGATGACGATGACCCCGCCCGGCACAAAGCCGGCTTGCGCTAATTTTTCTTCCGGCCCCTGCGCGAAGCGCCCCGGCTGGTCCCTCGAAGCTCTCAAAGACGCTCCGCTCGGTCGCTCGCACCGCGCCAAGGTCGGCAAGACCAAGTTGAAGCTTGCCATTGACCTGACGCGCGACGTGTTGCAGGTCCCGGCGGATTATCGCATCGGCATCGTTCCGGCATCGGATACGGGCGCGGTTGAAATGGCGATGTGGACGCTGCTCGGCGCGCGCCCTGTCGACATGGTCGCTTGGGAAAGTTTCGGCGAAGGCTGGGTGACAGACGCCGTCAAGCAGCTCAAGCTGAAAGACGCGCGCGTTCTGACGGCCGGTTATGGCGAGATCGTCGATCTCTCCACCATCAATTTTGATCATGACGTTGTCTTCACTTGGAACGGCACGACGTCTGGCGTGCGCGTACCAAATGGCGATTGGATTCCGGCCGACCGCAAGGGTCTGACGATTTGCGACGCGACTTCGGCTGCTTTCGCTCAGCGCCTTGATTGGGACAAGCTCGATGTCGTCACCTTTTCTTGGCAGAAGGTACTGGGCGGCGAAGCCGCTCACGGCATCATTATTCTGTCGCCGCGCGCAGCCGAACGGCTGACGACCTATACGCCTGCATGGCCATTGCCAAAGATTTTCCGCCTGACCTCGGGCGGCAAGATCTCCGAAGGCATTTTCCAAGGCGAGACGATCAACACGCCGTCGATGCTCTGCGTGGAAGATTATCTTGATGCGCTTGAGTGGTCGAAAAAGATCGGCGGTCTCGATGCACTAATCGCGCGCGCCGATGCCAACACCAAGGTCATCGCCGATTTCGTCGCGCAGAATGACTGGATCGATTTCCTCGCGAAAGATCCGGCCACGCGTTCGAACACCTCGGTTTGTCTCGTTTTCTCCGATCCGGCGATCAAGGCACTCGACGAGGCGGCGCAAGCCGATTTCGCGAAAAATGTGGCTGCTCTCCTCGAAAAGGAAAAGGTCGGCTACGATCTCGGCGCCTATCGCGATGCGCCTGCGGGTCTTCGCATCTGGTGCGGTGCAACGGTCGAGGCATCCGACGTCAAAGCGCTGATGGATTGGCTCGCTTACGCCTTCCACACGACCAAGGCCGCTCTTAAAGCCGCTTGATGATTTCTCCCGGCCTCTGACGGCGCGCCATTGTGCGCTTGCTCGCAGGCCGGGATCGCATCCGCATTTTTCCAATCCATCCAGCGCGCTTCCGCGCCTTCACGAAGGACCAAGCCTATGGCTCCCCGCGTTCTCATTTCCGATGCTTTGTCGCCCGCCGCTGTCGCGATCTTCAAGGATCGTGGCGTTGAAGTCGATTTTCAGCCCGATCTCGGTAAGGACAAGGACAAGCTTGCCGCGATCATCGGTAATTATGATGGCCTTGCCATCCGCTCGGCAACGAAGGTCACCGACAAAATCATCGCCGAAGCCAAAAATCTGAAGGTCGTTGGCCGCGCCGGGATTGGCGTCGACAATGTTGATATTCCCGCCGCAACGGCGAAGGGCATTATCGTGATGAACACGCCCTTCGGCAATTCGATCACGACGGCGGAACATGCCATTGCGATGATGTTCGCGATTGCGCGTGAAATTCCGGCTGCAGACGCTTCGACGCAGGCTGGCAAATGGGAAAAGAACCGTTTCATGGGCGTCGAGATCACCGGCAAGGTGCTCGGCCTTATCGGTTGCGGCAATATTGGTTCCATCGTTGCCGATCGTGCGCTCGGTCTCAAGATGCGCGTCTTGGCTTATGATCCGTTCCTGTCGCCAGAACGCGCCATCGATCTCGGTGTTGAGAAGGTCGAGCTCGATGAACTTCTCCCCAAGGCCGATTTCATCACGCTGCATGTGCCGATGACAGCGCAGACGAAGAATATTTTGTCGGCTGAAAATCTGGCAAAAGCGAAGAAGGGCGTGCGTATCGTCAATTGCGCGCGTGGTGGTCTTGTCGATGAAGCGGCACTGCGTGCAGCGCTCGATTCGGGCCATGTGGCCGGCGCTGCCTTCGACGTGTTCTCGGAAGAGCCGGCGAAGACCAACCCCCTTTTCGGTCATCCCAACGTCGTTTGCACGCCGCATCTGGGGGCCTCGACCAATGAAGCGCAGGAAAATGTTGCGCTGCAAGTTGCAGAACAGATGTCGGATTATCTGATCCGTGGCGCGATTTCGAACGCCGTTAACTTCCCTTCGATCACGGCCGAAGAAGCGCCGCGGCTGAAGCCGTTCATCGCGCTTGCCGAAAAGCTTGGAGCGTTTGCGGGCCAGCTCACCACAAGCGACATCAAAGAAATCCGTATCACTTATGAAGGCGCTGTTGCGGGATTGAAATTGAAGGCGTTGACGGCAGCAGCGATTGCTGGATTGCTCCGTCCCGCGCTTGCCGACATCAACGTCGTCTCGGCGCCGATCATCGCCAAAGAGCGTGGCATTGCAGTGTCGGAAACTGCGCGTGTGGCAGAAGGCGATTATGAATCTTTGATCACGCTGACGGTGGTCACGGCCGATCAGGAGCGCTCGATTGCGGGCACTGTGTTCCATGATGGCAAGCCGCGCATCGTCGCCATCAAGGGCATCAAGGTCGATGCCGAATTCGGTCCGTCGATGATCTATGTCACGAACGAAGACAAGCCCGGCTTTATCGGTCGGTTCGCTTCAACGCTGGGCGAAGCTGGCGTGAATATCGCGACCTTCGCGCTTGGTCGCGATGCCAAGGGTGGTTCGGCAATTGCGCTGGTCGAAGTCGATGGCGAAGTGCCGGACGGCGCGCTCAATACCATCGAGACGCTGCCGGGCGTGAAGCAGGCCAAAGTCTTGAAATTCTGATCGATCGATCAACGCAGAGATGAAAGCCTCCGCGGCAGGGCGGGGGCTTTTTTCATGCGCGCCGTCCGAGTGTTTCGGCAATCAAGATGCCGCCCACGACAAGGATCAGGGCGGCTGCATGATAAAGGTGGAATGGCTCGCCGAGAAAGATCACGGCGAAGAGCGCACCAAACACCGGTACGAGATTGGTGAAAATACCTGCGCGGCTTGGTCCGACGATGGCAACGCCGCGCATGAAAAAAAGTTGTGATACAAGGCTTGGGAATATCCCAGCATAGAGCAGCACCGCAAAGCCTTTGGCTGTTGGCCAGATGAATTCACCGCGCGCGATCTCGAGCCCAAAAAGCGGGATCGAGGTCAGAAACGCAATTGCTGCCATGGCGGTAAAAAAACTCAGTGGGGACACTTGCGGGCGGTTGCGCAATGCAAGCGTATAACCGGCATAAAGGAGGCATGCGACGATCAGGAAGATATCACCGAGATTGAAAGTCAATTTTTTCAACGTCTCGAGGCTGCCTTGGGCAGCAATCGTTGTCACGCCTGCCAATGTCACGAGAACGCCGAAGAGTTGGATGGGTGTGGCGCGCACACGAAAGAAGATCAGCGCACCAAGCAGAACGAAGACTGGGATGGCGCCCTGCAAAATCGTCATGTTCACGGCGCTGGTATAATGCGCCGAGAGATAGAACAAAGAGTTGAAGGCCGTAAAGCCGAGCGCGCCCATCAGTATGATCGCAGGCCAATGCATCCGCATCGTCGGCCAATCGCGTTTGAAATCTTCGCGCGCGATCAGCGTGAGAATGAAGCAGGCGATCAACCAGCGCCAACAAACCAGCGTCATCGGCGCGATCTCGCCGACGGCGGATTTGCCGGCCACACCATTGCCCGCCCACATGGCCGTTGTCAGCACCAGCAATAGGCTGGGCTGGCGGTAGAGCCAATCGCGGGCGGTGAGGTAGAGAGATTTCATGCGGTGCGCCTGTTGCTGTAGCGGGCTTCGCATGCGCGCCCGGCGCGGGCAAGGCGGGTAGAGGCAGAGGGCCCATGCGCGGTATGCGTTTGCCGAAGCCGGAAGCTCCGGCTAAACGATCCCATCACCAACGCAATCGCTGATTGTTTCCGCCATGCTTCGTTTTCTGGTCGTTGAAGGCAATGTGCGCGAGGCCCGTGAGGGTTTCCGCGAGGCCCTTGGGCTCACCCCGTCCGAATCCTATGCCAATGTCCTTCAGCATCTCGCGCCTGATGCGCTGTGCGACATCGCCTTTCCCGCCGACGACGGCGCTAACCTGCCCGATGGCGAAGGGCTTGAAGGCTATGACGGCGTTGTGCTGACGGGCTCGGGCCTCAACGTCTATGATGGCGGGCCTGCCATCGAACGGCAGATCGAATTGATGCGTGCCGTCTACAAATCGAAGACACCGGCCTTCGGTTCTTGCTGGGGCATCCAGATTGGCGCGGTCGCCGCCGGTGGTGCTGTCTCCAGGAATGTGCGTGGGCGCGAGATCAACATCGCGCGCAACATCGCACCGACCGAAGCAGGGCTTTCCCATCCATTGCTGCAAGGCCGGGCGCGGGCCTATGACGCGCCGTGTTCCCATCTCGATCACGTGACCAGCCTGCCGGGCGACATCGCCATATTGGCTTCCAACGGCATGTCGGAGGTGCAGGCGGCCGAGATCCGGCATGAAGGCGGGGTGTTCTGGGGGGTCCAGTACCATCCGGAATTTGACCTGCGCACGATGGCGGTCATCCTCGAACGTTATGGCGATGGGCTTATCCGCGAAGGGTTCTTCAAGGACCGCACCGATTGCGATCGTTTCGCTGCCGATATGCACACGCTCCATGATGAGCCGGGTCGGGTGGATGTGGCGTTTCGGCTCGGGATCGGGGCGGATATCCTCGATCCTGCCATTCGGCGGACAGAACTGACCAATTTTCTTGCCCATCAGGTTCGGCCGACAAAATCGGCCCGTGGACGAGCGTGAGAAAACGCCTTCCTTTCTTGCCGTCAGCCCCCTGATCGGGTAGGGGTCTGCCGCAAGCCCCGGCCTTGCCGGGGCTTTTGCGTTCGGGCGGCAGAAAACCGTCGCGCAGGTCCGGTCGGAGAACAGATCCATGGCGAATGTGGTCGTCGTCGGCGCTCAATGGGGCGACGAAGGGAAGGGCAAGCTTGTCGACTGGTTGAGCGAACAGGCCGATACGGTCGTGCGCTTCCAGGGCGGGCACAATGCTGGCCACACGCTCGTCATCGGCGACAAGGTCTACAAATTGTCGTTGCTTCCGTCGGGTGTCGTGCGCCCGGGCAAGCTTGCCATCATCGGCAATGGTGTGGTGCTCGATCCTTATGCGCTCGTCGCCGAAGTTGAGAAGCTTCAGGGTCAGGGCGTTGCCATTTCGCGCGACAATCTCCGCGTTGCCGACAATGTCCCGCTGATCCTTTCGGTCCATCGCGAACTCGATGCGCTGCGCGAGAGCGGTGCGTCGGGAACCAAGATCGGCACCACCAAGCGCGGCATCGGCCCGGCCTATGAAGACAAGGTCGGACGCCGCGCCATTCGTTTGATGGATCTCGCCGAGCCTGACAGTTTGATGGACAAGGTCGAGCGTCTGCTCGCCCATCACAATGCATTGCGCCGCGGTCTCGATCTACCGGAATTCAAAGCGCAAGACATTTATGCTGAATTGTCGGCGATTGCCGATCGCGTGCTGCCTTACATGGACACGGTGTGGCAATTGCTCGATGAGGAGCGCCGCGCTGGCAAACGCATTCTGTTCGAAGGCGCACAAGGTGCCTTGCTCGACATTGACCATGGCACCTATCCGTTTGTGACCTCGTCGAACACGGTGGCCGGACAAGCGGCGACGGGTTCGGGCATGGGCCCCGGGCAAGTCGGTTACGTGCTCGGCATTGCCAAAGCCTACACCACGCGCGTCGGTGAAGGTCCGTTTCCGACGGAACAAGACAATGATATTGGCAATCTGATCGGCGAGCGCGGTCATGAATTCGGCACGGTGACGGGACGCAAACGCCGTTGCGGCTGGTTCGATGCCGTGTTGGTGCGTCAAACCGTTCGCACATCCGGCATTCACGGCATTGCGCTGACAAAGCTCGACATTCTTGACGGCTTCAAGGACATCAAGGTGTGCGTGCGCTATCGTCTCGATGGTGTTGAGATCGATCATCTCCCGGCGAGCCAGAGCGCACAGGCGCGCGTCGAGCCGATCTATGAAACCATCGAAGGATGGGAAGGCACGACGGCCGGGGCGCGTAGCTGGGCAGAGCTTCCGGCGCAAGCGATCAAATATGTTCGCCGTATCGAAGAATTGATTGGCGCTCCGGTCGCTCTTGTGTCCACAAGCCCTGAGCGTCAGGATACGATCCTCGTTCAAAATCCGTTCGAGACCTAAGCGCAACAGGGAGGCGAGCGCGCCCGCATGGCGGATTATTATTCGCTCATTCAACGCGCCGTTGCGGGGCTCGAAGAGCCTACGCCTGAAAATCGCCGTGCGATTTATGAGCGCGCTATGGCGGCGCTTAAAATGCAGCTCGAAAATCTCGACCCGCCGCTGTCTCCAGCCGAGATTATGCGTGAGCAGATCCTGCTCGAGGAAACCGTCCAGCGCGTCGAATTGGAAGCGACGCGCGTATCCGATGAGCGGATCGAAGAAATCACCAATTCGCAACCTATTGTCGCGGCGCTCGATGCGCAGCCAAGCGACGAGGATGTGCCACAAGTCTCCGCGCCTGCCCTGCCAATTTTGGCAGATGGGCTCCGTCCGGTCGTTACAGCGCCAAAAGCGCGGCGTGTGGATGCGTTGCGTGTTGCTGTGGTCGGTGTCGCGGTTGCAATTGTTGTCGCTGCAACGGCCATTGCTGCCTTTATGCTCCGCGACACGCCGGCCGATTTTGAGCGCACACAGATCGCCACCGATGCCGATGGCGAGCCGCAGGGAAAGTTTCAGGATCGTTTGCCAGCCATCGGCGTAAAGGCGGAAGCATCCGCGCCTGCATCTGCGCCGATAGCGCAGGCTAGACCCGCTTTGCCTCTCGGTGCGCGGGCCATTCTCGTGTTGGAGCCGGAAGATCCACGACAACAGCCGGTCGTCACACAAGGGCGCACGGTGTGGAAGCTCGATTCCGTGAGTGGAGGTCCAGGCCAGCCAATCGATACTGGCGTGCGCGGAACGAGCGAATTCGGCGAAAGCGGGCTCACGCTCGACTTGATGTTCCGACGCAATCGCGATGCTGCGCTGCCAGTTTCGCATACGCTGGAACTCAAATTTGCACATACAGATAAGGCGCAGGTCGGGTCTGTGCGCGATATATCTTTGCCGGAGATGCGCGCGAATGAAACGCAGATCGGAACGCCGATGGCGGGGATCGCTGTGCCCGTGCGGGACAATCTGTTCTTGATTGGCCTGTCCAATCTGCCCAGCGATGTGACGCGCAATTTTGAGCTGCTGACATCGCGGGGATGGATTGCTTTCCAGACACGTTTTGTCGATGGCAGACGTGCTCTCCTGCTCATCGAAAAAGGTGCGATCGGCGACCGCGTGATCGCCGATGCACAAATGGCTTGGAAATAAGCACACGAAAAACGCGGCGTTGCCGCCGCGTTGATCGTTTCTTTGTGATAATCCGATTTTACGCTGGAGCGGGAAGCGCGCGCGGTACTTCGCGCTGCATGATGAGATCGCGCACGGCCTTCTGCACTTTCTCGAAAGCGCGCACCTCGATCTGGCGCACGCGTTCGCGCGAGACGCCAAATTCTTCCGATAAGTCTTCCAGCGTCACTGGATCTTCAGCCAGACGGCGCGCTTCGAAAATGCGGCGTTCACGCTCGTTGAGAACGCCTAGCGCATCCTTCAATGCGTCGCGTCGGTTCTTCGTCTCTTCTTCTTCGACGAGGCGGTTTTCCTGCGTGTCGGAATCGTCGACAAGCCAGTCCTGCCATTCACCGTCGCCTTCGCCATCGGCGCGTATCGGCGAGTTCAGTGAAGCATCGCCGCCGAGGCGGCGATTCATCTCGATCACTTCCTGCTCGTGGACGCCGAGCTTGGTTGCAATCTGCTTCACCTGATCGGGACGCAAATCGCCTTCATCGAGTGCAGCGATCTGGCTCTTTGCCTTGCGCAGATTGAAGAACAATTTCTTCTGGTTTGCGGTCGTGCCCATTTTCACGAGCGACCATGAGCGCAGGATGTATTCTTGAATCGCGGCCTTGATCCACCACATCGCATAAGTGGCGAGGCGGAAGCCCTTATCGGGCTCGAACCGTTTCACCGCCTGCATGAGGCCGACATTGCCTTCGGAAATGACCTCGCCAATCGGCAGGCCATAGCCGCGATAGCCCATGGCGATTTTTGCCACGAGGCGGAGATGGGATGTGACAAGTTTATGCGCCGCTTCGGTGTCGCCATGCTCGCGCCATCGCTTGGCGAGCATGAACTCCTCCTGCGGTGCGAGCATCGGGAAACGCCGAATTTCTTCAAGGTAGCGATTAAGGCCACCTTCGGCAGAAATGGCGGGCAGGGCGGATGCCATTGTCTTTCAGTCTCCTGTTCGGCCCCCCAACCGGGCGGGCCATGACGGGCTCCCTTCACACGGCGAGCCCAAGGATCCCTATCATCCGGCTGACCATGGCCGAAAGAGGGCGAGAAGCTCGAACGGGGTCAACCTTCGAGCGCGGTCAATAGATCCTCAAAATCCTGTGGCAGAGGCGAAACAAAATGCATGAATTCACCTGTGCGGGGATGGGCGAAGCCAAGCTCGGCGGCATGCAGAGCCTGTCGATCGAGGCGCTTCAGGGCCTCTTGCGCGGCTTCGGAGAGGTGCTTTTCTTTTGTCTTGAAGCCCGAGCCATAGGTCGCGTCGCCCAAAAGCGGATGGCCGGAATGGGCCATGTGAACGCGGATCTGATGGGTTCGGCCGGTTTCCAGACGGCAGGTCAGCAGACTGGCAATCGGCATTTTCGGGTCCCCGAAACTTTCTTCGAGCTGCCAATGGGTGATGGCCTCCCGACCCTTGCCCGCACGAACGACAGACATTTTGTCCCGTGCGAAGTTCGAACGGTCGAGATTGGCTTCGATCGTCCCGGAGGAGCGGTCGGGACGGCCCCAGACGATGGCGCGATAGGCCCGTTCCAGCGGCCCTGTGCGGCCATGGTCGGCGAATTGGGCCGAGAGGGCCTGATGGGCAACGTCATTCTTGGCGACGACCAGAAGGCCACTCGTATCCTTATCCAGCCTGTGGACAATGCCAGGCCGTTTCACGCCGCCGATACCTGACAGGCTTTCGCCGCAATGGGCGATCAGTGCGTTCACCAGCGTACCGGTCTCGTTGCCGGCACCGGGATGAACGACGAGACCTGCCGGCTTGTCGATCACAATCAGGTCGTCATCCTCATAGACGATGCTGAGAGGGATATTTTCGGCCTTTGGCTCAGGATCGACCGCATCCGGAACAATAATCGTCACAGAGGAGGCGTTTTTCAGCTTCAAGCCGGGATCTTCGACCTGGGCGCCATCGAGTTGGACCTGTCCCTCCAGGATTAGCGCTTTCAGGCGCGAACGCGAAAGATCGGGCAGGTGCCGCGCCAAAACGCGATCCAGACGTTCGCCGCGATCCTCGGGCGCAAGTTCAACAGTCACGGTCGAGGGCAAAGGGCGAGCTCCTGATTGGTCGGCTTTCTATCGGGGATGGAGGCGTGACGCCAGTGATGTGCATTTTGAGGTCTTGCGGAGGCTAGACCATTCGGGCAATCGAGAATCGAGCGGAGATTGATCCCATGGCCCGATTCCTCATTTCAGCATTGTTCGGTGGCGTGATCGTCTGCGTTGCGGCGGCACCAGCGATGGCCGCCGATGCGGGCCAGTATTCGGCCAAAACCATCGGCCAGCCGCAGGCTGCCGATGTTGATACGCCCAAAACGATCGATGCGCCCGACGGCGCTTTCGGGTTTGCCGATGACAGCGGCACGACCGGCGTGGGGCGCTATCAATTCACGCTCGATTTTCTGCCGAGTTGGTCGGGCGGAGCAATGACCGGACAAGATCTTGCAGCGCGTGCGGAAATCAACACGGGTGTTCTCGACACTTTGCAACTGGGCGTCGCGGTATCTGGCTTGAATACGCGCAATACGCCGCGCGGCGAAGAGACCGAAACGGCGCGCAGCTACGCCTTCTCACTGCCGGGCAAATGGCAATGGCGCGCACGCGAGGTCAATGATTTCGGGATGGCATTTCTGTTCGAGCCCTTCATCGGTCGGCAGCAAAACAATCCTGCACCGGGCGGTCTCATTTACGGCATCGACGCCAAGATTGCGCTCGATGTTAATATCGACAATCGCTTCTACGCGACGTTCAATATCGGTTATGCTATTTCAGCCACTTTGCCGCAGGTTGGCGGTACAGAATCGTCTGGTCTTTTCTATCTCTCGCTAGCCGGATCCTATCACGTGACCGACGGCCTCTATGTCGGCGCGCAGGTGCGACAGGGCTGGCAGTTTGCCAAGGCGCAACCTGATACGCTGGACGGCAATGCATTGGCGCTTGGGCCGACGATCGCTTGGCAGTTGAACGACAATCTCACTTTTTCCGCCGTCTATCTGCGGCAAGTCGTTGGCAATGATCGCACGCGTCCAGCCTCTGCTTTCGAATTGACCGATTTCAGGCAGAACGATGCGCGCGTGCGCATGACACTGAGCTTCTGATCATGCGCTTAAGTATTGCGTTTTTGCTCGTAGCGATAGCAAGCAGCAGTTCTGTTTTTGCTCAATCGATTGCAGATGATTGCGCCCGACAGGCGCAGGATTATGCCAATCTCACAGCGCCGAAATCCGGTGGCAAAGTCGTACGCAATTCCGTCAATGGCGTCATCGTTCCCGGCCCTGTGCGCGATACAACGCAGCTCGCGCGCGGTCGCGACGGCTCGACTGTTTCAGGCTTTGCCCGCGTTGATCAATATGCGCCAAACCGCGAAGCGCAATGGATCGGGCAGGAGCGCTGCCAATTGCAAAGGCGATAATTCAAGCGCTTTTTTTGTGCTCGTCCTCGGGGAATACGGCGCGTGCATCCCAGACAAAAAGGGCGCGTGCCTTATCCCAGAAATCGCCGCCGAGCACGAAGAAACTCGCTAGAAACATTGTCTGCATGACAAGGTTGATGATGACCCGAGACTCGTGCGTGAAGTGGAATTCGTTCACGAGATGCATCGCCGTCACAACGATCAGCGGCGTCACTAGCATGATAAGGCCGATCTTGTAACGTTCACGGCCAACATTGCCGGCAGGCTTGATCTTTTCGCCCGCCTTCGCAGCAGCATGGTGCAACGGCGCGGTAAGACGCTCGAAATTGGCTTGGCCCATCACCGCAATCGACAGGAAGGTTAGGCCATGATGCGACAGCATCAGAAAGCTGACCAGGGCCGCCTTGTTATGCGTGATATGAAAAAAGCCAAGGAAGGGGACCGCAAGGCCGCATAAAATACCCGTCACAAGAAGAATGCAGCCCAGAACAAAACGCGTTTGTGCACTGATCATCGTCATGCCCTCGCAGCTGCAATACTCAGTGGCTTAAACAATCTTCGCAGCGCTTACAACCGGCCACAAGCGATCGCGACGGTCATGTCGCGCTTGTTGTATGACGATGCAGTCGCGCAGACATTGGCGCGCGGCGACAGCAAGATCGCACGGTGAGGCGGGCTGTTCAGCAGATAGGCGATGATCTCGGCGGGGCTGTCCGAAGTAGGGCCAGCCCAATAGGCTTCACCTGTCCAACGCCCGGGAAAACCCGATGCTTCGATGGTGGCCGCGAAACCGGAATGGGCAGCTTTGAGATTGTCGCGATTGATCCAGGCTTTGGCTGCGCGCGCACGTGCGACGACTTCAAGTCGATGATCGCTGCGGATGGCGGGCAAGCTTGCTTTGCTTCGCGCTTCATTCAGGGCCACCAGAATATCGGGGCGAATGCGTGTCGCGACATCGGCGGGCAAAGGCGTGGCGCAGGCCGACACACCAAGGGCCAAGCCCAAGACAGCGATTAAGCGCGCAGCAGATTTTGGCATTGCCATGGGGCGGTCCTCTCATCCCGTTTGCGCAGGACATAAAGGAGCCGGCCGGTCTCGTCACCTTTCAGGCGATGCGTTGAACGGCAGCAGCGGCCATTGACACTCGGGAGAAGAGCGCGCGTCATCGTTTTGCCTTTCCAGTAGGCGCAGCTGCGCTAGAATAAGGGTTAGAAAAAGGAGGGCTCTCCCATGTTGAACCGGCGATCCCTGTTGGCTTTGGGTTTTGGCGGCGCCTTGGCCGCGTACCGTCCGTCTGAGGTTCTGGCACAAATGAGTCAGAGCACGGCCTATCGCTTTACTTTCGAGGGGCTCGAACGTCCGCCGATCAAGCTCGCTGATTTTGCCGGCAAGCCCATTCTGGTCGTGAACACGGCCTCGTTCTGTGGCTTCGTCAATCAGATGGATGGGCTGCAAGCCCTGTATGCCGAGTTGGCGCCCCGCGGCCTTGTGGTGGTCGGCGTTCCGTCAGGCGATTTCGGTGGTCAGGAGGCAGCTAGTCCGGCCGATATTGCGGCGGTTGCCGTACAACACGGCGTCACTTTTCCGATGGCTGCCAAGAGCAAGGTTACCGGGTCCGATGCGCATCCATTTTTCAAATGGGCTGCAACGCAGCGCCCGCGCGATCTGCCGCGGTGGAATTTCTATAAATTCCTCGTCGGGGCGGATGGCAATCTGGTCGATGTGTGGTCATCGCTGACTGCGCCGGACAGCAAAGATCTTCGGCGCGCGATTGAGAAAGAGCTGACGGCGAAAAGCTGACGCCGCCAGATTACCCTTAGAATGGGTTCCACGTCGCCTGAGGCGTGAGCTTCAGATAGCCGACATTGATGCCGAGCCGCGCGCCGACACCTGAGGCGATTGGCACGAGGATCATATTGTCGGCAATCAGCGCCGAAACGCTAAAGCCGCCGATCAGATAGGCCGATCCATCGGCGCCGCCGAAGCGGGTATAGACAGCGTCCACATTCGGCATGTGATAAACGAGCATCATGACGCGCGAGCCATCGGCGCCCCAATCGAAACCGAGGGACGGGCCCTGCCAATAGATTTTGCGGTCGCCGGCGTTGCGCGTGAACATTTTGCCTTCGCCATAACGCAGGCCGCCGAAGAAGGAGCCCGATCCTTCTTGGCCCAAGATGTAACCGTTTGGTTCGCCATATTTGCGGAAGGCATCTTCAATAGCGGTCGCGAGACCGCGCGACACGTCGCCGAAGAATTTATGGCCATTATCGATGAGTTCGCGCGAGGAGAAGGGCTGAGGTTCGACGAGAGCGCCTGATTGCGCACCCGATTGCGCCGCAGGCTTATTGGCGGGGCGCGCGGTCGTTTGCGCCTCAACGCTGGCGGCGGATGAGAGTGAGAAGAGGAGCGTGGCTGCCGCCATCGCTTTCCATAATCCTGCCATGACAGACTCCGACTCAATTACGTGCGGCATGGCCGCTTTGCGTATGAGAGTGCGTCTTTATCGTTAACGAAGCGTCAATGCTGAACGATTAGCGTGCGCATAAATGGGTGCGTCACGCATCATGAGGAGTTCTTTCGATGACTGAATCCGGATCGCAGACCAGCTCTGCCGTGGCGATCAAGCTTGATGCGCTCGATCTGGCGGCCCTTCTGTGCAGCCGTGTCTGTCATGATGTCATTAGTCCGGTGGGCGCCATCGTCAACGGGCTGGAAGTGCTTGAGGATGAGAAGGATGAAGCGATGCGCGGTTTCGCGCAGGATCTCATCAAAAAAAGTGCGAAACAGGCCTCAGCGCGCCTGCAATTCGCGCGGTTGGCTTTTGGCGCTGCTGGCTCGGCGGGGGCTGCGATCGACACGGGTGATGCCGAGAATGTCGCACGCGGCTTTATCGGCGATGAGCGCACGCAGCTTACCTGGGATATGCCGCGCGTTTTGCTGCCGAAAAATCAGGTTAAGCTGCTGCTCAATCTGCTGGTGATTGCCGCTGGAACGATCCCGCGCGGCGGCACGATCCATGTTCATGGCACCGTTGTAGAAGATAAGGGCACGTTCACGCTCTCGACGCAGGGGCCGAGCGCACGCATTCCCACGCATGTCGAGCATCTTCTGGCTGGCGAATCAGAGGGCGGCAGTATCGATGCGCATGGCATTCAGCCCTTTTATACGGGGCTTGTTGCGCGCGCGGTCAGAATGAATGTGTCGCTCACGCTCGATGGCGACAAAGCAACGATCAAGGCCGTGCCACACGACTGAGCAAGGATTTCTCAACGCTGACCGGTTAGTCTGTCGCTATTGCGGAGACAGATCATCATGCCTCAATGTATCATTGCGAATGAGTCGCGCATTCTGCGGCACATCATCCGGCGCATTGCCGAGCGACGCGGTTTCGAAGTCGTCGAAGCGCGCGATGGGCCAGAGGTGATCGATCTTTTTCATAATGGCATGCCGGCGCTTCTGTGCATTGATGATGCGTTACCGGACATCGATGGCATCTCAGTGATGCGTCTGTTGCGCGCGGAGCAAACAGCTCAAATCTTGCCCCCGACGGTTTTCACCTTCATCGAGAACGACCAGATTCTGCTGACGCGCGCGCTTGCTGCAGGGGCCCAAGAGTTAGTTCAGAAACCCTTTACGGCGGCACAAATGGATGCTGCGATGGCACGGTTAGCGGCATAAAAAATCCGGGCCGAAGCCCGGATATTTTTCGTTCTGTCATTGGCAGGCGCTGATTAGGCGCTGGCGCGCTGCTCGGCTTCTGTCATCTCGCGCAGCACATAACCGCGGCCCCATACCGTTTCGATATAGTTGCGGCCATTCGAGGCGTTGGCGAGTTTTTTGCGGAGCTTGCAAATGAACACGTCAATGATCTTGAGTTCCGGCTCATCCATGCCACCATAGAGATGGTTGAGGAACATTTCCTTAGTCAGCGTCGTGCCTTTGCGCAGGCTCAGCAATTCGAGCATCTGATATTCTTTGCCGGTGAGATGCACGCGCTGGCCGCTCACTTCCACCGTCTTCTGATCGAGATTGACGACAAGATCGCCTGTCAAAATCACCGATTGGGCGTGACCCTTCGAGCGGCGCACGATGGCGTGAATGCGCGCGACGAGTTCATCGCGATGGAATGGCTTGGTTAGGTAATCGTCTGCGCCGAAACCGAGGCCGCGTACCTTGTCCTCAATGCCAGCGAGGCCAGAGAGAATCAGGATCGGCGTTTTTACTTTCGCAACGCGAAGGCTGCGGAGAACTTCATAGCCCGACATGTCCGGCAGGTTCAGGTCGAGCAGGATGATGTCGTAATCATACAGCTTGCCGAGGTCGATGCCCTCTTCGCCAAGATCTGTCGTATAGACGTTGAAACTTTCGGATTTGAGCATCAACTCGATGCTTTGCGCGGTGGCGCTGTCGTCTTCGATGAGCAAAACGCGCATGTCAGTCCCTCAATCTCGAAATCGTCCCGCGAAGGCTCAACGCCAGACCGGCCGCCGCGATCTGCTTCTCCCTCAATGGGGAAGCATCTCGATTCATAGTTAACGGAAGAATGGTTAACAAAACATGATTCGGTTCGGCAAGGGGTATTCGTCTGCGTCAGTCAAAAAAAAATAAACCACTGACAAATAGAGAAAAATTCGATTTTTATTATTTAAACCAAAAACTTAGGATTTCCTGCTAAACGATTCTAGCGACTCACGCTCTGGCCAGCGAATCAGTCTTTTGACGTTGGGTCGCGTCTGTCGGTTCCGCGTTGACTTATCACCCCTCTCGTTAACGCCGAGTTGCCAGGAGCGCCTATGCCATCCGCCCATCCCACCGAATCAATTCGTCCGCTCGCGTTGGATCGGCTTCTTGCGGCTGTCTCACGCGTCGACAGTGCCACGCGCTGGGGGCGTGTCGTCGCGCTATCGCCGATGTTTGCGACCGTTGCCGGGCCTGTGGATCGCATGGTGCTGAACGGACGTCTCGTGATCGAGGCCGGTCATGGCGATATTCCCTGTGAGATTGTGGGCTTCCAATCTGGCCATGCCTGCGCGATGCCCCTCAAGCCTTTCGATGCCGTGCGGCCTGGCCAACGTGTACGGGTTGAGACTGCAACCGCAGGCGTGTCGCCGCATCGCGGTTGGCTTGGCCGCGTCATCAATGCGCTGGGCGAGCCCATCGATGGGCTCGGCCCTCTGCCGCAGGGCGATGTGTTTCAACCCCTGCGCGCTGCGCCGCCCGCAGCACATTTGCGCCGCCGTGTTGGCGCCCCCTTACAAACCGGCGTGCGCGCCATCGACAGTTTCACCACATGTTGCGAAGGGCAAAGGCTTGGCATTTTCGCAGGCTCAGGCGTTGGCAAGTCCGTGTTGATGGCGATGCTGGCACGTCATTCTCAATGCGATGTTTCAGTCATCGGACTGATCGGCGAGCGTGGTCGCGAAGTGCGCGAATTTCTCGAAGACGATCTGGGCCCCCAAGGGCTTGCCCGTTCCGTGGTTGTGGTGGCGACTTCGGACGAGCCCGCCTTGATGCGTCGTCAGGCGGCTTTGCTGACATTGACACTCGCCGAATATTTCCGCGCCCAGCGTGCCCATGTGCTCTGTATGATGGACAGCGTGACTCGTTTTGCCATGGCGCAGCGCGAGATCGGGCTCGCCATTGGCGAACCGCCGACCAGCAAGGGTTATACGCCTTCCGTGTTTGCTGAATTGCCGCAATTGCTCGAGCGTGCCGGGCCAGGTGCCGAAGGCGAGGGCACGATCACCGGGCTTTTTTCAGTACTCGTGGACGGCGACGATCATAATGAACCGGTGGCCGATGCCGTTCGCGGCATTCTGGACGGTCATCTTGTGATGGAACGCGCCATAGCTGAACGCGGACGGTTTCCCGCCATCAATATTCTCAAGTCGATTTCCCGAACCATGCCGCGTGCGACGCCGGAAGAATGGCGGACTCTGATCCGGTCCGCCCGCGGGGCCATGGCGACTTATGCCGATATGGAAGAATTGATCCGGCTTGGGGCCTATCGGGCCGGTGCGTCGGCGGAAGTTGACCGTGCCATCAAGCTCATGCCGCAGCTCGACACATTTTTGGCCCAAGGTAAGGAAGAATCAACCTCAATGGGGGATGGTTACCTCCGTCTCGCAGAGATCATGGCTGAGGGCTGACCATGATCGATCCAGTCTCCGGAGTCTCCCGACCGGCTCCGAACAGTGAGTATGTCGATGAAGTCGCGTGATACGCTTCTGCGCCTCAAGCGCTTTCAAGTGGATGAGCGTCGCCGCAGGGTGGCGCAGATCGAAACCATGATCGCCGAATTTGAACGCATGGTGGCTGATCTCGAACGCGAAGTGGAGCAGGAAGAGCAAAAGGCCGGGATCAATGACAAGGCGCATTTCGCCTATCCGACCTATGCGCGTGCTGCGTTGCAACGGCGGGACAATCTGCAACGCTCGGCGGATGAACTTCGCGCGCAACTCGTCGATGCGCGTGACGAGCTGTCTGAAGCGGTCGAGGAATTGAAGAAATTCGAAATCATCGATGACCGCGAACAACAACGCGAGCGGGCGTTCGAATCGGCCCGTGAACAGGCTGAACTCGATCGCATGGCCTATCGCGTCCGCGGTGGCTTTGCGGGCGCCTGAAGCGCCCGCTCACAAAGGCGGAAAATGCGGAAAAGCGTTGCCGGGCAACAATCCGGCAACGCGTGGATCCGTTGCGATCTCGATCGCACGCTTAAAGGCTCTAAAGCCAGACTTTTCGTAGAATCGCAAAGCTGCGGGATGATCCAGTGTGCAAGTGTGCACGAAAAAGCGTGCAATCGGTTTTGAGAAAGCGCGTGCAATCGCAAAATCCATCATGACTGCAGCGTGGCCAGCGCCAATCCGTTCGGGTACGACCCCAAAAAATGCAAGTTCGGTTTCGGTTGATGCGCGCGCATCAAGTTCCACAATGCCGACTGTGCCATTGCTATCCATGACATGAAATGCGGCGACCGCCTTGTCGTTGAAGTGCTCCTCAAACTGAGCATCGCTCCACGCAAGCCGTGAAAACCAGCCCCATTGTTCGCCGACGGCGCGGTAGAGCGTCCGATAGGCCGTAGCATCTTTGGGGCCGAACCGTTCATAGCTGAGATGGGCTGAAGAAACCGCGCGCGGCGGTGCGGGGGTACGCATCTCAAGAAAGGTGACGATGGCCGCAATTTGCGAATCGCCCAGCGGGTAATAGCCCGGCTCCAGAGCGCCTTTCCAATCAATATCGGCCACATCGGCCTCCCTTCATCCGAATCTTTACACTTCATCAACCATAAACCGGCAAATTCTGCCGGTGTATTGAAGCCCTTTTTATCGAGATTGCTCAAGTGGCGAGAATTGCGCAGGCCTTGCAAGGTGTCGGACGTGACAAGCTCGTCGCGTCAGGACTCGTTCTGATCGCGGTCATCGCGTTCATCGCGTTTATGGTTCAAAACCTGACGCGTACGCCGATGGCGGTTCTCTACAGCCAGGTCACCGCAGACGATGCGGGTGCCATCATCAAAGAACTCGAAACGCGCGGAATCGCCCATCAATGGCGTGAGGACATCGGCGCCATAACGGTGCCGCGCGATATGGTGGCGCGCTTGCGTCTTGATCTTGCCGCGCGTGGCATTCCGGCCGGCAGCGGTGTGGGTTACGAGATTTTCGACCGTGGCGATGGCTGGTCAGCCACAAGCTTCGTTCAGAACGTCAACCAATTGCGCGCCATGGAGGGCGAAATTGCGCGCTCGATTCGCTCGCTCTCGCCGGTGCAGGCGGCACGCGTTCATCTCGCAATCCCAGAGAAGAAACTGTTTCGTCGCGATCAAGATTCGCCGCATGCCTCGGTTGTGCTGAAACTGCGCGGTGAACTCGATGCTGGCCAGATCCGTGCCATACGTCACCTCACAGCTGCTGCGGTCGAAGGCTTAAAGCCGGAACGTGTGTCCATCGTGGATGAACGTGGCCGTCTTCTTGCGGCTACAGGTGACCCGGCTGCACAGGGCGTCATCGCTTCAGACGAGCGACAGGCCGGTTATGAAAAGCGCTTGCAGGCGCGTATTGAAGATATTGTGGCGAGTGTCGTGGGACAGGGCCGCGCACGCGTGCAAGTTCATGCCGAGCTTGACGTCAATCGCGTGCAGCAGACGCAGGAAACCTTCGATCCTGAGAGCCGTGTCGTGCGTTCGACGCAGACACGGAATGAGACACGCTCGAATGAAGAGCGCGACAATGCGACGCTGGGGGCTGCCGCACAATTGCCAAATGCCGCGCAGCCACCACAAGGCAATGGCGCTAATCGTGAGCAATCGAACAAGCTTGAAGAAACGACCAATTACGAAATTTCAAAAACGGTGCGCGTCGAGACGCTCGAGAGTGGTCGCGTTAAGCGCCTTTCGGTCGCTGTGTTGGTTGATGGCTCCTACAGAAAAGCACCGAATGGTGAAGTGACTTATGAGGCGCGGCGACAAGAGGAGCTCGATCGCATTGCTGCATTGGTGCGTTCCGGTGTCGGTTTTGACGTGAAGCGCGGTGATCAAATCGAGGTCGCCAATCTCCGCTTCGCTGACCTGCCCGTTATGCCTGAGCCGCTTGCCAATGAGCGTAACGTCACGTCTATGGCCTTTGATGATTGGGTCCGTGTCGGGCAGCTGGCTGTATTGTCACTTGTCATTCTGATCCTGCTCGTGACCGTGGTGAGGCCGACATTCAAGGCGGCTTTCAGCGGTGCTGCGCCCACTCGTATGGTGGCTTTGGATAACTCGCCACAAGGCGTGACTGAGGTCGCGCCGAGTGCAGCTGCGTCGGGCGGAGGCGAGGCGGGTCTTCCTGAAATTTCGACTGTTGGCACGCCCATGACACGGATGATTCAAGCGGCACGCCAGACCGGACAGGTTCATGCGCGTTCTATGGAGCAGGTTGGTCAGCTTTTTAGCGAAAATCCTGACGGTGCCATTACCGTTCTGCGGCAATGGATCAACGAACCGACGGATGCGTGACAAAAGCCATGGCGCCAAACGATCGTAATAAGTCGCTATTGACGGGGCCTGAAAAGGCCGCCGTTCTCTTAATGTCGCTTGGCGAAGAGCGGACATCAGAATTGTGGACGGCGCTCGAAGATGATGAAATTCGTACCGTCTCGGTTGCGATGTCGCGCCTGCCTGAGATCGACGCGCAGCAAGTGCAGGGATTGCTGAATGATTTCGTGACGCGGCTTGCCTCCGGCCCGCTTGCGGGGAATTTCGAAAAAACTGAACAGCTCTTGCGCAAAATTCTGCCAAACCGGCGCGCCGAGCAGATTATGGCCGAGATTCGCGGACCGGCGGGAAGCAATATCTGGCAGAAATTATCGAATGTTCGCGATGAAATTCTCGCTGGTTATCTTAAGAACGAATATCCGCAAACGGTTGCCGTCATTCTTTCTAAAATAACTACGGATCAGGCGGCGCGCGTGCTTGCGCTATTGCCTGATGAATTTGCCATTGAGACGGTCGACCGCATGTTGCGGATGGAGCCTGTTCCGCAAACCGTACTTGAGCGGATTGAAGAAACTCTACGAATCGAGTTCATCGGTAATCTGTCGTTGACGACACGGCGCGACAATAACGAGCAGATGGCTGAAATTTTCAATGCATTTGATCGGCCAACGGAAGGTCGCATGCTGACGGCGCTCGATGAAATCAATCGTCAGGCGGCTGATCGTATCCGTTCGTTGATGTTCACTTTCGAGGATCTCACGCGACTTGATTCCAATACTGCGCAGGTCATCGTGCGGTCGGTGGATCGTGATCTCTTGGCGCGTGCGCTCAAAGGATCGGCGGATTTCGTCAAGGATTTCTTCTTCGAGGCTATGTCGCAACGCGCCGTTAAGATCCTTTTGGAAGACATGGCAACGATCGGGCCCTTACGGCTCAAGGATGTCGACGATGCTCAGCAAGCCATTCTTCAAATCGTGAAGGATTTGGCCACTAAGGGCGACATCGTGCTGTCGAAGAGCCGTGGCGACGACGAGATGGTGTTCTGAGATGAGTGCTACAGCAGCGCATAAATTTGCTTTTGGAGATGATTTCGGTCTCGAACGGCGCGATGGCGTGATGCGCCGTGCACATGATCGTGCGGCACTTGAAGAGGCTGAGCAGCGCGGCTATGCGGCGGGGTTTGTGGCAGGCCAGAACGCGCAGATGGCAAGCGATGAAGCGCAGTTGGCGCGCACGCTTCTCATGATTGAATCGACGCTTGGTCAGTTTGCTGCGGATCGCGATCGTTTTCTTCAGGCCTGTGAGCAAGCCAGCGCGATACTCGCGTATGATCTTGCCACGCTGCATGGCGATATTGTCGCTGGTTACGATCCTCTGGCTGCATTTTCGGCTGCTGCGCGCGAGACCTTTTTGAACTTTGCCCACGCTGCCCGAATTGTGGCGCGGGTCCCGATCGATGTGCGCGATGTTGCCGAAGCACGCCTGAACAAGCTTGCGGCCGATCTCCGATTTTCTGGTACTTTATCCGTAGAAGCCTTGCCGACAGGGTATGGTTCCGCCGATTTCACGATTGAATGGCCCGAGGGTTCGTTACGCTTTGATCGTACCGCTTTGCGTGCCCGTTTGGCTGAAGAATTTCAGCGTTGCGGCTTTTCACTGACCGATAAGAGTGATTGCGATGAATGACACGTCTCCTCCGCTTCTTCCTGATATTGCCGATGTTCCGCTCGAAAGTGCTGCTGTCATGCAGGAAGCATCGTCCGTTGCGAAGACTGCAGCCGATCTCGAGCATGTGTTCGATGTGCCGGTCACCGTTTCTGCGGTGCTTGGCCGGACACGACTTGAAATTGCGTCGCTTGTCGCGCTTGGCCCCGGTGCAGTGCTCGAGCTTGATCGGCGCGTCGGCGAGCCCATTGATGTCTTTGTCAATAATCGCCTCGTGGCGCGTGGTGAAGTGGTGCTGATCGATGAAAAACTCGGCGTTACGATGACGGAAATTGTGAAAAACGATAGGTAAGGATCATTGCAATGAGACTTTTGGTCATTGGCCCTTTGCGGGCACCGCTGATTGAGGCAACGCGGATGGCGATGCAGCGCGGTGCAGCTGCCACCACAGCAGAGAGCATCGCGCAGGGTTTAGAATTTTTGCGCAAGCGTGGGGCCGATTTGCTGATTGTCGATGTGGCGCTCGATATTGCCGCACTCATCAAAGCGCTAGAGGACGAGCGGATTGCTACGCCTGTCATCGCTTGCGGAACGAAGCTTGATAAGGATGCGGCAAGCGCTGCGATTGCAGCAGGCGCGCAAGACTTTTTACCCTTGCCGCCTGATGCCGAACTCATCGCAGCCATGCTTGAGGCTGTGACAGATTCAAAGGCCGCTTTCGTCTGGCGCGATCCGGCCATGGAACGCGTGGTGAGCCTGGCTGAGAAGATCGCCGGTTCGGATGCGTCTGTCATGATCACGGGCGAGAGCGGTACGGGCAAGGAGGTGATGGCGCGCTTTCTGCATGAGCGCTCGAAGCGGAAAACAAAGCCTTTCGTTTCGGTGAATTGTGCTGCCTTGCCCGAAGGGTTGCTCGAAAGTGAATTGTTTGGCCATGAGCGCGGCGCGTTCACCGGCGCGGTTGCGCGCCGTATTGGTAAGTTCGAGGAAGCGGATGGTGGAACGCTTCTGCTCGATGAAATTTCTGAAATGGATGGGCGGCTGCAAGCCAAACTCCTGCGCGCGCTGCAGGAACGTGTGATCGATCGTGTCGGCGGCGGTAAGCCGGTCCCAGTCGATATTCGCGTGCTCGCCACTTCGAACCGTAAGTTGGAGGAAGAGGTGCGAGCGGGCCGCTTCCGGCAAGATCTTTATTATCGTCTCAATGTGGTGGCGCTTCGGCTGCCGCCGTTGCGCGAGCGGCCTGCCGATGTGCTGGCGCTAAGCGATCATTTTATCCAGCGTTTTGCGGCCTCGAACGGATTGCCCTTGCGTCCGTTGGCCGAGGCGGCGAAGCGGCAATTGCTTACCAATCCGTGGCGGGGAAATGTTCGCGAGCTGGAAAATGTTTTGCATCGTGCGGTGCTTGTTGCGACAGGGGCGGAGATCGGTCCCGATGCGCTGATCGGTTTGGGCGAGGCCTATGGGATCGGCGATGATATCGACCGGGCAGCGGCACGTGCGGGGGCGGTGCTGACGCGAGATCTCGTTGGTCGCAGTGTGGCTGATGTCGAGCGAGGGCTCATTCTCGATACGCTCGATCATTGTAGCGGCAACCGTACCCATGCTGCGCGCGTACTAGGGATTTCGATCCGTACCTTGCGGAACAAGCTGCATGAATATGCCACAGAGCACGCATGCACGGCTCAGTCTGGGGCGGGGCATGGTCTGGCGGTTCGGGCGGTCGTCTCATAAGGAGCTTGATTTCGTACTTATGACAGGCCAGCAGCCTGTGGGCGGCGATCCGCCACGGTGGCCCCCCTTGCCTTGTGATTGGCGCTAGGGCAGTGAAGCCAAGCCCAATCCGGGCCTAGGGGCTCTGTGACGAATGAAGCGTTTGCTCGATTACGCTTGGCCAGTGATTGGCCTTGCAGCCGTCATTTTCTCAGGCTGGCTTCTCTACAAGGAACTGGCAGGGTTGTCGGCAGCCGATGTTATCGGAAGCCTGAAGGCGATCTCGCTCTCGCAATGGGCCATGTGCATTCTTGCCACCTTGCTCGCTTATGCGGCACTCGCTTGGTATGACCGGATTGCGCTTCTTCATCTCGGCCACAAGCTTGACTGGGGCTTTATCTCACTTGTGTCTTTCACGACTTATGCATTGTCGCACAATATCGGCGCCTCTGTGTTTTCGGGCGCGATGGTGCGCTATCGCGCTTATTCAACAAAGGGGCTGACAGCTGGCGAGATCGCTGTGCTCGTTGCGCTTTGCTCGTTCACTTTCGCGTATGGCACCATTTTGCTTGGCGGGCTTGTGCTTGTCGGCGAACCGGAACTTGTGCAGCGACTGTTCGATATTCCGATCTGGACAGCCCGGCTCATCGGTCTTGGTATGCTCGCCTTCTGCGCGCTCTATATCATTGGATCATGGCTCAATCTGCCGCCGCTCGTGATCGGCAAGTTCAAACTGTTCTATCCGCGGCTTGGAATTGCGGGACGGCAATTGATTGCGGCGCCGATGGAACTGATCGGGGCTGCGGCCATCATCTATTTCGCCTTACCCGAAGCGGGTAATCCCGGCTTCTTCGTCGTCCTCGGTGTATTCCTTGCCTCATTCTCGGCTGCGCTCCTCTCGCACGCACCGGGCGGGCTCGGTGTGTTGGAGTTCGTCTTCGTCAAGGCCATGCCGGATATGGCCAAGGCAGATGTTGTTGCGGCGCTGCTCGTCTTCCGCCTGCTCTATCTGCTGATTCCTTTGGCGTTCTCGATCATCGTGGTGCTTCTGTTCGAACGTCAGCGCTTGGCCGATGTGTTGCGGCGGCCGAAAGATCAATCCTGAGATCAAAGGCTGCCGAACGGTTTCAGTCGAACGCGTGACGAAATTTCCTGCTGCGCCATTACGGGCGTATCGCGTCGCAAGCGTTCCACAACTGAGCGTACATAGGGCCTCACATATCTTGATGTGACGAGCACGGGGGCAATACCTTCGCGTGCTGCTGTGTCGAACCGCTCGCGCAGCGCGCTCATGAATTCACCAACCTTTGAAGGTGCCAAGGCGAGATGGCGGTCGTCGCCCTGCCCGACGATCGCTTCGGCGAAGGCGTTTTCCCAGCCCGGCGATAGCGTTACGATCGGCAACAAATTGTCTGGGCCGAGATATTGCGCGCAGATTTGTCGGGCGAGGCGGACGCGGACAATTTCGACAATCTCACGTGCCGATTTTGTGAAGCTTGCGGCCTCTGCAATGCCTTCCATAATTGTACCGAGATCGCGGATCGAGACACGTTCGTCGAGTAGTGTTTGCAACACGCGTTGGACCGTTGTCATAGAGAGCTGTGTGGGCACGATTTCCTTGACGAGATCGCTATGTTCTTTCGGCAATTCGCGAATGAGTTTTTGCAATTCGACATAACCGAGCAATTCACTGACATTGGTCTTGATCAATTCCGTCAGATGCGTAGCGATCACTGTTGAAGCATCGACGACGGTTAGGCCCTGCAATTGCGCCTCTTCGCGCAGCGATGCATCGATCCAAAGTGCGGGCAAGCCGAAGCTTGGCTCAATGGTCGGCTGGCCCGGTAAATTGACCGGTGCACCTGACGGATCGAGGCACATAAACTGGCCCGGATAGACGGTACCACGTCCTGCCTCGATATCTTTGATACGGATGATGTAAAGATTAGGCTCGAGTTGCACATTGTCGACGAGGCGTACTGAGGGCATCAAGAAGCCAATTTCGGCGGCAAGATTTCGCCTTAACGCACGGATTTGGGCTGTCAGCTTTTCTTGTGTCTCGTCTTCTGCGAGCGAGACGATGGCGTAGCCAAGTTCCACCTTCACTTCATCGACACGCAAAGCCTCCGTGTAATTGTCTTCCTGCGGTGCAGGTTTCTTGTCATCGGCTTGCGTTTTTTCGGCCAGCTTTTCGCGCTTCTGGCTTGCATTAATATGCCAGGCAAACCAACCCGCGCCAGCGGCGAGGCCAAAAAACGGTAAAAACGGTATTCCTGGCATCAATCCGATCAGCGCCATGACGCCAGCCGACAGGCTCAGCGCTTTCGGCATAGTCGCAAGTTGGGCGGCGAGCGCCTTGTCGGCTGCGCCCGCCACGCCGGCTTTCGATACGAGCAGGCCCGCAGCTGTCGAGACGATCAAGGCAGGGATCTGCGTTACAAGCCCGTCGCCGACCGTAAGCAGCGTGAATGTCTTGCCTGCGGTAGAAAACGTCATGCCATGCTGCATCATGCCGATGATGATGCCGCCAATGATGTTGATTGCCGTGATCATAAGCCCTGCGATGGCATCGCCACGCACGAATTTCGAAGCGCCATCCATCGCGCCGAAAAATGAGCTTTCGTTTTCGAGCGTCGCACGCCGTTCGCGCGCGGTTGTCTCATCGATGAGTCCAGCCGAAAGATCGGCGTCGATGGCCATCTGCTTGCCCGGCATGGCGTCGAGTGTGAAACGCGCCGCGACCTCCGCAATGCGTCCCGAGCCTTTGGTAATGACGATGAAATTGACGCTCAGCAAGATCACGAAAACGATGATGCCGATAACGAAATTGCCGCCCATGACGAAATGGCCAAAAGCCTCGATGACGTGACCGGCTGCGCCGGCGCCCGTGTGGCCATTGGCGAGTATCAGTCGTGTGGAGGCGAGATTGAGCGCTAAGCGCAGCATCGTCGCGATCAACAGCACGGTGGGGAAGGCGGAGAATTGCAGAGGCGTTTCGATGAACAGGGCGGTCATCAGGATCAGCACGGAAAGGATGATCGAGACAGCGAACAGAAGGTCGAGCAAAATCGGCGGCAGCGGCACAATAAGGATGACGATGATGCCCAGCACGACAAAAGCCAGCGCCATGTCGCTTGAACGCATGCGCGTGGCGAAGGCGCCAAGATCTCGCGGCAGGTTGGCCGGCATGTAATTGCGCGGCTCAGGGTTGGCGTTGGCGGGCAATTCCGGCATGAGCAATCCCTGAAAAATGGCGTGCTTAAAAACGCGCGGTTTGCGGCCGCACGACCAGACCTTGTCCTTTTATGGTGAATGGAAAGTTAACGACGGCCCAAAACAGAAAAGGCGGCGCACAGGGCACCGCCTTCTTCTGGACTTGGAGGGTCCCAAAAAGTGAGTTTTAGACGCTCAGTGGCGATATTGCTGGATGCGCGTGGTGCGCAACCCGGCAAGGCCATGCTCATCAATGGAGGCCTGCCAGGACAGGAATTCTTCCACGGTCAAGGTATAGCGGTTGCACGCTTCCTCGAGACTGAGCAGACCGCCGCGAACAGCAGCGACCACCTCAGCTTTACGCCGGATAACCCAACGCCGCGTATTCTGCGGCGGCAGGTCGGCGACAGTCAGGGGACTGCCATCCGGACCGATTACATATTTCACCCTCGGACGATAGGGTTCTGTCATGATACGCTCACGCACGCTCGACAAACCAACAATGTTGAAGACCATAAGGGGCTCCGGCTTAAAATTTGACTAAGCCTTGTCGGCGGGGCGGGTCCCGGTTCGGTGCAACCCGGGTCTGGCTGGCGTAGGTCAGTTCTGCCGGATCTGGCGGACCTTGTCATAGGCGACCTGCTGATTGCCCATCATCAGGATCGGCATATCCCCCTCGAAACGGACGGCATCGACCAGGCCCTCGATCTCTGTGGAGACGGCGATGGCGCGGCCAGCCGAATCTTTTGCGGCCACGGAGAGGCGGTAGTCGCCTGCAGGAAAAGTGACCTTGTTCTGGTCCTTACCGTTCCAAGTGAAGCTCTGCTGGCCTGCGGCAATCTTCCGCGTCTCGCTGTAGACAGTCTTGTTGTTCCTGTCGGTGACGGTGAAGGTCGCTGTGCCAGTCGCCGGACTTTTGAGGCTCCAGTTCGCCTGATTATTGGCGAGTGTGGCGGTTGAGCCGTCGGCTGTCAGTTTCATGCCGACGAAACCGGCAGCCGCCGGCACGCTCTGGGTTTTGGCTTGTAGGATCAGCGCTTCGAGTTGGCTGTTCGTTTTCAGCTGTTGTTCGACCCCAGCAAATTGCACGAGTTGCTGCGTGAACTGGTTCGTGTCGAGCGGATCGAGCGGATTCTGGTTTTGCAACTGCGTCGTCAGCAGTGTCAGAAACTGGTCGAAGGTGGCGGCCATGGATGCGCCGCTTTGGGCTTTGGCATTTGTGTTCGCCGACGACGACCCGACGGGTGATACGCTCATTTCAAATCCTCACATCGAGGCGCCCATCGGCGCGGCTCACATTTGCATTCACGAGGGCAGCGAGGCTGGGCGGCAATTCACCCTCGCCCTCGACGAAGAACCGCGTCACATGCGGCTTGTTATGAGAATTTCCCTGATCCTGCGGCGATGATTGCTGGTCGGACAGGCTGAAATTCAATGCACCTTCGTCGCGACGGAAGCCGGCCTGATCGAAGGCCTGTTCGAGAGCGCGCGCTTCCCGCACGATAAGCTGCAGCGCTTCAGGTCTTTCGGCGGCGATGGACGCGCGGATTGTACCGTCCTGATCGATCTCGAGCGCGACATTGATGCGGCCGAGTTCTTCCGGATTCAGCCTGATGTCGAAATGGTTGCTGCCGGAGAGCGCCTTGATCGCGATTGAGGCGGGCAGGGCGGCAACAGGCAGAGGCGGTTGCGGTGTTCCCGCCATAGCCGTCGCAGGCTCCGCAAGGCGTGCTGCCGCCGTTGTGGCCGCCGCAGGGGCAGGCGGCGGCGGTGTTATATCGGCCTGTGTCTGTGAGGACGTCAGGAGGGCATCGAATCTTTCAAGTGCGCCCTGCGGCTCGCCTGCTTTCATGGTCGCACTTGATTCGGTCTGGGAGGACGGTGAGAGGGCGTTCAGGGAGCCTGTCCGACCAATGCCATGGCGTCCGGCATCCTCGTCTGCCGACGCGCCGGCTTCTTGCGGCCCTGAACCCAAAGTCGAAGGCATAGGCTGTTGCGGCTTTGCAAGGGCGATGGAAGTTGCACTCGCCTCCAACATTGTGTTGGCGGAAGATGCCTTGTCCGAAATTGTTTTGGCCGAGGAGGTTTCGGCCAAGAGTGTTTCTTCCAGAGATGCTTCAACCGAGGATTTTTCAGCATAAAGCGTCCCAGCGTCCGCGGCCGCCGTATCGGCCCGCTCCTTTTCGAGAGCATCCTTTTCGAGGACATCTTTTTCGAGGGCATCCTTTTCGAGGGCATCCTTGGTTTTCTCTGCCTCGGAGGCCGCTGCCGCCCTGTCTTGCCGTTTGGCGATGCGTTCAGCGTCGCCTGCGGCGTCTTTCACAAGGTTGGGAAAGCGGGGTTCCTCATATGCTGGCGTTCCTTTCGATACGCCCGCCGCCTGTGGGTCGCGGGGCGGCGGGCGATCGACCGGTTTCACGTCGCGGGGTGGGATTGGGGCTGCGTTCATGGGTCCTCGCTCAGTGCAGACTTTCTGAGAGCAAACGCCGCACCATTATTGCCGCTTGCAATTTCAACGGCTTAGGCACAAAAGGCGGGCGTGCGGGTGGAAAGAATTGCCCGGTCTGGGCAAATCCTGCCACCCCGCGCTGGTCATGGCTGTGCGAAATCCCTACATTCAGATCAGCCCCAAGGATTGGATCCTATGATTGCCCCGCTTGATCTTCCCGGAGATCCCGCCTCGCACCGCGTTGTCGTCGCGATGTCGGGCGGCGTCGATTCCTCGGTTGTCGCCGGGCTGATGAAACGCGCGGGTTATGATGTCGTCGGCATTACGCTGCAGCTTTACGATCATGGCGAGGCGGTGCATCGCGCAGGCGCCTGCTGCGCCGGGCAAGACATTCACGATGCGCGCCGCGTGGCGGAGCATCTCGGTATTCCGCATTACGTGCTCGACTATGAAAGCCGCTTCCGCGATTCCGTGATCGACAATTTTGTCGAATCCTATTTGCAAGGCGAAACGCCGATCCCCTGCGTCGAATGCAATCGCTCGGTGAAATTCCGCGATTTGCTTGCAACAGCGCGCGAGTTGGGCGCCTCCGCACTTGCCACCGGCCACTATGTTGCAAGCCGTGCCGATGGCGCGGGCGGGCGGGCGCTCTATCGCGCGGCTGATCCCGACCGCGATCAAAGCTATTTTCTTTACGCCACGACAAGCGAGCAGCTCAATCTGTTGCGTTTCCCGCTTGGCGATATGGGCAAGGCGGAAACGCGGGCTCTGGCGCGCGAATTTGGCCTCGCCATTGCCGACAAGCATGACAGCCAAGATATTTGTTTCGTGCCGAATGGCCGTTATACTGATGTGATTGAAAAATTGCGACCCGATGCAGCGGAAGCGGGCGACATCGTGCATGTCGATGGCCGTGTTCTCGGCGCGCATCAGGGCATCATTCACTACACGATCGGCCAGCGCCGTGGGCTTGGGCTTGCGACGGGCGAGCCGCTTTATGTCGTTCGCATCGATGCGCCCAATCGCCGTGTGGTGGTAGGGCCGCGCGAAGCCTTGGCCACTCGCATGATTATTCTGCGCGACGTGAACTGGATCGGTGCGGGTATGATTGAAGACGGGCGCGAAATTGCCGTGCGGGTACGCTCGACGCGGCCGCCTCAACCTGCGCTTCTGCGGCGCGAGGGCGATGCGATCCGTGTTGAATTGTTCGATGGCGAGTATGGTGTGTCCCCCGGACAGGCCTGTGTATTTTACGACAGTGTGGATGCACGGGCGCGTGTGCTGGGTGGCGGGATCATCAAGCGCGCAGCAGCGTTGACCGAAAACACCGAAATAGCAGCCTAAATTCAAGGGGCCGAAATGGCGGATGCGCTCGACAAAACGGCGCTCGAAGCGGCTTATGCACGCTGGGCGCCTGTGTATGATTTCACCTTTGATGCGGTGATGGCGCCCGGGCGCCGTGCCGCCGTCGCCGCAGCGGAACAATGCGGACCGCGCATTCTCGATGTCGGTGCGGGGACTGGGCTTGAATTTACTCTGTTTGCGCCAGCGTCGAACGTCACCGCGATCGATCTCTCTGAAGTTATGCTGCGCCGTGCGCGCGACCGCGTGGTGCAGAAGGGGCTCAGCGCCGTCAATGGCGTTCTGGTGATGGATGCGTTGCGGCTGGCTTTTTCCGACAACACATTCGATGCCACGCTCGCGCCCTATGTGATCACCGTTGTGCCGGACCCCGAAGCGACGCTTGACGAGATGTGGCGCGTCACAAGGCCGGGCGGTGAGCTCGTGCTCGTCAATCACATCGGTGCAGAAAAAGGGCTGCTTGCGATGTTTGAACGCCGGCTCGCACAGCACGCGCCCAATCTCGGCTGGCGGCCGGATTTTCCGTGGGCGCGTATTGGCGGCTGGATCGAACGCAAGCCCGGCGCACGTCTCATCGAGCGGCGCGCGCTCAAGCCATTAGGGCTGTTCTCGTTGGTGCGGATCGGCAAGGGCGAGGCTTGAGAAGCTCTGCCTGCGATGCTGCAAGCCTCTGAACCGGAAAGATTATTCTGCGCCTGCTTTCGCCATTGACTTGGCCCGAAGGCGCGGCCTATAAGCCGCCGTCCTGCCATTGGCCCCGTAAAGGCTGCGGCAAGGGGCGGAGTAGCTCAGCTGGTTAGAGCAGAGGAATCATAATCCTTGTGTCGGGGGTTCGAGTCCCTCCTCCGCTACCAATTTCAAAGCCAATCCCTCCGAGCAATTGAACACGCGTTCAAAAGACATAGCGGGGGACATGATCTGGTGGCAGAAGTCCAAGCGCTTTAGCCGAGTGAATCAACCGTGCAGCCTTTTCACGTTGCTCTCGAAAACCGGAAACCCTGCCGGGGTCGTGGGAACAATGCCGCAACAAGATGCGGCGTCAAAAGCGGTTGTGAAGCCTTATCTCGATCCGGCATTGATCGTTCAGAGGGTGATGGGAGAGCGGTGCCTTGCTGATGACTATCTGCCCGCCGATGTCGATGATTTTAAAATCGGCGATGTGCGTGCCATGAAACCGACCGATGGTGTCATCGTGGTGAGGTATTCCGTGAGGGTATCGGAAACGCTTTCTGATTCAATGCAGTTCATGGGAAAAGACAAGGCGCCGCGCTTAATGCTACTCCATTGGAGCGGAACGGATTCACGTTGGTGAGTTCTGAGCCATGCCAGTTCCAATACGCCGATTGCTGCAATCTGCAATGCAATTGGTGTGGCCATCTATGATGTGCGGCCTCCCGCTAGCCCGGACGATCAAGCCTTGGGGGGACGTTTGATTAGTCGATTTTACGATTTGGTGATGCAGGGCAATTCGGTCCCGCTCCTCCATTCCGAAATTCACGCAGGTTCTGGGGGCTTCCGAATGGGAAGCCTGTATGCCGGAAGCCATCATTCAGATGCCAAACTTGTGGCGGCATTAGATCCATGAAATTATTTTAGATCCATCCTGATGCGATTGAGGTCTTGTTTCCATGGTTGGTGTTGTTTCCCGCGTGCTGTCGCTTACCTTTTCTGCCGGTTTGTCATTGGCGATAGCCGCTCCCGCGTGCGCAAAAGATTCTTATAGTGCCACCAGTTCCACAAAATCGTCTGTGCGCTTTTCCAAGATCGAATTGAAATTCATCGGACGCCAGACGGATCGCCTTATCATTGACAATGGCCCCCCGGGTCACTCGATCAGTGACACTGCCGACAGCTATGGCGAATTGCTGGATGCGAAAAAGAAAATCATCGGTCGGTTCGATGTCATCACGCGCGCGACCGATGTGTGACATGATGGAGAGCGCCGCATGCTCCTTGCGGAATATTCATTTGGTAACGAGCGCGATGCCTTCATCATCATGGGCGTTGGCCATTTCATGGCGAATACGGGGCGCGCGCACGAGCATCGCAAGCATGTATTCCCCGTCACAGGCGGCAAGGGGCGTTTCATGGGCGCTTTCGGCGAATGCACGGTGGCCCGCGTCAACGCCGTCGACACGGATGTCAATTGCACGGTCTATGTACCGCGCCTTTGATCGTCTTCTCTTGCGGATGATGGGTGGAAGGTAAGGCTCTTGGCGGTTCAGGCCGAGGGCCGGTCCTGCATTTTGCCTTGATCTACGTTCACAAAAATCCATCGCTCATTGACGCGGCGGGCGAGGCCGTATCTTTCGAGATTGAGCAAGGCGCGGCGGACGGTTTCGCGCTGAATTCGGACTGCACGCGCAACATCTGCGATCGATGCTGCAAAATAATGATTGACGCTTCCGTTCATATTGCTGCACGCGACGACGAGCGCATGCCAGACAAGATATTCTGATGGTGACACATCAAAGAGAGCGTTGGAATAATTGAAAGCTTCGACTGCTTTTGTTGAAAAGCCAGTATCGTGGAACAAGGTGTGCTCTCTTTTTGTCTATAAATAAAACGATCTTAATAGCTTTATTCATACTTTTCGGGAGCGATTGCTTAAAAAATAAACTAAAATAAGTGCGCGCAGATTTTAAAAAATGGATCGCAGACTATAAAACTTATCATCTAATAAAATGAGCGAATTCACGCAACATGTTGATGAAGAGGCATTTGTGTTGTGGTTGAAGCCAGGCTGCAAGGGCTTAGTCTTGACGTAGCGCAAATACCGCGTGCGCGCGGTGCTAAAGGGGCGGATCGGTCTTATCGCGGCGAAATAACCACGGCTTTCGATTTTATTCCAAATTCTTAGGGGTGGAAAAGCACAAAATTTGGCAGGCGTGCCTGCCCATGGGTGTTAGGTTTGCCACCGTCTTTGGGGGCTGATTCATGTACAGGTTGTTTGTGGGCGTTGTGGCCCTTCTCGGTTTTGTTCTGCCGGTGCACGCGCAGACGGCGGCGCTCAGTACACCGCCCGCCATGATTTCTAACTTGTCGCAGGACGAGCTCAATGCGTTTGGCGTCCGGTTGGCGAATGAGGCTTATGCCATCATGGCTCATATCGGTAATCCGAAGGGGCAGGCTGGCGGGGAACCCAATCAACCCAGCAAGAACGCGGTAAAGAACGCAAAAGCCTTGTTCGACGATGCGGCGCTCATCCAGAATGCCCGGCTGAATTACGGGCTTACCAAAGCAACCTTCCGACCGACCTATATCGATCACACGTTTGTCACCGATATGCATGTCAATCGCGGGGCGGACGATGTGCTGGTGTTAGCCTTCAATGCCCGCGAGCCGAACCGCGTCGATCTCGGCAATGCCGCCTTGATGAGCGGGGATGCGAAGCCACGCCTTGTTGTCCTGCGCTGGAATGGGCAAAAGAAGCGCTGGCTTGTCATGAGCAGCGCCGATTTCGACACGCCGAAACAGGCAGTCTGTACAGCCAAGCCGCCTCATCCAGAGAAAAAGTCACGTTTCAAAGCGGCCGATGTTGCGCTCGCCAAAAAGCTTTTCGAGGAAATGCAGGATGCGTCCTTTGCAGGAACTGAAAAGAGCGTGCAGGCGAAGGGTTTCACCTATGTGATGGCCGATGGGCAGAGAAAAGTTCAGGACGGTCCGGTCCGCAACAGATTGCAACACCGCCAAACGGCGATGAATGTTGAGGCGATTCGCTCTGGTGATCTGCTGGTCTTCCGTCTCGATGTCGTGTCGGCTATTGCCGTCGATGGTAACCCGCATCACAAAGTCGAAAAGCCACGTCTGCTGACGATGATCCGTGGCGCGGATGGAAAATGGCGCATGCTTGCCATCGGGATTTTCCACTTACCTGCAACATTGGCAGCAGGTACGCCCTGTGTCCAGCCGACGGCCAACTAAGCCGTTCGCTCATGCGGGCGTTCATGCGCCGATGGCGCGGTGAACGCCGCTATGGCTTCCGCTGCCTAGGTTGCGCTTGAGGTGCCATTGTCAGATACAAAAAAGGCCAGATACGAAAAAGCCGCCTTGGAGGTTGTCCAGGCGGCTCGTCCTTGTCACTCATCCAGCCGGCGCGCCAGTACATCCGTGGTCGGCTGGCCAGTGAGAGGCGGGGCTTTCGCTCTCCGCATGCTCTCCATATCACGCAACATGTGTCGGAATTGTGACTGAGGGCGTTATGGCGCGTTATTAGGCGCGGCATGGTTAAAAGGCGGGTCCAAACCCGTCTCAAACCCAAAGCGGGGCGCAGTAACCACATCTGATCCGGTGGAATCATAGGTCGTGCTTGATTTCACAACCTATGCGTGAACTTTTTATCTTCAGGTTCGTTGATCCGAGCCGGTACCGGGAAGCGGCGCGTGTCAGTATTGCGTTTGCGTCCGCTTCCCAAACCCGCTTCTATTTCTTCATCATCCGTTGTTTTAGCTCGGCCAGTCGGACCAGAACCGTGGCAATGAGCGCCGTCGACCACGCAATCATCAGCGGGCCGAGGAGCGATTCAAAGCCAGCCAGAGCGCGGAAGCGCTGGTCGAAGGGAACGTCCGTAGGTCCTAGCGTCGTATAGGTCGTCAGCGAGAAATAGCCGGCATCGGCAATCGTCTTGACGGCGCCTAAGCCATAGAGCGCCACGCCCCACAGCAGCACCTCCAAGAAATGGAATGTCGACAGGATGATCACGATCGACGAGACGATGAGTGTTTCATCGAAGATGGTGGGCGGCTTGCGTAACCGTCCCACCAAGATGGACGCGACCTTATGAACAAGCGATCCAGCACAAGTGTGGAGAAAGACGGTCCCGAGCGATAACATCAGGTTGATCACCACAAGGGCTGGAATCTTGATCTCTTCATTGTTCCAGTCCATGCGTCCGGCTCCGCCTACGTTGAGCGCTAAAATAGAGAACGCGGCTGAGCTCAGCAATCCTCAAACAGGGTGTTTCATGCCATTGCTATCTCGTGCCATGGTTGGATACAGCGAGGAGCTTCTTCATGCAGTTGCATATTCGTGACGGCTGGGTCCCGGGCATCATCGGTTTCACCGCAAGTGCGCATGCGCGCTACTATGCGCGCGAATGGGGTTTCGGCCCGCTATTCGAGGCGCAGGTTGCAACCGGCATGGCCGCGTTCATCGAGCGTTACGACCCGGGCCGTGACCTTCTGCTTTGGGCAGATGTCGATGGTGAAATGGCGGGCACGATTACCATCGATGGCACCGATCCCGCCCTCCCGGAAGGGCAAGCGCATCTGCGCTGGTTTATTGTGTCGGATTTCGCGCGTGGGCTCGGTGTCGGGCGAGAGTTGTTTGAGGCCGCGCTTAATCATCTGACAGTCACGGGTTACACGTCCTGCTATCTCACCACGTTCGCCGGGCTCGATCCCGCGCGTCGCCTGTATGAAAGCGCAGGCTTTGCCTTGCACAAAGAGCAGCAGGGTGAAAGCTGGGGCACACCTGTGCTTGAACAGCTCTTCATACTCGAGCTTGGCAACAGGTAAATTTCGCACTCGCCCATTTTGGGAGCGAACGGCCTGATCCGGTTCATGCGATCGGTAAGTCATGACAAGGTTATGCGCGTGCAAGGCAGGAGGAACGCGCGATGAGCCTCGATGAACTCATGATGGACGATGAATGCATGACGGACGGTGAAGGTGTGGTCGATACGAAAATCGATCTTAAGGCCGTGGCCGATCAGCTCGATGTAGCGATCGCGCGGGTGTTAGACGATGCCGCGCTGAACCCCGACGATCCGCAAAGCTACATCGTTTTGCGGATGGCGCTCGCCACTTTCACGAAAGTGCGGTTATCGGTCCGCGAGCAGGCGATGATCGCAGGCGATACGGCCGCTTATTTTGAGACGATTGCCAACCGCTTGCGCGAGAATATGCACAATGCGCCGGAATGGCTGCACTGATCAGTCGAGGACGACCAGGTGTTCGGGCGCGAAATGGATTTCAGCCTTGTCGCCGCGCGTCCAGCTTGGCTGACCGGCCTGATTGAACGTATCGACCGAAAGACTATGCGTTCCGCATCGCGCTTTGACCCGAACGATGGCACCGAGAAACTGCACATCCTCAATGATGCAGGACAGGACATTGTCGCCGGGTTTGGCGTCACCGATCCCAAGCGCTTCCGGTCTGAGTGCGACTGTACAATGCGTCGTGCTGCCGATGGCATCAAACCCATTGGTAAGCCTGAGCGTTTGGCCTTCAACCGCGATGAGACCCGCAGCGGCATCTTTTATCTCGGCGTTCAGCATGTTGAGCGTACCGACGAAAGAGGCAACAAAGCGCGTCTTGGGCGTGTTGTAGATTGCGTGTGGTGTGCCAATCTGTTCGACGCGCCCCTGATGCATCACCACGACACGGTCTGACATCGAAAGCGCTTCTTCCTGATCATGCGTCACAAAAATCGTGGTGATCCCGAGTTCACGTTGCAGCGCGCGAATTTCTTCACGCAGCGAGACACGGATTTTGGCATCAAGAGCAGAGAGTGGCTCATCGAGCAGCAGCACTTGCGGTTTGACGGCAAGTGCGCGGGCCAAGGCGACGCGTTGTTGCTGGCCACCCGAGAGCTGGTAGGGGTAGCGCGCTGCCAGATCGGGAAGGCTGATCAGCTCCAGCATCTCCGTGACACGTTGATCGATTTCCGCTTTGGGCCGATTGGCGACCTTCATGCCGAAGGCAATGTTGTCGGCAACGTTCATGTTCGGAAATAGTGCATAGGCCTGAAACACCATGCCGACATTGCGTTCGGCGGGACGTTTATAGGTCACGTCTCTGCCATCGATCATGATTGTTCCGGCGCTGGGTGTCTCGAAGCCCGCAATCATCCTTAGGACCGTTGTTTTGCCGCAACCCGAAGGGCCAAGAAGCGAAATGAATTCGCCGCGTTCGACCGCTAGGTCAAATCCATGCACCACGGTGTTTTGACCGAAGCGTTTCGCGATGGCGGAGAGGGTGAGGAATGCCATGGCGGATCTCAACGTGTGTCGGTGGCGGGCAAGCGCAAGCCACGGCTTGCAAGTTGCATCAGGCCCATGCAGGCCCATGTCACGAGGAAGGCCATGATGGCCAGAGCGGATGGTTCATAGGCGCGGTTAGCACCAAGCAATTGCAGGTAAGGGCCGAACGCGGGCCGGTTCAAAAGGGCGGCGAATGTGAATTCGCCGATCACGATGGCGAAGGTCAGGAAGGCGCCGCTGAGCAAAGCGGGACGAATATTCGGTAGGATCACGCGCGTCAGGATCGTGAATGCATTGGCACCAAGCGATTCAGCGCTTTCCGTGAGAGTGCGCACATCGATCGCTTGCAAACCGGTGTCCACGGCGCGGTACATATAGGGCAGAGCGAGCGTGACATAACCAAACATCAACAGCGCATCGGTGCCGAGATTGGTGTCGGTGAGCGGGATCAGCGATGACGAGTTAAAAATCCGCAAATAGCCGAACACGATCACAATGGCCGGAATGACGAGCGGCAAGAGCGTGATGAATTCGACGATGGGGCGAAGTTGCGGCGCGCGCAGGCGCACCCAATAGGCCGTCGGCACCACAAGCGCGATACCGACCACAATGGTTGCGAGCGCTTGGCCAACCGAATAGGAGAATGAGGCCTGAAAACGCGGATCGGCAAAGACGACGCGATAGGCCTCGAATGAATATTCGCCCCGCTTCATGCGCAAGGAGAATTCGAATGTCGCGATCAGCGGCAAAATGAAATAAAGCGCGCCGATGCCGAAGGCGATCCATGCGCCGATGCGGCTCTCTCTCATTTGACCCACCTTTCGCTCCAAGCGCGGAGCCCGATATAGGCGAGGTTTGAGAGCGCGGTGATCACGATCATGCCGAGCGCGAGCGCATAGCCCAGATTAGGATTGTGCAGCACATCGCCGCGGATCTGCGCAAAGAGCAGGATCGGCACGATATTTAACGATGAGCCTGTCAGCGCATAAGCCGTCGCGACCGCGCCGAAGGCATTGGCAAACAGCAACAGAACAGCGCCGAGAAGGCTTGGCCACAGAACCGGAATGGCGATGCGCAGCCAATATTGCAGCGATGATGCGCCCAAGATCGAGGCCGCTTCGCGCCATTCTTTCTTCAGCCCGTCCAGTGCAGGTGTGAGGATCAACACCATCAGCGGGATTTGGAAATAGAGATAGGTGAGCGTCAGCCCCCAGAAACTCAGAATGGTGAAGCCTGTGTGGTAGAGATTGAAATCAAACCACTTCACGAGCAGCGTGGTAACGAGGCCAGTACGTCCGAGCGTTGCGATAAATGCAAAAGCCAGCGGCACGCCAGCAAAATTCGAGGCGACGCCGGAGAATGTCGTCAGAGTCGGTCTAATCCAACGCGGTAAGCCGCCTGAGATCGCGGCATAGGCAAGGGCAAATCCCAATAACCCGCCTAAAAATGCCGAAGCGGCGCTGATGCGAATGCTCAGCCAATAAGCGTTGACGATGGAGGGCTGGGTGAGGTTTGCAATGTTTGCAAGGGTAAATGATCCGTCCTTGCTTTCGAATGCACCTATGACGAGATGAGCGGTCGGCCACAGTAGGAAGAGGATCGCGAACAACAGAAAGGGTACGATGCCGAGCCACGCCATGGGTGAGCGTGTCGCGGCAAATCGCGTGGGTTGGACCCTTTCTTGGGATGTTGCGGTCAAATCATCGTCCGGATAAGAGAAGCCGCCCCGGCGAACCGGAGCGGCCAATGTCTGATTGCTTATGCGAGCAAGTGTTTACTTGGTCACATTGGCGCCAACAACAGCGTCCCACTTCTTCGTGATGACTTCCTTGCCGGCGGCTTGCTCTTCAAGCGTCGGGAATTTTGCCTTGGTGTAGGCTTCCGCTGGCGGCAATTTGTCGAGCAATTCCTTCGGCACCTTGTTGTTGGCGACGAGGTCGTTGAAACGGATCGGGTGGCAATAGCCCTTCAGCCAGCCAATCTGCCCTTCATCCGAATAGAGATGCTCCATCCAAAGCTTGGCAGCGTTCGGGTTCGGCGCATAGGCGCTGATGGCTTGGACATAAACGCCCGCCACGATGCCAGATTTCGGCACAACGACTTCCACTTTCGGATTGCCCTTCAGCGTGTCGCGATCTGAAAGCGCGTTATAATCCCAGCGGATGATGATCGGCGTTGCGCCTTGAGCGAGCGAGGCAGCCTTGCCGATGACGGGCACGAAATTGCCCTTCTTGTTCAATTCGGCAAAGAAAGCGAGACCAGCATCGCCGGCCTTCGCCGTATCATTCGCTGAAGCGGACAGGCCGGCGGCATAGACCGCTTGCACCGCCTGATTGGAACCACGCGGGTCGCCGGCTAATGCAACCGAATTCTTATATTCGGGCTTCAAAAGGTCGGCCCAATCCTGCGGAATGTTCTTCACGAGATCGGCGTTCACCTGAAACGACAGGACGCCATAATAGTCGCCATACCAATGGCCGTCGGCATCCTTCAGATCGTTAGGGATCGTGTTCCAAGTGGCGACTTTGTAGGGCATGGTCAGGCCTTCGGCCTTCGCCGCAGGGCCGAAAGATTGGCCGACATCGATCACGTCGGGGGCTTGGGGGCCTTTATTGCCCTTATTAGCCTTGATGGCTTCGATCTCGTCGCCCGAGCTGGCATCCGGGTTCAACTCATTGACCTTGATACCGTACTTCGCCTTGTAGCTGTCGATGAGAGCGCCATAGCCGCACCAGTCGCGCGGAAGGGCAATCACATTCAGCTGACCTTCCTTTTTCGCGGCGGCGATCAAATCGGTCATGTTCGCGGTCTGGGCGGACGCGACACTGGCGCTCAGAACGAGCGTCGCAACAGTTGAGAACAGCGTGAGGCGCTGGATCATCGGGCAGTCTCCCCTTGCCGAAATTGGCGGACGCAGTCTGGCCTGCAGACTGACAAAGGATGCCTGCCAAGGCTAGACGACAGTTCTATGACAATGGCCAAGTTCACACCCGTTTTGCGGGTATGACCTCCCTCTTTACGTTTTCCTGCGGATGATGGATTGGCGGGGTTTGACTCCGTCTTGGCCGTAACAGAGCATCCCCTTGACGATTCTGGGCTATTTGTCCGGGCTAATGGGGGTTTTTATGCCGACCGACATCGAAATCGCGCGTAAGGCGCGTATGGAGCCTGTGGCGGCCATCGCTCGCCGTGCTGGGATCCCGGAGGAGGCTGTCAGCCCCTATGGCCGTTCGATCGGGAAGGTGGACCTCGGTTTCATTGCCGGTCTCGGTGCAAAGCCGGATGGTAAGCTGATCCTCGTGACCGCCATCAACCCCACACCGGCGGGCGAGGGCAAAACCACGACCACGGTGGGGCTGGGCGACGCGCTCAACCGGATCGGCAAGAAAACGATGATCTGTCTGCGCGAGCCCTCGCTCGGCCCGTGCTTCGGCGTGAAGGGCGGAGCGGCAGGCGGTGGTCATGCCCAGATCGTGCCGATGGAGCAGATCAATCTGCATTTCACCGGCGATTTCCATGCGATCACGTCGGCGCATAATCTTCTCGCCGCGATGCTCGACAATCACATCTATTGGGGAAATGCGCTCGGCATCGATACGCGGCGCGTCCAATATCGCCGCGTGCTCGACATGAACGATCGTGCTTTGCGTCAGGTCGTCTCATCGCTTGGCGGTGTGACGAATGGTTTTCCGCGTGAGGATGGTTTCGACATCACGGTCGCCTCAGAAGTGATGGCAGTGTTCTGTCTCGCGCGCGACCTCGACGATCTTGAGGAGCGGCTTGGCAAGATCGTCGTCGGCTATCGGCGCGACAAGAGTGCGGTGACGGCGTCAGATCTCAAGGCTGCCGGTGCAATGGCTGTGCTGCTGAAAGATGCGTTCGCGCCCAATCTCGTTCAAACGCTCGAAAATAATCCAGCTTTCGTGCATGGCGGTCCGTTCGCCAATATCGCGCATGGCTGCAACTCGCTCATTGCCACGCGCGCCGCGTTAAAAATTGCGGATTATGTTGTCACCGAAGCTGGCTTCGGGGCCGATCTCGGTGCCGAGAAATTCTTCGACATCAAATGCCGCAAAGGTAGCCTCAATCCCGAGGCAGCGGTGATTGTGGCGACGGTACGTGCGCTCAAGATGAATGGTGGTGTTGCCAAGGATGCGCTTGGTGCTGAAAACCTGCCGGCGCTTGAGAAAGGCATCGTCAATCTGGGGCGTCATATCGAGAATGTTCGGAAATTTGGCGTTCCTGTTGTCGTTGCTATCAATCATTTCACCAGCGACACGGCGGCTGAGCATCGCTTCATTCAAGATTGGTGCCGCGATCATTATGGTGTCGATGCCGTAATCTGCCGCCATTGGGCGGAGGGTGGCGCGGGTGCCGAAGAACTCGCACACAAGGTCGTCGCTATCCTCGACAAGGGTGAAGCTCGGTTTGAGCCGCTTTATCCCGATGCGCTACCGCTATGGGACAAGATGCGCCGCGTCGCGCATGAAATTTATCGCGCGAAAGACATTGCAGCGGATGGCAAGGTGCGCGACCGCATCGCCGAAATCGAGGCCGCAGGGTATGGTGATTTGCCGGTCTGTGTGGCGAAGACTCAGTATTCCTTCTCGACCGATCCCTCTTTGCGCGGCGCGCCTGACGATCACATCGTCAATGTGCGCGAAGTGAGGTTGTCAGCCGGTGCAGGCTTCGTGGTGATGATCTGCGGCGAGATCATGACGATGCCGGGTCTGCCCCGCGTGCCGGCGGCTGAGCATATTCATCTCAGCGAAAACGGGCAGATTGAAGGGCTTTTCTGATCAGACCACAACAGTGATGCGCTCTGCCGCGCGCGTGAGCGCGGTATAGAGCCATTGCGTGCGGTTTTCGCGAAAGGCCCAGCTCTCGTCGAATAAAAGCACATTGTCCCATTGCGAACCCTGCGCCTTATGAACTGTGAGCGCATAGCCATAGTCGAATTCATCTGAGCCACGGCGTAGCGCGAATGGTACCTCGTCGAGTTCGCCTAAGAAGAATTCGCGGTTGACGCCCACCTTGACCGATTTGCCGCCATCTTCCGGCGTGACAAGCAATTGGACCAAGTCTTTCTTGAATCCGCGCAGGGCCTTCACGGTCCAAAGGCCGCCATTGAGCAAGCCGCGCGTCTTGTCGTTGCGGAGACAGACAAGCTTGTCGCCTGCTGCCGGCATCGGGTCGCGCAGGCCCATCAATTCGCGCACCCTTTTGTTATAGAGCCGCCGCGTCTTGTTGCGACCCACGAGAATTTGGTCGGCAGCCAGTGCGAGAGCCGAATCGATGCTCTCCCGGCCCACCACCTTGCTGTCGCCATAGCTGCCTCGTTGCAACGTTTCGCCTTCTCGCACGGCCATCGAAAGACGGATGATCGGATTGTCAGCGGCCTGACGGTGGATCTCTGTGAGCATGAGATCGGGCTCCGCTTCGGTGAAGAAGCCGCCGCCGCGCACGGGTGGGAGTTGGCCGGGATCGCCGAGCACAAGCACCTTGGTCCCGAAGGACAGAAGATCGCGGCCAAGCTCTTCATCCACCATCGAGCATTCATCGATGATGATGAGGTCGGCCTTGCCGACTGCGCTGTCGCGATTGAGGACGAAGGTGGGGCTTTCTCCCTCTTCGGCGCGCGGGCGATAGATCAGGCTGTGAATGGTTTGGGCATCAGCGCAGCCGCGTTGCCGCAATACATGGGCCGCCTTGCCGGTATAGGCGGCGAACAAGACGTCGCCATCCTGATCAGCAGCAATATGGCGTGCGAGCGTGGTCTTTCCGGTTCCGGCAAAGCCGAATAGGCGAAATACCTGCGATCCACGCCGATCGGCAATCCAATCGGCTACGGCGCGCAGCGCGCGGTCCTGTTCGGGTGACCATTGGCTCATGAATTCGACTTTCGCATAACTAAAACTTGACCGAAATCAATGTTTTCGAGCGGCAACATACGCATTTCTCCTTGCGGGTTTGCCCGAAGTTCGCCGCAGCCGGTTTGCGAGTAGTTTTGGCGCGAGAATCCGCAGATTTCACAAGGCGAGCCGAGCCGCAAGGGGGTGCCTCATGGCGCAACAGGCGTCGATCAATAAAACACTGACCATCGGGGAAGGCGGTACAATTATCGCCTTCATCGCCCTAGCGGTCTTTTCCATCATTGTTGCCGCAAAGGCTTGGACGCCGGAATACGCGTTTCATGCCTATCTGTTCGCGGCTAGTAGCGTTGCAGCAGTGTTTGCAATCTTCAACCGCTATTTTGCGCGCGATGCCGCTCCGGTGCCACAAGAGATCAGCGGCAAGCCCAATTACAATATGGGTCCGGTCAAGTTTGCGACCATTGCCGCTGTATTCTGGGGCATTGCCGGTTTTGTGGTTGGCCTCGTCATCGCTTTGCAGCTCGCCTATCCGGCATTGAATTTTGACCTGCCTTGGACAAACTTCGGTCGGCTGCGTCCGTTGCATACCTCGGCGGTGATTTTTGCGTTCGGCGGCAATGTGCTGCTCGCGGCCTCCTTCTACGTCGTGCAGCGCACTTGCCATGCGCGCCTCGCTGGCGATATCGCGCCGTGGTTTGTCATCCTCGGCTATAATTTCTTCATTGTGATCGCAGGTACAGGCTACCTCCTCGGCATCACGCAATCGAAAGAATATGCCGAACCAGAATGGTATGCCGATCTTTGGCTGACCATTGTCTGGGTGACTTATCTGCTCGTCTTCCTCGCAACGATCTGGAAGCGCAAAGAGCCGCATATCTATGTGGCGAACTGGTTCTACCTCGCCTTCATCGTCACGATCGCCTTGCTGCATCTGGGCAACAACGCCACGGTACCGGTGTCGATTTATTCGTCGAAATCCTACATCGTCTGGTCGGGCGTGCAGGATGCCATGGTGCAGTGGTGGTACGGCCATAATGCGGTCGGCTTCTTTCTCACCGCCGGCTTCCTCGCGATCATGTATTATTTCATCCCGAAGCGTGCCGATCGTCCGGTCTATTCTTACCGCCTGTCGATCGTGCATTTTTGGGCGCTGATCTTCATCTACATTTGGGCAGGTCCGCACCATCTTCACTATACCGCGCTGCCCGATTGGGCGCAGACGCTTGGCATGGTGTTCTCAATCGTGCTGTGGATGCCGTCTTGGGGTGGCATGATTAACGGCCTCATGACGCTGCAAGGCGCGTGGGACAAGCTCCGCACCGATCCCGTGTTGCGCATGATGGTCGTATCGGTTGCCTTCTATGGCATGTCGACCTTTGAAGGTCCGCTCATGTCGATCAAGGCGGTCAATTCGCTTAGCCATTACACCGATTGGACGATCGGCCATGTGCACTCAGGTGCGCTCGGCTGGGTCGCTTATGTCTCGTTCGGTGCAATCTATTGCCTCGTGCCGTGGCTGTGGGATCGTTCGCGTCTCTATTCTTTGCGTCTCGTTAATTGGCACTTCTGGCTGTCGACGCTCGGCATCGTTCTCTACATCTCGGCGATGTGGGTATCGGGCATTCTGCAAGGCCTGATGTGGCGCGCCTACACCAAGCTTGGCTTCCTCGAATATTCGTTCATCGAAACAAGCGAAGCCATGCATCCCTTCTATGTGATCCGTGCCATCGGCGGTGCCCTGTTCGTCATTGGCTCGCTGATCATGGCCTACAACATCTGGATGACGATCCGTTCGCCCTATGCCGCGGGTGAAGCCAATCGTCCCCAGCTTGTCCCGGCCGAATAAGGAGAATCTCATGTCAGTCTGGGCCAAGCATCAGATCTTTGAGAAAAATTCGATTGTTCTCTTGATCGGCATTCTCATCGTGGTCGCTATTGGCGGCCTCGTCGAGATCGTTCCGCTCTTCTATCTCAAGAGTACGATCGAAAAGGTGGAGGGAATGCGTCCCTACACGCCGCTCGAACTTGCAGGGCGCGACATCTATATCCGCGAAGGCTGCTACAATTGTCATTCGCAGATGATCCGCCCGCTGCGTGATGAGGTGGAACGTTACGGGCATTATTCGCTCGCGGCTGAGAGCATGTTCGATCATCCCTTCCAGTGGGGCTCAAAGCGTACAGGACCGGATCTTGCCCGCGTAGGCGGCAAATATTCGGATGAATGGCAGCGCGCGCATCTTGCCAATCCGCGTTCGGTCGTGCCGGGCTCGATCATGCCGGGCTATCCTTTCCTCGCGAAAACGCAGCTCGACGCTAAGAACATCGCTGCGAACATGAAAGTGCTGGCGCTTGAGGGCGTGCCCTATACGCCGGAAATGATCGAGAAAGCCGCAACCGATTTGTTTGCACAGGCGAATGTGGACGATCCTGGCGCAACCGACCTAGCCAAGCGTTATCCAAAAGCGTTGGCACGCGATTTCGACGGCAATCCGGGTGCGATCACCGAAGCAGATGCACTCATTGCGTATCTGCAGATGCTCGGCACGCTCGTGGACTTCAAGACCTACGACAAGAAAGCCAATGTGCGCTGAGAGGCCATGATCATGACGTATCAAACGCTTGCCAATTTTGCGCAGACCTGGGGCCTTCTCGGTTTCATGTCGCTCTTTGGTCTTGTCTTGTTTTATGCGCTGAAGCCGTCGAACAAAAAAATGTTCGACGAGGCTGCGCGCATTCCGCTCGAAAAGGATTGAATCATGACAGCGCATGACACCAGCAAGGTCGACGCCGTCACCGGTATTTCGACCACGGGCCATGAATGGGATGGCATTCGGGAATTGAACACGCCGCTGCCGCGATGGTGGTTGTGGTTATTCTATATCTGCATTGTCTGGGGCATTGGCTACGTCATTGCCTATCCGGCATGGCCGCTCGTCTCGTCCTATACGCGCGGCGTACTTGGCTATGCGAGCCGCGACCAGATCGAGACGGATATGGCTGCGCTGAAAGTGCAGCGTGGCGAGATGGTTGCGCGGATGGAAAGCGCTTCGCTCGAAGAAATCAGAAACGATCCGAAAATGCTTGAGGTGGCGCGCGCGCTTGGCAAAGCGTCATTCGGTACGAATTGCGGTCCCTGCCATGGTCAGGGCGGGCAGGGCGCGCCTTCCTATCCAAACCTCAATGACGACCAGTGGATGTGGGGCGGCTCGCTTGAGCAGATTTATCAGACGATCCAATACGGCATTCGTAACGAGCTCCCGGATTCGCGTCAGGGTCCGATGCCGGCCTTCGGTAAGGATGGCATCATTCCGAAAGCCGATATTCCGGTTGTGGCCGCTTATGTCGTCACGCTGTCGGGCCGTAAGCCGGAAGGCAAGGTCGATCTTGCTAAGGGCCAGAAGCTTTTCGCTGAGAATTGCGCGTCGTGTCATGGCGACAATGGCAAGGGCAATCCCGATGTCGGCGCTCCTAATCTGACATCAAACATCTGGCTCTATGGTGGCGATGAGAAGACGATTATCGAAACTATCGCCAATGGCCGTGGCGGCGTGATGCCGGGTTGGGCTGGTCGTCTCGAACCCGCGACCGTCAAGGCGTTGACCCTCTATGTGCACACGCTGGGTGGCGGCCAGTAAGTCACGATTTCGGGATCGGCCCATGGGCCGGTCCCCATTTCCCCCGAACCGAGGCTGACATGTCTCTCGCAGAAATGCCGCAAACGCCGGACGATGATGATATTCCGCTCTACGAAGCGCGGAAGGAAATCTATCCGCAGGCAGTGCATGGCCGTTTCCGCACGATTAAATGGATCATCCTCGCGATTACGCTTGGGGTTTATTATTTTCTGCCTTTCATACGCTGGTATCGCGGGCCGAACGCCCCCGATCAGGCGGTATTGATCGATTTGGCAAACCGTCGCTTCTATTTCTTTTTCATCGAAATCTGGCCGCAGGAACTCTATTTTGTCACCGGTCTTTTGGTCATTGCTGCGCTCGTTCTGTTTTTAATGAATGCCGTCGCGGGTCGCGTCTGGTGCGGCTATCTCTGCCCACAGACGGTGTGGACCGATCTTTTCTATGCCGTCGAGCGTTTGATTGAGGGTGACCGGCGCGAGCGAATACAAAAAGCGTCGCGCGGCACTTGGGATCTTGAACGCATCGCGGAAAAAATCCTCAAGCACACATTGTGGCTGATGATCGCATGGTGGACGGGCGGCGCGTGGGTGCTCTATTTCGCCGATGCGCCCACACTTGTCCGTGAACTCATCACCTTTCAAGCGCCGATGATCGCCTATGTGTGGATCGCGATTCTGACTTTCACAACTTACACGCTCGCTGGATGGATGCGGGAGCAGGTGTGCCTTTATATGTGCCCGTGGCCGCGCATTCAGGCTGCATTGACGGATGAATATGCGCTCAACGTGATGTATCGTTACGATCGTGGCGAGCCGCGCATGTCGGCTAAAAAAGCGGAAGCGGCACGCAAGGCCGATGAGCCTGCGGGCGATTGCGTTGATTGCTATCAATGCGTCAATGTCTGCCCGACTGGCGTCGACATCCGTAACGGGTCGCAACTTGGCTGCATTCAGTGCGGCCTATGCATCGATGCGTGCGACAATGTGATGGCCAAGCTCGGTCGTCCCACCGGCTTGATTGCTTACGATACCGACGACAATGCCGAGCGGCGCGAGAAGCATGAAGAGCCAGTCTATCGGATCGTTCGGCCGCGCACGATCATCTACACGGCGCTGATCGCGTTGATCGGAGCGCTTATGCTTTACGCGCTGACGAGCCGCAACAATGTCGGCATCAGTGCGTTGCATGATCGCAATCCGCTCTTCGTGCGGTTGGCCGATGGTGCAATCCGAAATGCCTATACGATCCGTGTGACCAACAAGGCACTCGATGCGCGTCCATTCCGTCTTGAAGTGCTGGGTTTGAACGCGCCCAAATTCGAGGTGATCGGCGTGCCGCAAACCGCTGCGACCTCAACCTTACTCGAAGCGGGGCCAGACCAGACGCGCGAATTGCGTGTGCTCGTGACATTGCCCAAAGCGCTGATCCGCCATGAGAAGATGGATGTTACATTCCGTCTCACCGATATCGTGGATGGCGCAAGCGCGACCGTACGCGATCATTTCTTTGCGCCAGAAGACGAACATCATCACAAGCGGGATGAAAGAAATGTCCACTGATACGATGAAGCCGGTACGCCGACTCACTGGCAAGCATGTCCTTGCGATGTTGATTGCGTTCTTCGGGGTCGTGATTGCCGTCAATATGGTCATGCTCCGCGTCGCAACGCGCTCTTTCAGCGGCCTTGAAACAGACAGCGCCTATCGTGCAGGCTTGGCCTATAATAGCCAAATTGAATCGGCACGGCAGCAAGTAGCACTTGGTTGGTCTGTTAATGCGAAGGTCGATGGCGAGCGCTTGATCATCGATGTCCGCGACAAGAACGGGATCGTGATTCCCGACCTGGAAGGCGATGTCGTTCTGGCTTGGCCTGCCGATCGTCATCTCGATCGCAAGGGTCCCATTATTCCTCGCGAAGGCTCGCTCTACGAAGCCAAGCTCGACAAGGCTTTGCCGCCCGGCCAGTGGGACGTGGTTGTCACGTTGCGTAAAAATGGCGAGCGCGTCTTTCTATCGAAAAATCGTGTCATCCTGAATTGAGAGAAGGGATTGGCCGTGTCCCCCGCGATAGACCTTTCCGCTTTCATCCATCGCGATGCCAAGACTGGCCTGAACAGGCTCGATCTTGCCATTGAAGGCATCGATTGCGCTGCATGCATTGGCGATATCGAGCGTGGCATCGGGCGCATGAAGGGCGTCACCGAAGCGCGCCTCAATTATACTAATCGCCGTCTCGGCGTGGCATGGCAGGGTGAGGATGTCGCGCCTAACGCCATCGTCGGACGTTTGCGCCAACTTGGTTATCGCGCGCATCCCTTCGAAGCCTCGCGGCAAGAACAGATCGAGACGGCAGAAATGCGCTTTCTCATCCGCTGCCTCGCCATTTCAGGCTTTGCCGCGATGAACATCATGCTGTTTTCCGTCTCGGTATGGTCCGGCAATGTAACCGATATCACAAGCGATACGCGCGATATGTTTCATTGGCTGTCGGCGCTGATTGCGCTGCCTGCGGCGGCCTATGCAGGGCAACCCTTCTTCCGCAATGCATGGCGTGCGATCCGCAATCGCAATATGACGATGGATGTCCCCATCTCGCTCGGCATTTTGCTCGCGCTTGGCATGTCGCTTTTCGAGACACTGCATTCGGCCGAGCACGCCTATTTCGATTCCGCTGTGATGCTTCTATTCTTCCTGCTGCTCGGGCGCGTGCTCGATCAGATCATGCGGAGAAAAACGCGTTCGATCGCCGACAATCTGATGGCGCTCAAAGGCGAAACAGCGGTCTTGCTCGATGCATCGGGTGAGGCGCGGCAGGTGCCGGTGCGTGCCGTGAGGATCGGCGATCTCGTTTTGGTGCGTCCGGGCGAGCGGATTGCTGTCGATGGCGCGGTCGAGGTGGGGCAATCTTCTGTCGATGCAAGTCTGGTGACGGGCGAGACGATGCAGGATCGGATTGGTCCGGGAACGTGCGTTTATGCCGGCACGCTTAACATTAACGGCACGCTGCAGGTGCGTGTCACAGCCGCTCATGAAGGCACATTGCTCGATGAGGTGAACCGGCTTGTGGCGCAGGCTGCGGATGCGCGATCGCGTTATCTGCGGCTGGCCGATCGTGCAGCGCGAATTTATTCGCCGATCGTACATCTCGCGGCGCTGTTGACCTGTATTGGTTGGATCCTTATCGGGGCTTCGTTGCACGATGCCATCATCACCGCGATTGCGGTGCTCATCATCACGTGTCCTTGCGCGCTGGCTTTGGCGGTTCCTGCTACGCAGGTCGTTGCGTCAGGCGCATTGTTCAAGGCCGGGCTTTTGTTGCAGGCACCTGATGGCATTGAGCGCGCGGCGCAATGCGATACGGTCGTCTTCGACAAGACGGGTACGCTCACTCTGCCTGAGCCGCGCATTGCCAATCGCGATGCCGTCGACTCTTTTTTGCTAGAAGAAGCCGCGCGGCTGGCTTTGTCGAGCCGTCATCCGCTGGCGTTGGCGCTCTCTGCCGAAGCACTAAGTCGCGTCCCGTTTGAAGATGTCGAGGAAGTCACCGGCGAAGGTATGCGCGCGATCGTCGGGGGTGTTGAATATCGTCTCGGCAGCGCTACTTTTTGTGATGTTGAAGCGACGGCCGCTGAGGCGCTTGGTGAACAGCGCGATGCCTCTTTGATCGCATTCCGGCGTGGCGATGAATGTGCGGTGTTTCTGCTCAAGCAGGCTTTGCGGCCCGATGTGGTGGAAACCGTGGCGCGCTTGCGGGCGAAGAATTATGCCCTCGCCATTCTCTCTGGCGACAATGAAGCCGCCGTTGCGCAGGTTGCGCGCGCATTGGGCGTCGCTGAATGGAAAAGCGGATTGAAGCCGGCAGACAAGATTGCTGCGCTCGATGCGCTGAAGCGTGATGGTCGTCGCGTGCTGATGGTGGGCGATGGACTCAACGATGCGCCGGCGCTGGCCGCCGCGCATGCCTCGCTGTCACCTGTCAGCGCGGCCCATGTGGCGCAGGCCTCCGCCGATGCGCTGTTCATCGGCGAGGCGTTGGCACCGGTCGATGCGATGCTCGGCCTTTCGCGCAAGGCCGTCCGGGTGATGAAAGATAATCTCTGGATTGCCGTCGTCTATAATCTGATTGCGGTGCCGCTGGCAGTGTTTGGGCATGTCACGCCGCTCATCGCAGCCGCCGCTATGTCGGGCTCGTCGATCATTGTCACGCTGTCGGCCTTGCGTGCGTCAAAGCCGATGCGCGGCGCGCTCCCATCCCACACGGTTGCCACACGCGCGCCACGGTCAGAGGCGAGACTGGCATCATGACAATTCTGATTTACCTGATCCCCGTTGCGCTTACCCTCGGCCTTTTGGCACTAGGGGCGTTTCTCTGGTCGCTCAAGAGCGGCCAATATGACGATCTCGATGGTGCAGGCGCCCGGATCCTTGACGATCATGACCTCCCGGATCGGCGACCGGATTGAGGCGCGCTTCCGCATCGGGGAGCGCTTCCGCATCGGGGCGGGGATGAGTGGGCTCAAACGGTTTGAATGAAGGGTCCGGTGCGCTAATCTCAGATCTCGTCAGCCCAGAGAGTCCGCGCCCATGAACGATTCGCTTCCGACACCGACCAGTTCCACGCCCGATCTGCAGGCGGCGGTGCGGCGGGCGCGTCTTGAGGATGCCGAGCGGTCTTCCATGGCGGCCGATCTGCGGCAGGCCGAAATCGCGCGCCTCGAAAGCCTGAACGAGGCTTTGCAGCCCGTGTTCGCGCAATTGCCGCGTGAGGCAGAGATGTTCGACCACGGCCTTGTGCCGCTCGAGAGACCGCGCCTCTTCGTCGATATGATCGCTTATGTCGAAATGGCGCGCGACCGGCGTACCTTCCGCTTCATGCAGGAAAGTCGCGCGGGCCGCGCCCTCATCACCGAAAGCGATGAGATTGTGCGCATGGCGGAAGCGGTGACGTTTTATCTCGGACGCCGGGTTGTCGAGCGCGAAAAGGCGATCGCGCGCGATGCGCATTTCCAACCGCAAGAGACACAGGCTGCACCGGAGGCTTTGCCGCCACCGCGCGTCGCCGCGGTGCTCGAAGCCGCACCGGTTGAGGATGAGGTGGCGCTCCCCGTCACGCGGCGCGGATTTTCGGGCGTCGATGTCTTTTTTGCTTTCATCCTTGGCGGCGTTGCCATGCTGGCGTTGTTCGTGATTGCAGCGTGGCTCGACATGAAGACGCTTTGGCCTTTCGGCAAGCTGCTCGGATGAGTGCGTTCCGGATCGCGCCGCTTGATGTGAGCCATCGCGATGCGCTCGCTTCACTTTTAATCGAGACGGTTGCGCAAGGCGGTTCTGTCAGTTTCATGCATCCGCTTGTGCTGGACGATGCGCGCGCTTTCTGGGATGCATCACTCGCGCAGGCCGCGCGCGATGTGCGTCATATTCTCGGTGCCTTCGATGGCGACACGCTCATTGGCACCGTTACACTGCATTGCGATTGTCCGCCCAACCAGCCGCATCGCGGCGAGATTGCGAAGATGATGACGGCGGCCAGTCACCGCGGTCGCGGCGTCGGAACAGCCTTATTGCGCGAAGCGGAACGTCTGGCGCGGCAAAATGGCCGCAGCTTGCTTGTGCTTGACACGGCGGTCGACGAAGGCGCGACGGATTTCTATCGGAAGCTCGGTTATGTTTTGGCCGGAACGATTCCGGATTTTGCGTTGAAGCCTCATGGCGGCCTTACGGGAACGAATATTTTTTACAAATATCTGTAATGGGCTAATTCAGGCGGCGATTACATCGACGAGTTCGAGTGTTTTGACGGTGCCGATGGTGCCATCTTTCATGAGGCCGCGGGCCGCGCCACTGATCTTGACGCCTTGATCGGTCATGTCGAATTCGAACAGATTCCATCCCGCGCGATGGGTGAGCGTGCCGCCAAGGGCGGAGGCCGATGGCGCGCCGACGATCGGCACACGGCCTTTCGGGCCGTCCATGAAATCAACTGACAAAACGTGATTGTGACCGTGCAGGATCAGTTCCGCGCCAAATTTGCCAACAATGTCCTCGAAGCGTTTGGCGTCCGTCAAACCGCGTCCAGGCTGAGCGCCTTGGCGATGGGGCGGATGATGGATCATCACCACACGAGCCTGCGGTTGCGTCGCCAAAAAACCGAGAATATTGCCGAATTTTTCGCGTTGATCGGGTCCTAACGTGCCCGATGCCATGAAGGGTGCGGTGGGTACGGCTGACGACAGGCCGATGATTGCGATCGGGCCTGCCAGGCGTACATAGGGAAAGCCCTCGTATCGCCCGTTGTCTGATGTCATCCACGGCGCGAGATAGCGTTCGATGTCGGCTGTGTTGGTGCGGACATAGGCATCGTGATTGCCCGGGACGAAACTGACTTCGGATGGCGGGCCAAGCTTTTTCATGAATTGCACGGCGCCGGGAAATTCCCCGTGCAGACCGATGTTCACGAGGTCGCCGGTGCAGGCGATGTGGTCAGGCTCGAACGCGTGCATGTCGTCGAGAATGCGCGCGAGCAAAGCCATGTCATGCGAGCGCGAGCGTCCGCGCCGCCAATTCATGTAGCCGGTTAGCCTTTTGCTCGCGAGTTCGCGCAGCTTTGGCTTGGGTAAAGGGCCCAGATGCGGGTCGGACAGGTGCGCGAGGCGAAACATCGGGCCTTTCGTGCCGCTCTTGGAGGCTCATCGTCAAGCGCAAAAGCGCTTGTCGTTACGCTAGGCACTGCCGATGAAGATGCCGGCGAGAAAGACTAGCACGCCGCCGACAACGATTTGGAATGCGGCCTGCAGGAAGGGTGTGTCCATATATTTGGAGCGGATCCAAGCGATGACCCAGAGTTCGATCAGCACGATGACGCAGGCAATCGATGTGGCGATCCAAAACGCGTTGGGCCAGCTGTCGGGGACGAGATAGGGCAGGGTATGGCCGAGGCCGCCGATAGCCGTCATCAGGCCGCTCACCGTGCCGCGAATCCAAGGCGTGCCACGACCGGTCAGGGAGCCATCGTCTGAAAGGGCTTCGGCAAAGCCCATGGAGATGCCCGCGCCGATGGAGGCCGCGACACCGACGAGGAAGGTCTCCCAGTTTGAATGGGTCGCGAAGGCGGCCGCAAAGAGCGGCGCAAGCGTCGAAACCGAGCCGTCCATCAAGCCAACAAGGCCGGGCTGCACATATTGCAGGAGGAACACGCGCTGGCGCGTGGCCTCTTCCTCGGCCTTTGCGTCGCCGGTCAAGTGCGTCTCAGTCAACTCACCGGCTTTGCGCTCATGGCCTTTCTCGACATCGGCGAGATGGGTCAGCAATTGCCTGATCGAGAGGTCGCGCGATTGTTCTGCGGCCTTGGTGTAAAAATTCGCCGCCTGATATTCCATGATCTCGGCTTCGCGCCGCATCCGTTCGACGCCCAGTGCGGTGATGGTCCAGATGGGTCTGCGCTTCAAAAATCCCTTCACATCCTCGCGCCGGATGGGCGGTAAATGCTCACCAAATTTGGTCCGGAACAGGTCGTAGAGCATCGTCCGGTGGCCGCGCTCCTCCTCGGCCATATCGTCGAAAACTTTTGCCGAGTGCGGATAGCTGTCGCGCACTTCGTCGGCGAAGGCCTGATAGATCCGCGAGTCCTCTTCTTCCGACGCGATGGCGAGTGCCAGAATTTCCTTTTCCGAAAGGTCGGCAAATGCTTTGAGGGCCATGACGATCCCGCTGGCTGATTATTAGATTTGAATCATTCTAAACTGATGACCGATCCTGTTCAACCCTCCTCTTGGCGCAGCCGCGTGCTGGTGCCGCTTTTTCATCTCTACTTCCTGTTCAAAAGGCCGATGACGCTTGGCGTGCGGGCATTGGCGTTCAATGCTGAGGGTCATGTGTTTCTGGTGCGGCATACTTATGTCCCTGGCTGGCATCTGCCCGGTGGCGGGATCGAACCGGGCGAGGCAGCGCTTGAATCCTTGACCCGCGAAATGGCCGAGGAGGGCCATCTCATCGCCACCGATTTACCGAGGCTGTTCGGCTTCTATTTCAACAAGCGGATCAGCCGTCGCGATCATGTCGCCCTCTATGTCGTCCACAATGTGATGCAGACGTCTCCCTTCGTGCCTAATGGCGAGATCGCAGAGGCGGGCTTTTTCCCTACCGATGCCCTGCCGGAGGACACGACACCGGCCACGCGGCGGCGAGTGCTCGAGGCGATGACCGGACAGCCACAAGACCCGTTCTGGTAAGTTTCTTGTCGGCTGCCGCGGGAACGTGTTAGACGCGGTCAAGGTCCGGCCTTGCCGGAGAGGGATGATCGATGAAGCCGATGCTGCGACGACGAAACCGGGAAGCGCGGTCCTGACAGGGCCAACCCACGCATTGTCCGCATCATTCTTCCATCGGAAAATCCATGTCCGAACTCTCCGTTAATCTGCGTCACGAAACGCCTGCCGATCACACCACCATCGAGAAATTGCATGAGCGCGCATTTGGCCCCGGCCGTTTCGCGCGCACCGCCTATCGTTTGCGCGAAGGTATTCCGTCGCTCGCCACCCTGTGCCATGTCGCCACCGTCGGCACGCTGATTGTCGGCTCCATTCGCCTATCGGGTTTGTGGATCGGACAAGAGGAGGGCGTGCTGCTCGGTCCGCTCACCGTCGAGCCGCAATTTATGAATCGCGGTATTGGTGGCCTGTTGATCCGCCGCGCCCTTGATGTTGCGAAAGCGGAAGGTCATCGGGCAGTGATCCTGGTCGGCGACGAGCCTTATTATGCGCGCGCTGGATTCAAGAAAGTTCCGCGTGGACATTTGCAATTGCCGGGGCCGGTCGATCCTGACCGTTTGCTTGCCGTCGATTTGCAAGGCGGCGATATTGCGCGGCTTCATGGAGCCGTCCTGCCGCGCGTGGCATGATCGATTTACGATTACGCCGCGTTGGCGCGAAAGCGCCCTTCACGCAACCATGTTGCGAGTAGCGCCAAGCCAATCAGCAACAATCCCAGCCCGCCGACGGCGAGCGGCATGACGGCGACGCCGCGCACCGCGTAGGATTGCGTATCGCGCAGAACGAGCGCATCCGAAGGTGCGCGCCCGCCTGAAGCGATGCGAACAAGATCGGGCAGGCGCGGTGACGCATTTGCCGTCAAAGCCGTGCGGATCACAGCGCCGCCCGTTGCTTGCGCGAGCGGTGCCAACATTGCCTCGTTCGAAATCACGTCCTGCACTTCGCGCGGATTGGGCGGGCCGACATGAACGAACGCGTTCAGCGTGCCGTCGGTCGCGCGATAAAGACCGTCAGCTTTCGCCTCGACCGAGCCGCGCCAGCGTCCGGCACCATCTTCCTTCATCTGCACATCGGTCTGGCTGGAGGGGCCTGACAGCGTCACTGTGCCGATTGTGTTCGCCATGGTCTGGCGCTCGATCGAAACCAGATGCCCACGTGCCGAAACGCGCAGCGCCTCTTCTTCGAGATCGGGCTCTTTCATCAGCCAATGGCCGGTCCTGCGCAGAAGATCGAGATGCGGCCCTCCTGAGCGGAAGCCGCGTGCCCAGAGCCAGCTCTGGTCCGACAGGATCAAGGCCACGCGGCCCTGCCCCTCGCGCGCCAGCAACAAAAGCGGCTTGTCGTCTGCGCCAGACATCAAAGTCGTGCCTGCGCGCGGTGTCGCCGAAATCTGCCTGATCCATTCGCCCCAATCGGGTGGGTTCGTTTCCGAGCCCGGCAAAGCACGCGTGACGGGATGGCGCTTGCCCTGATCTGTCAGGGCCGGACGATAAGGGCGCTCAATATTCATCCCTTCCGGGCGCGCCGGCATGATTGCGGAAATCGGCGTGCTCGAAAGACCGCCGCGGCCAGCAAATTCTGGTCCAGCGGAGACGAGCACCGCGCCGCCCTCGCGCACATAACGCACGATATTGTTGAAATAGACCGGCGGCAGGATCGATTGGTTCGAATACCGATCAAAGATGATCAGATCGAATTCCTTGATCTTCGTTTCGAACAATTCGCGCGTCGGGAAGGCGATCAGCGAGAGTTCGTTGATCGGCGTGCCGTCCTGTTTTTCCGGCGGGCGCAGAATGGTGAAATGAACGAGATCGACATTGGCGTCGGACTTCAGCGTGTTGCGCCATGTGCGCTCGCCCGCATGTGGTTGGCCGGAGACGAGAAGAACGCGCAGCTTGTCGCGGATGCCGTCGATTTCGAGAACGGCTTTGTTGTTCGCTTGCGTCAATTCGTTGGGCGCTGGCTCGACATCGATCTCGAAGACATTGGCTCCGCCATGGTCGATCTTCACCTGCTGGCGGATCGTCTCTCCCGGCACCACGATGCGCGTACCGATGGGCTGGCCATCGCGGCGCAGATTGATGCGGACAGGTTCGGTACGGCCAGGATCGACGATCCGAAAGCGCAGCGCTACTTCCTTGCCAACGAGGCCGAAGCGCGGTGCATCCAGCAATTCAATGCGCCGGTCGCGCTCGCCGCGATAGCCGGTGATGAGAACGTTCACAGGTGCGCGAAAACCGAGCGCCGCCGGATCGGCGGGAATGTCGTGCACAACGCCATCGGTGATGAGAATGGCACCGGCAACGCGATCGGACGGTACATCCGAAAGTGCCGTTTGCAGCGCGCCGAAAAGGCGTGTGCCATCAGCGGATGCAGCTTCGCCGACATCGATTACGCGCAATTCAAGATCTTTTTCGCGACCGAGCTTTGTGGCGAGGTCGGCTTTCAGCGTGTCTGTTTGCTGCGGGCGAACGGACAATGTCTGCGAGCCGGACCGATCGACAAGAACGACGGCGACATCCTTCAGCTTTTCGCGTTCCTCCCGCACCATCGAAGGATTGAGAAGCGCGAGCGACATGAGCACGGTGGCACCAAGACGCAGTAAGCCGCCGCGGCGGCGTGCAATGATCGTGGCCAGTGCGATCAGAAGTCCGATGCTTGCGAGCATTATCACAAGCCAGAGTGGGATCAGGGGCGCAATGGAGAGGCTCATTGGCCGAGCCTTTCCAGAAGTGCAGGCACATGCACCTGATCAGCTTTGTAATTGCCCGTCAGCGCATACATCACGATGTTGGTGCCAGCACGGAACGCCATTTCACGCTGGCGCGGCATGGTCTGCGTCACCGGATAGAGCGGCTCGCCGCGCCGGCCGGTGGCCCAAGCAGAAGCGAGATCGTTCGAGGTGATGATGATCGGTGAGACGCCATCGCCCGCTCGCGCAGGCCGATCACCGGAAATGGTTTCGCGCGGGATCGCTTCGATCCATGTCTGCCCATCGGCATAGCGGCCGGGGAATGTGTCGATCAGATAGAATGCTTTGGTGACGACATGATCGGCCGGAACGGGTTCAAGTTCCGGCACCGCGATCCCTGATAGGATTTGCCGCAACAAACGCGTTTCCGCCGTCATCTGTCCGCTGCGTTGCGCCTGCGCATCGCGCGTATCGAACAGAACCGTGCCGCCGCCTTTCATAAAAGCGTCGAGCTTGCGGATCGTCGCTTCACTTGGCGTAGGACGGCCGGCGACGATCGGCCAATAGATGAAGGGATAGACGGCGAGATCGTCCATCGACGGATCGACGCCAGCAGGCTCAGCCGGTTCGAGTGCTGTGCGGGCGGCCAGAAATGCGGAAAGACCCGCTAAGCCCGCGCGCGAGGCTTCGTCGACTGCTGCATCGCCCGTGATGATGTAGGCGAGGCGGGTGGCCAACGCGGCTTCCTGCGCTTTTGGCGCGATCGGGCCGCGATTGGGTTGCGCGTTGCGATTGTCTTGTGCGTGGAGCGCCGAGGGAAGAATCGTGGCGAAGGCTAGAACAAGAGCCGTCGCAGTCGCTGCGCGGCGACGTGCCAGCAATGAGAGGCCGCCGCCGAGCCAAAGCACAGCCAACCCATCGAGGATAAAACCGAATAAAGCGAGCGCCAGAAGCGGGGGGCCCAATTCGATGGGTGCAGGCCGCGTTAGCGGTTCAACGGGTACGCCATAAGAGTCGAGCGGCAGCAAGGTGAGCGCGGCATCGCGCGGCAGAACGTTGACGGCGACAGGATTGTCGGGATCGCCATAAAGTCCGGCGGGATGATCGCGGTTCGCAATCGGTTCGCCTTTGGCAGGAACGGGGCGTGCGGTTGCTGGCGGCAAACCCAAAGCGCCATAGCCATCGAGCGTGCGCCATGGTGCAGCAAGCCGCGTCTCGCTTGTCGCCTCGTCGCGCGCGGCACCGGCGCTTGTGCCTGCGAGTTGTGAAATGCGGCGAAGCATTTCGACGAACAGGCCCGAGAGCGGCAGGTTTGACCAGCTCGTATCGGCGGTTACATGGAACAGGATCACGAGGCCTGCGCCGCGCTTTTCGGCCGTCACGATTGGTGTTCCGTCGGCCAGCGCAGCCCATGTTTTCTTGGCAAGATCAGGTTCGGGCTCGGCGAGCAATTGCCGTGAGATCTGCACTTCGGCGGGCGGCTGCAAACCGGCAAAGGGCGAGGCGGAATCGAAGGGTGCCAAAGTCTTCGGCGCATCCCATGAGAGCGCGCCGCCGAAATTGCGGCCGCCGCGACGCAGTTTCACTGGCACGAAATCGTCGCTGGCCGATGCCAGCCGCGATCCGGCGAAGCGTAGAACCACACCGCCGCCTTTCACATAGGCATCAAGCGCGCGTTTCGTTGCGTCTGGGAGTGCGCCGGTGTCTGCGAGCACGATGATCGAAGCTTTTTGTTCAATCAGCGCGTTGATCGCATCGGCGGGTCCCATGCGCGGCTCACGCACTTCAGCATAAGGCGCCATCGCGCGCTGGAGGTAATAGGTCGGCGCAACGAGCGGCAGCGATGTATCTGCCGTCGCGCCCGAGACGAGGCCGACGATGCGACGGCGGTCGCGCGCATCGACAAGCGCCACGGCCCCGGCGCTGCGCGCATTTTCAACGGCAAGGCGCGCAACATCGTTGCGCAGTTCAACCGGCAGCGTGATGCTCGCCTGGGTTTTCAGCGCATTGCCATCGAAGGCGTAGCGCGCTTCGGCCAACGATGCGCCGCGGCGGTCGAGGGCGCGGAGAATGCCGTCCTGACCGAGGCCGGGTGCTGCGCGCAGCACCGTCACATTCATTCCGCTTTGGCCATTGTCCAATCCCGCAAGGCCTATCAACCCGGCATGATCGCTGCTGATAATCCGGCCCGTGCGTTGCTTGATGGCGGCGGCCACAGCTTTGGCGAATGGATCGCCATCCTGACCGTGCAACGCATCGGCAAACCAGATGATTTCGCCTTCGCGGTTTTGGGCCAGAAATTTGTCGAGTGCAGCGAGATGAATGCGGCGATCCGCAGCAAAGGGTTGCGGTGCTAGCGCGCGCAATTTTGTTGCTGCGCTATCGCCATCCAACAGCGAGAGATCGGATTGCGGTTCAGCCGTGCCGATGAGCCCTACCGCGCGGCCATCGCGGGCGGCGTTACGCAAAGTTGCTTCTGCGGCCGCAAGGCGTGCTGGGAATTCGGGGCCTGTTGCCCAGCCATTGTCGAACAAGACGAGAAGCGGCCCTTGGCCCGGCGCATTCGTGACGCCGCGTGTCCATAAGGGGCCTGCCATGGCGAGAATGACGAGCGCTGCAATCGCCAAACGCAGCAGCAGAAGCCAGAGCGGCGTGCGGCGCGGCGTCTCACGCTCGGGCACGAGATCCTTGATGAGCGGCAGCGGCGGAAAGGCGATGGCGCGTGGGCGCGGCGGTGTCACACGCAGCAAAAGCCAGAGCACCGGTAGCGCGGCGAGGCCCGCCAGCACGAGCGGCGCAGAAAAGGCGAGCGGGAGCCAACCGAACATCAGCGTCTCCCGTTTGTGCCGTTGGGGGCGGCCACGCGTTGCGATAGCGCAAGCAGCGCTTCCGACGCCGGGCGATCGGTTCGGTGCAGATCGAAACTCCAACCGCGCCGTGTGCAGGCTTCACGCAAGGCTGCGTTGTGACGTTCCATGCGCTCCTGATAGCGGGCGCGGAAAGATTTTGCGTCACCAATGTCGAGACGATCCTTGTCTTCCACGCCGAGCAATTCGGTTTGACCATCGAAGGGGAAGATTTCCTCGACCGGATCGACGATGCGCAGAACATGGCCTTTCGCGCCACGCGCTGACAAGATTTCAATCCGTTTCGCAATGAGGTCGGGCTCGCTCAACGCGTCCGTGATCAGCACGGTTTCGGTCAGCGGAGCGAGCGTGATTGCGGGTGGCAACGGGGCGTCGAGACTGGCCTTGTCGCTCGCCAAAGCTTCGGCGAGCTTGTCGATCACGGCGCGTGCGGCCAGCGGATTGGTCAGGCCAAGCAAGCCCACGCGTTCACCACCACGCACGAGACAATCGGCGAGCGCAAGGCCCAGCACGAGCGCACGGTCAATCTTGGGTGCGCGGGCGAGCGAGGATTCAAAATCCATCGACCGCGAGCGATCGATCCAAAGCCATACCGTGTGCGCCGCTTCCCATTCGCGCTCGCGGACGAAATGGCGGCCATCGTCGCGCGCTGAGCGGCGCCAATCGATGCGATGGGCCGGTTCGCCATTCATGAAGGCACGAAATTGCCAGAAATTTTCACCGACACCGGCGCGGCGGCGTCCGTGAATGCCATGCAGCGCTCCTGTCGCGATGCGGCGGGCCTCAATGGCGAGGCGTGGCAGACGTCCAGCCAGACCCATCGCATCGCCGGTTCGCGCAAGATGCGCGCCCCGCGTCTCTTCGGACAGGATGCGAACATTGGCCATCAGGCGAGACGCGTGACGAGCTTGGCGATGATGGCGTGCAGCGTTTCGCCTTCGGCACGTGCAGCAAAAGTCAGCGCCATGCGGTGTTTCAACACCGGCTCTGCCAAGGCGGCAACATCGTCGAGCGAAGGTGCCACACGGCCTTGCAGCAGCGCACGGGCGCGCACGGCAAGCATCAGCGCTTGGCCTGCGCGCGGGCCCGGACCCCATGACAAGAGGCCAGCAATCTCCGGATCGCCTTCACCGGGGCGTGCCGAACGCACGAGCGCGAGAATGGCATCGACCACGCTTTCGCCAACGGGTAGGCGACGGACCAGACGTTGCGCGGTCATCAATTCATCGGCGGTCATCGCCTGTTTCACTTCGGCGTTCATGCCGCCTGTGGTTTCCAGAATGATGCGGCGTTCGGTGGCGGCGTCGGGATAGCTCACATCGATCTGCATTAGAAAACGGTCGAGCTGCGCTTCAGGCAGGGGATAGGTGCCTTCCTGCTCGATCGGGTTCTGCGTAGCGAGAACGTGAAACGGCTTCGGCAGATCGTGGCGTTCGCCCGCAACCGTGACGTGGTGTTCCTGCATCGCTTGCAACAACGCCGATTGCGTGCGCGGGCTGGCGCGGTTGATTTCGTCCGCCATCAGGAGTTGAGCGAAGATCGGGCCCTTGATGAAGCGGAAAGCGCGGCGGCGATCGGCGGTTTCTTCCATCACTTCCGCCCCGAGAATGTCGGACGGCATGAGATCGGGTGTGAACTGCACGCGGCGTTCGTCGAGCCCAAGCACGCGCCCGAGCGTTTCGACGAGCCGGGTCTTGGCGAGCCCCGGGACGCCGACCAGAAGGCCATGGCCGCCGGCGAGAATGGTCACAAGCGCGCGTTCGACCACATCTTCCTGCCCGAACACCGCGGTCCCGATGGCATCGCGTGCCCGGCCGATCTGATCGACCGCCGCTTCGGCTGCCTCCACGATCCGGGTTTCGAGGTCTTCCGCCCTTGCTTCGTGCGCCATGTCCGTCGCTCCGTGGTGCCGCGTTCAGCTCATTGTCGGGCGCGGCCTGCCAAGGGGCAAGCCCAGATCTCTCAGCCTCCCCATGTTCAGGGCGAAAGCAAGGCGATGATCGGGTTGTTGGCGAGTCAGCGCTTCCTAATCAGCGCTTGGAAGCCGCCGGAGCGTGAATTCTATCTGGCCGTCCTCGAGTTCTCGCCAGAACTCGATTTCGGTCATGTAAGCCGCCTTTGGGAAGCGGCTGAACAGCTCCCGCGCCTTCTCCCGCGCTTCGAGCCGGGGCAGCGTGTAGGTTTCGCGCCGCCATTGGCTGAAGGCCGTCTTCCCCGGCGAGCGGCCAGACTGGCTCCGCTCCGCCATACGGCGGGCGAGATCGGTCGGGGTGAAGGGTTTCTGAGCCATTTGGCCATGTTAACGCGGCACTTCTCAAAAGAGGAGTCTGCCGGAAGGGACAGGTCTTTAGGGGGACGCCGCCATCGCTGCGGCCAGGATGGCGTCGGTCTCGGCTGGAAAGCCACGCAGAGCCCATTCCCTTTCGGCATGGGCGATGATTTGGCCAAGGCGCGGGCCGGGCGTCAGCCCCCGCGCGATGAGATCGGCACCCGAGAAGGGCGAACGCGTGGGCCGCAGGCGGGCAGCTTCCAACAGATGGGCTGTGCCACGAGACGGGTCGCGGCTTGCGAGAATTTGCGCCGCGTCGCGCGCCGCGTCCGCGCCATTATGCCACGCGAAGTGGCAAGCCTCAGGCATCGCAATCGGGCCTTTATGGAAATGATCGAGCGCCCGCGCCATGGCTGCGAGCCGTTCGGCTTCGGTATTGGACAAGCGCAAGCGTTCGCGCAGGCGTTCCACGTCGTCTGCCGTTTCAAGCGCGAGCGCGCCCAGACGCAGAACCGAATCCTGTTCGGACATGCGCGCCATCGCTTCGACATGCGATACGCCACCTAGGATGTGATCGAGAAAGCCATCGTCGCGCATGACGATCAGCGTTTCCGCCACACCTTTGGCAATGAGCAATTTCATCATTTCAGCGCGGATGCGCTCGCGGGAGAGACGATCCAATCGATCGCGCAATTCAATGGCGGCGTGGAGCGCCTCCTTGTCGAGCGCGCCTTCGCCATAAGCGGCGTGAAAACGAAACAGGCGCAAAATGCGCAGATAATCCTCACGGATGCGCTGATGCGCATCGCCGATGAAGCGCACATGGCGGCGGGCGAGATCGGCCAAACCGCCAACATGATCTTCAATCACGCCATGCGCGTCGGCATAGAGCGCATTCATCGTAAAATCGCGCCGCTGCGCATCATGTGAAAAATCGCGACCGAAGCGTACTGTTGCGCGGCGGCCATCGGTGTCGATATCTTCGCGCAAGGTCGTGACTTCAAACGGCTTATGATCGACGAGGATGGTCACTGTGCCATGCTCGATGCCGGTCGGCAGCGCGCGCAATCCGCCTTTTTCGGCGCGGCGCATCACCTCGTCAGGCAGCGCCGTTGTCGCAATGTCGATATCGGCGACCGGAAGACCCAGCAGGGCATTGCGGACCGCGCCGCCGACCATGCGCGCCTGCTCGCCGTCGCAGTCGAGCAGTTGGAAAATCCTTTGCAGGCCGGGCGTGTTCAGCAAACTGTCCGGCAGGGTCGTCATTTCATCTCTGCCGGAACGAGTTTGCCGTTTTCCATATGCGCTGGCACGTAGGCACCCTGTTCTTTATTGGCTGTCAGACCAAGCCAGATGAAGGAGACGACGATCAAAGCCAGGCCGACGATTGAGAGCGACAAGATTTTGCCCTCCCAATTCGGTCCATGCAGTGGGGAACGCCGACGTACCATCAGCCAGAATGCATAAACGATGAAAGGCGCCAGAAAGAGGACAACCTCTTCGAAAATCGCGCGCGTCATACCGCGTAAAGCCTTTCATAGAGATTGCGGAGAATGCCCGCCGTTGCGCCCCAGATATAGTGGTCGTCATAGGGCATGGCATAGAAATGACGCAAAGTACCGCGGAATTCGCGGTGATGGCGTTGATGGTTGGCTTCATCCATCAAAAAATCGAGCGGCACCTCGAAAGCGGCCTCCACTTCGGCTGGATCGGGCAGTAGCGGGGCCGCAGGGTCGACAAGCGCAACCAACGGCACGATGCGATAGCCGGTACCGGTTAAATAAGGATCTAGATAACCGAGCGGTGTGACATAACGCGCCTCCAGCCCTACTTCCTCTTGCGCTTCGCGCAAGGCGGCGGCGCAAGGGTCGCGATCGTCCGGATCGATGCGGCCGCCGGGAAAGGCTATCTGTCCTGAATGAGCGCGTAATTGCGAAGATCGCCGCGTGAGCAACATCGTTGGCGCGGTTTCATGCGCGATGATTGGCACGAGGACGGCGGCGGGTTTGTGTAAATTTCCGTCGGCAGGCGCGAGGTTTTCTGCGAGTTGATGGTCACCATGCGGCGGCAAATAATCGGGATCGAAAGATTGCGGCACGGGCGCGATGTGCAGGCCGGTTTTTGCGCGCCCGACAAAATCGGCGAGCGTTGGATTTTCAAAAATCATGTTCATGCGCCGTTCTCCAGCGCAGCGCTGTCTGCAATGGGAAAGAAGACACCGCGCGACACAAGGCCGATCTGACCATCGCGTTCTTCCGTCCATTCGACCATGCGGTAGAAGACGGGGCGTGCGATTTTTGCGTCTAGCGCTCCACGCACCAGCGCATAGGGACGTTGCCCCCCGGTCTCTTCAGGCGTGAAGCGTAGTGGATGATCGGGGCCCAACTCGAACGTATCGCCCACATTCGTTGTGATGGCGATGACAGGTCCGCTTGGCGTTTCCGTTCGCTCGGCATCGATGCCGATGAAGGGTGCATCCTCCACCACGATGCCGACACGCTCCACTGGTGTGACAAGTACGAAGCGTTCGGGGTCTTTCCGCAAAATGGTCGAGAACAGGCGCACCAGCGCGGGCCGACCAATGGGCGTGCCATTGTAGAACCATGTCCCATCAGCGGCGATACGCATGTCGATCTCGCCGCAATAGGCCGGGTTCCACAAATGGACAGGCGGCAAGCCTTTTTCACGCGCCATGTTTTGCGCGGTGGCGGTCAAGGCATCGAGCGTTGGGTGCGAGGCTTTGGACATAGCCCGGACAATAGGCCTCCGATGCTGCCACTTCTACTCTTACGGCCAGCGGACTGTCGGCGGCATCGAGGACAGGATCGATTCCACATTGCCGCCGGTCTTCAAACCGAAGATCGTGCCGCGGTCGTAGAGCAGGTTGAATTCGACATAGCGGCCACGGCGAATTTGCTGTTCCTCGCGGTCGGCATCTGTCCAAGGCAACGCGATGTTCCGCTTGAGGATCGGCGGATAGGCCTTGAGAAAAGCGCGACCAACATCTTGGGTGAAGGCGAAATCGGCCTCCCAATCGCCGGTGTCCTGATAATCGTAGAAAATGCCGCCAATGCCGCGCGGCTCATCGCGATGTTTGAGCCAGAAATATTCTTCGCACCACGCTTTGTATTTGTCATAGGGCGCGATGGCGGCATGGGCGTCGCAGGCGGCCTTGTAGCAGGCATGGAAATGCACGCTGTCGGGATCGGTCTGGGTGCGGCGGCGCATCAGCACCGGCGTTAAATCGCCGCCGCCGCCGAACCAAGCGCGGCTCGTCACGACAAAGCGCGTGTTCATGTGCACAGTGGGTGCATTGGGATTCCATGGATGCGCAATGAGCGAAATGCCTGTGGCATGGAAGCGCGGATCTTCATTGGCACCGGGAATTTGGCTGCGAAACTCGGGCGCGAATTCGCCATGGACGGTCGAGACATGGACGCCGACCTTCTCAAAGACGCGGCCGCGCATCAGGGCCATCGTGCCGCCGCCGCCATGGGCGCCGGTGTGGTCCGTACGGGTCCATGCCTTTTTTTCGAACCGGCCTGGGCCGCCCGCTTCGGGAAAGAAGGGGCCGCTGGCCTCGCTCTCGGCGGCTTCAAAGGCGGCAATGATCTGGCTCTGCAAATCCTGAAACCAGGCCGCTGCCCGTGCCTTGCGGTCGTTGAGGACGGATTCGGCGGGAAGGGGTGTGGGATTTGGGTTCGGTTTCATGCAGGCGTTCCAGTCTCAAGCGGGAAGCCCCGCGTCTGACGTAAGGCCTCGCCCAAAATCATCCCCCCTGCAAGGGCTACGTTGAGCGAACGCAAGCCCGCGGCCAGAGGGATCAGGACCCGCTCATTGGAGGCCTCATGGACCTCATCGGGTACGCCCTTCGATTCCCGGCCGAGCAGGATGATGTCATCGGACCGGAAGGTGAGGTCGAAATAGGGCTTGGCGGCCTTTGTCGAGGCAAGGATCAGGCGCTGGCCTGATTGAAGCTGCCATTCTCGGAAGGTGCGCCAAGAGATGTGGCGGATCAGATCGACCCGGTCGAGATAGTCCATCCCGGCGCGGCGGAAGGTTTTGTCCGAAGTTGGGAAGCCAGCAGGCTCGATCAGATGGATTCTGACGTTAAGGCAGGCTGCGAGTCGCATCAAAGTGCCGGCATTCTGCGGAATGTCGGGCTCGAAAAGAGCGAGATCCATGGGTCCCTCAAAGCCGCAAAAGCGGTGTAAAATACATGCCGCAGGGGTTTACCCCGTTCACTTGGCGTTTCGCACTATAGACAAGGGCCTAGCGTCATGCGAAAGACCCGCCGCGTGGCGACTCCGGGTCGCATGGCATGGCTGCGTCCGTGCGCCATGTCTTCCCCGTAAGTCGACTTTGACCATCATGCCCGGCGCCTTCCGGGCGGCAAAACAGGGATCAAGGACGTGGCGACGACAACGGCCGAACCCACCAGACGGGATTTTCTTTACTTGGCGACCGGTGCCGTGGGCGCGGTCGGCGTTGCAGCGGTCTTGTGGCCGTTCATCAACCAGATGAACCCGGACGCTGATACGATCGCGCAGGGCGCGCCGGTCGATTTCGACCTGACGCCTGTGGCCGAAGGTCAGATCGTGAAATTGTTTTGGCGCGGCAAGCTGATTTTCGTGCGCAACCGTACGCCAGCCGAAGTGAAGGCCGCGGAAGACGTGAACCTTACATCGCTGATCGATCCGCAACCCGATTCGGCGCGTGTTAAGAAGGGCCATACGAATTGGCTCGTCATTTATGGCAATTGCACCCATCTGGGCTGCGTGCCGCTCGGCAATGAAGGTCCATACAATGGCTGGGTTTGCCCTTGCCATGGCTCGGTGTTCGACACGTCAGGTCGTGTGCGTGTTGGCCCGGCGCCGACCAATTTGCCGGTCCCGCCGTACGAATTCGTTTCCGACACCAAGATCAAGATCGGCTGATCGGTATTCCCCGAGGCCGACATCCAACATCAGGATGAAGTCATGAGCGGACATTCCACCTATGTTCCGAAGAGCGCAGTCGGTAAGTGGTTCGAAAGCCGCTTGCCCATCATGGGACTGATTCATTCGTCCTTTGTGGTGTTTCCGAACCCGCGCAATCTCAACTATTTGTGGACCTTCGGCGGCATTCTCGCCTTCATGCTGGTCTCGCAGATTCTGACCGGTGTGGTGCTGGCGATGCATTACACGCCGCATGTCGACTTTGCTTTCAGCTCTGTCGAAAAGATCATGCGTGACGTGAATTATGGCTGGCTCTTGCGCTATCTGCACGCCAATGGCGCGTCGATGTTCTTTATCGCCGTTTATGTCCATATCTTCCGTGGTCTTTATTATGGTTCGTACAAAGCTCCGCGCGAAATTCTTTGGATCCTCGGCGTCATCATCTTCTTGCTCATGATGGCGACGGCCTTCATGGGCTATGTGCTGCCTTGGGGCCAGATGAGCTTCTGGGGCGCGACTGTGATTACCAACCTCTTCTCGGCTTTCCCGATCGTCGGCGAATCCATCGTGACATGGCTGTGGGGCGGTTACTCGGTCGCGAACCCAACCCTCAATCGCTTCTTTTCGCTGCATTACCTGATGCCGTTCATGATCGCGGGTGTCGTTATCCTGCACATCTGGGCGCTGCATGTGCCGGGCTCGAACAATCCGGCCGGCGTAGAAAAGCAGACGGCGAAGGACACGCTGCCCTTCCATCCTTACTTCACCGTGAAGGATGCGTTTGCGCTCGTGTGCTTTATCATCATGTTCAGCTGGTTTGTGTTCTACACGCCGAACTATCTCGGCCATGCGGACAATTACATCCCGGCAAACCCGGCGGTCACGCCTGCCCATATCGTGCCGGAATGGTACTTCCTGCCGTTCTACGCGATTTTGCGCGCAGTCCCCGATAAGCTCGGCGGCGTGCTCTTGATGTTTGGCGCGATTGCTGTGCTCGTCTTCTTGCCGTGGCTGGATACGTCAAAGGTCAAGTCGGCGAACTATCGTCCGCTCTTCCGTCAATTCTTCTGGGTGTTCGCCATTGTGTGCGTGCTGCTCGGTTGGGTTGGCGCTAAGCCTGCGGAGGGCGGCTACATTCTGCTCGCCCGCGTGCTGACGGCATATTATTTCGCGCACTTCCTGATCATTCTTCCGCTTCTCGGATTATTCGAGACGCCGAGGAAGGTTCCGGCCTCGATCGCGGAAGCGGTTCTTGGCAAGGGCGGCTCGGCAAATGCCATGGCTGCAGGCACGCATGCCGAACCGAATACCAAAGGCTGATTGGCGGAAGGACTGATTAGACATGAAACGCCTCACCTTCATTCGTGCAGCCCTTGCTGCCGTCGCTATAGCCGCTGCGCCTGCCGCTTTCGCGGCTGGCACGGCGCCGCAACCGCCGAGCTTGTCGTGGTCATGGTCCGGTCCGTTCGGTCAGTATGATGCGACACAGTTGCAGCGCGGCTTCAAAGTGTTTCGCGAAGTGTGCGCTGCCTGCCATTCAGCCGAATATTTGGCCTTCCGTAATCTGTCGCAGCCCGGCGGACCGGAATTCTCGGCGGCGCAAGTCAAGGCACTGGCTGAAGAGTACAAGGTCAAGGCTGGTCCGAACGATCAGGGCGAAATGTACGAGCGCCCCGCGCGCCCGGCCGATCATTGGCCTTCGCCTTTCCCGAACCGCGAAGCAGCCACGGCTGCCAATGGCGGCGCCTATCCGCCGGATCTCTCGGTGATGGCCAAAGCGCGCACTTACGAGCGCGGTTTCCCGTGGTTTGTGTTCGATATTTTCACGCAGTTCCAAGAACAGGGCCCAGATTATCTGGCCGCTCTGTTGAAGGGCTACACCGATCCGCCGGCAGGTGTGACGGTGCCTGCGGGCAAGTATTACAACACCTATTTCCCGGGCCATATCATCGCGATGCCGCCCCCACTCAATGATGGGGCAATCGAATATCCGAAGGGCCCTGACGGTCGTCCGCAAGCACCGGAAACAGTTGTGCAATATGCGAAGGACGTCACCGCCTTCATGATGTGGATGGCGGAACCGAAACTCGAGCAACGCAAGGAGCTCGGTCTCAAGGTCATGATCTTCTTGCTCGTCTTCGCCGGTCTGCTCTACTTCACGAAGAAGAAGATCTGGTCGAAGGTCGAAGGCGACGCGCACGGCCCGGCCTTCTAAGACGAACACACTTTTGAAAAAGCCCCGCTCCGGCGGGGCTTTTTTGTTGCTGAAACCGTGCGGGTGTTGCGGCACAATGGGCTTTGCGAACGGAGAACGATTGCGATGACGAAAGCGATTTTAGGAATCATCGGCGGTTCGGGCATTTATGATCTGCCGGGACTTGAGGATAGGCGCGAAGAGCGTATGGCATCGCCTTGGGGCGAGCCATCGGATGCGCTCATGCGCGGTCGGATTGGGCAGACCGAGATTGTTTTTCTGGCGCGTCATGGCCGCAGTCACCGCATTCCGCCAGATGCCATCAACTATCGCGCCAATATTGATGCGTTGAAGCGTGCAGGCGTGACAGACATCATCTCGTTGTCCGCCTGTGGTTCGTTCAAGTCGGAGCTTCACCCGGGGCTCTTCGTGCTTGTTGATCAATTCGTCGACCGCACATCGGGGCGCGCTTCCTCCTTTTTCGGGACAGGTTGCGTGGCGCATGTCTCCATGGCGCATCCCGTCTCGCCACATCTGATGGACCGGCTTGAGGCGGCTGCCCGCACCGAAAGCGTCGATGTGAAACGCGGCGGCACCTATGTCTGCATGCAGGGGCCGCAGTTCTCCTCCTATGCGGAATCGACAGCTTATAAGGCGCAAGGCTTCGACGTGATCGGCATGACGGCGATGCCGGAAGCTAAGCTCGCGCGCGAAGCAGAAATTTCTTATGCGACACTTGCCATGGTGACCGACTATGATTGCTGGCATCCCGAACATGATGTGGTGGATGTAAGCGCTGTCATCCAAGTTATGCATGATAATATCGACAGGGCGCGCCGGATTGTTGCGCGATTGGCGCAGGATTTTCCGGCTTTGCGCGAGCCTTGCGCCATGGGGGCGGACAAGGCGCTCGCGCATGCGATCATGACGCCGCCCGCCGCCCGCGATCCCGCTTTGATCGCGAAGCTCGACGCGGTGGCTGGCCGCGTTTTGAAGTGAGGGCCCTGATGAGCGATCTTGCTGCCTCCATTCGTGCCATTCCCGATTATCCCAAGCCGGGTATTATTTTCCGCGACATCACCACTTTGCTCGGCGATGCGCGCGCTTTTCGCTGCGCTGTTGATCGGCTTGTTCTCCCCTTTGTCGGGACAAAAATCGATCAGGTCGCGGGGATCGAAGCGCGTGGATTCATTCTCGGCGGCGCAGCAGCGCATCAATTGTCAGCTGGTTTTGTGCCGATCCGCAAAAAGGGAAAGCTGCCACACACCACGGTGTCGATTGCGTATTCGCTTGAATATGGCGTCGATGAAATGGAGGTGCATGAAGATGCGGTGGCGAAAGGCGAGCGCGTCATCCTCGTCGACGATCTGATTGCCACTGGGGGCACGGCGGAAGCGGCAACAAAATTGTTGCAGAGGCTTGGTGCAGAGGTCGTCGCTGCCGTCTTTGTTGTCGATCTGCCGGAGCTTGGTGGCCGGAAAAAGATCGAAGCGCTTGGCGTGCCCGTGCATACGCTGGTTGAATTTGCAGGGCATTGAGGCGAGTATGCGGGCGATAGATTGCTGCGCCTGCTCGTAATAACGCATTGTGTTCTATGCCAACAAAAAAGCGGGCCAATGGCCCGCTTTTTCTATTCCAAATTCTTGGTCTGATTATTTGCCATTTACGGCATTGTGGTAGTCATCGACCAGCGCCATCGTGACGTTGCCAGGCTTGTACATGATGCCGGCGATTTCGCCGACCGGCGTGACCTCTGCCGCGGTTCCGGTGATGAAGCATTCGTTGAACGATGCGAGTTCGTCCGGCATGATGCGGCGCTCGATCACTTCAATACCGCGTTTTTTGGCGAGGTCGATCACCGTCTGGCGCGTGATGCCATTCAAGAAGCAATCGGCCTGTGGCGTATGGATAGCGCCATCGCGGGTGAAGAACACGTTGGCGCCCGTGCATTCCGCAACGCGGCCTTGCCAATCGAGCATGAGTGCATCGGCAAAGCCTTTGCGTTCGGCGCGGTGCTTCGAGATCGTGCAGATCATGTAGAGGCCTGCAGCTTTCGACGTCGAAGGCGCGGTCATCGGATCGGGGCGGCGATATTCCGCCATGTCGATGCGGATACCCTTCATACGTTGCTCAGGGTCGAAATAGGACGGCCATTCCCATGCCGCGATCGCGACATTGATCTTGTTGTTCTGGGCCGAGACGCCCATCATTTCCGAACCGCGCCAAGCGACGGGACGCAGATAGGCGTCCTTCATGCCGTTCTTATGGAGCACGAGCTTTTTGGCAGCGTCGATTTCGGCCACCGAATAGGGAATGTCGAAATCGAGCAGTTCGGCACTCTTCCTGAAACGCTCGGAATGTTCTGTGCACTTGAAGATGCTGCCGCCATAGGCGCGCTCGCCTTCGAATACGCAAGAGCCGTAGTGAAGGCCGTGCGATAGAATGTGAATCTTCGCATCTTTCCAGTCGACCAGTTCACCATTGAACCAGATAAGGCCATCGCGCATATCGAAGGGAATGACGGACATGAAAGGCTCCTGCAGGAAGAGGGGGTCTTCACCTTGCCGGGACAAGGCGCGGGCAGGCCGGAAGGGTCGCCCAAGAGAGGAATGCGAAGGCGAGAGAGGTGCTCACGCACGATCCTTTCGCCAAGCGCCCTTGACGAGTAACAATCGGGATGAAATATGTCAACAAGACTGACGTATGTTTCCTGCCGCCCGCTCCGGAGCGATCCATGTCGCAAGCCCTGACGCGCCAGCCAGCCGCCGCCCCCGTCGAGGCTGAGGCCGGATTGCCGTATGATTTGATTGAGACTTTGTTTTTTGCCTATCGGGATTTCGTTGGCGATCCGGACCGGATCCTGACCCGCTACAATTTCGGCCGCGCGCATCACCGCGTGCTTCATTTCGTGAACCGGAATCCCGGCCTCACGATCGCCGAATTGCTCGATATTCTGCAGATCACAAAGCAGAGCCTCAATCGCGTGCTGAAGGAACTTCTAGAACAGGGTTATGTGGACAGCCGCGCGGGCGAGACAGACCGCCGGCAGCGCCTCCTATTCCCGACCGCCAAGGGCCACGAACTCGCTCTGGCGTTGGCGCGGCCGCAGGCTGAACGGATTGCGCGCGCCACAGGCCGCACGAGCGCTGGCGACCGCGAGGCGGCGTTCCGCTATCTCGCCGCAATGATCGATGCCGCGCCACAAGGCGGGCGGGGGCTGGCGTGAGCGCCGAGAAAACAAGGATCATACCTGCGGACGATGCACCGCATGTTCTTGTTGTCGATGATGACCGGCGTTTGCGCGAATTGCTGTCGCGCTTTCTTGGCGAACATGGCTACCGCGTAACAAGCGCTGGCGATGCATTGCAGGCGCGGCGCAAGATCGAGGGGTTTGCTTTCGATTGTCTCATTCTCGATGTGATGATGCCCGGCGAAAACGGGTTCGATCTTGCCCGTTTCGTGCGTCAATCATCCACCGTACCGATCCTTATGCTCACGGCGCGCACGGATGCCAGCGATCGTGTGCGCGGTCTCGAAATCGGTGCCGATGATTATCTCGCCAAGCCTTTCGAGCCGCGCGAATTGCTACTGCGGCTCAATAATATTCAGAAGCGCAATGCTATAGCAGATGCGACGTCCGAACCCGATGTCGTACGCTTTGGACCGTTCCGTTTCCGTGCTGAGCGGGGTGAGCTCAGGCGCGATGACGAACTCGTCCGCATCACCGAGCGGGAGCGTGACATCCTTGCCATTTTAGCGGCGCGCGCCGGTGAGACAGTGCCGCGCGAGGAATTGTCGGGTGGTTCGGATTTCAACGAGCGGACCGTCGATGTGCAGATCAATCGCCTGCGCCGAAAGATCGAGGACGATCCGGGCAATCCATTGCATTTGCAGACTGTGCGTGGCGTTGGCTATCGCTTGTTGGTGGATCGCTAGATGGCCAGTCTCGATCGTCCTCTTGCTATTGTGCCAACCCTTTATCGGCGTGTTGCGCGATGGATCGCGGGCTGGATGCCGAAGGGACTTTTTGCGCGCGCCCTCATCATTATCATTGCGCCCATGGTAATCCTGCAATCGGTGATCGCTTACGCGTTCATGGAGCGCCATTGGCAGACGGTGACGCGGCGGCTCTCGGCGGCTGTAACACAGGATATTGCCGCGCTGATCGACATTGCCGAATCCTATCCGCAGGATCCCGATTACGACACGCTGACGCGGATCGCGGGCGATCGGCTCAATCTCGATGTCGACATTCTGCCGCGAGGGCCTTTGCCGCCGCCCGCAGAAAAGCCTTTCTTCTCCGTTCTCGATCGTTCTCTCTCGAATGAAATCCGTCGCCAGATTGGACGACCGTTCTGGATCGATACGGTGGGCCGTTCGAACATGGTCGAAATCCGCGTCCAACTCGACAATGGCATTTTGCGTGTGCTGACGCGGCGCTCGCAAACCTATGCCTCGAATTCACATATCTTTCTGATGTGGATGATTGGCACATCGCTTGTTTTGATCGGTATTGCAGTGGCCTTCCTGCGCAATCAGATCAGGCCGATCATGCGGCTTGCGGATGCAGCGGAATCCTTCGGCAAGGGCCGTGAAGTTGAGTTCCGTCCGCGCGGCGCGCGTGAGGTGCGGCAGGCTGGACTCGCCTTCATCGAGATGAAGCGGCGCATTGAGCGCGCTATCGAGCAGCGTACGGCCATGCTTAACGGTGTTAGCCACGATCTGCGCACCATTCTGACGCGTTTCAAATTATCACTTGCGTTATTGGATGAAAGCGCCGAACTTGACGCGCTCCGCAAGGATGTCGACGAGATGTCGCGTATGTTGGAGGCTTATCTCGCTTTTGCGCGCGGCGATGCGGGTGAGCAGGCGGCGCCGACGGACATCGCTGCATTTCTCGATGAATTGCGTGGCGATGCGGAGCGACAAGGCCATCCAGCGGAAGCGACTTTCTCTGGCGATCCGGTCGTGACCATTCGGTCTGATGCGTTCCGCCGTTGTCTTTGGAATCTTGTCACCAATGCCGGGCGTCATGCCAACCGGATCGCGCTCAGCGGTCTGCATGAAGGTCGCTGGCTCATCATCCATATTGACGATGATGGACCGGGTGTCGCGCCCGATCAGCGGGAGGAAGTGTTCAAGCCCTTCGTGCGGCTCGACGATGCGCGTAATATGGACGAGGGAGGCACAGGTCTAGGCTTAGCCATTGCGCGTGACATTGCGCGTTCGCATGGCGGCGACGTTACCCTGTCAGACTCGCCGATTGGTGGTCTGCGAGCGACGGTACGCGTGCCGGTTTAACGTTAAGGATTCATTTTCACTCTGGTTGAGTGCTGTCTGTTGTGTCGATGTGCTACTTTTATTTCTTTCAACAAAGGATTTTTACTATGTATCGATATGCTTTAATTGCGGGATTTCTACTCTTTGCTTCAGCAAGTGAGGCGATGCAAGCAGGTACGTGCATCGCGGGTGGGTCCAATGCGAGCCCGAACGGTCCCAGTCAAGGATTGTCAGCCGCCTTTTTGTGCGCAATGTTTAAAGTGGATACCAAAAAGAATAAAAATCCCGGCGGGGCCGGTCGAGGGCCCTACGCGCCAGGACCTCTTGTGCGGCCAGGTCCAGCCCCCAAAGGCGTGCGCTGAAACGAATAGGGCGGACGTCTGTACGTCCGCCTAGTCCATCGTCATTGCGCCGCTATCGGTGCCGTTATGAGCACCTTGTCGACTGCAGGCGGCACCCAATATCCCAGTAATGCCGAGTAGGCAGGCGCATAAAGGCGCATCGTCAGATTGAATGCACCTTTGGGTGCAGGCAGCCAATTGTTGCGGCGGCCCTCGCCGGGATCGCCATTCTGGATATAGAGATCGAGCGAACCGTCGGAGTTATAGGCGAAGTCATTCCAGCTTGAGACGGCAAAGCGATTGAGAGAATTGGCCACTTGAAAGCCGTCGCTATCATAAAGCGTGATTGACCAGAACGCATTGACTGGCGGCAGGGTTTCTTTGGAAAAGTGAATAGTGTAGGCATTTTTGCCATCGAGCGGCTGGCCATCTTTGTCACCCAGATTCATCGGGTAAATCGCATCTTCCGGCAGGTTAGCGCCCAAGCCCATATTTGCGATGATGGCGCGCTTTACATAATAATTGCCGTAAACGCCCATCGTGTTGGTATTCATTGACCAATAATTGGCAACGCGCGCGAGCGTTGGAACTTGTCGCTGCATGACAGACAGACCTTCGCGTGGCGCTTGATTGAGTGCAGCGCGCACATTGGCATCAACCTTCGTCGGATCGAAGGATTGCCCGGCCACAAGGCCTAAACGTTTCATGCGCGCAACGATTGGCTGATCGGTGAGGTGGGGCGGATTGGTTTTCATGATCTCAGCCGCATAGGCGAAGAATTTTTCGCCCGGCATCGTATCGACCTGCGTCTTGGGCGGCGTCTTCATGTCGACCCCCGGATCGATAGGGGCCGTAGGCGGCGTATAGGCCTTGCCCCATTGCGAGAGCAGCGTGATTTTCAGCTGATCCTGAATTGCGTGAACAACCGGATAGTCGGATGGTCCATCGGTTTTGGTGCGGCCGACAATCCATACATTGGGCGTGGGGGCGTCGATGCGTTGCGTACCAGCAGGTAGTCCGAGCGATTCCAGATTATCGCGTTGCTCTGGCTTCCATTGGGGCGAAGCGATCAAATAATTCTGCGGTCCGGTTCCGGTGGTGCGCCAACCCGGCGATGCAAATACATCGGTCCACATGTCGAGCATTGGCATCAAATAATAGCGACCCTTGGTGTCAGGGATCGAGAGCACAACAGGCTCCTTCGCTACATCCAGCCAAGCCACGGAGTAAAGCGTGTCGAAATTGGGCCTAACCACTAGCCGCATGTCGGCTCCCGGGTAGGCCCGCATGTTGAGGAATTGATTGGTGGGGGCGGCGAGCGCTTCCAGTTTGGGAACATTGGTCATTTGCTTGCGCGAGATGTCCATCGTCACCAGCGGATAGAGATAGACATAGGCTTCAGCAGCAATCACGCGAAGTTCGTTGGGTGAGGCGCTCTGAGCGTTGGATGGAAGCGGTGCCATCAAGAGCGATAACGCGGCGGTGCCGCATAAGGTGGTGAGACGGCGCATGGTCAAAAATCCCCTCTTTCAAATCAATTTGCTCACGCCTGCGATCACGCTGCCGGGCGGTATAAACAGTCTAAATCATAAAAAAAGAAGTGTGCGCGATTATTTTAAAATGTGCTCTCACGCTCAATTTAAGGCGCGACGCGGACTTAATACATCCGGCCGCCCTTGGGTACTTCGCGCTGTGGTTGCAGAAGCATAACTTTTCCATCCGTATCGGGCACGCCGAGCGTCAGAACTTCCGACATGAAGGGGCCGATCTGGCGCGGCGGAAAATTGACGACTGCGATCACTTGGCTGCCGATCAACGTTTCGATGGCATGATTCTCGGTGATCTGGGCGGAGGATTTCTTGATCCCGATCTCATCGCCGAAATCGATCGTCAGTTTGATCGCGGGTTTGCGCGCTTCTGGAAAAGGCTCAGCCTTGATAACGGTGCCTACACGGATATCGACTTTCAGAAAATCGTCGAAGTGAATTTGATCGGTGGCCATCGGTGAACTTATGCGCTCATGTTGTCGTGGCGATCACGATCGCGTTCGCGCCGGCGTGAGCCGAACCCGGTTACGCCACACAACAACCGCCGCGCGATTCCGCGGAAAGGGGCTGAGATGCGGTGGGCATCTTCGGCCATGCGGATCATGCGGCCTGCTTGCTGTAACTCGCGATCGAGTTTCGCCATGGTACGGGCGAGGCCCGGATCTTCATCGTCAAGCCAGACGCGCTGCACGCGAGCGAAGATCAATACCGCACCTTGTATGCGCAGAGCGCCAAGACGGTCTTCCGTATCGATCCCGGCGGAGGCCAGCATGAAGCGCATGGAATTCATCATCACGCCGTTCATCGCAGCGACGGATAGCGGATCGGCCATGAGGCCGCGGCTTATCCGGCGCAACGCATCGCGATAAGGGGTCAGCGCATCGAGGCGGCGCATCATAACGTCGAACACGCGCTGGTCGGCTGGCTCGTCGGCCATTTCATCGGCCGGTTCTTCTAGCACGATGCGATCAATGCGCTTGGCAAACGCGCCAAGGACTGCACCTTTCGATGGGAAATGATCGCGGAATTCTGCCAGGCTGACATCAGCGCGCGCCGCAATGGCGGGCAGGTCGATTTCGTCCCATGGCAATTCTGCGGCGAGCGCCATGAGCGCATCGACGATGCGGTCGCGCGGGCTTGCCGCAGCGGTGTCGCTCTTTCCTTCGGACTTCGCACGTTTGGCCATGGCGCTCTGTTCCTTTGAAAACTTTGCCGCTCCAATCCAAAATAGGGCGGAGGCGGCTCGGTTCCAAGCGGCGTTGCGCTAGCGTCAGCCGGACAATTCTTCCGCACGGCGACGCGCAGCGGCTACGGCCTTCACCATCAGCGGCTTTAGGCCGTTGTCTGCCATCAGAACGGTGAGTGCGGCGGCGGTGGTGCCGCCGGGCGAAGTGACGTTCTGTCGCAGCGTTTCGGGCGAGAGATCGGAGCGGTAGAGGAGCTCACCCGCCCCCTCGATGGTCGCGCGCGCAAGACGCTCCGCAACGGGGCGGGGAAGGCCCTCGGCAATGCCCGCCTCGGTCAGGCATTCGACGAGGTGGAAGACGTAAGCCGGACCCGAGCCCGAAACGGCGGTCACGGCGTCGATCAGGTTTTCGCCCTCGACCCATTCGACCCGGCCAATGCCCTTCAGCAGCGTGTCGGCCAAATTTCGTTGATCCTTGGAGACGGCGGCGTTAGTGGCCGCACCTGTGACGCCGCGGCCGACAGAGGCAGGCAGGTTGGGCATGGCACGGACGATGGCGGTCAGGCCCGGCAGGCGGCCTGCGAGATCGGCCATGGTCTTGCCGGCCAACACCGAGACAAGGAGGCTGGAGCCATCATAGAGACCCTTGAGGGCAGGGGCGGCGGCTTCCAGCATCTGCGGCTTGATCGCCAGCACAATGACGGCGAATGGGCCTTGGGGGGCTGCTGGGTTGAGAGCGAAGCCATGCTTCGCCGCGAGCGCCTTGAGGCCATCCGACGGCATCGGATCGATCACCGTCAGGCTTACGGGCGGCAAGCCTTGGGCGAGCCAGCCTTCCAGCATTGCTCCTCCCATCTTGCCGGCGCCGAAGAGCAGGGTGGATGAGGGGAAGGCCATGGCGGTCACCTTGGGAAATGAAGCGGGATCAGGCTTCGCCGAGCGTTTCGAACATCACGGCCGCGAGTGCCTCGGCGGGCGTCTTGTCGGACCAGAGCACGAATTGAAAGGCCTGAAAATAACGGTCGCAGCTTTCGACTGCGAGCTTCAGGATCGTTTCGCATTGGCGGCCGTTCGGCTCTGCTCCACCTGCCAGCAACAAGGCGTGACGGAACATCGCCACGTCCTCGCGCGACCAGAGATCGAAATGGCCGATCCAAAGCTGTTCGTTGATCATCGCGATCAACTCGTGAATCGCGGGGCGCTGACGTGGCGTGACCTTGATGTCGAAAGCGCAAGCGATATGGAGCGATTCCATCTCGTCGAGCCAAGTCAGCGCGATGTTGTAATTAGCCCAGGAGCCCGCCACCATCATCGAAATTTCGTTTTCGTCGGCGCGGTCGAACGGCCATTCATGCACGGCAGCGAGGCGTTCCATGATGTCGAGCGGATGCTCGGACCTTTCGGTCAATTCGGCTTCGCTGATCGACATTCCGTTTCCAAGGCCCCGCGCTTCCCCCGCCGCTATGCCTGCCGGACTATTCCGGCAGTACGCGGACGAGACGCGCCGCACAACGAACATGCGAGACGGTCGTGGATTCGGTTGAGTCGGACAATTCAGCGCTGTGGCCTGTCCACAGCGGAAGCGAATCAGGAACGGGTGAGTTTTGATTCGAGCTCGGCGATGCGGGCCATCAGTTTCTCATTGTCGTCGCGCGCAGCGATCGCCATCGCCTTCACCGCTTCGAACTCGTCGCGGCTGACGATATCCATGTCGCGCATCATCCGCTCGAACTGCGCCTTCACCACATTCTCCGCCTCACGGCGCACGCCTTGCGCCATACCGGCGGCATCCGTCATTAGACGGGAGAATTCATCCATCAAGCGGTTCGGCGTGTCGACCATGGTGGCCTCCCTCAGAGCTGCGCTGTCTCTAGCACAGGGCATGGCCGGCGGGAAAGCGGTGCACAGGCCCAGCCTCTTCATGCTAGAAAGCGGGCATGCCGTTGTTCGTCCTTCCCTTTCCCGCCCTCGATCCCGTCATCGTCTCGTTCGGGCCTTTCGCCATCCGCTGGTATGCGCTCGCCTATATTGCCGGGCTGCTGCTGGGTTGGTTCTACGCCCGCGCGCTGGTGCGCCGCCCGGCACTGTGGGGCGGGCGCCCAATCCCGACGGAGACTGATCTCGACGACATGCTCGTCTATTGCGCGTTCGGCGTGATTCTCGGCGGACGGCTCTTCTATGTTCTGTTCTACAATCTCGACTTCTTTCTCGCGAACCCAGCTGAGATACCCGCCATCTGGCGCGGTGGCATGTCGTTCCATGGTGGGCTTGTCGGTTGTGCGACCGCGCTGATTGTTCTCGCTAAGAAAAAGAACCTGCCCGTTTTGTCGTTCGCCGATATCGCGTCGGCTGTCGTGCCGCTCGGCCTTCTATTCGGACGCGTCGCCAATTTCATCAATGGCGAATTATGGGGCCGCGTGACAGACGTGCCGTGGGCCATGGTGTTTCCGTATGCAGGGCCTTTGCCGCGCCATCCTTCGCAACTTTACGAAGCTGTGCTCGAAGGGCTCGTCGTCTTGATCGTACTTTATGCCGTCATTCAACGTGGCGGCTTGCAACGGTCCGGCTATGTCTCCGGCCTTTTCGGCGTGCTTTATGCGCTTGGGCGGATCGCCAGTGAATTTTTCCGCGAGCCCGATCCGCAATTGGGTTTTCTGTTTGGCGGCGCGACGATGGGGATGCTCTTGTCGCTTCCGCTTTTGGCAGCGGGCCTATGGTTGATGCAGCGGTCGCGCAAGGCATGAGCGTGCTGGGCGATCGTCTCGCTGCCGAGATTGCGGCGCAAGGGCCGCTTACGGTTGAGGATTTCATGGCGCGTGCACTCGGCGATCCTGTGCATGGCTATTACATGAAACAAGATCCGTTCGGGGCGACGGGTGATTTCACCACTGCACCGGAAATCTCGCAAATGTTCGGCGAGATGATTGGGCTTTGTCTTGCTGATCATTGGATGCGCGCCGGTGCGCCGTCTCGTTTTGTCTTATGCGAATGCGGGCCGGGGCGCGGTACGTTGATGGCCGATATCTGGCGCGCGACGAAGATCGTGCCCGGCTTTCACAATGCGGCAGAGATCGTGCTTGTTGAGACAAGCCCCGTGTTGCGCGCACAACAGGTTGAGACGCTGTCTGCCGTGGGTGCGACCGGACTTCATGTCGCACGGCTTGACGAAGTGCCGTCTGGGCCGCTCTGGCTTGTGGCCAATGAATTTTTCGATGCGCTCCCGATCCGGCAATTTGTGAAGACACCTACGGGCTGGCATGCGCGGCTCGTTGGCCTTGATGAACGCGGCGCGCTTAGTTTTGGGCTTGCGCAGGAGCCTTATTCGGCGATCCGCTTCGATGCGCCGGATGGAACGGTGCTTGAGGTGATGGCGGCAGGACTAGCCTTCATGAAATCGCTGGCGCAGCGCATTGCGTTTGAAGGCGGGCTCGCGCTCATTCTCGATTACGGCCATAGCGAAAGCGGTTTCGGCGACACGTTGCAGGCGATGCGGGCGCACGCTTTCGTCGATGTGCTTCATGAACCCGGCGATTGCGATTTGACGGCGCATGTCGATTTCGCAGCGCTGGCCCGTGTCGGTCGCGCGGTGGGCGCTGACGTTTACGGCCCTGTCACACAAGGCGCGTTCCTGCACGCGCTTGGCATCGCGCCGCGTGCCGCGATGTTGAAAGAGAAAACGCCCAATCCTGCGGCGATCGATCAGGCACTCGCGCGCCTCACTGCATCGGGGGCGGCCGGTATGGGTGAATTGTTCAAGGTCATCGCGGTGGGGCAAAAGGGCGATCCTGTTCCCGCCGGTTTGGGAGTTCCATCATGATCATGGCCGATACGCTGCAATTGCCGGGCATTCAGCATGCGTTCTTCACGCGCCAAGGCGGCGTGTCTGAAGGGATTTATACAAGTCTCAATGGCGGACAGGGCTCGAACGATGCGCCTGACGCCGTGCGCGAGAACCGCGCCATCATGGCTTCGCATTTCGGCATCGTGCCGGATCGTCTCGTCAATGTGTGGCAGGTGCATTCGCCCGATTGTTTGGTCGTCGACGGGCCATGGCCAGGCGACCGGCCCAAAGCCGATGCGATGGCCAGTTCAACGCCAGGGATCGCGCTTGCGATCGCAACAGCCGATTGTGGGCCTGTGTTATTTGCCGATGCCGAGCGGCGCGTGATCGGTGCGTGCCATGCAGGTTGGAAAGGTGCTTTCACCGGCGTTGTCGAAGCGACCGTCGCACGCATGATTGAGCTGGGTGCCAAGTGCGAGGCCATCGTGGCTGTGCTAGGTCCCTGTATCGGCCCAAAAGCGTATGAGGTCGGGCCGGAATTTGTCGCGCGCTTCGATGAGCAATCGCCAGACAATACGCGCTTCTTCGCGCCATCGGCGCGGGAAGGGCATGCCTATTTCGATCTGCATGGCTATATCGGCGAGCGCGCAAAGCGGGCTGGAATCGGATCGTTCACCGATCTCGGCCTGTGCACCTATGCCGATGAAAAACGCTTCTATTCTTATCGCCGCATGGGACATCGCGGCGAAAGCGATTACGGGCGTTTAATTTCTGCGATCATGCTCACAGAATGACGTCGGGTGTCCGCCAGCCAATGTGCTGGCCGGAATCGACTGCAATCATCTGGCCGGTCACGCTGCGCGCTCCGGCAAGAAAAAGAACGGTGCGTGCAATTTCAGCTGGATCGACTGGGCGGCCGAGTGGCGTGCCTTGCGCCTCGCGCATGAAGCCTTCCGACCCATCGTGAATATTCGGCAGAACCGGGCCGGGGCCAACGCCGTTGACTCGAATGGCGGGCGCGAGTGCCTGTGCCATGGTTTGTGTCGCCGTCAGCAAGGCGGCTTTCGACAAGGTGTAGGTGAAGAATTGCGGCGTGAGACGGAAGACGCGTTGATCGATGATGTTGACGATCGAGGGATCATCTGCCGCTGCATGTCGCGCGAAGGCTTGCGCCAGCAAGAGCGGCGCGCGCAGATTGATCGCCATATGGGCATCGAATTGTTCGACCGTGAAATCCTGTACCGCATCACCCTTGAAGAGCGACGCATTGTTGACCAGCAAAGACAAGCGGCCGAGCGTACCTGCCGCTGTTTCGATCATCGAGGGAACGCTCGCGGCATCAGCGAGATCGCCTTCGACGACACAAGTGCGAACATTTTTTTGCTCGAGCGCATCGGCAAGCGCTTCTGCCTCGGAGGCAGAATTATTGGCGTGTAGGGCGAGCGCATAGCCTTGTGCGGCGAGATGTTCGGCGATGGAACGACCGATGCGGCGGGCAGCACCTGTAACAAAGGCGACTTTCATTCTGATGTCCCGTCACGTTCGCGCAATCGCTTGCGCTCGATGGATTTTGCGGCGCGCAGATAGCGATAAAAAGCGAAGTTCATCGCGGTCATAAAACCATAGGCACCCCGCAGCGCATGGCGGCGCAGCACATAGGCCTTGATGAAATTGAGCGGAAATTCGAGCACCATGCGGGTGGTTGAGATCGATTGTCCGCGTGCTTCGAGATCGCGCACCTGATCGTCCGTATAGGCGTTCAATTTGGCGATTTGCGCACCCAGCGAGCGCACGGAGAAATGATGGATCGTGCCTTTGAGTTCGCGCACGCGCGCGCCGGGTACGAGATCGACGCGATCGTGCACGGGCGATTCCGAATAGGTCCCTTTATCGCGCCGCCACAGGCGCACTGGCGTGAGCGCATAGGTGAGCGGATGCGGCGCGCCTTCGCCGGGAAAAATTTCTGCAATACGGATGGCATAGGCGTCGGCATCGGGTTCGCCCTTGGCAAAGAGGGCGGCGATTTCAGCCACGAGATCGGGCGGGATGACCTCATCCGCATCGATGTTGAGCAGCCAGGGGTGGCGGCATTGTGTTTCGCCGAAGCGCTTCTGGCGGCCATAACCCTCGAACGCGTGTTCGATCACGCGCGCCCCATGCGCTTCGCTAACCGCCCGCGTGGTGTCTGTCGAAAGGGAGTCGATGACGACGATGTCGTCCGACAAGCCGTGCACCGCGGCAAGCGTACGACCGATGCGATCGGCTTCGTTGCGCGCGATGATGAAGATGGAGAGATTCGGCACGGCGGCGGTCATGATGGCGCGACCCTAGAGGGACCAGCGGCGCGGTGGCAAGCGCCCAGCATGGTTAATACCTTCTTGCCAGCGTGCCAGAAGGTTTAATCAAATCTTATCCGTATGGCCGGGAACCGCTTCGGAGGAAAGGGAAGCTGCGCTAATGCGCATATGTACGCTTCCGCTCGGTGAAGCCACGAGGGTTCCATGTTGCGTGTGACGATTGGTTTGATTGCTGCCGCCGTTCTCTTGTCCGGCACGGCCATGGCGCAGAATTACCCGTCTAGTTATGGTGGTTCGTCCAGTTCCACGAGCGCACAGCCCCAATTCCAAGGCCTTTATGCGGGGGGCAACATTGGTGTGGGGTTTGGCGAGGCAGGCCCTAACAACACGCAAGGCTTCATGGCCGGCGTGCAGGCCGGGTTCAACTTCACGGCCGATAAGCTCGTCCTCGGTGTCGAAGCTGATGTGATGCTGACCGGTATCAACGCGAAGTCCTACACCTATACGTTCACGCAGAAATGGTTGGCCAGCGGGCGTCTGCGGCTCGGCTACCAGCTCAATTCGATCTTGATCTACGGCACGGGCGGCATTGCCGGATCGACGATGAATTTCTCGAATTTCGGCCTGTCGGAATCGACCAATCTCGGTGGCTGGGTCGCTGGCGCCGGCGCGGAAATGTTCGTCACGCAGAACATCTCGGTGCGCGGCGAATATCTTTATTATTCGCTTGGCCAGGCGCAATTCATGACGTTATCGGGTCCGGTGCTTGCAACCACCACGACCAATGTTGTCCGCGCGGGCGTGAACTACAAATTCTAAATTGAAAAGGCCCGCGTCACGCGGGCCAATTCGTCTATTCGTCGATTGATGCGGTGTCGTGCGCGTCAGGCCGTCACGCGCGTCTTTTCGTAGGACGGTACGGCGGCAGCAAAACGATCGAGCCAAGCCACAAGCTTCGGGTGCTTTGCACGCCAAGCGCCTTCAAAACGCAGATCGAGATAGCCAAGTGCACAGGCGAGCGCGATTTCGCCGATCAGCGGGGTGGCGTGAAGCGATACGCCACGCTCTTCGAGATAGGCCAGCCCGCGGTCGACCTTGCCCTGCTGATGCGCAATCCATTTGGCCTCGCGGCGGTCTTCGTCCCGGAAACGGCGCTCATACATTTGCAAAACGCCAGCATCCATGATGCCGTCTGCAAGAGCCTGTAACGTCAGTGTCTGAATGCGTTCGGCACCGTTGGGGATGATTTTGCCGCCTCCTGCGACCATGTCGAGATATTCGACGATCACGCGGGAATCATAAATCGCCGCGCCATCGTCGAGGATCAGCGCAGGAATTTTGCCAAGCGGATTTTGCTGGCGGATCGAGTCAGCTGGGTCGATCGTGTCGGTGACAATGATTTCAATCTGATCCGAGAGACCGAGGATCGCCGCAGCGATTTTTACTTTGCGGCCGAAGGGCGAAGGGGGAGAAGAACGCAGAATCATGGGTTACGTCGCGCCACCGCTTCAGGCAGCGCGCCTTTATGCTGGAGTTAACGAACGGCGCGGTCAGCCGTTCGCAATAATCACGAGATTGACCGCTTTCGGGCCCTTGCCCTTTTTGTCTGGCTCAACTTCGAACGAAACTTTCTGGCCCTGATCGAGACCAGGCAAACCCGCCCGCGTCACCGCCGTGACATGCACGAAGATATCAGCACCGCCATCGTCTGGCTTGATAAATCCGTAGCCTTTCTCCGCATTGAAGAATTTCACCACGCCCTGCTGCGTCATTCCCATTCCCTCTTGCCCATTCTCTCTTGCCGACTTTCAGTCCGTCCCCCTCTCGCCATCCTCTTTCAAGATTTGGCGTGGACGTCCCGGTTAGCCCTGCAACGCCGAGCTCCGGAAAGCTTATTTCAGCGAAGGCTTTGCAGTCTGGCAAGCTTTATTGGAATGAAACCTTGGTCAGGGCCGATATATACCAGCGTTCAGCTGTAGAATTGAAATATATCAGGCAGACCTTTCTGGAACGAGCCAGTCACAGCGCCAAAAACCATCGTCGTTGCGTTGCAACAACTTAAGAAGGGCGGGAAGGGCGGCTTTCAGATTGTCTTCAAGCGGCCAAGGCGGGTTGATGAGCAGAAGGCCGGTCCCGACCATGCCCTCGGCGCGCGCCGGATTGTCGATGGCGAGTTCGATGCGGAGCACTTTCTGAATGTTTGAAGCGACGAGGGCGCGATAGAACGCATCGGTTCGCCGTAGATCCTTGATCGGATACCAGACAAGGAATTGGCCCGTCTGCCATTTCCGCCATGCGGCTTCCAGCAAAGCTGGCAGGCGCTCCATCTCGTCGGCGGCCTCGAAGGGCGGGTCGATTACAACCAGACCGCGGCGTTCCTTGGGGGGTAGATTCGCTTTGAGCCCGGTCCAGCCATCGATCTCGACCACTTTCACGCGGGGATCGTTGCGGGCATAGCGCGTCAGCGCCAGCGCTTCTTCGGGATGCTTCTCGCAAAAAACAGCGCGGTCTTCCGGCCGCATCATCAGCCGCGCAATGGCGGGCGAGCCGGGATAGATCGTCTCGCCATAGCGCGTCCGGGCCTCGGCCAGAACGGCGCGGTAGGGAGCCAGCAGGACTTCAAGGGCGGCGGAGCCTTCTTCGGACAGCTTTCCAACCCCGTCTTCGGCCTCGCCGGTGCGGTGTGCCTTGTCGCCCGCGAGGTCGTAGAGACCCGGTCCGGCATGGGTATCGATCACGCGCCAAGGCTGTTCTTTCCGGTTGAGCGCGGCGAGGCATTGGGCCAACACGGCGTGTTTCAACACGTCGGCGAAATTGCCTGCATGGAAGGCGTGGCGGTAATTCATGAAACGAGAGCCTCAGCGGCCAGCGGGAATGGAGATATCGCGGGCGCGGCAATCACTGCGCTGGATCGCTGGGCATGTCACGAAGGATTTGAGATCGCGGCCGATGCACAGGCGCACTTCGGTCAACGTATCCCGGCGGCACGAGACCTGGATCATGTCCGCGCGCAGCCCCGGATTGGCATCGGCAAAGGCGCGTTCGACGCTGATGGGATTGGTTTGCAATGTCCTGTCCGGCGCAACGAGCGGCGCAGGAATATTCACAATCGCGCGCGCCTGTTTGACGGCGCTGAAATAGCTTTGCGGGTCGAGGCCTGAGCAGGTGCCATGCCTGCGCCATTGATAGCGTGCCAAGCCGATGCTGGGAAAAACCTGCGCGGCCGTGTCGAGCGCCATACGTGTCGGGCTTCGCCCCTGCGGGCCGCATTCGGTCGGCGAATATCCATCGGCTTGAGCGGGCCAGAGGCCATGCACAACGAAACCGGGATTGGCCCCCGGCGTGCATTGTTCCGAACTGCGCGCATCGCCCTTATCGGCGCACCATGAAGGCGACCAAGAGAGAGCGAGAATATAATAGTCGAAGGATTGCGCCGACGCCGCGCGGGGCGCCAGAAAAACCGCCAGCGTTGCCGCAAGCGCGGCAAACAGACTGAGAGCCCGATGGCTCAAGGCATCGCGGCGCGGCATGCGGGCGAGTAGACGTTTTGCGGATCGAGGCCCACGACGCACCAATCGACGCCGAAGCCGATGCCGCTCATGCCGCCATCTTCGATGATCGAATAGACGATGCGGCGTTTCACGCCATCGCTCGTCTGCGCCACGCCTTCGCAATAGAGGCGCGGAATGTAGGAGAGGCCTTCGGGGCGGAACCCGATCGTCTTCACATTGTCGATCGCGAGGATCGCCGTCGGCTCGCCCCAATATTCAGTCCGGGTCGACGCGAAGCGACGTGAGACCAGAGCGCGGATCGACTCTGTCTCGCAGGGCGGAAAATCGTTCAACTTTCCGCGATAGGGCTCAGTCCAAGTTTCGGCCGGGTAGGAATTATCTTGCGCCAGCACAGGGGCTGCCCATGTCGCAACAGCGACCAAAACAGCGGCGAGAAAGCGATTCATCACGCGATTCCCAAAGGTCAATCATTTGAGCCGACCATGCGCGTGAGCGTGCGCCGGGTCAAGCGGATCAATAAACGCCGCCGAGATCGATTGTGCGTGGCGCTCCCCCCGGGACCGGCATCGGCAGGGGCGTCATGGGCGCGCTGCCATAGCCGGGTGCGGGATGGACAGAACGCGGCGGCGCTTGCGCCGTAGGGACCGATGTTGTTGCCGGGGGGGTCGGCCGATACGGCCTGATCTTGGCCGGATCGAGGTTAGGCATGAACTTCAGCACGGGTTTACAGATGGTCCGACCGCTCGCATGGCGGGCGAGATCAAGATGGAAATGGTCGTAATGATAGGGGTCGGCACCGGGGCCGAGAACGGTCGAGAACGTGCGGCACGAACCGATGAAGACCTCGCGCAGGAATTCCTGCTCGCGCAGTTCGCCCTTCCAGCCCTTGGCGATCGTAATCGCGCGACCGTCAGCGAGTTCAAAGGCCATCACGTCCAGCGCATTACCAAACGCATGTTCTGAGAGCGGCCCGCCATAGGCGTGGTTCTGGTTGCGGCAGGCATAGGAACCTGCCTTCAGCCCTTTCACCGGCTGGCCAAAATAGAACATGGCCGAAGGCTGCACCGATTCTGCGATCCATTTGTCGATGGCAGGCAGCATGGGGCAGGCAAAGGTTTGCCGCGATTGCACGGTCACCGATCCCTCCGCGAAGGCTGTGACCTTGAGCGGCGCAATCATACCGCAGGCGCCCGGCCCATCGATGCCGCGCGCTGGCTCAACATATTCGGTGATCTTGACCTGTTTAGACGCAAGGCATTCGCGTTCGGCATCGTCGCGCCAAGGCGCACGCTTTTCCCATCGGAAAAGCCCGCACCCCGCCACGGTCAACACCAGTACCGCAGCGATACACCACTTGAACGCACGCCTCGACATAGAGCGACGATGGCGAGGCTGAGGTTAACCTTTCGCGAATGGGGCTGGAAGAAAGCGCAGTTTTTCGTTTCCGAATTGGGAAGGAACCGACTTTTCAGCTGCGCGTTCATTTTATGGTGAAGAATGCGTAAACAGCGCGCTTTACAGGTTCAGGGAGAGATCCATGTTCACGGCCATTCAGCATCCATGGACGGCGACGGCCTTGTTGATTTTGTCGATGATGATCATTGGCGGCGCCGTTGTTGGTCTTTACTGAAAGCTCATTGCGTCAACTCGGGATTGCAGGGCCGGTTCAGTAAGGTCCAAGAGGGATTGTTCAAGACCATCTCGCACCGCGCAAGCTCTGCCCTGCCGCCGATGCGGAGACATGTCGTCTCGCCCATCTCGAATTGGCGCTCAGCCGTGCGGCAATAACACGGGATTTCGGGTACGGGGCCGCGCGGGATTGGCGCAAACTTGCTTTGTGCCAGCGCAGGCGCCGCCACGCTCACAATTCCCGCCACCAAGATGACAATCCGGCTGCGCATCAATGCATTATGCGCGCGTTTTCTCTTTGGTAAACCCAGCCTATTTAGGCGGCTTGCGGCTGGCGGTTGAGATGATCGCCTTCTTCGATTTCCTCGACGATCTTGGCAATGAATGCATCAAGATCCTTCGGCGAACGGCTGGTGATGAGGCCCTTGTCGATCACGACGTCCTGATCGATCCATTGCGCACCGGCATTCATCAGATCGGTGCGGATCGATGGCCAGGAGGTGAGTCGGCGGCCTTTGACGATCCCAGCTTCAACAAGAATATACGGCGCGTGACAGATCGCGGCGATCGTTTTGCCGCAATCGTAGAAGGCGCGCACCACATCAACGGCCTGAGGGATGGCCCGCAGCCGGTCGGGATTCATCGGCCCGCCGGGCAAGATCAAACCATCGAAATGGCGAACATTGATGCGATCGAGTGTCATATCGGTGGCAATGTAAGCGCCCCATTCATCGTCGCGCCACGTTCGGATGAAACCCGGGCGGCGCGTCTCGCAGGGCGCGGCAACGCATACTTGGGCTCCCTTTGCGATGAGTTCATCGCGCGGGCGCAAGAGTTCAGCTTGATCGCAGCCATCGGTCGCGATGATGAGAATATGGCTCTGTTTCATCTGTGGCATGGCAGCTCTCCCGAACCATCAACGCGCCAGACAGCGATTTCGTTCACACTCAGTTAAGATTTGATACGCGCTTAATCGCGCCAACGTCTGAGCGCGACATCGTCGCGCGCATGCGCCTCGACCCAAGCGCCATCTTGGCCATTGGTACGATGTTCCTTCTTCCAGAAGGGTGCATGCGTCTTGAGGTAATCCATCAGGAATTCTGCTGCCTCGAACGCAGCGGCACGATGGGCTGAGGCAACCAAAACAAGCACAATGCCTTCGCCCGGCACGATCTTGCCATAACGGTGGATCAGCGTCAGCGCGTCGATGGGCCAGCGTCTTTTTGCCTCGCCCGCAATGCGCTCCATCTCAGCTTCCGCCATGCCGGGATAATGCTCAAGCTCAAGCGCGGCCAGTGCGCCCTTCTCGGAGCGGCACAAACCCGTGAAGGTGACGATGGCGCCAACATCGCTGCCGCTCTCGGCGGCCATGCGCGCGATTTCAGCCGCGATGTCGAAACCGTCGCGCTGCACGATCACGCGGGCCATGGATCAGCCTCCGGTCATCGGCGGGAAGAAGGCGATTTCCTTCGCGTTCCCAATCGGGGCGTCGTGCGGCACGTGCTGCCGATCGATGGCAACCCGGATCGCCTGCGCATTCTCGAAAGCGTAAGCATAGTTTTCGCCATGGCCGATGAGCCATTCGATCAGGTCGGCGACGATATGAACCGAATCCGGCAGATCGCGCTGTTCTTCGGGGACGCCGATACGTTCACGGACCCAGGCGAAATAAACAAGCTTCATGAGGTTACCCCTCGTGATCGACGACGTGGCGAATGCCGGCGCGGAAATAATCCCAGCCCGTATAGAGCGTGAGCAGCGCCGCAATCCAAAGCAGCACAACGCCGATTGTGATGGTCCCGGGCAGAACCCGTTCTCCTGCGGGGCCAGCGATCAGAAAACCCAGCGCGACGAGTTGCAGGGTCGTCTTCCATTTGGCCACTGTCGTAACCGGCACGGAGACACGCAATTCGGACAAAAATTCACGCAGGCCCGAAACAAGGATTTCGCGGCAGAGAATGATGAGCCCCGCCCAGACCGACAGGCCAACGATGGTCTTGTTGCTGACGAGGACCAGAAGGCAGGCGGCGACGAGGAGTTTGTCGGCGATGGGGTCGAGCATCCGACCGAGGGCCGATTGCTGTTCCCAGACACGGGCCAGATAGCCGTCGAAGAAATCGGTGATGGCGGCAGCGGCGAATACGCCCAGCGCGGTCCAGCGCATCCAATCGTCATCCGGCCAGAAAAGAAGCGCAGCCACGACTGGCACCGCCGCCACACGGCCATAGGTCAGCACGTTGGGCAGGTTGAAGGGATTCGTACGGCGGGTGGCAAGCGACATGTGGATGGTTTGGGAGGAAACGGAACGGAAGGCAAGGGGCCGGATCGTCTCAGTCTCCGTTCCGGAAGAAATCATGCACCAGCTTCGCGGTCGCGGCGTTGATGCCGGGCACATGCGACAGGTCTTCGAGTGAGGCGCGCGAAACGGCCTTGGCCGTGCCGAAATGGAGCAGAAGCGCTCGTTTCCGGGTCGGGCCGATGCCGGGGATTTCATCCAGTGGATTTTTGACGAACTCCTTTTTGCGCTTGGCGCGATGCGTGCCGATGGCGAAGCGATGCGCTTCATCGCGCAGGCGCTGCACGAAATAGAGGGCCGGATCGCGCGGCGGTAGGCGGAACGGATCGCGGCCTTCGACGAAAAAGGTTTCGCGGCCCGCATCGCGATCCTGTCCCTTGGCAATGCCGATCACCGGCACATCGGCGACGCCAAGATCGCGCAACACACCGCGCGCGGCCTTCACCTGTCCTTTGCCGCCGTCGATCAAGACGAGATCGGGCCACAACGGCATCGCTTCGGGATCGTCCGGGGGCTGATCACGCGGAACATCTTTCACAAGGCGAGAGAAACGCCGCCCGAGCACTTCGCGCATCATGCCGAAATCGTCGCCGGGGGTCAGTTCCGTCGAGCGAATGTTGAAGGTGCGGTAATGGCTTTTCGAAAAGCCCTGACCGCCGGCAACGATCATGGCACCCACAGCATTCGTGCCCATGATGTGCGAATTGTCGTAAACTTCGACCCGGCGAACTGGTGTTTCAATCCCGAACGCTGCGCCAAGTGCGCCGAGTAATTTTTGTTGCGAGATCGATTCCGACAGGCGGCGGCCCAGCGCCTCGCGCGCATTGTCGAGCGCGTGCTGTACGAGATCACGTTTTTCGCCACGCTGCGGTACGGCGATTTCAACACGGCCCCCAACTTTTTCCGACAGCGCATCGGATAGGACGGCGCGATCCTCGACGTCATGCGACAGGAGAATCAGGCGCGGCGGTGGCTTGTCATCGTAGAATTGCGCGAGAAAAGCGCCGAGAATTTCGCCATCCGATAGTGAGCGATCCGCGCGCGGAAAATAAGCGCGGTTGCCCCAATTCTGATAATTGCGGAAGAAGAACGCCTCGATACAGAATTGTCCTGCTTCTTCATGCAAAGCGAATACGTCGGCTGCTTCGACCGTTTGCGGGTTAATATCTTGTGAGGCCTGTATGGCGGAGAGCGCAGCGAGACGATCACGATACCGCGCGGCGGTTTCAAATTCGAGCGCTTCGGCTGCCTTCTGCATATCCTCCGCAAGCTGTTCTTTCACCGCGCGACTTTTGCCGGAGAGAAAATCGCGGGCTTGATTGGCAAGGCGCGCATATTCGATATGGCTCACTTCGCCGGTGCAAGGGCCTGCGCAGCGCTTAATTTGATAGAGCAGGCAAGGGCGCGTGCGGTTCTCGTAATAGGAATCCGAGCAGGTGCGAATAAGGAAAGCGCGTTGCAATGCAGTGATCGTGCGGTTCACGGCCCAGACGCTCGCGAATGGGCCGAAATAATCGCCTTCTTTGACCCGTGCGCCGCGATGTTTGACGAGCTGCGGCGAGACATGATCGCGGCTGAGGAGAATGTAGGGAAAAGATTTGTCGTCGCGCAGCAGCACATTGTAGCGCGGCTTGAGCTGCTTGATGAGATTGGCTTCTAGCAGCAGCGCTTCGGTTTCTGTCGCGGTGGTGACGAACTCCATCGTTGCCGTATCGGCGATCATCCGGGCGATGCGGTTAGTATGGCCGAAGCCGCGCACATAGGACGCGACGCGTTTCTTCAGGCTTTTCGCTTTGCCGACATAGAGCACCGTGCCATCGGCATCGAACATGCGATAGACGCCCGGCGCATTCGGCAGGGTGGCTTGGAAGCTTTTGATGATTTCGGTGCCAGCCGCATAGCGGGAGGCGGGCGCAGGCTCGTCGAGATTGAGTGCAGCGCCACCTTCGGCCTCGACCGGCTCGGGATCGCCCTCGTCCAGCGTCTCGACAGCGTCATCCTGCTCCGCCGCTTCGGGCGGCAGATCTTCGTCGCTGGCGGTGGGGTCACGCGGAGCCATCAGGCGGATTTAGGCGCTTCGGCCGCACAGGGGAAGGGTTGCGCGGCGGCTTATCCTCGGCTCTTGTGGCCCGGCCAGACAGAGGAGACCCAGCATGGCGTTGCATTTCGACACGATCGAGTTCGCCGAACGCAAGAGCAAGCTGTTGGAAGCGATGGCGCGCGAGCGGCTCGACGCGCTCTTCCTATTCGCGCAGGAGAGCATGTTCTGGCTTACGGGCTATGACACGTTCGGTTTCTGCTTCTTTCAATGTCTGGTCGTGAAGGCCGATGGGCGCATGGCGCTGCTGACCCGATCCGCCGATCTCCGGCAGGCGCAGCACACCTCGAATGTGAGCGATATTCGCATCTGGAAGGATGGGCTCCATGCCGACCCGGTCGGCGACCTCAAGAAGCTCGCAGCTGAGATGGGTATCAAGGGCCGTATCGGCTGCGAGTTCGAATCCTATGGGCTGACACACCGGCGTGGGCGTGAGCTGGAAGCGGCGTTTGTGGGCATCGCTGACCTCATCGACGTGTCCGACATGGTGCCGCGTTTGCGCGTGATCAAATCGCCCGCGGAAATTGCTTATGTGCGCGAAGCGGCGCGCCTCTCCGATCTTGCCGATGCCGCCGCGCGCGACGCGATCAAGGCCGGGGCAGACGAGGGCGACATTCTCGCAGCCCAGCACAATGTGATTTTTGCCAATGGCGGCGATTATCCCGGCAATGAATTCATCATCGGCTCGGGGCGCGATGCGTTGCTCTGCCGCTACAAATCCGGTCGCCGTGTTCTTGAGCCGCGCGATCAGATCACGCTCGAATTTGCGGGAGCCTATCGCCACTACCACGCCGCGCTGATGCGGACCGTGATTGTCGGTGAGCCGCGGCCTCTCCATGTCGCCTATCATGCCGCTGCCAAGGAGGCGTTGCTGGCCTGTCAGGCCGCGATGAAGCCGGGCGCCAAGGCGGGCGATATCTTTGCCGCTCATACTGGCGTGCTCGATGCACATGGGCTCGGCCAGCACCGGCTCAATGCCTGCGGCTATTCCCTGGGCGCCAAATTCACTCCGAGTTGGATGGATCCGCCGATGTTCTATCAGGACAATGACTGGCCGATCCTGCCGGGCATGGTGCTGTTCGCCCACATGATTCTGATGGATTCGGAAACTGAAACAGCGATGTGCCTTGGCCGGACCTATCTGGTCGGGGACCACGGGGCCGAGCCTCTCAACGGGGCTGCGCTGGACCTTTTCTTGCGGTGAAATTAAGAAGCCGTTCATCTTTGACGTTGGGACAGGGTCCGAATGAACGGCTTCACATTCCTGCGCGGCGCGCTTTTGGCCGCGCTCGCCACCGGGCTTGCTGCCTGCCAGACCGCTGGTGGAACTGGCTCGTTCAGCGGCGCGGGGGTCCCTGTGGCGGTCGAGACGCTTGAGGGTGCGCCCGAAGGCATGAGCGCCCGGGTGCAACAGGCCGTCACGACGCAGGCGAGCGCGCGCAACATCGAGGTGGTGCCGCCGCAGAGCGATCCCCGCTTCCGCTTGCGGGGCTACCTCACGGCCTATGCGAATGATGACGGCACGGCGTTGACCTTTGTGTGGGATGTGTTCGATTCCTCTCGCAAACGGGCGCAACGCGTGACCACGACCACTCAGACGAGTCGTAGGGCCGGCGAGGAGCCTTGGGCGGCCATCAGCGATGCCGATATCAACAATGCTGCCGGCAAAAGCATGGATGGGGTCGCCGCTTTTTTAGCCGCGGCGCGCGGCAATGGGGCTGAAACTGCCCCATAAGGCCATTTGCCTTCGATTTGATGTGGGTCACGCTCGCGCTCGCCTTGAGGCGCCGGATGCAGACTGCTAAGAGCGCGCCTGTTCCGAGCGGTTGTCTTGCGATTCCGTACCGCTCAATCATGACGGGAGAGGCCGATGGGCGCGCCGATCAAACTGGTTGCCGGGAACTCCAACCGGGCGCTTGCCGAAGCCGTCGCCACATATCTCAAAATTCCAATGACGAAATGCTCCGTCCGGCGTTTCGCCGACATGGAAGTGTTCGTCGAGATCCAAGAGAATGTGCGTGGGCAGGACGTGTTCGTGCTGCAATCGACCTCGTTCCCGGCGAACGATCATTTGATGGAACTGCTCATCATCATCGATGCGCTGCGCCGCTCGTCCGCGCGCCGCATCACGGCGGTGATGCCCTATTTCGGCTATGCACGGCAGGACCGCCGTGCCTCGGGCCGCACGCCGATCTCGGCGAAGCTCGTTGCCAACATGATCACGCAGGCCGGTGCCGATCGCGTGCTGACGCTCGATCTCCATGCCGGGCAGATCCAAGGCTTTTTCGATATTCCGACGGATAACCTGTTCTCGGCGCCATTGATGGCGCGCGATATCATGGACCACATGGAAACCGCCAATTGCATGGTGGTGTCGCCGGATGTCGGCGGCGTGGTGCGTGCCCGCGCGCTTGCTAAGCGGATCGATGCGCCGCTCGCCATCGTCGACAAGCGCCGCGAGCGCCCCGGCGAGAGCGAAGTGATGAACATCATCGGCGATGTGGAAGGCCGGTCCTGCATTCTCGTCGACGACATTGTCGATTCAGGTGGCACGCTGTGTAACGCGGCCGAGGCGCTCCTCGCCAAGGGGGCCAAGGAAGTCTACGCCTACATCACCCATGGCGTCCTCTCGGGTGGGGCGGTGGCCCGCATCTCGTCGTCGAAGTTGAAAGAGTTGGTCCTTACCGACACGATCATGCCGACCGAAGCTGTGAAAGTGGCGCAGAACATCCGCGTCGTTTCGGTCGCCAATCTTCTGGGCGAAGCCATTGCCCGCACCGCGACGGAAGAGAGCGTGTCGAGCCTGTTTGATTAAGGGTGATCGATTTTTTAGATCAATGAATGACTATTAAATAGATCGAAGACGCAAGAAGGAATCCAATTAGAATGGATTTTCGAAATACTTGCGTTTCTCCGATGAGAAAAATAGAAAGAATAAAGCCCACTACTAGGCTAAATCGCCTAAATACCGAAAAATATGTAAGATTTGAATTGGGGTCGGAAAGCGCAAAGAAGTAAATCCACTCTGCTGCAATCCAAGACGCCCCAACAAGAACGACGTAAGGATTTATAGTTTTTAGAATCCCACTTATTGACCCGCGCCTTAAGTAAAAAAAAATAGCAAAGCAAATTATAGCTCTTTGGAGTGCTGAATACGCTTGGATCTGAGTTAAGTTGCCGGAAAATATTTTGAGTAGGTGCTTATCATAAACGGTTGTCATTGCAGATAGCAGAGTCGCAACTAACATCATTGCCATCGGGCGGCTCTTCAGAACAACGATTCCTTCGTTTTTCCCCACAATGGAAAAGAGGTAATATACTAAAATAGAAACTCCTACCGCTATAAGTTGCGAAATGGACAATAGCTCTCCAAAGAAAAAGATGCCTCCTAAAAAAGTCCAAATAGGTCCAGAGGCTCTCACTGCTCCCGAAAAAGACATGGGCAACTCGCGGACTGCATAATACGCAAAAAGCCAAGAAAAAGACATGGCAATCGATTTGACAAAGATCAGCAATTGTTCTTGAGCTGATGTATTAGCAAATTCCAGAGGGCTGAATAGCTGAAGGTTCAAAAACGCTGGAATCCAAAGTAATGCGCCAACGAATGCGGACAGAAAGGTTACGTCGACAGCGTTGTTGTTGACCATCGCCTTTTTCGTCCAATAGTCATAAAATCCTAGTACGATCCCGGCAATGATCCCCAAGGCCATCCAATTCAAGGCTGGGTCTCCTTGAAGCTTTTGAAATTTCTCATCAAGTGACTGGCTTTCGACGTGCCAGTCAAAATCACACCACCGTGATCCAAGTGCCTCTTTATGAACTCGAAGCTGTCATGAGCTGCCACGTCTGTGCTTGAGTTGCCTTGCAAGGCGTTACCCATCGCAAATGGTCGATTTATGATCGGTGTTATCTGCGCACCATAAAGGCTTGGGAAAAGAGATGAAAACAATGTATAACTTTTATTAAATGGAAACTGTAAATAGCTGAGAAAATTTACGTGGCATGCAACTTCGCCAGCGTCTAGAGAGCTGACTGACGCCCCGAAGTGTCTTATCCCACAGCTTTTAGCAAATTCAAAAAATCTAAATGTTGTTTCAGCTCGTATTGATTTTGTGTCTGCTTTGTGGAGTTGCAATATATCGACTGTGCCGATTGTTCTCAGACTGTTCGCCAAGCTTCGGCACATTCCATCTAACGAATGGTCGATTGTCGACCGATTCGTTTCCATGTCCCAAAATTCTCCAACTTTAGATGCGATTAATGAATTTTGAGAAATCTCAGGTCGCTCTGCTAATGCTTGGCCTAAGAGTTTTTCGCTTGATCCATAAGCGGGCGCTGTGTCGAAAAATCGGATTCCTAGATCATAGGCCTTGTAAATTAGCTTAACAGCAGATTGCTTCGATGGTGGCGTCACGCTTTTTACGCCCCACTGCCGCCCAATAGAAAGCAGGCCAAGCCCTAACTGTATTGCGCACATGTCTAGCCTGCTACTGCCGTACGAGGTTGTAATTGACCTTTTGCAAAAAGGTCGCATGGCCTCAACGCAACTTCAGCTGTATCCAAATTGCTGTGAAGATATGAAACAACAGTGTCAGTGAGATATGGAGCTTCCGTCATCTTACCCGGTAGTATGCATATGTGATTTTTAACTGGCTCTGCTATCGCGACGTTCAGTGATCTATCTTCATTTTGGGGGGAGAAGTCTACTTTAACGCACGCGATTGCAAGCGTACCATCGCTGTCCCAATTTGGGAAAAGATTGTAAATTCCTCGTTTTATGTTTTGGACGTTCTGATCTACTAAAGAATAACTTGGTGATGGAGTGAGAAAGGCATCTTCGTTAAATCCCACTATGCTATAATCTCCATGGTTCATCATGGCAGGCTCGTGGGGATCAATATAGAATACACCTCTTTGGGTTAAGCGGCGGGTTATGATCAAATGGCTCTTCCAAAATCTCAGCGGAAGATCGATTTTATGAAGCTGATAAAAAACATCTTTTGTACCAGCGCCAGATGCATAGATGTATTTTTGGGCGCGCAGCGTTAGTTCTTGTTCATCTAGCGAACGAAGCGTCGCTGTATCGTCTTCCAAGTGAATAACTGAGTGTCCCAGATATACTTTGCAACCATTGAGCCGTAGGGCCGAGAGAAGCTTTCGATATAGAAGGCGCGTATTGATACTTACATCCGCGACCTCATAAACTCCTGCACACGAATTGAAGTTTGCTTCAGGGGTAAGACGAGCTGCTTCTCCCTTCGAAATCTCACGATATTGCACTTCGGATAACTTCCATCGATATAAGGTATTTTCAACTCTATCCGTGGAGCGAATTAATGCGATCGGTTTGATTTCTGCTTCCTCAACCGCCTCAGGGCAAAAGCGACGAAGTTGTTCATGTCCGTAAATGCAACGTTTGGCTACTTGTACAGCCGTGTTTAAATCTTTGATCGATGCTGAATGATATGTGCCTCTATGAAGCCAACCTTCATTTCTGGTCGATGGACCCGCTGCAAATTGGGTTTCTTTCTCGATTATAGCGACCGACATTCCAAGCTGACTCAGCTTGTGAGCAGCCATTAACCCGGTCACGCCGCCACCGATAACTGCAACATCGACTGTAATCATTGTCGCCGCACTTTGATAAACACGGCGAGAGACTAAGGTCTTGCCCACGCTTGAACCAACCCGTCGATTCAGACGGGCCTATTGGCTCGTTATTGCTTTAAACGCTCACGGCAATTGCTTGCATCAGCTCCTTCGGCGATCCCATACAGCTCGGGCAAAGTCGGCACGCGCACCAGCATGAGACCGTGCCCCTTGGGGATAAAGGCGAGGCGATCGCCGGGTTTCCAGCCCGTCGCGTCCCGGATTTCCTTCGGGATTTCGATGCGGTGCTTTTGCGAAAGGGTCGTTGTCGCCATAAATAATCTTACCTAAGGTCAAGATGGTGCAGCAAGGCCTAAAACCCCACCAGCCCCCTTTGCCTCCGCCCCGGTTTTCGGCTATAGACCCGCCCGCGTCCCCGCCAGACACCCCTGGAGGCACGGGGAGGCGAGAAACCGGCCGCTTCTGTCAGGGGCGGCCTTTGATTTTGAAGGAAGAATTCCATGTCCAAAACCGTGAAGCAGCTCAAGGCTGCCGCGCGTCCGAAGAGCGGCAAGGGGGCCGCCCGGGCTGTGCGTCGTGACAATCGCATTCCAGCCGTCATCTATGGCGGCGGTGAAGCCCCCCTCGGCATTTCGCTCGATCACAATGAAGCGCAGAAGTTGATCTTCGCCGGTCACTTCCTGACCACGCTGTTCGAGATCGAGGTGGACGGCAAGAAGAGCCGTGTCATTCCGCGCGATTATCAGCTCGATCCGGTGAAGGACATCCCGCTGCACATCGACTTCATGCGCCTGAAAGAAGGCCAGAAGATCCGCGTCGAAGTGCCGGTGCACGTTCTCAACCAAGACGCTTCCCCGGGCATCAAGCGCGGTGGCACGGTCAACGTCGTGTTGCACGCCGTGGAAATGCTCGCTCCGGCCGATGCGATCCCGGCTTCGGTGGACATCGATCTGACGGGCGTCGAAATCGGCACGTCGATCCACATTAAGTCGATCAAGCTGCCGGCCGGTTGCGTGCCGCTCGACAAGTCGGACTTCACGCTCGTCACCGTCGTTGCCTCGTCGGGCATGAAGGATGAACCGGCTGCTGCGGCGCCGGCGGAAGCGGCTGCTCCGGCTGCTAAGAAGTAAGGATCAGGCCGCGCTTGCGCGGCCTTTTCTTATTGCTCCGGCCCCGCAGATCCTGCGGGGCTTTTTCATGTCAGGTTGACGCCATGCTGCTTCTCGTCGGTCTCGGCAATCCCGGCTCGCGCTATTCGGGCAACCGCCACAATATCGGTTTCATGGCGGTGGATACGATGGCGCGCGCCTTTCGTGCGCCGCCTTGGAAACGCAAATTCAGCAGCGAGGTCACCGAGATCGCGCTTGGGTCCGATCGCGTGATTTTGATGAAGCCTGAAACCTACATGAACGAGAGCGGCAAGGCGGTGGCCGAAGCGATGCGGTTCTTCAAAATTCCGCTCGCCGATGTTGTGGTGTTCCACGACGAGCTCGATCTGCCGCGCGGCAAAATGCGGATCAAGTTGGGCGGCGGCAATGCCGGCCATAATGGCTTGCGCTCAATCACGGCCTTATGCGGCAATGATTATCGTCGTGTGCGGTTGGGGATTGGCCATCCTGGCGACAAGGCGCTTGTCCATCATTTCGTCTTGTCGGATTTCGATCGCGAAGAACGCGATTGGGTCGACGCGCTGTGCCGGGCGGTGGCTGAGAATGCGGCGCTGCTTGCCGACAAGAACGATGCCGAGTTTCAGAACCGCGTGCATCGCGCGATGGATGGGGTGCCGGGGCAGGAGTAGCACTGTTCTGGACGAGCGCTGCGCCATTTTTATTTTGGGACGCCGGGAAGCCGCCGGCGGCCGTTCGGCCTTTCGCGCTTCGCGCGTAACCCTCACTTCTGCGATGTGGTACGCAATCCAACCATGGATTGCCGCGTCGGGCTAATGCCCTCCTCGCAATGACGAGGATTCTTCTGAAGTGTTGAATTTCAAGCGCCGCAGCACTTCTTGAATTTCTTGCCCGAGCCGCAGGGGCAAGGATCGTTGCGGCCGACATCTTGCGCCTTGATCATTGGCTTGCCTTTGGGCTTTGCGCCTTCGACAAAGAACCAGCGACCATTTTCTTTTCGGAAGGTCGAACGCTCATGGTGCGCTTCGCGTTTCCGCTCGCGCGTAAAATGGGCGATGAATTCGACGATGCCTGTCGTGTCGCCTTCCTTGCCATCGACCGTATCGACGATTTCGAGGCCATCCCATGTCGAGTCCTTCGACCAAGCCACCAGCGAGCCGCGATCGATGTCATGGCGCTGTTCGGGCGCAACCGATTCAATCAGATAATCGATGTTGCCGACCGCGAAGGCGGAATAGCGCGAACGCATCAATGCTTCAGCCGTGGGGGCTTGCGCCTTGCCCTCAACATAGGGCTGGCAACACGCGGCATAGGGAAGGGGTGTTTCGGCCGTCTTGCGGCAGGGGCAGGTCTTTTGTTCCATGGGCGGTGCTTAGAACAGAGGCGGGCGGGGACGCAAGGGCGCTGAGGTGTCCGCGCGCTTGCCTTTTGGGGCGCTGCTGGCCATAAGTCGCGGCAATTCCGAACAAAACCACGAATGGACGGGCCATGGGCTTCAAATGTGGCATTGTCGGCCTGCCGAATGTCGGCAAGTCGACCCTCTTCAATGCGTTGACGCAGACCGCCGCCGCCCAGGCTGCGAACTATCCCTTTTGCACCATCGAGCCGAATGTCGGCGATGTGGCTGTGCCCGATGCACGGCTCGATGCGCTTGCCGCCATTGCGGGATCGCAGCAGATCATCCCGACGCGCATCACCTTCGTCGATATTGCTGGGATTGTGCGCGGCGCGTCGAAGGGCGAAGGGCTTGGCAATCAGTTCCTCGCCAATATTCGCGAGGTCGATGCCATTGCCCATGTCGTGCGGTGTTTCGAGGATTCCGACATCACCCATGTCGAAGGCAAGATCGATCCCATCGCCGATATCGAGACCATCGAAACTGAATTAATGCTGGCCGATCTCGACTCGCTCGAAAAGCGCGTGGCAGGGCTCGAAAAGAAAGCGCGCGGCGGCGACAAGGAAGCGAAGGAATCGCTCGATCTCGTGCAGCGTTGCCTCGTGCTGTTGCAGGATGGCAAGCCTGCGCGTCTGCTTGAGCGGAAGGCCGAAGAAGAAAAAGCGTTTCAGATGCTGAATCTTCTGACCGCAAAACCAGTTCTCTATGTCTGCAATGTCGAGGAGACCTCAGCGCATGACGGGAACAGTTTTTCGGCGAAAGTGTTCGAACGCGCCAAGCAAGAAGGTGCTAAGGCAGTCGTCGTCTCGGCCAAGATCGAAAGCGAGATCGCCGTTCTGCCGCCGGAAGATATGAAAGATTATCTCGAAGCGGTGGGGCTCGATGAGCCCGGCCTCAACCGCGTGATCCGCGCCGGTTATGAATTGCTGCAATTGCTCACTTACTTCACGGTGGGGCCGAAGGAGGCGCGCGCATGGACGATTACGCGCGGCACCAAGGCGCCCGCCGCAGCCGGCGTCATTCATACGGATTTCGAAAAGGGCTTCATCCGCGCCGAAACGATTGCTTATGACGATTATGTCGGCTGCAAGGGCGAGGCGGGGGCGCGCGATGCCGGAAAGTTCCGCCTTGAAGGCAAGGATTATACGGTCCTCGATGGCGATGTGATGCATTTCCGCTTCAACACCTGAACCGATGCCATGCGCCGGGCGCACGGCACGGCGCTTTTGGGGCTCTTGCGACGCAGGGCGGGCTCTGCTGCAATCCGTCCATGCAGATTCAACTTCTCGACAATAAAATTGTCTTGGGCCAGGCTGCCGCCGCTGCGGGGGCCTATCTGATCCGCGCGGCCATTGCACGGGACGGTGAGGCCGCGATCATCGTGGCGACCGGTGCAAGTCAGTTCGAGCTTCTTGCCCATTTGGTGAAATCGCCTGACATCGACTGGTCAAAGGTGACGGCGTTTCATCTCGATGAATATGTAGGGTTGCCCGAAACGCATGGCGCAAGTTTCCGGAAATATCTGCGCGAGCGGTTCATCGCGCATGTGCCTGATCTGGGTGCGTTCATTCCCGTCAATGGCGATGGCGATGTCACAGCCGAACTCGCACGGTTGAACGGCCTTATTCGTAGCAAACGCATTGCGGTCTGTTTTGCGGGCATCGGCGAGAATGGGCATTTGGCATTCAACGATCCGCCGGCGGATTTCGAGACCGAAGATCCTTATATTCTCGTGACGCTCGATGTAGCGTGCCGCCGCCAGCAAATGGGCGAAGGCTGGTTTCCCACCTTGGGGGATGTGCCGAAAACGGCGATTTCGATGTCGATCCGCCAGATGATGAAGGCCGACACATTGATCCTCAGTGTTTCGGATCGGCGCAAGGCGCAAGCGGTGAAGGGCGCGCTTGAAGGGCCACTGACAAATCTCTGTCCCGCATCCATCATTCGTCAGCATGGCGATTGCCGCTTATTCATTGATCCGGCGGCTGCCTCGCTGTTGAGCCGCAAACCATGATCGTGACCGGCGGGCTGTTCGATCTTCAGGCCAACGGTTTTGCCGGAGTAGACTTCAACGACGCCACGCTGTCGGCTGACAATTTTCAGCATGCGCTGGAGGCCATGGCAGCCACAGGCGTCGTGCAATGTCTGCCCACTTTGATTACGGCGACAGAAGCGGAATTAGGGGCACGCTTTGCCGCGCTCGATATGGCGGCGGCGCAAGCGCCGTTCGGCGCCAAGATGGTGCCGGGCTATCATCTCGAAGGGCCGTTTCTCAATCCGGCACCGGGCTTTCGCGGGTGTCATCCTGCCGAGGCGATGATCACACCCGATATTGCGCTTGTCGATCGGTTGCAAGGCCGTTTGCAGAAGCCCATTCTGCTCGTCACGATTGCACCGGAATTGCCGGGTGCAGAAGGTTTCATTCGCGCGGCGCGGGAACGTGGTATCGTCGTTGCGCTGGGCCATTCCGACGCGCGCCTCGACGATGTGAAGCGCGCAGTGGCGGCGGGTGCAACCCTTGCGACCCATCTCGGCAATGGCGTTGCGCATCAGCAGCACAAATTCGACAATCCGATTTTTTCACAATTGGCCGAGGACAGGCTGATCGCCTGTTTCATCGCCGATGGAATCCATGTCGCGCCACATGCCCTTGGTGTGATGTTGCGTGCGAAAACACGTGCGCGGTCCATCCTCGTCACGGATGCTGTGGCGGGTGCGGCTGCACCGCCCGGTCTTTATCCTTTTGCCGCAATGCAGGTGGAGCGGGGCGCCGACGGTGCTGTGCGCGAACCCGGTGCACCACATCTGGCGGGTTCTGCACTCACGCTCGATCAGGCGGTGCGCAATGTCGCCGCGTGGGGATTTTGCAGTTTCCAAGAAGCGGCGCTGATGGCGTCCGTGCATCCGCGTGCTGCAATGGTCGATGCCGCAGCGCGGCATGGCGCGGTTTTGCTGGAAGGGGAAGTGCGCTGGTCTGACGATCAGCGTGTGGTTGAAACGACGCTGGCGGGAGAAACGCTCTACGCGGCGTCATGACATCTCGGGGGAGAGACATGACTGAATTCAATCGCAGAACCGTATTGGGTGGACTTGCCGGTGTAGCGGCCTTTGGTGCCAACGGTGCGCGCGCGGCGCATCCGGCCCTGCCGAAAGCACCGGTCACGATTTCCATCATCGATGTCGGCGGCGCGTTGGCCTTGTTGCAACCGGGCTTTGAGGCCTATCGCGCGGCCAAACCCAATCTCGTTTCGAAATTCAATTTCGTGAAGGCACCAGCGCCCGAACTCGCTGCCAAAATCAAGGCGCAGGTCGATGCAGGCAAGCCCGATCTCGATCTCGTTCTCACGGGCAGCGACGGTCTTGCTGCGGGTCTGGATCAAAAGCTCTGGGTGCAATTATTCCCTCAATACAATGATGCGTTCCCGAACATCGAGCAGAATTACGAACCGGCTGCGCTCAATCTCTTCAAGGCACAAGGCCAAGGCTATGGCGTGGTGTGCGCCTATTATCCGTCCGGTCCGTTGATCGAATACATGCCTGACCGTGTGAAGACGCCGCCGACGACTGCGCAGGAATTGCTTGCATGGGCGAAAGCCAATCCTGGAAAATTCCTCTATGCGCGTCCGGCCAATTCAGGGCCGGGCCGCACTTTCATGATGGGGCTGCCTTACATTCTCGGCGACAAGGATCCGAAAGATCCCGTCAATGGCTGGGAGAAGACGTGGGCCTATCTGGAAGAGCTCAATCAATACATCGACGCCTATCCGACTGGGACCGGCATCACGATGAAGGAATTGGGCGAGGGGTCGCGCGACATCATCATCTCGACGACTGGATGGGACATCAATCCGCGCGCGCTCGGCATCGTGCCGAAGGAAGCGAAGATCGGCACGCTCAAGGGCTTCCATTGGGTGTCGGATGCATTCTTCATGACGGTGCCGCGCGGTTTGCCGGATGACAAGATGGCGGTTTTGCTCGATCTGATGGCCTTTATTCTGACGCCGAAGATCCAAGCGTTCACCTATGACGAAGGCTATCTCTATCCCGGTCCGGCGGTGAAGAATGTGCCGCTCGAATTGGCGCCGGAGAAGAGTCAGCAGGTGATCAAGGAATTCGGCCGCCCCGAATATGCCTCGCTCATCGCTAATAATCCGATTGAATTGCCGCTCACGCCTGACAAAATGGTGGTAGCGTTCCGCATCTGGGACGAAAAGATCGGATCGAAAAGAAAGAAATGAAGCCAAAGCTTTATTTTGAGGACTTTGTGCCCGGCAGCAGCGCGACCTATGGCGCGCTGCCTGTCGAGCGTGCTGAAATCATCGCCTTTGCGGCGCAATATGATCCGCAGCCGATGCATCTCGACGAGGCCGCCGCTGCCAAAAGCCTGCTCGGCGGGCTGGCGGCTTCTGGGTGGCAGAGCTGTGCCTTCCTCATGCGGCTCATCGCGGAAGAGTTCGTGGCTCATTCCGCCGGCATGGGTGCGCCCGGCGTCGATGAGGTGAAATGGATGCGGCCTGTGCGGCCCGGTGACGTGCTCAGTGCGCGTCATACAGTGCTTGAGGCGCGCGAGTCGAAATCAAAAGTCGATCGCGGCTTCGTCAAATTCCGCTTCGAGTTGATGAATCAAAAAGGTGAAGTGGTGATGGAGCAGGTCAATTCCATCATCTTCGCACGCCGAGGCGCTGCGGCATGAAATATTTCGAGGATCTCGAGGTCGGTTATACGGCCGAACTCGGCCAGCATCATTTCACCGCCGATTTCATCAAGAATTATGCACGCGTTTACGATCCGCAATCGTTCCACCTCGACGAAGCCGCAGCTGCTGAGAGCCATTTCGGTGCCCTGTGCGCATCGGGCTGGCAGACCAGCGGTGTGTGGATGCGACTTATGGTCGAGCACGTAAAATCTGAAACACAAAAGGCCATGGCTGAGGGCCGCAAACCGGCTATCCTTGGACCTTCGCCCGGCTTTCGTGATCTCAAATGGTTGAAGCCCGTCTATGCGGGGGACACGATCACTTATTTTTCGACGATCACAGGCAAGCGCGAAAGCGCATCGAAGCCGCACTGGGGATTGGTGACGCACCACAATACCGGCGTGAACCAGAAGGGCGAACGTGTGTTCGAATTTCTCGGCACCGTGTTTTGGGAGCAAAGGCCGCAAAGCTAAGCTTTGTGCGCACTGATGGATGGATTGCCGCGCGCTCTGTGAGCGCTGGCTATGATGAGAGTGGTTATTTCCGCTTCTTCGGCTTCGCTTCGCCGCCGCCCCAATTATGCGGGCCCATATCCTCGTCGGTCGGTTTGTGCGCGCGGGTTTTTGGTAGATTGGCGGCGTTGCCGTAAGTCCGTTCGCCCTCATAGCGGCCGGCTTTGCCTTCAACGTCGGATTGCCGCGCCATCGGGTCGTCGGCCAGCACGAGTTCGGTTGCCTGCAGGCGCTTGATTTCGTCGCGTAGCCGCGCCGCTTTTTCGAATTCGAGATCGGCTGCCGCCTCGCGCATCTGCTTTTCGAGATCGGCGAGCGTGGCCTTCATGTTATGGCCCGCGCTCTTCTGATCGGCGAGGCCGAGATCGACGCGCACATGATCGCGCTCATAGACGCTGTCGAGAATATCGCCGATGGAGCGCTTCACACTTTCGGGTGTGATACCATTGGCGATGTTCCACGCTTCCTGCTTTTCGCGGCGGCGATTGGTTTCGGCAATCGCGCGCTCCATTGATCCGGTCATATGATCGGCATAGAGGATGACGCGGCCATCGACGTTACGCGCTGCACGTCCGATAGTTTGAATGAGGGAGGTTTCCGAACGGAGGAAGCCTTCTTTGTCGGCGTCGAGAATGGCGACGAGGCCGCATTCGGGAATGTCCAACCCTTCACGGAGAAGGTTGATCCCGACCAGTACGTCGAACGCACCGAGGCGCAGATCGCGGATGATTTCGATGCGTTCGATCGTGTCTATATCCGAATGCATATAGCGCACGCGCACACCGTTTTCGTGCAGATATTCGGTGAGCTGTTCGGCCATACGCTTCGTGAGCACGGTGACGAGCGAGCGATAGCCCTGTGCAGCCGTTGCGCGAACTTCGCCGAGCAGATCGTCGACCTGCGCGCGCGCCGGGCGGATTTCAACGTTAGGATCAATGAGGCCAGTTGGGCGAATGACCTGTTCGACGAAGACACCGCCGGCCTTTTCCAATTCCCAATTGCCGGGCGTGGCCGAGACATGCACGGTCTGTGGGCGCATCGCCTCCCACTCTTCGAAGCGCAGCGGCCGATTGTCCATGCAGGAGGGCAGACGGAAGCCATATTCGGCGAGCGTGGCCTTGCGGCGGAAGTCGCCGCGATACATCCCACCGATTTGTGGCACGGTGACATGGCATTCATCAGTAAAGACGAGCGCATTGTCGGGCAGATATTCAAATAGTGTCGGCGGTGGCTCACCCGGCTGGCGACCGGTGAGATAGCGCGAATAGTTTTCGATACCTTGGCAGGCACCGGTCGCTTCCAGCATTTCGAGATCAAAGATTGTGCGTTGCTCGAGACGTTGCGCTTCCAGTAAACGCCCCATCTTGATCAATTCGTCGAGGCGCTTCTTCAGCTCGTCCTTGATGCCCTTCACAGCCTGATTCAATGTCGGGCGTGGCGTCACATAATGTGAATTGGCATAAATCTTCACGCTTTCGAGATCGTTCGTTTTCGATCCGGTGAGCGGATCGAATTCGGCAATGCTTTCGACTTCGTCCCCAAACAGAGAGATGCGCCAGGCGCGGTCTTCATAATGCGCCGGGAAGACCTCGATGATGTCGCCACGCACGCGGAAGGCACCGCGCTGGAAATCGCCGCCGGAGCGTTTGTATTGCAGCGCTGCGAGATCGGCCAGCAGCTGGCGCTGATCGAGCCGTTCGCCAACTTTTACGGCGAATGTCATCGCGGTGTAGGTTTCGACCGAGCCGATACCGTAAATGCAGGAGACGGATGCAACGATGATCACATCGTCGCGTTCGAGCAGCGCGCGCGTGGCGGCGTGGCGCATCCGGTCGATCTGCTCGTTGATCGTCGATTCTTTTTCGATGTAAGTGTCCGTCCGCGGCACATAGGCCTCGGGTTGGTAATAGTCGTAATAGGACACGAAATATTCGACGGCGTTGTCCGGAAAGAACGATTTGAACTCGCCATAGAGCTGGGCGGCCAATGTTTTGTTCGGAGCGAGAATGAGCGCCGGGCGCTGCGTTTTCTCGATCACTTGCGCCATGGTGAAGGTTTTGCCGGAGCCGGTGACCCCGAGCAATACCTGATCGCGTTCGCCACGTGCGGTCACGCCTTCGACGAGTTCGGCAATGGCATTGGGCTGGTCGCCGCGCGGTTCGAAGGGCGAGACGAGGCGGAATGGGCGTCCGCCTTCCGATTTTTCAGGTCGCTCGGGGCGGTGCGGCGTCCACACCACATCGTGTTTTAAAAAAGGGTTGCCGCTTTCGAGCAATTGTTTCAGCGCATCCATTGATGCGCCGGCACCAGTCATCCCTTGTGGAATGGCATCGTCGTGGTCGCGCACGACATTGCCCTGTCGCACGCGTTTGGGGCTGTCGCCCAACATCTTGTCCCGTGTGAGCCCGGTGTCGCGTCGGCGATCGCCCGGGGTGAGCGGAATATCGATCTCGAAATTCTGCGGAGCTTCATCAAAGCCCGGTTCGCGTACGAGGCCGGGGCTCAAGAGCTGCGCCAGATGGGGCTCTAGAGGTTTCAGAGCAGGCTTCGACGCTTTCGAGCGCGGCACAGATGTTTTCGGCGTTTTGGGCATAAAGGGAAGATGGCGGGCAGGTCCTTGCACGGCAAGGGCCGCACGCGCTTTCAATCATCCGGTTCACCGGCATTTTTCCAACGGCTCCGCTCGACAGGAACAGGCACCTTCCGTTACGATAGGGTGACTGTGACCTGATAGGTACGGTTCATTTTCCACGGAGGGGGAGAATGGGCATAAGTCATGACGACATTCGGCACCAAGGGAAACGATGTTCTCGCTGGGACAGCGGGGGCTGACAGTCTCAGCGGGCTTGAGGGTAATGACCTTCTGGCCGGCTATAGCGGGCCCGATTGGCTCAGGGGCGGAGAGGGGAACGATACGCTTCTCGGCGCTGGCGGCAATGAGGACATTAATGGCAATGACGGCAATGATTCTATCATTGCCGGGCTGGGCGACGATTTCGTCGTCGGTGGGCGTGGAAACGACTTCATCGATGGCGGAGCCGGGATGGATAAGATCTTTGCTCAAGGCGGCGATGACGTCGTGCGGGCCGGCAACGGCAACGACACCGTCTATGGCGGCGGTGGAGACGACCTCTTGAACGGCCAGGGAGGCAATGATCTCCTTGTTGGCGGTCCGGGTGATGATATTCTCCGGGGTGGCGGGGGCGATGATCGCCTGTATGGCGGGGATGGCGCCGACAACCTCCGCGGCGGGGTGGGCAGCGATAGCCTGACCGGTGGGTCCGGGGACGATGTTTTCCGCTTTGGCGCGTCCGATGTCGGAGGCACGGATCATGTGATGGATTTCACCATTGGTGAGGATGTCATGGATCTGCGGGGATCGGGCTTTGCCAGTTTCGACGCTGTTGTGTCTGCGGCCACGGAGGATGATGAAGGCAATACGGTCATCAGTGCCGGGACGCAGACGATCGTGGTCCATGATGTGGCTCTTAACCAGTGGTCGGCGAGCGATTTCGTCTTCGTTTGAGGGGGAGGCCGGGGCCCAAAGAGCCCCGGCTCACACTTCGGCAACGATCAGTCATGATCGCCATATTTTTGCCATGAAAAAGCCACAAACTGGGGATAACTCATGGCGATCGAATTGGCCATGACGAACTGGGCCGCCGCCTGAAAATGGGCGCACGTTTCAGCCTCCTCTACCAATGTTCGACTAATCGGGCGGGCAACCGCTCAAACGTGCACACCGAAGACAAGGACTACTTCCATGGCGACCGGAACGGTTAAGTGGTATAATGACACTAAAGGTTATGGCTTCATCCAACCGGATGAAGGTGGCAAGGACGTTTTCGTCCATGCGACGGCTCTTGAACGCGCTGGCATGCGCGGCCTCAAGGAAGGCCAGAAGATCGGTTACGAGTTGCAGACAGACCAGCGTTCTGGCAAGCAGTCGGCCGGAAATCTTCGCGCCGTTTGATACGGCAGTAAGCGAGACCCATTAGGGTCTCCAATGCTGACCGCCGTTCCTGCGAACGGCGGTTTTTTGTTTGGGACCAGAACGGAGTACCGATGGCTAAGGAACAGCTCATCGAATTCGAAGGACGCGTGACAGAAATCCTTCCAGACGCGCGCTACCGGGTCGAACTCGACAGCGGCCACACCATCATTGCCTACACCGCAGGCAAGATGAAGAAGAACCGCATCAAGACGCTCGCGGGCGACCGCGTGACGGTTGAGATGTCGCCCTACGACCTTGAAAAAGGCCGGTTGATCTTCCGCCATAAGGATGAACGCGCCGCCTCTTCCGCGCCCCGTCCGCCGCAGCGCGGTGGTCCGCAGCGCCGCCGCTAAGGCAAGGTTCGCGTTAGAGCCAGCACCGTTGAACGGTTCGGGGACAGAGGGCCGTCTCACGGTTTCCTTCTCTCCCTGCCCGGGCCTCATTCGCGATGCCGTCGCTCTCGCCGCAGTTTTATCTTCCGATCCTCCTGCTCATTGCTTCCAACGTCTTCATGACGGTGGCGTGGTATGGGCATCTCAAATTCAAAAGCGTTGCGCTTCCCCTGGTCATCCTCGCCAGTTGGGGCATTGCATTCATCGAATATTGCCTCGCGGTGCCAGCCAACCGCATCGGTCACGCCGTCTATTCGGCGGCTGAACTCAAGACGATCCAAGAAGTCATCACGCTGATCGTGTTCGCCGGATTTTCAGTCTTTGTTCTGAAGGAGCCGCTGGGCTGGAATCATGCGATCGGTTTTCTATTGATTGCGCTTGGCGCTGCCTTCGTCTTTCGCGGCTCATTCGCGATCGTCTCCTAGCGTCACACACAGTTTGGGCGGGTTAGCTTTCTGCATTGGAGGAACGAGAGCGGCGTGACTTTCCGGCTGAAGACGCCGTTTCGCCGCCGCTTTCGGCTTGCCCTTGGGCCGGGGGGCGACTAGCTTCGCGCCGTTCTTTCCTGAAGCTGCCCGGAGTAGCCGCCATGGCCTTTCTTGCCGATGCCCTCAAGCGCGTGAAGCCTTCTGCCACCATTACAATCACGCAGAAAGCGCGCGACCTGAAAGCGCAGGGCCGCGACGTGATCAGCCTTTCGGTCGGTGAGCCGGATTTCGATACGCCGCAAAACATTAAGGATGCTGCCATCGACGCCATCCGCCGTGGCGAGACGAAGTATCCGCCAGTTTCCGGCATTGTGCCACTGCGTGAAGCCATCGCCGCCAAATTCAAGCGCGAAAACGGCCTCGACTACAAGCCGTCCCAGACCATTGTCTGCACCGGCGGCAAGCAAGTGCTCTACAACGCTTTCGTCGCAACGTTGAACCCGGGCGACGAAGTGCTGATCCCCTCGCCTTATTGGGTCAGCTATCCGGACATGGTGTTGTTGTGCGGCGGCGAGCCGACGTTCGTCGAGACGCGCCTCGAGAACAATTTCAAACTTCAAGCTGCCGATCTCGATCGCGCGATCACGCCGAAGACGAAATGGCTGATCCTCAACTCGCCGTCGAACCCGACGGGTGCCGCCTACACCTATGATGAGTTGAAGGCGCTCACCGAAGTCCTGATGAAGCACAAGCATGTGTGGATTCTCACCGACGACATGTACGAGCATCTCACCTTCGGCGATTTCAAATTCTTCACGCCGGCGCAGATCGAGCCTAATCTGATGGATCGCACGCTGACGATGAATGGCGTTTCGAAGGCCTATGCCATGACAGGTTGGCGTATCGGTTATGCCGCTGGTCCCGATATGCTCATTAAGGCGATGGACATGGTGCAAGGTCAGCAGACTTCGGGCGCCAGCACGATCTCGCAATGGGCGTCGGTGGAAGCGCTGAACGGCCCGCAGGATTTCATCGCACAATCGCGCACAGTGTTCGAAGGTCGTCGCGACCTCGTCGTGTCGATGCTCAACCAAGCGAAGTTCATCAAATGCCCGGTGCCGGAAGGCGCATTCTATGTCTACCCGTCGATTGCGGACGCGATCGGTAAAAAGGCGCCGTCAGGCAAAGTGATTGAAACGGACGAAGATTTCGTCACCGAGTTGCTGGAGTCCGAAGGCGTGGCTGCTGTCCATGGCACCGCATTCGGCTCTGGTCCGAATTTCCGTATCTCCTACGCGACATCGAACGAATTGCTTGAAAAGGCCTGTGCCAAGATCCAGCAATTCTGCGCAAATTTGCGTTGAGCCGATACATTCAGTTTTAATGGAACAAGAAAGGCCGCGCTTGTCGCGGCCTTTTTCATATTTTGCTCAGTTGTGCCGCTTGGCTTTCGTTTACAAGGGAACGCATTGGCTTGCCTGCGGTTGAGGAATGTTGACCTCAACAATGGAGTGTTTCATGTCCTTTTCATCTTTGCGTTGGGCCGCTTGTGGCCTTGCTTCAGTTCTCGCCCTTCCTGCCATGGCGCAATCGACCGGCACGACGAGCCGCATCGGCGCGCTTGAATGCAATGTGGCCGGTGGGCCCGGCTTGATCATCACCTCAAGCAAAGCCTTGTCCTGCACTTTCAAGCCAACGCGTGGACAGCGGGAAAACTATGTCGGCACCATTCGGAAATTTGGTCTCGATATTGGCGCAACGCAGAAAGGTAAGATCGTGTGGGCCGTTTTGGCGCCCACCGCAAGCGTACGACCAGGCGCCTTAGCAGGCGATTATGTTGGCGTGAGTGCGGAAGCAACCGTGGGCGCGGGCGTGCAGGCGAATGTACTCGTGGGTGGATTTGATAAATCCTTCAATCTGCAACCGCTCTCAGTCGGCGGGCAGACAGGGTTGAACATTGCCGCTGGTGTCTCCGAGTTGACACTTGAACCTGTTGTGGCGAAGCAGCCGCGTGCGCGTTGAATACCGGTTCTTCATGGCGCAATAAAAAAAGCCCCGCTTTTGCGGGGCTTTTCTGTATCGGGCAGTGCCATCAGAATTTGTAGTTGAGACCGGCGCGTACGATGTTGCCGTCCATCTTGGCGCGGGTTGATGCGGCCGGAAGGGAACCGCCGACGACAGCGTAATTCTTGCTGCCGAGATCGTAGTAGAGATATTCGAGCTTCGTCGTGAAGTTATTGGTGATAGCGTATTCAACACCGGCACCGAGCGTCCAACCGAAGCGCGTATCGTCGTTCTTGCCCTGCCAGAGATCGAGCGTCGAAACACCTGCAGTGTTGACATAGCTGGCACTGAGCGTGCTTGAGGAATTGACGTGGCCTCACGCTAAACCGCCGGTGCCGTAAATCATCCAACGGTCGATGGCGTAGCCAATGCGCCCGCGCAGGGTCGCGAGCCAATCGCTGCCGATTTTGCCCGTGCTTGTAACAGATGCGCCGCCAACGCCCGCGCCGGGATAGCCGCTTGGATAGGCAATTGTTCCGGAACTGGTTTTGCCACTGTCGAGCCAGACCCAGTCAGCTTCCACACCGACTACGAATTGGTTCATCTGCCAGTTGTAACCGGCCTGAATGCCGCCAGTGAAACCGTCGGAATCGCTTTTGATTCCGCTTGGAAAATAGCCGGCGTAAATGGGATTGCTGTACAGCGTCAGATCGTTGTTGCCCCAATTATATCCCGCATTCAGACCGATGTAGAACCCGGTCCACGTAAAGATCGGCACCGGCGGAACATAGGGGGCTGGGGCGGTGGTCCGCGAAGGGAGATCGGCCGCCAAGGCGGGCAGGGCAGCTGCGGCGAAGGCGGTCGAAAGCAGAATATTTTTCAGCATCGCTCACTCCTTACATGTTCACTGGCATGCCGCCGGAATCGAGAGGATCGACACCAATTCTAACGTTTGGGAAGGTCTTTGTCTGTGATGAAATTACAATCTATACTTTTAAATAGAAAAAAATACTTTATATTTCTCAAGTATTTATAGTCAAGCTTGTAATTTATACTGTTAAGTTCAAGTATTATGATTATAAAAAAGGCCCGATCACGAGATCGGGCCTTGAAGTCAGATCAGGTAGGGCCTGAAAACTTCCAGAGGGGAATGGTTTGCCGCGAGCGCTGCACCGGGAGGGGGGTGGTGAGGCTCAAGCTAACCTTCCATACTATGCGGTTCGTTAGTTCTGCGAGCAATGCATATGGCAACATGCCTGCCCATTATTCTATGCAATGTATGCTAGGATTTGCGACGGTATGAGCTTCATTTCGTGAATAAAAATTCGCCCCTGATGCGCTCCATGGCCATCAATTGCTCCAGAATACGACCGTGGAACTCTCCGTCGATCGCGACGAAGACACGACGCCGATCATTCTTGTCCGGGTTACGCGTGATGCGGCCATCGTGCTCAAGTTCGTCGATCCGTCGTAATGCAGTTGTTACTGGCAGGCCGGAAGCGAGGCAAAGACTCGTGACTGAGACTTGGCGCTCTTCCATTCGCGCGGCGCACAGTTCTAAAACGATTGCCCAGACAGGATCACCCTGCTCATCACCTACTGCGCGACGGCGCATGCGCAACATTTCAATTTCGAGACGCACAAGTGCATTCAGTTGCGACCCATTTAATGCGGCCGCTGAGGCTTCAGCGCTTTTGGGAGAGTTCATAGGGATTGAATGGTCGGGTGAGGATCATTGATCCACAAAACATTGAATCCCTGTCGCATAAAGCAGCTTTTACACCCTTTTGAGGCGCAAAACCCTAAAATGGGTTATAGTGGTATGGGAATGTCCATCACGCGCGGCCCATCGGCTCAATCTGATCCAATGTGGAAGAAATTTGGGGCGAAGCGTCCGCCGCCGCTGCCTCTGCCGCCGCTGCCTCGAGCAGGCCATACAGATCTTCCGCCGACCAGAAGCTGAGGGCTGCGCAATTGGCGTGGGCAGCGAGTTCGATCGTGAGATCTTCAAGCGACAGGCCAACGCTGCGGGCCTCGGTCACGAGTGCTGACAAATGGCGGTTCACGAGACGCGATACTTCAAAGCTTGAACGAGACGACATGACAACTCCCAAAAAAATGAGGCTTGAATAAGCAAGCGGGAAACAACACCCGAAATGGTTTTAAAGTTCCACGGCAGCAGCGTCAAACCGCTGGTGCATAAACGCCACAGTGTCAGAGGCAGCCAACCTGATCGAGGCCCTTAGCTTCGCATTGGCAGTCATTTTGCTCAGCTCCCTTTGACATTGCTGTCGTGACGAAGAATGGGGCCAAAATGATCAAGAAACATGCATTCTCTTTGCTGAAACGGGGCACAGCGCGCATCAAAGTGGCAGGTGCGTTGATGATGGCATTGATGATTTCGGGGGGTGCATTGGCCGCCGATGCCACCGCGAAAAAAGACAATGCACCGCCACCGGCGCCTGCATCTGTGCCGTTCGATTTCGTCATCGGCGCACGCGGTTTGACGGATTATAATTTCCGCGGGATTTCGCAGTCGAACCGTAACCCTGCTGTGCAGGCCTATGGTGAACTGCAATTCATGGACAATTTGTTTTATGCCGGCGTGTTTGGAAGCTCGGTCGATCTGGCTACCAAGCCGTCGATGGAGATTGATCTCAGCTTCGGTATCCGCCCGAAGTTTGGTGATTTCACATTCGATTTCGGCGGCATCGGTTACATTTATCCGAACGAAAAACAGCTGATCGACAATGGCGTAATCTGGACGCCGAAAAACACCGACATGTTCGAATTGGCGGGCAAGGGCGCGTACACTTGGGACGATCTCACCGTCGGTGCAAATGTCTTCTGGACATGGAATTGGCTCGGCACAGGCGCACAAGGCACCTATACGTCTTTGACTGCCAAATATAACACGCCCTTCCTGAAGGGCGGTTATATCTCGGGTGAAATCGGTCGCTATTTCCTCGGCACAACGAACGCTACTCTGGGTAGCCTTCGTCTGCCTGATTATACTTATGGAAACATTGGCGTCGGCTATACCTATCAGATTGCGACGCTCGATCTACGCTATCACGACACCAACCTATCGAAGAGCCAGTGCTTTACGCTGACCTCTGACCCGTCCGGTATCTATGGCGGCAGCGGCAAATCGAATTGGTGCGGACAAGCTTTCATTGCGACGCTTTCCGTCGATATCACCGGCAGTCAGACGGGCATCTTCGCGCCGTCGAAATAAAGTCTTCCCGAACAAAACCGGAAGGGCGCCCATAGTGGCGCCCTTTTTGTTTTTTTCGCATGAAAAACCCCGCCGAAGCGGGGCGATCCATTCGATTAATTATCCAAGAAGCTTCTCAGCTTGCGTGAGCGGCTCGGGTGTTTGAGTTTCCGTAGCGCCTTTGCTTCAATCTGGCGGATACGCTCGCGCGTCACCGAGAATTGCTGGCCGACTTCTTCGAGCGTGTGGTCGGTGTTCATGCCGATGCCGAAGCGCATGCGCAGAACGCGCTCTTCGCGCGGTGTGAGCGAGGCCAGAACCCGCGTCGTTGTCTCACGGAGATTTGACTGGATGGCCGCGTCAATCGGTAGGATCGCGTTCTTGTCTTCAATGAAATCGCCAAGATGCGAATCTTCCTCGTCGCCAATCGGCGTTTCAAGCGAGATCGGCTCTTTTGCGATTTTCAGAACCTTGCGCACCTTTTCGAGCGGCATTGCGAGCTTTTCCGCTAGTTCTTCAGGCGTCGGCTCGCGGCCAATTTCATGCAGCATCTGGCGCGACGTGCGAACGATCTTGTTGATCGTCTCGATCATATGCACCGGAATACGAATGGTACGCGCCTGATCCGCGATCGAGCGGGTGATCGCCTGGCGAATCCACCAGGTCGCATAGGTCGAGAATTTATAACCGCGGCGATATTCGAACTTATCGACCGCTTTCATCAGGCCGATATTGCCTTCTTGAATGAGGTCGAGGAATTGCAGGCCACGATTGGTGTATTTCTTGGCGATTGAAATCACGAGACGCAGATTGGCCTCGACCATTTCTTTCTTCGCCTGACGCGCTTCGCGCTCGCCCTTCTGGACGAGATGGACGATGCGGCGGAATTCCTGAATTTCAAGGCCGGTCTCGGATGCAAGCGCATGAATATCCTGACGGATATCGCGAATGCCATCCTTCTCGGCCGCAACAAATTGCTTCCAGCCCTTGGTGCCAAGCTTCGAGACGCGCAAGAGCCATTTCGGATCGAGTTCCGAACCTTGATAGTTTTTCAGGAAGTCTTCACGGCCGACCTTATGGCTTTCTGCAAGACGTAGCAGCCGGCCTTCAAGGCCCATCAAACGCTTGTTGATGTCATAAAGCTGTTCCACCAGCGCATCGATGCGGTTCTGGTTCAGCGAAAGAGATTTCACGAACGCGACAATCTCTTCCTTCAGCTTCTTATACTTGCGCTCCTGCGCCGGCGTCAGCGAGTCGTTCTGCAGCTTCGCTTCCACCTTCTGGTCTTGTAGGCGGCGGAGCTTTTTGTAGGTGTCGGCGATGCTGTCGAAGGTTTCAAGCACCTTCGGCTTCAATTCGGCTTCCATAGCCGAGAGCGACACGTTGTTTTCCATGTCGTCTTCTTCGAGATCGCCTTCGGGGATCTCGGGTTCGGCACTTTCTTCCGTCTCGGCTTCGGTTTCGGCGTCGATCTTCGGCGCGCCGCGGCCTTCGGGGCCGGCATAGGTCGCTTCGAGATCGATGATGTCGCGCAAGAGAACCTTGCCGTCGTTCAACTCGTCGCGCCAAATGATGATGGCTTGGAAGGTAAGGGGGCTCTCGCAGAGGCCCGCAATCATTGCCTCGCGGCCAGCCTCGATGCGCTTCGCAATGGCAATTTCGCCCTCGCGGGACAGAAGCTCGACCGAGCCCATCTCGCGCAGGTACATGCGGACCGGATCGTCGGTGCGTTCGCCCGGTTCGGATTTCTTTTCGGTCGTCGCAATCGCGCGCGGCGACGCTTCGACGAGATCGCCGCCTTCCTCGTCATCAGCCTCGTCGGCACCTTCGGTCGTGCCGTCTTCGCTCGCCTCTTCAGGCTCGACGACGTTGATGCCCATCTCGTTGAGCATCGCGTAAATGTCTTCAATCTGATCGGATGTGGTCTGGTCCGAGGGCAGGACTTCGTTCAATTCGTCATAGGTGACGTAACCGCGTTTCTTCGCGGTTTTAATCATCTTTTTGACCGCGGCATCGGTCAGATCCAGAAGGGGACTGTCCGTCTGCGGGGCCTCGATGACCTCGCCTTCCTGCTTATCATTCGACTTCGTGGCCATCGCCCGATTGCTCCACACCCTTGCCCGCCCGTCCGCGGGAGGGTTCAATACGCATCACGAGGCGAACCGGAACTATGGTCCCGCCGCCCCCCATCCGGCCTCACGAGACCGAGTTTCGTTGACGCGCCTGCCCCGATTCCGCTTAGAAACCGGGAGCAGCTTAACCCCCATTCAAACACAACCGTCCGGGTCACCCCCCGGGCCGCAGACGGTCTATATCGGCTTCGATACCCTCAAGTGCTTGAATCTGCTCCGTAATGTCGCGGACCCAAGCCAGATTGGCGTCGCTGGCATCTTCAGCCAAAGCCCGCTCAGCCAAGCGGAGTTCCGTATTTAGCGTCAAAGCCCGCTTATGCAAGGCCAGCGATTGCCTTAAAAAATTGTCTGGCGTGAGACCCGGCTTGCCTTCGCGCAGGACGGCGCGGTCCGCTGACGAGAGGGCCTGCTCAATGCGGGCGAGCAATGAGCCATGACCTTGGTCGGTCAGAACGGTGCGGAGGTCGTCGGCTGTTTCGCCCAAAGCAGCGAGATCGAGGAGCGCGGCGGCCAGATCGGACGCATCGCGATGTTTCCATTCGAGCTCCGCCAAGGTCTCCGCGTGGTGCCGGAAGAGAGCCGGATGTTCCACCATCATGAGAAGGATCAGAGCCTCACGCGGCGTCACCGCGGTGGCTGCGCTGCGGCTGAACAAAGCGCTGCGCATCAGGCTCTCGCTGGGCCTTAGCGGTATCGACGGCTGGAATTGGTCGCGATAGCCCCGGCGCTGACCAAAGCCACCCTGAGGCGTGCTGCGGCGATTGTAGCCATTGCGCGCCGCGGGGGCGGGCATGAGTGCGGCGAGGCGGTTCTCGATCTCAGCGCGATAATGTTTGCGGAGATCCTCGTCGCGGATCGATTGCAGCAGGGTCTTCAACCGTTTCTCAAGGGCCGCGCGGCGCTCGGGCGTATCGAGGGGGCCTGCCTCGACTTCACGCGTCCAGAGCATGTCGACAAGCGGGCGTGCGGAGGACAAGACGCTTTCGATGGCCGGGCGACCGCCTGCGCGGGCGAGGTCGTCGGGGTCTTGGCCTTCGGGCAAAAGGGCGAACCGCAAAGAACGTCCCGCTTCGAGTTGCGGAAGAGCAATGTCGACCGCACGAAAAGCGGCACGCCGACCGGCCTTGTCCCCGTCGAAGCAGAGGATCGGTTCGTCGGCCATCCGCCAGAGGAGTGCGAGTTGATCCTCAGTCAATGCTGTGCCCAGCGGCGCAACAGCTTCCTTCACGCCCACCATGCTCATGCCGATGACGTCGACATATCCTTCGACTGCGATGATGCGGCCTGAATCATGGGACGCCTTGCGGGCGCGATGATGATTGAAAAGCACGCGGCCTTTGTGGAAGAGCGGCGTGTCTGGCGAGTTGAGATATTTGGCTTGCGCATCTTTCGCCATGGCACGACCGCCAAACGCAATGACACGGCCCTTCATGTCGGCAATGGGAAACATCACGCGATCGCGGAAACGATCGTAAGGCACGGCAATCTCAGCATTGCTGACGAGAAGACCGGCTTCGATCATCATCGCCCCATCAATGCCCTTGGCCGCGAGATGGTCGCGCAAGGCGAAACGGTCCGGCGGCGCATAGCCGATGCCATATTCGGCGCGCACTTGTGCCGTTAATCCGCGATTGTCGCAATAGGCGCGTGCGGCGCTTCCTGCACCGGTGCGGATCTGCGCTTCGAAGAAGGCCTGCGCCATCGCCATGACATCGTGAAGGTCTTTGCGACGCGCTTCCTCCGCTTCTGCCTCGCGCGAAATCTTTGGCAGGGTGACGCCTGCCTCGGAGGCGAGGCGCTCGACGGCTTCGGGAAAAGAGAGGCCTTCCGTCTCCATCACGAAGGTGAAGATGTCGCCGTGCTTGCCCGACGAGAAATCGTGATAAAATGCTTTCTGATCATTGACGAAGAAGGACGGCGATTTCTCGGCATTGAACGGCGAGAGCCCGCGCCATTCCTTACCCGCCTTCTGCAGTTTCACGCGGCGACCGACGACTGCCGAGACAGGCAGGCGCGAGCGGATCTCTTCCAAAAGGCCGGGTGGAAACTTCATGCTTAGTGGTTACGCCGGACAGGTGCCGGAAAGCGGTCCTAACGGGCGGAGATCCCCGTTATCCACAGGGTTATTCGGGGAGGGCGTAGAGCCTCACTTCCGCTTTTCGAGTTGCGCCAGAGACAGGGTCACGCCCGGTACGAAGGCCGCGTCGAGCATGCCGCTTTTGGGAATGCGGACGATCTCGCCATAGCCGTCTTTGGCCGGATTGCGGTGGCGTGTCGTGACCCAAGTCTTCGCGTTGATGACCCATAGTTCGGGAATGCCGAAGGCGGCATAGAGCCCCGCTTTACGGCCGAGATCGTAGCCGAGTGAGGAATCCGCAATCTCGATGACCAGACGGAAATTATCCGTTTTCAAGCCAACAGGACCGACCGAAGCTGGATAAAAGACGAAGTCCGGCTCCAGATAGGTGTCATCCGACATCCGGAACGTGGTTTCTGGAGCCAGAAAATAATCGTCTCCCAAACGGGGAACGATGTATTTGTTCATGAGAACTTTCAGCGCCTCGTGGCGCGACCCTTTGGGCGACATAGGAACCAGCTCGCCGCCGATGAGTTCGATGCGCTCATCGGGATCGAGCAGGCCCACTTCCACCATACGCTCAACATCCGCCACGCTAAAAGCACGGCGGGGAAGACCTTCGGCAGCCAATGTCACGGGCGCGTTCATTCCTCTAGGATAGCACGAACGCGAAAAGGCGGGGAGCCCGTCTTTTAGGACAGTTTCGCTTTCACGGCCGCGGAGGCTTTCGCGAAATCCATACGGCCCGCGTATTTTTCCTTCAGCTTGCCGACCACCTTTCCCATGTCCTTCATCCCGGCTGCGCCGGTATCGGCGATGGCGGCTGCAATGGCCGCGTCGATCTCCGCATCCGACAATTGGGCTGGCATGAAGGACGTGATCACCACGATCTCGGCGGCTTCTTGCTCGGCGAGTTCGGGACGGCCATTGTCCTCATAGATCTTCTGGGATTCCTGCCTCTGTTTAATCATCTTCTGCAAGAGCGAGAGGATCTCGTCATCCGAGAGCGGGCCTTTGCCCGTCCCGCGGGCTTCGATGTCACGGTCCTTCAGCGCGGCGGTGATCATGCGGACGGTGGCCACCTTGACCTTGTCGCCGGACCGCATGGCGTCCTTGAGGGCGGTGTTGAAAGCCTCGCGCATGGCGCTCTCCAAATGTTGACGTTAAAGGGCAGGACGCCTAGGGATAGCGCCCGATCCCGGACCTCAGGGCGATTCCGCGCGCCCGCACACACACCCGATCCGGGTCGCAGGGTTTAGGACCAAAATGGCGATGCAGCAAGATCAGGCTCCGGCTCCGGTCGGTTGGGCGGAACCGCGCGCAACGGCGCTTCTCGTACTCGCGGACGGCACGGTGCTCGAAGGTTTCGGCATCGGCGCCGAGGGCGTCTCGCCGGGCGAGGTTTGTTTCAACACGGCGATGACGGGTTATCAGGAAATCCTGACCGACCCCTCCTATACCGGCCAGATCGTCACATTCACCTTTCCGCATATCGGCAATGTCGGCGTGAACGATGAGGACATCGAGACGCTGAACATGGCTGCTGCTTCGGGTGTGCGGGGCGTCGTCGTTCATGCCGCGATCACGGAGCCATCGAATTTTCGCGCCAGTCGCCATTTCGATGCGTGGCTGAAGGCGCGCGGCATCGTCGGCATTTCCGGCATCGACACGCGCGCGCTGACGGCGCTGATCCGCGACAAGGGTATGCCGAATGCCGTCATCGCGCATCATCCCGAAGGCCAGTTCGACATTGCAGCTCTGAAGAAACAGGCTGCAGAAATGCCGTCGATGGAAGGGCTCGATCTCGTCCCCGGCGTCACCTCGGCGCAGCGTTCTGTGTGGGATGAGACCAGTTGGAAGCTCGGCGAAGGCTATGGTCGCCAGAGCGCGCCGACAAAGCATGTGGTTGCCATCGATTTTGGCGTGAAACGCAACATTCTGCGGCTCTTGGCCGATCGTGGTTGCAAGGTCACGGTTGTGCCTGCCACGACGAGCGCCGATGATATCCTCGCGCTCAAGCCCGATGGCGTGTTCCTATCGAACGGTCCGGGCGATCCGGCGGCAACGGGCGAGTATTCCGTGCCGGTGATCCAGAAGCTGATTGCTGCAAATGTGCCGACCTTCGGCATTTGTCTCGGCCATCAGATGCTTGCGCTCGCCGTGGGTGCGCAGACGGCCAAGATGCATCAGGGCCATCATGGGGCGAACCATCCGGTGAAGGATTTCACCACCGGCAAGGTCGAAATCGTTTCGATGAACCATGGTTTTGCGGTGGATCGCGATACGCTTCCGGCCAATGCGGTCGAGACGCATGTTTCGCTGTTCGACGGTTCGAATTGCGGCCTCGCGTTGAAAGACAAGCCGGCCTTCTCGGTGCAACATCATCCTGAAGCCTCGCCCGGTCCGCAGGACAGCCATTATCTCTTCGATCGTTTCGTGACGATGATGGAAACCAAAGCTCCTGTTGCGTAAACCCTGAAAAGGGTGCGACTCTTCCTCCGAATCGGAGTTTTGGGATGATCGCACTTCGCTTTTTTGCCATCGGCCTCGCCGGGTTGGCGCTTGCCACACCGGCCATGGCTCAATCGTCTGCCTCAGCCAAGCGCGGGGAGGCGATTGTGAAAGCGAATTGTGCCGAATGCCATGCCGTGACGCGCACCGGCGAAAGCCCGAATGCAAAGGCGCCGCCGTTCCGGACATTGGGACAGCGTTACAAGCTGGACGATCTGCAAGAAGCACTCGCCGAAGGCATCGTCGTTGGCCATGGCGGCGCCGACATGCCGCATTTCGTTTTCGAACCGACGGAAATCGACGACATCATCGCCTATCTTAAACAGATCAACCGCCAGCGCTGACATGGATTGGCGCAGCTTCTGGGATGGCGACCATCCAATTTATGTCAATGCGCGCCATCGCGCTTTGCACGATCAGCGCATTGCCAATGACATCATCGCGCAAATTACCGCTCGCGGCCTGACAGTGCTCGATTATGCGTGCGGCGAAGCGACGGAAGCGGGCCGCGTGGCGCAGCATTGCGGGACGCTGATCTTGTCCGATGGCGCACCCAGCGTCCGCGACAAGCTCGTTCAGCGTTATGTCGCAACGCCGAACATCATCGTGCAGTCGCCCGAAGACAGCGCCCTTTTGCCCGATGGCACAATCGATCTCGTCATCGTGAATTCGCTCTTACAATATTTATCCCCCGCACAAACGGCGGATTTGGCGCGAATGCTTCATGCCAAGCTCAAACGCGGCGGGCGTCTCGTCATCGGTGATGTCATCGCGCCCGATGTTGGGCCGTTGACCGATGCGGTGGCCTTGTTGCGGTTTGGTGCGGCAGGTGGATTTCTCTTGGCTGCCTTAGGCGGGCTCGCCAGAACGGCTGTCGGCGATTATCGGAAAGTGCGCGGCGCGCTCGGCCTGACGACATGGTCGGAAGTGGATTTTCTTGCGCTCTTGCGAGCGGCCGGTTTTGAAGCCCGCCGCCTGCCAGTCAATTTTGGGCACAACCAAGCGCGGATGGCCTTCGAGGCGATCAAAACGCCCTAATCAAGGTGTCGGCGGACCCGAGAACGTCCAATAGCGATTGGCGAGGAAGTTCCAGAACAGGACGATGCCTGTCGTGAGCACTTGGGCCGGAAGGTAGGGGGCAGCCAGTGGGCCTGTCAGCACGGCCATGATGAGCCCTGTCAGTATAAAGCCGACCACGGATACGACCCCGAAACGCCACATGGCCTCCCGGTGAGGGCGGTCAGACGCGAAGGCAAAGCGCCGGTTCAGGGCATAGGATACGATGGCACCGGCGAGAAAGCCGAGGAGCGTTGCCGGTACCGGGCCCATGATCCGTGCCTCGACCAGCCCGATTAGCGTGCCGTAATGGGCGACGGCCGCGATGAGGCCGACAATGACGAAGGCCGAGAATTGGCGGGCGATGAGACGCATGGGCTTCCCCGGGGACCCTTCGTCCTAACCTTGAAAACAGACGCGGGAAACCCCCACCGAACGGGGAAAAGGCCTGTTTTGGCCTTTCCTCTGCCCCGATTCTCGTTTAGTAACCCGTGACTTCAGCGGGAAGTCAGATCGCGAGCCCCCGCCTGAGCCTTTCCGAACAGGTTTCATCCGGGGACGACGCCGACCGATCAGGGCCGTGCGGCCCTGTTTTTGTGCGCGCATGCCGCCCCGTGGCGGCGAGGAAAGACGAACGAGATGCCGAAGCGGACAGATATCAAATCCATCCTCATCGTCGGGGCCGGTCCCATCGTGATCGGGCAGGCGTGCGAGTTCGATTATTCGGGCACGCAAGCTTGCAAGGCGCTGCGCGAAGAAGGCTATCGCATCATTCTCGTTAATTCGAATCCCGCGACGATCATGACCGATCCGAACATGGCGGATCGCACCTATGTCGAGCCGATCACGCCGGAGATCGTCGCCAAGATCATCGAAAAGGAGCGCCCCGACGCGCTGCTCCCGACGATGGGGGGGCAGACGGCGCTCAACTGCGCGCTCTCGCTAAAGAAAATGGGTGTGCTTGAAAAATACAATGTCGAAATGATCGGTGCGACGGCAGAGGCCATCGACAAGGCAGAAGACCGCGAACTCTTCCGCAACGCGATGACGAAAATTGGCCTCGATACGCCGCGCTCGCATCATGTGAAAACATTGGCGATGGCGCTCGAAGCGCTCACCGATATCGGGCTGCCTGCCATCATTCGCCCCTCCTTTACCATGGGCGGCACGGGTGGCGGCATCGCCTACAACAAGGCTGAATTCATCGACATCGTCGAACGCGGGATTGACGCATCGCCGACCAATGAAGTGCTTATCGAAGAGAGCGTTCTGGGTTGGAAAGAATATGAGATGGAAGTCGTCCGCGATAAGGCGGACAATTGCATCATTGTTTGCTCGATCGAAAATCTCGATCCGATGGGCGTGCATACGGGCGACTCGATCACGGTCGCGCCGGCTTTGACGCTCACCGACAAGGAATATCAGCGCATGCGCGATGCTTCGCTCGCCGTGCTACGCGAAATTGGCGTCGAGACCGGCGGATCGAATGTGCAATTTGCGATCGATCCGGCCACCGGTCGGATGATCGTGATTGAAATGAATCCGCGCGTGTCTCGCTCTTCAGCGCTTGCGTCGAAAGCCACAGGATTTCCGATTGCGAAAGTCGCGGCCAAGCTCGCCGTCGGCTACACGCTTGACGAAATTGCCAATGACATTACGGGCGGCGCGACACCGGCATCCTTCGAGCCCACGATCGATTATGTGGTCACGAAAATTCCGCGCTTTGCGTTCGAAAAATTCCCCGGCGCTGAGCCAACGTTGACGACGGCGATGAAGTCTGTCGGCGAAGCGATGGCGATTGGCCGCACGTTTCAAGAATCCTTGCAGAAAGCGTTGCGCTCGCTTGAAACCGGTCTCACCGGTCTCGATGAAATCGAGATCGAAGGCATGGGGCAGGGTGACGACAAAAACGCCATTCGCGCAGCCCTCGGTACGCCTACGCCGGATCGTTTGCTGAAAGTCGCGCAAGCGATGCGGCTCGACTTCTCGAACGAGCAGATCCATGAGAGCTGCAAGATTGATCCGTGGTTCCTCGAGCAGTTGAAAGACATTGTCGACACGGAAGCACGCGTGCGCGTGCATGGGCTGCCGCAGACTGCCGGTGCTTTGCGCCAGTTGAAATCCAAAGGTTTCTCTGATGCCCGTCTCGCCGTGCTTGCCAAGATGGCGGAAAGCGATGTTCGCAATCTGCGGCATGCATTGGATGTACGCCCCGTCTACAAGCGCATCGATACGTGCGCGGCGGAATTTGCTTCGCCGACAGCCTATATGTACTCAACCTATGCCGCGCCCTTCGCAGGTGCTCTGGCAGACGAATCGCAGCCTTCCAATCGCAAGAAGATTGCCATTCTTGGCGGCGGTCCGAACCGGATCGGCCAAGGCATCGAATTCGACTATTGCTGCTGCCATGCATGCTATGCATTGTCCGATGCTGGCTATGAAACGATCATGGTCAATTGCAATCCAGAAACCGTCTCGACCGATTACGATACATCGGACCGGCTCTACTTCGAGCCGCTGACGACGGAAGACGTGCTTGAAATTTTGGAGCGTGAAAAGACTGCGGGCGAATTGATGGGCATCATCGTCCAGTTTGGTGGGCAAACGCCGCTTAAGCTGGCGAAGCCCTTGGAGCAAGCCGGAATTCCGATTCTCGGCACATCGCCCGATGCAATCGATCTTGCTGAAGATCGCGATCAGTTTAAACGTCTCCTCGACAAGCTCGGCCTGAAGCAGCCCGAAAATGGCATTGCTTATTCAGTCGAGCAGAGCCGTCTGGTGATGAACGAACTCGGTCTGCCGCTCGTCGTGCGTCCGTCCTATGTGCTGGGCGGCCGCGCGATGGAAATCATCTATGATGAGGCGACATTCGATCGTTATCTGCTCGGCACGCTGCCCGAACTCGTGCCGAACGATATCAAGGCGCGTTATCCGAACGACAAGACCGGCCAGATCAACATGGTGCTTGGCAAAAATCCGCTGTTGTTCGACCGCTACCTGTCGGACGCGACGGAAGTGGATGTCGATTGCCTCTGCGACGGCAAGGATGTCTATATCGCCGGGATCATGGAGCATATCGAAGAGGCTGGCATTCATTCCGGCGACTCGGCTTGTTCTCTGCCACCGCATTCACTCAAGCCCGAGACGATTGCAGAACTCGAGCGGCAGACGCGTGAATTGGCGCTGGCGCTCAATGTCGGCGGTTTAATGAACGTGCAATATGCGCTGAAGGACGGCACGATCTATGTGCTTGAAGTCAATCCGCGCGCTTCGCGTACGGTGCCTTTCGTCGCGAAAGTGACGGGCGAGCCAATTGCGAAAATTGCGTCGCGCATCATGGCGGGCGAGAGCCTCGCTTCCTTTGGTCTCAAGCCAAAGGTTCTCAACCATATCGGCGTGAAGGAAGCGGTGTTCCCATTTGCTCGTTTCCCTGGTGTCGACGTGGTGCTCGGCCCTGAAATGCGTTCAACGGGCGAGGTGATCGGGCTCGATACTGGTTTCGGCGTTGCCTTCGCCAAAAGCCAATTGGGCGGCGGGACCAGCGTGCCGAAGCAGGGCAATGTTTTCGTTTCCGTGCGCGATAGCCACAAGAGCCGTATCGTGCCGACGATGAAGCTTCTGGCGGAGCTTGGCTTCAAGATCATTGCGACGAGTGGTACGCAGCGCTTCCTCGAGGAGCATGGCATAGAAGCGAGCAAGATCAACAAGGTGCTCGAAGGTCGCCCGCATGTGGTGGATGCCATCAAGAATGGCGAAATCCAGCTGGTTTTCAACACCACCGAGGGCAAGCAGGCGCTTATGGACAGCCGTTCTCTGCGTCGTGCGGCCCTCTTGCATAAAGTGCCCTATTACACCACCCTAGCAGGTGCTGTTGCTGCGGCGCAGGGGATCAAGGCTTACCAAGCGGGCGATCTTGAAGTGCGCGCCTTGCAGGATTATTTCGCATAGCCGGATTGTCCGGCGTTAAGATCAGATGAGATCGGGCCTGCCCATGGGCGGGCTCGGTTGTTTTTTAAGAACGGATCGGATGATGGAAAAGATCCCGATGACGCCCGAAGGCTTCAAGGCCCTCGAGGAAGAATTGAAAGACCGCCAGCAGGTACAGCGCCCGCGCATCATCAATGCGATTGCGGAGGCGCGCGCCCATGGCGATCTTTCTGAAAATGCCGAGTACCATTCTGCAAAAGAGCAGCAATCGCTGAACGAGGGTCGGATTGCCGAGCTCGAAGACAAGCTGTCGCGTGCCGAAGTGATCGACGTGACGAAATTGTCCGGTTCGACGATCAAGTTCGGTGCGACGGTGAAACTCATCGATGAGGACACCGAAGAAGAAAAGACATACCGCATCGTCGGCGAATCCGAAGCCGATGTGAAAAGCGGCAAGGTCTCGATCACCTCGCCGATCGCGCGCGCGCTCATTGGCAAGAAAACGGGCGACAACGTTGAGGTGAACACGCCTGGCGGAGGTAAATCCTATGAAATCGTCGATGTTGCGTTCCGTTGATTTAACGCGCCGGGGATTGTTCGTTTCGCTTGCGGCATTGGGCTTGGCCGGATGCCAGACGATCGGAAGGACATCTTTGGCGCCGCCCGGTTTTCGCATTGCGCGCTTCAAAGTGGATGCGCAGCCCTTGCGCGATCTTGGTGGCGGTTACAATGCCGACTTTCTGGAGAAAGCCGTTACCGAGGAAGCCAAAAAGCAGTTCGCGCCTTTCTTGGGCGGCCCGAAGGATAATGAACTCACGCTCCAGATCGGCGCGTTGCAAATGCAGGCACAACCGGATGAGCGTTACGATGTCGGCTTCGGCGGCAGTTCGAGCGATTATCTCGACGGTTTTGTGATCGTAAAGCAGGGCGCCAATGTGACGCGTACGAAGTTTCTCACGGTGACGCCGTCCTCGTCAGGCGGGGCGTGGTATCTTCCGGACAATGTATGGCGGCGCGAGACAGCTCTCGCACAGATGTATGTCGATTGGGTTGCGCGCGAAGTGTTTGGCCGTTTCTAAGCGGTCAGGGGACGAGCGGCGCGATCGGCTCGTCCTTCACTCTCTCGAGTGCGACGGCGGTGCGAATGGTGCGCACATTGGGCAGGCTCGTCAGCTCCGTGACGAGGGCGTGCAAGGTTTTCAGGTCGGGCGTGACGCATTTCAGCAGGAAATCGATTTCGCCCGACAGCGTCCAACATTCGCGTACGGCATTCCAGCCGCGGACATGGTCTTCGAAGGTCCTGAGATCGGCTTCGGCCTGGCTTGCCAGATTGAGCATGACGAAGACCACGACCTCATAGCCCAACTTCTTCTCATCGACGATGGCGCGATAGGCCCGGATGATGCCCGCTTCCTCCAGCGCGCGGACACGGCGCAGGCAGGGTGGTGCAGACATCCCGAGCCTGCGGGCGAGATCGACATTGGTGATCCGCCCATCTTCCTGAAGAATGGCGAGGATCTGCAGGTCGGTATCGTCGAGGCGGGTTGGCACAGGCATGCTTCCGGACGCGGGGCTAAGCCCCTTTGCGTAAAATATGGAATCGGATCGTTTAGGGTGATGGGTTTAGAGCCGATTGAACCCAACCGCACAAGAGAGTGTCACTGCGCATGAACCGGCACATCCCCTCTGTCTGGGTTTTGACCGATGGCAAGATCGGCGATGAAGGCCAATGCGTCGCCGTGGCTGAAGCCTTAGGCGCCGTGCCAGAGATCCGGCGCATCGCACCCCGGCCGCTCTATGCGATGGCGATGCCGTGGGGCGGCATCGATCCGAAGGATGCCCCGGAGAAGCCGGGCAGCCCGATTGCAGGGCCTTATCCCGACCTTTGCATCGCATCGGGGCGGCGTGCTGTGCCCTATCTGCGGGCCGTCAAAGCGTTATCAGGCGGGAAGACATTCACCGTTTTTCTCAAGGATCCGCGTACCGGGACAAAGGATGCCGATCTGATTTGGGTGCCGGAGCATGACCGGCTGCGTGGCCCCAATGTGCTTGCAACGCTGGTCTCGCCGCATCGCTTTACGCCGGAAAGGCTGGCCGCGCTTAGGGCGGCTCCGCCCGCAGATTTGGCCGGATTGGTGCCGCCGCGCGTGGCCGTCCTCGTTGGCGGCAAGAGCCGCGACTATGATTTTACCCCGTCCGATGCCGAGCGATTTCTGGCTGATCTTGATGTCCTCGCGGTTCACGCGCGGCTGATGGTCACAGCGTCGCGCCGGACGCCTGACCGATTGCGTGAGGCCGTCGTCGGGCTCGCCCGTGCCAAGGGCGGCTTCGGTTGGGATGGGACTGGCGAAAATCCCTATCCCGCCCTGTTGGCCTTGGCGGATGCCTTTGTAGTTACGGCCGATTCCGCCAATATGGTGAGCGAAGCGGTTGCCACCGGGCGACCGGTGATGGTCTTCGAGCCCTCTCTCCGTTTTGGGCGCAGCGCCAAGCGGATACGACACTTTATCGCAGCGCTTGAGGCCAAAGGAGCTGTGCGAAAATTTCAGGGCCGACTTGAAAGCTATGCATACGAACCTTTAGTGTCGACACGGGAGATTGCAGAAGCAATCGCTGCGGCCATGGCCGCTTTACCCTGATTTCATTCGTAGTGGATGGTCGATCCATGCATAGCAAAGTCATCATCGTCGGCTCCGGGCCGGCCGGGTACACTGCGGCCATCTATGCAGCGCGAGCAATGCTGCAACCTGTTTTGATTTCGGGCCTGCAACCGGGCGGTCAGCTCACGATCACCACCGATGTCGAAAATTATCCCGGCTTTGCCGCTCCCATCCAGGGGCCCTGGCTGATGGAGGAGATGCGGCAGCAGGCCGAACATGTTGGAACAACCATCGTCTCCGACCTGATCGTCTCGGCAGATCTTTCGAAGCGTCCGTTCACGCTCGTGTCAGATGGAGGCACGACATACACTTGCGACGCGCTGATCATTGCGACCGGTGCGCAGGCGCGCTGGTTGGGTCTGCCATCGGAACAGAAATTTCAGGGCTTCGGTGTGTCTGCTTGTGCGACATGCGATGGCTTCTTTTTCCGCAACAAAGAGGTGGTTGTTGTCGGCGGCGGCAACAGCGCGGTGGAAGAAGCGCTCTATCTCTCCAACCTCGCCAGCAAGGTGACGGTTGTGCATCGTCGCGAAGGTTTCCGCGCCGAAAAGATTTTGCAGGACCGGCTGTTCGCAAATCCCAAGATCGAAGTGCGTTGGAACGCCGTGGTCGAAGAAATATGCGGCACCGAGGCGCCGGTCGGTGTGACGCATGTGCGCTTGCGCGACACCAACACCGGTGCGCTGTCGGACGTGAAGTGCGATGGCGTTTTCGTGGCGATCGGCCACAGCCCGGCGAGTGCCGTGTTCGCCGAACAATTGAAAATGAAGCAGGGCGGTTACATCTGGACCGCGCCCGACTCAACGGCGACGTCTGTTGAAGGCGTTTATGCGGCAGGCGATGTCACCGACGATGTGTTTCGGCAAGCAGTTACGGCGGCGGGGTTAGGTTGCATGGCGGCCTTGGAAGCGGAGCGCTGGCTCGCTGGCCATGCGGTGCATCGTGAGGCGGCGGAATAATCATGCCCAATTCAATGGCGTTCGTTCCGACAGTGGACTGGGACAAGGTCCGCATTTTCTACATGGCGGCGGAAGCGGGCAGTTTCACCCATGCAGGCGATAGTTTGGGCCTCTCACAATCGGCAGTGAGCCGACAGGTTGGCGCTCTCGAGCGCGATCTTGGCGTGCCCTTGTTCCATCGTCATGCGCGCGGCCTCATTCTGACCGAACAGGGCGAGCATCTTTTCCGTACGGCTAAAGAAATGATGCTGAAACTTGAATCAACCCGTGCGCGGTTGACCGACAGTCGCGAACGTCCCAACGGCGATCTGCGCGTGACGACGACGATCGGGCTTGGCACCCATTGGCTGACGCCGCGCCTTGGCGAATTCCTCGATCTCTACCCGGACGTGAATTTGCAGGTTTTGCTGTTTGACGAAGAACTCGACCTGTCCATGCGCGAGGCGGATGTAGCGATCCGTTTACGCCAACCAACACAAGGCGATCTCATCCAGCGCCGCCTCTTCACCGTGCATTTTCACGTCTATGCCTCGACCGAGTATATCAAGGGTTATGGCATGCCGAAGGACGTTGCAGATCTCGAAGATCACCGCATTTTGACCTATGGCGGTATCGCTCCGTCTTATCTGCTGGATGCGCATTTCCTCACGACGGTCGGCCGCGATCCGCGCAATCCGCGGATGGCTGCGTTGACGGTCAACAATATCACAGCGCTCAAGCGCGCCGTTCAAGGTGGCGTCGGCATTGCTGTGTTGCCGGATTATCTGGTCGAGCCGGATTCCGGTCTTGTTCAGGTGATGACGAATATCGAAATGCCATCGCTCGATTCCTATTTGGTCTATCCAGAAGAGATGAAAAGCGTGGCCCGCGTGCAAGTATTCCGCGATTTTCTCGTCGCGAAAGCGCAGCGCTGGACATATTAAGCGTTACCGTTTTCAACGGCTCCGCTTGCATCGCCGCTCGTTAATCATGCACATTGCCGCGTGTCAGTTCACTGGCGCGGGCGGGCGCTTCCTGGCTCGAGCATAACGGCATCGGGTTGCGCTTCATGGTCGATCTTCTTCCGCCAAGGGCGGGCATGAATCTCATCTTCAGTGATGAATTCAACCGCACCACGCTCGCTGATGCTGATGCTCAGGTGTGGGGTACAAAATTGTGGTGGGGCGGGCGAACCATCACGGGCGGTTACCAAAAGCAATTTTTTATCGATAAGGATTACGTATCGAAAAACGGAGTTGCGCCGGGGATCGATCCCTTCTCCTTGCAGGATGGTGTGCTAACGATCACGGCGACGCAAACACCAACGGAATTTCTGCCTGAAGTCAGCAATTACAAATATCTTTCAGGCATCATCAATACCTATAATTCTTTTTCCTTCATGTATGGCTATGTCGAAATTCGCGCACAAGCAACGGCGGGCAAAGGTTTTATGCCGGCGCAATGGATGTTGCGGACCGATCAAGGGGCACTCGGCGAAATCGACATCATGGAGATTATCGGCTCAAGGCCGACGCGACTGAACTCGACCGTTCATTACCAAAATCTTGATGGCACTCCAATTGCCAATAATGTGGCGCGCACGACAACCGTCGATCTTTCTCAGGAGATGCATGTTTATGGCGTCGACTGGCGTGAGGATATCATCGCTTTCTACCTCGATGGCGTGAAGATGGGCGAGATGGTAACGCCCGATGCGCTGAAAGCTTGGATGTATTTTCTGACCAATCTCACAGTCGGCGGCATTCTTGCAGGCAATCCCGATGCCACTACGCCGTGGCCGGGCGAATACAAGATCGACTATATTCGCGTCTGGCAGGACCCTGGCGCAACGCCTTCCGATCCGATGAACAAGAGCGGTAGCGATCTCGTCGATACAATCGCGGGTGGCGCGGGCCATGACACGCTGTCGGGTTTGGGGGGTAACGACACGCTGCAAGGTGGCAGTGGTGATGATCTTTTGCTTGGCGGCGATGGCGACGATCGCATGGCGGGCGATTTTGGCAACGACACGCTCGATGGCGGTGCCGGTATCGATAATCTTCTCGGCGGCGTAGGCAATGACACCTATTTCGTCGATAACAGCGCCGATGTGATTTTCGATGGCGAGGGTCTTGGTTACGACAAAGTTTTAGCGAGCGTTGATTATGCGCTCACGCCAAAAGGCATAGGCGGTTATCTGGAGGAATTGATTTACACCGGCACGGGATCGTTCCGGGGCGAGGGTAATGCGTTTGCGCAGATCATCACTGGTGGCACGCATGGCGATACGCTGCTTGGCGATGGCGGCGACGACACGCTGAATGGACTGGCGGGTGACGATTCCCTTTTGGGTGGCGATGCCGATGACAGGCTCGATGGCGGATTGGGCTCCGACATCATGGAAGGTGGCGCGGGCAACGATTTTTACATCGTCAATGTGACGGCCGATCTCATCGTCGAGAATCTTGATGGCGGCACCGACAATGTTCAATCCTCAGCGAGCTATTGGTTATCGGATCATGTCGACAATCTTACGCTGACAGGCTCTCTTGCACTGACAGGCACTGGCAATGCGCTTGCTAATTTCATCTCTGGCAATGGTGGCGCCAATATCATCTCAGGCGGCGATGGGAACGATACGCTCCTTGGACAAAACGGCAACGATACGCTGATCGGCGGCGTTGGAGACGACCGGCTCGATGGTGGCGCTGGAGCAGATTTGATGGAAGGGGGCGGAGGTGACGATGTTTATGTTGTCAATCATGTTGGCGATGTCGTCATCGAAGCGGATGATGAGGGCGTTGATCTGGTTCACTCATCGGTCGGTTTCACCCTTGGTCCTGCGCTCGAGAATTTATTGCTGACAGGAGCGGGCCCGAATGGCGGAGCCGGTAATGCGCTCGCTAATATGATCACCGGCAATTCCGCTGCGAACGTGCTTGTCGGCTTTGCGGGCGATGATACGCTGAATGGTGGCGGTGGGATCGACACGCTCGATGGCGGCGATGGGAACGATACGCTCGATGGTGGCGGCGGTATCGACTGGGCCTATGGTGGGCTGGGCGATGATGTTTTCGTGATCACCACACTGGGCGACATGGCTTTCGAGAATTTCGATGAGGGACATGATGTCGTTCGCGCGGCGATTTCCTTCATGCTGGGCGATAATATCGAAGAGTTGATCCTGACAGGATCGGGAGGATTGAAAGCCACCGGCAATGCGCTCGATAATGCTCTGGTAGGCAATGCAGGTGGCAATACGCTGAATGGCCGCGCCGGTGCGGATACGCTGTTCGGTGGCGGTGGTATCGACAGTTTCGTGCTCCAATCTGGAGAGGGACATGGCGATGTTATCCTCGATTTTGCGGGAGCGGGTGTTTCAGGTGGCGATCGACTGCTGCTGCAGGGCTATGCTGCGGGGGCCAAGCTCGTGAATGAACCCGGAACCGATCAATGGGCAGTGGAGGATGCGGGCGTCTTGGTCGATAGCTTCACGCTTGTGGGCGTGACCAAGCTGATCGCCAGCGATTATGCCTTCATCGCCTGAGGCTGAACTGGCGGTTTAGATGATTTCGGGATAGAAGGCGCCTCTTCCTGCCTTTTGAAGGACTGATCTACATCATGACCGCCATCGCCGATGCGGTGTCCCGCCGCCGCACCTTCGCGATCATTTCGCACCCTGACGCCGGTAAGACAACGCTCACTGAAAAACTTCTGCTGTTCGGCGGTGCCATTCAGCTTGCGGGCGAGGTCAAGGCGAAGAAGAACCGTGTCAGCGCGCGATCCGACTGGATGGGGATCGAAAAGGAACGCGGTATTTCGGTCGTCACCTCGGTGATGACGTTCGAATATGACGATTGCGTTTTCAACCTGCTCGACACGCCAGGCCATGCTGACTTTTCGGAAGATACATATCGCACGCTAACGGCGGTCGATTCCGCCATCATGGTGATCGACGCAGCCAAAGGTATCGAGGCACGCACGCTCAAGCTGTTCGAAGTATGCCGCTTGCGCGATATCCCGATCGTGACCTTCATCAACAAACTCGATCGCGAGAGCCAAGATCCGTTTGCCTTGCTCGATGAAATTGAGAAAACGTTGGCGCTCGACACAGCGCCGGTGAATTGGCCGATTGGGCGCGGGCGTTCTTTTGCTGGCACCTACGATTTCAAGCGCAGTACCGTGCGCAGAATCGATAGCGATTCTGAACCTGTTCGCGTTAACGGGCCGGAAGATCCGGCCATTATCGAAATGCTGCCGATCCAAGAACGGGATGCATTTGCTGAAGAGATCGCTCTCGCCGCTGAAGCGTGTCGGCCTTTCGACCTGAAGGCTTTCAATGAGGGCCATCTGACGCCTGTGTTCTTTGGGTCGGCACTGCGGAATTTCGGCGTGCGCGATCTGATCGACATGCTGGCGAAAGAAGCACCGCCCCCGCGAGTGCAAGAAGCCGATACACGTGAAGTGAAGCCGGACGAGCCGAAGATGACCGGCTTCGTGTTTAAGATTCAGGCGAACATGGACCCCAACCACCGGGATCGTATTGCCTTTATGCGCGTCTGCTCCGGCACACTCTCACGCGGCATGAAAGCGAAGCTGGTCCGTACCGGTAAGAGCATGTCCCTCAATGCGCCGCAATTCTTCTTTGCGCGCACGCGTGCGCTGGCGGAAGAAGCTTATGCGGGCGATGTCGTTGGCATTCCCAATCATGGCACGTTGCGCATCGGCGATACGCTCACGGAAGGCGAAGACCTTCTGTTCCGTGGCGTGCCGAGTTTCGCGCCGGAAATTCTGCGCCGCGTCAAAGTATCGGACGCAATGAAGGCGAAGAAGCTACGCGAATCCTTGCAGCAATTGGCGGAAGAAGGCGTGGTGCAATTGTTCGTGCCGCTCGATGGTTCAGGCGCGATGGTGGGTGTGGTGGGTGCACTTCAGCTCGACGTGCTCGCCGAGCGCTTGAATGCCGAATACAATCTGCCGATTGCCTATGAGCAATCGCGGTTCAGCTTATGCCGTTGGATTTCGGCTAAGAATCGCGTCGATCTCGAAAAGTTCGTAGCGGCGCATGGGTCTTCGATTGCGGAAGATTTGGATGGCGCGCCGGTGTTCATGGCGTCCTCGCTCTTCTCTCTCAATTACGAGGCGGAGCGCTGGCCTGACATCATCTTCACCGATGTGAAGGATTATCAAAAAAAGGCGGCCTGAGGCCGCCTTTTCTATGTTGTCTTGGCGCGCGTTGCTTACGGATATTCGTAGGCACGTTCGCCATGCTGGGCGAGATCAAGCCCATCATATTCGGATTCCTGATCGACACGCACGGGCACGAACATTCCGATGAATTTCGTCAGGATCCATGTTGCTGCGGCTGACCAGAGCGCGACGACGCCAACCGCCAACGCTTGCACGCCCAGTTGCTTGCCTGCTGTCATGCCTTCTGCGAGGCCTGCGCCGCCCAAAGCCGCCAACGAGAAGAAGGCGAGCAACAGCGAGCCCAGCATGCCACCGACGCCATGCACGGCGAACACGTCGAGACTGTCATCGATTTTGGCGTGTTGCTTGATGTAGAGCGTTGCGAAGAAGCAGACGAGACCGCCTGCAAACCCGATGGCGATCGCGCCCATCGGGCCGACGGTGCCAGCAGCTGGTGTGATTGTGGCAAGGCCAGCGACGCAACCTGTGACGATGCCGATTGAGGTCGGCTTGCCGACCTTCAACCATTCGATGCAAGTCCATGCGGCGGCGCCGGCACAGGCTGCAAGATGCGTTGCAAGAATGGCCGAGGCAGCCGTGCCATCGGCGACAAGCGTCGATCCGCCATTGAAGCCGAACCAACCGACCCAGAGCATACCCGCGCCTGCCATGGTCAGACCGGGGCTATGAGGAGGTGTGAGGTTTTGCGGGAAGATGCGGCGCTTGCCGATCATGACGGCCAGAACGAGGGCGGAAATGCCAGCCGTTGTGTGGACGACGATGCCGCCTGCGAAATCCATTGCGCCCATCGCAGCCAGCCAGCCATTGCCCCATAGCCAATGCGCGGCAGGCACGTAGCAGATCAAGAGCCACAAGGCCGAGAAGATTACGACGAAGGCAAAGTTGGCACGCTCAACAAAGGCACCGATGATGAGCGCAGGCGTGATGATCGCAAATGTCATCTGGTAGAGCACGAAAACCGTTTCCGGCAGGCCTGACGGGGCGCGCGCGCCACCCGTGTTGGCGAGGAACATTTTGCTCAAACCGCCGATAAAGGGCGCGTCGCCATCAAAAACGAGGCTGTAGCCGCAGACTGCCCAAAGCAGCGAGACAATGCAGCAAATGGCGAAGCACTGCATCACGACCGAGAGCAGGTTCTTATGGTGGACGAGGCCGCCATAGAAAAGGGCAAGGCCCGGCAGCGTCATGAACAAGACGAGAGCGGAGGCGGTCAGGATCCAAGCGACTGAGGCGGAGCCAGCGTCAGCAGCAAAGGCAGGGCCTGCTGCAAGGCAGAGCAGGATCGTCAGGAGGTAGAGGGGAAGGCGCATCGACTGTACTCGGTTTCAGGTCACAAATGGTGCGTTTGCATATCTTTTCGGCAGGAACTGCCTAATTGGCATGCAAAAATCGCCCTCTCAGACCGATACGTTGCCGTATTGCCTGAAAAGTGCGTTTTCTGACCGGAAACTACGCAACGGCCATGCCATCAGGCGGCCGCTGCGTCATGCTTTCAGCGCTCGACGCGGAGATCGAAGCGACCGACCCCTGGCATTTCGGCGACGAGATCGCAGGCATGGGGCACGGGGACCCCGCCACATAGGGAGCCCAGCGTGACGAGGTGGCCGGCACGAATGCCGCCCAGTTGGTCGCGCTTGGCCGGGTCGGCACTCGCCTTCGCGTAGGCCATCAGCGGTCCCAGCACGTCGCCATTGGGGTGGGTGGCAGGACCGTCGAACAGCGTATGCCCATCGGCTTTGATAACGATCCGCCGCTGCGGCAGATCGAGTTCCGAGCGCGGCAGGATGGGCCCTGTCGCATAGCCGCCATTGGCGACATTGTCGGCTGTATGCAGTAACAGCGACGGGACCTCGATGAAACGGGTCTCGACGAATTCAAAGCCGAGCAACACCTCGCCCACGAGTTCGAGCGCTTCGGCCCGGCTGATCTCGCGCTGCGGAAGGTCTTTCGCTAAGCGGATGGCATATTCAACTTCTGCCGCAACAAAACCCGTGGGGGCGGCATGCAGCACCCGGTCCTTCGTAGTGTACATCGGTGCAGCGAAGACGGTGCCATCCGGCGCAAGTCCAATCTTCCACGCTTTCACGTCATGCCCCAGCGCCTCTTTCACGAGGCGTTGCGTTTCGTAAGCGTCAGCAAATGAGGCTGGTGGCGGCGTATCGAGCGGAAGACGCGTCTGGTTCTTGCGTGCGGCTACAAGCTTGTCGGCAAGGCTCTTCGGGGTTGAATGGTCCATGGCGTCCTCTGGTACTGTTCTTATCTGTTTTGCGAATCCTGCGGGCAGAGTGTGACGAAGCAGCGCGAGCGGTGCAATTCCCATTGCGGATGGGCTGAGCTCTCGGCCATGATGCCAGCGTGATGCTTCAAAAGAACAGCCCTTCGTTGCTGCGCCGCACTCTCGGTAAGAGCGGGCTCGCCGTCTCCACTCTCGGTTTTGGCGGCGCACCCTTGGGCGACCTTTACGCGCGTATTCCGGAAGCGCAGGCGATCGGCACTGTGCTTGCAGCGCTCGATGCAGGCGAGACGCTTCTCGATACATCGCCGCTTTACGGGCATGGTCTGTCTGAGCACCGGATCGGGGCTGCGCTGCGGCAGCGGCCCGGTCATCGGGTTGTCATCTCCACCAAAGTGGGACGGGTCGCCGATCCTTTTCGTCCGGCTGGCGATTTTTCCGGCTATACCGGCGGCCTGCCGCATGAAATGCGGTTCGATTATTCATATGACGGCACGCTGCGCGCGCTCGAGCAATCCCTGCTGCGGCTTGGTTGCGACCGGATCGACATTGCCCTGATCCATGACGTCGATTTCTGGACGCATGGCGATGCCGTTTCGTGCCGCATCGCAGAGGCGATGGGAGGTGCCGTGAAAGCGCTCGCACGTTTGCGGGCTGAAGGCGTGATCAGCGCTTACGGGTTAGGAGTGAATGAAGCGGATAAGGCAGAGTTTTTTGCTCGCGAAACCGATATGGATTGCGTGATGCTCGCCGGGCGTTATTCGCTGTTGGAACAGCCTGCACTCGAATCCTTTCTGCCTTTGGCCGTTCAGAAAAATATTGGCGTGATGCTAGGCGGCGTTTTCAATTCCGGCATTCTTGCAACCGGCGCCATTGATGGTGCGCGCTACAATTACAAACCCGCATCGGACGGTGTGCTGGCCCGTGTCCGCCAAATTGAAACAATTTGCAAAGCGCATGGCGTTCACATCCGGCAGGCAGCGCTTCACTTTGCGCTTGCCCATCCTGCCGTTGCGAGTGTGGTTCTAGGTGCTGTCAGCCCCACTGAAATAACAGTGCAGATAGCCGATCTCGTGGCAATACCGCCTTCCACCTTGTGGCGCGATCTGAAAAGCGAAGGCCTTCTTGCCGCTCATGCGCCGGTGCCGACATGACGCTCCGTATCGATGCGCATCAGCATTTCTGGACGTTGAAGCGCGGCGATTATGGCTGGCTCACGCCAGATTTCGCACCGATCTATCGCGATTTTGGACCGACCGATCTGATCCCGCTCGTGATGCGCAATGGGGTCGACAAAACAATTCTTGTTCAAGCGGCCCCAACAGAATCGGAAACGCATTTTCTTCTCGGCATCGCCGAGGTGACGCCCTTTGTTGCTGGTGTCGTCGGCTGGATCGATCTCGAGTCCAAGGATGCACCGTGGCGGATTGCCGATCTCGCGCGCAACAAATTGCTCGTGGGCTTGCGGCCTATGGTGCAGGATCTACCAGATCCGAAATGGCTTGCGCGCCACGATCTTGCGTCTGCCTTGAGTGCTGTTGCCGATGCCGGATTGATTTTCGATGCGCTTGTTCTGCCCGAGCATCTGTCGACGCTTGCAGCCATGATGCTGCGGCATCCCGATCTGCCAGTTGTCGTCGACCATGTCGCCAAGCCAAACTTACGCAAAGGTGTTTCTGAGGCTTTCTGGAACGACATGGCCGTGCTGGCTAAGCAACCGCAATGCGTATGCAAATTATCGGGGTTGTTGACAGAAGCGCGCAAGGGTGCGGGCCTCGACGATCTCAAGCCTGTGTTCAAACGTGTGCATGCGCTATTCGGCAGCGAGCGGCTTTTGTGGGGTTCGGATTGGCCCGTGCTGACGCTCGCAGCCTCTTATGACGATTGGTTCGCCATGGCGCAAAAGCTCGCTGGGCATCTTTCGCTGACTGAACGCGAAGCCATTTTTGGCGGTAATGCGAAACGGATCTATCTCAGCGGACGCGGGAGAGGTTAAATGCTCAAGAATATCGATCCGCTTTTGAATGCCGATCTTCTTTGGGTTCTCGCTGCTATGGGGCATGGCGACGATCTTGCTCTCGTGGATGCCAATCATCCCGCTGATACGGTAGCGTCACATTGCATCGTGAAGAAGCCGCTTCGTGTCAGCGCTGCCAGCATGGCTGATGTGGCGCGTGCCATTTTGACCGTTTTCCCGCTCGACGATTTTACCGACGATCCAGTGCGGCGGATGGAAGTGGTGGGCGCGCCAGCCGAGGTTCCGTTGATCCAGCGTGAAGTTCAAGGCATCGTCGATGCTGTGCAGGGGCATCCGTCACCGATGGCAGGTATCGAGCGTTATGCTTTTTACGATGCAGCAAAAAAATCCTTTGCGGTTGTGCAGGTGAATGATGCGCGGCCCTATGGCTGCTTCCTCTTTCGTAAAGGTATTATTGCTGGATGAATTGCACATAAAGAGTGAAATCAAAGCTTTGCTTTTGGAACAATCGAGAATTCTTTTGCGTTTGACCATTCTGTTTTGCGCGCTGCGTTAACGCGCGCGTTCTTTCGAGGGAACAGTGATGGTGGATCCGGTCGCGCCGCGCGCGGGTATGACCCTGAGCTTTGCTGACGAATTCGACCGAACATCTATTAATAGTGCGGGTAGCCCCGGGTGGCTCACTACCTATTATTGGGGTGCGCGCCGGCTGGCTGAATTCAATCAGCAGCAAATCTTTGTCGATTCCGGCTATGGGGCAGGGGTTGATCCGTTTGTTCTCAGCGATGGCAGCGTGAACATCACGGCGCAGAAGACGCCTCTCGATGTCTATGATCAATATGGTTATCCCTATCTCTCCGGGCATATGAATACATATGACACATTTAATTTCCGCTATGGCTATATTGAAATGCGAGCAAAGGTCGCCGCAGGCCAAGGCTTTCTTGAAACGTTTTATGCGTCTCGGACGGACAAGTCCGTGCTTGGCGAGATCGACATTCTCGAATTCATCGGAAGCCAGCCAAAGGCGCTTTACGGTACCGTCCACTATGATGACGATGGATTCCTGACAAAATCGAAAGTCGTGCGTGCAGCGCAGACCGAGGCACTAAGTACAGATTATCACACTTATACTGTCGATTGGACGCCGACCTATATTCGTTTTTTTCTCGACGGCAAGCTTACAGGCGAAATCACGACGCCAAATTCGTTGAAGGCGGCCGTCTATTTGATGGTGGATTTTTCCGTTGGGGGCACTTGGGCCGGGTATCCCGATTCAACGACGCCATTTCCCGCGGCCTATAGCATCGACTATATCCGCGTCTGGCAGGATACATCGGCATTCACGCCTGAAACCGTCATCGGTACCGGTGGCTCAGAAACGCTTGCAGGCGGCGATGGAGCCGATGTTATTACGGCAGGTGCGGGCAATGACACGGTGCTTGCAGGGAATGGTGGCGACTTAGTGCGCGGCGGTTCTGGTGATGATCGTCTGCAAGGCAATGGCGGGTCGGATACGCTTGTTGGCGAAGCCGGAATCGATCAATTACAAGGCGGCCCCGATCATGATTTTTATCCGCTTCTCAATCTCGAAGACATTGTCACTGAGGGCAAGCTTGGGGGCTTCGATACCGTCCTCGTGCATGATGCGGACTACATATTGCCGAACAATGTAGAAGCGCTGATCTACACCGGTAAAGCTGCGGCCAATCTCAAAGGGCAATGGAGCAACAATTTCATCGTCGGTGGCAATGCAGGCGATACGCTCGATGGTTTGACGGGGAACGACACGCTCAATGGTGGTGCAGGGGCCGATCTTTTATTGGGCGGTGTAGGGAATGACACGCTGATTGCCACGCGCGGCGGAAATGACATCATGAATGGCGCTGGAGGGCGCGACACATTTATGATTGGCGTTGCACCTGGATCGACAATCACGGTGCAGGATTACACGCCGGGTATCGACTGGCTTGATCTTCGCCGTTTGGGAATTGATACGCTATCAGAGCTGCAGTCGGTGATGATGGCGGATGCCGACGGAACAGTCATCAGTGTTGACACAATCAAAATTCATCTGATGAATGTCGCGCCATCTTCCGTGAAGGCTGCGGACATCGTCGCCGGTGCTCTGCCGACGGCGACTCAGCCTGTGACGTCCATGCTTAGCAATCAAACGATTCTGGCGAGCGCGCCGGTCGGCTCAGCTGTTTCGATATTCGTTCCCAAGGATGTGCCTGAAGCGCTCTCCTATTCGCTGCTTTCGGGCGGTGCTGGGTTGTTTGCTATCGAGGGGCGCGAACTCGTTGTGAAAGTCGCGCTGACCGGCGGTCAATCCTATACGCTCGGCGTGCGCGCGACGAATGAGTTCGGTCTCACCCGCGATCAGAGCTTCATCATACAAACGCTCGCCAATTCAGCGCCCACAAATCTCACCCTTTCGGGCAATACCGTCACTCAGAGTGCAGCGATCGGAACTGTCATCGGCACGGTTTCAGCAATCGACGCTGATCCGGGCGATAGTCTCGCTTATTCCTTGACCGGTAATGTAAATGGTCGTTTTGCGCTCAACGGCGGGCAACTCATCGTCGCAAATGCGCTCGATGCCGTGCCTTATGCTGTGACAATCGTGGCGACCGATCTCGGCGGACTTTCGATTTCAAAAAGCTTCACCATCAATGTGAGCGGCGGAGCCGTTCTCGATGGTGTCACAGTCAGTGGCACGACGGGCCATGACATCATCACCCCAACACATACGGCGAGCGGGCAACCCTTTCCAAGCGCCAAGGGCGATCTCCTGCGCGGCAATAGTGGGAACGATACGCTCGATGGTGGAGCGGGCGATGACAGGCTCGAGGGCGGTGCCGGTGCTGATCGCTTCATCGGTAATGCCGGTGCGGATACGTTCGTCGGCGGCTCCGGACTCGATACGGTGACTTACGCGGCGGCCACAGCGTCAATTGCTGTCGACATGATGGCGTCCGATTGGGTCGGCGCCGCAGGCGTTGCTGCGGGCGATCTGTTCAGCGAAATCGAAGCGATTGAAGGCTCGGCATTCGGGGATACGATTTATGCGAGCATGAGTGGGGATCGGTTGAGCGGACTGGGTGGCAGCGATCTGCTTGTTGGCCGCGCGGGCATGGACACAATGATTGGCGGCGATGGCGCGGACACGCTCGATGGCGGTGCTGGCAATGACTCGATGGTGGGGCAAGCCGGGAACGATCTGTTCCTTCTGCGATCGGGTTCAGGGCTCGATCTGATTTCAGGTTTCCAGTTTGGCTCGGCGATTGGCGATGTCATCAAATTTGAGACGACGCTGAAAAGCTTCTCCGATGTGCTCGCCAATGCGGTGGATGTCGTCAATGGCACCTCGCCCTTCGGTACGGCCTTTACCGGCGCGGTGATCAGCTATGGATCAGACAAGGTCTATATTCCGGGCGTAGCCGTTTCGAAGTTGAACACGAACGATTTCGCTTTCGGTGCGCCCCCGCCGTCTGGCGTGCTCGTGATGGGTACGGCATCGGATGACATCATCACACCGACCACGACCATTCCCGGCCAGCCTCTGCCCGGCACGGGTAACGATACGGTGAAGGCCTCGGACGGGAACGATCTTATTGCAGGTGGAGCCGGGAACGATTTCCTGCAAGGCGAGATTGGAAACGACACGCTCGAAGGTGGGTTGGGGCCTGACATTCTGGATGGCGGGGCCGGTTTCGACACCGCCACTTACGCCCATGCCGCGGGGCCAGTGGCTGTCGATATGCTGATCAATAATTGGTCCGGTGCCAAAGGCGAGGGGGTCGGCGATATCTTCTACGGGGTGGAAGCACTTGAAGGTTCATCCTTCGACGATGTCTTCCTTGGCATCAATGAAGGCGCGCGCTTGTCCGGCTTAGGCGGCAGCGACCGGGTCGAAGGGCGTGCGGGTTCAGATACGCTCCTTGGCGGCGAGGGCAATGACACGCTTGTGGGCGGTTCAGGCAATGACAGTCTCGATGGCGGGGCAGGGAATGACCTGTTCGTCTTCTCCGCCAATGCGGGCAAGGATGTTCTTGGCGGATTTGTGGCTGGAGCGACATCAACTGATGTCGTAAAGTTTGTCGGCGTTTACAGCGATTTCGCCGCCATAATGGCTGTCACACACGATGAAGCCGGGCTGACTTCACCTTTCGGAACCTTGTTCTCCGGTACCATCATCGGAAACGGGGCCGATCAGATCTGGCTATCCGGCGTGACCAAAGCGCAACTGAATGCTGCAGATTTTGTTTTTGCTTGACCTTTGCCGAACCAAAACCACGGTCCTGCCTTAGATTCGCTTGAACTTGACCTCTAAATCCGGTTTGTTCCGTGGTCTGGGGATGGGGAAGTCTGTTCAGTGCCGACACGTTGGTTTTGGCCAACCCTCTTCTTTTTGGGAGGCTGGCTGTTCCTGAGTTCGCCATGGCTGTTCGGTGATCTGACGATCCCGTATGACGCCAAGGCGCATTTTCAGGCCCAAATGCAGTTTTTGGCGCACTCGCTCCATACCGGCCAATCGCCGTTTTGGACCCCGAACGTGTTTGCCGGATCGCCACAGATTGCCGATCCTCAATCGCTGATCTTCTCGCCCGCCCTTTTCCTCGCTTTGATTTTTCCTGAACCGAGCTTCGTTGTCCTCGATGGTTATGTCATCGCTCTCTTGGCCTGTGGCGGCCTCGCGGCGCTTTACTTTGTGCTGGACCGCGGCTGGCACCCGGCGGCGGGGCTGGTTGCCGCGTTCGTCTTCGCCTTCGGTGCCTCGGCGGCATGGCGCATCCAGCATGTCGGGCAGATCCAGAGTTATTGCTTCTTTGCCATCGCGCTCTTTTTGCTTGCGCGCGCGCTCGACCGGAAAAGCTGGCCCTATGGTCTGGCTGCAGGCTTCTTCATCGCGTTGACGGTCGTCTCGCCCAATCAGGTCGCCTATTTAGCGGCGCTGTTTATCGCTGCTTACGTGATCAATCATTGGCTGAGCGGCGGCTCATTCAGGGCAATCTTTGCGAATGTTCATGCAACTTTTGTTCCGGTTTCCGTCGCTGCTCTGTCCTGCCTGCTTTTCTCGGCTGTGCCGCTGCTCCTGACGATCCTATTCGTCGATGCATCAAACCGGCCGGAAGCTAACATGCAGGAAGCGATGCTGGGATCGCTTCATCCTGCAACCGTGCTCACGCTCGTCGCTTCCGATCTGTTTGGCGCGTTAAGCCGAAGCGTCTCCTATTGGGGTCCTTCTAGTGCGCAATGGGCAGCGAAGGAGACCAATCTCGCTCAGAACATGGCACAGCTTTATCTTGGTGCGCTGCCTGCTCTCGCGCTGATCGCCGCCGCCTTGTCGGGACGAAACATTCTTAACCGCGACGTTCGAATTTTCGTTTTCGGATTGATTTTCTTTGTCCTTTACGCGCTCGGCCATTACACGCCACTCTTTGAGGTGCTGTTCCATTATCTTCCTGGTGTGAAGGGTTTCCGACGCCCTGCCGATGCCACTTTCATGATCGGCGCGATGGCGGCGATGGTGGCAGCTTTCAGTGTCGACCAATTGCTTCGTGCACCTTCGATGCGGATCGAAGGCCGTATGCTGACACAGATTTTGGTGATCGTGGCGGCGTTCCTTGCCGTTTGTACAGGTATCGCCATCCATTTTGGCCGGTTGGGCGACGCAGCTGAACCAATCGTCACAAGTGGGCTGTGGATCCTTGCCGGTCTCGTCGTGCTGGGCGCAGCCTATCGGTTCCGCCATATGACCGCGGTGGCGACCGGCCTTGTGGCGAGCTTTTTCGTCGCTGATCTCTACGCCAATAATGGCCCGAATGAATCGACCGCGGAACAGCCGCTGGCGTATGAAATTCTTAATCCGAATTGTAAGAACCCGACCGTCGGCTTTTTGAAGCGCAAAGTGCGCGAAGCCTCGATGGGAGCTTACAAGCCGCGCGTTGAATTTGCGGGCCTCGGCTTCAATTGGCCGAATATAGGTCTCGTGCAAGGCTTCGAGAATGTCTTTGGTTACAACCCGCTACGGCTGGCCGATTTCAATGCTGCAACCGGAGCGCCCGACACAATCTCCGCACCGGAAGAGCGCCAATTTACGCCGCTTTTCCCGTCCTATCGCTCGAACTTCGCCAATCTCATCGGGTTGCGTTACATCGTCTCGAAAGTACAAATCAATCAGATCGACAAAAACCTGAGGCCCGGCGATCTCAATATGATCGGCGTTACAGATGAAGCCTTCATCTATGAAAATCCACGCGCCTTGCCGCGCGCCATGTTCGTTGACCGCGCCGTCATTGGCAATTTCGAGGCGTTGACAAAGACGGGCGAATGGCCAGAAGGCTTCAATCCAGAGCGCGAATTCGTCATCGATGTGAACGACACTGACGGGTTGGAACATTTCATCCGCAAGGAAGGCGTACCAGCTAAAGCTGCTGTTATGATCCGCGCCTATGAAAATACGCGTGTCGACATCGAGGTTGAGGCGGATGGCGATGGCTTCGTTTTATTGAACGATGCCTGGCATCCATGGTGGCGTGCGAGCATCGATGGCATTGAGGTGCCGATCCTGCGCGCCAATGTGATGTTCCGCGCTGTGCCTGTGACGGCTGGAAAGCACACAATCGAATTTGAATTCCGCCCGATTGAAGGCGCGCTTGCAGAGCTTGCCGCCAAACTCAACGAGGATGAGGCGGAGTGAGCGGGATGCGGTTCGCTGCAATGAAAAAGGCGGCCATGCGGCCGCCTTTAGTGTTTTGATCGTGCAATCACTCAGGCGAGCTTGGCGAATTTGTTGTCGCGCGGGTGCCACATCGCACCCTTGAGAACCACGCCTTCCGAGACGATTTTGCGATCGCCAATCAGATGTTCGCCGGTCACGTCGATGTAATCGAACGAGCCTTTCTTCACCGACAGGATCGTGGCATCGCCCAAAGCGCCGACACGGAGTGAGCCGAATTCAGGACGTTGCAGAGCGCTGCCGCAATTCACCGTGGTGGCTGCGATCACATCCTTCAGATCCATGCCAAGGCAAAGGAATTTCGAGAGCGTCGTGACTTGGTCGAAGGCAGGGCCATCGATGCAGACGGTGTGAATATCCGATGAAATCGTATCCGGATAAAATCCGTTCGCCATCATCGTGCGCGCCGTCTTGAACGAAAACGAGCCGCCGCCATGGCCGACGTCGAAGATCACGCCGCGTTCGCGCGCACGTTGCACGGCCGGCTTCACCGTGCCTTGTCCTGTGCAAGGCGCATTTGGGAAGGGTCGGAAGCAATGGGTGAGAATGTCGCCCGGGCGGAGGCGGTCGACCACTTCCTCATAGGTCGGAGGCGGATGATCGATGTGGCACATTAGCGGCATGCCGGTTTCATCAGCCACTTGCAGGGCGATATCTAGCGGCTGCGTGCCGGATGTTCCTGAGGAATGTTTGCCGACGCGCACTTTGATGCCGACGATGACGTCACGATTGGCGTCCGCCACTTTCACCGCATCGGCAGGTGCCATGAGGCGCATCTCTTCGCTCTCCCCCACCATGATAGTTTTCGAGAAGGCATAGATGCCAGCAAACGAGACATGCAGATAAGCGAGGATACGCGCTTCGCTCTTCTCGATCACATGCTTGCGGAAGCCCATGAAATTTCCTGGACCCGCACTGCCCGTGTCGACAGAGGTCGTCACGCCAGAGGTGCGGCAGAATTCATCGGCATTGATGCCAAGCGATGTGCCGCCCCAATAGACGTGTGTATGCAGATCGATGAGGCCCGGCGTCACGATGTAACCTGAGACATCGCGGATTTCCGTATCGGGCGTTGGCTTCACGCTCGGGCCGATCCCTGAAACGCGACCGTTCTCGAACGCGACATCCATCACGCCGTCGATATTCTGGGACGGGTCGATGACGTGTCCGCCCCGCAAGATTAATTGTGCCATGCTGTCTCTCCCTCAAGCCGGCGGTATGGAACCCTTGCGCTCAACGATCATCCGGTATTGCTCCGGCTCGCGATGGCGCTCAAAATTGAAAACCCAATCCTTGAAGGATTTGGTTAGATCGAGATCGCAACGCGCGATCACGAGTTCGTCATCTTGTGTCAGTGCTTGACCAATCACTTCGCCGGTCGGCGCCACGATTGACGAATTGCCGATCATCTCGCAGCCTTCTTCGACGCCGCATTTGGCAACACTGACAACCCATGTGCCATTCTGATACGCGCCCGATTGGATAACAACCTGGTTGTGAAACTCCGAGAGGCGATCGTGTTCAGGCGAGGGTGGATTGTGACGCGGTGTGTTATAGCCGATCAAAACCATTTCGACACCCTGTAGACCCATGACGCGATAGGTCTCCGGCCAGCGGCGATCGTTGCAGATGGCCATGCCGAAAATGCCACCCATCGTCCGCCATGTCTTCCAACTGAGATTGCCGACTTCGAAGTAACGCTTTTCGAGATGTTGGAAGGCACGCCACGGCTCATGCTCTTTATGGCCGGGTAGATGAATTTTACGATATTTGCCGACGATGTGACCTTCCTTGTCGACGAGGATGGCCGTGTTGAATCGCCGCGTGCGTCCCTCTTCGACGATCATTTCGGCATAGCCGAGATAAAACCCGATCTTCAGTCTTTTGGCTTCGTCGAAGAGCGGCTTGGTCTCAGCCGACGGCATTTCGCGTTCATAGAAATGATCGAGTTCTGTTTGATCCTCCATGTACCAGCGCGGGAAGAAGGTGGTCAGCGCGAGCTCTGGAAAGACAACGCAATCGACGCCATGCTTGGCGGCATCGCGCAGCAAGATCAGCATGCGCTCGATCACATCCTTGCGTGTATGGGCGCGTTGAATGGGGCCAAGCTGGGCCGCCCCCATGGTCACGATACGGGTCATGCGGAACGCCTTTTGCGTACGGTCTCGCCGGTCTCGCCGACGATCTGTTCATAAACAACGGGATCAGTATCGCCTTCGGTGCCGATTACGAGAATACGCGATGTGGTATCGATTCCGAGGGCCGCGCGCATGGCAGGATCGTTGGCAGCGATGCGGAATCCTGCGAGACCGGCTACGCCGGATTCGCCGCCGACAATTCCGGATGTCGCGAGAATGCGCATTGTGTCGGCAGCGGCGTCATCGGGAATGGCCATGAAGGCTTCGGCGCCATGCTCCAGAATGTCCCATGCGATCTGCGAGGCTTCGCCACAGGCCAATCCGGCCATGATGGTTTCGAGATCGCCATCCGCGTTCTTCAATGTGCCAGCTTTCGCGCTTGCAAGAAGGCACGCAGCACGATCGGGTTCGACGACGATCGTCTTCGGCCGCCGTGTGCCTTGTTGCTCCCAGAACCAAGAGAGTACGCCTGCCGCCAATCCGCCGACACCGCCCTGCACGAAGACATGGGTAGGCGCACTGCCTTGCGCCAATGATTCAGCAGCGAGCAGAGCATAACCCTGCATCACGCTTTTCGGTACGTCTTGATATCCGGGCCATGATGTATCGGAGACAATCTGCCAATTCTCCTGCGCTGCTACTTCAGCGGCGCGGCGAACGGAGTCGTCGTAATGTTTGCCCTCACGTCTCACTTCGGCGCCAAAAGAGCGGATCGCTTCAGCGCGACCTTCGCTCACCCCTTCATGGATGAAGATGATGGCTTTGCAGCCTGCGCGCTGTGCGCCCCATGCTACGGCGCGGCCATGATTGCCATCGGTGGCGCAAGTGACTGTGAGCGGATTGCCGCCATTCTCGCGCACGAGTTTTTCAACAGCATAAGCGCCGCCTAGTGCTTTGAAGCTTTTTAGAACGAAACGTGCGTCTTCGTCTTTATAATGAACAGCACTCACGCCCGTTTCCTTCGCCAGCGCATCGAGAGAGCGCAAAGGCGTCGGCGCGTAGCCGGGCCATTGTGAAATTGCCTTCAGCGCTGCTTCGCCCGCGGCGACCGAAAGAATGGCCTTCTCGGTAGGGCCATAGGGTTTTTGGACTTCGAAGCGGGGGTTGATGAAGAGTTCAATGCTCATGATTAGGAATCCGCAAGGCGCAAGGTTGCGGCCAGCAAGACGTCGCCGCCCGCTACAATGTGTTCGGGTTTGGTAAATTCGCGCGGGTTATGCGACAGGCCGTCAACGCTTGGCACAAAAATCATGGCTGACGGTGCAAGAGCCGCGATCAACTGCGCGTCATGTCCGGCGCCTGAGACCATGCGGCGCGATGCATGACCCATTTCTTTGGCCGCGCCTTCTACCGTTGCAACCAGACGTTCATCGAAGGGCGTCGCAGCAAAACGCGCCGTCTCTTGAATGGCAATGCTGACACCATGTTCTTTGGCGGTTGCTGTCAAAAAATCCTTCAGATGACGCTCTGCCGCGTCTAGATGTGCATCGGATGGATTGCGCAAATCGAGTGTCATCGTCACCCGCCTCGGTACGACGTTGATCTGACCTGGCGTGAATTCCATACGACCGACCGTACAACGCTGATCCGGAATCGAATCTGCCACTTTGCGCGCTTCCACATTAAGCGCCGAAGCGACGAGGCCGGGATCGCGACGATAGGAAATTGGTGTCGTGCCGGCGTGATTGCTTTCGCCTTCGAGTGTAATTTCGAACCAACGAATGCCTTGCACGCCTGTAACGGCGCCAATCACTGGGCCTTCGCTGTCCAGAATTGGGCCTTGCTCAATATGCAGTTCGAGATAGGCGCGTGGTTTGATGGTGCCGGGATTCAAATCGCCAATGGCATCGATGGCGTGGATTGCATCGCCCACACTCACACCTGCGGCGTCGCGCGCCGCATAGGCTTCTTCGAGCGTGAGAATGCCGGCATGGACGCAAGAGCCCATCATGTCGGGTTGAAACCGCGCCCCTTCTTCATTGGTGAAGGCGGCAACGCAAACGGGGTAGCGCGGCGTGATGCCCGCATCGCGGAGAACGGCGACGACTTCAAGCCCGGCCAGAACACCGAGAGCGCCGTCGTAACAACCGCCCGTGCCGACCGTGTCGATATGGGAACCGAGCATTACGGGTGGCCCGTCTTCGCGGCCTAGCAGCGTGCCAAAGATGTTTCCGATCTTGTCGGTCTCGACCTTCATGCCGAGGGCTTGCATCTGGCCTTTGAGCCAGTCGCGGCCCTGCCTGTCTTCTTCGCTCAAGGCAAGGCGGCGGGCACCGCCATCGCCCGTGTCGCCGATTGTCCCGAGGTCGGCCAAACGATTGAGCAAACGCGGCCCGTCCACACGCAGATTGGAACGCATTTCACTCATTGAACAACTCCGGCAGGCCATGCGATGCGTTCGCAGAGATTAAACCATGCGACGCAGTCGCAGAGACTTGCATGCCTTGCCGGTGAGTCAAAGTCTGCCTGTGCACAGCGGTTCTGCGCGTTTCAATGCCCGGCAAAGCCGTCAACACACCGTGCCAACGCGCGCGCTGAGGCATCCAGCAAACGCTCGCCCTTTTCAGCACTGGATTTCGCCGCATCGCCGATCACGCCCGTGTCGGTCATCGCCTTGAAGCCGCGCCAGACCTGAAACGCCGGGCTGAGAACCCGCGTGGCGCTGTTGGTGGCGTTCGTCTCGCCGCCTTTGGCCTCATGAAAACGCGCCGGATCGGCAAGCTCGGGGGCAATCGCCAGCATCATCGACGTTTCTGCTTCGCAGGCGTGCAGCACGGTCGTTTGGTCTTCAAGCGCTGCGGCGATGGCGTCGGGGTCGAGCAACCAATAGGTGCCGATGCCGACCGATTGGCCAAGTGAACGGGCGAGGTCAGCCGACATCGCATTGAGCGCGGAAATGTTACCGCCATGCCCGTTGCAAATCACGATGTGCTTGAAACCGGCGCGCATCATCGAACGGCAGATCTCTTCGATGACGGTCTTATAGGTCGGTAGCGACAGGGTGAAGGAGCCGCCAAACTCCATGTGATGTTCCGCCAGACCGATCCAAAGCGTGGGAGCAACCACAGTCGGCCCTTTTGTGAGGTGCGCGGCGCGGCGACAGACTTCGCCGCACAAAAGCGTGTCGACACCTGTGGCGAGATGGGGACCATGCTGTTCCGTCGAGGCGACGGGAAGAATCACCACGGCACCTTCAGCCGCGCGACGGCGCAGCGATTCTGCAGTGGAACGGGCCCATAGAACATCGTCTTGCATCGGTTAACTCCCTTGTTGGGGGAGAAGGTGCCAGTTTCGTCTGTGGCGTCAACGTTGCTTTGCTTCATGGCGGCGTGCCAGCCATGCGGAGAGGCGGGGTCTGACGGGAAGGAAAGCCCGATAGCCGCGTTCCAACAGAGGTAGGATGCCGGGCACGCGTGCGATCTGTGCGGCCCAACGCCAGCCGGAAAGTCGGTCCCAGATGGTCGCAAAGGCGGCTGCACCGGAGATCAGCGTTCCATCGGCCTTGCGGATGTGGAAGCGTTGTAGTGCTTGTTCGCGTGACAGGTCAGGCCCGGTCTCAGCTGTGGGGTCACTGACATCAATCCAAGCGAAATCGTCGGCCCCTGGCCGGCCGCGGTAATGTGCGATTTCGACACGGCAGAGGGGGCAAGCGCCATCGAAATAGACGCAAGCGCGCGGGGATTGATCTTGAGGGGCGTTCATTGGCTTTCTACGGCCGACGTCGCCAACCGGATGCAATAAAGCCTCGTCACCAACCGAGCTGGCCTTGACTCAAGGCAGGCCGCCGGGCTGTGATATATCTCAGAGCGAAACCCCAAACCCAAGCGAACGCCATGAACGCCGATTTTTTCAAGGGTACGATCCCCGCCTTGATGACCCCTTGCGATGCCAAGGGCACTCCCGATTTCAAGGCTCTGGCGCGGACGGGGCGCAGCCTCATCGATGCCGGCATGTCGGCCGTGGTCTATGCTGGCTCGATGGGCGATTGGCCGCTCCTGACAGACGAGCAGCGCATGGAAGGTGTGGAGGCTTTGGTTGGCGCCGGTGTACCGGTGGTCGTTGGTACCGGAGCCCAGAATCCCAAGCGCGCCATGGCGTTGGCAGCCCATGCGAAGAAGGCCGGGGCGAAGGGTCTTATGGTCATCCCGCGCGTTCTGTCGCGCGGCTCCTCGGTCGCAGCCCAGCGCGCGCATTTCGAAGGCGTTCTCGAGGCGGCGGTCGATCTTCCTTCCGTCATCTACAACAGCCCCTATTATGGCTACGAAACGAAGGCGGATCTCTTCTTCGAACTCAACGCCAAATATCGCCATCTCGTTGGCTTCAAAGAATTCGGCGGCGCAGCATCGCTGCGCTATGCGGCTGAACACATCACCAGCCGCGATCCATCGATCATGCTGCTCGTCGGTGTCGATACGCAAGTGTTCCACGGTTATGTGAATTGCGGCGCGGTCGGTGCCATTACCGGGATCGGCAATGCCTTGCCGAAAGAAACATTACATCTCATCAGCCTGTGTCAGAAGGCAGCCTCGGGCGATCCGATCGCAATGCGCCATGCGCAAGAACTCGAACGTGCGCTCGGTGTTCTCTCATCCTTCGACGAAGGCGTTGATCTCGTGCTTTACTACAAATATCTTATGGTGCTTGAGGGGCATGATGAATATCGGCTGCACATCAATCCAAACGATAAGCTTTCCGAAAGCCAGAAGAATTATCTGACGGCGCAGCACGCCTTGTTCAAAACTTGGTACAAGGTTTGGTCGGCCAAGCTGACGGGTTGAGCTTTCCATTGTTGAGAAATGACGGGCCGCTTGCCGCAGGGTAGGCGGCCTTTTTCTTGATCCATTTGCCATCGTTCTCGCGCCGTGGCACAGCTTGGGCGGTCATGTGTGGAGTTGCAGCGATGAAAGCCAGATTATGGACAATTGTGTCATGTTTTTTGGCAGCGGGGCTTGCCCTCGCGTCGGTTGCTCAAGCCCAAACGCCCATCCCCGGCGAAGCGACCTATGAATTGATTGGTACGTATGATTTGCAGCGACTGGAACAGATCGGCAATGCCGATATGCGTGATTTCATGTCCTCTTCAACCATGCCAACGGAGTTTATCGGCAAGCTTGCTAAGCCCAAATACAATGTGAAGCTTTATCGCGTCATGTACCCGTCCGTCGTACCGGAGCTCGAGAATCTGCCGACCCGCGCATCGGGGCTCGTTGCCATTCCGGATAGTGGCACCAACACTATGCCGCTCGTTTCGTATCAGCATGGCACCGTGTTCGATCGAACCTATGTGCCGAGCAATCCCGATGCGTCAATGGAAACGCGCATCATGTTGCTGCAATTCGCTGCGCAGGGCTACATCGTCATCGGCGCCGATTATTTCGGGCGCGGGCAATCGACGCTGCCGGATTCCTATCTCGTCCGCGACAGCACGCAACAGGCTGGCGTTGATCTTTACATTGCCGCGCGCGATTTTCTTACATCGCAGAAAATCTCCGTGAGTCATTTCTTTGTTAGCGGCTGGTCGCAGGGCGGCTGGGTCTCGATGCAATATCTTTACAAGCTGCAATCGTTCGGCGTGAAAGTGTCTGCCGCTGCGGTGGCCAGCGCCCCTGTCGATGTCTATCTCACGATGAACCGCTGGTTCAGCAATCCGCAGCCAGTCGATGCTGTCTATCTGCCCGGTGTCGCTGCGATCCAATTGCAGTCGCAGGAATTCTATCACCGGCAACAGGGTTTGCTTGAAGCTGCCGTGAGGCCAGAATATGTGCAGGCGTCGCGCGATCTTTATGCGGGACGGATTGATTTCGAAACCTTCTTCAAGAAAACACCGCCTAAGCTCGCTGCTTTTATCAAGCCTGAATTTATGCAATCGGGCTTTACCGGCCTCACGCCCTATTGGCAGGTGTTGCAGACCAATCAGGCCTATCGTTGGCGCTCGGATGTACCGACACGCGTTTATTGGGGCGGTATGGATGAAGTCACGCCAAAGGCCATCGCGTTTTTACCAGAGGGGGTGCAGTCGCTTCTGGGGGGCGCAGCTGTGTCGACAATCGATGCCGGTGCAAAAGCTGACCATCGCGCTATCTATGTTTTTGGCGCTATCGATCAAAAGGCATGGTTCGACCGGCTTGCTGGCCGGAACTAATCAGTCTTTGCCTGCGTGAACAAAGCGTGACTGGGCACGCGTAACGATTCTTGTCGCTTGTTGTTATCGCCACCTTGGCAAGCAAAAACGAGATGGTGAAAGCCATCTCGTTCTCGAACGATCTTGTCGTCAGGGTGATCGATAGAACGTGCTTAGCCGAGCATCCGTGTATCGCCATCAACCGAAATCGCCTGACCGGAAATCGTTTTGCCACGCGGGCTGGCTATGAACACGATCTGATCGGCGATCTGTTGTGGTGTCACATAATCCTTGATGGAGGTGAAGGAGAATGCGGCGGCTTCCGTCTCCTTGAAGCTCATGCCGCGTTGCTGCGCGCGAGCTTCAAGCACGCGACGCTGACGATCGCCTGCAACAAGCCCCGGCAGAATCGCGTTGACGCGGATCTTGTCTTCGCCAAGCTCAATGGCGAGCGATTTAGTGAAGCCGATGACGCCCCACTTAGCTGCGGCGTAGGGGGTGCGCATTGCAAAGCCAAATTTTCCCGCCGCCGATGAGAGATTGACGATCGAAGGGTTTGTGCTCTTGCGCAAATGTGGCACGGCGAGGCGGGCGCAATTGAACTGGCTCGTTAAACAGACGGACATGCAGCGTTCCCAATCGTCCGGGTTGATCGCTTCGACACGGCCCGTGGGGCCAGCAATGCCGGCATTATTGACAAGACAATCAAGGCCACCGAGTTCCTTCAGCGCGGCGTCAAAGAATTTTTCAACCTGCGCACGGTCAGCCACATCGCAATAATGAGCCTTCAATGAAGGGTCGGAGGCTGACAATGCGTTCAACGCATCACGATCAACATCGCATACGACGACATGTGCACCTTCGCGCACAAAGGCGCGTGCGATTTCGAGCCCGATGCCACCCGCGCCTGCGGTGACAATAATTTTTTGGCCCTTTAGTTCCATATCCATGTTGAACTCCTATTCAGGCAGGTGGCCTTGTGAAATGATGAAATCAGCGGCGCCTTGGATATCCTGTTCGACCGCAGCGCGAGCGCGATCAGGATCGGATTTTGCCAAGGCATCGATGAGGTCGGCGTGGAATATTACGGCGCGCGTATGCTTGAGCCGGTCAGGATTGGCACGAAAATCGAGATTGATTACAGGCCCTGCCTTCAGCCAGAGCGAGCGGATCATCTCGGCGAGTTGCGGCGAGCGTGCGGCCTCATAAACGGCAAAATGCAGCGCCTGATTATACGCAACGGCGGCCGCAAGATCGGGTTTTCGTTTTTGCGTTTCCTTACGGAAGGCTTCTTCCAGTTCGGCAATGCGTTCGAGATCTGCATTATCACGCGACGTTGCGGCACGTGCAGCGGCATGGCCTTCTACAACAATCCTTGCCGCGGTGAGATCGACGAACCGCGTCGCACTCATCATTGGCACGCGGATCGCCCGGTTTGGCGTTACCTCCAGCGCATTATCAGCGACAAGGCGGGTCACTGCTTCGCGGATGGGCATCATCGAGACACCGAGTGCCTCCGCCGTCGAACGCAGCGACATACGCTCTCCCGGCGCCAGGCGGCCGGCGATCAGCAGGTCCGCAATTTGGCGATAGGCCCGATCCCCAAGCGTCATCCGCTCGAGCGGTTCCATTTCGGTGGTGGGCAGTCTGGCGTTCATCGGTCTGGGGTGCGGCTTCGGGTGGGCTTTACAATCGCGAAGGGCTGCGACAGACTGATTGTGATCACAGATCACGGCTGGCCGTCAACGCCCACGATAAGGAGCGATCGGCAGCCGAGAGGAAGCGACAAACCCGCTACGGCGGACCATAGGGAGAGTGAACGCATGTCTCATCATGATGAAGTGTCACGTCGTGGCCTACTCAAGGGCGCAGCCGGTATGGCTTTGCTTGCCGGTATTGGCGCACCAGCCATTGTCCGCGCGCAAACGGATGCCATTCGCATCGGCCATCTGACGCCGCGCACGGGCTTTTTGGGCCCGCTCGGTGAATACGCCGTGATGGCGATCGATCTCGCTGCTGAAGAAATCAATGCCAGCGGTGGCGTCATGGGTCGCAAGATCGAACTTCTGAAGGAAGACTCGGTCAATCCGCAGACTGCGTCGACGAAAGCCGAACGTATGTTCGAGCGCGACAACGTGACCTGCATCTTGGGCGAAATCTCGTCGGCCTCGTGCCTGACGATTGCGCAGGTCGCTCAGCGCAACAAGAAGATCTTCATCAACACAGGCGGCAATTCCGACGCACTGCGCGGCAATGACTGCAAAAAATATATGTTCCACGTTGAGGCGCAGAACTCGATGTATGTGAAGTCCGTTGGCCGCTCCTTCCTGCGCGACGGTCTGGTTAACGGCAAGAGCTGGTATTCGCTGACGGCGGATTACGCGTTCGGCCACGATCTGCTCAAGGTCGCGAAGCGCTTCATGGAAGGCAATGGTGGCAAGTTCGCCGGCGACGATCTCATCCCGACCGATGCGACGGACTTCTCGTCCTATCTCCTCAAGATCCGCAATGCCAAGCCCGACCTCGTTGTGCTCAACCTTGCCGGCAACCAGATCACGAACTTCCTCAAGCAATATGCGGAATTCGGTCTGAAATTCCCGGTCGGCGGTTTCGGCTTCGACACGGCGCTCGCATGGGCTGCCGGTAAGGGCAATTTCGTCGGTACTTGGCCGGTTGTCTGGCATCACCTCATCGAAACGTCCGGATCGAAGGCTTTCGTGGCCGCGTTCACCAAGAAGTATGGCAAGCCGCCGGAAAACCAGGCTTGGGGCGATTACATGGCGCTCAAGATCATGGCGCAATCGATGAACGAGTTGAAGACGACCGACCAGACGAAGATCGTCGAGCATCTCGAGAAGGGTGCGAAATTCGACATCCTCAAGACCCGTGAAGGGTATTTCCGTGCTCAGGATCATCAGCTGATGCAGGAAATGTATGCCATCACGGCGCTGCCTGCCGACCAGATCAAGAATCAGTGGGACATCTTCAAATCTTCGGGTCCGGTTCCCGGCGCGAATGAAAGCCTTGAAGTGATTGCTTCGACCAAGGACGAAGCGACCTGCAATTTCGGATCTTAAGGTCTGAATCTTGGCCCCCGCCGTTCGGGCGGGGGCCTTTTCCTTTCTATCAGCGAAGAATTCAACGGGGCCTCGATGTCCACGATGCTTTTTGCGCAGCAAATCCTCAATGGATTGCTCGACGGTGTGTATTACCTACTCATCGCTCTCGGTCTGTCGCTGATCTTTTCTTTAGGGGGGATCGTCAATCTCGCGCATGGCGCGTTTTTCGCGATCGGTGCTTATCTCACACTCGTGATTTCGCCTTATGTCGGCTTTGGCGGCTCTTTGGTGCTTTCGCCCGTCGCCGTTGCATTGTTCGGCATTCTGATCGAACGGTTCTTATTCAGGCGTTTCTACCGATCAGACCCGATCCTATCCTTATTGCTCACCTTCGGCCTCGCCATGGTGGCTGAGCAGGCGTTGCGCATGATTTTCGGTGCGCCGCCGCTGTCTTATTCCATTCCGCCCTGGTTGCGCGGCCAAGTCTTCATCGGCGATTTCGTCTACTCTTTCTATCGCACCGTGCTGCTCGGCGTTGCAGCCAGTTGCGTGCTGGCACTGTGGTTCCTGTTGCACAAAACAGCCTTTGGCCGTGTGGTCCGCGCCGGGGTGCAAAACCCCGACATGGTTGGCGCATTAGGCATTTCGCTTGAGCCTTACATGGCAACCGTGGCGGCCATCGGCATTGGCCTTGCGGGTCTTGCAGGCGTGTTGCTGGCACCGATCTATTCGGTTCATCCGGCCATGGGCGCTGAAATCATCACGCCGGCTTTCGTTGTCGTCGTCATCGGTGGGCTTGGGTCTTTCTGGGGCGTCGTTGTCGCTGCGTTGCTGGTTGGCTTGGTCAAGGGTTTGATGATCGCGATCGGCTATTCGGCAGCGTCGACGGCTGCGATTTATCTGCTGATGCTGATTGTTCTCCTCGTGCGGCCACGCGGGCTGTTCGGCGAACGCATCACACGGTTCGAGTGAGGGAGAACGATCCATGAAAATGCAATCCCACTCGATTGCCGGCGTGCCGGTGCCGATGCTGATTGTCGTTGCTGCATTGGTTGTCTTGCCGCCGATCTTGATGGCGCTTGGCTTGACGATGACATCGGCGTCGGAAGTCGTAATCTTCGCCATTGCTTGTATGGCGCTCAACATTCTCGTCGGCCAGACAGGTCTCGTTTCGTTTGGCCATGGCGCATGGTTTGGCATGGCCGCTTATGTGGCAGCGATCGTTCAGCGCGATTTGATGCCGGGAAGCTTCTTCGGTCCGCTCGTGGCCGCACTGGCGGCGGTTGCGATTGCTTCGGGTTTATTCGGCGCGCTCATTTTGCGTCGCCGTGGTGTCTATTTCTCTCTCTTGACGCTTGCATTGTCCGCGATGCTTTTTGTGATCGCCTTTCGCTGGACCGATGTGACCGGCGGCGAGAATGGATTGGGCGGTATCACGCGACCGAAGTTTCTCGGTATCGACTTCGATGTTAGCGCCAATTTCTATTGGCTGAATGCTGCTATTGGACTTGCTGTCGCCTATGTGCTGTGGCGCTTCCAAAATTCGCCGGTCGGAACGGTGCTTGTTGCCGTTCGCGAGAATGAGCAGCGCGCACGCTTCATTGGCTATGCCACCAACCGGTACAAGCTGATTGCCTTCATTATGTCGGCAACGATCACCGGCCTTGCGGGCGTTCTGCTGCTCTACAAGAACCGCATGACTTCAGCCGAACCGATTTCGGTCGTGTTCTCCGGTGAATTGCTGGCGATGGTCGTCATTGGCGGCATGCGCAGCTTCTTGGGTCCTGCGCTTGGTGCGCTGTTTTACATTCTCTTTCGCGAATTCCTCTCGATCTATACTGAGAATTGGCTGTTCTGGTTCGGCCTGTTGTTTGTTGGCTTCATCGTGTTCTCGCCGGATGGGTTGGTTGGCGTCTATGAAAAATTGACCGCACCGTTCCGCAAGAAAGTGATCGGCGAAGCCGCTATGGCGGGTCGCAAGACAGAGCAAATGCCTCTGCCGGAATTCCTGAAGCCGAAAGATGCGTCGAACGGCACGATCCTCGAAGCGCAGAACATGGTGCGCCATTTCGGCGGCATTAAAGCGGTTCAGGGTGTCGATATTGCGGTGAAAGACCGCACGCTGCACGCGCTGATCGGCCCCAATGGCGCCGGTAAGACGACGGCGTTCAATCTTCTGTCAGGCATGTTTCCACCCGATAGCGGAACGGTTCAGTTCCGTGGCGCGAAGATTGCGGGCGAAACACCGGAAGCGATTGCGCAGGCGGGTATTGGTCGATCCTTCCAGATCACCAATCTTTTTCCCGCGTTGAGCGTGGAAGAAAACATCCGTCTCGCCGTTCAGGCGCGTGATCCGCATCGTTTCAATGTCTGGCGTCCGGCGCGCTCGCTCTCGCAGGTGAATGCGGAAACCGCTGAGATGGTTCGCTATCTTGGCGTTGCGGGGATCGAAGGTGCAGAGGCAGGGTCGCTCTCCTATGGCGGGCAGCGGCTCCTCGATATGGGGATCGCGCTGTCGACAGCGCCGCGCATTCTGCTGCTCGATGAACCGCTGGCGGGCCTTGCCGCTGCCGAGCGCGTCCGTATCGGCAACATCATCAAGCGCATTTCGAGCGATCTTCCGGTTCTGTTGGTGGAACACGACATCGATCGCGTGTTCGAACTCGCCGATCATGTCACTGTGATGAATGAAGGCCGCGTCTTGCTCGACGGAACGGTTGAGGATGCGCGCAGCAGCAAAAGGGTTCAGGAAGTCTATATCGGGTCGGGTTCGGCGACGGTGGCCGCCAAGCCGCGCGAAAGCGCGGTGCAACCGGAGAAGCTCCTGACGTTGAAGGACGTCAATACCTTCTATGGCAAGAGCCATATTATCAACAATGTCAGTCTCGATCTTAATCGCGGCGAGATCATTGCTCTTCTGGGCCGCAACGGCGCGGGCAAATCGACCTTGTTGAAAACGATCACCGGTATCGCACCGGCGCGGTCGGGTTCGATGGTATTGGCCGGACAGGAACTCGTCGGGAAATCCTCGGCGGAGATTTCACGTCTGGGTGTCGGCTATGTGCCGCAAGGCCGTGGTCTCTTTGCTGGCATGACGGTCGCGCAAAATCTTGAACTCGGTCGATTGAAGCGGCGCACCGGCAATGGCATGCATTGGGAGCTTGAGCGGATTTACGAATATTTCCCGCGCATCCGCGAGCGTCTCGATAGCCCTGCCGATTATCTTTCGGGCGGCGAGCAACAGATGGTGGCGGTTGCGCGCGCGATGTATGGTGACGTCCGCGTTCTTCTGCTGGATGAGCCGTTTGAAGGTCTTGCACCTGCTGTCGTCGAGCAATTGTTCGAAGTGTTCGATCGCTTACGTCGCGATGTCTCGATTGTCATCGTTGATCATCATCTCGATCTTGCGCTGGCCCTATCCGACAAGACGGTCGCGCTCGAGCGTGGTGCGGTGATCCATACGGGCCCATCGGCCGATCTGCGTGACGATCTTGATCTGCGCCGCAAGGTGCTATGGCTTTGAGGACACCATGAATGATGTGGCGCTTTATGCGTCACCATTCATGACGGGGGAGGACGAAGAGTGACCGAAACAGTCGCCATCATTGGCTCTGGCCTCATTGGCCGTGCTTGGGCTTCAATCTTTGCGCGCGCCGGTTGGAATGTCCGCGTGACTGACCCGGACGTACATGCGCGCGCGGTCGCGAAGGAATTGATTCTTGAAGAATTGCGTGGGCTCGCACGCCATGGCCTTGCCGATGATCCGGACACGATCATTCAGCGTGTGACAGTGTGTGAAACCAATGCGGATGTCGTTAAAGGCGCGACCTTCGTTCAGGAGAACGGGCCGGAAGTGCTTGAAATCAAGCAAGCACTTTTCAAGGAGCTCGACGCGCTATTGCCAAAAGACGTCGTGATCTCATCCTCGACATCGGCGATTGTGACTTCACGATTCACGGAAGATTTGCCGGGGCGTGCTCGCTGCATGGTAGGTCATCCCGTCAACCCGCCACATCTCATACCGCTCGTTGAATTGAGCGGTGCACCTTGGACGTCGCGGGAAACGTTAGAGCGCGCTCGTCAGGTCTATCTTGCCATCGGTCAGGTGCCGATCGATGTGAAGAAAGAGATCGACGGCTTTATCCTCAATCGTTTGCAAGGCGCGCTACTGGCTGAAGCGTTTCGGCTTGTGGGCGAAGGTTATGTGTCGGCGGAAGACGTCGATCATTGCGTCAAGAATGGGCTTGGTACGCGCTGGAGTTTCATTGGGCCGTTTGAGACCATTGAACTGAATGCACCCGGCGGCGTTCCCGATTATTGCGCCCGCTATACGGGCTTTTATAAAAGGCTGGCGTCGCAGGCGGCTGGCCCGTCCGTCTATGATGGTGACAATCTGAAGAATGTCGTCGCGGCGTGGGAGTACGAAGCGACTCCCGAGCGGATTGCGCGGCGCACGCGTGAACGCAATGAACGTCTTGCGGCATTGGCCGCGCATAAAAAATCCCAACCCGAACTGAGCTGAGAGAAGAGCCATGGCGAAGAAGGTCATCATCACTTGTGCGGTCACAGGCGCGATCCACACACCCTCGATGTCGCCACACCTGCCGATTACGGCAGAGGAAATCGCTGATGCTGCCATTGGCGCAGCTGAGGCGGGAGCCGCTGTCGTTCATCTTCATGCGCGTCATCCGAAGACGGGCCAGCCCGATCAGACGCCTGAAGGGTTTGCGCCGTTCCTGAAAGTCATCAAGCAGCGCTCCAATTGTGTGATCAACATCACGACGGGCGGCGCGCCGACGATGACGGTGGAAGAGCGCGTGAAGCCTGCCGCCACTTTCAAGCCCGAAGTTGCCTCTCTCAATATGGGCTCGATGAATTTTGGCCTGTTCGGCATGCTGAACCGCTTCAAGGAATTCAAGCATGAATGGGAGCCGCAATATCTCGGCAATAAGGACATCATCTTCCGTAACTCGTTCAAAGATATCGAATATATTCTGACGACCTTAGCCGAGAGCGGCACCCGCTTCGAATTCGAGTGCTATGACACCGCGCATCTCTACAATCTCGCGCATTTCCTCGATCGCGGCATCGTCAAGACGCCGTTGTTCGTGCAGACCGTGTTTGGCCTTCTCGGCGGCATCGGAGCGCATCCGGACGATGTGATGCACATGAAGCGCACAGCCGATCGCCTGTTCGGCGATCAATATCGCTGGTCGGTTCTGGGCGCGGGCAAGAACCAATTGCCGATTGCGGCCATGTCGGCTGCTATGGGCGGCCATGTCCGTGTCGGTCTCGAGGATTCGCTCTGGGCGGGTCCCGGCAAGCTCGCCGAATCCAATGCGCAGCAGGTGAAGCTGGCGCGGCAGATCATCGAAGGGCTTGGGCTTGAAATCGCCAGCCCTGACGAGGCCCGCGACATCTTATCATTGAAGGGCGGAGACAAGACCGCGATTTGACGCCAGTCAAAAGCGTTGAAGAGAACGCCGCCTTTCGAGGCGGCGTTGTCATTTTATCCCCTGTTTTGCGGTGCTGTTGTAATAAAAGCCCGATCTAATCGCTTTAAAATAGCAAAAAATAGGTATTGCGCGCAGTAATACACGGCGACGTTGAGTCTCAGGAGGGGGGCTTGCCGCCTTTCGAGGGCGTTCTATTTGTGGCTTCAAAAAGAACAAGAATGCAGTTTTTTCATCAGGGAGAAAGATCAATGGAATCGAAGTCCAAAAATCCGCATACGCGCCGTCAATTCTTGGCAGCTTCGGCCGTTACTGCAGCGGCAGCGGGCGTCGCCGCCCCTGCGCTGGCTCAATCGTCTGGTCCCATCAATATGCGTTGGCAGAGCACTTGGCCGGCCAAGGACATCTTCCACGAATATGCGCAGGATTTCGCCAAGAAGGTCAATGACATGACCGGCGGCGACCTGAAGATCGAAGTGCTGCCAGCAGGCGCTGTGGTTCCCGCTTTCGGCCTTCTCGAAGCGGTCTCGAAAGGCACGCTCGATGGCGGTCATGGCGTGCTCGTCTATCATTATGGCAAGCAGACGGCTCTTGCACTTTGGGGCTCGGGCCCGGGCTACGCCATGGACGCCAACATGCTTCTGGCCTGGCACAAATATGGCGGCGGCAAGGAATTGCTTGCAAAGCTCTATCAGTCCATCGGCGCCAATGTCGTTTCGTTCCCATACGGCCCAATGCCGACACAGCCGCTCGGCTGGTTCAAGAAGCCGGTGACCAAGCCGGACGATTTGAAGGGCTTGAAGTACCGCACCGTCGGTATCTCGATCGACGTGTTCACGGGTCTGGGTGCGGCGGTGAACGCCTTGCCGGGCGGCGAAATCGTTTCGGCGATGGATCGCGGCCTGCTCGACGCGGCTGAGTTCAACAACGCCTCGTCCGACCGTACGCTCGGTTTCCCCGACGTCTCGAAGGTCTGCATGTTGCAAAGCTATCACCAGAATGCCGAGCAGTTCGAAATCATGTTTAACAAGGCGAAGTTCGATGCGCTGCCCGAAAAGATGAAAGCCATCATCGAGTCGGCTGTCGAAGCGTCTTCAGCCGATATGTCTTGGAAAGCGATCGATCGTTATTCCAAGGATTATGTTGAAATGCAGACCAAGGATAAGGTCCGTTTCTACAAGACGCCCGACACGGTTTTGAAGCGTCAGCTCGAAATCTATGACGAGGTCGTCGCCAAGAAGTCGGCCGAAAATCCGATGTTCAAGGAAATCCTTGAATCGCAAATCGCCTTTGCCCAGCGTGCAACGCAATGGGAACGCGACACGGTGGTTGATCGCAAGATGGCGTTTGATCATTATTTCGGACCGCAAGGCAAGCTGAAGAAGGGCTAAGCCTCTTCGTGATCTGGGCGTCTGCCGGAGTATTCTGGCAGACGCTTCATCATGACCGCTTGGGGGAAGCATGGTCCAAAAATTTCTATTCTTTGTTGATTCAATCAGCACATGGGTTGGCAAGGCGGCGTCCTGGCTGATCATTGCGCTGATGCTGCTCGTGTGCGGTGAGGTCTTCAAGCGTTATGCGCTTAACGCGCCGACCGCCTGGATTTTTGACGCCTCCAACATGCTCTACGGTTCCTTATTCATGCTCTGCGGTGCCTACACTTTGGCGCAGAATGGACATGTGCGCGGCGATTTTTTCTACGGTTCGATGCGCCCGCGCACGCAGGCCAGCTTCGATCTTGTGCTTTATATTGTGTTTTTTCTGCCCGGTATCGCGGCGCTTGTTTATGCTGGCTCTGACTATGCTGCCGATTCTTGGCGTATTCGTGAGCATTCGAATGTCACGGCGGATGGGCCGCCCGTTTATCATTTCAAAACGATCATTCCGATCGCCGGGGCGCTGGTCCTTCTTCAGGGACTCGCGGAGATCGTGCGTTGCATCGTCTGTTTAAAAACAGGCGAATGGCCGGCGCGTTTCAAGGATGTCGCGGAAATCGATGTGGTCGAAGAACAGCTTGCGAATAGTGATTATGTCGACAAGGACGCTGTGCGCGATGCGCTCGCGCGTGTCCAGGATATCGATGAAGAAGCGCGCCAACGCAGTGTGAAAGACATTTGATCATGAGCGATCCAGCACTCGGAATTTTGATGCTTGGGCTCATCGTGGTTGTGATCATGATGGGGTTTCCAACCGCCTTCACTTTGATGGGGCTTGGAATTCTTTTTGGATTTATCGCCTATTTTAAATCTGGGCAGGCTTTCAGCGACAATCTTGTCTTCGATCTAATGGTCCAGCGCACCTATGGCGCGATGACCAACGATGTTCTCATCTCTATCCCGCTCTTCGTGCTGATGGGCTATGTGATGGAGCGTGGCGCACTCGTCGACAAGATGTTCTACGCAATCCAGCTTGCGTTCCGTAACGTGCCTGCCGCGCTTGCGGTCGCCACTCTGCTCGTGTGTACATTTTGGGGCATCGCCAGCGGGCTCGTCGGTGCTGTCGTCGTTCTGATGGGCGTGATTGCGCTCAACCCGATGTTGCGCGCCGGGTATGATGTGAAGCTCGCCTCCGGTGTCATTACGGCCGGCGGAACGCTTGGCATTCTCATTCCGCCTTCAGTGATGATCATCGTTTATGCGGCTGTTGCTGGTCAGTCTGTGGTCAAGCTTTATGCCGCCACGATGTTTCCCGGCTTCTTTCTCGCCTTCCTCTATCTCGTCTACATCATCGGCATGGCACTCTGGAATCCGAAGCTCGCGCCGCCTTTGCCTGAGGCGGAGCGTCAGGTTCCGGTTCCTGAATGGATGCGGACATTGAACGCGATGGGCTCGCGCAACATGATTGTTGCGATCCTGTCCAACCTCCGTTCGCCGGCGCGTGTCGTCGATCGTGCCACACTCATGCGCTATCTGGGTTTCTCAACCGTGCCGCTTGTTCTCGTGGCGAGCACGTTATGGCTGATCTTCTGGTATGTCGTGATCCATCAGCAGGCTGGCGATGCCATCGACGCGCAGGGCGTTGAGCAATTGGGCAGTTACAGCGCGCCTGAAGTCACGGAGAAAGCCGGTCCACCGCTTAACTTCTATATCGGCTTTGGCCTTGTGACTGCGCTCGCTGCCTTTGGCATGCTGCGTTATTATCGCAACATGGTCGCAGAGCGGCTTGAGGTCATTCGCTTGTTGACCGTGTCGATCATGCCGTTAGGCCTGCTCACGGTCGTTGTTTTGGTCGTGATCTTGTTTGGTATCACCACGGCGACAGAATCGGCGGCCGTAGGCGCGGCGGGGGCCTTTATCCTCGCATTGTCAGCGCGCACACTGGATTGGAAGCGCACCAAGGAAGCGGTTTTCCTAACGGCGCGAACCACCAGCATGGTGTGCTGGCTCTTCGTCGGTTCGGCAATTTTTTCTGGGGTCTTTGCCATTCTGGGCGGCCAAGCGCTTGTCGAGAAATGGGTGCTCTCACTCAATCTGTCGCCTTTGCAATTCATGATCATTTCACAGGCGATCATTTTCATTCTTGGCTGGCCGCTTGAATGGACTGAGATCATCGTCATTTTTGTGCCGATCTTCCTGCCGCTTCTCAAGCATTTCGGCATTGATCCGATTTTGTGGGGTGTTCTGGTCTTTGTTAATTTGCAAGCGGCGTTCTTGTCGCCGCCTGTTGCTATGTCGGCATTTTATCTGAAAGGCGTTGCGCCATCGCACGTCACTATCAATCAGATTTTTGCCGGCATGATGCCCTACATGCTGATCGTTATCGTCTGCATGATGTTGCTGTATATTTGGCCGGGCCTGACTTTATGGTTGCCGGAATTTCTCTACGGCAATTGAAAAAATGAGGCGAGCGCTGATGCGATCGCCTTTTGTTCAGTCACGCACGAGCGCCGTTTGTAAGCGATCGACGCTGCCCGCCAGCGGAGCCACAATGGCTCAGCGCTTTTCTTGCGCGTGATGTTCTCTCTGCTCATTCGTTTCTGCCGATCAGCCGGATCGGGCTTTTCGCGATTGGGCTCGAACTGCCTAGGCGGGTCGCGCAAGCGCTGCCTGGCTATGTGTTGAGCAAGAATCCAGAGACATGATGGGCCCGCCAGAACAATCACGGCCGAAGCCGCATACACCAATGTGTCCGCCAAGACTGCCAAGAAGAAAGAAGATCAAAAAAATATAAGTAGTATTGTACCGATGATCATAAATTCCCGCCTTTATTTTTTTATCACTTTTCTTCAATCGTAACGCCGCGTTTCCCGATGCTGATCTCTACACCACTCGGCTTTTGTTGTTCTTTGTAGTATTTGTATCCAAGAACACCGGCAGTAATCGCTAAAGCGCATATAATTCCATAGAGGAGGATGTTGCGGTTCATTTTTTAGCTCATTGCTATGCTATGAAAAATTGTCCGATTGATTATAGGTTATAAAAATACTGACATTGCAAGCGTTAGCGGAGCGCTATCACGCGACAGCAGTGTGAGAGAGAAGTCCTATATGGCGAAGAATTACAACTGCTAAGCTTGACTATATTCGAAGTGAATTGGACGTTCACATCATAGAAAAAACAAAAATCAGTGTTACTTTTGCGAATGAAGATGAAACGAGTCTCTCGCGGCGCATCTGAAAAAAATGCGGTTCGTTCACAAGGATTGCTTTTGCGGAAATTCTGGCGTGTATCGTCAGGATTTTGGAAGAATAGTATCGATAAAAGTGTTATCATTATAACAATAATATTGTTGATTAGTGTTATTCTACAACTCTTAATTCAGTATCGACTTAATTTTTGGGGGCGTGATTTTTTTGATGCCTTTGGTCAACGAGATGAAGCGGCGCTTCAACGCCAGGCGCTCACATTTCTCCCTCTAGCGGGCCTCAGTATCATCATCGCAGTCTTCGCTATATGGGCGCGGATGGCCGTTCAGCGAAAATGGCGAGCGTGGTTGTCGCAATTCATCATTGATCTGTGGCTGAAGAAGGAGCCGTTCCGTCAGCCGCATTTCACGTTCGGCGAAGATCGCAATCCGGAATATCGACTTGCTGAAGATGTACGTATTGCAACAGATAATCCGGTCGGACTTCTGACAGGTTTCCTTAACGCCGTCTTTGGTGCCGTAATCTTCATCAGTATTCTGTGGAACGTAGGAGGCGATCTCACAATACAAATATTGGAATATACGCTCACTGTTCCGAAATATCTTGTTATTGCGGTTACACTTTATTCCATCCTGTTGAGTGCTGCTATGGCATTGATAGGACGTCGATTAGTTGATGTGATTGCAGCAAAAAATGTGGCCGAGGCACAATTTCGATCTATTGGTTCGCGCTTGCGCGAGCAGGATAGTTCTACCATCACCTTTGAACAGCAGCGCAAGCATCTTTCTTGCCTCACGTTAGCTCTTGATGAGGTTACTGGCCGTTGGCGTGATCTGGCTTTTCAATTCATGCGAACGACAATGGTTTCGCAGGGTAATATTCTGCTAGCGCCTGTAATCGCATGGGCTCTTTGTGCGCCGAAATACCTCATAGGCACTATGTCCTTAGGCGAAGTCGCGCAAATAACCGCTGCTTTTGTCATTGTTCAATCCGCCCTTAATTGGCTTGTTGAAAATTATCCCGGCGTCGCAGATTGCCTTTCTTCTATCAATAGAGTGGCGTCTCTTCTGATCGCATTGGACCCGAGTGAGATTGATGAGAACAGATCAGACGTCTCGCCATAATTGTGCTGATCTAAACCTGTCTAAACAGCGTGTCCGACCAATGCTCCGATTGCTGCCGTTGCGGCCATGGCAATTGCACCCCAAAACGTCA